>VOFK01000718.1_pt1 | contig 206909 bp, 237 predicted proteins | sample 5384121 | NCBI WGS metagenome assembly VOFK01 (sample SAMN12384730, study PRJNA508395) | human gut metagenome | isolation source: healthy gut J | host: Homo sapiens | reverse complement strand
GCAGTAGATGCTCCATTTTACCATCCCACTCTCTGCTGGAATCGGCGCACTCTTTCAGTTCAGTTTCGACTTCAGTATTTATCGGCAAGTTTTTCTTATAGCGGATGGTATGCTCAAGGCTTGCCCAGAAGTCCATAGCGATTGTACGGAGTTGTATCTCCACCGGCACATGGATTTCTTTTTCCGCAAAGAATACCGGCAACCGGATCGTCAGGTGCAGACTACGATAGCCATTTGGCTTAGGGTGTGAAATATAATCTTTTCTCTGTGATGATCTCAATATCAGACTGATCTTTTTAAGCACTTTGCCAAAAGAACACATCCTCCTCGAAAGAGCAGATCACACGCACACCGGCAACATCCATGATATTTGCCTGCATGGTCGGAAAATCCAGAGGAAGTCCGCGCTTCTGCATCTTATTCATAATGCTGGACGGCGACTTCAAGCGGCTTTTCATACTTTCTATCGGATTGCGGTCATGCTGCAATGAAAACTCTTCGTTCAGAATTTCCAACCTGCTTTCAAGTGCTTTCAGAGCGCAGCGGTATTGCAGCATGACTTCCTGATACCTGCGATTTTCACTTAAAAGGCGCTGGCATTGCAGGTCATCCAAGCCTTTATCTGCCGCAACCGTCAAGCCAAATAGATTTTCACTCATAGCTTCTCCATTCCGCAGGGATAGGCGCTCCGCGCTGTCTGCTGCTCTTTTGTTACGACCCGATAAAAGCTGTATCCGCCGGAGAGATTGGCACAGGTAAAAACCATACTGCGTCAAAAAAGCCGGCAGGCCAGATAACTGCGAAGCCCTGTCTGGCAATTCACATAAACAGGCTTACCCTGGTCTAACTCGTCCAAATGCTCCCGCAGATCGTCCAGCGGAATATTGCGGAATCCATTCAAGTGCCCACGCCGATATTCGCCTTCCGTACGGACGTCCAGCAGCGTCGCACTGCCATCGCAAGGCAAGTCCTCAACCTCATTCCAATGGAACTGCCGCACTTTCTCGCTCTCCAAATCCTCGATCATAAAACCGGCCATGTTTACCGGATCCTTGGCGGAGGAATAGGGCGGCGCATAGGAAAGATCAAGCTCCGTCAGTTCCAAAGCGGTCATTTTTGCGCGAATGGCCGTTGCCAGTACATCAATGCGCTTGTCCACACCGTCGCCGCCAACGATCTGCGCACCCAGCAGCCGCAGGCTTTCTTTTTCATACAGCACCTTCATTGCCATAGACTGTGCGCCGGGATAATAGGCAGCGTGGGATGCCGGGAACAATACGACTTTGTTGTAAGCGATCCCTGCTGCCTGCGCTGCCTTCTCATTGATCCCCGTGGAGGCCGCTGTCAAGCCGAACAGTTTCAGAACAGACGAGCCCTGAGAGCCGGTAAAGCAGCTGTTCCCGCCGCAGATATTGTCAGCGGCAATGCGTCCCTGCTTGTTGGCAGGCCCCGCCAGCGAGATCAACGCTTTCTGGCCGGTCACGAAATGGGTGACCTCTACGGCATCGCCCACAGCATAGATGTCCGGCACGGAGGTTTCCATCCGCTCGTTGACAGCGATGCTGCCACGAATACCAAGTTTGAGTCCGGCTTCTTTTGCCAAATGCGTATCCGGGGTAACACCGATGGCCAGCAGCACCATATCCGAATGCAGCGGCTCACTTTCTTCCAACAGGGTCAGCACGGAATCTCCGTCCTGTCGGAATCCGGTGACGGTTTCACCCAGCTGCAGAGCCACGCCGTGTCTGCGCATTTCCGCATGAACAAAGCTCGCCATATCCGCATCCAGCGGCGCTAATAGCTGCTTCGGACGCTGAACAATGGTAACCGAAACGCCCATCTCCACAAGGTTTTCCGCCATTTCCAGACCGATAAAACCGCCGCCAGCCAAAACAGCGGTTTTCGGCTTCTGATTCTCTACAAAGCGCCGAATGCGGAGGGTGTGTCTTCCACGGTGCGCAGCGTGAAAACACGCTCACTGCTGACGCCGGAAAGCGCAGGAACCGTCGGCTTTGCGCCGGGGGCGAGGAGTAGTTTGTCATAGGTTTCCGTATAGGTCTTGCCGCTGTCCAGCGCGTGAATGGTGACGGTTTTCTCTGCGGGATTGATCTCAGTTACTTCCTGACGTACCCGTACATCAATGCGAAAGCGGTCCCAGAAGCTCTCCGGAGTTTGCAGCGTCAGTTCTTCCTGCTCCTTGATCACACCGCCCACATAATACGGCAGACCGCAGTTGGCATAGGACACATAACCGCTGCGCTCGATCATGATGATCTGCGCGTGTTCATCCAGACGGCGGATGCGGGCGGCGGCAGACGCACCGCCCGCCACACCGCCTACGATCACAACTTTCATCTTGCGCCCTCCACCATGGCGGCAATCTCCGACTTAGGCCGATAGCCCACCGATTTGGCAACGGCCTTTCCATCCTTGAATACGACCAGCATCGGGATGCTGGATACCTGAAAACGCATGGCCAGCTCCATCTGCTCGTCCACATTGATCTTGCCCACCTTGAGGGCGCCGGCGTTTTCCTCAGCGATCTCGTGGAGCACGGGAGCGAGCATCTTGCACGGCCCGCACCAGTCGGCGTAGAAGTCCAGCAGGACGGGCTTGTCGGAATGCAGTACCTCGTTTTCAAAATTCGCAGCAGTAATTTTCAGTTCAGCCATGAGAAAGGCTCCTTTCGTTTGTATATTGTCAGTCTTTGTTTTTCAGCTTGCAAATACTCTGGGTCATAGTCCCCATGGGGCAGAAGGCGCACCATGTACGGGGCTTGTAGAGCACCATGACGATGAGGCCGATGAGCAGCGAGGTCAGCATCAAGCTATAAAAGCCGAAGCTGAACTGGGCCACCCAATCCGTCACCGTCCCGGCGGTGTAGGCCCAGTCCCACGGCACACGGAATGTCCAGAACAGCTTAATGGCCTCCCGCAGGGACGCGGCCCCCGCCGCCACCAGATAGGTTTGGAACACCATGTTGCCGAACATCGTCAGGAAGAAGATCAAAAAGCCGTAGCGGAACCACTTGGAGGACATCCAGCGGGGCGTGGGCTTGCAGCGGGAGCATTTAAGGTCAGTTCCCAGCTTGCTGAACAGTTGACCCCGTCCGCAGAGGTGATTGCAAAAGAACTTGTTCCCGCCGAAGATGGCTAAGAACAGCGGCAGCAGGAAATCGATCATGCCCAGCCACGCAAAGAGGATGTTGAAAAAGCCGAGGGTGAAGTAGAGGATGGCGTAGACCCACAGGTAATCGTACCAATGTTTTGCTTTCTTCATGCCTCGTCCCTCGCTTTCACCTCGATGCAGCCCACGGGACAGAGCCTCGCGCACTTGCCGCAGCCAATGCAGCGTTCCGCCTCCACAGCGGCGTAGCAGCCTCGGCTCACCTTGACGGCCCCCAGTGGACAGGTATTTTCACACACGCCGCAGGCGACGCACCGCGTTTTATCTACGGCAGCCAGTTTCTTCGACAGCATAGCGTTCCTCCCTTAATCCTGCAAGGATTTGTAATAGAGCATACAGTGGCAGTAGCCCTCGAAATCAGGATCGGCAATCTGATCCTTAAACTCCTGGCACATACATTTGGTTGCCTCTGTGCGTTCTCTGCGGCAGGGACAGTATCCGCCGGTGCGCTTGAGTCCTTCCCGGATGGTATTGACAATCTCCTGATCGGGATTGAGCTTGATTTTCATGTTCGCCACCTCTTTCTTGATTGTGGCTTTATCATACCGCAGGACAAATCTTTTTTATGTGACGAGGTTACATTGATAAAAAAATCCGGTGCTTTTTTTCAGCACCGGATTTTTAAGAGGATGAATTACGCTTTCCACAGGCTGTGGAGGTTGCAGTAGGCGTAGACCGCTTCGACCTCGTCGCCCTCGCAGAGAGCGAAGCAGACCTCGGGCTTCTCGCCGGGGTGCAGCTCCTTACGCTGATTGCCCTGCTTGGTGTGGAGAGAGACCCACTCGATGTAGTGCTCCGGCAGCATGGGATGCTCCACGGAGCCGACCTTGACATGGACGATGCCGTTTTCCACTGTCCAGACAGGGACATGCTTCTCCACGGCGGCGTCGGTCGTGCCGGGGATGATCTCGCTCATCGGCTCACCGCAGCAGATGACGGGAACGCCCGTGTCCTTGACCTTGGCAATGATGTTGCCGCAATGCTTGCAAATGTAAAACTTCTGCTCCATGATGATTCTCCTTTTCTTTCTTTAATAGTTTTCTGCGTGAATTTCAAAATAGCTCTGGGGATGGTTGCAGGCGGGGCAAACCTCCGGGGCCTTCTCGCCCACGACGATGTGACCGCAGTTGCGGCACTCCCACACCTTGACCTCGCTCTTGGCGAAGACCTCCGCCATCTCCACATTGTGCAGCAGGGCACGGTAGCGCTCCTCATGGTGCTTTTCAATGGCGGCTACCAGGCGGAAACGCTGGGCCAGCTCATGGAATCCCTCCTCGTCGGCGGTTTTGGCGAAGCCGTCGTACATATCCGTCCACTCGTAGTTCTCGCCCTCAGCGGCGGCGAGAAGATTTTCGGCGGTGTCGCCGATGCCGTTCAGCTCTTTGAACCACAGCTTGGCATGTTCCTTCTCGTTATCGGCGGTTTTAAGGAACAGCGCCGCGATCTGCTCGTAGCCTTCCTTCTTGGCCTTAGATGCAAAATAGGTGTACTTGTTGCGTGCCTCGGACTCACCGGCAAAGGCAGCCATCAGATTTTTTTCGGTTTGAGTACCTGCGTATTTCGCTTCTTTCATGGTCGATGCTCCTTTCAGCTTTTTCTGCTCATATTATAACACGGATTCGTGTTAAAAACAATATTTTCATTTTAAGTGATTCAATCCGCCTGTATCCCGCAGCGTGATCGCACCGCGCTTCAGCTCCACCAGCCCGTCCTCCGAGAAGCCTTTGAGCATCCGCGCTACTGCCTCCCGCGCCGAGCTGATGTGCTGGGCGATCTGCTCATGGGTCATACGTATCGTGTCGGAGCCGGTACGCTCCGCTTCGGCCAGGAGAAATTCTGCCAGCCGCCGATCCAACCCCTTAAACATGATCTGCTGCATCGCCCACATCACATCAGAAAACCGTTTCGTTGCCAACTCATAGAGGAAGCAGCGGACTTGAAGATTTTGCTCCTTGAGCGCCGCAATGATATTTGCGGGGATAATCAGAACGTCCGTATCCATTCCCGCGGTCATTTGCGTATCAAAGGTGATCTGACTGATCACACAAGAGGCAGAAAGCACGCATAATTCGCCCGGATATAGCCGGAACAATGTGACTTCTCGCCCTTCCTCGGAGAGAAGATAAGTGCGAATTTCACCGGAGAGGACGAACAGCATTCCAAGACATTCGTTGTCGCTGCTGTGTACGAACGCACCCTTTTCATAATGACGGACAAAGGCACTTCGGCGCAGCGTTTCTTGCTCCTTTTCAGTCAAGGAAGACCAGAACGGAAGTTGTGTCAGTGTGCGTTCCATATCAATGGCAGCTATGTTTGCCGCAGCCGTGGTCACCGCAGGTGTGGCCTGCTTCGCCATGCTTGTGGTCATGGTGGTCACAGTGAACATTGGGATCGTAGCCCAGATTTCCGCTGAGCAATGCGTTCACCGCTGCGTCAGCGTCCCCGCTGACACCGCCGTAGAGCTTGATGCCCGCTTCGGCCAGAGCTGCCTGCGCACCGCCGCCGATGCCTCCGCAAATCAAAGTGTCCACGCCGTGCTGCATCAGGAAACCTGCCAGTGCGCCGTGACCGCTGCCGTTGGTATCAACAACTTCCGCATGAGTGATTTTGCCGTCCGCAGCTTCATAAAGCTTGAACTGTTCTGTGTGACCGAAATGCTGAAAAATTTGACCGTTTTCATAGGTAACTGCAATTTTCATAATGGAATCTCCTTTGCAATTTTTGTTGGATTTTTCTATGTTAGCTCTCTGCATCCGACAGCAACGGCCGCAGTGGGCTGCCTCCTGTCCTCCGCAGATACGGTAGTTTCCACCGGTGATGTGCAGCGGTTTCCCGTGGACAAGACACGCTGCGATCTTGCGCCGTGCGCTTTCGTAAATCTCCTGCACGGTAGAGCGGGAAATGTCCATCTGTGCGGCACACTGCTCGTGGGTTTGCCGCTCCAGGTCAACCAGCCGAATGACCTCGTACTCGTCCAGCGTCAGCAGGATCGGCTCGGTATCCTCACACCTGCTGGGGCAGAAGGTATCAACTTGTGGTGCGCCACAAATCCGACGGCACCGTGGCGGTCTTGGCATGGACACACCCCCCTCTTTTCTGTTTTCGGTATATACCGATTATATCACCTCGCGAAGAAAAATCAATACAGAGTTTTCAAAAGCCGCTGTAACGCTTATCCGATAACGGGATGAAAAATACAACGGCTTGCGGTTATTCACTGAAGTTGCTGAGATGCCTTCATCGGCATAGATGCGAACCAGCGTCCAATTCGGGTGCTTGGCAATGAACTCGTTGTAGTACTGCTGCTGGATCTCAAAACTCTCCGCCTGCATTTCGGACATCGTACTGACTCGGCAGTACGGAGCAACCCGATAGATAACATCGTCGGAATGCTGAGGGGCCATGTCCTCTCGGACAGGCATTCGCGCTACTTGTTTTCCATCATGGAACGCCTCGCAGATCCTTTGCTTGCGATCCTCGTTTTTACTTTCCTGGGCCAAAATCGTTTTCTCCTTCCTTATGGTATCTGGAATAGAAGAAGGCGTGAGGTGGGGCCAGCTGGATCTTTCCCTGAGGGGTATAGACCCTGATCCCATGCCGGTTCAGCTTCTGTCCAATCAAGGTGCAGCCCTCAGCGCTCCTTAATAAACTGGATGGATCAACAATCAGCACGCAATCATAGACGCCGTGCTTTCCATCTCGGATCAGCGTTTTGATGCTCTGCCGCTGCAGGTCAGTGCCACTTTCAAAAACAGTCACTTCTGCCACGACGGTAAGGCCGAGATCCTCAGCAGCCTTTCGCAGCATCTCAAGCTGGCTGTTCATGGCTATTTGGTTGGGTTCATTTGCGGTGCCGCCAATGCGGCAATATATGCAACAACGACTCATTTGCTTTCGTCCTCCAATTCATATTTCCGTACAAGACGGTAGAATGTAGATGCGCTGATCCCGAGCTGTTTATAGCACTGGACAGCGGTGATTTGGCCCTGCTTCCACTGGGGGTAGTAGGTATCCCAACCTTCGACGGTGCATCGTGGCCGGCCAAACTTGACGCCTTTCAGGTGTGCAGCGGCAATGCCCTCTGCCTGTGCCTTAGACTTGGTATCGACCTCGAGCTGTGCTCCAAAAGAGAGCACAGCGAGGACGATATCGGTGATGACGCTGCCAAGCAGGTCCTTATATTGGGTGGTGTCGAGGATGGGGGTGTCCAGAACAACGATATCAACACCAAGAGTCTTTGTGAGAAACTCCCATTCCGCGCGGATGGCAGAGTAAGGTGCTGGCGTTTTATATTCGTTTGTCGAGTGAAGACCGAGATCTCAAAACAAATGCATTGAAGAATGAGAGTAACAGTGTTTTCAACCAAAGGCGGTTACTCCAGGATTACTATGATACACATGAATCGCTCCATGGTTATAAAGTGATCGTGTTCTGCGATGACGGTGTCACGGGAACACATTTTGACAGGCCAAAGTTCGATGAGCTAATTGAGATGGCTCGCAATCAGGAAATTCATTGCATTATGGTGAAGGACCTATCTCGTTTCGGAAGAAACTTTCTTGAGATGGGAAACTACCTCGAACTGATCCTGCCTCTTTATGGGGTCCGCTTTATCTCTATCAATGATGCCTTTGATAGTGATGACTACTTAGGTGTCACGGGCGGACTTGAGTTAGCCCTCCGCAATCTCATCAATAATATGTATAGCCGAGATCTATCAACCAAGGTGCGCTCAGCTTATCGTACCCGAAATCTGCGTGGTGAATACTGGGGAGGAAGCAGCTTCTATGGCTACCAAGTCCATCCTCATAACAAAAAGAGATTATCATTGCGTTTGCAGTCTCAAAAGTTGCAAGGCGGGGAATGCAAATTGAAGACTGCCCGAGTGTATCTGCCCTGTGCAATTCAATAAGCTGTCTAGAAGCTTCTTCCCCGTGCTTGCTCAAAAGCCGCTTGATAAGCCTCCTGTCTGCCGTGATTGGCATAGGTCAATCCTGGTTGTGTCAAGATAGACATACAATTTTTCTCGAAATTTTTTCAGCTGCCTCCTAAGTGGGGGCGCTTATTGTTTTAGCTTGCCGTTACAAATGCAAACCCGCTCGAAGTACGCATATCTATCTCAATCTCTCCTGAAGGGTACACAAGAACCCGCTCTACAAAATTTCTAATTATTTCCGGATCGTAATCTTTAAGCAGGATGATCTGATCTGCTGTTCTTTTTCCCGCCGCAAGATTACCTCGAGACTCATATTGCTCTACCAGAAGCCGCTTGATCTCTTCAGCTCTACTTGAGAGTCTTGCCAGCTTCTCTGAATCCTTCTTCTGGATATCAGCAAATTTCTCTCTGCTTATGCTACCCGCTCGGTATTGCTCATATAGTTCAGCCTTTCTACTTTGGAGCCGTCTTGTCATATTGGTGTTAGCATCAAGCTCCGTTTGAATACTTGAAAGCTTTTTGTCAATGCATGCCTGCATCAAACAATGCTGCTCAAGGAAGATCCTACTTTGTTCCCGCAGCATCTGAAGAACAGCTTGCTCAATTTGGGCCTGATTGACAAAGAGACCTGCACACTCAGCACCCTTAATACTGTCATTTTTCGGGCAAACAAGGTGTGGTTCCTTTGCTGGATTCTTTCGAAGTTTCCTCCCGCAGCAGCCACAAACAAACAGATTGTTGGCTCGGTTTCCGGCAGTATTCTTGTTAACATTCCGAATACGCTCCTGGAGCGCATTCTGTGCCGCTCGGAACAACTCCTCCGAAATGATTGCTTCATGTGTACCTGGCACTATGATCCATTGATCTCGGGGCAACGACCGCATCTTAGGCTTTCCTACTTCTTCTGTCTCTCGAATATTGGTAATCATCTTACCGGTATAGCGTTCATCAGTCAAAATCTTTCGAACAGCCCCCTTGAGCCAGATTCCAGTCTCTTCCTTGACCACCCCATTATAAAACCCGCCATTTCGCCGTTTATGCTCTAACGGGGATGGAATGCCCATATCATTCAGCATTTGAGCGACCTCGCTCGTGGTCATTCCTGAAACGCAGGACTCGAAAATCATGACAATGATGTCACGAACCTGCTCATCTACGATTAGATGAGCTGTTACAAGAGGAGAAGTGCTTCTCATTAAAAGACCTTGCTGTCAATGGAAACGACATGATGGCGATCGGGCTGAAGGGAAAGTCAATCGGCAATGCCTTGCAAGCCTGTTTGGATGCGGTTATGGATGAAAGAGTGGCAAATGACCACACAGCCCTACTGACACTCGCTCAGGAACAAATGATAGCAGATACCGATCAGATATTATCTGATTTCGCGAATGACTACAAAAGAATGTCCTGACTCTAATGCGACCGCAAATGACAAGAGGGATACCGGCAAAGGTATCCCTCTTGTTTTAGTTAGATGTGATTATACCATGTTGTCAGTTCAGATCACCGGCGGCCTTGATCTTCACCCGGTTGGTGTTGCCGGGATAGTAAGCCAGAGGTACATCCTCCATTTCGATGATCTCCACAGTCTCACGCACGGCGCCGGTCTCGACCGCAAGCTCAATGGCTTCGTTCTTGGCCTTTTCCAGCGACTGCTCACGGGGCAGCTCGTCGTAGTTCATCAGCTTTTCATAGGTGCCGCTGACCTTGGAAATGGCAGAGCCGATGGCGTTGGCGCAGCCGAAATGCTCCGGCTTCAGGACCGTTGCCGCGCCGCTGATCTTCTCCGGCAGGATGATGGAGCCGCCGCCCACAAGGATCAGATCTACGTCCGCGTTGGAGACCTTCATGGCGTCCACGCTGTCTTCCACCAGTGCGCGGATCGCAGCCATGGCCTTGTCCGCCACTTCCTGAGAAATGGTTTCCACCTTGGACTTGTCGCCCAGCTCCACCATGCCCAGCCGCACGGCGATATCAGTGGCGGTCATCACATCGCCGCCGAACACAAGCGCCTTTTTTGTGATCTCATAGCCCACGCTGTCGGGGCCGACGGTCACGCTGCCGTCATCCCTGACACGCACGATGGAGCCGCCGCCCAGGCCGATGGAGATAACGTCCGGCATCCGGAAATTGGTGCGCACACCGCCAATGGTGACGGCCACGCTGGATTCTCGGGGGAAGCCGTTCTGGATCACGCCGAGATCGGTGGTCGTACCGCCCACATCTACCACGATGGCATCCTTCAAGGAGGAGAGGTAGCTGGCGCCGCGAATGGAGTTCGTGGGGCCGCAGGCAACCGTCAGGATCGGATAGCGGCGGGCGTGCTCCATGGTCATGAGCGTGCCGTCATTCTGGCTGAGATACACGTCTGCATTGACAATGCCCTCATCCCGCAGGCTCTTGGCAAAGCCCTCGGTGAAGCGCTCGGCTACCTGCCACAGCGCGGCGTTCAGGATCGTGGCGTTTTCCCGCTCGATCAGGCCCATAGAGCCGATCTCGCTGGAGATGGAAATATGGACGTCCTCGCCCATGATCTCCCGGCAGAGCTTGGCCGCCTCCACCTCATGGTCATTGCGGACGGTGGAGAACACACTAGAAATGGCAATGGACTTCACGCCCTTTGCCTTCATCTCCTCAAAGAACGACTTGGCGGCAGCGGTATCCAGCGGGGCCAGTTCCCTGCCGTCATATTCAAAGCCTCCTCCGATGATGGTGCTGCCCACGGCCACCTTCTGAATATCCTCCGACCAGTCCACCATGGGACGGATGCCGGTGGTGGCAGGCGCGCCGATGCGCAGGATGCCGATGGGGGCCAGATTCTTGCGCTCCACAATGGCGTTGGTGCACTGGGTCGTACCCAGCATTGCCTGATGGATCTGCGCGGGATCCACACCGGAGACCTCCAGCACCGTGCGCATAGCGCCCAGAATACCGTCGTAAATATCCGCAGAGGTGGGATACTTGATGTCCGCCACCACCGCGCGGTTCTCGTCCACCAGGACGGCATCCGTATTAGTGCCGCCCACATCAATTCCGAGTTTATACATGATCAGTTACCTCCCTTGCAGCGCTCTTCCAGAGGAATGTAATCCGTGTCCACGCCGAAATAGCGGGGGCCTACCAGCTCAATGCCCTTTTCCGTCCGCCACAGGTGGAAGCACTTGAGACCGACCACCATGACACGTTTGCCGTACTTGAGGCCGTCTGTGGTAACGGGGATATAGGTCTCCGTATCCACCAGAGAAATGAGGTCGGGTGGTAGCCAGGATCTTGCCGTCCACCGTGGCGGTCAGGTTCTCATTCTGGAACTCCACATAGGCGGTATGGCCCTTGTACTCACCGATGCCCTCCAGCACGACCTTGCCGAAGTTGAAGCCGGCCCGGGTCTCCCGCAGCACATCCGCGATCTTGCCCTTAAAGAGCTTGAAGCCCTCGGACATTTCAAGGAAATGCTCCTCCGGCGTCTGGTCACCGCAGTCCTTGACAGTGCGGATGGCCTTGCCCAGCTGCTGGCTGCGGGTGACGATGCCGTGGACGCCAAATTCCTTCATCTGTTTGCCGCTCATGGGATAAAGAGACACGGAGACGGAAGCGCCGCAGCTCATGGTGACCGACCGGGCCAACTCCTCCGTCCATTTGTTGGTGATGGTCTCAAAGATGCAGCTGTTGCCCTTCTCGTCCACCAGCGCCATCGGCGTTGCCTTGATACCGCCGATGGTAAAGGTCACCATCTGCAATTCAGGGAAGGCACGGCCCATGCCGTCCACATCCACCATCGGCATATTCAGCCTGGCCGCCGCAGCGATGGGCAGCATGGAGTTGACGCCGCCGGCCTCGATGGGCATAAAGGCGTAGATCTCCCTGCCGAAGAACTTGGAGACCATATCAAAGAGCTTTTTGTATTCGTTGCCGCCGATGGCCTTCTCCGCCAGTACCGTCGGCGCGCCCATCATGGCGATGGGGACAACAAGGGCGTCATCCGGCACCTCCTCCGGGTCCAGCAGCGTGACAGGGCCGCACTCCTGTACGGCGCCGATGGCCACCAGCTTGCCTACATAGGGATCACCGCCACCACCGGCGCCCAGCAGCGCCGCACCGGTGGCAATATCTTCGATCTCAGGGATTCCGATTTTTCGCATGACCTTTTCCTTCTTTCGTTATAATTGCAGTATGCAGGAGAAGCGGGCAGATACCCGCTCCTCCTGCGGCAGATATTACGCAGCCTGCTTTGCGGGCATCCGCTTTGCGGACGTCAGCTTCGCGAGGCCCACATAGAGGACCAGAGAAACCACAATACCGTTGACCGGGCCCACAAAGAACGGCCAGTTCAAAAACGGCAGAGCCTCGACAAGACCAGGGAAGCTGGCGAAGGTACCGCCGGTGATGCAGGCAAAGACGGCGCCAATAGCAAAAGAGATGACGCCGACGGCGGAAAAACCGGGGCGGGGGGAGAAATTCTCCCGCTTGCCCTTGCCCACAATCCAGTAGGAGGCGATCAGCACGCCGGCCAGCGGCGGGATCAGCGCAGACATGAGGGACAGGAAGCTCTGAAAAGCATTCAGCAGGCCGAAGGCTGCCAGCAGCGTGCCGATGGCGCCGGCCACACCGGTGGTGACCTTGAACTTGCTCTCGTCAAAGCCAAGGAGATTGCTGAGGGCCAGGCCGCCGGAATAGGCGTTGGTAACGTTGGTGGTCCAGGTGGCCAGCACCAGTGCCACAAGGCCGACAAACGGCACGCCCAAAGACGCAAGGATGGCGGAGATGTCATACTGGCCTGTGACGATGCTCATGAGTGCGCCGGTCAGCAGCATGAAAAGGCCCGCGGGAATAACGCCCACAACGGAGGACTTCACCACATCGCTGCGGCTCTTGGCAAAGCGGCAGTAGTCGGCGGAGATTACGCCGCCCAGGGCGAAGGAGGCAACCACCATCGAGATGCCAAACACCATACCGGAGGAGTTCTCGGGCGCATAGTTTGTGATGGCGCTGCCGCCGTCATTTGTGACGATACCGGCAATGAGACCGTACAGGCAGACGATGACCAGAAGCGGCACGGCGATGTAGTTGAGCCACTTGAGGCCCTTGAAGCCGACGCAGGCCGTCAGCAGCATGATAACGCCCCAGACGATAGAGCTGATAGAGATAAAAATCGGAGTCGCCTCCGTTCCCAGCATATTGGCTACCATGCTGGCAAAGGCGCTGCCGCAGGTGGCAGACTGGATACCGAACCAGCCAACGCAGGCAATCGCAAGAAGCGCGCTGATAATATAGCGTGCGCCCTTTTCGCCCAGCGCCCCGGAGGCCATCACGGACACCGGCAGCCCGGTATCGCATGCCTGCATGCCGATGCAGATCATGTAGACGCAGATCAGGCCATAGCCGATCAGAATGGACAGGACGATCTGACCAAGGCTCAGTCCGCCTCCGGCCAGCACGCCGCCGATCATCAGGCAGGGAACACAGATCATGCCGCCCGCCCAGACTGCCGCGATGGACAGCCAGCTCTGGCGCTGCGATTCATCAATTTTAAAGCCGCTGTTGTTTTCACGCATGGGAAAACACCTCTTTCTCTTGGGTATATTCTGAGTCCGAACCAAAGAATGGGGCAAGTATAACACTTCAAAGCGGTGAAGAATACTGTCGGATAGGCAGAAAAAATGCTTCGCTGTTTGTCCCTTGGGACAAACAGCGAAGCATTCCTTATTGTAACTATCAACGAACCTCATGAAGGAGCCGGTAAACCGCGGCGCTGCGGTAGAGCTCGATGGTCTCCGGCATTTTTCCCAGACGATAGCCAAGCAGATCCGCAATTCTTTGCAGCCGGTACTTGATGGTATTCTTATGAAGAAACAGCATCTCCGCAGTTCGGGTAACGCTGCTGTCGCAGTCCAAAAGGTAAACACAAGCCGTATCAAGGAGGTCATGATATTCCCGGTCGGCCTGTAAAGCCGCCAGCGGCATGGTGCGCCGCACAGCAGCGGTCTCTCCCTCGTCAATGCGTTTGCGGCAGGAAGCCGCCAGCTCCAGTTCCCCTTGCAGGAACATCCTTTTATGCGGGAAAATACGCTTGGCATCCTCCAAATTGTCAAGTGTTAACAAATATGCTCTCCGGCAGCTTGTCGTATTGGACAATCCGCTGCATCGCACCACAACAGCATCCGGGCTGGTCTTCAACGCACACGACAGGATCTCCCGTATTGCGCTCTCGGTTTCCCTCAAAGAATGCGGTGTGCTCAGGCACATGACCGGCTGTCCCTCATAGATCGCGCCCACAACGGTATCCGCACACTGTCTGGCCAGGGCCAGATCCTGCTCCATCCGCTCCTCCACTTCCCCGGCATCCGCACCGCACAGCATCCACAGCTCGTGAAGTGAGGCAACGTCTACATGAAAGATCTCCGCCAGACGGCGCATCTTCAGCGGCTCGTCCTGCAGAATTGCCCGCAGCAATTCATGGATCGCCACAGCGCCATGCTGCTTTCCCCAGATATTGATACAGATTCTCACGATGTCTGCCGCCTGCTCCACCAACGAAGCCCCCAGCGGAGCGCCGACCTTGATCAGCGCCAGATGGAGCGGCTGGGCCAGGTCTGAGCGGATAGAAACGCAGGACATTTCCGCATCCGCAAGAAAGGGGCAGGGTACGCAGATCTGCTCCGTCAAAAGCTGCAGGCAGCGTTCTATCCCCTCCCGGACCGTATCCTCCATACCGCTGGGCCAAGTCGCGAGATTCAGGATGTTTCCTTCATGGGTGGTCAGTGCCGCGGAGCACCCAAGCTCCGCGCACAGCATTTGCAGCGCGGTCCCCACCGTCTGCTGGTGGTGCGGCGCCGAGGAGATCCGTGCAAGAATGTCCGACACAAGGGAGCCCGGGACCAGGCGGTCCTTGTAGATGCACTCTGTCACGTCGGTGATCAGGTCGCTGTAACGGAGATGCCGCTGGCCCTCCGGCATACAGATCAGGACGAAATCATTGGCGTCAGCGATCTCGATCAATCGCCGGTCCACCCGGGGGAGGTAGACGCCCACATAATACAGCACCATCCCCACTTCCCCGCCCTCAATGAGCCGCAACAGATTGGAGCACTGGCACTCCACATCATTGATGCAGTTAAGAAAGCCGGTAATGACGATCTCACTGCCGGGGTATTTGTTATGGCGAAACACCTCGTTGATCAGGACCCCCGGATCGGTAGATTCCAATACGGAGATCGAAGACACGACCTTTTTCAGCCCGCCTGCGCCGCCAATAACGCGTGCATGTTGCAGGGACGGCAGCTTCAGCAGGTCGGATACAGTCACGCTCATGCTCTCACCTCTTTTTAATTGATATAGGCTTATAATATGGTAGTTTGTACCTTTGCCTTTTCTATTTCAAGTAGCTTTTTCAACCCCTGGATTTCCCTTGTGAGCCGGTCATACTCAGTAAAGGCCTCTACGACCTGTTCGTCATCTTCAAATGTGGGGCGCGCGGGGAACTTGGTGTGAATGATAAATGACTTCTCCAAACCCTCCGGGAAGCGAACTTTAATGGTGTTTTCCTTCTGGGCGATGACAATGCCAGTCCCATACTGCTTATGTGTTACCCGCACATTCAGTAAGGAGATTGACCGGAACTTATCCAATTCAATATCTTTTGCTTGAATCTGCGTCTCAAGACTATCAATTCTTTCCTGCACTTTCGCCTCTTCCTTCAGGCGGAGTTGCTCTTTGTTATAGGCAGAGGTGCTTTCCGACTTGGGGATATAATAGATACCCTGGTAGAAATTATAGGCACGAGAACAGTAGATAACATCGAAAGCGAGAAGGTGCAGACTATCATCATGATAACATTCATCACCACAGATAGCCCAATGCTTCTCAAGGAGTGCCGGGCGTATTCGAAGAGCGTCAACAACCAGATCGCACATTCCATAATAAGCGCTTAGCTTAAAGGTTTGCCCTGAGCCAATATCAATTCCGTACTCGATATGTTTTGCAAACTCCTCGGCTTCACTGTATTTGTAAATATAGTTCTCTTCCGGGGCATAGAGTGCCAAATAGGTGAAGGCACAATGACGGTTCTGCCCGTACTTCCAGTAACTCGGGAATGTGCGTTCACGGACTGCCTCAATCCCATCTAGAAACTCCTCAACATGGTCTTGCCGCAACTGAAGATTGCCTTGGTCATCGGCGAAGAGGACTTCGACAAAAAGACGCTCTACCTCATCAGGCTCTTGCTCAGCCATCTTCACGATCCCGTTTGTGGGGGATACCTGCCCATTATCGAGCAACACAGAGCACTCTTTTGTGGCGGCTTTGAATTTCTCGGCAAAGGTCATATCCTCGACTTCTTCGCTGAACCAGACATCCTGAAAACAGCGGACAGCACGCCACTTGAAAATCTCGTCATGTTCCGCATTGTTGATCCACTCAAAGTTATCCTCGTAGCGCTGGATGAGCGTATTGAGATTAGCGGTGTTCATGGGTCGGTCTCCTTGTTTTATATCTGGTAGTAAATTTCCTGAGTTTAGTATCATCATTGTAGTCGCACCTACAGTAAATGGCAAGAGAAAAGGCCGTCATTGTGGAAATGTCTTGAGCTATTCTTGAATGATAGATCCCGCCTTTACAGACCGATTTGCAATACGATATAATAAACCGTGCCAGCGTGGGCTCTGCGTTTCATGGGACAAACTGAGCAGGGAATGCAGACCATGCTCAGCCGTATCCTAGATCACATTAGTTTGGAGTCCGTCCGAGCTACATGGGAGGCGGGGCTTTATCTCTATCGTACCGACTTCCCTGTACAGCTTGATGCGAAAGTTGCATGCTGGTACGGAGAAAAAGAGGGCCATATGAAGAAAGCCATCCAGAAGCTGCGGAAGGTTTATCCAAAGCTGACGGTGCGCTGTTTCTCAGACTTCGGCCACGGTGACATTATCAACCATCCTGAACTGTTTGTTGAAGAGATGATCTAGTTCATGAATTTGTCGGTTTAATTGAATAGTAGGTCAAACGAAACGTTTCAAGTATTCAAACGGAACTTGATGCTAACACCAATATGACAAGACGGCTCCAAAGTAGAAAGGCTGAACTATATGAGCAATACCGAGCGGGTAGCATAAGCAGAGAGAAATTTGCTGATATCCAGTAGAAGGATTCAGAGAAGCTGGCAAGACTCTCAAGTAGAGCTGAAGAGATCGAGCGGCTTCTGGTAGAGCAATATGAGTCCCGAGGTAATCTTGCGACGGGAAAAAGAACAGCAGATCAGATCATCCTGCTTAAAGAGTATGATCCGGAAATAATTAGGAATTTTGTAGAGCGGGTTCGTGTGTACCCTTCAGGAGAGATTGAGATAGACATGCGTACTTCGAGCGGGTTTGAATTTGTAACGGCTAGCTAAAACAATAAGCACCCCTCACTTTGGAGGCAGCTGAAAAAATTCCGAAAAAACTGTATGTCTATCTTGACACAACCAGAGGGCTTCATCACCGGCATGGCGTCAAAGATGTTCGTCGTCGCGGGGCCGGTCATCGTGTTCGGCACGCTCGCAAGCGTCGTGTACGGCGTTATCCTGATGCTGCTGTAAAAAAGGAGAGATACCGCGGCATCTCTCCTTTTTGATTCATTTCGCCCGCTGGATGCGCTTTTCGTTTTCGTGCGCGCTGGGGATGACCAGCGGTGCCTGCTCCACAATGACCGACGAGGTGTCCAGTCCGTACCACTGGATGACCGAGCCCGCCGCGCGGCGGACGGCGTATTTGAGGTTCAGGATGATCTCGTCCGTGCGGCTCAGCTCCGACATCAGCGGCACTGCGCGGCGCAGCATCAGAAACTTGAAGCTGCCCACCTGCGAGGGGCCGTAGATCGAATACTTTCTCTCCTGCGGTGGCAGCTCCCCGCTCTCGAGCAGGTCGCGCACGATCTGGCGCAGGTAGATGTTCACGCGCTGGTCGTTCTTGAAACCGAGGTTGAGCTTTACGCGGAAAATATAGTCCGTGCCAAACGTCTCGACCTGATAGTTCATCGCGTTTGGCTCGTCGAGCGCATGCACACTCAAAAACCAGTAGGCGCGGGCGCGCTTGGGATCCTTATCGAGGATGGAGTAGAGTGTGTTGCGATCGATCGTCTCCATATCGTCGCTGCTGCCGATGTAGACAAGGTTCTGCGTCAACTCCGGCAATGCATTGTCGCCGCGCAGCGCGGCAAGATTCTCCGTATAGTCATCAAGCTTGAGGCGCACGCTGTATTTCTGCTCGAGTTGCGTGCCGCGGTGCCAGATGATCATAATCGACAGAAGCAGCAGCGCCATAATGACCGCCACATAGCCGCCGTGCGCAAATTTCGACAGGCTCGAGAGGAAAAACACCGTCTCGATCGCGCCGAAGACAATGAGCACGCCCCACGCGGGCGCTTTCTTCCCTCGCACACGGGAAAGAAAGATACACGAACAGAAGCAGCGTTGTCATCAGCATCGTCACCGTGATGGCAAGGCCATAGGCCGACTCCATGCGCGCGCTTGAGCGGAACAGCAGCACGATGAACGTGCAGCCCACCCAGAGGATCTTGTTGACCGTGTCGATGTAGATTTGACCCTTGGTCTCGGCGGGATACTGCACCTTCAGGTGCGGCATCAGGTCGAGGCGGATGGCCTCCGATACCAGCGTATAGGAGCCTGTGATGAGCGCCTGCGAGGCGATGACCGCCGCGAGTGCGCTCAAAATGACCGCCACCGGACGCAGCGCGCCGGGCAGCATCAAAAAGAACGGGTTCAGGCTCTCAAGCGATGCAAGCGCCGCGTCGCCCCGACTGCTGAGCAGCCACGCCCCCTGCCCCAGATAGTTGAGGATCAGGCAGATCTTGACGAGCGGCCAGCTGATGTAAATGCTCTCGCGGCCTACATGGCCCATGTCGGAATACAGCGCCTCCGCGCCCGTCGCGGCCAGAAACACGCTGCCGAGGATCATAAAGCCGAGTTTATTATAAGGGCTCACGAGAAGCTCCACCGCGTGCGCGGGGTTGAACGCCCGGAGCACCTGCGGCATGGAGAAAATGTTCATCGCCCCCCGTCGCACCGAGGAAGAGGAACCACACGAGCATCACCGGGCCAAAGGCCTTGCCGATGCGGCTCGTGCCCGCGTGCTGCACGGCAAAAAGCGACGCGATGATGCAGAGCGTGATGATGATGACGCCCGTCTGGCGGCCTCCGAGGAGCCTGTCCATCATCGCGATACTGCGAAGTCCCTCAACCGCCGAGGTCACGGTCACCGCAGGCGTCAGCACGCCGTCGGCAAGCAGCGCCGCGCCGCCAAGCATCGCCGGCACGATGAGCCACTTGCCGCAGCTGCGCACGAGCGAATAGAGCGAGAAGATACCGCCCTCGCCGTGGTTGTCCGCCTTCATGGCGATGAGCACGTACTTGATGGTCGTGAGCAGCGTGATCGTCCAGATGATGAGCGACAGCGCGCCGACAATGAATGGCTCGTTGATCTGCGTGATGCCGCCGTTCCCCTCCAAAATGGACTTCATCACGTACAGCGGTGAGGTACCGATATCGCCGTACACGATGCCGATGGCCACAAGACACATCGTCAGGGAGGTTTTTGTCTCTTTTCCATAGCGTTCCCTGCCTTTTGGGCACGGCGGAGCGGTCTTTATCTCCTCACCGCTCCGCTTCTTCATAAATTCTTAACGAAATTTTAGCATGTCCTCCCGACAAGTGCAAGCGACAAATGCCGTCAAGTGTTAAATTGACGAAAATGCCCTTTCCGCGCTGAAGAGGCGGAAGCGTGTCCATTCATGGTTTATCCGCGGTTATTCTGTTGACATAACGATGTGGAAAACTCTGTGGAAACTGTGAATAACTTTGTTGTTCCAGTGCGTTCCCGCCGGTTGACAATTGGTTATGCTCGACGTCTTTCGGCATAATTGGCGCAGAAATTTCCGCGAATTTCTGCATTTTCCCGCCAAAGGCAAAAATCTGCCGCGGCCACTTGCCATTGTGGTCAAAAAATCGTATAATGTACTAAGTTTTGTGTTTGAAGATCAGAATCGTAAATTTCGGCGAAATGGAGAAACCCCAATGGCAGAAGCAAAAAAAACGAATTACGGCAACGAGAGCATCTCGTCCCTCAAGGGCGCGACCGTGTGCGCAAGCGCCCGGGCGTCATCTTCGGCTCGGACGGGCTGGACGGCTGCGAGCACGCCGTGTTCGAGATCCTTTCGAACTCCATCGACGAAGCGCGCGAGGGCCACGGCAGGCTCATCACCGTCACCCGCTACTTAGACCACAGCATCGAGGTCGAGGACATGGGCCGCGGCTGCCCTGTGGACTATAACCCCAAGGAAAAGCGCTTCAACTGGGAACTCGTGTACTGCGAGCTCTACGCCGGCGGCAAGTACAACAACTTGGACGGCGACAACTACGAATACTCCCTCGGCCTCAACGGCCTCGGCGCGTGCGCGACGCAGTATTCCTCGCGCTACATGGACGTGACCGTCTGGCGCGACGGGAACAAATACTCCCTGCACTTTGAACGCGGCGAGCCCGTGGGCAAAAAGGGCGATGAGCTCAGGATCGAGCCGACCGACCGCGGCCGCAAAACCGGCACGCGCACGCGCTGGCTGCCCGACCTCGACGTGTTTACCGATATCGACATTCCCGCCGACTACTATGTCGAAACGCTGCGCCGTCAGGCCGTCGTCAACGCGGGCATCACGTTCCGCTTCAAAAACGAAGTCCTCCCCGGCCACTTTGAGACGCAGGACTTCGTCTACGAAAACGGCATCATCGACTATGTCGCCGAGATCGCGGGTGAAGATGCCCTGACCACCCCCGTCTTCTGGGAGACGGAGCGCCGCGGCCGCGACCGCGAGGACAAGCCCGAATACAAGGTCAAGCTCTCCTGCGCGTGCTGCTTTTCGAATAAGGTGCAGCGCATCGAACACTACCACAACTCCTCGTGGCTCGAGCACGGCGGCAGCCCCGAAAAGGCGTCGAAGACCGCCTTTGTCTACGCCATCGACAAGTATTTGAAGGACAACAACAAATACCAGAAGGGCGAAGCCCGTATCGCCTGGCAAGACATCGAAGACTGCATCATTCTTGTCTCCAACAACTTCTCCACGCAGACGAGCTACGAGAACCAGACGAAAAAGGCCATCACGAACAAGTTCGTGCAGGAGGCGATGACGGACTTTCTGAAGTCCCGCCTCGAAACCTATTTCATCGAAAACCGCGTCGACGCGCTCAAGATCGCCGAGCAGGTGCTCATCAACAAAAGAAGCCGCGAGAGCGCGGAAAAGCAGCGCCTGAACATCAAGAAAAAGCTCTCCGGCAGCATCGACATCTCAAATCGCGTCGAAAAGTTTGTCGACTGCCGCACGCGCGACGTCTCGCGCCGCGAGATCTACATCGTCGAGGGCGACAGCGCCCTCGGCAGCGTCAAGCTCTCGCGCGACGGCGAGTTTCAGGGCATCATGCCCGTGCGCGGCAAGATCTTAAACTGTCTCAAGGCCGACTATCCGCGTATTTTCAAGAGTGAGATCATCACCGACCTTTTGAAGGTCCTCGGCTGCGGCGTCGAGGTGCCGGGCAAGTTTGTCAAGGACCTGAACGCCTTTGATATCAACAATCTTCGCTGGAACAAGGTCATCCTCTGCACCGATGCCGATGTCGACGGCTTCCAAATCCGGACGCTCATCCTGACGATGATCTACCGCCTCTGCCCGACGCTGATTCGCGAGGGCTATGTCTACATCGCCGAGACCCCGCTTTTTGAGATCACCTGCGGCGAAAAGACGTGGTTCGCCTACACGGACAAGGAGAAAAACGACATCGTCAAGGCCCTTGAGGGCAAGCGCTACAAGGTCGACCGCTCGAAAGGTCTCGGCGAGAACGACCCCGAAATGATGTGGCTCACGACCATGAACCCCGAGACACGCCGTCTCATCAAGGTCATGCCCGAGGACGCGGAGGCGACGGCACACTCGTTTGATCTGCTGCTCGGCGACAATTTGCAGGGCCGCAAGGACCACATTGCCGAAAACGGCTACAAATACCTCGAAATGATCGACGTATCGTAATACGAACAAGCAGGAAAGGAGCCTTACTTTATGGAAGGCATTTTACTTCACGTTCTCTATCGCGGCGAAAAGGCTAATGACTTTGCATCGGAGATGGAGCGAAGCGGCCTGCGCGCCGCCGTCCTCGCGGAAGAGGGCTGCATGCAGTACGACTACTACCGGCCTCTTGCCGAGGAAAACTGCGTGCTGCTCGTGGAGCACTGGCGCGACCGCGCCGCGCTCGACAAGCACTCCGCGGGCGAGCCGATGGCAAAGCTCAAGGCACTCAAGGCAAGCTACGACCTCGCAACGACCGTTGAGCGCTTTGAATGAGGAAGGGCGCATCCGGGGCAAAAAAATTGGGAATCTGCTAAGGAGTTTTGATAGCTATAAAAAGATTGTTCTTAAAACTGTGATAGGGATTCTTCTTGTTTGCAGCTTATTTGTCGGTTTTCTTTATATAAGCAGCGACATTGGCATAGCGTCGGGCAATCTGGAAACAGACATTCGTTCGTCGCAGAAGATCAAGGAGGATTGGGCGATCGATGGAAGTGTTTCTGACACGATGGCTGCATATATTTCTTATCCGCAGGACATGAGCGACCACACTTTTTCCGTCTATGTCAATCGCCCGGGACTTTCCTTCGGATATTTCTTCCGCGCGGGCGGAAAACTCTCGGAGATCCAGGAAGGAATTGCAGAGTTCACCGCAGAGGGGGCTAATGAGCGCGCATTGATTTCCATGAATCAGCAGCAGGTGCAGCAGCTTCAAATTGATGATGGCCACGCCAAACAAGCGATCGATATCGACAGCGATCAGCCCTTTGCGATCGTCCTGCCGATCAATGCGGGCAGCATTACTTTTTATGACGTGAACGGAAATGCTGTAGAATATTGGAATCATCCTCTTTAACAGCTTCCGGTTTGCCAAGCCGGCTTCATCCCTTCAAGAACGAAGTTCCCCTGCATCATTCGACCGCAAAAAATCTTTGCACAAGCATGAAGACCCGACCGATGAGCATCCATCGGTCGGGTCTTCTGTTCTGATACACTTTTTTCACGCCTTCTGCGCGCCGACGTCGCCGAGGGCGGCGGCCGCCGCTTTCTCCCGCCGCGCACGCAGAGCGTGCCGTTTTCCGCCGCCAAAACCGCCGTGTCGCCGCTTGCGAGCGTGCCGTCCAAAAGGCAGGTCGCGAGCGCATCCTCCACTTCGCTGCGGATGAGCCGCCGCAGGGGACGCGCGCCGTAGGAAACATCGTAGCCCCGCTCGGCGAGGGAGACCGCGCAGTCCTCGTCCGCCTCAAGCGTGATGCCGAGCGCCGCAGCGCGGGAAACGGTCTGCGCAAGCAGCCGCCGCGCGATCTCGGCGCAGTCCTCGCGCGATAAGCGGCGGAAGACGATCGTCTCGTCCACGCGGTTCAAAAATTCCGGCCGGAACGTCCGCCGCAGCTCCGCGATCACCGCCGCCTTCACGGCAGCAAACTGCGCGTCGGCGCTTTTCTGCTCCTCCGGCGCAAAGCCGAGCGGCGTGCCCGCCGCCGTGATGCTCTTCGCCCCGATGTTCGACGTCATGATGACCGCCGTGTTGCGAAAGTCCACCTTGTGGCCCTGCGCGTCCGTCACGACGCCGTCCTCTAAAATTTGCAGCAGGATGTTCCACACGTCCTCATGCGCTTTTTCGATCTCATCGAAAAGCACAACGGAGTATGGCTTGCGCCGCACCTTTTCCGTCAGCTGCCCGCCCTCGTCGTAGCCAACGTAGCCCGGCGGCGAGCCGATCAGGCGCGAGACGGTGTGTTTTTCCATATACTCGCTCATGTCGATGCGGATCATCGCGTCCTCGCTGCCAAATACCGCCTCGGCGAGCGCTTTACTGAGCTCCGTCTTGCCCACGCCCGTGGGGCCGAGGAAGAGGAACGACCCGACAGGCCGTTTCGGATCCTTTGACGCCGACGCGCCCGCGGCGGATGGCGCGCGCCACGGCGCGCACCGCGTCCTGCCCGACGACGCGCGCGTGCAGCGTTTCTTCAAGCGTCAAAAGCCGCGCGCTTTCGCTCTCGTTGAGCCTTGTCACCGGAATGCCCGTCCAGTTCGACACCACGGCGGCGATGTCCTCCGCCGTCACGCGCACAGCGGTCTTTTCCGCCTCGCGCGCCTGTTTTTTCCGCTCAGCTGCCGCCTGCGTGCGGAAGCTCTCCTCCGCGTCGCGCAGCCGCGCCGCTTTTTCATAGTCCTGCGCGCGGATGGCAGTCTCCTTGTCCCGCGCGGCGGCGCTCGCCTTCTCTTCGAGCGCTTTCAGTTCGGGCGAGGCGCTGCGCGCGGACAGTTTCACGCTTGCCGCCGCCTCGTCAATAAGGTCGATAGCCTTATCCGGCAAAAAACGGTCGGGCAGATACCGCTTTGAGAGTGTCACCGCCGTGCGCAGGGCCTCGTCCTCGATGGAAAGGCCGTGATACGCCTCGTACTTTGGCCGCAAGCCATGCAAAATTTGCAGCGCCTGCTTCTCGTCCGGCTCGCCGACCTGCACGCTCTGGAAGCGCCGCTCGAGCGCGGCGTCCTTTTCGATGAATTTCCGGTACTCCTCGAGCGTCGTCGCGCCGATGACGCGGATCTCCCCGCGCCCGAGCGCGGGCTTTAGGATGTTCGCCGCGTCCACCGCCCCCTCGGCGCTGCCCGCGCCGACGATGGTGTGCAGCTCGTCGATGAACAGAATGACATTGCCGTCGCGCCGCACCTCGTCGAGCACGGCGCGGATGCGTTCTTCAAACTCGCCGCGGTACTTTGTCCCCGCCACCATGCCGGAGAGGTCGAGCAGCAGGATACGCTTGTCGATAAGCTCCTCCGGCACGTCGCCCGCCGCGATCTTTTCGGCAAGCCCCTCGGCGATAGCCGTCTTGCCGACGCCCGGCTCGCCGATGAGCACGGGGTTATTTTTTGTCCGCCGCGTCAGGATGCGCAGCGCGCGGGCGATTTCCTTTTCCCGCCCGATCACGGGGTCGAGCCGCCCCTCGCGTGCCATCGCCGTCAGATCGCGCGAGAATTCCAAGAGCGTCTTGCCGTTTTTCGCCTCCGCGCGGCTTGCACGCACCTCGGGCAGCGGGAGCTTGCGCGGCGACAGGCTCATCGCGCGCAGCGTGTCGCTGTACAGCTTTTTGGTATCCACACCCAGCGATCGCAGCAGCCGCACAGCCATATTGCCGCTGTCGCGCAGGATGCCGAGCAGCAGGTGTCCCGCCTCGATCTCTCCGCTGCCCGCGCGCAGCGCCTCGCCGACGGCCAGCTCGACCGCGCAGCGCGCGTGCGGGGTGAGCCCCTGCACGGTCGATCTTTCCGCCGTGCCGCGCCCCAGCTTTTCGATCATCCTCTCGCGCACTGCCGGCTCGTAGACGCCCGAAGGCATTCAGCGCGCGGCAGGCCGCGTCGTCCTCCTCGCGCAGCATCGCGAGCAGCAGGTGCTCGCAGCCCACATAGCCGTGCCCCAGCTCGCCCGCCGCCGCCTGCGCACAGCGCAGCACATGCTCAGCCTTCAGGCTGAATTTCCGGTCATTCATTGCTCTACCCTCCGCTTCCTTTCGTCCTTTCATTTTTGACCGGTTTATTCAAAAATAAACACTGTAAATGACACAGAAAATTCAATATTTTCCTGCATTCTGACTCTTGCATTTTCGCTTTGACATGCTATAATAGCGTCATCAACTTATGGAGGTACTAATTATGGCTTATCAGATTAGCTCTGCCTGCGTCAGCTGCGGTGCTTGCGCAGACGCCTGCCCTGTCGGTGCTATTTCTCAGGGCGATTCCCAGTATCAGATCGACGCAAATGCCTGCCTGGATTGCGGCTCCTGCGCTGATACCTGCCCCAACGGCGCCATCTCCCAGGCCTAAGGTCTAAGGGTACTTAAAAAATAAGGACGCGCGAAAGCAGCGCGTCCTTATTTTTATCATCAGAAAGGGTCATCACATGGATAAACGCGACGAGCTCTGGCCGCGCGGCCCCTGCTTTTATTACGACACCGCCCTCTTCCCGCCGGGGACGGACAGCTTTGCCTCGCCTACTTTGCCCGCCCGTCCCGCGGCGACACGGTCTGCGACCTCGGCAGCGGGATCGGTCTTCTCGGAACGCTCCTGCTCGCGCGCGAGGAATCGCTTTTTATCGAAAATGTTGAGCTCTCCGCGCCCGCGGCAGCGCTTGCGCGAAAGACGTTCGCCGAAAACGGCTGGGCGGACAGAGCTGCTTTCCACGAAGGCGACCTTCGCGACGTCTCCGTCCTGCCGAAAGCCGGCAGCGTCGACTATGTGATCTCGAACCCGCCGTACTTTCCCGCCGGCAGCGGCGAGAGCGCCAAATGCGAAGCGCGCCAAATCGCGCGCGAGGAAACCGCCTGCACGCTGGACGACGTCTGCGCCGCGGCGCAGCGTGTGCTGCGCTATGGCGGGCGCTTCACCCTCGTTCACCGCGCCGAGCGCCTCGCCGACGTGCTCTGCGCCATGCGGAGTCACGGCATCGAGCCCAAGCGCCTGCGCTTTCTCGCAAAATCGCCGGACGCCGCGCCCTCGCTCCTCTTCGTCGAGGGAAAGCGCGGCGGCAAAAGCGGCCTTGTCATCGAGCCGCCGCTCGTCCCCAACGGCGAGGAATGGGACGCCGTGTATTTCCGAAAATAAGAAAACGGGCCGCCCTTCGGGCGGCCCAACAGCTTTATTATACTAAAGTGCCGGATGAACTGCAAGCATTTTCTGCCAGTTTTCGAATAATCAGCCCTGCGCACAAAATATCGCTCGCATCTTTATCCATTCCGCCGCTTGATTTTTGAGCTCATTCTTGCTATTCTTTAAGCACAGAAAGGGTGAGACCAATGTACAAGTGATCTTCACAAAGGCGATCCCAAATGGTTCCGATCATATCCATCGCGCAGCACTCTCTGATGTGTACCGTCATTCAGGTAAAACCGCCGCAACCGCGGTGTTTGAGATAGCAGGAGTGGAAACCGGAGTAAGTGATATTCGGCACCAGATCATTGAAGAAAGGAAGGAAAGAAAACAGAATATGAGAGATCCAAATATTCATCATGGCTGACCCTTGATCGTAGTTCAGTAATCGCGATCAAGGGTCAGTCATTTTTTGTTTTCTTTCACTTTTTTAGAAAAATTGAGGAAAATATCCCGTGCTCTGCGCGGGAGGGGTGGCAGCGCCGGTGGCGCTGCTACGAAATAAGGGGGATATTCTCTCGCGTGAGAGAATATCCCCCTTGGACCCCCAAGAGAACGCGAGGGGAGTCCCCCTCGACCCCCCAACATTGGCAGTTTGCAGCTTGAATGACTGCACGCGCTGCGCAGTGTAAGTGCAGTGTACGTGGCTTCGCCACGAGTCCCTGCGGGTCGGTTCATCCAGCAACCGCGCCTTACTCCGTGAGGCGCGAGTGACGGAAGTCTGGCGGCGGACTGCGTGCGGGCGCGGCATTGCTGCGCCGTCAGAAGAGCGGGGTGGATAATCCAAAAAGGAGGGGCAAGGCCCCTCCCTTTTGGTCGTTAGGGGTGCAGGGGCGAGATCGAAACGCCCCTGCCGTTCTCTTGGGGGGGATCAAAAGGGGGCCTTCTCTCACGTGAGAGAAGGCCCCCTTTTGCTTCAGACTTCACGGAACGCTTCAATGCGATAGCTCCCGTCTGGGCGCACTTCCAGCGTCAACTCATCGTGCGTTCCTTCGCCGTTCTCGCCGCGCGGCGCGCTCCACAGCCGGATGCTGTCGCCGTACTGCTCGCCGCCCACCGGAATAAAATATCCGGGGCCGAAATCGCTCGTATACTCATAGAATGCGTCATACTGCGCAAGGTATATCGCGTCCTCCTGATTGCGCAGATCGTCCACTGTGATATCCGCCCACTGCATCAAAAGCGCGGAAACGTCACTCTTGGGAATGCGCCGCACGGGGACCGCCCAGTCATCCGGCACCTTGAACCTCTCCGCATCCTCTATTCCCAGCGTGTCGAGTACAGCGTGGAATTCCTCCACGTCCGCGTCTCCCAACGTGGTGCTGAGCGGACAGTACCGCAAAAATTCTGCAAGGTCGATATCGCGCGGATCGTTGTAATGCGAGGTGAAAAAGCAGCTCACCGGCGTTGAGGTCGTGTAGCGGTATTCGCCCGTCGTTTCATCCATCACATCGGTCTCAGAGGCAAACATCTCCTTGAATTCTTCGATCTGCGTCTCCGTCAGCGGCGTCGTATCATCCTCAGGTCCACCGTCCGATTTGTCATCATTCGCTCCCGCGCAGCCAAACAGCGCCAGTGCGCACACGCAGGCGAGCAAAAAGGCAAATAATTTCTTCATCGTTTCTCTCCTTTTCATTTTTGCATCATTTGTTTTTTACTGCCGTCGCGCCAGCTTTACTCTTATAGGCTGTTCACTGTGCCGAGGAAGAGCGGCAGACCGTCCACGCCGGTGATCATAAAGGCGAACGGCCGGTTCAGATTCATCTCCACCACTGGAAGTTCCTCGGGCATGGCAGCGGTGGCCTCCGCCGTGATGGCCGTGAACGCCGCGGCTTCGCAGCCCTTTTCGTCGATCTTGACGCGCGCGGCGTGCTGCACCTGCGTCACGGCGACGCTCTCGTCAAACTTCTCCTCGTCGATCAGCGGCGAAAAGTCCGATTTATCGAAGTCGAACACATCGGTGACGCCCATCGCCTTGAGCGCGTCGGTCAGCTCCAGGTTGGAATCCACGTCGAACTTCGGCACGCTCCAGTGGATCTCCGCACTCGGCAGCGCAGCGTCCATGTCGTAGGCCATCAGTCCGCCCACGACCTCACCATTGGCAAGCAGGCTCTCGAGCGTCGTTCCCTCATCCGGCAGCAAAAAGCGCATCGACTGCCCGCCGCGGAAGCCGAGCTCCGCCACGGTGTAGTTCTCGCCGCGATAGTACGCGGCGCGGTCGTCCGTGCGGTGCATAAAGTCGACGGTCTGCTTCTCGCCGTCTGCCGCGGTGAACGTGTCCTTCTTCGTCGCATCCTTCCAGAATTCGTCGCGCCACTGGTCCTTAAAATAGAGCGTCGTCAAAAGGAGCATCACGGTCTCGGGCTTCGTCTGGATCTCGCCCGCCGCGTCCTGCAAGAGATTGCCCGTGTTCTCATTGATCCATTCGCCGATGGCCTTGTCCGTCTTCTCATCTCCCATCGGGGCGGAGAACGTCGAAGCAAGGTACTGCTCGGCGAGCACCTGCAGCGTCTCTTCATTATAGGGGACGTTCTCATTCAGCCACACAGAGCTGCCGAGCAGCGTCTTTCCCGTCGAGGTCTCGCCGTAGAGATTGCGCCAGACATAGTTGCCCGCAGCGCGCGGCGCATCGGTATTTTCAAGGCCTAAAAGCGACAAGAGCTGCGCGCGGCTGTCGCCGTCCGTCGTCTCGCTGAGCATCGCAAAGGCGAGATACAGGTTTGCGGGCGAGAGAACGGTGTTCTCCTCCGCCGAAAGCAGCGTGCCCGTCTCCTGTGTGAAGTGCAGGAATGCCGCGGGGTAGCTCGTGCCCTTGCTGCGCAGCGCCTTGAGCGCATCGTAATAGGCATTGCTGCGCGCGTCCCAGTCCTCCCAGATCTTCTCCTGCGCCTTTTCATAGGCGTCCGCGCCCATCTTGTCATAGTCGATGGTGCTGAATGCCTCGTCAAGCTCACTCTCGTTCGGCATGGCGGGCAGCACGGGATAGTCCGCCGTCTTCACGGCGAGGTCCTGCAAATACTGCGCGGCAATGGGGTCTTTTTTCACATTGTCCTCCCCATTTTCATTTCGGATCGTCGTTCCGTTGCCTCCGCAGGCGGCGAAGGACAGGACCATCGCCGCGGCGAGCAGCAGCGTTAAGAATCGTTTCATGTCGGATGTACCTCCGTTTCGGGATTTGTTATATTAGACGGCGCGGATGGAAAAAAGTTCCCGTTTTGTCAAAAATAGCATGCCGCCCTTTTACGAAACGGGCGAATGTGGTATACTTTCAAAAATATTTTCTCTTTTGTGTAACGCAAACGGCAAAAAAGTTGTCTTTTCCCCATGATGGCAGACAACAGAAAGGAGCGAACCTATGGACGACCATGAGATCGTCGACCTCTACTGGCAGCGGGACGAGCACGCCATCGAAGCCACCGCCGCCAAATACGAAAGCTATTGCATGAAAATTTCGCAAAACATTTTATCTGACCGCGCCGACAGCGAGGAAAACGTCAACGACACGTACTTACACGCCTGGCAGGCAATGCCGCCGCAAAGGCCCGCGATCCTCTCGGCCTTTCTCGGCAAGATCGCGCGCAATCTGGCGCTGAACCGCTATAAGGCGAGGTCGGCGCAGAAGCGGCAGGGCGACGCCTTCGCGCTCTCGCTCGACGAGCTGGACGACTGCGCACCCGCCCTGTCCTCGCCCGACGACGAGGCCACGGCAGCAGAGCTCGGCCGCAGCATCAGCGCGTTTCTGCGCACGCAGAGCGAAGAGGTGCGCAGCATGTTCATCCTGCGCTATTTCTACTGCGAACCGGTCGAAGCGCTGGCCGCGCGCTTTCACTGCGGCGAGAGCCGCATCAAAACCACGCTCCTGCGCACGCGCAGAAAGCTCAAGGAGCATCTCATCAAGGAGGGATACTGTGAAGCATGAAGTTCTGACCCGCGCCATAGGCGAGCTCGACGATGAGCTCATCGCGGACGCCTACGCCTACAAGCCGCGCAAACGGTACGCCCTCCCGCGTTTTCTTGCCGCTGCGGCGTGCCTTGTGCTCGTGCTGGCCGCCGCCCTGGCGATGACGCGCGACACCTTACCGGCTGAGATCAAGGTCGAAGGCGCAGCACTCTCCTCAATCCCCATTCCCATCAGTCAGCCCGCAGCGATGGCGCTCGACGCGCGCGGCAGTCTGAGCGGCCCGCTCAGTCCGATGCTCACCATCGAGAGCAAATCGGGTGAGGCCGTGACCGTTACGGTGTCGGATGGCGTGCTGACCCAGCCTCTTTACTCGCTGCAGGAGGAGTTCACCTCCTACACCGTCTCCGGCAAGGTGCAGCTTTGCTGGACCATCGAAGAGCCGGACACGGGTACGGTTTACACGCTCTCTCTCGACGGCGCGCCCGCCGTCACGCTGCGCTACGACGAGGCCAACGGCTATTGGGCCGCCGCGCGGGCGTAAGCATCCCATTCCACATTACTATTGACAACACACAACATTTTGGAGGTAAATTCCCATGAAAAAGTTTCTCACCCTGCTGCTGGCCGCAGCGATGACTCTCTCCCTCGCCGCCTGCGGCAGCAAGACGGATGACAATAGCGGCAATAACAGCCAGCCCGCGAGCGCTCTCGAGCTGCTGAACGCCGTATGGGCCAACTACAGCGACGACGACAAGTTCCCTGCTGCCGGCGGCGACTTTGATGAGGCGAATATGACCGAGGACGCGCCCGGTAACTTCTCCGTCGAAGACGGAGACGCACTTGACTACTCTCTCTCCTTCCCCGCCGCGGACGCAGGCAAGCTCTCCGACGCCGCGTCCCTCACTCACATGATGAACGCCAACACCTTCACCGCGGGCGCGTTCCATGTTGCGAGCTCTTCCGACGTTGACAGTGTCGTCTCCGACCTCAAGGACAACATCATGAACCGCCAGTGGATGTGCGGCTTCCCCGACAAGCTTGTCATCCTGACGCTCGGCGACTATGTCATCTCCTGCTACGGCGCGGAGGACCTTGTCGACCAGTTCAGCGAAAAAGTCACCGAGGCCTTTGCCGATGCTGCCGTCGTCTGCGACGAGGCCATCGCCTGATTTGATCTTCTGAAAGGCGGAGAAGTTTATGCTCTTTTCCAGCGTTCCCTTTCTCTTTTACTTTCTGCCTGCGGCGCTGCTGATCTACTTTGCAGCGCCGCGGCAGCTGAAAAACGCGGTGCTGCTGCTCGCAAGCCTCTTTTTCTATGCCTGGGGCGAGCCGAAATATATGCTGCTCATGCTCGTCTCCATCGTGCAGGGCTATGGTTTCGGCCTGCTGATTGAAAAGCACCACGGGCAAAAGGCGTCGAAGGTCTTTCTGACGCTCTCGATCCTTGTGAGCCTTGGGCTTCTCGGCTATTTTAAGTACGCGGACTTTTTTCTCTCCAGCGTCAACGCCGTCACAGGGCTCTCCCTGCCGCTTTTGAAGCTGAGCCTGCCCATCGGCATCAGCTTCTACACCTTTCAGGTATTGAGCTACGTCATCGACGTCTACCGCGGCGAAACGGCGGCGCAGCGAAATTTTATCGACCTCGCCGCCTATGTTTCGCTCTTCCCCCAGCTCATCGCGGGGCCGATCGTGCGCTATTCCGACGTCGCCGCGGAGCTCAAAAGCCGCACGCACAGCGTCTCCGCCGCGGCGGAGGGCGTGCGCCGCTTTACGGTCGGCTTTGCCAAGAAAATTCTGCTCGCCAACCAGTTCGGCGCGCTCGCGAGCGCCTACAAGTCGACGCAGGACGCGAGCGTCCTCTTCGTCTGGCTCTACGCGCTCGCGTTTCTGCTCCAAGTCTATTTCGACTTTTCGGGCTACAGCGATATGGCCATCGGCCTCGGGCGGATGCTGGGCTTCCACTTCCCTGAAAACTTCAACTACCCCTATATTTCAGCGAGCATCACGGAGTTCTGGCGCAGGTGGCACATGTCGCTCGGCTCGTGGTTCCGCGACTATCTCTATATCCCCCTCGGCGGCAGCCGGAAGGGTAAGGCGCGTCAGCTGTTGAACATTCTGATCGTCTGGCTCGCGACGGGCCTGTGGCACGGGGCGGCGTGGACGTTCGTGCTGTGGGGACTGTGGTTCGCGGTCCTGCTGCTTCTTGAAAAGCTGGCGCTGCTGCCGGTGCTCGAAAAGCACCGCGTGCTCGGCCATGTGTACACGCTCTTTTTCGTCACGCTCGGCTTCGTGCTTTTCGACGCAGACAGCGCGCAGGCGGTCTCGCGCATCAGCGCGATGCTCGGCGCAGGCGGACTGCCGCTGTCGAGCACGCAGGCGGTCTACTACCTTAAAAGCTATGGCCCGCTGCTCGTGCTCGGTATCCTCTGCGCAACACCGCTGCCGAAGATGATCGTCGCAAAGCTGCGCAAATCCAAAGGCGCAGCGACGGCGCTCGATGTGCTCGAGCCGCTGTTTGTACTGATTCCTCTGCTGCTCGGCACGGCATTTTTAGTGGACGGGTCGTTCAACCCGTTCCTCTACTTCCGCTTTTAAGGAGGGCATCGCATGAATCGAAAAATCAAAGACGTCCTCACCCTCGGCATCGCGGCAGCGTTCGTGCTTATGTTCGCGCTGTGGGGCATTTGCAAGAGCGACGACGCCGTGTCGGAAAGCGAGCGCCGCCCGCTCAAGCAGTTCCCGACGCTGAATGCGGAAGAAGTACTCTCCGGACGCTTCCAGTCGAATTTTGAGAGCTACACGCTCGACCAGTTCCCGCTGCGCGACGAGTTCCGCACACTCAAGGCCCTGTCCGTCCGCGATTTATTTGGCGAGAAAGACAACAACGGCATCTACGTCGCGGACGGCTACGCCGCGAAGCTCGACGACACGATCCACGAGGATTCGCTCGACCACGCGGCCGACCGCTTCCGCTACGTGTACGAAACGTATCTCAAAGATACGGGCGTAAACGTCTACCTCTCCGTCATCCCCGACAAGAATTACTTTTTGGCCGCCGAAAACGGCTATCCCGCGATGGATTACGAGAAGTTCTTTGCGCTCATGCGCCAAAAGGTCGACTTTGCGGACTATATCGACCTGACGGGCACGCTGTCGCTCTCATCCTATTACCGCACCGACCTCCACTGGCGGCAGGAAATGCTTGCCCCCACGGCCAAGGCGCTGGCAGATGCGATGGGCGTCTCACTCACCGTGGACTTTACCGAGGTCACGCTTGATACGCCGTTTTACGGTGTGTACCGCGGGCAGTCGGCACTGCCAATGGAGCCCGACGGTCTCTCCTACCTCACAAACAGCGTCATTGAAGGCTGCCGCGTGTACGACTACGAAAACAGCGAATATCTCCCCGTTTACACGCTCGAAAAGGCGGACGGCAGCGACCCGTATGAAATTTTCCTCTCGGGCCCGAAGTCGCTGCTGCGCATCGAGAATCCGAACGCGCAGGCGGAGCGCAGGCTCCTCGTGTTCCGCGATTCGTTCGCCGCGAGTTTACTTCCGCTGCTCGCGGAGGGGTACAGCGAGATCACGCTTGCCGACATCCGCTACCTCTCCCCCTCAATGCTCGGAAAATTCATCGACTTTACCGCGCAGGACGTGCTGTTTCTTTACAGCACGAGCGTGCTGAACGACAGCGACACGATCAAGTGATGCAAAACGGGACGCAAGCGCCGTGACCGGCGTTCACGTCCCGTTTTCTTTTTTGTCCGCAAAATTTTTTCACAACGCAGCACATAAGCATAATGCCCGCCCCTGCCGTTTCCGGCAAGGGCGGGTTCAGGCTAAATATAGCACAGCCGTTTTCTTCATGCAAGAAAAAGTTGCCGCACTTTCATAATTTCGTTCACACCGCACATCCCGTCCCACTAAAGTGAGGGGAAAGTTGGAAAAACAAAGTATTGACGCTGCTTGCCCCGATGAAGTATCATTACTTATCAAATTTTTTATTTCGAAACAGGAGGTCTGGATCATGAGTGAAGCGACTCGCATTCCCGAGCTTTTTGGCTCTCTGGTGTTCAATGAACGCACAATGGAGCAGTATGTGCCGCAGAGCGCCATGGACGTTTGGCGCGGCTGCTTAAAGAGCGGGCAGCCTCTTCCCCTTTCCGCGGCAAATGAGATCGCCGACGCGATGAAGACCTGGGCGCTGGAGCATGGCGCAACGCATTTCACGCACTGGTTCCAGCCCTTGAGCGGCGTGACGGCGGAAAAGCACGACAGCTTTATCAACAACGCCGGCGGCGGCCGCGTGATGATGGACTTTTCCGGCAAGGAGCTGGTGCGTGGCGAGCCCGACGCGTCCTCCTTCCCCAACGGCGGCCTGCGCGCCACGTTTGAAGCCCGCGGCTACAGCGCTTGGGACCCCACGGCGTTTGCCTTCATCAAAGATGGCAGCCTTTGCATCCCGACGGTGTTCTGCTCCTACAGCGGCGACGCGCTCGACAAGAAGACGCCGCTGCTGCGCTCCATAGCCGCGGTCGACCGCGCGGCGGTGCGCGTGCTCAAGTTATTTGGCGACGACGCGGAAAAGGTCACGCCGCAGATTGGCGCGGAGCAGGAGTATTTCCTCATCGACCGCGAGCTGTACTTAAAGCGCATGGACCTGCGCCTGTGCGGCCGCGCCCTGTTCGGCGCAAAGCCCCCGAAAGGTCAGGAGTTGGACGACCACTACTTCGGCGCGTTCCGTCCCCGCGTGGCCGCCTACATGAAAGAGCTCGATGAAGAGCTGTGGAAGCTCGGCGTGCTCTCCAAGACCAAGCACAACGAGGTCGCCCCCGGCCAGCACGAGATGGCCCCCATCTACACCGACGCCAACACCGCGAGCGACCAGAACCAGCTCGTCATGGAGACGATGAAAAAGGTCGCCGAGCGCCACAACCTTGTGTGCCTGCTGCACGAAAAGCCCTTCGCGGGCGTCAACGGCTCGGGCAAGCACGTTAACTGGTCGCTCTCGACCGACACTGGCAAAAACCTCTTCTCCCCCGGCAAGACGCCGAGCCAGAACGCCGTGTTCCTGCTGGTGCTCGCCGCGTTCATCAAGGGCGTGGATGAGTATCAGGAGCTTCTGCGCTGCTCCGTCGCCTTCGCGGGCAACGATCACCGTCTCGGCGCGCAGGAAGCGCCCCCGGCTGTCATCTCCGTCTTCCTCGGCACCGAGCTTGAGGGCATCATCGATGCCATCGTCGGCGAAAACGACTACACCGCGCCCGAGCACAAGTCCCTGCGCATCGGCGTGGACGTGCTCCCCGCCATCCCGCAGGATACGACCGACCGCAACCGAACCTCGCCCGTCGCCTTCACCGGCAATAAGTTTGAGTTCCGCATGCCCGGCTCCTCGCAGTCCATCGCGGGCCCGGTCACGATCCTCAACACCATCATGGCCGAAGAGCTCGACGAATTCTACGCGCAGCTCAAGGACGCGCCGGACTTCACCGCCGCGCTCCACAAGCTGATCCGCGACACGTTCTCCGCCCACCGCCGCATCATCTTCAACGGCAACGGCTATGAAGAGGCCTGGATCAAGGAGGCTGAAAAGCGCGGCCTTGCCAACCTGCACAACACCGCCGAGGCGCTGCCGACCTACATCCTGCCCAAGAACATTGAGCTGCTGACGCGCCAGGGCGTTTACAGCAAGGAAGAAATTTTCTCCCGCCACGAAGTTCATATCGAGAAGTACTGCAAGGTCATCCGCATCGAGGCCGCAACGCTTGTTGACATGGTCCAGCACGGCATCCTCAACGCCGCTTCCGAATACGAAGCCGCGCTGTGCAACACCATCGCCGCCAAGCGCGCCGCCGCGCCGGAGCTGACCTGCCACGTCGAATCCTCGCTCGCCAACGCCATCGGCTCGCTCAACGAGCAGCTGCTCGAAGAGACCATCGGCCTCAAGACGGCGCTCGAGACCGTCTCCGACGACGCAGAGCCCGAAACGCTCCTGCACTACTACCACGACGAGGTCGAAAAGCGCACGAATGACGTGCGCAAGACCGTCGACAAGCTGGAAGTGCTCACAGCGTCGAAATACTGGCCGTACCCGACGTTCTGCGAATTACTCTTCTCCGTGTAAGTCAAAAAGGACGCTCTTTCGAGCGTCCTTTTTGAAGTGGAGTTTTGCTTTATCGCAGCAGTTTCATTTTTCTTTGACAGGGGAGGAAGAAAATCTATGAAGTACATTTTTGTCACCGGCGGCGTGGTGTCGGGGCTGGGCAAGGGCATCTGCGCGGCGTCGCTCGGGCGTCTCTTAAAACAGTGCGGGCTGAAGGTCAAAAACCAGAAGTTCGACCCGTATCTCAACGTCGACCCCGGCACGATGAGCCCGTATCAGCACGGCGAGGTCTTCGTCACGGACGACGGCGCGGAGACCGACCTGGACCTCGGCCACTACGAACGCTTTGTCGACGAGGCGCTGGACGAGAAATCCTCCGTGTCCTCGGGCAAAATTTTCTGGAGCGTTCTCAACCGCGAGCGTCAGGGCGGTTATCTTGGCGGCACGGTGCAGATCATCCCGCATGTGACCGATGAGATCAAGCGCCGCATTTACGACATGGACGACGGCGAGACCGACGTTGCCATTTCCGAGATCGGCGGCACGGTCGGCGATATCGAGAGCCAGCCGTTTTTGGAGGCCATCCGTCAAGTCGCGGCCGAGCGCGGGCGCGAAAATGTGCTCTTCATCCACGTGCCGCTCATCGTGACTATTCCCGGCAGCGGCGAGCTCAAGAGCAAGCCCACGCAGCACTCGGTCAAGGAACTCCTGAGCGAGGGCATCCAGCCGGACGTTCTCGTCGTGCGCACGGATGAGCCCATCACAGACGACATCCGCCGCAAGATCGCGCTCTTCTGCAACGTGGAGCCCGACTGCGTCATCCAGAACGCAACGGCGTCCACGCTCTACGAGGTGCCGTTGCTGCTTGAGCACGAGGGCCTGCCGCGTGGTGTGCCGCAAGCTGCACCTTGACTGCGGTGAACCTGACATGACCGAGTGGCGCGCGCTGGTCGACAAGATCCACGGCGTGCACCGTCATGTGCGCATCGCGCTCGTCGGCAAATACGTCGGCCTGCACGACGCCTATTTGAGCGTCGTTGAGTCGCTCTTCCACGCGGGCACGGCCTGCGACGCGAGCGTCGAAATTCAGTGGGTCGACTCCGAAACGCTGACGAGCGACAACATCGCGCAGAAGCTCTGCGGGTGCAGCGGCATCTTAGTCCCCGGCGGCTTTGGCGACCGCGGCATCGAGGGCATGATCTTAGCCGCGCAGTACGCGCGCGAGCGCGGCATCCCGTACCTCGGCATCTGCCTCGGCATGCAGATCGCAGTCATCGAATTTGCGCGCCATGTGCTCTCATGGGACGACGCGACGAGCGCGGAGTTCTCCTCCACGACGGCGCATCCCGTCATCGCGCTCATGCCCGAGCAGGTCGGCGTGACGGCCAAGGGCGGCACGATGCGCCTCGGCAAGTACCCCTGCGTGCTCGAAGAGGGCTCGCTCTCCCGCGCGCTCTACGATGCGCCCGAGATCTGGGAGCGCCACCGCCACCGCTACGAGTTCAACAACGACTTCCGCGACGACTTCACGGACGCCGGCATGCGCCTCGCCGGTCTCTCCCCCGACGGCACGCTCGTCGAGATCGTCGAATCGAAGAGCCACCCCTGGTTCGTCGGCGCGCAGTTCCACCCCGAATTCAAGAGCCGCCCCAACAAGCCGCATCCCCTGTTCCGCGGCTTTGTCGCGGCCTCCCTCGATCGCGCGGTCCATTGACCGCGCGACCTTTTTATTTTTACAATACCGCTGGAAAAATGGGAAAAGCTATGGTATGATGCTTTTACCATATTATTGGATACGGCAGGAGAATTTCAATATGAACCATCAGACCATCATCGTACTGGACTTTGGCGGCCAGTACAACCAGCTCATCGCGCGCCGCGTGCGCGAATGCGGCGTTTACTGCGAGGTCAAGCCCTACACGACGCCGCTTGCAGACCTTCTCGCGATGAATCCCATCGGCTTCATCTTCACCGGCGGCCCGAACAGCGTGTATCTCGAGGACGCGCCGCACGTCGATCCCGCGCTCTTTGACGCGGGCGTGCCCGTGCTCGGCATCTGCTACGGCTGCCAGCTCATCGCGCACCACCTCGGCGGCAAGGTCGTCGCCGCAAACGACGCCACCGCGCGCGAATACGGCAAGACCGAGACGTTTTTTGACACGAACTGCAAGCTCTTCAAGGGTCTTCCCGAAAAGAGCGTGACGTGGATGAGTCACGGCGACTACATGGAAAAGGTCCCCGAGGGCTTCTCTCTCTCGTCGCGCACTCCGACGCCTGCCCGAACGTCGCCATCTGCGACGAAACGCGCGGGTTCTACGGCGTGCAGTACCATCCCGAGGTCAACCACACGGAGTTCGGCACCGCGATGATCCGCAACTTCCTCTACGAGGTCTGCGGCGCGACAGGCGACTGGACGATGGGCGACTATAAAAATACTGCCATCGCCGCTGTGCGCGAAAAGGTCGGCTCCGGCCGCGTGCTGCTGGCGCTCTCCGGCGGCGTGGACTCGTCCGTCGTGGCGGCGCTGCTGGCCGAGGCCGTCGGCCCCCAGCTCACCTGCGTTTTTGTCGACCACGGCCTCATGCGCCTCAACGAGGGCGACGAGGTCGAGGCGGCGTTCAAGAAGTGGGACATCAACTTTGTCCGCGTGAACGCCGAGGGCCGCTTCCTCTCGAAGCTCGCTGGCATCTCCGATCCCGAGCGCAAGCGCAAGATCATCGGCGAAGAGTTCATCCGCGTGTTCGAGGAAGAGTCGAAGAAGATCGGCGCGGTCGACTTTCTCGCTCAGGGCACGATCTACCCCGACGTCATCGAATCCGGCCTTGGCAATGCCGCAGTCATCAAGAGCCACCACAATGTCGGCGGTCTTCCCGACTATGTCGACTTTAAGGAGATCATCGAGCCGCTGCGCCTGCTCTTTAAGGACGAAGTGCGTCAGCTCGGCCGCGAGCTGGGGCTTCCCGAATACCTCGTCTCCCGCCAGCCGTTCCCCGGCCCGGGCCTTGCCATCCGCATCATGGGCGAGATCACGAAGGAAAAGGCTGACACGCTGCGCCTTGCCGACGCGATCTACCGCGAGGAGCTGGAAAAGGCCGGCGAAAACAAGAAGATGAACCAGTACTTCGCCGTCCTGACCGACACGCGCACCGTCGGCGTCATGGGCGATGGCCGCAGCTACGACCGCGTGCTTGCGCTGCGCGCTGTGACGACCGAGGACTTCATGACCGCCGACTGGGCCCGCATCCCCTACGAGCTGCTCGACAAGATCAGCGGCCGCATCGTCAACGAGGTCAAGGGCATCAACAGAATTGTCTACGACATCACCAGCAAGCCCCCCGCAACGGTGGAGTGGGAATAAGAAAAAAGTGAATATGATGGGCTGAAAAGCCTTGAAAACACTCACTTTTTGAAAATCTCATTTCCCGTTTGATAGCAAAATGATAGCAGATACTAAAGCCATTTTGTTTGTTCTTATTTTGGCGAGCGAATGGTTTGCAGGTTTGCTGTCGCATCCAATCCTATATTGAGAGCAAAAAGGCTCTGCTGACTTTCTGTAAAAGAAGGTCGGCAGAGCCTTTTCTATTTAGACAAGAGTATTATTTCTTGCGCAAAACATTTGAAACGGTGGATTGCGAAATATCCAGCATCGCTGCAATGGTTTCTTGATTAATTTTTTGTTTGCAGAGATCTTTGATTACTTCGTTTCTTTGAACTGTTGAGGTGATTTCGGGAAGTCGATGAATTGTTTCGGAAACAACTCCAGAAGCGGTTACGGTCTTTATTAAAGTTGTTCCATCATCTAATACAGCTCGTGCAATTTTAGCCCCCGTTTTTTTGTTTGGCTTAAACGCAAGAGAAACAATATTTGCAGCGGTTTTTCCAACTCCCTGAAGATCCACAGTCTTGAATACGTTCATTAGATTAGTCGCCATGTATTATCCCTCCCAAATTATCAAATTAATATTATAATAATATTAATTTGATAATTTGTCAAGAGTGCCTGAACATCATTTTCGTGTGTTCTTTGAGGTCGGCAAGGAGCATATCACTAAGTTCCTGCGACGGCGTGATCTTGTGCCACTGACCGGAGGTGTCAAGTTCAGGGTAGCGGTAGCGCCAGCGGTCATATTCTTCTTTGGTGATCTCGCCTGCTTTCAGCTTGGCGGCAACCTCGCCCCATGCGGTAAGCATTCTGTGAAGCTCCGCTGCGTCGCGTCCTTTATGGATGTGAACACGCAGATGCACCATCCTCGCACTGGCAAACTTCAAGCCCATATCGGTCTTCCAGTGTGAACAGCGTGTGCATCAGCCCAGTATAGGAGTCAATGTCTGGTACGTCCAGCGCCTTGGGTGAAATATCCAGCACCTTTGCCAGCGCAGCGGTTACATCCGCCTTGGGCGTTCTGGAACCATTCTCGTACTGCGCAAGGCGGACATCTGCGGATTTCTCTGGAAAACCCAGCGCCATGCCAAGGTATTTCTGTGTCATGCCCCGCATCGTGCGGAAAAAGTGGATGCGTTCACCAATCGCCATAATAGCCATCTCCTGTGTCGGTTGTCTTTGATAAGGAGTATAGCAGATATGTTTAATCTGTCAAGAAAAATCTAAGCAAATTTATTTAATATTTTCTTGTAAACCAGCTTGACTTAAGCTTATGTGTAGTACAATGGTTGCAAGCTAAGCATATTAGCTTAATTCATAGAAATTTTACAATTAGAATAGTCAACAAATGCAGAAAAAATGTCCGTTGTAAGGTGAGAGGGGGGTGAAATCCAAAAGAGCCAAATTGAATGACCGTCCAAGGGATACTTTCTCCGGGGAAGCAGGCGATGAAACGAGCGTGCCAAGGAGAAAAGAAAACGGCACAGCGCCGAAAAGGGTTGCCTGCCAGAGTCCTGCGGATAGAACGGCGAAGCAATCAACCACAAATCAGGAAAGGAAGGTATTTTGCCTATGGCAGGAGAAATTTTTATGCGAGTAAATGAAGTTGCGGAAGAGCTTGGCGTATCGGTTCCGTATGCGTATAAGCTCATTCGTGAGTTGAACGAAGAGCTGCGAAAGACCGGCTGCATCACTATTGCAGGCAGGATTGACCGCAAGTTCTTCCATGAGAAGTTCTACGGAACGAGAGAACCGAAGGAAAGAAGGGAATCGAATGGCAGCGTTTAAGGACAAGAAGAACGGCTCATGGTATGTGCAGTTTCGCTATACTGACTGGCGCGGTGAGCGCCAGCAGAAATTAAAGCGCGGCTTTGCCACGAAAAAAGAGGCTCAGGCATGGGAACGCGAGTTTCTGATGCAGAAGCAGGCTGATGTTAATATGAGCTTCGAGAGCTTTGTGGCGCTCTATGAAAAGGACGTCAAACCCAAGTTGAAGCTCAACACATGGCTCAGCAAGGAGCATATCATCCGCACAAAGATTCTGCCGTATTTCAAAAAACGCAAGCTCTCGGAAATCACCGCCCGTGATGTGATCGACTGGCAGAACGAGATACGGCAGCACACCAAGTCAAGCGGCGAAAGCTATTCCCCGGACTATCTCAAGAACGTCCATACCCAACTGAGCTGTATTTTCAACCACGCTATCAAGTATTATGGCTTGCAGATCAATCCTGCTGCAAAGGCCGGAAATATGGGCAGCGAGCAGCCGAAGGAAATGCTGTTCTGGACGAAGGAAGAATACCTCAAATTCATCGACGCCATGATGGACAAGCCCATGCTGTACTACGCCTTTGAAATCCTGTACTGGTGCGGTATCCGCGAGGGTGAGCTGCTGGCACTGAGGCCTGCGGACTTCGATTTTGAGAAGAAAACGCTCCGCATCAATAAATCCTATCAGCGGCTACAGGGCAAGGACGTTATCACCACGCCGAAAACGAAGAAAAGCAACCGCGTGATCCAGATGCCAGACTTTCTCTGTGCTGAGATACAGGACTACTTCAAGCAACTTTATGGACTGGAATCGGACAGCCGTATTTTTCCTCTGTCCAAATATGCCTTGAAACGTGGCATGGAGTTCGGATGCAAGGCAGCAGGCGTCAAAATCATCAGAATCCACGATTTGAGACACAGCCACGTTTCTTTACTTATCAACATGGGCTATTCCGCCGTTTCCATCGGCAATCGTGTGGGACACGAAAGTGTGGAAATCACCTATCGGTACGCGCACCTGTTTCCTACTGTGCAGAAGGAAATGGCAGATAAATTGAACGTCGAAAGGAGCAATTAAAATGTCACTGAAAAACCGAGACAACCATAACCGCTGGCGCAACAAGACTGTTGCCTTCCGGGTATCACCGGAGGAAGATGCACAAATCGAAACCTTTGTCAAGCTCTCCGGGCTGACGAAGCAGGACTACATCACCCGCCGTCTGACTGGCAAGGACGTGGTGGTGCAGGGCAATCCGAGAGTTTACAAAGCACTGCGCGGCCAGCTTGCCGCCGTGCTGGACGAGCTGCGGCGCATTGAAGCGGGCGGCAGCGTAAATGACGAGCTGCTGGATGTGATCGAAATGATCGCCGCCATCATGGACGGTATGAAGGAGGAAAATGCCTATGGAGAATGAACTCTGCAAAAAGAAAACGACCGCCCCGGACACATCTGTTGGCGCAGATGATGGGCAGCCGCTTCACAATTCAACTGAGAACAGTATATCCGCTTTTGAGGGAGAAATCAACGGTGATTTTCAAAACAGCACGGAAGTCTGGACGAAATCTACCGCAGGATGCAGCGGTTGACCGATCCGCATTACCTGCACACGATCTCCATGACCGAGCTGTACCAGACCGCGTATCAGAGCAGGCCGCCCATTATCGACGGCTTGCTCTACGCGGGCGCGTACATCCTCGCGGGTGCGCCGAAGATCGGCAAGTCATTTCTGGTGGCGCAGATCGCCTATCATGTCAGCACGGGCAAAGCACTGTGGGACTACGAAGTCCATCCCGGTACGGTGCTGTACCTTGCCTTGGAAGATGATTTTCAGCGCATCCAGAGTCGTATGTTTATGATGTACGGCGTCAACGACACCGACCGCTTACACTTTGCAACCGCTGCGGGCAAGATTGGAAACGGGCTGGACGAACAGCTTGAGAACTTCGTGCGGGAACATCCCGACACCAGACTCATTATCATCGACACCATGCAGAAAATCCGGGAAATCGGCGGCGAGGCATACAGCTACGCCAGTGATTATGAGATCATCGGCAAGCTCAAGCAGTTTGCCGACAAGCACTGCATCTGCGTTTTGACCGTCCACCACACCCGCAAGCAGCCTGCCGGTGACAGCTTCGAAATGATCTCCGGCACAACAGGATTGCTCGGCTGCGCAGACGGGTCGCTTCTCATGCAGAAGAAAAAGCGCACGGCATTGGAGGCAACTATCGACGTGGTGGGGCGCGACCAGCAGGATCAGATCCTCTATCTGAAAAAGGATGCGGATACGCAGATTTGGAACCTTGAAAAGGTGGAGAATGAGCCGCACAAAGAGCCGCCCGATCATGTTCTGGAAGCCGTTGCCAAACTGGTGTCCGCAGAACAGCCGGTATGGACAGGCTCGCCCTCCGAGCTTGCCGATACCGTCCATGTCGGTATGGCGGCAAACGCCCTGAGCAAGTATTTGAATGTGAAGTCTGGCAGGCTGCTAGACGAATACCGCGTCCACTATGAGAACAAAGTCCGGCACGAGGGGCGGCGTATTACGCTGACCTATGATGCTGAAAGCAAATAAGCCGCGCGACGGCTGCGACGGTTGCGACGGTAAATCTGATACTGCCAAAACAACCGTCGCAATCGTTGCGACCGTCGCGGAAAGGAGCGAAGCAGAATGAAGACCGTACAAATCCCCTACGATTTGTTCATCGACCTCGCCATGTACCATCTGCGGGGTGAGGATGACTACGAAGAAGAAATCCATCAGGGCTTGGAGCAGAAGCTCGACGCCATGCTGAACCGGCAGCTCTATTCCCGGTATAAGACGGCACCGACCAAGGAAGAACGGGAGCAGGCACGGCAGGAATACCTTGACCGGCGCGGCGTTCCGCAGAGTTTGAGATGGATGTGGGCAGAAGATTATGCGCAGAGGACGCCTGCAAATAAGCTGCTGACCACGCCGGTTTTTGCGGTTTGTATCCACACTGCAAGCCGCAAAACCGGCAGAGGCTTCCGCAGAAGCCGCATACCCCCTCGGAGAGCCCACGATACTTTGCAGCCGCAGGATGAAAGTATCATAGTGGGTTATTGCACTTCCGCAGAAGTGCTCCCCCGAAGCTACTCGTCCTGCACAATTTGAAATCAGGAGGTAACCTGCCTATGGCAAGAGGCGACGGTATTCACCGTACCAGCGCAAGAAATGCAAGAATGAAAGACGCAGACATCGGCAACGCGCAAGCACACAACGAGCGCGAAAAATCATCGTATGTCAATCAGGACATCGTTCCTGAACGGACGCCATACAACATCCATTTCAAAACACCAACCGCCGGGTACAAGGAGATGTTCGAGCAGATGCGCTCTGACGGCGTGATCTCCACACGCGGTCTGAAAGCGGATGCTGAGAAATTCGGAGAGCTGATCTTCGACGTCAACTCCGCCTACTTTTTCAACCACGGCGGCTATGACTTTGCAAAACAATTTTACGCCGATGCCTACAAAGTTGCAATCAAAATTGTGGGCGGCGAGCAATACATCCTATCGGCGGTCATGCACGCCGACGAGCGCAACCGCGCCATGTCCGACGCACTGAAACAAGACGTGTACCACTACCACCTTCATGTGGTCTACATCCCTGTCGTGGAGAAGCAAATCCTGTGGTCGAAGCGCTGCAAGGATGAGTCGCTTCGCGGCACGGTCAAGGAGATAATCCAGCAGGTCAGCATGAGCAAGAAGTGGGACTCCAAGCCCGCACTGGACGAGAACGGTACGCCGATTCTGAGTGCCAAGGGCAAGCCTGTTCTCAAAAAATCCTACAGCGTTTTGCAGGACGATTTCTTCCAGTATATGCGCGACGCCGGGTACGACGATATGGAGCGCGGCGAACGCGGCAGCTCAGAGGAACACTTGACTGTGACACAGTTCAAGGTGCAGCAGGAACAAGCGCGGTTGGCAGAACTCACGGAGCAGAACCGCCAACAGGAACAGCAGGCAGCGGCGCTCGGCAAGCAGATTGAGAAAATTCAGAATCAGCAGGTCAATGTGGCAGCCATCGAAAAGATTGAGGCGAAGTCCGTTCCCTTCTCAAGCAAGGTTGCCGTGGAGCGTGAGGATTTTGAACGCCTGTCTACGCTTGCAAAGAAGTACATTACGGCCGAGAAAAAGGAATCCAAGCTGCAAAAAGCTCTGGACGCGGCAAACAGGCTGATTGCAAGGCTCAAGGAAGAGATTGCCGGTCTGAAGCAGGAGCTTTCCGAGTACAAATCCGTTCGCAGCAAACTCCGCACATCGGATCTGGAACGCGAAAACGCAGAGCTTCGCGGGAAAGTTCAACACTATGAAGACGTAATTCAGCGCAATAACCTCTGGCATTTCTTCCGTCCGCGCAGAGAAAAAACGGCAATGCGGGACGATGCCCGCTGATGCCGTGTTGAGCGGAGAAAAACCGATTTTATCAAATGGGAGTGTCCGAATCGAGCAGCGTATCATTTGGGCGCTCCCCATTCAAAAATCAACCTGCTTTTGCAGGTGTAGAGCTGACAAAGAATCTTGAAAGTGCGCCTGTTTTTGCAGAACAGGCAGAAATGGAGGCATAATGAAAACTGGACTGACCAAGCGGCAGAAAACGACCTGCATCTATTTTGACGAATCCAGCAAAACCGTTGAAATTCAAACGCATAATACCGCGCTCAAAAAGCGGATGGCACAGTATGCGGCGGCATATCCCAATCTGTGCAGGCAGACCGACGATGACGAACAGGGCGGTCTGACCTTCGAGATCGACCGCAGGCGATTCGCTGTCCGTTTGACCGCGCCGTATTCAAACGAGCGCCGACAGGCAGCAAGCGAGCTTGCCAAAGGAAATACAAATCGGTTGAGAAATGCAAAATAAGCATTAACCATATGGGGAAAAATCAGGTACATAACCTTTCCCCATCATATTGAATTCAAACGAGAGGTGTGTTATAATGGGGAAAAATCAGGTATTGTTCTTGTCCCAGATGGAGGAAAGCAAAATGGCAAAGCAGGTTCACATCCGCGTAGATGATGATATTTATAAGGAACTCAGCGACTATTCTGTAGTAAGTGGACAGTCCATGCAGGACTGCCTGTCTGTAGCAATTAGGCAAATGCTCGTCAAGGCAAAGGAAGAACCTTCTCAGGATTGTAATGGGTACACCTTTATTGATTTATTTGCAGGTATTGGCGGTATGCGACTTGCATTCGAATCAGCCGGTGGGTGCTGTGTTTATTCTAACGAATGGAATAAGTACAGCCAGCAGACCTATTACGCAAACTTTGGTGTGCAACCGGACGGTGATATTACAAAGGTTCAGGCTGAAAGCATCCCGGATCATGATATTCTTGTAGCGGGATTCCCCTGTCAGCCGTTCTCAATCGCCGGGGTTTCGAAGAAAAACAGTTTGGGGCGTGCTACCGGTTTTGAGGACAAGACCCAGGGAACGCTTTTCTTTGATGTATGCCGTATCCTGAAAGCAAAGCGTCCGAAAGCGTTTATGCTGGAGAATGTCAAAAATCTTTGCAGCCATGACAAAGGCAGAACTTTTCAGATTATCCAGGAATCTCTGCGGGAGCTGAACTACAAAGTATTCTTTCAAATCATTGACGGAAAAGGCTATGTGCCGCAGCACAGAGAGCGTATTGTCATTGTCGGCTTTGATAAAGAACGGTATGGAGAGAATGTCAGTTTTTCTTTTGATCTGCACCCTTTGAAGAAGCAGCCGGTCGTGCGTGATATTCTTGAAAAAGAGGTTAGTGAGAAGTATACGCTTTCAGATAAACTCTGGATTTACCTTCAAAACTATGCTGCAAAACACCGTGAAGCAGGCAATGGTTTTGGCTACGGAATCGCCCCTCTGGACGGAGTGACCAGAACGATCAGCGCCCGTTATTATAAAGACGGTTCTGAAATTCTGATCGAACAGCGTGGAAAGAATCCACGTCGTTTGACGCCGCGTGAGTGTGCAAGATTGCAGGGATTCCCCGACAGCTTCAAAATCCCGGTTTCGGATACGCAGGCATATCGACAGTTTGGAAATTCCGTTGTTGTTCCGCTTATGTCCGATGTCGCAAAGCTGATTGTTGCAAAGCTGGAACAACTCGATACTGACCCGCAAATCGAAATTGCTTTTTCCAATATTCCGCAAAGGAAGGTGATATAAATGCCAGAAGGATACGCAATTCAGGCAATACAGGCTGTTCTGAGCGGTCAGAGAGCTTATTGCAAGTTTCTTGCGGCAAATGATACCGGCTTGACCGGAGGGCATCAGGCGGGAATCTATATTTCAAAGCCGTCAATCCCCATCCTTTTTGATGAACCGGGTATCAAGGGGACGAACAAGGAAAAATGGGTAAAGGTCAAATGGCAGGACGGTATTGAAACAGATACCCGCTTTATTTACTACGGAAAGGGTACACGAAACGAGTATCGGATTACAAACTTCGGGCGCGGTTTTCCTTTCCTGCGACCGGAGTATACAGGGGCGCTTTTTGTATTTACAAAATGTGATGCTGAGGATTATCAGGCATTTGTACTGAATTCCGAAGAAGATATCGACCAGTTCCTTGACGCATTCGGCATCAGTCCAACAGAGACAAATCAGTTGATTGATGCTGGGCGGGTACAGGAAGAAACGCAGGAACGGATTGCCATTCAGGAGTTTATTGCAGGGCTGACAGTAGATTTTCCTCTCTCAGAAGAAATGTCCGCAGCAGCTCGTGACATTCAGAACCGTGTATATGACCATCTTGAATTTATCCGCACAAATCCTGACCGTAAGATCATCGACTGGACAAATACGGAGTATGCACTTTTTCGTGCGATTGAACACGCACGATATGGGGATGCCATCGCACGCGGATTTACGTCCGTAGACGAATTTATCACGATGGCAAATATGGTTCTGAACCGCAGAAAGAGCCGTGCAGGAAAGAGTCTGGAGCATCACCTTTCTGCAATCTTTGACGGCAATGAAATCATATACACCGCACAGGCTGTTACAGAGGGCAACAAGAAACCGGACTTTATCTTCCCTTCGCAGGCATCATATCATGATATGACTTTCCCTACAGAAAGGCTGATCTCTCTGGCTGCAAAAACGACCTGCAAGGATCGCTGGCGTCAGGTTATCAATGAAGCCGACCGTTTGCGTGACAGACCCAAATATCTCTGTACGCTCCAGCAGGGAATCTCCCCTGCACAGATGGACGAAATGCAGAGCGAGAATGTTATTCTTGTTGTTCCCAGACAATACATTACATCCTATCCCGCAGACCGTCAGGACAGAATATGGACGCTTTCAAAGTTCGTTTCTTATGTGCGCGAGGTCGAAGGACTCTGATGGCGGATATTGTTTCTCCGGAAAAACGCAGTCAGAATATGTCTGCGATACGATCAAAAAACACAAAGCCTGAAGTGTATCTGCGGAAACTGCTTTTTGCACAGGGCTATCGTTATCGGATTGCAGACAAGTCTGTTCCGGGGCATCCTGATATTTTTCTGCGCAAATATAATACTGCGATTTTTGTCAATGGTTGCTTCTGGCATCGTCACCCAGGCTGCAAATACGCATATACACCAAAGAGTCGCGTGGAATTCTGGCAGAAAAAGTTTGATGATAATGTCAGACGGGATAGTGCAGTGAAAGCAGAATTGCTGGAGCATGGCATTAAGTGTTTGATCGTATGGGAATGTACTATTAAACGAATGGTGAAAAGCAGCGATGTGGAAAAACAGATCATTCAGCAATGCACAAGTTTTCTTCGCACGGAAGCAAAGCGGTTGGAACTGTGATATTATGGATTTACATATAGTCCATACACTCTAACGAAAAATTAAAATCTATGAAAGGAAGTAGTAGTATGGCAGACAGCAATAGTTATCCTATGATTTCTGAAAAGAACTGGTGGACAATCAGAGAAAAGTTCAAAGCATCCCTACCCGCTATAGCAACACCTAATTATGTAAAAACTCTTCTGACCCTTAGTAGTGATAGTTCTGCAAATAGTAATGTTATTACTCCGATGCGTCGAATTGGGTTATTAGACGAGGAGAATAAACCGACAGCACTTGCGAATGACTGGCGCTTGGACAACAAATACAAGGAAGTTTGTAGTTCAATCATAAAGAATGTCTACCCCACAGAGCTTCTGGACTTATTCCCTGACTCAAACGTGGATAGAGCTTCGGCAAGGAACTGGTTCATGAGTCAAGGTGTTGGGCAAGGTGCTGCTGACAAGATGGTAGCTCTGTTTATGCTATTAAAAAGTGGAGAAATCAAAGATAAGAATATTGCGACGCCAAAAAAATCTGGCAAAGCAGTTTCAAAAATAGCCAAACCGCAAGCTCCTTCAAAGTCGAAGGAAGATAGTGAGCCGTCTGATCCTGTAGTTAAGCCCCAACCCCACGGGAATCGCCCAAATCTTCATATTGATTTGCAAATCCATATATCTCCAGAATCAACGCCAGAGCAAATTGAAGCAATCTTTGCGAGTATGGCCAAACACTTATATGGAGCTGGAAACTAATGGGGTGCGCAACAGATATTCTCTTAATAGCGCAAGGCATTAATCATGACTTTAGCATAATAGATGCAACAGAAACGGAATCCAACAACACATCAACTTACGATGCAGTTATAACGAACAAAGCGTTACGGAGAAAAACAGAGAAGCTCTTCAAGGATGGCCATCATGCCCGTGCTGTTGAAGAAGCATACAAATTGTTAGACAACACAGTTAAAGTAAAGGCAGGACTTCAACAAACTGACCTTACAGGAGCTAAACTAATGCAAACTGCTTTCTCTCCAAACAAACCATTGCTGAGATTAAATGAATGTGTGAGTACTTCTGAGCAAAATGAGCAATCTGGATATATGCAGATTCTGGCTGGCTGCATGGTTGGAATTAGAAATCCCAGAGCCCACGATTCTGACTGGGAAGATACTGAAGAACGCTCACTTCAGCTTCTATCGTTTGCCAACCATCTTATGGAGCGCATTTTGGTTTCAGAAAAAGTAGATTATTAGTTTATCTCGTTTTTTGATAGCATCCCCTGATAGCTTTTTGATAGCAGAAAGTCGGATACCCCGTAGGATTGGGATAACTGGTATCAAATAAAGCCAAATGGAATCAAACGGTCTATACAAAAAAGTTTAGAGTGTGTTTCCACTTGGCGAGTGGGAATAATTGCATAGGTTTAAAAAAGCCCGTAAACACTGGACTTTTTGAGCCTTGATGCCCCTCGTGGCAACAATTTGGCAACAGAATTTCATTATTCTCAAGAAAAGAGCTATCTGATTTCAAATGAAGTCAGATAGCTCTTTTTCTATCCAAAATATTCGTCGTATTCTTTGTCTGTGAGGTACTCAACAAAAGTATCTTTAGGTCCCGTCAAGATTTATGCGCAAATTTATTTGCAGGCTCCGGCTGAGTGAAGTCAGCCGGCAATAGAGGTGTCGTCCAGAGCCGCCTCCAAGTGCTTCATATTCATATATTTCTTGCAGCCCCACTGGGTGCCCGCCACATGGCGTAGCCTCGCGCAGACCAGCATCAGGGCGGAGTTGCCATCGGGGAATGTCCCCACCACGCGGGTCCGGCGGCGGATCTCCCGGTTCAGCCGCTCGATCACGTTGTTGGTACGGATGCGGGTCCAGTGTTCGCTGGGAAAATCGCAGTAAGTCAGTGTCTCCTCAATGCCGTCCTCGACCTTCTTGGCAGCCTCCTTCAGTTTCATGGCGCGCAGCTCGGCGACCACGGCTTTCGCCTTCTCACGGGAGGCGTTCTTACTCGCCTGCGCGTGGATCGCCTTGAGCATTTTTGCCACAATTTTGACCTTGGATTTAGGCACAACAGAGAAAATATTGCGGTAGAAATGCACCGTGCAGCGCTGGTATTTGGCATCCGGGAACACCTCACCCACGGCCTCCAGCATTCCCATGCACTTGTCGCCGACGATGAGCTTTACACCGTCCAAGCCGCGTCCGCGGAGCCATTGGAAGCGAAACTGACCCAGCTGGCCTTGTCCTCCTTCATGCCCTCGGCGGCACCCAAAACCTCACGAAAACCGTCCTCATTCACGGCAATTGCCACCAGAATTGCCACATTTTCGTACTCTCCGCCCCCAGTTGCGGCGCAGGTAGATGCCGTCCACGTAGACGTATGGATAGCGCCCGCCCCGCAAGGGGCGGTTCCGCCAGTCCTCGATGTGGACGTAGGCTTTCTTGTTCAGCTCACTGATGGTAGCGGGCGAAACCTTGCTGCCCCCCACAGTGCCTCCGTGATGTCCTCCACACGGCGCACGGAAACACCCGCCGGTACATCTCGATGAGGGCTTCCTCCACGCTGCTCTCCCGGCGACGATACCGCTCGATGATGGCAGTCTTGAAGGACACGCCCTTGAGCCGGGGGACGTGGAGCGTAACGTCACCGGAGGTCGTGGTAAGGTTTCGGTCATAGTGTCCGCTGCGGTAGCCCTGACGGGCCTCGCTGCGCTCATAGCGGGCCGCCTGCGTCAGGGACTCCGCCTCCTTTTCTCAGCAGCTCGTTCAGGGTTTCCTCCACGCTGCCGCGAACCAATTCCTTGATTTGGCCCTTGATTACTTCCTCGTTTAGCTGTACAATTTTCTCGGACATAGTTTGCTGTCTCCTTTCGAATGTTTGTGTGGTAACTTCATTCTACCAGAGCCTGCAAGCTATGTCTTCTTTTATGCGATTTTCAATTTGCGCAAGTTATTTTACCTTATCCTTCGTAAGTCCAGAAGTTTTTGCCACCATGTTAAGGCGGTACGCTTCTTCTGGTGAAACTCTGAAAGCAACCGTAACACTGCGCCATCTGTTCTTTTTATCAAGATTCTTCGCTGACATTATCTATGTCCTCCATGATTTTATTGAGCCGTTCTGCAACGGCAATCAAATCTTTCTCATACGATTTGTTGAGAACGACCTCATCCTTCCCATGCTTTTGCACGCCGGTTTTCAGGTTGTCGCACTGGATGGTCCGGGTGACACCGCCGAAGTATTTGTAGGCATTCACATGGGCAGTAGTCCATGACTCCTGGTTCATGGAGAAAAAGGCTTCTACATAGCTGTGGCCGCTGTACGGCAGGGTTGCCACGAACACATAGGCCGGGATAATTTCACCGGTGTCTGTGTCAATAACAGCGGCAGTATCGCCGGCCCAGTCCACCTGCATAACCTCACCGGGTTTGTGGCTCAGGTGCATGGTAGCGTTGACCTTTGCCAGATAGTCGGCATAGTACTTGTTGAACTGGGTTGATTGGTATGGAATCTCGCCCGCCGCCCGGCACTGGTCGCAGTATTCCAGCCACAGCAGGTCCAGAGTAACACCGCCGCGCTGGAGCTCCTTGTGGACAGAGGCGTAGTCCGGCATCTTGTAGACGGGCTTTGAGGTGCTGGACGGAAACAGATGCTCTGAGAGCTGCTTACAAAATCGTTTCGGTCCCGGTTTCAGGGAGCAAGTAGGAATGATTTCCCCAAGCCTGCAACAGTATAAATAGCAAAAGCCCGCGGCGATCTGCCGCGGGCTTTCTTATTTTCAGTTCACTGCTTCTCTTCCTCTGCGATCGCTTCCACCGCAATATGCAGCGCTTTGACCATCATTTCCAAACCCATGCTCGGCGCGCTGCCGTCCTTGGTCTGCTCGGGCAGGTAAGGGACGTGGACAAAGCCGCAGCGCGGGGCGGGATAGCTCCGCGCGCTCTCGTGCAGGGCGCAGTAAAGGAGATTGTTGCACACGAACGTGCCTGCGGAGTACGAGAGTTGAGCGGGAATCCCCCGCTCACGCAGGGCGTCGACGATCTCGCGCGTCGGGATCGTCGCAAAATAGGCGTCCGGACCTCCGGCCACGACCGGCTCGTCCGTCGGCTGCTTACCCGCGTTGTCGGCGATACGCGCGTCGCGCAGGTTGATGGCCACGCGCTCGACGCGTATGCAATTTGCGCCGCCGTACTGGCCGACGCAGAGCACCGCGTCGGGACGCAGCTCCGTCAAAAGTTTGTGCAGCGCAGCACCGGAGGCGTCAAACTCCGTCGGAATTTCATGCTTGATGAGCTCTGCTCCCCCGATGCGGTTGGGAAGCCGGCGTGCCGCCTCCCACGAGGGGTTGATCTGCTCCCCGCCGAACGGCGTGAAGCCTGTGACAAGTATCTTCATTTGACAGTTTCCTCCCCGATCATCAGGCGGATGATCTCGTTGTCGGTCTCGCGCATGCCGTCGCGCGCGATGCTGCTGACGGCGCGGATGGTGTTCTCCACGCCCTTGACGACGATGCCGTCGCCGCCGTAGAACTGGCTGTCGTGCCGGTACATCTGCATGCCGAGCAGCCCCGCCTCGACCGCCGAGGCGATCTTCGCCGCGCAGCTCGCCTTCGCCCCGTCGCAGAGCATACCGGAGTTGATGGCGAGCGCGTTGACGACCGTGTGGGCGATCTCATCATAGCGCCCGCCGTAAAGGTAGCACACACCCGGCGCCGGCGCCCGCGCCCGCGCTGGTCGCGCCGCAGTAGGCGGACAGGCTGCCGATGCCCGTTTTCAGATGGATGGTGACAAGATTCGACACCACGAGCGCGCGGTAGAGCTGCTCCTCGCTTGCGTTTAGCTCGCGCGCGTAGACAATGACGGGCAGCGAGGCCGTCATGCCCTGATTGCCGCTGCCAGAGTTGATGACGACAGGCTTTTCGCAGCCGTTCATGCGCGCGTCCGAGCCCGCGGCAGCCCAGGCCTTGGCGCGGTTCTGCACGCTGTCGCCATAGGAATCGAGCAGGATTTTTCCGATGGCCGCGCCGTACTGCCCCGTCAATCCTGCCTCAGCGATGGCCGTGTTATATTCGATCTGGCGCGCGATGGGCGCGCGGACGTCGTCTAAATCGACCTCGTCGGCAAAGGCGATAATGTCCTCGACCGTCAGGCTCCTGCGGCTCTCGGGCGGCTGGGCCGCCTCCTCGGAAAAGGGCTTGTTGAGCAGCACTTCGCCGTTTTCTCGATGCGCACGACGTTTGTGTGGCTGCCGACGATCTGGACGAAGGCCGTGTCCCCGCCTGCGAAAACACGCACCTGAATGTCGAATGGGCAGCGCAGCGGCGATTTGCTCACCGTGATCTCCGCCGCGGAAAGGTACTCGTCCAGCAGCGGCAGCTGGTCCTCCGTCACATTCGCCAGCACCTCTAACTGCGCGTCGGCGTCGCCGACGCGTACACCCGCCGCGACCGCGACGGGAAGGCCCTTTCGCCCGCCGGTGTGCGGCACGATGACGCTCTTGACGTTTTTGATGATATTGCCGCTCACGGTCAGCTCGATGCGCTCGGGAAGTGCCCCGAGCGTTTGGCGCGCAAGCGCACCCGCGTAGGCGACGGCGATGGGCTCAGTGCAGCCCATCGCGGGTACAAGCTCCTCATGCAAAATCTGAACGTAGGTCTCATACAGCGCAGTATTCATTTTTGCTCTCCCATCTCTCATTGCGGGCGTGCGGTCTCTCCTCCGCTCGTTACCCGCTTCTCTCTCCGCCCATTGTATCGGAAATGCGGTTACAATGCAATGGACTTTCCACGTTTCACGCACAAAAAGGCGATATCCGGTCGGATACCGCCTTTTTGATGCTATTTCGCTCTTACAAACCGTAAATTTCGCCGTACTTTTCCTCAAGGTACTGCGTGTAGACCGTCGGGTCGAACTTTTCGCCAAGCGCCTGCTCCAAGAGCGCGCCGGGCTTTTTGAGGCAGCCGTACTGCCAGATGTGCTCGCGGTTCCACGCATTGATGGGCGCAAAATTGCCGGTCTTGAGGCACTCGTCCACATCGACCGTCTCTTTCATCTTGCGAAGCAGCTGTGCGCCGTAGGCGCTGCCGAGCGCGTAGGACGGGAAGTAGCCGATGCTGCCGCCCGACCAATGGCTGTCCTGTAGCACGCCGTGTTTGTCGTCCGGCACGTCGACGCCGAGGTATTCCTTGTAAAGGCGGTTCCACTCGCCCGGCAGGTCGTGTACCTTGAGCTCGCCGTGCATCACGCGCTTTTCGAGCTCGTAGCGCACCATGACGTGCAGGCTGTAGGTGACCTCGTCGGCCTCGGTGCGGATGAGGGACGGCTCCGCCTTATTGATGGCGCGGTAGAATTCCTCCGCCGTGTGGCCGCTCAGCTCGGGGAACAACTCGCAGAGCTTCGGGAACACGAAGCCCGTGAAGGCGCGCGAGCGGCCGAGCAGATTTTCATAGAAGCGGCTCTGGCTCTCGTGGATGCCCATGGAGACACCGCCGTCGAGCACCGTATAGGCGAGATCATCCGCGCTGCCGGTATCGTAGAGCGCGTGGCCGCCCTCGTGGATAACGGAGAACATCGATGAGGCAAAATTCTCCTCCAAATAGTGCGTCGTGATGCGCTCGTCGAAGTGCGAGCCGAGCGACGTCGTAAACGGATGCTCGGTCGTGGACAGGCCGACATGGTCCAAATCGAGGCCCATCGTGCGCATCAGGTAGTCGGAAAGCTGCGCCTGCTTCTCCTCGGAAAAATGGCCGTGCAGCATCGCGTCGTCGACCTGCGGCTTTTCTTTGATTTTTTTCAGGAGCGGCACGATGTGCTCGCGCAGCGTCGCAAAGAATTCGTCGCACTGCGCCATCGTCAGCCCATCCTCATACTCGCTGAGCCAGTAGTCATAGGGGTCCTTTTCCGACGCGCAATAGTGTGCGAAGCGGATGTTGGTCTCGAAAATTTTCTCAAGCACGGGCTCGAAGAGAGCAAAGTCGCTCGTCTCCTTCGCGCGGTGCCAGACGTCGTCGGCCTCGACAAGCAGCTGCTGGTAGGCGACGTACTCGTCCATCGGGATCTTCTGCATATTGCGGATGTCCTTGATGAGCAAAAACACCATGCGCTGCTGCTTTTCGTTGAGCTCAGACTTGTGCGCGTCGAGGAATTCGAGCAGCGCGACGGTCTCCCCGCCAGTCGTAAGCTTGTAGTGCTCCTCGCTCAAAATACTCATGGTCTGGCCGCGGTTCGCCGCCGTGCCCTGGGCGCGGTGGTCGCGCCGTCGTAAAAGAGCAGGCCCATCGCGTGGCCGTAGGCCGCGAGCTTGGCCTGCAAAGCCATCAGGGACTTGATCGCTTCATCGAGAGTCATGATGATCTCCTCACTTTCTCTTTTTCTGTGAAAATATCATAGCATGAAAGGGGCTTGCTGCGCAAGGGGGACGCTGAGGTTCTCCCCCTGTGGCCGCGCAGAAGAGGGGGGCATTCTCTCGCGTGAGAGGATGCCCCCTTGTACCCCCCAAGCGAACGCGAGGGGAGTTCCCCTCGACCCCCGACATTGGCAGTTTGCAGTTTGAAGATCTGCGCAGCCTGCGGAATCGAATGCCTGCCAAGTGTGGGTGCTATACGATTTGAGTTGCTTCTATTACCCGCTGCCGCTCTGCCTGTATGAGCGAAAAATTCATCATTTCACTATTTTTTCTCTCACGGTTTCGCAAGCATCTGCACTGACGACCCCCTGTTCTTTCAGCAGTGCCAGCACTGAAGCAAGCGCATTCTGCGGATCACACCAGACATCCGGAGCATAGCCCCTGTGATCGACATTTTCTCCGTCCCCATAGAGGAAAAGCGTTGACCCAAAGCGCACACCGATGCCGGTATATGGCAATGTAAAGGTGCTGATATTTCCGCAGAGCTGGTATCCCGCCGTGTTGCTGCCGACAATGAGCACATTGTCAAGCGTTTTCAAAAGCTGTACCGCGCCCTCGCCGGACGAGCCGCAATGATCGTCAACCAACACGATGATCGGAATATCATTTTCATACCAGGTCCCGTGGACTTCACGGGCAAAGCAAGTTCCCTCATCTTCCGGCAGCAGACTCTCGCTGTTTTCCGCAGCAAAAAGGGCGCTGTTTTTCTGCGCATACAGCATGGAGGTCTCAATACTGTTCTGCGTTCCGAGGAAACTCTGTATCCACTTTCTCGGCCAACTGTCCGAGCCGCCAACATTGCCGCGCAGGTCATAGATCACCGCTTTGCTCCCGCGTGCTTTTGCCCCTTCCCGAGCATAGCGTGCAAGCATATTATCATATGTGCCGGAAACAAAGCTGCGGAGGGAAACATAGGTAAGACCGTCTTCCTGTATCAGGCGGTAATCCAGCGTGCCGAGGTCAACATCAAGCGGCTGACTCTCCGTCCAGTCAAGGCGATAGATTTTCGCTTTTCCAGAAGAATTTTTCAGTGTGACACTGCTCTGCACGGCGTCCTTCCGCAGCGCAAAAAGCGTCGGCTGATAAACAATGCGTCCGTCTTGCAGAAGCGTCGGCTGCACGCTGACATGTTCATCGGAGAAGCTACTCAATGTCCACCTCTCCCCGTCATTCACCATATAATAGCTGCCGTTGACATCCTTTGAAAAATAGAAGCCGTCGGCAAAGAAGTATTCATATCGCACCTGCGCCTCGATCTCTTCCGCCGCCGGTTCATAAATCATGGCATGCGCGTCGTGCGCAAGCATGAATGCGAGAGAGATTCCTGCAGTTTTTCTCCCAGCGCAGAAACTTTGATCTCATCATCCTGTGAGGAAAGCCATTGTGTCACAGCGTCCTCCGCTGCGTCAAACTTTTCCTGCCCAAAGTATTCGTAAGCGCCGTAAGCGCTTTGCAGCGTGCGGAACAGCAGGGAAACATCAGACTGCGCCTGTTCCTTCGACACCGTCTCCATCGCGGCATGACCTCGTAAAAGGCTCTCCACCTCGCTCTCGCTCAGCAGCCCTGCCGAGGCGGGGTCATCCGAAATCGCATCGGCAAAATCAGCCGCAGAGGGAACGTGCTCCAGTTCTGCGCGGTGAGTTTGTGAAGTCTCCACCATCAAAGAAGAAAGTTCTTCTCCTTCCGGAGCGTAGGAAAAGTCCAACGTCTGCGGTGCGCCGCAAGCTGACAAAAGCAGCAGCAAAACTATTGTGCCGCATATAGCAAATCTATTTTTCACAAATTATCCCCCTATGGAAAGTATGAAGGTATCATAGCAAATTAAAAACCTGTTTTCAATCATTGACAGGGAACGTTCTTATAAAAAACAGGACACCCAGTTCGGATGTCCCGTATCTATTTGGCCTACCGAAGCAAAAAACAACGCTTTTGCGCCGTACAAGCGTTTTGCGCAGCAAAACCTTGGCGGAGGGCGAATTCACTTCGCCCGAGCATTTTAATTTCCTGCTGGAATCCAAAAAAGAGGTCACAACTTACGTTGTGACCTCTTTTTTGGAGCGGGCGACGAGGCTCGCTCGCAGCACTGCCGTGCCGCGACACGCACAGCGGGCACCAAACGCCCCACTGGGGCGTTTTCTCGCTTCGCTCGCGCCCTGTTCGCCCCTCTGCCCGCTGGAGCCAAAAAATCGGCGCTTTTGCGCCGTACAAGCGTTTGCGCAGCAAAACCTTGGCGGAGGGCGAATTCACTTCGCCCGAGCATTTTAATTTCCTGCCGGAATCCAAAAAAGAGGTCACAACTTACGTTGTGACCTCTTTTTTGGAGCGGGCGACGAGGCTCGAACTCGCTACCTCCACCTTGGCAAGGTGGCGCTCTACCAGATGAGCTACGCCCGCGGAACAAGATGTACTATACCAGACATTTTTCGCTTTGTCAAGCATAGATTTTAGGATTCTGTTGCAAAATGCGGGGGGCTGTGATACACTTGCCCGGTAAATCGTATTTTTCAGGAGGCAGTCATGGCCACTTTACAGGAAGAGATCTCCCGCCGCCGGACGTTTGCGATCATTTCGCATCCGGACGCCGGTAAAACCACGCTGACGGAAAAGTTCCTGCTTTACGGCGGGGCGATCGCCCAGGCGGGCGAGGTCAAGGGCAAGCGCGAGCGCGCGGCGAAGTCCGACTGGATGGAAATTGAAAAGCAGCGCGGCATTTCCGTCACGTCGTCAGTCATGCAGTTCCAGCACGGCGGCTACTGCATCAACATCCTCGACACGCCGGGACATCAGGACTTCTCCGAGGACACCTACCGCACACTGATGGCCGCGGACAGCGCCGTCATGGTCATTGACGGCGCAAAGGGCGTCGAGCCGCAGACGCGCAAGCTCTTCAAGGTCTGTGCTCTGCGCAACATCCCCATCTTTACCTTTATCAATAAGATGGACCGCGAGACGCGCGACCCGCTCGAGCTCTGCGAGGAGGTCGAGCGCGAGCTCGGCATCGACACCTATCCCGTCAACTGGCCGATCGGCTGCGGCAAGGAGTTTGCCGGCGTGTACGACCGCGATAAGCGCTGCATCCTGCACTTCACCGATGCGGGTCACGCCAAAAAGGCGGGCATCACGGAAATCGAGCTCGACGATCCCGCGCTTGTCGACCTGATCGGTCAGGCCCGCCGCGACACGCTCGCCGACGAGGTCGAGCTGCTCGGCGCGGGCCGCGACTTTGACCTGGACGCCGTGCGCCACGGTAAGCTCTCCCCCCGTGTTCTTCGGCAGCGCGCTCACGAACTTCGGCGTCGAGCCGTTTTTGAACGCGTTTCTGGAAATGACCACGCCGCCGCTGCCGCGCGTAAGCGACGCGGGCGAGGTGGACGTCTACTCCCCCCGAGTTCTCCGCCTTTGTTTTCAAAATTCAGGCCAACATGAACAAGGCCCACCGCGATCGTCTGGCGTTCATGCGCATCTGCTCGGGCAGGTTTGAGCGCGACACGGAGTATTTCCACGTCCAGTCGGGGCGCAAGATGCGCCTTTCCCAGCCGCAAACGATGATGGCCGCCGAGCGCGAGATCGTCGACGAGGCCTACGCGGGCGACATCATCGGCGTGTTTGATCCCGGTATCTTCTCGATCGGCGACACGATCACGATGCCCGGCAAAAAGTTCCGCTTCTCCGGCATCCCGACGTTCGAGCCCGAGCACTTCATGCTCGTCTCACCCAAGGACACGATGAAGCGCAAGCAGTTCGTCAAGGGCGTGGAGCAGATCGCGCAGGAGGGCGCCATCCAGATCTTCAAAATCCCCGACAGCGGCTTTGAGGACGTGGTCGTCGGCGTGGTCGGCACGCTGCAGTTCGACGTGTTCGAATACCGCATGAAAAACGAGTACGGCGTCGACCTGCGCATGAGCGGCCTCCCCTATGAGCACCTGCGCCTGATCCGCGAGTGCCCGTGCGACGTGAAGGACCTGATGCTCTGCTCGGGCTCCCGCGTGCTCGAGGACTTCAAGGGCCGCAAGCTCATCGCCTTCGGCGGCGAGTGGAGCGTGGGCTTTCTCACCAAGCACAACGAGGGTCTTATCCTCGACGACTGGCTCAGCGTGTGATTTTGCCCGAAAATCGCAAAAACATCAAAAGGAGCGCGGTTTCCGCGCTCCTTTTTGTCTGCTTTTTTGTCGAAAAAAGGTCAAATTCTCTGTTGGCAAACGTTAAGAACGCGTATATAGTGTGAGCTGTAAAAAAAGAGTAGGTGCAGCCGCTTCGACCGCATCTCAAACGATAATAGCAAACCCGGTGAAAACCGGCGACGCAAAGCTATAGGGCCTTACCCCTGGGAACAGGGCTGGCTGCCAGCTACCGAAAGGAGATCGCCGTATGAAACGGCTGTTTCGTCATGCCTGCGCTATGCTCGCAGTGTTTCTTGTCATGTCCCTGTTCACGGTTGTGAACGCCAGCGCTGCCAATGGCACCACCATTGACACCACGAATGCCAAGTATGGTTTCGTCACCGTCAACTACACCTCCAATGCCAAATTGAAGGTCGGCATCCAGTACGGCAGCGAAAAGGTGTCCTACAAGAATTGCCCGAGCGGCAAGGACGCCGTCTTCTCCCTCGAGCAGGACGATGGCACCTACACCATCTCCCTCTGCGAGAACATCTCCGGCACGACCTACCGCGTTGTGACCAGCAAGAAGGTCAACGCCAAGATTGAAAACGCCTACGCCCCTTACCTCATCGCCACGACCGACGTGCAGTTCACCTCCGGCGACGATGTGTGCAAGAAGGCCGCTGAGCTCTGCAAGGACGCCAAGACCGACATGGACAAGGTCACCGCGATCTACAACTACATCGCCGGTCACTACACCTACGACACCAAGCTCGCGAGCGACATCACCTCCGGCAAGGTCAGCAAGTACATCCCAGACACCGCTGCCACCCTGAACAGCAACAAGGGCATCTGCTACGACCTCGCGTCCCTCTTCGCCGCCATGTGCCGCAGCCAGAACATCCCCTGCACCCTCACCAAGGGCTACGCCGGCAGCAGCTACCACGCCTGGAACAAGGTCAACATCAGCGGCAACTGGTACCAGATCGACATGACCTATGCCGTCACCAAGCGCGTCATCAACGAGACCACCTTCGCCGGCTGCGTCTCCCCCCTGACCTACTCCCAGCAGAGCGACACGCTCGCCGTGTCCGCGGTGGCGTAAACCCTCACAATTCGTCGAAAGACGGCGGCACCGGCCGCTATGTTGCGCTGGTCGATTTCAATACAAACGCAACAGTAGCAGACGCGGGCTGGCAGGATGTTTCCACCGAGGCGGGTTATACCGCTATTCTGACCGCCATCAACGACCTGAAACCCGACGGCGGCACCAATCTGGATGACGGTCTGCAAAACGCAAACCTGTTATTTGCAAAATCTAATGTTCAGGAGATTGACTCCAAGAACATTATCGCTCTGACCGACGGTGAGCCGACGTACTATATGACGAAGGATATTTTTGGCAACCCCACCGTTGGAGGTTTCGGCAACTCATGTACTAAGGAGGTCTTCGAGGCAGCCGCGAATACAGCTGCATCTATTTGCAATAGTGGAACTACGCTCTACTCCATCTGCTTTGGTGCTGCCAACGAGGAAGTGAAGAATCCTAACACAGGTGCATATATCAGTCTCTTCGAATATCTGAACACCTATATCGCCTATCGCCCTCAACAAGACCTACTCTGCTAATGACTTCTCCGGGTTGAAGGACGCTTTCGACGCGATCTCCTCAAGCATCACCTCCGGTCTTTCCAGCGGCACGGTCCACGACTCGCTGCCTGACGGCGTGACCTGCATCAGCGGTGATTTCGAAGGAAACCGGAATTTGACCGGTGCTACCGGCGAGCCGGGCGAGGGCTTCGTTACCACTTACACCTACACCAAGACCTACACCGTCAAGATCGACCCCACGGCAGTCGATGCCGAGCAGTACGATGGCTACTACCCCCTCAACGGTCCCACGACCCTGACGGTCAAGGGTAGCAATGACGAGGATGTCACCATCGACTTCCCCATCCCCGCCGGTAAAGTCACATTGCAGAAGTACAATCTGACCATCAACTACAAATACGCCGATGGTACTGAGGCTAAGCCGACTCACACCGAGTCCCTCACGTATGGCAGCTCCTACAGCGTTGCCAGCCCCCTGATCACCGGCTACACCGCTGACAAGCTTACTGTCTCCGGCAGCATGCCCGATAGCGATGTCACGGTCGATGTTACCTTCACTGCCAAAGATTACACCGTCACCTACGAGTCCAACGGTGGCAGCACGGTTCCTTCTCAGACCGTTAAGTACAACGAAACGGCTAACAAGCCCGCCGACCCCACCAAGAGCGGCTACACCTTCGCTGGCTGGTACACCGAGGAGAAGCTCACCAACAAGTACGACTTTGCTACTCCCGTGACCGGGAACATCACCCTCTACGCCAAGTGGACGCGCAACTACACCCCGCGCCCCTACACGCCGCCCACCGTCGTGATCCCCGATGATGATGCGCTCGGTCTGAACACGACCGATCACTTCGCCTATATTGTCGGCTACGGCAACGGCGAGGTCCGCCCGCAGAACAACATCACCCGCGCCGAGGTCGCGACCATCTTCTTCCGTCTGCTGACCGACGACGTCCGCGACGAGAACCTGACCAAGACCAACCGCTACTCCGACGTGGCCGCCACCTCCTGGTACAACACCGCGGTCTCGACCCTCAGCTCCATGGGCATCATCACGGGTTATCCCGACGGCACGTTTGGTCCCCAGCGCGACATCACCCGTGCCGAGACCATGGCGCTCGTCAACCGCGTGCTGAACCGCCAGCCCGAGACCGAGGATGATCTTCTCCCGAACATGACGGTCTGGACGGACAACGCGAACCCGAAGGCCTGGTACTACCTCGCCGTTCAGGAAGCGACGAACAGCCACTACTACAAGTTCAAGACGAACTCCAAGTATGAGAAGTGGACCGAGCTGCGCAAGGCCCGCGACTGGACGCTGCTCGAAAAGTAAGCCAAAATCCCTCCACCCCCTATTGTAAAAGGAAGAACCGCTCTTGCGAGCGGTTCTTCCTTTTTTGCACTCCCCTCGCGATCTCAAAATCCATTGACAAAGCGAGCGTTCCTGTGTATCATATCAACATACTTATAAGATAGGAATTATCTCAATGACCACTATTTACGCGGACAACGCCGCGACAACCCAAATGAGCCGCGCCGCAATCGACGCCATGCTCCCCTATCTGGAGACGATCTATGGCAACCCCTCAAGCCTGCATTCCGTCGGCCAGCAGGCGGCCGGGGCGCTGCTCAGCGCGCGCGACCGCATCGCCAAATGCCTGAACGCTTCCCCGCGCGAAATTTACTTCACCTCCGGCGGCAGCGAGGCCGACAATCAGGCCATCCTCTCTGCCGCGCGCCTCGGCGAACGCAAAGGCAAAAAGCACATCATTTCGACCGCGTTCGAGCACCACGCCGTGCTGCACACGCTCCAAAAGCTCGAAAAAGAGGGCTTCGCCGTCGAGCTTCTCCCCGTCGGCCCCATCGGCACCGTGACGGCGCAGCAGGTGAAAGACGCCATCCGCGAGGATACGTGCCTGGTTTCCGTTATGTACGCCAACAACGAGATCGGCTCCATCCTGCCGATCAGCGAGATCGGCGCCGTCTGCCGCGAGGCGGGCGTGCTGTTCCACACCGACGCCGTGCAGGCCGCGGGACACCTGCCCATTGACGTCAAGGCGCAGAACATCGACCTGCTGTCGCTCTCCGCGCACAAGTTTCACGGTCCGAAAGGCACCGGCGTGCTGTACGCCCGTCAGGGCGTCTTCCTGACGAGCCTCATCGAGGGCGGCGCGCAGGAGCGCGGCAAGCGCGCGGGCACAGAGAATATTCCCGCCATCATGGGCATGGCCGCGGCGCTCGAAGACGCCTGCGCGCACCTCGACGAGAACGCGAAAAGGGTCGGCGCCCTGCGCGACCGCCTGATCGACGGCCTGTCCAAGATCCCGCACAGCGCGCTCAACGGCGATCCCGTGAATCGCCTCCCCGGCAACGTGAGCTTCTGCTTCGAGGGCGTCGAGGGCGAGAGCCTGCTGCTTCTTCTCGACGCAAAGGGCATCTGCGCGTCGTCCGGCAGCGCGTGCACATCCGGCTCGCTCGATCCAAGCCATGTGCTGCTGGCCATCGGTCGCCCGCATGACGTGGCGCACGGCTCGCTGCGCCTGAGTCTGTGCGAGTGGAACACCGACGAGGAAATCGACCGCATCCTCGATGCCGTGCCAGAGGTCGTAGAATACTTACGCGGCATGTCCCCGCTGTGGAAGGACCTCGTCAGCGGCAAAAAGCCGTTCACTTTATAAGCACGCGGCAAAATAAGGCAAAACGATAAATGCGGCATCGCTTTTCACAGGGACATTCCCTGCGCCAAAGCGTGCCGCATGATGTGAGGAAATATGGATAAGGTACTCATTGCGATGAGCGGCGGTGTGGACTCGAGCGTCGCCGCATTTTTGATGAAGGAGCAGGGCTGCGAGTGCATCGGCGCGACGATGAAGCTCTTCCACAACGAGGACATCGGTGTCAGCCGCACCAAAACCTGCTGCTCGCTCGAGGACGTCGAGGACGCGCGGCTCGTCGCGCTGCACCTCGGCATCCCCTATTATGTCTTCAACTTTTCAGACGACTTCAAAGGGCAGGTCATCGACCGCTTCATCTCGTCCTACGAGCGCGGCGCGACGCCGAACCCCTGCATCGACTGCAACCGCTACCTGAAGTTCGAGCGGCTCTACGAGCGCGCCCGCATTTTAGGCTGCGACGCCATTGTGACCGGCCACTATGCGCGCATCGAGCAGGAAAACGGGCGGTGGCTGCTCAAAAAATCGCTCGATGAGAGCAAGGACCAGAGCTACGTGCTCTACTCGCTCACGCAGGATCAGCTGGCGCACACGCGCCTGCCGCTCGGCGCGATGCACAAGAGCGAGACGCGCCGCATCGCGGAGGAACAGGGCTTCTACAACGCCAACAAGCCGGACAGTCAGGACATCTGCTTCGTGCCGGACGGCGACTACGCTGGCTTTATCGCGCGCTACACGGGCCGCGACTGCCCCGCGGGCGACTTTGTCGATGAAAGCGGCCGTGTGCTCGGCCGGCACAAGGGCATCGTGCACTACACCGTCGGCCAGCGCAAGGGCCTCGGCATCGCCGCGGACGCGCCGCTCTACGTCAAGCGCATCGATGCGGCAGAAACCGCGTGGTGCTAAGCGGCAACGACGCGCTTTTTTCTCGTGAGCTGATGGCAAATGACTTCAACTGGATCGCCTACGACGTCCCACCGCGCGAGCTGCGCGCGACCGCGCGCGTGCGCTACCACCAGCGCGAGCAGGCGGCGACAGTCACGGTGCTCGAGGACGGGCACGTGCACCTCGTCTTCGACGAGCCGCAGCGCGCTGTCACACCGGGTCAGGCCGTCGTGCTGTACGATGGCGACACCGTGCTCGGTGGCGGCACGATTCTCTGATGATATTCTTCTCTTTCTCTCTTCCGCTCATCCCTGAGCGGGCGCGGGGCGCAGGCATCTGCGCCCCGCGTTTTTATTCCCGCCCGGTGCTGGGACATCTCTCTTGTTGAAATGATATCTCTTCTATATTATTAATATTTTTATCGACACTATGCAGCAGCCCCCGATGCCAACACTCTGGCCGTTCTGGCAAATGGGCGGTACTTTTTTGTAGCATATGTTGTAAATGCATTAAACCACGCAGGCAAGCCTTTAACAGCAGAGCGTTCGTTTGCCAATTTCGATTACAGCGCCGACCATGTAAAGTGCGCCAAAGAATACATCATCGAATTGATCTTACAATATTCCACACTTGTGGCGCAATTTGCAGAAACATATCTTAAAAACGACGGCTCCGGCAGAAACACACTGAACTCCAACGACTTTAAAATTCCAGCATTTTTATCAGGCCTGGTGTGATAATACTCAAGGAAACGATCAAATCTCCAATTGGTTGAACTTGCTTATGGCCGCACTTGGCGGCACCGATGAAAAAGTTTCTGAGCCAGCGTAATAATATAGCAGGGCGATATTGTTCTGTCGGTTTATCTCCTTAATACCATAAGCGGGGCGCTAATGCGCCCCGCGTTTTTTATTCCCGTTCACCGAGGGCTTCCTCCAGCTTTTGCAGCGCGCGCTTTTCGATGCGCGATACATAGCTCCTCGAGATGCCGAGCTTTTTGGCGACCTCACGCTGTGTGCGGGGCATCCGGCCGCCGAGGCCGTAACGCGAGATGATGACCTCTTCCTCTCGCTCGGTCAGGCACTCGTGCACGAGCCTTCGCACGCGCAGGCAGTCGTCGCGGTCCTGAATGTCCAAATACATCGTGTCCTCGACGCCGACGACATCCATGAGGTAGAGCGACTCGCCGTCGGCGTCGGAATCGAGCGAATCGTTGAGCGACACCTCGCCCTGTAATTTCTTCCGACTGCGAAAGTACATCAGAATCTCATTCTCCACGCATTTGGCAGCGTAGGTCGCGAGCCTCGTACCCTTTTCCGGGCGGTAGCTCGAAACGCCCTTGATGAGACCGATGGTGCCGATGGAGATGAGATCGTCCTGCTCGTCAGACTGGGTGTAGTATTTTTTGGCAATGTGCGCGACAAGGCGCAGATTGTGCTCAACGAGCACATTGCGCGCCTCAATGTCGCCCGCAAGCATGCGCTCTACGTATTTCTTTTCCTCCTGTGCCGAGAGCGGACGCGGGAACGAGCCGCCCGACAGGTGGAGCGAGAGCAGCATGGCGTGCGTAAGCAGATAAAGTGCAATCGACAGCATAAAAACGCCTCCTCTTTTTCTCCATCCTATGGCCGCACGGGAAGTCCCTATGCAGTGCTTCTTTCCATGACATGAAGGAACCATTAGGATTCATTATGTCTTTTTAACAATGTCGAAAAGTGGGTATTTCTGTTTTTTGTGTACTCGTCCAATCTTGCATAATCAGTCACTTTCCCCCTTGCAGGGTGAAAAAATGTGTGTTAAGATGCGTTCATCTTCAGGAAAGGAGAAACGTCTGATGACTCAGTTCTTTGCCAATGCAGCTGCATCTCACTTCGCACAGGCCGCCTGTGCCGCTTTCTCCTGTTCTGATATGAACAGCATGATTATTCTGGACGCCAGCCTTATTCTGCTGGCGTCCTTTATTATTCTGCCTCTGGCAGTACTGGTAAGAAACAAAACTGAACAGCCCGTCCGAATCACGACGCAACTTCGACTTCTCTCCCGATTCTCCGCACGAGATAGAGACTGATATCACGAAAGAGGCTCCGTCGATTCGACGGAGCCTCTTTCTCTTAGCTTTTTCACTTTTTCTCGTTCGGTCGGCGAAAAAAGCGGAAATAGATCCCCCCATTCCACATTTTTCAGAAAGAGAGATCCCTCCAATGGACTTTTTAAACTTCCTCATGGCGCTCAGTCCAATTGTCGTCGTGCTTGTCGGCATCCTGGGCTTCAAGAAATCCGCAAAAACCGTCTCGCCCGTTGCCCTTCTCTGGACGCTTATCCTTGCCTTTACCTATTTTAACCTCGACGGTCTCACGTTTGCTGAAAACGTCAAGGTGCTTGACCCTCTGGTCTGGAAGGGCATCAAGGAAGGCCTCAAGATCGTGCTGATGGTCTTCGGCGCGTTCACCATTCTGAACCTGCTGCGCGAGACCGGCGCCATTGAGGACGTCAAGCCACCATTGCGCAGATCAGCGACGACCGCCGCGTGCAGGTCGTCATCATCGGCATGATGCTGCCGATCTTCCTTGAGGGCGCGGCGGGCGCGGGCGCTCCCGCCGCCATCGCCGCCCCGTTTCTCGTGGCCCTCGGCTTTAACCCCACCACCTCCATCGCCATTGCGCTGCTCGGCGACGCGACGCCCGCCTCCTGGGGCGGCGCGGGCCTGACGACCATCAACGGCGGCGCGGCGCTCGTGGACGCGGGCCTTGCCACCGTCGCGCAGAACGCCGCAATGGCCGGCCGCTTCCACATGTTCGGCGTGCTCGTCATCCCGTTCATCATGGTCGGCATGGCGTTCGGCAAAAAGGGCTACAAGGGCATTCTCCCCTACCTCACTTTCGCGGGTGTGAGCACGTGCCTCACGATGTTCCTCCTCTCCAACTTCGTCGGCGCAGAGGTCACCTCCATGGGCACGGGCCTCATCTCCATTCTTCTCTCCGTTGCGTATGTCAAGCTCATCGGCGTGAAGACTCCGGACGAATTCCGCAATGAAAGCGCCGACCATCAGCGCAAGTACAGCTCGTTCAAGGCCATGTCGCCTTACGTCTACATGCTCGTGCTGCTCCCGCTCATCCGCTACGGCTTCCCTGCCGTCGTTGAAAACGGCTTTGCCATCATGTGCACGTTCGGCTACATCTTCTGGGTCGACCTTGTCATTCTTGTGTGCGGCATCCTCGGCGCGCTCACGCTGGGCGTGGACTTCAAGACCTATAAAGCCGTCTGCAAGCGCACCGCGAGCGGCGTGCTGCCGGTGCTCGTCACGATGGGCAGCCTCCTTATCGTCGCCTACATCATGCAGTCCTCCTCCACGGGCATGATGAACCTCCTCGCCTCTGACATCGCCGCCGTCGTCGGCCGCTTCTATCCCGCGGCAGCCGTGCTCATCGGTTCGAGCGGCGCGTTCATCACCGGCACGGGCCTTGGCTCCAACATCATGTTCGCCCAGATGCACATCGACGCCGCGGCGTCGCTCGGCATGAACCCCATCACGATCTTCGCCGGTCAGAACGCGGGCGCTTCGCTCGGCAACCTGATCTGCCCGAACAACACGGTCGCCGCCTGCGCGACGGTCGACCAGGTGGGCAACGAGAGCGAGGTCATGAAGAAGACCTTCAAGGCCTTCGCCATCATCCTTGTTTTGTACATGGTTCTCGCCATGCTTTATACCTGCGTGCTCTTCCCCAACTTCGGCATGTAAGGGCCGCACAAACGATCAGTTAACTACACGGGCACACCGTTTTTGAGAAAGGAAGTATTCTTATGGCAAAGAAAAGAGTTCTCGGCGTGGTCGGCATGGGTCATGTCGGCGCACATGTGGCTTACGCTCTGGCGATCCAGGGCATCGCGGACGAGCTGGTGCTCGTCGACCAGAACGAGCAGAAGCTCGCAAGCGAAGTGCAGGATCTGCGCGACGCAGTCGCGTACATGCCCCACCGCGTGACGGTGCGCGGCGGCGATTTCTCCGACCTTGGCGTGTGCGACGTCATCGTCAACAGCGTCGGCAAGATCGACCTGCTGCGCGGCACGCATGACCGCGTGACCGAGATGGACTTCACCATCCCCGCTGTGCGCGGCTACGCGGAAAAGATCAAGGCCAGCGGCTTTGACGGCGTGCTCATCAACATCACCAACCCCTGCGACATCGTCACGCGCGAGCTGGCACTGCATCTGGGCCTGCCCCGCGGCCGCGTGTTCGGCACCGGCACGGGCCTCGACACCTCCCGTCTTCTCAGCGCGCTGGCGCGCCAGACCGGCCTTGACCACAAGTCCATCACCTGCTACATGATGGGCGAGCACGGCAACCAGCAGTTCGCGCCCTGGTCCTGCGTCAGCTTCCGCGGCGTGCCGCTGGATGAGTGGGCCAAGACCGACGAGCGCTTCCGCTTCGACCGCGACGCGCTGCAGAAGGAGTCCATCGGCGGCGGCTGGGTCACGTTCTCCGGCAAGTTCTGCACCGAGTATGGCATCGCCACCACCGCCGCCCGCATGGCCTACGCCGTGCTGCACGATGAAAAGGTCATCCTGCCCGCCAGCACGGAGCTGACCGGCGAGTACGGCGAAGAGGGCCTGTTCGCGGGTGTTCCCTGCGTCATCGGTGAAAACGGCGTCGAGCAGGTCGTCGAGCTGCCGCTGACCGCCGACGAGAAGGCCACCTTCCACGCCTGCTGCGAGGGCATCCGCCACAACATGGAGCATCTCAAGGAAATCTAAAGAGCAAACAAATTTCGACAGGAGGTCATCCTTATGAATATCACGATCACTAAGACTACCCATCCCGGCACGCTGCCCCCGTCCGACCAGCTCGGCTTCGGCACCGTGTTCACCGATCATATGTTCCTGATGGACTACAGCGCCGACAAGGGTTGGCATGACGCGCGCGTCGTGCCCTACGGCCCCATCACGATGTCCCCGGCCGCGAGCGTCCTGCACTACGGCACCGAGGTCTTCGAGGGCATGAAGGCTTACCGCCGTCCCGACGGCGGCGTGCAGCTCTTCCGCCCCTGGGAGAACGTCGCCCGTCTGAACCGCTCCTGCGAGCGTCTGGGCCTGCCCCAGCTTGATCCCGACGATGCGCTGCAGGCCATCAAGACCGTCGTCAAGGTCGACGAGAACTGGGTCCCGAGCGATCCCGGCACGTCCCTCTACATCCGTCCGTTCCTGTACGGCACTGACCCGACGCTTGCCCTGCACGGCGTGCATGAGGCCACGTTTGCTATCATCCTCTCCCCCTCCGGCAGCTACTTCAAAAACGGCTTACAGCCCGTTCCCATCATGGTCGAGACCGAGGACGTCCGCGCGGTGCGCGGCGGCACGGGCGAGGCCAAGTGCGGCGGCAACTACGGCGCGGCCAACCGCGCGGGCGACCGCGCCATCGAAAAGGGCTTCTCTCAAGTCCTGTGGCTCGACGGCGTGGAGCGTAAGTACGTCGAAGAGGGCGGCGGCATGAACGTCATGTTCAAGATCAACGGCACCGTCGTCACTCCCGCGCTGACCGGCTCCATCCTGCGCGGCGTCACGCGCAAGTCCGCCATCGAGCTTTTGAAGAGCTGGGGCGTGCCCGTCGAGGAGCGGCTGCTGAGCGTGGACGAGCTCTTTGACGCCACGGCGTCCGGCGCGCTGGAGGAGGCGTGGTGCATCGGCACCGCCGCCGTCATCTCCCCGATCGGCGAGCTGAGCTGGGGCGACAGAGACTACAAGGTCAACGACAACAAGATCGGTGCGCTGTCTCAGAAGCTCTACGACGAGCTGACTGGCATCCAGTGGGGCACAAAGCCCGACCCGTTCGGCTGGGTCTGCCCGATCGACTAATTTTGCTATTCTCTCATCTCTCTCATATAGGGAAAAGGCGGTGCGCTTGCACCGTCTTTTCCCTATTTTTTCGTTTTGTTATCGTTTAAATTCATGCAAATTGTAAAATAGCGCTCCGCTTATTTTGATAGATTTTAAGATTTTGACTCATTTTCTATGTCTGACTATTGATTTTTTAAAATTAAATGATATACTAACCTTATCAATCAAAATAAAAAGGAGGAGTTTTCCATGCCTACGCAAAAAAGCACCGCACGGCTGTCGAAAAAGCCGCCGCTGTCGCCCGAGGAGCTCAAACAGATCGACGCTTACTGGCGCGCAGCAAACTATCTGACCGCCTGCCAGCTCTATCTTCTCGATAATCCTCTGCTCGAGCGCCCGCTGTGCGAGAGCGACTTAAAGCAGACCATCGTCGGCCATTGGGGCACCTGCCCGGGTCAGAACTTCATCTACACGCACTTAGACCGCGTCATCAAGCGCGATGACCTCGATATGATCTACCTCTCCGGCCCCGGCCACGGCGGCAACGCCATGGTCGCGCAGGACTGGCTGGACGGCAGCTATACCGAGGTCTACCCCAACATCACCCGCGATAAGGAGGGCATGCAGAAGCTCTTCAAGCGCTTCTCCTTCCCCGGCGGCATCCCGAGCCATGTCGCGCCCGAGACGCCGGGCTCCATCCACGAGGGCGGCGAGCTGGGCTATTCCCTCGCCCACGCCTTCGGCGCCGTGGCGGACAACCCCGACCTGATCGCCGCCTGCGTCGTCGGCGACGGCGAGGCCGAGACCGGCCCGCTGGCCACCTCCTGGCATGGCAACAAGTTCATGAATCCCATCACCGATGGCGCGGTGCTGCCCATTCTGCACCTGAACGGCTTCAAGATCGCCAACCCCACCATCTTCTCCCGCATGAGCCACGAGGAGGTGGAGAGCTTTTTCCGGGGCTGCGGCTGGGAGCCGCGCTTTGTGGAGGGCGACGAGCCCGAGACGATGCACCAGCAGATGGCCGCCGCGGTCGACTGGGCCATCCGCGAGATCAAGCGCATCCAGCGCACCGCGCGAGAGAGCGGCAAGGCGAGCCGCCCCCGCTGGCCGATGCTCGTGCTGCGCACCCCGAAGGGCTGGACCGGTCCGAAGGAGGTCGACGGCAACGCAATCGAAGGCAGCTGGCGCGCCCATCAGGTGCCCATCTCCATGGGCGCGGATGAAAGCAAGCACCTGCCGCTGCTCGAACAATGGCTGCGCTCCTACAAGCCCGAGAGCTCTTCAACGAGGACGGTACGCCGGTCGAGCTGATCGCGTCCTTCCCGCCCAAGGGCGAGCACCGCATGGGCGCAAACCCGCACGCCAACGGTGGTCTTCTCCTGCGCGACCTGCGCACGCCCGACTTCCGCGACTACGCGGTCGATATCCCCGCCCCCGGCGAGGTCGAGGCGCAGGACATGTACGTCCTTGGCACCTATGTCCGCGATGTGATGAAGCTCAACATGGAGTCGCGCAACTTCCGCATCTTCGCGCCCGACGAGACGGCCTCCAACCGCTTGCAGGCGGTGTTTGACGTCACCGGCCGCCGCTTCCTGGACCAGCAGATCGCGGGCATCGACGACCACCTGGACCCCGACGGCCGCGTGATGGACTCCATGCTCTCCGAGCACTTCTGCGAGGGCTTCCTGGAGGGCTACCTGCTCACGGGCCGCCACGGCTTCTTCGACAGCTACGAGGCCTTCATCCGCATTGTGGACTCCATGTTCGCCCAGCACGCCAAGTGGCTCAAGATGTGCAATGAGCTCCCCTGGCGCCACGATATCGCCTCCCTCAACTATATCCTTGGCCTCCAACGTCTGGCAGCAGGACCACAACGGCTTCACGCATCAGGACCCCGGCTTCCTCGACCACGTGGCCAACAAGAAGGCCGACGTCGTGCGCATGTATCTGCCGCCCGATGCCAACTGCCTGCTCTCCTGCTTTGACCACTGCATCAAGAGCCGTAACTATGTGAACGTCATCGTCGCGAGCAAACACCCGCGCCAGCAATGGCTGACGATGGAGCAGGCCGTCAAGCACTGCACGCAGGGCATCGGCATCTGGGAGTGGGCCTCGAACGATCAGGGCCAGGAGCCCGACGTCGTCATGGCCTGCTGCGGCGACACGCCGACGCTTGAGACTCTCGCCGCTGTGACGATCCTGCGCCGCGAGCTGCCGGAGCTCAAGATCCGCGTCGTGAACGTGGTCGACCTGATGAAGCTCCAGCCCCACACCGAGCATCCCCACGGCCTGACCGACGAGGAGTACGACGCCCTCTTCACCAAGGATAAGCCCATCATCTTCGCCTACCACGGCTATCCCACGCTGATCCATGAGCTGACCTACCGCCGCCACAACCGCAACCTGCACGTGCGCGGCTATAAGGAGGAGGGCACGATCACGACCCCGTTCGACATGCGCGTGCTCAACGACATCGACCGCTTCGACCTGGTCATCGACACGGTGCAGCGCCTGCCGCAGCTCGGCAACCGCGGTGCTTACCTCATCCAGAAGATGAACGACAAGCTCGTTGAGCACCGCCAGTATATCAAGGACAACGGCGTGGATCTGCCCGAGGTCCGCGCGTGGAAGTGGAACGACGGCAAGGGCGTTGAAGTGTAAAAGGAGGAAAGCAATGCGTATTGCGATCCCTGTTGTGAGTGGGGAGGTTTTCTCCCCGCTCGCCAATGCCGAAGCCTTCCATTTTTATGAGGACGACCACGGAAAGATCGTGCGCGAGTTCCTCGAGCCGATGGAAGAAAGCGGCACCGACGCTGCCGTCGGCCTTTTGGAGCGTTACGGCATCGACGCGCTGCTCTGCGGCACGATCGACGACACCGAGCGCACCGCTGTCGGCATGGCGGGCATCATGCTCTTCCCCGGCTATTCCGGCAAGGCAGACGACGCCGCGCTGCGCTTTCTGAGCGGCAGCGTCGTGTCCGACCCGAACAACCACTGCAACGCCTGCGGCTTCAAAGGAGCGTGCTCCCTGAAGGACAAAGGCGGCTGCGGCGGCAACTGAACAGCAAAAAGGAGCAAGCTTTCGGCTTGCTCCTTTTTTGCTTGATATTGTTACGATGCGGGGCGCGTGGTGGAGAGGAAGTCCGAGTTGATCCAGCCAAACTTACCGTCCACGCTGACGAACGTCCACCCATCCTGCTTGGCCGCAGCCTGTACCTCGCTGCCGAGCGACACGGTCGTGACCTTGTCATAGCTCGTGCCCGGGCCGCTGCGCAGATTCACGCCGCCGGTGGTGTAGTAGATGTAATACTTGTCATACACAGTGCTCGGCTTGACGGAGACCTCGTCATGGCCCGTGAGGTCGAGCCAGTCGATCGTGTCGCTGCCCGTCTGATTATCGCCGCTCATATTATCGCCCTGCGTGGGTTCGCTCACATCGTTCTCTCCGGTGATCGAGCCATCTTCGCCGGTCACAGTCTGGCCGTCCTCGCCGGTCTGCTGGCCGCCGCGCAGCTGCTCGATTTTCGTCTGCGCCGCAGCAAGATCGCTGCGCGCGCTCTTGAGCTTGAAGCCCAGCACGACCACCGTGATCAGGAGCACCAGCGAAAGCGCCAGCAGTCCCATAAAAAGCACATAAAGCGGATTGCGCCGCGGTTTGCGGCGGCTGACCCGACGTCCTTCCATAATGATTCCCCCTTATCGGTTTGTTCGCCTTTATTGTACATAATTTTCACAAGTTATGTCAAGTGCCTTTCCTCTTTAGACGCGCAAATTCACAAAAAGTTCCCGCCCGGTGCAAAAAAAGGAGATGACCAAGGCCATCTCCTTTCAGCGGATTTACTTTTTGTTTGCGCGCTCCTTGCGGCGCTCGAGGAATTCCTTGGGCTCGGCCTCGGCGAGCTTGCGCTCGCGGCGCTCGAGGACTTCCCTGGGCTTTTCGGTGATCGCGCCGGCGGCCTTGAGAGATTCCTTTGTCGCCAGCGGGCCGACCAGCTCGTAGATCAGCACGGAGAAGAGGATGATGTTGCGGATCAGCTCGCCATCCGCGCCGAGCACCTGTGCGCTCACGCACATACCGAGCGCCACGCCCTCCTGCGGCAGCAGCATGATGCCGAGGTACTTCTGCACCGTGTGGTCACAGCCCACCGCCTTGGCCGACCAGCGCGCGCCGCAATACTTACCGGCCGAGCGCGCGATGATGTACACAACGCCGATGAGCACGAGCACACCCTGAGAAAAGACGCTCAAACGCAGGTTTGCGCCGCTCACGACAAAGAACACCGCCAACATCGGCGTGCTCCACTTGTCCGCGCGGTTCATCAAATCGTCCGACAGCGGGCAGATGTTGCAGAACACCGTGCCGAGCATCATGCACACGAGCAGCGGCGAAAAGCCGCAGTCCACGCCCACGACGGTGAAGTCCACTGCGGACAGGCCGACCATCAGAAAGATGAACGCGATGCTCAGCGACAGGCGGTTCGAGTTCGAGCGGAACATAGTCTCAAGCTTCGTGAGCACGAAACCCGCAAGCGCGCCGAGCAGCAGCGAGCCGACGATCTCAATGAGTGGAGAGAGCAAAATGCTTGCGAGGCTGAACTGTGCGCTGTCCATCGCGCGGGCAATACCGAAGGATACGGCAAATGCGATGAGACCCACCGCGTCGTCGAGCGCGACGATCGGCAGCAGCAGATCCGTCAGCTCGCCCTTGGCCTTGTACTGGCGCACGACCATCAGCGTCGTCGCAGGTGCGGTGGCCGTGGCGATCGCGCCGAGTGTGATGGCCGCAGGGACGGACAGCACGTCGGGGCGCAGGAAGTGGAAGATCACGAGCGCAACGTCGACAAAGGCCAGCGCGGCCAGCGCCTGCAAGACGCCGATAATCATCGCCTGCCTGCCAGTCTTTTTGAGCTGGCTCAGGCGGAATTCATTGCCGATGGAAAAGGCGATAAAGCCCATCGCCACATCGGAGATCATGCTCAGCGCCTCGACCTGGTCGTAGCTTGCAAAGCCGAGGCCCGGAATGCCGAGCCGGCCCAGCACGAACGGCCCGATCAGAACGCCCGTCACAAGAAACGCCGTGACATCAGGCAGATGCCAGCGGCTAAAAATACGGGTCATCAAAAGCCCTGCAAGCAGCGCAACGGCCAGATTCAAAATCGCAGTCATGGTTACACCTTCACAACAGAAAAAGTACGGGCGAACAGAGCCGCCCAAGGCTCATATTGTAGTCTGTTTGTACGCAAAAAGCAAGCACTATTTTGCAAGTTTCCTGTCAAAGTAAGAAAAAATGGCAGCTTTTTGGGCAAAAGCTGCCATTTTGTTTCGTTTCACACAATTCAGTCTGTGTTCGCGCGCACACCGGCGAAGTAGCTGTTGCCAAAGCCGTCGGTGTAGACGCCGCGCAGCGTGTCGCGCAGCATGTGCGCCGTGCCGTCAAAATACACGGGCGAGAGCGCCGTCTCACCGAGCAGCATCGTCTCCGCATCGTGCAGGAACGCTGTGCGCGCCACAGGATCTTCCGACGCTCTGGCGACGCCCATCAGCACGTCGTAGGTGCCGTTTTCATAGCTGATCAGGTTCTGCTCATCCTCGCTGCACCAGCGGTCGAGGAAGCCCATCGCGTCGTCGTAGAGCGCGGTGACCTTTTGCAGCGCGAGCTCGTAGTTCCCCGCTTCCATGCGCGTGTTGTACTCTGCCTGCGTCACGCCGCGCAGCATCACGTTCACGCCGAGCGTCGTGCTCCACATGTTTTGCAGCGCGCTCGCCACAGCGTCGTTTTCCGTGCCGGTCACATACAGAAGCTCGACCGGTGGGAACATGCTCGTGCTGTAATAGCCCGCGTAGGTCAGCTCCTCCTGCGCTTGCGTTGCCCGCGCGCTCATGCCCTCTTCATCGATGGCGCAGACCTCGCCGCCCGTCGTGCGGAAATCGTCCTCCGTCTCGCCGGAATCCGGAATGCCGTAGGGAACAAGGCCCGTCGCGGGGCTGTTCTCCGCGCCGCCCGCCGCCGTGGCGGCCGCGCGGTCGATGGCAAGGTCAAAGGCCTTGCGGATGTGCTCTTTCGAGAACGTGTCGCTCTCGTTGTTGTAAAGGACGCTCGTCGTCGCGTACACCGCCGTCGGCTTCCAGCTCTCGTCCTGCGAGAGCTCGGCGATCACGCTGTTGGGCAGGTGGGCGATGTAGTCGATGTCGCCCGCCTCGTAAAGCTGCCACGCCTCGTCCGCGCCCGCTGTGAAGATGAAGTGCAGCTCGTCGGGACCGACGAGACGTGCTTCATAATACTCGTCGCTGCGCGCCGCCGTCAGCTCACTGCTCTTCGTCCACGCGCTCACATGGTACGCGCCGTTGCTCACAAGGTCCGGCGTGTCAAAACCTCCGCCGTTCTCTGTCAGATCGCGGCGCAGCGGCATCGTGGCGACCGCCGTGCAGATGCCCTCGATAAAATAGGCACACGGCGCACTCAGCGTGACGACAAACGTGGATTCGTCCTTCGCCGAGACCTGGAGCTTCGTCTTGTCGCCCGTCTCGCGCACGTCATCATAGCCCGCCACCACGCTCATCAGCGCGTGATTCGGCGAATCCGTCGCGGGGTCGGCAAGTCTCTGCCAGGCATAGACGAAGTCATCCGCCGTCACCTTTTCCCCGTCCGACCAGCGCGCGGTGGAGCGCAGCGTGAAGCGGTAGGTCACGCTGCCGTCGTAGTTTGTCTCTTCGGTGTACTCCTTGGCCATGCCGTTCGTCAGCGTCACCTCGCCGCTGCCGTCGTCGCTCTCGCGCATCAGGTTTTCATAGAGCGCGTAGAAAACGCTGTCAGCGTCCGTGTCGGTGTTCATCGCGGGGTCGAGTGAGTCGATCACGTTGCAGACGCTCACGTTCAGGACGAATTTCTCGTCCCCTTGCTTCTTCTCCCCGCAGCCGGAGAGAAGGCCCAACAGCATCAGCGCACAGAGCGCCAGAGCTGTGATCCTCTTTATTGCTTTCATCATGCCTCCCATTGGCAAAACGCAGCGAAGGCTGCTTGGTTTTTTGTAATACGGAGATATTATAGCGAAAATCGTTCGCCTTGTAAAGGTGAGGGAGGAAGAAGTTACAATTTGTTACCAAATTGCATCTGCTTTTCCGCACAGGTGCGGAGGGATATGCCGCCCGCGTGCGGCAGCGTCAAAGGGGCCATTCTCTTTCGCAAAAGAGAATGCCCCCTTTGGAACCCCAAGAGAAAGGCTTAGATTGGCAGTCTCAGGCTTGAATGACTTTTGCCTCCGGAATGAAAATACCTGCGCGCGGCGTCGCCGCGTTAGCGTTGCTAGACGATTTGGCCTACTTCTATTATCCGCTGCCGCTCTGCCCAGCTTGTAGAAGTGCGGACTAATTTCCGTCCACCGTCAGCCTCCATATTGCAGCGAGTGCCAGCAAGGCCGCCTCGGCAGACAAAACAGTGAAAATCTGTAGTAGACGGAAATTGCGTAAGGGTAACGAATCGCAGGCAAAGCGACAGCGAAGATAGAAGAAAGTCAAATCGTATAGCAACAAAAATAGCAGGCACTCGATTCGGCAAGCGCCGCAGCTCTTCAAGCTGCTCGCTTGCAATGCAAACCTTTCTCTTGGGGGTTCAAAAGGGGGATATTCTCTTTCGTGAAAGAGAATATCCCCCTTTTATTCGCTCCCCTGCACGGTGCAGGGGCATAAAGCTCTGTTAGTCTTCGACTAACTTCCCCTCCGCATCCAGATGTGCCTTCTTGACCTCATTGCCGGTGAACTTGGCGATTTCATCCAGCCGCATGCCGGAGGGATAATCCGACACCAGTGTGTACGCCACGCCGCGGCGCTTGGCGCGGCCCGTGCGGCCGATGCGGTGGACGTAATACTCGTTTTCAAGCGGCACGTCGTAGTTGAACACCGCATCGACGTCGTCGACGTCGATGCCGCGGGCGGCCACGTCGGTCGCGACAAAAATCGGCAGCTCGCCGCGGCGGAAGCGCGCCATGACGGCCTCGCGCTTTTTCTGCGGGATATCGCCGTGGATGCAGTCGGCCTCGAGGCCTTCCATCATCAAAACGCCTTGAGCCGCTCGGTCATGCCCTTCGTGTTGCAGAACGCCATCACGCGCTCGTGGCCCTCGGCGCGGATGATCTGCGCCATGACATGCGCCTTGTCGTTCTGGCCCACGTCGATGCGGTACTGCGCGATATCGGGCTTATTCTCCTCCTTGGCCTGCACGGTGATCTCCTCGGGGTCGCGCTGGTACATCCAGCTGATGTCCATGACCTCGCGCGAGATCGTCGCGGAAAACATACCGAGGTTGCGGCGGGAAGCCAGCTTGTCCAGAATGCGCGTCACATCGTGGATAAAGCCCATGTCGAGCATGCGGTCGGCCTCGTCGAGCACGACGGTCTTGACGTTGTCGAGTTTGACGGTGCGGCGCTTCATGTGGTCGCTCAGGCGGCCCGGCGTCGCCACGACGATCTGCGGGTGCTTTTTGAGCGCGTCGATCTGCTTGCCGATGGGCGCGCCGCCGTACAGGCACACGATGCGCACGCCCGGAAGATAGACGCAAAGGTCGCGCAGTTCCGCCGTGATCTGCATGGCAAGCTCGCGCGTCGGCGCTAAGATGACGGCCTCGGTCTCCTCGCTGCCGGGCTCGATGTGCTCGATGATGGGAATGCCAAAGGCAAAGGTCTTGCCCGTACCAGTGGGGGCCTTGGCGATCACGTCCTTCCACTCGCGCATCGGCGGGATGCAGCCCGCCTGCACGGGGGTACTCTCTTCAATATTTTTCTTTTTCAGTGCGCGCTGGACCTCTTCGGTCAGTCCGAGAGCGTCAAAGCGCACGCCCTGTGTGAATTCCATAGCGTTTTCCTCTGTTTTCTCATATTTTCAGACGTGTATGATTATATCACGGCTGTCAATACGGTAAGGTTCAGGGGCACTTGAATTCACGTGCGCTCGCTTCACGGGACGGGCTGAGGACAAGGCAAAGGAAGCACAGCATTTCAACCTTGCCCCTTTTGACCAGTATACGGCTTTCTGTTTGCCAGACTGGGATCGCGTTCATTGATCGTCTTGTGCCCTGTCGACCACAGCAATAGCGCTTTCTTTTTCGATAACTGCGGGCGAGGTCTCCTGAATGCTCCCCCGATAAACGATTTTTACAACATCGCCTATGTTCCATTCCTCTCCCGTTGGAATATGCTTCAAATAGTCATTGACAATGTATTTTTGCCCGTCCTCCGCCACAACGGTCATACTTCCTGTTTTTTCATCAAAATCACAAATCGTTCCCCGCACACTCCTTCCAGCTATTGATAAATAAGAAAAGGAGAAGCACGGCACAAAGGAGCAGGATCGCAATTCGTTTCATAACAGTTACCCCCTTAACAAATTAAATTTCAGTTTATATGATATCTATATAGACGACAGCATCGGCAAAAAGTTTCATCTTTTGCATTGTACGATCATTTTCTGATCCTTATAAGGCTCAAGGGGCCCACAGCATATGCCAAGCTGCACAGATTCGCTCCCTTGTGGGACACTTCGTTTTCTGCCGTAATTTTTGACCGCCGGTTGCTTGTCAGTTGGGGTAAGCTATGGTACAATCATCGTACTAATTCCATGGATGGAGGATAGCAATATGAAAATCGTCATCGTCACCGGCAGTGCGCACAGGCATGGCACGGCCGCTACGCTGACCGATTAGTTCCAGCGCGGCGCGGAAAGCGCGGGACACGAGGTCTTCCGCTTCGACGCGGCGTTCAAGGACGTGCACCCCTGCATCGGCTGCGACAAGTGCGTCCGCACCAGTGAGTGCACATTCGAGGCTGACGACATGAAGGAGCTCAATCGCACCTTCCCGAGGCCGATGCGGTCATCTTCGTCTCGCCGATCTATTATTTTGACTTCAACGCCCAGCTCAAGGCGGTCATCGACCGCTTTTACGCCAACAATGAAGCGCTGATGGGCAAAAAGAAGGCCGTTTTCCTCACCGCGATGGCCGATGAGGATCAAAAGACTGCCTCCGGCGCGAACGCTTCGTTTGACCTCATGGCCGACTATCTCGGCTGGGAGATCGTGGGCAGGCTGAATGTCGGCGGCTGCTCCACGGCGGACGATCTTCACGAAGAAGACCTGACCGCCGCTTACGAGCTCGGCAAGAATCTGTAAACAGTTGATCGTATAAAAAAAGAGGACTTGCTTTGCAAGCCCTCTTTTTTATTGTCGAAACATTCTGCTGTTGTACACGGCCAACGCCGCAATGAGCGACAGAACAGTGGAAAAGATCAGCTTCACCGGCGCGAGCGCTTGCAGGCTGGCGAGAAAATACGTCCAGCCGTCGGCTTCCAGCTTGATGCGAAAGGCCGGAATGCAATAGCCCATCGCAACATACGCCGCGGCAAAGATCACGGCAAACGCTATGATCGCCCAGCGTCTCTTTTTCATCTCCCACGCTCCTTTCTTATCACTGCACCGCGCAGCCGCCCCATTCGACGACCGTGAAGCCCGTGCGCTCGGGCGCGGAAAGCCCCTGCGCGGGAAGGTCAACAAATTTCTCCGACGGCTGCCACGCCATAAAGACGCGCAGCAGCGTATCGGGCGCAGGGTCAATCGTCAGCCTTGCCGAATCCGTGTAAATCTCCTGCTGGAACGAAATGAGATTGTAGGCGTTGTCCTGCATCTGCGGCAGCCAGTAGATGATAAACTCGTTCGCCTCCTCGCGATTAAGGCCGAGCTGTGTGAGCGCATCCTCGAGGAACGCCGCGGTATCCTCTCCCGCGACGCAGAAGCCGGTCGAAAAGTCGTAATCCGTCCCCGACGTGCCCTCCCAGTAGAGGTAGCGGTAGGTTTGGCCGCTCTCGTCCGTCAGCGTGCCATCCGGCGCGGCGCGGACGCTCCAGCCGTCACCGTAGGCGGGATAGGCGCACGTCAGCTCGCCCGCAAGATCAAGCGTCACACGCACATCCGTCTCCTGCTCGGGATAAAGGTAGATGACCGGCTTTTCATCCCCAACGATCTGTTTCTCCCGCCTGCAGGCCGAGAGCGAAAAGAGCAGCAAACACGCAAGCATAAGGGAAAATAACTTCTTCATGACAGAGTCCTCCTCATCAGTAGTTGTTCCTTTAGACGCAAGAACCATCAAAAAAGTTCCAAAAGCCTCGCAGAGTTTCACGCCCGCAGGCGTGAAATCTATGTAATCCGTTTTCTGCCGCGACATGTGCGTGGCAGAAAACACTTTGCGCGAAGTGAGCGTCGAATTGTCCGCTTAAATCGGACAACCGAGGCGCAGAACGAAGCGAATCTTTACAAAGAAGTGGCACAGCCACTTCTTTGTAAAAATCAAAAGAGGGACAGCAAAGCTGTCCCTCTTTTGAAATCTTTATTTGTGCGGTACATGCCAGATCGTATCCGCATACTGCGCGACGGCGCGGTCGGCGGCGAAGATGCCGCTGCGGGCGATGTTGATGAGCGACATGCGGTTCCATTCCTCGCTTCTTGCGTAGGTGTCTGCCATGCGCTGCTCGGCGGCGCAGTAGGACGCGAAGTCCTGCAAGAGCATGTATTCATCGTTCATCAGCAGCCGCGAGGCGAGATCGTCGTAGGAAACGCCGTCTGAGAAGCCCGCCTTGAGCTTGTCGATCACCGCGCGCAGGTTCTCGTCGCGCGCGTAGAGCTTCTGCGGGGCGTAGCCCTCGCGCTTGAGGCGCACGACCTCGTCGGCGTGCAGGCCGAAGAGGAACATGTTCTCGTCGCCGAGCCTCTCGTGCATCTCGACGTTTGCGCCGTCGAGCGTGCCGACGGTCAGCGCGCCGTTCATCATGAACTTCATGTTGCCCGTGCCGCTGGCCTCCTTGCCAGCGGTGGAGATCTGCTGGCTCACCTCGCTCGCGGGCATCAGATGCTCGGCGAGCGACACGCGGTAGTTCTCAAGGAACACCACCTGCAGCCTGTCGCGGCAGATGGGGTCGGCGTTGATCTCAGCGGCAAGGGAGTTGATGAGGCGGATGATGCGCTTGGCGACCGCGTAGCCCGGCGCGGCCTTCGCGCCGAACAGGAACACGCGGCTGCATGGCGCGGTTCGGGTCGTTTTGCAGCTGTTGATAGAGGTAGATGATATGCATCGCGTTCAAAAGCTGACGCTTATACTCGTGCAGGCGCTTGACCTGCACGTCGAAGATCGCGTCGGTGTTGAGCACGATACCCTGCGTCTTTTTGACGTAGGCGGCAAAATCGAGCTTATTCGCGCGCTTGATCTCGCCGAGGCGGTTCAGCACCGCGGTGTCGTCTGCATAGGCCTCGAGCTTTTTAAGCGCTTCGGGGTGCAGGAGGTATTCATCCCCGCCCGCGAGCGCGCGCACGAGCTCGTCGAGCCGCGGGTTGATCTGCGCGAGCCAGCGGCGGTGGTCGATGCCGTTGGTGACATTCTTGAACTTCTCCGGCTCCATCGCGCACTGGTATTTAAAAACGTCGTTTCGCAGGATGTCCGAGTGCAGAGCGCTCACGCCGTTCACGGCCATGCCGCCCGCGATGCACAGGTTTGCCATGCGGACCTGGCCGTCCCAGATGATGGCCAATTCACGCGTTTTGGCCTCGTCGTGGTAGTAGTTTTCGATTTTTTCCTGATAGCGGCGCGCGATCTCGGTGATGATCGTCCACACGCGCGGCAGAAGCGACTGCATCAGCTCCTGCGGCCAGCGCTCCAGCGCCTCGGAAAGCACCGTGTGGTTCGTGTAAGCGACGGAGTGCGTCGTGATGTTCCACGCCGTGTCCCAGTCGAGGCCCGCATCATCCATCAGGATGCGCATGAGCTCGGGGATGACGAGCGCGGGGTGCGTGTCGTTGATCTGGATGACATTCTTTTCGTGGAAATTCGTGGCCGTGCCGTAGACCTCGATGTGCTTGCGCACGATGGACTGCACGGTCGCCGAAACGAAGAAGTACTGCTGCTTTAAGCGCAGGCTCTTGCCCTCGGGATGGTTGTCCTCGGGGTAGAGCACCTTCGCGATGGTCTCGGCCATCGCGTGCTGCTCCTGCGCGCGCAGATATTCGCCCTGTGAAAAGAGCGACATGTCGAGCGGCACGGGGGACTTCGCGTCCCACAGCCGCAGCGTGTTGACATGATCCGTGCCGTAGCCCGCGATCTCCATATCGCAGGGGATAGCCAGCACCTCGGTCGCGCCCTCGGGCACAACATGCAGCCGCCCGTCGTCCCAGAACTGGCGGACCGTGCCGCCGAAGCAGACGGTCTCGGTCTCCTGCGGCTTGGGCAGCAGCCACGCGCCGCCGAGGTCCTTCCAGTTGTCCGGCAGCTCGACCTGCTGGCCGTCGACGATGCGCTGGCGGAAAATGCCGAGCTCATAGCAGATGGAATAGCCCGCGGCGGGGATGTCGAGCGTCGTCATCGAGTCGAGATAGCACGCGGCCAGGCGGCCGAGGCCGCCGTTGCCGAGACCCGCGTCGGGCTCGCTTTCAAAGATGTCCGCTGCGCGGAAGCCCAGCTCGTCGAGCGCTTCGGTCAGAATTTCGCCGACGCCTAAATTGAACGCGTTTTTCATCAGGCTGCGGCCCATCAGAAATTCCATCGACAGGTAGTGCACCTGACGGCGGTGTTCCTCGCGGGTCTCGCGCATGGTGTCCACGCTGCGCTCGGCCATCACGTCGCGCAGGACAAGGGCGCTCGCGCGCATCATCTGCGCGTCGCTCGCCTCCTCCACGGTGCTGCCGAAGCTGACCTTCAGCTTTTCGCACAGCGCGTCTTTCATTTTCTTCACAGAGTCAATGGTCATAGATCGTTTTCCTTTTCTTTATCGGCAGATGGTTTCGTAAATGTTGCGGTATTCCTGCGCCGAGCGCGTCCAGCTGAAATCTGCGGTCATGCCGCGCTGCTGGAGCATCGCGTAGGCGCCCTTGTTGTCATGGTAAAGGTCAATGGCCTCGCAGATCACGTGGCACATGTCGCCAGCGTTGTAGTTGGCAAAGGTGAAGCCGTTGCCCTGTCCGTTCCAGGCTTCATACGCGTGGACAGTGTCCTTTAATCCGCCGGTCTCGCGCACGATGGGCACCGCGCCGTAGCGCATCGCGATCATCTGCGAGAGCCCGCACGGCTCGCTCTTCGACGGCATCAGGAAGAGGTCTGCGCCCGCGTAGATCTGCATGGCGAGCTGCTCGGAATAGCCGAGGTAGACGGCCATGCGTCCGCCGTAGCGCTGCTTGGCGTACTCAAAAAACGTCTCGTACTTCGCGTCGCCCTTGCCGAGCACGACGAACTGTACGTCCTTGCCCATAAATGCGTCGAGCGTTTCGCACACAAGGTCGAGCCCCTTGTGGGAGACAAGGCGCGTGACCATCGCAAGGATCGGCGTGTCGGGCCGTTCCTGCAGCCCCAGCACGCGCTGGAGCGCTGCCTTGTCCTTCTTCTTTCCGGCAAGGTCATCGGGCGAATACGCCGCTGCGAGGCTCTTGTCGCGCGACGGGTCATAGCGCTGCATGTCGATGCCGTTGAGCACGCCGTGGAGCTTGCGCGCATTCATGCTCATCACGTTTTCCAGCCCGTGGGCAAAGTACGCGTACTTGAGCTCCTGCGCGTAGGTCGGGCTCACGGCGGTCACGGCGTCCGCCGTGACGATCGCGCCCTTTAAAAGGTTCACATCGCCGCCGAATTCGATCGTGCCGCCGTCGAACCAGCCATGGTCCAGGGCCGAACAGGTCTTCGACCGTGCGGCTGCCGTAGCGGCCCTGATATTCGATATTATGCACCGTAATGACGGTTCGGATCCCCTTATAAAAGTCGTCGCGCACGGCTTCATCCCTGATGTAGATGGGCACAAGCGCGCTCTGCCAGTCGTTGCAGTGGACAACGTCGGGCTTTTGCGGCAGGGACTTGAGCAGTTCCGTCACCGCGCGGGAGAAAAAGCCAAAGCGCTCGCCGTCGTCATAGTAGCCGTAGAGCTCGCTGCGGCGGAAATACGTCTCATTGTCGACAAAGTACCACGTGACGCCGTCGCGCTCGAGCGAAAAGAGCCCGCAGTAGATGCTGCGCCACGCAAGGCGCACGAACGTCCACTTTTCAAAGTGGAGCTGCTCGCCCCACTTGTCCTTCACGCGCTCGTAAAGCGGCAGGATGACGCTCACGCGGTCTCCGTTTGCCGCGAGCGCCTGCGGAAGGCTGCCGGCCACGTCGGCAAGGCCGCCCGTCTTGCAAAAGGGGACCGCCTCGCTCGTCACATACAAAATGTTCATCTGCAAGCTCCTTTCTTCTGTTTGCTGCTTTTATACAATGCTGCCCTGCTCACGGCGAGCGGGTAGCTCTCGTGTCCGATCAGCGTGCCGCCGCGGCGGATGTGGACGTCCTTGTCAGCGATGACGCAGCCGAGCGTCACGCCGTCCTCCACCACGGTATTCTTAAAGAGGATGCAGTTTTTGACTTGGCTCCCCTTGCCGACCTTGACGCCCGGGAAGAGGATGCTCCCCTCTACGCTGCCCTCGATCTGGCAGCCGTCGGCGATCAGCGAATTGACACAGTGCGAGTCTGGCGCGATGTACGACGCCGCCTCGTCATCCTCTTTAGCGAGGATGGGCCGCTCGGCACACAGGAGCTCGGAGCGGATGGCGGGGTCTAAGAGCTGCATGCTGCGCTCATAGTATTCCTGCACCGTGCGCAGCTGCGCGGCAGCCGTCCCACAGGAAAGCGCGCAGGTCGAGCTTGTCGCCCATGGCGCAGAGCACATCGCTGCGGAAGCTGTATTTGTCCTGCGCGGCGCACTCGTCCACAAGGGAGATAAGAAGGTCGCGGCTCAGAAGGTAGATCTCCAGGCTGCGGCAGCCGCTCGCCTTGTGCGGCGCGCAGCGCGTCTCGGTGATGCGGCCCGCTTCGTTGACGGTGAAATACGTGGCGTTTTCCACAAACTGGCCGCTCTCGGTGCAGACGCAGGTGATGTCCGCGCCGCTTTCGATGTGCGCGTCCAGCACCTTCTGCAGCGGCAGATTGATGATAAGGTCGCTGTCGGACAGGACGACGTACTTCTGCCGGATCTCGTGCAGGTACGACCGCACGCCCGAGAGCGCCTCCATCTTGCCGCGGAATTCCTCCACGCCGAACTTGCGCGCGTCGGCAAAGGGCGGCAGCAGCTTGAGACCGCCGTTCTTGCGCGCCATGTCCCACGTCTTGCCGCTGCCGATGTGGTCGAGCAGGCTTTGATAGTTGCCGTGCAGCACAACGCCGACGTCTGTGATGCCTGCGCCCGCCATGTTGGAGAGCATGAAGTCGACCACGCGGTAGCGCCCGCCGAACGGCACAGAGCCGGGCATGCGCGCTTCGGTCAGCTCGCGAAGGCCGGGAGCCTTTTCATAGGCAAAGATGATGCCGTGCAGTCCGTTCATCGTACCGTCTCCTTTCCGTCCACGCTGCGCATGCGGTTGGCAGGCAGCACATAGTCATCCGCGACCGCCGCGCCGGGGCCGAGCACCGTGATGCCCCACTGCTCCGGCGGCACCGCCTCGGGCGGCGCGCCGACAAAGGCGTGCTCGCCGACGACGCCGTTCTCGCCGATGATGGCGTAGGAGACGCGCGCGTCCTTTTTGACGACCGCGCCGGGCATCAGGATGGAGTACTGGACGCTTGCGCCCTCCTCCACCGTGCAGCGCTCAGAGAGGACGGAGTTCTCCGTCTCCCCCTCGACCGTGCAGCCGCGCGCGACGACGCTGTGCTCCACGTGCGCGTTGACGCCTAAGTACGCCGGCGGCGGAGACGGAGCGGCCATAGATCGGCCAGTCCTTTTCGAGAAGATCGAGCCCGCTGCCGGTCGCGAGCATATCCATGTTCGCATCCCAAAGAGAGTCTAGCGTGCCGACATCCTTCCAGTAGCCGGAGAAGCGGTACGCCGCCATCTTTTCCCCATTTTTGAGCATCTTGGGGATGATGTTTTTACCGAAGTCGTTGCTGCTCGCCTCGTCGCTCTCGTCCTCGATGAGGTACTCACGCAGCTTTTTCCACGTGAAGACGTAAATGCCCATCGACGCGAGGTTGCTCTTGGGATGCGCGGGCTTTTCCTCGAATTCCGTGATCGTGTCGTTTTCGTCCACGTTCATGATGCCAAAGCGCGGCGCATCCTCCCAGGGCACCTCCATAACGGAGATGGTGCAATCCGCGCCCGCTTTTTTGTGGTGGGCGAGCATCTTGGCGTAATTCATCTTGTAGATGTGGTCGCCCGAGAGGATGAGCACATACTCGGGGTCGTACATGTCGACAAAGCCGATGTTCTGGAAGATGGCGTTGGCCGTGCCCTTATACCACGACGCACCGCCCGCGCTCTGATACGGCGGCAGGATGTGCACGCCGCCGTCCGCGCGGTCGAGATCCCACGGCTGGCCCGAGCCGATGTAGCGGTTGAGCTCCAGCGGGCGGTACTGCGTCAGAACGCCGACGGTGTCGATGCCAGCGTTGGCGCAGTTTGAGAGCGGAAAGTCAATGATGCGGAACTTGCCGCCAAACGGCACGGCGGGCTTCGCCATATTCTCCGTGAGCACGTAGAGACGGCTGCCCTGGCCGCCGGCAAGCAGCATGGCGATACATTCTTTCTTCACGCTTGTTCTCTCCTCCTTGTTTCGTTGCCGTCCGGTCACACCTCGGGCGGCTCGTTGGTTTTCTCCTCTTCCTGCCATTCGCCCTCGCCCGCGAAGAACACCGCGCCGAGCGGCGGGATGGTCACGCACAGCGAGCAGGGCTTGCCGTGCGAGGGGATGGACTCGGTCAAAAGCTCTCCTTCGTTGCGCCAGTCGCCCGTGCCGCCGTATGCGGGAAGGTCGGTGGTAAACACCTCGCGGTACGTCTTTTTCGGCGGGACGCCGAAGCGGTAGTCCGCGCGTCCGACGGGCGAGAAGTTGACCGCCGCGATGAGCTCGCGCCCTTTCCGGTCGCGCCGGACGAAGACGACGACGTTGTTGTGGTTGTCGTCGGCGACGAGCCACTCAAAGCCCTCCCACGAAAAGTCAATGTCCCAAAGCGGGCTCTGCGACAGGTAAAAGCGGTTGATGTCCTTGAAAAAACGCTGGGTCTGCTGATTTTCTTTATTTTCGAGCAAATACCAGTCGAGCTGAGAGGCAAAATCCCACTCGTGCCACTGGCCCAGCTCCGCGCCCATGAACGTGAGCTTCTTGCCCGGATGGGCGAGCAGGTACGCCGTAAACGCGCGCACCCCCGCCAGCTGCTGCCAGTCGTCGCCCGGCATCTTGCCGCGAAGCGAGCCCTTCATGTGCACGACCTCGTCATGCGAGATCGGCAGGACGAAATTCTCCGAAAAGGCGTACATCAGCGAGAACGTGATGTCCTTGTGGTGGAACTGGCGGAACCAGGGGTCAAGCTTCAAATAGTGGCACATGTCATTCATCCAGCCCATGTTCCACTTGAGGTTGAAGCCGAGGCCGCCATCCTTGGCGGGCCGTGTGACGAGCGGCCACGCGGTCGACTCCTCGGCGACCATCAGCGCGTTCGGGTCGACGGAAAACGCAGTCTCGTTGAGCGCGCGCAGGAAGTCGATGGCCTCTAAATTCTCGTGCCCGCCGTTGATGTTTGGCGTCCAACGGCCATTTTCGCGGCCATAGTCGAGGTACAGCATCGACGCGACCGCGTCCACGCGCAGGCCGTCCACATGGAACTCGCGCAGCCAGAACGCAGCAGAGGAAAGGAGAAAGCTCTTCACCTCGCCGCGGCCATAGTCGAACACACGCGTTCCCCAGCCCTCGTGCTCGCGCTTATTGGGGTCGGCGTATTCGTAGCAGGGCGTGCCGTCAAAGTCGATGAGGCCATGCGCGTCCTTGCAGAAGTGCGACGGCACCCAGTCTAAAATGACGGAAATGCCCTTTTGGTGCAGATGGTCGACAAAGTACATAAAGTCCCTGGGCGTGCCGTAGCGCGACGTTGCGGCAAAATAGCCGGTGCACTGATAGCCCCAGGAATCGTCAAGCGGATACTCGGTGACGGGCATGAGCTCGACGCAGTTGTAGCCAAGGTCCAGAACGTGATCCGCCAGCTCGCGCGCGAGCGTGCGGTAGTCGTAAAAATCGCCGTTTTCGTGCCGCCGCCATGAGCCGAGATGGACCTCGTAAATGTTGAGCGGCGAGCGGTCGAGGGGTGCCTTTGCGCGGCTCGCGCGCCATTCGTCATCCCCCCAGCGGTAGCCGCCGAGGTCATAGAGCTTGCTGGCCGTACCGGGGCGGGTCTCGGCGTGGAAGGCGTAGGGGTCGGCCTTGAGGACCGTTTCGCCCGATTGTGCCGTCACGGCGAACTTGTAGGTATCGTAGCGCTTGAGGGACGGCACAAAACACTCCCAGAAGCCGTCCGCGTTCTTTTTCATCGGGTGGGCGTAGCCGTTCCAGCCGCAGAAATCGCCCACAACGGACACATACGCGGCGTTCGGCGCCCAGGTGCGGAAGACGTAGCCGTCTTTCCCCGACCGCCGCGTGCGGTGCGCGCCGAGATAGCGGTATGCCTCGCTGTTCGTGCCGCCGTAAAAGGCTGCGGCGTCAAATCGTCTGCCAGTTTGTTTCATGCCTCTTGTCCTTTCTCCTCATAGAGCGTATGAGAGCGGCGCAGCACCTTATTCCTCATCCGGTGCGCGCTGCACTGCCGCGCCGCCGAGGCCGAAATCGTCCTCCACGCTCGCCGTGTCGCGGCGGAGCATATTTTCCATCACGCGGATATCGCTGTCGATGTCCATCGCCTCGTTGCGGTACAAATCGTCGAGCTGCTTGTCAAAGCCCTTGATGAGGGCATCCATCGTCTCTTCGATGCGCTCCTGCGCGCGGGAGAGATTCTCGCCCTCGATGCCCGCCTCTTCAAACTTGGCGTAGCTGTCAAGCAGCTTGAGCGTCGTGGGCAGGTAGTAATTGAGGAACGTCGCGGCCTGCTGCTGCTTTTCGGGATGCTCCTCGACCTCGCGGAAAATTTTGCCCGCAACGGTCTCGAGATGGTCGATCTTCTCGCTCAGCACGGGGTCGGCGATGCGGTCGTTCGCCGAGCGGATGGCGCGCAGTGCGCCCGCATAGCCCTCGTTGGCCTCCTTGGGCGTGACGTTTTCCTTTCGCGGTCGCATTCGCGTAGTCGGCAAAGGCGTCGGCGCTGCGGAAGAAGATGCCGCGGCCGCTGTCTAAGTACGCGCCCGTGCCGAGCAGGCCCTTTTCGACCATGTAGTCAAGGTCACTCTCGATCTTTTTGCGGCTCTTGCCCGTTACGGTGCAGAGCTCCTCCACGCTGATGTAGCCGCGCTCGCCCATCACGGCGAGATAGCGCGCGATGCGTGCACTGCGGCGCTTCATGCGCTGACCGGCAGCAAACATCGCGATACCGCCGGCGAGGAAGCCGCACTTGGACAGCATGTACTCGGCCATGTAGGAATACCAGCCGTAGCCGATGATCTCGCCGATGTTCGAGACCAGCCCGCTGCCGGCAGCCAAGGCGATAATGCCGCCGATGATCATCAGCGTGCGCGCGGTCTTGTTGGAAGTCTTCGGCGCGCGGTTCATCTGCTTCGCCGTCTTCACCACGGACTTTTCCACCTTGCTGCGCGAGGAAACGTTTGCATTCGGGCTTGTGGACGTGCGCATGCCACTGCGCGGCGAACTCACCTTTTTCGGCTTGTCCGAGAGCTTGGAGATGAGCGCGATGAGGCCGATGGGCCACAGGCCGAAGGCAAACAGCGCCGCGATCAAAATCCAGCCGCCGACGTCGACATCGTTCTTTTTCTTCGTTTTTTCGCCGCTCTCGTCAAAGCGGAACGAACCGGTCTCGGGATCGTATTCAAAATCCTTGCTCATTTACCTGTTCTCCTTTTTCTTGCCCGCTCTCGCGGCGCGCTCGCGCTCAAAGTCGACGATCTTCGTCTTTTTACCTGTCTTTTCGTCCAGCACATAGAGCGTATTGAGCTGGGATTTTAGGTTTGCCTTCACCGAGTCGATGTAGTCGCGGCGCAGCTGCGCTGCTCCTCCTTCTCCTCGTCGGTCAAGCCTTCAGCTTTGGCCTTGTGCGCCAGCGCGTTGATGCGCGCGATCTTTTCATCCATCGTCATTGTTTGATTCTCCTTACAGGTATCGGTGCAGAAGCAGCGCCGTTCTTCCTTTTTTACTCAGGCCGCCGACCTCGGCGACCTCGAACTTGCCGAGGCCGCGGGCGGAGATCACATCCCCCTGCGCGACGGGGGCGTCGCTCTTGAGCGTTTCGCGGTAGTTGAGCTGCACGCGGCCCGAGGAAATGAGCTCCTGCGCCTTGCCGCGGCTCATCGAAAAGCCGCTCGCCGCCACGGCGTCGAGCCGCAGTGTCGAGACCGTGTCGCGAATCTCCTTGACCTTGAGCTCGGGGACGCTCAAGTCTGAAAGCTCGATCTCGCTGACCGAGAGCTTCACGCGCCCCGCGCTCGTCACGTTTTGCAGCAGATACGGCGCGATATCGCGCGAGACGATCAAATCGCACGAGCCCTCCGACACCAGAATGTCGCCGAGCTTTTCGCGCGTGACGCCCTGCGCCATCAGCGAGCCGAGAAAGTCGCGGTGCGTCAGCGTATCTTCCTTGCGATACGTGCAGCGGAGCGCCGTCATGTACTCGCTCTCGTCGGCCTCCTCCTGCCAGTCGGGCAGAAAGAGGAGCATTCTCCGCTCCGCGCGCTCAAATCCACCGCAGAAGGCGCAGCCGTCATGAATGGCGGCGGCGTGCAGTAGGTCCTGCGCGCTGCGCTGCTCAGCGGGGCTCAAAAAGTCCGTCGCCGACGGGATATTGCGGTTTCTGCTCTGCTCACACTTGTCCAGAATGTGCGCCAGCAGCACGCGCTCATCGCCATTGCGCGCGGCGCGATCCAAAAGCTGCCGTCTGTCCATCATGCTTTCCCATTCTGCGTGCGCCAGAGGGACGCATACTCGCCGTTTTGCGCGAGCAGCGCCTCGTGGCTGCCCTGCTCGGCGATGCGGCCATTCTCGACGACGAGGATGCGGTCCGCCGAGCGGATGGTCGAGAGGCGGTGCGCGATCACAAGCGTCGTGCGCCCACGCGCGAGCTCGTCAAAGGCGTGCTGAATTTTGACCTCCGTCACGCTGTCGAGCGCGCTCGTTGCCTCGTCCAGAATGAGGATGGGCGGGTTTTTGAGGAAGATGCGCGCGATGGACACGCGCTGCTTCTGACCGCCGGAGAGCATCGTGCCGCGCTCGCCGACATAGGTGTCGAAGCCGTGCGGCATGGCCATGATATCATCGTAAATCTCCGCGCGCTTCGCCGCTTCGACGATCTCCTCGTCCGTCGCGTCGGGGCGGCCATAGCGGATATTCTCGCGCACCGTGTCGGCAAAGAGGAACACATCCTGCTGCACGATGCCGATGGCGCGGTGAAGAGACGACTGCGTAAGAGAGCGCACATCTTCCCCGTCGATGCGGATCGCGCCCCCGCTCACCTCGTAAAAGCGCGGGATGAGCTGGCAGAGCGTCGACTTGCCTCCGCCGGAGGGGCCGACGATAGCGAGCATCTCGCCAGGCCTTATATGCACGCTCACGTCGTGGAGCACGCCTTCATTCTCCTCGCCCTCGTAAGAAAAGCTCACATGGTCGACGTCGATCTCGCCGCGGCAGTGTTCGAGCTCCTTCGCGTCCGGTGCGTCCTTGAGCGCGGGCTCGACGCGCATGAGCGCCGTGAAGCGCTCAAGACCTGCAAAGCCACGAGCAAAAATCTCAGAGAAATTCGCGAGCTTTCGCACGGGGTTGATGAACGTTGCGATGTAAAGGGAAAACGTGATGAGGTCAATGTAGTTCATCTCGCCGCGCATGATGAGATAGCCGCCCACCGTGATGACGGCGGCGGAGAGCAGCGTCATAAAAAACTCCATCGTCGCGTTGAACACACCCATCTCGTGGTGGAATTTGCGCTTGGAGACCTTGAATTCCTCGTTCGCCGCGTTGAATTTGTCGATCTCCTCTTCCTCGTTGGCAAAGGCGCGCGCCGTGCGGATGCCGGAGAGCGACGACTCGATGCCGACATTGATGGCGGCAGTCTTCTGCTTCTCGCCGCGCGAGGCTGCCGTCATCTTGCTGCGGCGCGACATGATGACCGCGATGAACACCGGCAGGATGCACGCCACGACCAGCGCGAGCCGCCACTCGATGGAAAACAGGATGGCGAGCGCGCCGACGATCGTCAGCGTCGAAATGAGCAGGTCCTCGGGGCCGTGGTGGGCGAGCTCCGTGATCTCGAAGAGATCGCTCGTCAGCCTGCTCATGAGCTGGCCCGTGCGGTTGTGGTCAAAAAAGCTGACGTCCAGCTCCTGCACGTGCGTGAAAAGGTCGCGGCGGATGTCCGCCTCCACCAGAATGCCGAATGTGTGTCCCCAGTAGGAAATGACATAGTATAAAAGCGCGCGCACAATGAACGCCGCCATCATCACGCCCATCACGATAAAAAACGTGCGGTACTGCTGATTCGGCAAAAGGTCGTACATCGACTTGCGCGTCACGAGCGGGAAGGCGAGATCGATGAGCGCAACGACCGTCGCGCAGACAAGGTCCAGGATAAACAGGCCGCGGTGCGGCTTGAAGTAGGTGAAGAGAATGGAAAGCGGCTTTTTCTGCTGAAATTCACGGGTCGTCATATGGTCGATAGCTCCTGCAAATACTTTTTCAAGGTAATTGTAGCACAGGCGGGCAGTGCTTGCAAGGAAAGCCGCCCCTTTTTGCGTAAAAAAAGAACGGCCCCCGGCCGTTCTTTTTCTCTTTACTTGATGCGCACCGTGATGGTCAGCACCGCGCCGCCAACGGTGGCCGTCACGGTCGTGGTACCCACCTTGGCAGGCGTGATCAAGCCGTCCGCCGAGATGGACAGGACGCTCGCGTCCGCCACCGCCCAGGTCGCGGCCGCGTCCGTGCCGGAAACGCTCAGGCGGATGGTCTCGCTCGGCTTGATCGTGCAGTCAAAGTTGCCGTTTCCGTCCTTGGGCAGCGTCGTGCCGACGTTCGTCTTGATGCTCAGGGCCGAGGCATCCACCGTCGGGGTGGACGGGGTTGTCGTGGTGCCGGGATTGGTGGCAGTTGTGTCGCTGCCGTTTGCGGGATCATTTGCGTTCGGCTCATCACCGGTGTTCGGGTCAGTGGTGCCGCCGTTGTTCGCGTTCGGATCGTCCGTGTTCGTATTGCTGTCGTCGGGCGTATTGACATCGTCCTGCACGCCGGGGGTATTGCCGTCGTCGGCGGGCGTGATCTTTGCGACGATCTTGTCACCAAAGAGCGACCAGCTCAGAAGCAGCAGCACGACGACGAGCACCGCCGCCATCGCACCGCGGACGGACTGCGTCTGCTTTTTATCCGAAACGCGCCGGCCGCCGCTCTGTTTGCTGGAGTTGTACTTGATCTTACGGGGATGGTCTCCCTCCTCGCAGAACGGGCATCTGCGATAGCTGGGGGAATATTCTTCGCCGCAGCGCGGGCACTTGAGAAGATTCATGCCGACGCTCCTTTCTTTTGTCAAAATAGAGTCTCTGCGCGCGAGCACACACGGTGCCGCGTTCCTTTACATAATACTTGCTTTTTTGTCCCGCGTCAACCGAAACACGCAAATTTTTGCCGCATTCCGCCGCGCGGCCTTGCTTTTTCGCCAAAGTCTTCCTATAATCGACTTAACAACAAACGATTCATGGAGGGTCTGGCGATGAACACCATTTTCATTGGCATTGCAGGTGGCACCGGTTCGGGCAAAACGACGCTCACCGAGCATCTGAAGCAGCACTTCGGCGACGATATCAGCGTCGAGCAGCTTAAGGAGCTCAAGGCGGGCAAGGCCATCCGCTGCCCCGTCTACTCCTACGCAGACCACCAGCGCACAAGCGAGACCGAGCTCATCCGGCCGAGCAAGGTCGTCATCGTCGAGGGCATCCTCATTTTCCAGGACCCGCGGCTGCGCGAAATGCTTGACATCAAAATTTTTGTCGAGACCGACGCCGACGTGCGCATTCTGCGCCGCGCGCTGCGCGACGTGCGCGACCGCGGCCGCACGCTCGAGAGCGTCATCACGCAGTATTTGACGACCGTCAAGCCCATGCACGAGCAGTTCGTCGAGCCGAGCCGCAAGTATGCCGATATCATCGTGCTTGAAGGCGGCCACAACTTAGTCGCCCTCGACATGATCATGCAGCGCATCGCCAGCCACATCGCCTCCGCCGACTAACGCAGCGGTTAAAAAAGCCTCGCAGAGTTTTACCCGCAAGGGGTACGCGGCATCCGTAAGGCGGCAGAGCCGCCAACGGCTGCCCAGGCATCCGCAGACGCGAAATAAATTGGAATCCGTTTTTCCGGCGGCGTGTACGCCGGAAAAACACTTCTCTCTCCGCGCGTGTCGCAGCCGCCTTTCGGGCGGCAAGGCACAAAGCGGAACGCATCTTTCTCAAAAAAGAGGGACGCAGCTTTCAGCTGCGTCCCTCTTTTTTGAATATCTTTTACACTCCCGCGAAGTGGAACACGACGCCGATCACCGCAGAGACTCCGATAAAGACGATCGGGTGCAGGTCCTTGGTCTTTTTGATGTAGCGCGTGAAGACGAGCAGCACCAGCGCAAGGATGATGCCGCGCCAGCTGATCGCGCCGTCCCACGAGAATTTCATCAGGATGGAATCCTCCTGCGACGCGCTCGTGATCCCGGCGATCACCTGAAGCATCACGCCCGCGCAGGCCGCGCCGATCAGGCCGGTGGAGGCGGGACGAAGGCCGTAGAATGCGTTGGCGACATACTGGCTGTCGCGGAATTTGGCGAGCATCGCCGCAACGATCAAAATGACGATGATCGACGGCGTCACCTCGCCGATGGTGGCGACGATCGCGCCCGGCACGCCGCCGACCGTATAGCCGACATAGGTCGCCATGTTGATGCCGACAGGACCCGGCGTCGATTCCGACACAGCCAGCATGTTCATCAGGTCCGTCTGCGAAAACCAGCCCGTGGTCGCCCCGATATCCTTGAGGAACGGCAGCGTCGCCATGCCGCCGCCGATGGCAAACAGGCCCGTTTTGAAAAATTCCCAGTATAAGCGAAGATACAAGGTCATTTTGCCGCCCTCCCCTCAAGATTTTTCAGCACGATGCCGGACATCGCCGAGAGCAGCACGAACCACACCGGCGAAACGCTCAGCAGCATATTCCCCAGCAGCACGATAACAAAGATGACCGCCGTGCGCTTATCCACGACCGACTTTTTCAGCAGCTTGAGCACAGCGTTCAGGATGAGCACGCATACACACACCTGAATGCCTGCAAAGGCGTTCTGCACCCAGGCAAGGTGGGCAAAGTTCGTAATGAGTCCCGCCAGGATCGTGATAATGACGAGCGAGGGGAATACCACGCCGAGCGTCGCGGTGATGCCGCCCATCGCGCCTTTTCTCTTCTGTCCGACAAATGTCGCCGTGTTGACGGCGATGATGCCCGGTGTGCACTGACCGATGGCAAAATAGTCCACCAGCTCTTCTTCCGTTGCCCAGTGCTTATTCTGCACCACCTCGCGCTCGAGGATCGGCAGCATCGCCATGCCTCCGCCAAAGGTCATCACGCCGATCTTGGCAAAGGTGAGAAACAGTTCCAAAAGTTCCTTCAAAACACTTTCTCCTTACTCCACATATCCGTAAAGGCCGCGCACGGACACCTCACCCGTGCGGACGGTCTCGACCGTCCCGTTTTCGCGGCGCACGATGAGGCCGAACTCCTCGTCCACGTCAAGCGCCGTGACTTTTTCCTTCGTATCCTGCCACAAAGCTGCACCTCGCGCCCGATGGTCACGCAGCGGCGGCGGTATTCGTCGAGATACCCGCTCGTCTCTCCGGATCTGAGCGCCGTATAAAGCGCATCGAGCTCCTCAATCATCGCCGCGGACAGCTCCGCGCGCGAAATGAGCCTGCCCGTCTCGCGCAGGATGGACGTTGCGATCTTCGAGACCTCGCCGACGAAGTCCTCCTCGCGCTGGCTGACGTTGAAGCCGATGCCCGCCACGACGTACTGGAGCTCGCCGGTCTCACCCTCGACGCTCAGCTCGGTCAAAATGCCGCAGAGCTTTCTGCCGTTCAGGATGAGATCGTTTGTCCACTTGATCTGCGAGTGCGTCCCCGCCACGCGGTCGACCGCGCGGCTCATCGCAACGGCGATGAGACCCGTGAGCGGCATCAGCTGCGACGGCGCAAGCTTCGGACGCAGCAAGATCGACAGGTAAACGCCCTTGCCCGCCGCGCTCTGAAAGCTGCGGCCGCGGCGGCCGCGGCCGCTCGTCTGCTCCGCCGCGACGGCGACGGTACCGTCCGGCGCGCCGTCGAGCGCAATGCGCTTTAAGTAGGCGTTTGTCGAGTCGATGGAATCAAAGCAGTCGATGCGCTTGCCGACGGTTTCGACATATCCCAAGTAACTGCGCACGGTCTGCTCGGTCAGCGTGTCGGGCAGCGACTTGAGGCAGTAGCCGCGTCCCGTAACGGCGTCGATCTCGTACCCCTGCGCGCGCAGGGCGGAAATGCTCTTCCAGATGGCCGCGCGCGTGATGCCGAGCTCGGCGCTGACGGCCTCGCCGGAGACGAAGTGTCCCTTTTCCCGCAGCAGCAGCGCCAAAACAGTCTCTTTTCCCATAGCGTCCTCCGTTACAAAATGTAACCGAAATTGTTACCCTTTTGAGGTTGACAGTCGGCGGCTTATCGCTTACGATTGACATAAAATATCAAACGCTGCGTTTTTCGCAGCCGCCGTCTTAGGATTGTAGCACGCTTGCCGCCGCATGTAAACCAAAATCTCATGTTTTGGCTTACCCGGCGGTTTCTTGACGAATTCCTGATTTTTCCATTGCCGCGCTCCGCCCCGGCGTGTACAATAAGACGCTGACAAATTATGACAGGAGTTTCCCCGTGAGCTTTTCCGACCTTACGTTTCTTTTTTATTTTCTGCCGCTGTTTTTCGCGGTCTATTGCATTCTGCCCTTTCGCTTCAAAAATGCTGCGCTCGTACTGGGCAGCTTTGCCTTCTACTTCATCGGCGCGGGCGCGCGCGACACACTGCTGCTGTCCGGCGTGCTGCTTCTGCACTACGCCCTCGCCCGCGCAATGGCGGGGAAAGAAGTCCGCACGCGAAAAGCACTGCTGATCATCGCGCTGGCGGCGGACCTCTTTTGCCTTGTGTACTTCAAGTACGCTGCATTTATTCTGGAAAATCTGGGCAAACTGACGGGGACGGTGTTCTCCCTTGTCGAGCTTGCGCTGCCGCTCGGCGTCAGCTTCTACCTTTTCCAGAGCGCGGGGTACCTCATCGACGTCTATCGCGGCGAGGAGGCGGAGAAAAACCTCATCGACTACGCCGCCTTCACCATCGCGTTCCCCCAGCTCACGATGGGGCCGATCTTACGCTGCCGCGAATGGCGCGGCGCACTGAAGGAACGCACGATCACGCGCGAGGACGTATTCTCCGGCTTTGAGCTCTTTGTTGTCGGCCTGTGCTTCAAGGTGCTGCTCGCCGACCAGCTCGCGCCGCTGTGGGCGTCGCTTGAGCGCATCGGTTACGAATATTTGTCGACGCCGCTCGCATGGCTCGGCGCGGTGAGCTACAGTTTGCAGCTCTATTTCGACTTTTCCGGCTATTCTCTTATGGCGATGGGCCTCGGGCAGATGCTGGCGCTGCCTGTGCCGCGCAACTTTGACCTGCCCTACACCGCGCGCTCGGTGAGCGAGTTCTACCGCCGCTGGCACATCACACTCGGCACATGGTTTCGCGACTATGTCTACATCCCGCTCGGCGGCAGCCGCAACGGCAATGCCCGCACGGTGCTCTCGCTCACGGTCGTGTGGTTTTTCACCGGCCTCTGGCACGGGGCGAGCTGGAATTTTGTCCTCTGGGGCGTGATGCTGCTTGGATTCATCCTGCTCGAAAAGTTCTGTATCGGCGATTTTCTCAAGGAGCATAAAGTGCTCTCGCACGTCTATCTCCTCTTCGTCATCCCGCAGACGTGGGTCATTTTCCGCATCACGCGCTTAAAGGACGTCGGCGCGTATTTTTCCCGCCTGTTCCCGCTGTTCGGCGCACACAGCGCCATCTCCGCGCAGGATGTGCTCAAGCTGCTCTCGTCCTACTGGTGGCTGCTGCTTCTCGCCGTCTTCTTCTGTCTGCCGCAGCCGCGCCGCTTTTATGAAAAGCACCGCGGCAGTTTACTCGTCCAGCTCCCGCTGTTTCTGCTCTTCTGGGTGTGCGTGTACTTCATCGCCACCTCGTCGGGCAACGCCTTCCTCTATTCCCGTTTCTAAGGAGACCTTTCATGTCCTCTCGTCCCTTTTTCCTGCTGCCGCTGTGCTTTGTCAGCGCGCTGGCGCTCAACGCTTACGCCGCGCTCGATCCCACCGGCGTGTATCAGGATTATCTTGAAAAACTGGATGCCGCGACGCCGCCCGTCGCGGCAATGGCCACAGCGGCCGCAGACGGGGTCTACCCGTGGAGCGAGCCCAAAGCGCCCGAACCTCCTCCCGTCCCAGACCCCGCTCCGCTTCCGGACCCGGAACCGGAGCCCGAACCGGAGCCCGAACCGGAAGAGCCCGACTCCCCCCTTCACCACGGTGGACGCGAGCTACTTTGACGACGCGCTGTTCATCGGCGACTCGCACACCGACGGCTTCAAGGACTATGCGGGCCTCAATAACGCCGACTACCTCTGCCACAACGGGCTGACCGTCTGGTCGGCGGTCGAAAAGGCGGAGTTCCCCGGCAAGCAGACGCTTGCGCAGGCGCTCTCCGGCAAGCACTACGGCAAAATTTACCTGATGCTCGGCATCAACGAGCTCGGCACCGGCACGGCGGAAAGCTGGGCCGCACAGTACAAGGTCCTGCTCGACGAAGTGCGCGAGCTCCAGCCTGACGCCATCATCTTTTTGCAGGCCATTTTCCACACGACGCAGGAAAAGTCCGACGCGACGTTCTTTAAGAATTCGACCATCGACGCACGCAACGCCGAGCTCCAAAAGCTCGCCGACAACGAAACGGTCTTCTATATCGACTGCAATCCCGTCTTCGACGACTCTACCGGCGCGCTGACGCCGGAATACTCTGGCGACGGCGTCCACGTCAAGGCCGCGTACTATCCGATGTGGAGAGACTATCTCTTCCAGTTTGGCGTCGTAAGATAGCTTCAAGAAAGCGGTGAAGCCGCTTTCTTGAGAAAGTTTCGCTGCGCTCTGCACCGTGCGCGAACGCTGCTGGGCAGCCGTTGGCGGCTCTGCCGCCTTACGGATGCCGCGTACCCCTTGCGGGTAAAACTCTGCGAGGCTCTTTACGTAAAAAGGAACCGCTCTTCGAGCGGTTCCTTTTTTGCATTGCTTCGTTTTATTCGTGCTTGACCTTATAGCCGCGGTTCAATCTCATTTCGAGCGCGTCGAGCTCTTCGTAGAGCTCAGGCGGCACCTTGCCGATCTTCTCGTAATACTCACGCGCGTCCTCGCACTCCTGGAGCCAGAGGTCGCGGTCGACCGAGAGCAGGCGGCGCATGTCGTACATCGACATTTCAAGGCCCTCCATGCTGTCGATATCGTGGGTGTTGGGCTCGTAGCCGAGCGCGGTCTCCGCCGCGCCGATCTCATCGTCCGCGCGCGAGATGATCCACTGCAGCACGCGCATATTGTCGCCGAAGCCGGGCCAGGCGAAGTTGCCGTCCTCGTCGGTGCGGAACCAGTTGACGTTGAAGATCTTCGGCGGCTTGGGGATCTTCTTGCCCATGTCGAGCCAGTGCTGCCAGTAGTCGCCCATGTGGTAGCCGCAGAAGGGCAGCATCGCCATCGGGTCGCGGCGCACGACGCCGACCTGGCCGGTCGCGGCGGCGGTGGTCTCCGACGCCATGATGGAGCCGACGAACACGCCGTGCTGCCAGTTGAAGGACTGGTAAACGAGCGGCGCGGTCTTCGCGCGGCGGCCGCCGAAGACGATGGCGCTGATGGGCACGCCCTCGGGATTGTCAAACTCGGGGCTCAGACACGGGCAGTTGCGCGCGGGCGCGGTGAAGCGGCTGTTGGGGTGCGCGGCCTTTTCGGGGCTCTGCGGCGTCCAGGGACGGCCGCGCCAGTCGATGGCGCGCGCGGGCGGCGTCTTGTTGAGGCCCTCCCACCAGACGGTGTTGTCGCTGAGGTCAAGCGCGACGTTCGTAAAGATCGTGTCCTTGTGCGTGGAAATGAGCGCGTTGGGGTTCGACTTCATGGATGTGCCGGGCGCAACGCCGAAAAAGCCGTTTTCGGGGTTCACGGCCCAGAGTCTGCCCTTGCCGATGCGCAGCCACGCAATGTCGTCGCCCACGCACCACACGCGCCAGCCCCAGCGCTGCAGGCCCTCGGGCGGGATGAGCATGGCGAGGTTCGTCTTGCCGCAGGCGGAGGGGAAGGCGGCGGAGATGTACTTGATCTCGCCGCGGGGGTTCTGGATGCCGAGGATGAGCATGTGCTCGGCCATCCAGCCCTCCTGACGGCCGAGGTTGGAGGCGATGCGCAGCGCGAAGCACTTCTTGCCCTGAAGCACGTTGCCGCCGTAGTTGGAGTTCATCGAAATGATGGTATTGTCCTGCGGGAAGTGGACGATGTACTTGTTCTCCTTATCGAGATTGCACTGGCAGTGCAGTCCCTTGATAAAGCCGGTATCGTCGCCGAGCGCGTCGCACACGGCCTTGCCGATGCGGGTCATGATGTGCATGTTGAGCACGACGTAAATGGAGTCGGTCAGTTCAAAGCCGTATTTGGCGAACGGCGAGCCGATGATGGACATGGAGTACGGGATGATGTACATGGTGCGGCCCTTGTAGGCGCCGTCGGCCAGGGCGTACATCTTTTCGTACATTTCCTTGGGCTCTACCCAGTGGTTCGTGGGGCCTGCGTCCTCTTCCTTTTCACAGCAGATGAACGTGCGGTCCTCCACGCGTGCCACGTCGTCGGGGTCGGTGCGGTGCAGGTAGCATCCCGGGAGCTTGTCCGGGTTGAGCTTGATGAGGATGCCCTCCTTGACGGCCTGCTCGCGCAGCGCGTCGAGCTGTTCCTCTTCCCCCGTGATCCAGACAATCTTGTCCGGCTTGGTGATGGCGGTCATTTCGTCGATCCACGACAAAACGGCCTTGTTGTTCGTCAAATTCGTCATTTGTTCTTTCCCTCGTAGCATGTTCACGGTGTAATGAAAAAGAAAAATTTTGCACCGCGTCTTGTGTGGTGTGCTGTGCCGCTTTGGGGCGGCAGGGAGCTAACCGATGCACAGGAAAAATGGCTGCTATTGAGTTTGACTCCTTTCTGCCGAAAATTGTAGCAGAATGTCTTATCAATAGCAACCATATGGTTTATCAATTTTTTGAATAGATGCTTCTGTGCTGTCACAGTAATGCGGCGATCTCGGCGGACAGCGCGGCGAATTCACTGAGCCCCAGCCGCTCGCCGCGGATGTTGGCCTCTAAGCCGCAGGACGTGACCGCCTGCGTGACCTGCTCTTTTGTGAGCTGGCTGCCGAATGCCGTCATCAGGCTGTTGACAAGCGTCTTGCGCCGCAGGGCGAACGCGGCGTACACCACGCGGAAGAAGAACTTCTCGTCCTCGACCTCGACCGGAGGCTCCCTGCGCACGACGGCGCGCAGCACGGCGGACGTGACCTTCGGCTGCGGCTCGAAGCACTCGCGCGGCACAGCGAAAAGGTATTCCGGCTCCGTGTAGTATTGCATGAAGACGGAGAACGCGCCGTAGGCGCTCGTGCCCGGCGCGGCGCAGAGCCGCTCGGCGACCTCCTTCTGCACCAGCACCGTGATGCTCTCGAAGCACTTCGACTCGATGAGCGCGGTGATGGCGGGCGTCGTGATGTTGTAGGGCAGGTTTGCGCACACGATGGGTGTGAGGCCCGCGAATTTCTCACGCACAAGCGCAGGAATATCGGTTTTCAAAATATCGGCGGACACGACCTCGAAGTTGTCAAAGCGCGCCATGGTCTCGTCCAGGATCGGCAGCAGCGTCTTGTCAAGCTCCACGGCCACCACCTTGCCCGCGCGCTCGCAGAGCTCGTGGCTCAGTGCGCCGATGCCGGGGCCGATCTCGAGCACGCCGTTCTGCTCGTTTGCGCGCGAGCTCTCGGCGATCTCATAGGGGATGGCGGGGTCGATCAAAAAATTCTGCCCCATGGACTTGGAAAAATGAAAACCGTGGCGCTTTAAAAGCGCCTCGATGGCAGCTTTGTCATTGCGTTCCATAGCGTGGTTCCTTTCTGCGCGCTGGGCGTAAAAAATTGTAAAATGATTCTACCATATTTTGAGCAAGAGTAGTAAAAATTTTTCCGTGTGATAAAATGCAGAAATCTCAGGAAAAGAGGGAGACTTTCATGGAGCTCACACCGCAAATTCTGATCGTTGTTCTGCCGCTCATCTTTCTTGGCGGCTTTGTCGACTCCGTCGCCGGCGGCGGCGGACTTATCACGCTTCCCGCCTATCTGATGGCCGGCATCCCCGCGCACCTTGCAATGGGGACGAACAAGGTCGTCAACGGCACCGGCACGGCGCTCGCCTCGTTCAAATACTTTCGCGGCGGCAAGGTCCTGCTGCGTCCCGCCATCGTCTCGGGGATCGGCGCGCTGCTCGGCGCGGCCATCGGCACAAAGATCGCTCTGCTCATCAACGAGGACATTCTGAAGATCATGATGCTCGTCGCGCTGCCCTGCGCGGCGATCCTGCTGATGCTCAAAAAGGACTTCGGCAAGGAAAATGACGCACCCGCGCGCGAGTACACGCCGCAGCAGGAGCTGACGCGCGCCGCGCTCATCGGTTTGGGTCTTGGCTGCTATGACGGGCTCATCGGCCCGGGCACGGGCACGTTTATGATCATGGCGTTTACGATGGCACTTTCGATGGACCTCCTCACGGCGTCGGGCTGCGCAAAGATCGCAAACCTCTGCTCCAACGTCGCCTCGGCGGTGCTGTTCATCTTCAGCGGCAAGGTCTGGTGGCTGCTGGCGCTCCCCGCGGCGGCCTGCAATATGCTGGGTGCCTACTGCGGCGCGCGCTACGCCATGAAGGGCGGCAGCAAGCGCGTGCGCGGCATGATCTTTGTCGTGCTGGGGCTTCTCTTCATCAAGATGGGCTACGAGCTGCTGTTCTGAAAAGACGAATTCTATATAAAAAAAGCGGACAGTCAAGGCTGTCCGCTTTTTTCAGTTCTTCAGGCTGTGCAGCGGCGCGGGAATTCTGCCGCCGCGCGCAATGAACTCCGCGCTCGAATAAGGTGGACCGCCTGCACCGGTGCCGAGCCGAGAAGTCCGCCGAACTCCACCGTGTCGCCCACCTTACAGCCAGGCGCAGGGATGACGCGCACCGCAGTCGTCTTCGTGTTGATCATGCCGATGGCCGCCTCATCGGCGATGATGGCAGCAATGGTCTCTGCGCTCGTGTCGCCCGGAAGCGCGATCATGTCAAGTCCTACGGAGCACACGCAGGTCATCGCCTCCAGCTTGTCGAGCGTCAGCGCGCCGGACGACGCCGCGGCGATCATGCCCTCGTCCTCGCTGACGGGGATAAATGCGCCGGATAAGCCGCCCACCGAGGAGGACGCCATCACGCCGCCTTTTTTCACCGCGTCGTTGAGCAGGGCGAGCGCGGCGGTCGTACCGTGCGTGCCGCAGACCTCGAGGCCCATTTCCTCCAGAATACGGGCCACGCTGTCGCCGACGGCGGGCGTGGGCGCGAGGGAGAGATCGACGATGCCAAACGGCGTATCGAGCCTGCGGCTCGCCTCCTGCGCGACGAGCTGACCCATGCGTGTGATGCGGAACGCCGTTTTCTTCACGGTCTCCGCCACCACGTCGAACGGCTGACCCTTGACGCTTTGCAGCGCGTGATACACAACGCCCGGCCCGGAAACGCCGACGTTGATCACTTTCTCCGGCTCGCCCACGCCGTGGAACGCGCCCGCCATGAAGGGGTTATCCTCTACCGCATTGCAGAAGATTACAAGCTTGGCGCAGCCAAAGCCGCCCTGTTTTTCCGTGAGCGCCGCCGTCTTTTTCACCGTCTGCCCCATCAGGGCGACAGCATCCATGTTGATTCCCGCCTTGGACGAGCCGACGTTGACCGATGAGCACACAAGGTCCGTACAGGCCAGCGCCTCGGGGATCGCAGCGATCAGCTTCCGGTCGGCGTCCGTCATGCCCTTTTGCACAAGCGCCGAAAAACCGCCAATAAAGTTAACACCGACATTTGGCCGCGCGGTCAAGCGCCTTGGCAAACGGGACATAGTCTTCCGTCTCCGACGCGGCGGCGACCAGCGCGATGGGTGTGACGGAAACCCGCTTATTGACGATGGGAATGCCGAATTCCCGCTCGATCTCTTCTCCCGTTGCGACCAGGCGCTCTGCATAGCGGCTGATCTTGTCGTAGATCTTTTCACACGCACGCTCTGCGCTTCTGTCCGCGCAGGAGAGGAGCGAGATGCCCATCGTGATCGTGCGGATATCCAGATGCTGCTGGTCGATCATACGGATCGTTTCCAGAATATCATTGCGGCTTAGCATGATTCTTTCCCTCCCCGCTCAGATCTTGTGCATCGCGTTGAAGATGTCCTCCCGCTGCATGCGGATCGCAATGTCCATCTCCGCGCCGAGGGCGCTCAGCTTTTCCGTCAGTTCCGTAAAAGAGAGCGAACAATTTTCGAGATCCACCAGCATGACCATGGTGAAATTTTCCTGCAAAATCGTCTGGCTGATATCCAGAACGTTCACGTTCCACTTTGCCAGCAGTGAGCTGACGCCCGCGATAATACCGACCTGATCTTTTCCCAGTACCGTGATAATGGCTTTCATCCTGTGTTCTCCTTTCAGTTCCTGCCGGTAATTGTATCACATCACCGCAATAAAGTAAATGTTCCGGATGCGCAACATACGCATCCGGAACATACATTTATCGTACTATTCGACAAACCGCCCCGCTCAGTCGAGGAAGTAGACCGTCGAGTTCTTCTGGCGGCCGAACTGCTTGCACTCCTGATAGGAATTCATATAGAGGTCGATCGCCGCGCCGCGCACGCCGGTGTCCTCAGCCACAGCGTTGCCGTAGGTGTAGCCCGACGAGCCGACGATGAACATCTCGGTACCGAGGGGAATGACCTTCTTATCCACTGCGACGGTGCCGACGTGGACCGTTGTGCCCGTGGCCGTTCTGGTGCCCACGCCGCCGTAGCCCGCGGTATAGGCCGTGCAGGTGACCTTCATCGAGCCGGAGAAGTGGACGGAATCGCCGGACTTCATCAGAAGATAGCCGCTGCCGTCGCTCTCGGTGACAACGGACTTGACCGTGTCGCCGCTCTGCGCCTTGTCGACGAGCGTGCCGGTGTAGGTGATCTCCGCGACGGAGGTGTCGTTCTTCTCCTCCACCGCCTGGCGGGAGACAAACTGGCCGTCGGCATACACGACCTCGTAAACGATGTCGCGCGTGCCGTCGATGCCCTGCTGGACGACCTGCGTCTCGCCCTTGGGGATGCGGTACGACGTGGAGGTCAGCGTGGTGTGGGGAGCCACCTCGGTGGCGGTCTCATAGTAGGTGAAGTCAGAGGCAACGGTGATCTCGACCTCTTCCTCCGTGACGTCGACCAGCACCATCTCAAGCGGGCTGACCGAGATCTGCAAACGGCGCAGCAGCTCGCTGACGCGCTCGCCGTTTCTCGTGGTGGCGTACTCGATGTCGTCGCCGTGTGTCACCGTCACCTTTTCACCGGCAGGGAGCGTGACTTCCGCGTCACCGCTCTGCGCGCCGGTGACAATGACGCGCTCCTGCGGGATGTCCGTCGTGCCGTCGAGCACGCTGACCGTATCGCCGTCGGCGATGAGGTACAGCGCGTCCGCGCGCAGCTCGGGCGAACTGTTCAGCAGCATCACAGCCGCGAAGAGCAGAAAGAACATCGCTCTGCGGCAGCGCTGGGCTGTGAACAAATTTTTCAAAAACTTCTGCATGGGATACTCCTTTTTTCGCGGCGTGAGCCGCCGCAGCTTCGCGCAGCTGAGGAAGTGCGCTGCGTCCGGAAAAGATTACAAAATGTAACTTTTCCAAAACTTGCTGGCAGTATACTGCCTGAAAAAGGATTTGTCAAGTTTCCGCCGTTTGTTCGCCAAAAGTTCTGTATTTTATAAAATTTTCGATATTTTTCTTATTTTCATCTTCTAAAAGTTGCGATTTAAGTCATCGAATTCGTGATTTTCTCGATTTATGTAAACCATCGTCACCCCTCTCCCCCGCCTCGCCGCCATTTCGGCGGCGAAGAGGCGGTGCACCTGCCGACGCTCTTTGTCCCGTCCGAGCGGGCAAAAAACTCTTGGGAGCAGGCCGGGTGTGTCCCGCTCCCGCCCCGCAAGGCGGCAAAAACGCGGAAAGCCCTGCAAACACTGGCTTTTTTGCTTCTCCGCCGCACGCTCTATCCCCTCGGACAGCAAAGGAACGCCCCCTGTGCCCTTTCCGGGCGCAGGGGACGAAAAGCCGCCTCAACAGCGTGTCGCGATGCCAAAATATGCAAGTTTGACTTTTTGAAAATTCATTTATTGAAATTCATTTATGTCAACCTGATTTTTTGATTTTTGTTGGCAAAGGTCACAAAAATCTCGCTTCTTTTTCGCTTTTCCCGTCAAATGGGCGATCGCAGAGGAAGTTACATTTCATCCTTTTTTTCGTCCGTTTCCCCGTGAAAATGAAGGTAGACGGACGCGGCGGCGTCTTTTGGCAGCACACGTTCAAGGGCGAAAATGTCCGCCTCCCGAATCGCCTTAACGCTCTTGAACGTCTTGAGCAGCGCCTGAGCGCGCACCTTGCCGACGCCCGGAATGCCGTCGAGCGCCGAGCGGGTCGAGGACCGCGAATGGCTCTCGTGGTGGAACGTGATGGCAAAGCGGTGCGTCTCCTCCTGGATCTGGCCGATCAGGGCAAAGACGTTCGGCGCGGCGTGCAGGTCGATCTCGCGGCCCTGTGCGGTGACGAGCGCGCGCGTGCGGTGGCGGTCGTCCTTTGACCATGCCGAAGATCGGCACGTGCACGTGCATCTGCGCGCACACGCGCTCGGCGACGCCCGCGTGCGTGATGCCGCCGTCGATGAGCATGACGTCCGGCAGGGGGCTGAATTTCTCGTCCCCGTCCAGATAGCGCTGGATGCGGCGCGTGAGCACCTCTTCCATGGAGGCATAGTCGTCCGGGTGGGCCGACAGGCTCTTGATCTTGAATCTCCGGTAGGCACTCTTCTTGGGCTTTGCGCCCTCATAGACGACCATCGATGCAACGATGTCGCTCGCGCCGGTGTTCGAGATATCGTAGGACTCCATGCGCTCGGGCGGCTCGGGGAGTGAGAGCATCCCCGCAAGCTGCGTCAGCGTGCGGTTCTCGCGCTCCTGCGCGGTCGTCACGCGCTCGACATCCTCGCGCGCGTTGCGCTGCGCCATGGCAAGGAGTTCCGCCTTCTCGCCCCTCTGGGGGACGTGGAGCGTCACCCTGCGGCCCGCGCGCTCGGTCAGGATCTGCGCAAGCTCGTCCGCGCCCTCGATCTCGCAGGGCAGCAAAATTTCGCGCGGCAGCACGCTCTTATTGAGGTAATACTGCGGCAGTAATGCAGACAAGATCATCTGCTCGCTCTCGTCCTGCGGTGCGGCGAAGAGGTTCAAGTCTCGGCCCGTCACGCAGCCGTCCTCAATGTGCAGCACGGCGCTGCCGCACTTGAGCGCGCCGCGGTAAACGCCCCAGATATCGGTATCGGCGCAGATGCCGGCGATGACCTTCTGGCGCTTGCCCAGCACCTCGATGGCGCGGATGCGGTCGCGCAGTGCCGCCGCCTGCTCAAAGTGCAGATCTGCGGCCTCCTGCTCCATCTCCTCGCGCAGCGCGCGCGTTAAGCGGCGGTAGTGGCCGTTCAGCAGCTCTTCGGCCTGCCCGATGCGGCGCATGTACTCGTCCTCATCCGGCGTGCCGCGGCAGAACGCGTCGCAGCGCCCCATGTGATGGTTGAGGCAGGGCCGCTCCTTTCCAATGTCGCGCGGGAATTTGCGGCTGCACGTCGGCAGGCGGAATGCCGCACAGATCGCGTCGATGGCCGCGCGCGTCTCGTTTCGTCCGCCAAACGGGCCAAAGTACAGCGCGTTGTCGTCCGCAGGCTTAGAGGCCATCGTAAAGCGCGGATAGTGCTCTGTGCCGAGGCGCACAAAGGGATAGCCCTTGTCATCCTTTAATAAAATATTGTAGCGCGGCATGTGCTGCTTGATGAGCGAGTTTTCAAGGATCAGCGCCTCGAACTCGGTCGAGACAAAGATCGTGTCAAAGTGGTCGACCTGTGAGACCATGCGGCGCGTTTTCTCATTGTGGGAGGAATTCTCCTGAAAATACTGGCTGACGCGGTTTTTGAGTTTTTTCGCCTTGCCGACGTAAATGACGCAGCCGGTCTTGTCCATCATCAGATAGACTCCCGGCGCGAGCGGCAGGTCGTTCGCCTTGTCCAAAAGCTCCTGCTTCGTCATGGGACATTCCCTCCTTCCTTTTCATCTCTACATTATAATATATAATAGTATATCCGGTCGAATGGTGCCGGTAAAATGGAAAAAGGCGGCTTCCTGTGGAAGCCGCCTTTCCTGGTTGTTTGTTATTCGCCGAAATTGTTGGAAACCAGCTCGCACAGAGCGGTCACGGCTTCCTTTTCGTCCGCGCCGTCGGCCAGCAGCGTGATGGTCGTGCCCTTGACGATCCCGAGGGACAGCACGCCCAGCAAGCTCTTGGCGTTCACGCGACGCTCATCCTTCTCCAGCCAGATGCCGCTCTTGAACTCGTTGGCCTTCTGAATGAAGAACGTGGCAGGACGAGCATGCAGGCCTACTTCATTGTTGATCGTAACATTCTGAGTATACATCGTTACTACTCCCTCTCCAAAAAAATCTTTCGGACTTTATCGTATCATATACCATCGGGGGCCGATTCGTCAATGCCATTTCGCGCGAAATGGCGCGGATTTGGCAATAAACACAGACAAAGTGCTTCCCCGAGCAGGCATTTATTTCAACTCGACCACAGTGACGCCCGACTCGCCCTCGCCATAGTTGCCAAGGCGGAAGCCCTTGACGGCTTTGTTGCGCCGGAGGCTCGCGTGCACCGCCTTGCGCAGCGCGCCCGTGCCCTTGCCGTGGATGATCGTCACGGTCTCGAGATGCGCCATGACAGCGGCGTCGATATAGTTGTCGAGCACGCTTTCGGCCTCCAGCGTCTCCATGCCGCGGATATCGAGCTCGCGCGCAGCGGACGCCGTGCGCAGAATGCGCTGCGAGGGGGCAAACTGCGGCTGCTTTTTGGCCGTGGCCGCGCGCTCCGCCGCCTCGATGAGGCGGACCTCGTCGGCTTTGACCTTCATCTGCAAAACGCCTGCCTTGAGCGTCAGCGTACCGTCCTTGACAGCTGTGACCTCGGCCTGACGGCGCGTACCGGGGATCTCGACCAGATCGCCGACCTGAATCGGGCGCGAGGGCTTGGGGATGGGCTCCGCGCTCTCGTCGCGCACGCCCGCAGCGTCACGCGCCTGCTTGATGTTGTGCATGATCTCGGCGCGCTGGGCGTTCATCTGCTGGGCATCGAGCTTTTTCTGCTGCTTGCGCAGCGCGTCGAGCTCGCGGAACGTGTCGTCCGCGACGGACTTGGCCTCAGCCAAAAGGCGCTTGGCCTCGGCTTCGCCGCGGCTTCTCGCGTTCTCCTTTGCACGCTCCATCTGCGTGCGGAATTCGCGCGCCTTGCGCGCGTCCTCCTCGCGCTGGGCGTAAAGGCGGTCGACCTCGGCTTTTTCTTTCTCTAACTGCTGCCTCTTCTGCTCCAGCTGCGTCAGCACGTCTTCAAAGCGGATGCTCTCGCTGTCCATCTGCGCCTTGGCTTTTTCAATGACGGCCTCGGAAAGCCCCAGCCGCTTCGAGATCGCAAAGGCATTCGACTTGCCGGGAATGCCGATGAGCAGCTTGTAGGTCGGGCAGAGCGTTTCCACGTCGAACTCGCAGCTCGCGTTCTCCACGCCCGCGGTCGTCATGGCGAAGGTCTTGAGCTCGGCGTAGTGCGTCGTCGCAGCGATCTTCGCACCCTGTGAACGCGCCTGCTCGATGACGGCGATGGCCAGTGCCGCACCCTCAACGGGGTCGGTGCCCGCGCCCAGCTCATCGAAGAGGATCAGGCAGTGCTCGTCCGCCTCGTCCAAGATCTGCACGATGTTTTTCATATGCGCCGAGAAGGTCGACAAACTCTGCTCGATGCTCTGCTCGTCGCCGATGTCGGCCAACACCGAGGAAGATGCTCACGGCGCTGCGGTCGTCGCAGGGGATATGCAGGCCGCACTGCGTCATCAGGCAGAGGAGGCCGAGCGTCTTTAAGCTCACGGTCTTGCCGCCGGTGTTCGGGCCTGTAATGACAAGCGTATCGAAGCTGCGGCCGAGCTCAATGTCGATGGGCACGGCCTTCGCGGGGTCGAGCAGCGGGTGGCGCGCATGGCGCAGATACACGCTGCCGTCCTTTTTGAGCTCAGGGCGCATGGCATTCATGCGGTAGCTCAGCTCGCCGCGCGCGAAAATGAGGTCGAGGTGGACGAGAATGTCATAATCCCACAGAATGTCGCGGCTGAAGCTCGCCGCCTCGCCCGAGAGGGCGTAGAGGATGCGGTCGATCTCCTTCTCCTCTGCTTCGAGCTCCTTGAGCTCGTTGTTGGCCTGCACCACGCCCATCGGCTCGACGAAGATCGTCGCGCCGCTCGAGGACGTGTCGTGCACGAGGCCCGGCAGCTCGCCGCGGCACTCGGCCTTCACCGGCACGACGAAGCGCCCGCCGCGCTGCGTGATCAGCGCGTCCTGCAAAACGTTCCGGTAGCTCGGGGACGAAATGATGCGCTGCAGGATCTGGCGGCCCTTGGCCGCCGCCGCGCGCTTGTGGCGGCGAATTTCTGCGAGCTCGGGCGAGGCCGCGTCGGCGATCTCGTTTTCGTCGAGGATCGCGGTCGTGATCTTCTCCTCCAGAAAGCGGTTCGGGTGCAGGGAGAGGAAGAGCTTGTCGATGACCGTCCCCTCCTCGTCCTCCTTATAATAATCCTGCACGCGGCGCACATTCGTGAGAAGCCCCGCGATGTCGAGAAGCTCCCGCGTGTTGAGCATGCCTCCGCGCTCGGCGCGGGAGAGCGCTTCGCCCACGTCGCGCACGCCGCCAAAGGCAGGGCTGCCGCGCAGCATGATCATCTTGCGCGCCGCGTCCGTCTCGTCGAGCAGGCGGTTGACCTCGCCGAAATCATCCGATGGCGTCAGCCGTCGCGCCCGCGCCTTGGCCTCCGCGCTCACCGCGTGATGCTCGAGCATCTCCAATAGCCGCGGCAGTTCCAGCACGCGGATGGATTTTTCAAACAGTTCACTCATAGTTTTCTCCGAAATTTTGATTTCGATTCGTATTTCTTTCGACAAATATTTCGTTTAGTTGTCAATTTTCATGCTTTTGTAGAAGTCCAGCGTTTTGAATCGCCGGTCAAGCTGCACCTGCGCAAACACCTCGCACGCTGCGGCAAAGCGCTTTTCCGTCTCGCCCGAGAGGGAAAACGACAGCATCCGCTTCGGCTCGGAAAACAGCACATGGCGCATCGCCGCGAACGAGCCCGCGTCCAGCGGCAGAAGGCCGCCCCCGCCGTGGCCCGCGCACTCCCTGCACAGCAGCACGCCCTGCTGCGCGTCAAACACCGGCTCTTTCGGGTTGTGCGTGCCGCAGACGGCGCAGCCGTCGAGCAGCGGCTCGTAGCCCGAAAGAGCGAGTAACTTGAGCTCAAACGCCGCCTTGACGATGCTCTGCGGTTTTTGCAGCGTGTCGAGCGCATAGAGCGAGTTGAGCAGCAGCGATAAGATCTCCGGTACGGGCTCGTCCTCCGCCGTGACGCACTCGGTCATCTCGGCAAAATACGACGCGAGCGACAGTAGCTCAATGTCCTGCCGGATACCGTCGAACAGCGAGATCGTTGACGCCTCGTCGAGGTAGTACCAGTTCCCGCGCTGATAGAGTACGAGCTCGGAAAAAGCCAGAAGCTCACTGCCCGCGGCGATGCGGCTTCCCTTGCGCCGCGCCCCGCGCGCCACGACCGCGATCTGCCCGAGCGAGTCGGTCAGAATATTCAATATGTAGTCGGCCTCCTTCGTCGCCGTCGCGCGAAGGACGATGCCTTTGGTCACGAGTTTTTCTGACATAAAACTCCTCTAAATTGTTTTACACCAAGGGGTGTAAAGGGTGGTTGCCTTGCAGGCGGGATGCGTTTTTCCGCGCAGAGCGCGGAGGGGGAATGCAGCGCGTAGGCGCTGCTGCCGGTCAAAGGGGGTATTCTCTTTCCAAAGAGAATACCCCCTTTGGATCCCCCAGAGAAAGGCAAGGAGAGCCCCCCTCGACCCCGCACATTGGCAGTTTGTAGCTCGAAGAGCTGCGCAGCCTGCGGAATCGGGTGCGGTGTACATGGCTTCGCCATGAATCTTCTGCGATTCGCGACAACTCTCAACCGCGCCTTACTATCGTGAGGCGCGAGTGACGTTTGCTTGGCGGCAGACTGCGTGCGAAATAGCGGCATTGCTGCGCTCGCCGCATTGTGGAGACTGGCAGTAGGCGGAAATTAGGCTGTACTTCTACAAGATGGGCAGAGCGGCACCCGCAAGGGGTGTGCCGCATCCGTAAGGCAGCAAAGCCGCCAACGGCTGCGCAACAGCGGATGATAGGAGCAAGTCAAATCGTATAGCAACGCCGCGCACAGGGCAGTGCAATCGGCAAGCATTGCAGCTCTTCGAGCTGCTCGCTTGCAATGGGAAACGCCTTTCTTTTGGACGGGCGACGCCCGTTTTCTTTCTCGGGAAAGAAAATGGGGGTCGCATCACGCGGCACTTGTGCCGCATTGACATTCGCACCTGTGCGAAAAAGGAAGAATTCTCTTTCGAGAAAGAGAATATCCCCCTTTCCCGCATTCCCTGCACGGTGCAGGGGAAAATTCCTCACCCCTCAAGGGGTATCATTTACTGCCAGTAAATAAAAAATCGGCTCCCCGGTTTTCAAAAACAGCGCGAAATATCCGTTTCGCAAATCCCTCACCTCATGCTTAGCATGAGGAAAACTCCCGCGAACTATGGCTGGGAAAATTTATTACTGCTTTTTGATGCAGTCAATGAAGCAGCCGATCGCCATACCGATGCACGTACCGCTCGCCATACCGGCGGCTATGTTGTTAAAAAGCGGCTGCCCCAGTGCAAAGCCGATGCTCATGCCGATCAGCATACCAAAAATCATACAATTGCCGCTGTCATCGGTCTTCTTTTCTTTCTTATCGGACATGTTTTTCCTTCTTACTGTTCGTCGTAGCCGAAGCTTCTGATATAGTTCATATTGTCGCGCCAGTTTGTCCCACGCGGCCTGCCGCCGCGCGGGAACCCATTAAGCCATTGACGGGCGAAATGAATTCGCCCCATGGCATTCTCCGCTGACGCTCCGAATGACGCCGCGCACGCGGCGGCTTGCTCACGCTCGCAGGAAAACCGGCGTTTCCCCTCTTCTGCGCAGCTTACTGTTCGTCGTAGCCGAAGCTTCTGATATAGTTCATATTGTCGCGCCAGTTTTCCTTGACCTTGACCCAAGTCTCGAGGTAGACCTTTGTGCCCATGAAGCGCTCGATGTCGCGGCGGGCCTCGGTCGAAATCTTCTTGAGCATCGCGCCGTTTTTGCCGATGATGATACCCTTGTGGCTTGCCTTTTCGCAGTAGATGGTCGCGTCGACCTCGATGACCTCGTCGTCGCGCTCAATAAAGCGCGTGATCTCGACGGCCGTGCCGTGTGGGATCTCTTTATCGAGGTTGCGCAGCAGCTTTTCGCGCACGATCTCGCCCACGACCTGACGGTCGGGCTGGTCAGTCGTCATGCCGTCGGGAAAGAGCTGCGGGCCCTCAGAGGCGTACTTACCGAGCTCGTTCATCAGATCGTCCAGCCCCTCGTGCGTGCGCGCGGAAATGGGGATAATGGCGTCAAACGCATACGCCTCGCTGTAGGCCGCGATGACGGCGAGCAGGTCGTCCTTTTTCTCGACAGTGTCGATCTTGTTGATGCACAAAATCGCTGGCAGGTGAGAAGCCTTGATCTTTTCGATGAGCTCGGCCTCAGGGATGCCGACGTGCGCCACTGGCTCAACGAGCAGCAGCACCGCGTCCACGTCCGCGATGGATTCTCGCGTGACCTTGACCATGTAGTCGCCCAGGCGGTTGCGCGCCTTGTGGAATCCAGGCGTGTCGAGCAGCACGTACTGCGTGTCGCCGCGGTTCACCACGCCGTAAATGCGGTTGCGCGTGGTCTGGGGCTTGTTCGACACGATGGCGATCTTCTCGCCCACAAGGGCGTTCGTCAGGCTGGATTTGCCGACGTTAGGCCGTCCGCAGACAGTGATCATAGCGGTTTTCGTTTTGTTCATGATAGGTGATCCTCAACTTTCTTTTGTTCGTTGAACGTTTTTTATTCATACAGCGAAAGCTGTATTCTCTTTTTGGATGTCCAAAGGGCGCGGTGTTCTGTCCCACTGCCGTGGGGACGCGGGGCAAGGGGGGTATTTTCTTTCCAAAGAGAATACCCCCTTTGGAACCCCCAGAGAAAGGCGAGGGGAGAACCCCTCGACCCCCGACATTGTCGGTCTGGTGCTTGAATAACTACACGCGCTGCGCAACAGCGGATAATAGGAGAGAGTCAAGTCGTATAGCAACACCAAACGCGGCAACGCCGCGCGCAGGCAGTTGCATTCCGGAGGCATAAGAGTTGTTCAAAATCGAGGCTGCCAATCTAAACGCCTTTCTTTTGGACGGTCACACCGCCCGTTTTCTTTCTCGGGAAAGAAAATGGGGGGGGTTCCTGCCGCCCACAGGCGGCATTTTCCTCCGCACCTGTGCGGAATCTCACCGCTCGAGTTCGAGCAATTTCATAATTGCCTCTTCATGTTCCCGCATCTGCGCTTTCATCGGCCCTTCGTCCAGATGGTCGTAGCCCAGAAGGTGAAGCACCGAGTGCGTCACGAGGTACGCCAGCTCGCGGCGGTTGGAGTGGCCGTATTCCTTCGCCTGCGCGGCGACGTGCTCGAGCGAGATGACCATATCGCCGAGCGGGACGAGGCCCGTTCCGGGGTCGGCGTCCTCCTCACCCGGCAGCTCGCCGGGGGTAAGCTCGAACATCGGGAAACTCAGCACGTCCGTCGCGCGATCGACCTCGCGCATTTCGCGGTTGATCTCGTGGATGGTCTCGTCATCCGTCAGCCGCACGTCGATCTCACAGGGGAAGTCCACACCCTCGGCGGCGAGCGCCGTGCGGATGACCTTGCGGATGAAGGCGCATTTGCTGTCGCTCACGCCGGGCACGTCCGACGTGATGGGAATATAATGTCTCTTTGCCATCACTTTTTCCTCTTTTCGTTTCGCGCGGCCTCATAGTCCGCATAGGCCTTGATGATGCGCTGGACCATCACGTGGCGCACCACGTCCTGGTCCGTGAGCTCGCAGATGCCGATGCCCTCCACGTCTTTGAGCACGCGCACGGCCTGCTTGAGGCCGCTCATCTTGTCCGCCGGCAGGTCGATCTGCGTCACGTCGCCGGTGATGACCATTTTTGAATTAAAGCCCATGCGCGTCAAAAACATTTTCATCTGCTCGCAGGACGTGTTCTGCGCCTCGTCCAAAATGATAAAGCTGTCGTCCAGCGTGCGGCCGCGCATATAGGCGAGCGGCGCGACCTCGATATTGCCGCGCTCTAAATATTTCTGGTACGTCTCCGCGCCGAGCATGTCGAAGAGCGCGTCGTACAGCGGGCGCAGGTACGGGTCGACCTTGCTCTGCAGATCGCCCGGCAGGAAGCCGAGGCGCTCGCCCGCCTCGACCGCGGGGCGCGTCAGGATGATACGGTTCACCTTGCGCTCGCGGAACGCCGCGACCGCCGCGGCGACGGCGAGGTACGTTTTGCCCGTACCTGCGGGGCCGACGCCGATGGTGATGGTGTTTCAAAACGGACTCGATGTATTTCTTCTGTCCGATGGTCTTGGGCTTGATGGGGCGGCCCTTGGAGCTGATGCAGATGACGTCCTGCGTCAGCTCGCTGATGCGGTCCTCTTGCCCCGTGCGCACGAGCGAGATCACGTAGCGCACGTTCTGCTCGGTGATGGGCTCGCCGCGGTTTGAGATCGTGATCAGTGCATTGAGCGCCTTCACGGCGAGCATCGTGTCCTCGACCTCGCCGTTTACGCGCAGTTCGCCCTCGCGATTGGAAATGGTGACCTTGAATTCCGATTCGATCAGCCGCACGTTCTCATCGAATGAGCCGAACAAATTGACCGCCTGCTCCATGCGTTCGATGCTGATGCGCTGTTCCATGCTGTGTTTCCTCCTGAAAAAATGTTGACGCCGGCCGGTCGCGGCTGACGGTGTTATCCTTCACTGACGGCAATGGGCACCTCTTTTCCGATCTGCTCCTCACACTCGGCGGAGAGCGTCACGACGAGGGTGTCGCCCTCCACAGCGGTCGAAAAGCGCCGCTGCGTCACGCTGCCAGTCTCCCCCAAGAGGGCGGCAAGATACGTTTCGAGCATGTCTTTTCCCTGCGCCTCCGCGTCGGCGCGGGAACGTGGTGTTACTTCCAATTCGTAGGGCAGCAGCGTTTCCGTCTCCCATGTGACGGGCAGGGCAAAAAGGCCAAAAAGCGTCCATTGTGTTTGATTCTTTATTTTATCACAATCAACATTGCAAATGCTACTCCCTTTTGCACCAATTTTCAACCGATTCTCGCCCCAAATCAAGGTATGGCTGCGCTTTTCTTTTCCGGTGTAAACCTTCTTTTCATACGTGAGCGGCACGCGGACGGTGAGGTCGTACCATGTCCGTGCCCAGACTTCGCCCTTGCCCGCTAAAAAGCGCGTCGTCACGCTCGGCTTTTCTGTGCCGCCCGTGTCCACCACGCCCGCGATCAAAAGCTGGCCCTGCTGTACGCTCGTGCCGGGCAGGACTCTTTTCTCCCCATCCAGCGCGCGGACCTTGGTGATAAGGCCCGGCTTTGCCGCGATGACGTTCGTCGGCTCGCTCTCGTTTACCCGCTCGGGTGCGCGCACGCGCTCGCGCACCTGCACATAGGCCTTGCAGCCGCGCACGTTGACCGCCACCCAGCAGAGGTCCTTGAGCTCCGGTAAAACGCGGTTGCAGATATCCTGCGAGCGGAACGAATAGATGAACGTTCCGCGGTGGACGCCGTGCTCGCGCAGGGCATGCAAAATCGTCTCAGTCGGGACGGTCTCGTTGCCCGTGACCTCAAAATCCCAGATGAAAAGCGAGTTGACGAGCAGCAGCGCCGCACACAGAATGCCGCCGGCGAACAGTGCGTGGCGTCGGCGCAGGCGCGCGAAGAAAAACGGCGTGCCCGCCGTGCGCTCGATAGATACCTCCGCCCCGCAGCCCTCGGCGGCACGGCGCAGCGCGCGCAGGTCGCCGCGTGCCACGCAGAACGACAGCGCCGTATCGTCGATCCACCTGACGTCCCAGAATTCGATGCCCCGCGCGGAGCAGAGGTTCAGCATCCGCTCGGGGTACGCGCTCTTTGCGCGCACGCATACACTGCCGCGCAGCAGCTTGACGGCTTTTTTCAGCATAGCTCCCTCATCTCACATATTCCACGGCATCGATCTTGCCGAAGATGCGCACCTCGCTGTCGGTCATGCTGCGCAGCGTCAAATTCTGCCCGCGCACGCGCAGGATGAGCGAGCCCGCCCCCACGTCGATCTGCTCTGTTCCGTAGGATAAGATCCCGCTGTGTCCCTCCAGGAAGAGCTGCCGGTCGCCCAGCATCTCCACATGGCACAGCCCCGCCACGATGTCCGCCGGCAGGTCAAAGAGCTCTGCCATGCGCGCCAGCATGCGCTGCGGCCGTTCGTTTCGTTCCATCGTCCATCTCCCCTTTGGGCAAAGCCTATGCGCCCTTTCGCGCGGATTTGCCTGTCCCAGGCGGGCAAGTTCGGCTTGCCCCGCGCATAGACTCGTCTGGAAGGTCAGGTGATGGCATGAAAATAAGAGACCGTTTGCCGCTTCTGGCGGTGCTGTGCTGCTTTTCCGCACTGCTGCTGTTGCCGGAGGTCAGCGCACAGGCGGCGCGGGACGCGATGCTGCTCTGCGCGCAGACGCTTATCCCGTCGCTGTTTCCGTTTTTCGTGCTCTCGTCGCTGTTCATCGCCTGCGGCGCGTCGGAGCTGCTCTCTGCGCTTTTGTCGCCGCTGATGCGGCCGCTGTTCGGTCTTTCGGGTACGGGCGCGGCCGCACTGGCGCTGGGTCTTTGCGGCGGCTACCCCGTCGGCGCACGGACAGCTGCCGAGCTTGTGGAAAACGGTGCGCTGTCGCGAGACGAGGGCGAGCGGCTGCTCGCCTTCTGCAACAACGCGGGACCGGGATTTCTGCTCGGCGTGTGCGGCGCGGGCATGTTTTCGTCGAGCCGCGCGGGCGCGGCGCTGTACCTCATCCACGTCGCCGCGGCGCTCTGCGCAGGTCTTCTCACCTGCCGCGCGTTGCCGCCGGTGCCGCATGGAACATATCCGCACAAAAGCGCAAAAGCGCAGCATCTTTCCACAGCCTTTCCCGCGGCGGTGCAGAACGCGCTGACGGGATGCCTCAATGTGAGCGCGTTCGTCGTGTTTTTCACGGTGCTTGCGCGGCTGTTGCTGCACTTTCTGCCGGAGGCCTTCGCCTCATCGCTCCCCTGCGCGCTGCTGCTTGGATTTTTAGAGCTCACGAGCGGCGTGCTGTCGCTTCCCTGCTCACGCGCGGGTTTTCTTTCTGTGCGGCGCTGCTCGGCTGGGGCGGGCTGAGCGTCCACTGCCAGACGCTCAGCGTGCTCGCGGCCACTCCCCTCTCCGCGCGGTACTATCTCAAGGGAAAGGCGCTGCAAGCGCTGCTGTCGCTGCTCCTTGCCCTGCCCGCGCTGCCGTTTCTGTTTCCCTGACGCTCACGGCTCCGCCCCTGTGATGGCGCTCGCCACCTGCGAGACCACGTCCGCCACCGCGTCGTCGAAAAGGTGCATATACACCGCGCTCGTCACGGATGTTGAGCTGTGCCCCAGCGCCTTCGAGATGCTGAACATCGGCACATTCTATCTGTTGGCGACGCTCGCAAAGCTGTGGCGCAGCCCGTGGAGCGAGATCGGCGGGAGGCCCTGCGCGGCGATGAACTGCGCAATGCGTTGGCACAGAACGTCCGGCTGATAAGGCTTTCCCGCCTCGTTGACGGCGACGTAGCCCTCGGGGTTATATTTAGGGTCCTGCTTCCGCCGCCTTTCCCAGTCGCGATACAGTCGTTTGAGCAGCGCAGCCAGTCCTCCACAAAAACGTTCCTGGGCGCGCTCATGCCGCCGAGCAGCTGCGCGCGGCGGTACTCGGCGATGACCTGCTCGGCCTGCTCCATCGTGGGATAGGTGCGCGTGCGGCGCACGCGCCTGCCGTTTTCGCCGTCGCAGTAGAGCGAGACACAGGAAAGGTGGTTCCTGTCGTCATACGACAGGTTCCGTTTGAGCGTTTTTCTCATGCGTTTCTTCCTCTTTCCGTCGTTATGATCTTTTCTACATTTTGTGCAGAAAATAAAAAACACCGCTGCATGAGCAGCGGTGTTTTTTAGCGAATAAAATCAGGCGTTCTTCGCGATCTCGACGAGCTTGGTGAAAGCGACGGGATCGTTGATGGCCATCTCGCTGAGCATCTTGCGGTTGATCTCGATGCCGGCGGTCTTCAGGCCGTGCATGAACGTGGAGTAGTTCATGCCGTTGAGCTTGCAGGCTGCGGAGATACGGGTGATCCACAGGGAGCGGAAGTCTCTCTTCTTCAGGCGGCGGCCGACATAAGCGTAGGTCAGGGACTTCATGACCTGCTCGTTGGCCATCTTGAAGTGGCGGGATTTGTTGCCCCAGTAGCCCTTGGCGAGCTTGAGGGTCTTGTTTCTTCTCTTGCGCGTCATCATCGCGCCTTTAACACGTGCCATATTGTATAAGCCTCCTTAAAGCGTATCGTTGTAAATTATTTGTAGGGGATCATCTTGCGGATCGTGCTGGCAGTGGTCTTGTCAGCATAGCCGCCCTGACGCAGACGACGCGTACGCTTGGTGGGCTTCTTGGTCAGGATGTGGCTCTTGAAAGCCTTGGCGACCTTGACCTTACCGGACTTGGTCAGATTGAATCTCTTTTTGGAACCGCTGTGGGTTTTCAGCTTGGGCATAGTAGTTTCTCCTTTTCGTATTTGTAGTGGCGCTCAAAGTTACTTTCCCGCCTTGGGGGAAAGGAAGATCGACATGCTGCGGCCTTCCATTTTCGGCTCTTTATCCAGGGTTGGCGACCTCGGCGACGGACTCTGCAAAGCGCACAAGCAGATCGCGGCCGATGTCCGTGTGCGCCATCTCGCGGCCGCGGAAGCGGACAGAGACCTTGACACGGTTGCCGTCGGCAATGAATTTCTGGGCGTTTTTGAGCTTGGTGTTAAAATCGCCCACGTCGATACCGGGGGACATGCGCACTTCCTTGATCTCGACGACATGCTGGTTCTTTCTGGCTTCCTTTTCGCGCTTGCCCTGTTCAAAGCGGAACTTGCCGTAGTCCATGAGCTTGCACACAGGCGGCTTGGCCTGCGGCGAGATCTTGACTAAGTCAAGCCCCTGCTCGTCGGCGATGTGCTGCGCCTGCGCGGCAGACATGATGCCGAGCTGCTCGCCGGTCGCACTGATGAGACGGATCTCGCTGTCCCGGATCTCTTCGTTGATCTGATGCACGTTGCTGCTAATACCGAAGCACCTCCGTTTTTCATAAAGAATTTGGCAAACAAAAAACGAGCACAGAACATTCTGCACCCGTACCATGACACAAAAAAGCCCGAAGGCTTTGTTTTCCACGATTGACCCCTTCGCTTTGCTGGGGGTGAGAACGAATGCACCGCTCTTCTTTGTTTTGCTTAAGTAGTATATGCTCTATTTTCCGGTTTGTCAACAACAATTTGCCCGAAAAAGTGAAAATCCCACGGTATATTTTTACTTTTGCCCGTCAACACTATGTCTGCAAGCAAGAAAAGCGAAAGGAGGCGAGCACATGAAGGAGCGCAATAATCAGAACAAGAACCAGAATCAGGAAAACACCAATCAGAACCAGAACGGCAACCAGAATCAGAACAACCAGAACAAGAACAACCGCTGATTCGTACTCAAAAGCGCAGGGCTCCGGAAATTCCGGGGCCCTGCACCTTTATAGAACCTTAATCCCGCGGCCCTTGCGCGGCGAAGTGTTTCGTGCTATCATTTTATTTAAAATGAGGTATTATCCCGCTTACATTTCAGAAAGGCGCACCATGCTCGACTCTCTTTCTCTCTGGCTGCACGAAACCCCGCTCGGCGAAACGCTGCTCACCATGCTCATCTCGATGCTCCCCGTCGTGGAGCTGCGCGGCGGCCTGCCCGCGGGCGTTGCGATGGGGCTGCCGATCCCCGTGGCGTTTGCCGCGTCGCTCGTCGGCAACATGATCCCTGTGCCGTTTATCATTTTATTTGTCCGCCCGCTGTTCCAATGGGTGCGCATACATATTCCAAAGCTTGAGGGCTTCATCTCGCACCTCGAAGCGCGCGCCGAGGCGAAAAGCGCCGACGTGCTCCGCTACCAGACGTGGGGGCTTTTGATCTTCGTCGCCATCCCGCTGCCGGGCACCGGCGCGTGGACGGGCGCGCTGATCGCCGCCGTACTCAACATGCGCCTAAAGCGCGCCGTGCCGGTCATCTTCCTCGGCGTCGTCATCGCGGGCTGCATCATCACGCTGCTGACGCACGGGGTCACGCTTTTGTTCTAAAGGAAAGAGCGCGCAGGCGCTCTTTTTTGTTTCTTTTTGTCTCCAAACTGCAACCTTTGTAACGACTTTCGTCTAAAGTCATGTTACCATCCATATCGCCGCAGACTGTGCGGCAAACATCGGAAAGGAGAATTCCATATGAAAAAACATCTTCAGTGCGGCCTCACTGCCGCGCTGACCCTCGCGCTGCTCCTGACCGCCTGCGGGCAGAAGGAGGCGGACGCAAACGACACCCCGCCTGACGCGCAGGCGGGCAGCCTGTATGAAGACTTCTTCACCGGCGACGTCACCGTGACGGCGAATCTCATCAACGCCGGCGTCGAGGCGACGACCGCCTCGTTCCGCGCGCCCGCCGTCTACGCCACCAAGGGCGTCGACGGCTCGGACATGGACTGGACGATCACCCGTTTCGCCCTGCTCGACCTGGACGGCGACGGCGCAGACGAGCTGGTGCTGAACATCGATTTCAGTGGCGAGGAGGAATACGTCATCCTCACCTGCTACGATGGCGCGGTTTACGCCAACCAGGTCGTCTACCGCGGCTTTTTGTCGCCGAAGGCCGACGGCACGTTCGAATGGTCGAACGGTGCCTTCGACAACGGCGCATCCCGCGCCCGCTTTGAAAATGGCGTGTTGGTCTATGACGATTTTGCTGCCATGTCCGAAGGCAGTGATGGAAATGCTGTTTACACGCTGAATGGCGAGAGCATTGATGAAGCTGCGAACAGCGCGTTTCTTGACGAGCAAGCCGCCAAAGACGATCTCGCGTGGACGGAATTTTCTGTCGATGCGGTGAACGCCGCACTGGCGGGGTAAATATTTCCCTGCGCTGCGCAGGGGGCGAATAAAGGGGGCCATTCTCTCACGTGAGAGAATGGCCCCCTTAGACCCCCAAGAGAACGCAAGGGGCTCTGCCCCCTTGACCCCGCCATTGCAAGCGAGCAGCTCGAAGAGATGCGGCGCTTGCCGATTGCACTTCCCTGCGCGCGGCGTTGCCGCGTTGGGTGCTGCGATACGATTTGATTTGCTCCTACTATCCGCTGTTGCGCAGCCGTTGGCGGCTCTGCCGCCTTACGGATGCGGCACACCCCTTGCGGGTGCCGCTCTGCTGATCTTGTAGAAGTGCGCAGTAATTCCCGTCTATCGCCAGTCTCCACAATGCGGCGAACGAAGCAATGCCGCTATTTCGCACGCAGTCTGCCGCCGAGGTAGCGTCACTCGCACCTCACGATAGTAAGGCGCAGTTGCAAGCGGTAACGACTCGCAGGGATTCATGGCGAAGCCATGTACACCGCACCCACACTGCGCAGCGTGTGCAGTTATTCAAGCTGCAAACTGCCAATGTCGGGGGTCGAGGGGGGCTCCCCTCGTCCTTTCTCTTGGGGGTGTAAGGGGGATATTCTCTTTCGAGAAAGAGAATATCCCCCTTTCCCGCGTCCCCCACACGGTGTGGGGGATAATAGAGTGCGCCCTGCGGGCGCAAAAAAGAAGCACCCTTTCGGGTGCTCCCTTTTTATTCAACAGTGACAGATTTCGCAAGATTGCGAGGCTTATCAATATCACACCCGCGCTGGAGCGCGATATAATACGCCAACAGCTGCAGCGGCACAACGCCGAGCGACGGCAGCAGCATCTGCGCCGTATCGGGGATCGTGATAACATTTTCGACGGTCTTCGCCATCTCGCCGCGGTGGCTCTCGGTCGCAAGCGCGAGAACGTCCGCGCCGCGAGCCTTGACCTCGACCACGTTGCTCATGGCCTTGTCGAAAAGCGGGGCGTAGGTGCCGAGCGCGATAACGAGCGTGCCGTCCTCGATGAGCGAGATCGTGCCGTGCTTGAGCTCGCCGGAGGCGTAGGCCTCGGAGTGGATGTAGCTGATCTCCTTGAGCTTGAGCGAGCCCTCGAGTCCGAGCGCATAGTCGAGGTTGCGGCCGATGAAGAAGACAGAATTGTGGTTGAAATACTGGGAAGCGTACTTGGGGATGGCCTCGCAGCTCTCGCTCGCGAGGAACTGCTCCATCTTCTCCGGCAGCTTCTGAAGCTCTGCGACCGCCTCGTCGTACTCCTCCTTTTTCACCGTGCCGAGCGCCTCGCCAAACGCAAGGCCGATCATGTCGAGCACTGCGAGCTGCGTGGAGTAGGCCTTTGTCGTCGCAACGGCGATCTCGGGGCCGGCCCAGGTGTAGAGCACATCGTCCGACTCGCGCGCGATGGACGAACCGACCACGTTGACGATGGAGAGGATGTAGGCGCCGCGCTTTTTCGCCTCGCGCAGCGCCGCCATGGTGTCGAGCGTTTCGCCCGACTGGGAGATGACGATGACGAGCGACTTATCGTCCACGATGGGGTCGCTGTAGCGGAACTCGGACGCGAGCACGACCTCGACATTGCGGCGCAGCAGATGCTCAAGATTGTACTTGCCGATCATGCCGACATGATACGAAGAGCCGCAGGCCACGATGAAAATGCGGGTAAATTCGCGCATTTTCTCGACGGGGAGCTTGAGATCGTCGAAGATGACCCTGCCGTCCTTGATGCGCGGGGAGATCGCGCGGCGCAGCGCCTCGGGCTGCTCCATGATCTCCTTGAGCATGAAGTGCTGGTAGCCGCCCTTTTCCGCGGCGGAGACCTCCCAGTCGATGGTAAAGTGCTTCTTTTCGACCTTCTGCTCCAGCGCGTCGTAGACCTCGATGCCCTCGCGCGTCAGCACGGCGACCTCGCCGTCTTCCATGTAGGCGACGTCGCGCGTGTGCTTGATGATGGCCGTCACATCGGAGGCGAGGAAGTTGCAGCCCTTGCCGTAGCCGAGCAGCAGCGGCGCGTCCTTGCGCGCGGCGATGATGCGGTCCGGGCAGTCGGCGCAGAGCATACCGAGGGCGTAGGCACCCTCGATGCGGCGCAGCACACGCGGCCCACGGCCTCTAAAAAGTCGTGGCACTCGTTGTAGTAGAATTCCAGCAGCTGCGCCACGACCTCAGTATCGGTCTCGGACTTGAACCGGATGCCCTGACCGATCAGAAATTCCTTGATCTCGACATAGTTTTCGATGATGCCGTTGTGGATGACGGCGAACTTGCCGTTTTCGCTCACGTGGGGGTGAGAGTTGATGATGTTCGGCGCGCCGTGCGTCGCCCAGCGGGTGTGACCAAGGCCGATGCAGCCTTCTAAGTCCGCGCCGCCGTGGATCTGTTCGCTGAGGACCTTGAGCCGGCCCACCGCTTTTTCGACCTGCAGCTTTCCCTGCGCCGAGATGACGGCCACGCCCGCGGAGTCATACCCGCGGTATTCCAGATGCGCGAGCCCGTCCAGCAGGATGGGGGCCGCCTGTTCCTGACCAATGAATCCAACGATTCCGCACATATGATAAATTCTCCTTTTGATGATTTTTGAAAAATGGGCAAAATACCCCTTTGCGGCGCAAAGCCGCTTCGTCAAAAGGACAAATGCGCAGTCATTTGTCGCTTTTCCCGTGGTCACAGCCCCTTTGTTCTGCGGTCGCCCGCATGTTTGTCGGCTGTGTGCGCGCCCACGGGCACGGGGAAGCATCCGCCGAAATTTCGATCCTCTTCCCACCTCGTCGTCCCGCCAAAGGCGGGCACTGGCGCTTATGATGGAGAAACTCCATAGCTCCTTTCACTTCTGCGTTTTTTTAATATATTTCAAACCGGACTTCTCCGGATGAAAGCGGTTATTTCGCCCCTCCGCGGGGCAAACTCCCAAAAAGGGAGGATGACTATGGCTACTGCTTTTATCCGCACGATCGTGCTCTATTTTCTCATCATGGTCGGGCTGCGCCTTCTCGGCAAGCGGCAGATCGGCGAGCTCGAGCCCATCGAGCTCGTGCTCACGCTGCTCATTTCGGACCTTGCCGCCGTGCCGATGCAGGATTTCGGCATCCCGCTTTTAAACGGCGTCATCCCGATCGTGACGCTCTTGCTGCTCTCGATGCTGCTCTCGTGGGGAAGCGTGCGCTCCATCCGCCTGCGGCGGCTGATCTGCGGCAGCCCGACGGCGCTCATTTTAGATGGCAAGGTGCAGCAGGACGCAATGCGCCACAACCGCTTCACGCTCGACGAGCTCATCGAGGAACTCCGCTCTCAGGGCGTGACAGACCTCACAAGCGTCAAATACGCGGTGCTCGAAACCGACGGGCAGCTCTCTGTCCTCCTCTATCCCGACGAGCAGCCCGCAACGCCTAAACAGCTGGGAAAGCCCGTCAAGGACGACACCTTCCTCCCGCACATCTTCATCAACGACGGGCGGGTGATGGGCGAAAACCTTTCGCTCGCGGGTCTGGATGCCGCGTGGCTCGACAAAACCGTGCGCGCGCAGGGCTACCACGCCCCGTCGGAGATTTTTCTGCTCTCGCTCGACGGCGCGGGCAAAATTCTGTGCATCGGAAAGGACAGTGCCAAATGAAGCGATTTTTCTGGATCCCGTTCTGCCTGCTGCTCGCGCTCTTTGGCGCGGCGCTCGCAAATGCCGCCGTCGCCGACGGCTTAGTTACAGGCTGGTGCGCAGCGCTCGACAAATTGCAGGACACCGCGCAGGCGGAGAACTGGGACAGCGTGCGCGATGATCTCTCCGCGCTTCACGAAAGCTGGGACGCGCACGCGACGTATTTCCACATCACTTTGCAGCACGACGAGCTCAACGAGGTCGAATCCCTGCTTGCCCGCGCGGACAGCTTCGCCTTCGAGCAGGACGAGGGCGAATTTCGCGCGTGTGTCGCGGAGCTCAAATCGCAGCTTTTGGTGCTGTCGGAAATGCAGGAAATTTCGATTCAGAACATTTTATAGCTCACTTGCCCTCGAGCAGCTTGTTGAGTTCCTTCATAAACGTGTCGATGTCCTTGAACTGGCGGTAGACCGAGGCAAAGCGCACGTAGGCCACCTCGTCCACGGCGCGCAGCTTGTCCATGACGAGCTCGCCGATGTACTCGGTGCTGACCTCGCGCTCGAGAGAGTTCTGCAGCGTCTGCTCGATCTCGTCCGCCTTCTGCTCGAGCACCTCAAAGGGAACGGGGCGCTTTTCGCACGCGCGGATCATGCCGTTCAAGACCTTGCGCTTGTCAAAGCTCTGGCGGCTGCCGTCCTTTTTGATGACGACCATCGGCAGGCTCTCCACCGTCTCATAGGTGGTGAAGCGCTTGGCACACGAGAGGCACTCGCGCCGGCGGCGGATGCTGCTGCCCTCTTCGGCAGGGCGGGAATCAATGACCTTGCTCTCTTTGTATCCGCAATAGGGACATTTCATCGTGCAGAACCTCTTTTCTCATCTTAGTCAGAGAGAGTATAGCATACTTTCTTTCGGGATGGTAGACATAATTTGCATTTTTTCACAGGATGGGCGAATTTTTCTCATTCACGCGATAGATCACCCACTTTCTCCCGTCGACCGTTCCGATGTGGGCAAGACAGAAGAGCTCCGGCAGCGGGAACGGCGCGCTCTCGCTGTACGGCAGCGCCAACAGTTTTCCGCTTTTCTCCTCGCGTACCATCGCGTCAGATAACAGTGAGAGTGCACAGTCGAGCCGCGCCGAACGGAAAAACGAGCCGCGCGGCAATGCTTTCCAGTCCCCCACCGCTCTCCCCTCCTGTCGGCACAAAATAAAGAGCCTGTGCTATTTCTATGCACAAGCTCTTTTCTTTATGTAGGGATTTTACTGCACGCTGTAATTGCCGCGTACGAGCAGCTTTGTGCTGTTCGCGCTCGCCTGCACGCCGCGGCTGTCGACCGTCGCCATGTAAAGGTGATTCTTCTGCAAACCGAGGCCGCCCGCAAGCGCCGCGCCCGACGTCTCGTCGATGAGGCCCGGGGTGCTCGCCGCCACGCACACGCCGCTGCCGGTGCGCAGCATCGCCTCGCAGCCGACGCCCATGTACAGAATCTGCCCCTGATTCAGCGTCACGACCGTAAAACTCGCCGCCGTGCCGCCGGAGGCGTTTCCGCTCGACGCGCCGTACTTCTGCTCGAAGGCCTGCGTCTCGCTCTTCACCTGCTCGGTGAGCTTACTCGAGAGCGTCTGTTCGCGCGAGGCGGTCTTCTTGTCCACCTCGGAAAGGATCTGCGGCAGGAATTTTTCGTTTAAGTAGCTCAGCGTCACAAGCGGGTCGCTGCTCGTGCCCGCGCCGCCGGTCGCAGCGACGGTCAGCGTCAGCACCGTTGCGCTCACCAAAAGCAGTCCCACCAGACGGGCAAAGGCGTTGTTTCTCTTTTTCATGCTGTATTCCTCATTTTCTCCCCGGCGCGCACTCTTTCCGTACGCGCCGGAGGGGTTAGACCAATTGTGTGTTCTGTAAGCCGAAGCTCACGGCGATGGCCGCGTCGATGCGCTCCATCAGCTCGCCGTCCACGCGCCCCATGCGCTCGCGCAGGCGCCGCTTGTCGAGCGTGCGGATCTGCTCGAGCAGCACCACGCTGTCGCGCGGCAGGCCGTAGTCCGGCGCGGAGAGCGCGATATGCGTCGGCAGCTTCGCCTTGTTCGTCTGCGAGGTGATGGCCGCCGCGATCACCGTGGGGCTGTAGCGGTGCCGGTGTCGTTCTGCACGATGAGCACCGGACGCACGCCGCCCTGTTCGCTTCCGACCACGGGCGAGAGATCGGCGTAATAAATATCGCCGCGTTTCACATTGATATCCACTTAGCTATTCACACTCCGAGCGGAAGAAAGTACCCTTGCCTTTGTCAGGGGCCAATTTCATTCTCCCACGCGGGGGCGGAATTTATACGGGGGCTCGCAACTTTCCCCGTCTTTCTGCCCCCAGTCCATCGTATGCTGAGGACAGATGCCGCGTGCTTTTCTTAAAGCGGCTGCAAATTCTTGTCGACGGGTACGCCGTTCAAGCGGTAAACGCGCGGCACACGCTTGCTGACCGCGCACATCAGCTCATAGGGGATGGTATCGCAGAGCGCAGCATCGTCCGCGCAGAGGATGTGCTCGCCGAAGATCTCGACCTCGTCGCCGGACTTCACCTGCGGGAGGTCGGTCACGTCGATCATGCACATATCCATGCAGATGCGCCCGACCTGCTTGGCGCGGCCATAGGGCGTGAGCACTTCGATCTGATTCGAGAGCGCGCGGTGCAGGCCGTCGGCGTAGCCGATGGGCAGGACCGCAATGCGGCTGGGCCGCTGCGTAAAGTATGTGCGCCCGTAGCTGATGGGCTCGCCCGCAGCGAAGTCCTTGATCGTCGCCACGCGCGTTTTGAGCGACATGACGGGCTGCATGCCCATCTTTTCGGCCAAGTCGCCCGAGCCGTAGAGGATGATGCCGCAGCGAACCATATCCCACGCCCATTCGGGGTAGCTTGCAATGCCGCCGGCATTGCAGCAGTGGTGGATCTGGAAGCGGAAGCCGCTTTGCGTCTCCACCTTTTCGATCATGCGCGCGAAGCGCTCATGCTGCAATTTCGTAAATTCGACGCTCTCCGTTGTGTCCTCGTCCGACACGCTGAAGTGCGTGAACACTCCCTCGATGTCGAGTCCCGGCAGTTCGAGCACACGCAGAATGTCGCGCAGGCTCGCGTCAAAGTGCGCCTCGTCGCACGAAAAGCCGAGGCGGCCCATGCCGGTGTCGAGCTTGACGTGCACGGTCATCTTCCCGCCCAGTGCGATGGCGCGGTCGGAAATTCCTTTGCGATGTCGTAGCTCTGCACCGCCTGCGTCATGTGCAGCTGCAAAATGCGCGCCGTCTGATCCGCGGGCGTGAAGCCCAGCATTAAGATCGGCAGCGTCACGCCGCTGTCGCGCAGCTCCTCGCATTCGTCGATGTTCGACACGGCGAGATAGCCCGCGCCGAGCTGCTCGAGCCGCTTGGCGATCTCCACCGCGCCGTGGCCATAGCCGTCTGCCTTGACGACGCCGAGCAGCTTCACCTTATCGCCGACGCGGCGGCGGATGACCTCGAAATTATGGGTCAGATGGTCAAGGTCGATCTCCGCCCAGGTCCTCTTGAGCGTGCTTTCCATAGACGCTTCCACCCTTTTGCTTTCAGTTTCGACGCGCGCTATTGCGCTGCGTCCGACGATAGTATATCACCAAAAATAAAATTCGTAAACTCCGCCGCGGCAATAATTTTGTCATTTTCCGCGATCTCGGCGTACACCGGCGCGCCGGAGGCGTCGAGCCAGAGCGAGCAGGCGAGCGTTTCGCCGCTGAGCGTCAGCGAAATCGGCACGCAGCGTATCGACGTCCCCGAGTGTTTCCGCACCCGAGCTGTCGAGATACACTTTCGGGAAGTTTTGCAGCACGAGCGGCACGCAGGAAAGCGCCGAAACGCGCGGCGAGAGCGTGCCCACGTCCAGCACCAGATCGTCGAACGTCAGCGTCAGCTTGTCGCCCTCAAGCACCGCGCCGACGCCCGTGAGCTCCTCCGGCGCGAGCACCGCCGCCCTCGTCTCCCCATTTGAATGTTCGAGCGAGAGCGTATAGTGCAGCGTCTCGTCCTCGCGCGGCACGGCGGTCTCCACGATCGCCTCATAGCCCTGCATCTGCGCATAGCGCGCCTGCAAGTCCTCCGCGCTCTTCTGTGTCTTTTCCCCGCAGCCCGCGAGCAGCAGCGCAAGCGCCGCGAGCAGCAAGCATCCCTTTTTCCTCATGCCCCGTCCCCCTTTTCTCCCCTATGAGTATGCGGCGCGCGGCGCGCGCATACCGGAAAGCGCGGACGGGAAAACGCCCGCCACCGCACCCATCGGAGGTGCAATGGCGGGCGTTTGCGGTTTTCATGCATTTACTGCGCTGCTTCTCCGTCCATCAGGACGTCGTTTTCCATGAGGAACGGGGGCGTCGTATCCTGTCCCCAGCCGGTGTCGTACTTTGCCATGAGATAGCTTTTGAGCGCGGCGCGGCTTTCAAACTTCGTCAGGCGGTACGGCTCCTGAAAGGCGACCTTTTCGACAAAATAAAGCCCATCGTCCCCGGCGGGAAGGAGCACGCCGACGTGTCCGATGAAGAGCGTATTCTCCGTTTCGGAAAAACGGTCGTGGAAGACGACGGAGATCATGCTGCACCCGCCGTTCTGAGAAGGTGACGCCGCGCGCCGCCCAGCCCTTGCGCAGGGTCTCCGCCTGCACGGAAGAGTCCGTTGAGTCCGCCGCCTCCACCGGCGCGAACAGGGCGCAGAAGTCTGCCGTGCTCTTTCCGCAGAGCGCGTCCGGGTCGCGCTTGAGCGTTTCAAGGTCCATGAAGAGCCAGTCTTCCCCGTTGGTGTCCGGCTGATCTTCGCCGGCGGTGATGCGATCTCCCATGAGCTCATACGCCGTGATGCGGCAGTTGTAGCCGGGGAAGTCCCCCTGCCGCTCCATCCACATTTCCTGCATCTCATAGGGGTCGTACTTTGTCTCCGTGGGGGCTGCCGTTTCAAAGCCGTCCGTCAGCCATTCCGCTTTGACGCTGCCGTTGAACTGGTCAAGGCAGGCAAAGAATTTGTCCGCCCGCTCCGCTGCGATCCCCGCGTCCGCGAAAAGCTCTGAAAGCAGCTCCTTAGACGCTTCGTCGCTGAGGTTGCTGTACGCCGCCGTCTGCGCCGTCTGCTCGGGCGCGTCGGGCGCGTCCTTTTTGCCGCAGCCGCTCAGTACGAGGGCGGCAAGCAGAAGCGCGAGCGCGCAGCGTCGCCGTCCCGTCATCATCACGTTCATTCTTATCCGCCTTTCCTTTTGGGTGCACGGCCGGTCAGTTTGAATCGAGGGCGCTCTTTTCGTATTCCTCAAGCGCGAGCAAATATGCGACATAGGCGGCCGTCAGGGAGTCGTATTTTTCTCCCGCCTTCAAGACCGACTTGTACTGCTGGTCGTTGTAGAGGTGCTTTGAGACCGCAATATACTTGCCGTCCTTGTTTTCCCGCTCTCCGGTCGTGGTGTGGGAAACATAGTATTTCCCGTCACCGGTCTGAATAATCACGGGGATTTTCACGCCGCCGCCGACTTCATTCGTGTTGAGAGAGGTCCAGAAGAGATAGCGCTCGCTTTCCCGACCGTCATAGGGATTTCCCAGAAATGCCCAGGTGCAGTTTTCCTGCTGCAAGAGGCTGTTGTTCAGCTTCTCAAGCTCCTTCTCAAGAGAGGGGATGTATTTTGAGCCCGGGCAGCGGGAATCAAACTCAAAATTAGTGGTCTTGAGGCTGCCGTCCTTCCAGAAATCGGTATTGTAGAGCAGCGAAAAATAGTCCTTCACACTGGTGTCAAACGGATATTGGGGCTTGGCAGCCGCTTCGCCGCTCCATGTGAGCACCACGCCGACGTCTTCCTCGTAGGAAACGACGCAGTTTCCGCCCGGCGACGCAACGCCTTTCCAGTTGTTCGTGTCGTCCGCACCCTTGTAGTGGATGATCCCGCGGATGTTCACAGGGTCCATCGACTGCCAATCCGCCTGCTTCTGCTTCAGATCGACCGTAACGGTGGCTGTCTTATTCCCCATCAGCGCCTCCGCGGAAACGTGGTCGAATGCCGAGCGCACGCCGGAAATGTCCGCCGCCTCCCAGCTTTTCTCGATCAGAGTTGAGAATACCGGGTATGCGCCCACACTCAGTATGGCGATGACCGCGATCACGATCAGCACGTTCACCAGCGTAAAGCCTGCGTTGTTTTGTTTCATAAGCATTTTGTTGGACTTCATTCGTTTTACCCTCCGTTTTGGTGGGGATCTTCTTCGCTCAGCGCGGCGGCGGTCACGAAAAAAGAGGGAGGAACAGGTTTCCCTGCTCCTCTCTCAATAAGCTCGGAATTGCTGCGGTTTCGGTTTACTTGAAGTATCTTTCAAGCAGGCCCTTGAGGGCGCGGCCGTGACGGGCCTCGTCGCGGGCCATCTCGTGCACGGTGTCGTGGATGGCGTCGAGGCCGTTCTTCTTCGCGCACAGGGCGAGGTCAAACTTGCCGCTCGTGGCGCCGAACTCGCAGTCGACGCGCCACTTGAGGTTGTCCTTCGTGCTTGCCTTCATGTTGGGCTCGAGGTCGGAGCCGAGCATCTCGGCGAACTTCGCGGCGTGCTCCGCCTCTTCATAGGCGGCCTTCTCCCAATACAGGCCGATCTCGGGATAGCCCTCGCGGTGCGCAACGCGCGCCATGCAGAGGTACATGCCGACTTCGCTGCACTCGCCGTTGAAGTTGGCCATCAGCTGGTCAAAGATATACTTCTTGTCCTCTTCAGAGATGTCGGGGTTGTTCTTCACGGTCTTGCCGTAAACGCCGAACTCGTGCTCGGCAGCGAGCTTGAGCTCACCCTTGACCTCTTCGAACATGTTGCTCTTGGCGTGGCACACGGGGCACTCCGCAGGAGCCTCGGGGCCTTCATAGATATAACCGCAAACCTTGCAAAGCCACTTTTTCATAATTGCTACCTCCATAAAGTTTATCTTGAAATGTGAGTTGTTTTGCTTGCCTTTCACTGGCGTTAGTCTACCACATTTTACCGGTTTTATAGAAGTTGCAAATGCAACATTTTGATGAATTTTTTATGAATTGCGCTCCATGGCCTTCAGGATGCGAGGCGCGAGGATCACACTCACGACGATCTTGAGGCAGTCGCCGGGGAGATAGGGCAGCATGTAGGCCGTGGCGAGCGTCATCCCGCTCACGTTGCCGCCCTTGTAGACGTTGACGATCAACGCGATATAGGGAAGGCCCACAAGGTACAGCACCGCGAGACCTGCAAAGCACGCAAGCAGAAGGCGCGGCACGGAGCGGTCCTTTTCGGCGATCTTGCCGATGACCCACGCCGTGGGGATCAGGCCCAGCAGGAAGCCGAACGTAGGGTTGAAGACATAGCCAAAGCCGCCGCCCGCCGCGAAGATGGGCACACCGACAAGGCCGAGTACCACGTAGAGAAGCTGCGACAGCGCGCCGAGCTTTGCGCCCAGAAGCAATCCTGCCATCGCCGTGAAGAAGAATTGCAGCGTGATCGTCGCCTGGAAAAGCTGGAAGTGCAGGAACGCGCCGATAGCCGTCAGCGCGGCGAACAGTGCGCAGTAGATCAGGTCTCTTGTTTTGATGTTTTTCATGGTGATCCTCCCTTTTCTCAAAAAAACTGGGCTCATCATAACATGACGCCCGCCTATTGTCAACCTATAAATTTCATAAAGGTTTACAAGTTTGCAATTTTTCTTGCACAAGATCAAAATCGCAGCGCCTACGGCGCTGCACGAATGAAGGGGGGATATTCTCTTTCGAGAAAGAGAATATCCCCCTTTGCCGCGTCCCCACACGCTGTGGGGCCAAAAGCAGCCCCCCGCGCTGCCTTCAATACTTCTTATTGTAGTACCAATAAGTCCCACAAAAAATAAGCGACTGCGCGCAGGTCACAAGACACAGCACCTGCCCGATGATTGGCTGCTTGAACACTAAAAGCGCCAGCAGTCCCGCCGCGAGCTGGGCATAGACGCAGATGAAAAACGCCACGCTGCGCGCTTTATTCGCAACATACATCGTGCGCTCATCCTTGAGCATCGCGTCATAATCCGCAGCCTTTTCCGGGTCGCGGCTCAGGCGGTACACGCGCAGCAGCCGCACCGCGCCGCAGACAAAGAGGCCGCAGCCGAGGCCGTTATAAAAATCGTCCATATGCGCATCGCTGAGCAGGAACCCGACGGCGAACATCACCAGCCCGATGGCGATCAGCAGAATGCCGCACTTTTTCTGCTCCTGTAAATTCATGCCCTTCATGCCTCTTCCTCCTCAAAAATGAAAATGTCCTCGATCCGCTCGCCAAAGAGCCGCGCGATGCTGTGCGCCAGTAGGATAGACGGATTGTACTTCCCGTTCTCGAGCGAAATGATCGTCTGGCGCGAGACGCCGAGTTCCGACGCCAACTGCTGCTGCGTCATGCCGCGCGCCTTTCTTCTCTCTTCAATGTGGTTTTTCATCGCTTCTCTCCGTTTTCCAAAGTCAAGTTCGCTTTACATCTGTGAGGATAGCACTGCGCGAGTGAAATGTCAAGTGTCTTTTACATTTTTTTGCATTGCTTTTGTTCCTGCGCTTTGCTACAATAAAAAATAAGAAAATTTTCGCAGGAGGATTCTTATTATGTCCGTCAAGATCGCACCGTCCATCCTCTCCGCCGACTTTGCCGAGCTCGGCGCCGGCGTCGAGGCCATTGCCACCGCCGACTACGTCCACTTTGACGTGATGGACGGCTGCTTCGTCCCCAATATCAGCATCGGTATCCCTGTGCTCCAGTCCATCCGCAAGCGCACGGCGCTGCCCATCGACGTGCACCTGATGATCGTGCAGCCTGAGCGCTATGTCGACCAGTTCTGCGACGCGGGCGCGGACCTCGTCACCTGTCATGTCGAGGCCGACACGCCGGAGAAGATCCACCTCGCGCTCGACAAAATTCACGCCAAGGGCAAAAAGGCCGGCGTCGTCTTGAAGCCCAACACCCGCGCTGAGGCCGTGCTGCCGTTTCTTGACAAGTGCGACATCGTGCTCGTGATGACCGTCGAGCCCGGCTTTGGCGGGCAGAAGTTCATGGCCGATATGATGCCGAAAGTTTCCGCCATCCGCCGCTACATCGACGAGAGAAACCTTGACTGCGAGCTCGAGGTCGACGGCGGCGTCGACGCCGTGACGTGCAAAACCTGCATCGAGGCGGGCGCAAACGTGCTCGTCGCGGGCTCCGCCGTCTACAAGGCCGCGGATATCCCCGCCAAGATCAAAGAGCTGAGAGGTTAAGTCCATGGAATACTTTCCCGCGGCGCTCGAAAAGCTCGTTGAGCAGTTCGCGCGCCTGCCCGGCATCGGCAGCAAGAGCGCACAGCGGCTCGCGTTTTTCGTGCTGAGCCTGCCCGAAGAGGAGGCCAAGGCCTTTGCCGATGCCATCGTCGACGCCAAGCGCACCGTCACGTTCTGCCCCGTCTGCCGCAATCTGACGGACGGCGGCCTCTGCCCCATCTGCTCGTCGCCGAAGCGTGATGAACATGTCATCTGCGTCGTCGCCGACCCGCGCGACGTCGTCGCCATCGAGCGCGCGCGCGAATACAACGGCCGCTACCACGTGCTGCACGGCGTCATCTCGCCGATGAACCATGTGGGGCCCGACGATTTGGAGATTAAGCCGCTGCTCGACCGCGTGGCGCAGGGGAACATCGAAGAGGTCATCATGGCCACGAACCCCGACACTGAGGGTGAGGCGACGGCGATGTACCTTGCCCGCCTGCTGCGGCCGTTCGGCGTGCGTGTCACGCGCCTTGCCTACGGCATCCCCGTCGGCGGCCACCTCGAATTCGCCGACGACGCGACGCTGATGCGGGCTTTAGAAGGACGCCGCGACATATAAAAAGCAAAAAAGGAAGGCGAGTCCAAATGGACTCGCCTTCCTTTTGATTTCTTTACATCATTTTCACCGTGTAGTACACCGCGAGGAGGAATGTGCCAATCGCCAGCACCCAGAGGCCGTAGTAGGCGATGCTGCTGACGGCGAGCGCCGCCACGATGGCCAGCGCGCACACGGCGAGCACAGCGTAAATGATCTTGTAGTCGCCGTCCTGCGACACGATACGAAGATCACCGAGCTTTTTAAGCTTGCCGTCGTTCTTGCCCGCCTTGAAAACAGCGACACCAAGCACCGCGACCACGCAGATTGCGAGGATGCTGCATCCGATGACGATGCCGCCCCACGTGTCGCTCCCGCTGCCGCGGTGGATGAGGTACATCGCCATCAGCGACGCCGTCAGGCCCACGGCCTGCACGGAAAACTCACGCGGATAGAGCAGGAACACGATGCCGATGAGCATCACGACCGGCACGATCACGCACATCATCGTCGTGCCCTGCGGGTAGACCTTGAGCATCAGGATCGACGACACGGCGAAGAAAAAGCCGATGCATAAGAGCCACAGCGCGGCGGGCGCAAAGCGCGTCCACTTTTTGCGCATCAGCCAGACGACAAGGCCCGCGCCGAACAGCGCACAGCCGATGTAATCGATGACCTGAAGCACAGTCATCATCGTGAGCACCTGACCGACGCCGCCTTTGACATAGTAGTTGTTCACCATCAAAAGATAAAATTCAGCAATGACGCCGGCCATGAGCACCGTGATCGCACGATTGACGTTGCGATTGCTTCTGGCCATGCGCTCTGCCCGCTTATCGTTGTTTTTTGCCATCTATTCGAGCCTCCAAAAAAGGTTGTCGTTTTGTAAGCGCCTGCATCAGGCGGAAACATTACATCATAGTATAATAGCAGAACTCCCCCTGTTTGGCAAGGGAAAATTCTTATTCTTATGCCAGATCCTTCCTTTTTGCACCGTGCTTGCTTTTCTTTTGCGCAGGCTTTATAATGTTTCGCATGCAAAAAAGAGGAGGATCTTCCCCATGTCCAACGTTTCGATCAAGCTGCTGCGCGAGGGCGCCAAGCTCCCCACGCGCGGCTCCGCTTTCGCCGCCGGCTACGACCTTTACGCCTGCCTGGACGGCGACAAAAAGCTCATCATCCCGCCGCACGCGACGGCTATGCTGCCGACCGGTCTTTCCTTTGCCCTGCCGGAGGGCACGTTCGGCGCAGTTGTCGCCAGAAGCGGCTTAGCTTCCAAGCAAGGCCTCCGTCCGGCAAACTGCCTTCGGTGTCATCGACAGTGACTACCGCGGCGAATGCTTCGTGGCCCTGCATAACGACAGCAACGAGCGCACCGTGCGCCACGGTGACCGCGTCGCCCAACTCGTGCTGCTGCCGTTTCTGCCGATGGAATTTGAGCAGGTCGACACCCTTCCCGAGACCGTGCGCGGCGAGGGGGGCTTTGGCAGCACAGGGCGCTGACTCAGAGCACGAACGCCCCGTCCACCGCGAGCACCTGGCCCGTGACGAACGACGCCTTGTCAGACGCAAGATACGCGACCGCCGCGGCGATGTCCTCGGGCTTGCCGAGGCGGCCGAGCGGCGTTTGCTCGGCAAGGTCCTTGAGCGTTTCCTCGCCCAGTACCTTGACCATATCGGTCTCGATGACGCCGGGGGCAACGCAGTTGACGCGGATGCCGCTCGGCGCCAGCTCCATTGCGAGCGAGCGCGTCAGGCCGATGAGCGCGTGCTTCGTGCAGGAATACGTCACCTCGCACGACGCGCCGTGCTGGCCCCAGATCGACGAAATGTTCACGATGCAGCCGCTCTTTTCGTGCAGCATGTTCGGCAGCACCGCCTGAATGGTGTTGCGCGCACCGTTTAAGTTCACGCCGAAGTAGCGCTCCCACATCTCGTCCGTCACATCCTGAAAGAGCGCCTGACCGGCGACGCCTGCGTTGTTCACGAGCAGCGTGATCTTACCGAGCTCGCGCTCGCACTGCGCGACCATGGCGTTCACCTCGCTGCGCTTTGACACGTCCGCCTGCACGGCGATGGCCTCGCGGCCTTCGGCGCGCAGCAGCGCGACAAGCTCGTCGGCCTTGTCCTTTCGTTCATAGTAATTGATGCACACGGCATAGCCGTCCCGCGCGAGCTCCGCCGCGACCGCGCGGCCGATGCCGCGGGACGAGCCGGTGATCAATGCGACCTTTTTCATGTGTTTGCCTCCGTCTGTTGTCAATGATCCGTTTCATTATAATTTACATAACGCAAAATGCAAGCACCGCCGCCTTTTTAGGCAGCGGTGCTTTTTTCCATGCGCTCAGAGAAGCGGCGCGATGTAATTTGTCCATAGGGCGCTCAGCGGCATCACGAGCACCATCGCCGGGATCATGTCCGCCACGGGGAAGTCCTGCATCTTGGCGATGCGGCAGCCCGTTGCGATGAGCAGAAAGCCGCCGCAGGCCTTGAAGTCGCCGATCATCGTCGGCGTCGTGAGCGGATAGATCGCCTTGGCGGCGAAAAACAGCGCAAAAAACACCGCCGCCTGCGGCACCGCCACGAGCGATGTCACCGCGGGCATGTTCTGCATCAGCGGCACTGAGCTGATACCCATGCCGATGGCGCACACGCCGAACACCTTGTTGAGCTCTGTGGTAAAGCGGGTGGAGAGCTTTTTGCTGAACACCGTTCCCAGAACGCCGCCCAGCGCCACCGCCAGCACGTTGACGATCACACCGATCATTTTATCTTTCCTCCTGACACACAAACACAAAAAGCCGCCGAACCGGGCTTCCCCCGTTCGGCGGCGCTCTTGATCTTGTATTAAGATAACGCAAATTTTTCGCCTGTAAAGATTTTCTTGCACCGTTCCGCCGCCCGCGGAAACTTTTCTTCTTTTTTTGCGTCTAATATAGACAAAGGGCGCAGAGGAGGTGAGGCGTATGCGCCGCATCAATCTTTTTTCCTACGGCATGATGTCGCTGCTGAAATTATTCGCGCGCGTGCTCGTCATCGTCCTCGCCGTTTCGCTCTTTCAGCAGGCGCACAGCGCACAGGCCGTCCCCGTGCGTCCGCCGCACTTCGACCGCCGCGCAATGCCCGAGGCCCTTGCCGCGCCGGTGCGCTCTCCCAAGGGAGACGCCGCAAAGCCCGCGCCCGACTGGCGCTTTTACGTGCTGGAATACCACAACTTTACGGAAAATGCGTCTCAGGCGGCAGACTACACCATGACCGTCTCCGCGCTGCGGCGCGACCTCGACTTCCTGCGCGATAACGGCTATACGACAGTCCTGCCGCGCGAACTGGCTGCCGGTCAGCTCGACGACGGCTCGCCGCTTCCGCAAAAGGCGGTACTGCTGACCTTTGACGACGGATATGAGAGCAACTATACCCTCGCTTTTCCCATCCTGCGCGAATACGGCGCAAAGGCGACCATCTCGCTCATCACTTCCCGCATCGACGAGAGAGCGGACGGTTTTCTCACCTGGGATGAGTGCCGCGAGATGGCAAAAAGCGGCCTTGTCGAGTTTGCCTCGCACACGAACGACTGCCACATCCGCCCCGATGCGCCCGGCATCGAGCGCAAAAGCGGCGAGGACGAGGAGACTTACATCTCGCGCATCTCCGCCGACCTGCAAACGAGCATCACACGCATCGAACTCGAAACCGGCCAGAACGTCACGACGTTCACGTATCCTCTCGGCAAGATGGAGCTGTGGGCCGAACCGTTTTTGCAGCAGCACTTTGCCGTCACACTCTCCGGCGTCTACGGCACTGCCCGCTACGGCGACTCCCTCTACCACCTGCCGCGCTACAACATCACAGATCTTCATCCCGCCAGCGAGTACCTCCCCGCCTCTTGACCGGCAGTCAAGAGCTTCGTATACTAAAAGCGAACATTTCCCCAATAAAGAGAGAGATGATAAGGAGAGAGCCCATGAGTAACCTGCCAGGCAAAATCACGGATCCCCATCTTTCCGCGGAAGAACCGCTCACCTTCCGCCCTTGTCTCCGCTTCATTCTGCAAGCCCTGCTGCTGGCCTTCGGCTGCGCAGCCATCATCAGAATTATCGGAATTTTATCTCTTTTCTTTTAGCAAATCCCCCTGCCGCATCCGCGCCATCCTCTACGCCGCCGCCATTTTCACCTGCATCCTGACCGCCGAAGGCAAACCCTCGTCGCCCAAAGACGATACCTCTGCCGAAAATAATCATCGTGTTTTGCCCCGCGCTATCAATCGGCGCAGCATTCATCATCATTAGAACTGCACCCCATCGCGAATTGCCCGACAGGGCAAGAGCGCCCCGCAGTCTCAATCGACGCAGCACTCCATCGCGCATTGCCGCTCCGCGGCAACAGCGCCCCGCACCCTCAATCGACGCAGGCACTCTTACCCACTCCGTCCTCTTCGGCGCTTTTGCGCCGTAAAATGCTTTTGCTGCGCAAAAGCATTTGCACAGGGCGAATTTATTTCGCCCGAGCATTTTAATGTTCCACGGGTTCCTCGCGCGAAGTCGCGCGTCAATTCGCAGCGCAGCGGAGAATTGTTATAGGTGGAATTCACTTCCGCCGTTAAATAATTTGAATCAAGCCGAGACGCGCTCCGCCGCGTCGAGGCCCGGCGCTTTTGTGCCGTAAAATGCTTTTGCTGTGCAAAAGCATTTGCACAGGGGCAATTCACTTGCCCCTGTGCTTTTTCATCTCCCACGGATTCCAAAAAAGAGAGACACGCCTGCGCGTGTCTCTCTTTTTTGGAGCAGGGTACGGGAGTCGAACCCGCCTTAACGGCTTGGGAAGCCGCTGTAATACCGATATACCAACCCTGCGATTGGATGGAGTATATCATATTCTTCGTGTCATTTCAAGGTGAAATATTCATGTTGTCGCTGATTCTTTCATATTCTTTGCCAAACGAAGAAAGGAGCTCCGCCATGAAACGAATGTTCCCGATGATCCTGCTGTTCGCGCTGCTTTTGTGCGTGCCCGTGCGCGCCGACGAGCTCACGCTCGACGCCCCCTCCGCGCTGCTCATGGAAAAGCAGACCGGCACGGTGCTCTTTGCCAAGGATGAACACACGCCGCACGAGCCCGCGAGCGTGACGAAGGTGATGACACTGCTTTTAACCATGGAGGCCATCGACTCCGGCGCACTCTCGTATGACGACACCGTCACAGGCAGCGCGCACGCCGCATCGATGGGCGGCAGCCAGATCTGGCTCAAAGAGGGCGAGCAGATGCGCGTCGAAGACCTCATCAAGGCCGTGTGCGTCGTCTCCGGCAACGACGCGGCCGTCGCGCTCGGCGAGCACTTGGCAGGCAGCGAGGAAGCGTTTGTCGCGCGCATGAACGAGCGGGCCAAAGAGCTCGGCATGAACGACACGCACTTTGTCAACTGCACGGGCCTGCCCGCGGACGGGCATGTCACCTCGGCCTACGACATCGCGCTTATGTCGCGCGAGCTCATTTGGCGCCATCCCGACATCCGCCGCTTTACGACGATCTGGATGGACTCGCTGCGCGGCGGGGCATCCATGCTCGTCAACACCAACAAGCTCGTGCGCTTTTACCCCGGCGCGACGGGGCTCAAGACCGGCTCGACCGATTCGGCCAAATACTGCATCAGCGCGACCGCAGAAAAGGACGGCATGGAGCTCATCGCGGTCATCCTTGGCGGCAGCACGAGTGACAAGCGCTTTTCCGATGCCAAAGCGCTTTTGAATTACGGCTTTGCGGCGTACTCGCTCGTCACCGTCACTCCCGAATCGCCGCTGCCCGCCGTACCCGTGACACTCGGCACACAGAAGACGGTGCAGAGCGTTCTGACGAGCGAAAACGCCCTGCTTCTTGAAAAGAGCCGCGCAAACGGCCTGACGCAGGCCGTCTCGCTGCCCGAGAGCATTGATGCGCCCGTCGAGGAGGGCGAACCGCTCGGCACGCTCGACATTTTCGACGCAGACGGCACGCCAGTCGCGTCGCTTCCGCTGCTCGCGGGCGAGAGCATACCGCACCTCACGTGGAGCAAGCTTTTCTGCCGCCTGCTCAAGCTCGCCTACTGCGGGGCGTAAGCTCTCTCTCTGTTTTCCACAAAAATCGCTCCGAAACTTTTCCGTTTTACGCTCATGCGTATAATTTTTAGCCATTTTTCGGCAAAGCATGCTTTTCTTGCTTGACAGAATCGAAAAAAGGTGTATACTGCAAACAATTTCATAAGTCTTGATAGAGGCGCGGCTGACATGAGTAGCCCCCAACAAAACGGCAGGAGACCGTGGGGTGCGGAAGGGGACGCCGCCGAAGGGTCGATAAAATCCCTGTTTTGTCGATACTTGGGTCGTCGGGAAATACCCGGCGGACTGTCGTCCGGAAGGACGGAGTGCTGTCATGATCGACGCGATCAGGAGCCTTGATGTGTTTCACATCGGTTGTTTGATGTTTTTGTGTTAAGTCATGATGGAAGCATCATGGCTTAATTTTTTTGCTCTGTGTTTTGTAGCACAGGAAAGGAGAAACATCATGCAATTTGTCGGAACCTTCTGGGCGCTCGTGCCCCCCATCATCGCCATCACGCTGGCGCTGATCACCAAGGAGGCGTACTCGTCTCTCTTTATCGGCGTCGTGATCGGCGCGCTTTTCGCCTGCGATTTCGCCCCCGTCGCCACGATCGACATGATCGTCAACGATGGCATCATCGCCGCGATCGCGGACAACGCGGGCATCTTTCTCTTCCTCGTCCTGCTCGGCATCATCGTGGCGCTTGTCAACTTAGCAGGCGGCAGCGCGGCCTTTGGCCGCTGGGCGGAAAAGAACATCCACACCCGCGTGGGCGCGCAGCTTGCGACGTTCATCCTCGGCATCCTCATTTTCATCGACGACTACTTCAACTGCCTGACCGTGGGCTCGGTCATGCGTCCGGTCACTGACCGCCACCAGATCTCTCGTCCCAAGCTCGCCTACCTCATCGACGCCACTGCCGCTCCCGTGTGCATGATCGCACCGATCTCGTCCTGGGCGGCCGCCGTGTCCTCCACGGCCGAAGACCTCGACACCGGCATTTCCGGCATCCAGCTCTTCATCCGCGCCATTCCCTATAACTTCTATTCCCTTCTGACATTCGTCTTCATCATCACGCTCACGCTGCTCAAGTTCGACTACGGCCCGATGCGCGGCTTTGAAGAACGCGCCCGCAATACGGGTGACCTCTCCGGCAGCGCCGGCAGCACCGAGGAGAACGCCAACCCCAAGGGCCGCGTCATCGACCTTGTCATTCCCGTCATTATGCTCATCATCCTCTGCACCATCGGCATGCTCTACGTCGGCGGCTTCTTCGGCGCTGACACGTCCGGCTGCACCGATTACGCCGGCGACTTCATCGGTGCGTTCGGCAACACGGACGCGTTCGTCGGCCTCCCCTGGGGCGGCATCATCGCGCTGGTGCTCACGGTCATCTACCTCGTCGCCCGCCGCGTCGTCGGCTTCCGCGAGGCTATGGGCTGCATCCCCAAGGGCTTCCAGGCCATGATCTCCCCGATCATCATCCTGACGCTGGCCGTCTCCCTCAAGACCACGCTCAACGCGCTGGGTGCCGCAGACTATGTGCACGATCTGATGTACGCTGCCTCTGAGGGCCTTTACAATATGCTGCCCGCCGTCATCTTCCTGTCGCGTGCGTGCTGGCCTTTGCCTCCGGCACGTCCTGGGGCACGTTCGGCATCCTGATCCCCATTGTCACAGCCATCTTCCCCAGCGACAGCGCGCTGCTCTACATCGGTATTTCCGCCTGCTGCGCGGGCGCCGTGTGCGGCGACCACTGCTCCCCCATCTCCGACACGACCATCATGTCCTCCGCCGGTGCGCAGGTGGAGCATGTCAACCACGTCGCCACGCAGCTGCCCTATGCCATCACGGTCGCGTGCCTGAGCTTTGTGTGCTTTGTGTTCGCGGGCTTTATCCAGAACTGGATCGTCTGCCTCGCCATCGGCGTCGTTCTGACGGTCGGCACGCTCTTCGCCATTCGCAATGTCGAGGCGCAGAAGGCGCGCATCAAGGATTAACTTGCTCTCCACTCTCTTTTCTCTCATAGGAACGGGGCGAACCGGTCGGTTCGCCCCGTTCCCCCTTATATTCTCCGCTTTGCAATCCCTAAAAAGCATGGTATACTGAGTATAACACTTAACTTCGGAGGACGTTTCCATGAGTATTGTCGTGATGGGCGCGGTGTTTGTCGATATCAAGGGCTATCCCCTCTCTTCCTACATCCCCGGCGGGCGCAACGCGGGCCGCGTCGTGCAGGTGCACGGCGGCGTGAGCCGCAACATCGTCGAGGACATCGCGAACGTCGAGCTGCGCCCGACGTTCGTGAGCCTTGTCGACAACACGAGCGCGGGCGCGGACATCGTCAAAAAGCTCCAGAGCCACAAGGTCGACACGCGCTACATCCGCACAACGCCCGACGGCATGGGCATGTGGCTTGCGATCTTCGACAACACAGGCGACGTGACCGCGTCGATCTCCAAGCGCCCCGACCTGAGCCCTATCGTCGGCATTCTCGACGAGCAGGGCGACGAAATTTTCTCGCAGGCCGACAGCATTTTGCTCGAGATCGACATGGAAAAGGACATCGTCAAGCGCACGTTCGCGCTGGCGGAAAAGTACCGTAAGCCCGTCTACGCGGTCGTGTCCAACATGAGCATCGCCATCGAGCGGCGCGACTTTCTGCGCTCAGTGCACTGCTTCATCTGCAACCAGCAGGAGGCGGGCATCCTGTTTTCGGAAAATTACGACGGCCTCTCGCCCGACGAAATGCTTCCCATCCTGCGCGACAAAATTCGCGGCGCGCAGATCCACCGCATGGTCGTCACGATGGGCGCGCAGGGTGCGGTGTTCGCCACGCTCGACGGCGAGGACGGCTACTGCCCCGCGAAGAAGGTCGATGTCAAGGACACGACCGGCGCGGGCGACGCGTTTTTTGCCGGCGCGGTCATCGGCCAGACCTACGGCAAAACGATGATGGAATCCTGCGAGATCGGCACGCGCCTTGCCGCGTCCGTCATCACGACGGGCGAAAACGTCTGCCCGCGCTATCTGCCGAGCGAATTCGGGCTGGACGTCTCCACCGTCGACGACGCGCAGATCGCGCTCGAATTCTGACCCCATATTTTAATAGGAGTGTCCGCCATGAAAAAAGCGCTTTTTCTCGCCCTTTCCCTCGCGTTTCTCCTGACCGCCTGCGGCGAAACGACGCTGCCGGACACGTCTGAGCAGAACCCGGTCGACAACACGCAGGAAATGTCGCTGCCCGAGAGCTGCCTGCTCTACTACGACCTCGGCAATGTAAGCATTCTCGCGGAGGACAAATCCCTCCCGCTCGCGCAGAACGCGGGCGACGGGTACGCGACCTCTTACAGCGTGTGGTACGATGGGGAGTATCAAGACCTTGCCTTACAGGACGGCGACAGCGGCATTTCCGTCGCCGACATGACCGGCGACAGCGCAGTCTTCGACTACGGCGCGGGGCTCGTCGTCTGGAACGGCGAGCGCTACCACTGCGCGCACCTGACCGCGCAGGACAGCTACATTCCCAACATCTCCCCCAACATCCCCGGCGGTATCCTGCTGCTTGAAGTGAGCGGCGACTGCTGGGCCGACGGCGGCACAGCCGACGTCGCCTGCTTCACAGGCTTCGGCACGGTCGTCATCTGTGGCAGCGGCACGCTGCGCATCGACGGCGCGGGCATCGGCCAGACCTACGGCAAAACGATGATGGAATCCTGCGAGATCGGCACGCGCCTTGCCGCGTCCGTCATCACAACGGGCGAAAACGTCTGCCCGCGCTACCTGCCGAGCGAATTCGGGCTGGATGTTTCCGCGCCGGACGACGCGCAGCTCGCGCTCGAGCTTTGATCCCGGCAACTACTAAACACAGTAAAAAGCGAGGGACGCGTAGGCACCCCTCGCTTTTTGTTTTGCTTTTTTACTGCCCGCACAGCGCGCTGCGGTTTTCTTCCGCAAGGCGCAGCGCTGCGTCTCGGTCCACACCGTAGGCAAAACGGAACGCATACGGCTTTGTCATCGTGATCGCGCTCACCGTGCCGTCCTTCAGGTAAAACGCAATGTCGCGGACGTCGTAGTTCCCGTCGTCCTGCGGCGTCTGCGGCTGCCAGACGTAGGCGCGGTCGAAGTCATAGGCGGGCTCGCTGTAGCCGCCTTCGTCGCTGTAGCCGTCATAAAGCTCGGACTCGTCTGCCGCGATGCAGTAAAGCGCCTCCGGGTATTCCGTCAGCAGCGCTTTCTCGCTGTCGCCGACCTTGACTCCGCGCGGCGTTCCCACGCCCACAGCACTGGTGCGCAGATAGCTGATGACCTCGCGCCCCGTTTCAGGGTAGTAGTCCGTCCCGACGACGAGCTGCGCGTCCGCGTCGTAATGGCGCGCAAAGTCGTAGGGCAGCATCCCGTCGCTGTCGTAGGTCGTATTCTCCGTTTTCCCGTTCGGCTCGTAGTCCGCTCCAAGGCTCAAAAATCCGCCCGGCAGCTCCAGCGTAAAGTTCGCGTCCGGCTGCGGCTCGACCGTCAGATCTTCCTCCCGCATCAGGGGCTCGTCCGGTGCGCCGTCCGACGCTTCCTGCTTTTCTCCGCAGCCTGACACCAAAAGCGTCAGCGCCGCCAAGAGCGCCGCAAGCAGCTGCGCTGTATTTTTCCGTCTCATATCGGTCTCCTCCTTGATTTTGTTTTTTTACGCTTCCTTCAACTTTTCCTCGAGCAGCTTGAAGGCTTCATCCGCCGCTTCCCCGCGAATTTCCTCGCGGGAAGCCGCGCCGAAGTCAAAACGCTCGGCGATTGTCTCCTTGGGCGACGAAAATCCGATGAATACCGTGCCGACGGGATTTCCCCGCTCGTCGCGGTCGGGTCCAGCGACGCCCGTGACGCTGACGGCGCAGTCCGCCGTCGTCGCCTTGCGCGCGCCCCTCGGCCATTGCGCGGGCGACGGGCGCGGACACCGCGCCGTACTCTTCCAGCATGTCCGCCGGAACGCCGAGCACGCGGTGCTTGACGATATTCGTATAGCTCACGATGCCGCCCATGAACACGCCCGACGCGCCCGGCACATCCGTGATGCGCTTGGCAATGAGGCCGCCGGTGCAGCTCTCCGCCGCGGCGAAGGTCACGCCGCGCGCCTTGAGCGCTTCATAGCAGCGCTGTTCGACAGTTTTTTCCGCCATAATAAGACTTCCTTTCAGAACTTGATGCGCACGAACTCGCGATTCGTCATCGCGCGGTCGATAAGGCCCTCGATATCAAGGACAGCCTCGGCCTCACGGACCTCGTCGAGATTCGGCTTCGTGCGCGGATGGCGTGGGGTGAAGACCGTACAGCAATCCTCATAGGGTAAGATCGACGTATCGAACGTGCCGATCTTACGGGACAAACGCACGATCTCTTCCTTATCCATGCCGATGAGCGGGCGCAGGACGGGAAGATCGACGACATCCTCGGTCACGCGCAGAGCCTCCATCGTCTGAGACGCGACCTGACCGAGGTTCTCGCCCGTGACGAGCGCCTTGGCCCTGACCTGATCGGCCACGCGCTGGGAGATGCGCATCATAAAGCGGCGCATGATGAGCGTGAAGAATTCCTCGGGGCAGTTTCTTCTGATCTCCTCCTGGATCTCGGTAAACGGCACGATCTGCACCGTCAGCCGCCCGCACCAGGGGACTAAGAGCTTGGCAAGGGAAAGCACCTTCTCTTTCGCCTCATCGGACGTGTACGGTGGGGAGAAGAAGTGCACCATTTCGAGCTTGACGCCGCGCTTGGCGATCATGTAGGACGAGACGGGCGAGTCGATGCCGCCGGAGAGCAGGCTCACCGCCACGCCGCCCATGCCGATGGGCAGGCCGCCCGCGCCCTCTTCCGCGGGGCCGTGGACATAGGCCGCATCGTCGCGAATTTCGATGTGCACGACGAGCTCGGGGTCGTGGACGTTGACCTCGCACGTCGGGAACGCCTGATGCAGCGCGCCGCCGACCTGCTGGGAGATCTGGATGGACGTCAAGGGGAAGGTCTTGTCAGCGCGCTTGCTCTCGACCTTGAAGCTCTTCGCCGCGCGCATCTCGCACGCAAGGTAATTTTTCGCCGCGGAGATGATCTTCTGGATGTCCTTTTCGCACGGCAGCGCCTTTGAAACGGCGATGATGCCGAAAATCTTCTTGCAGCTCTCAAACGCGGCCTCGATGTCGCACTCGTCGTCCTTCGGCTCGACATAGATGGTGCTCTGCTTGGAGTAGACGCGGAAATTGCCGCATTTCGACACGCGGCGGTTGACGTTCGACATCAGCTTATCTTCGAAGCTGCGGCGGTTCAGGCCCTTGAGCACGACCTCGCCGAGCTTGCACAGGATCATTTCATGCATTGGTATTGTTCTCCTCATTTGTTATGGCCGCTTCCGCATCGGCGGAAAATGCGGCTGAATTTTCGTTGTCTTCGGATTTGGCAGGCTTTTTCCCTTTGCGGGTGAGCCCCAGTGTAAAGCACAGCGGCTCAACGGCGGCCAGCAGGGCAAAGAGCGCATAGCTGAACATCGTGCCCTCTCCGCTCACCCCGTTGATCCCGACCATGGCGGGCGCCATCGGCAGCTCCCAGATCATCGCAAGGATGCTCCCCGAGCCGAACGGGACAGGCATCACAAGAAGCGAGGCAAGATTCAGCACATAGAGCACGATCGCCGCATTCCAGCAGCGGTTTTTGTCGATCCCCCGGTCCGGCCGCAGGCCCCAGCCGAACAGAAAGAAAGCGCCGACACATAGACGACGCCGAGCGCGAGCCCGACGGGCGTGGCAAACGTAAAGGACGAGGTCGACCCCGTGCCGCCGAACGCCGCGAACAACAGGATAAAAGCCGCGCCCTGAGCGATATGGCTCAAAATGGAAAGCGCGCCAAACTGGATGTAGTCATACCTTTTCATCTCATTCACCCCTGTAAAATATCCGTGTTGCGGTACTGGATGGCCTCGGCCAGATGATGCGCCTCGATCTTCTCGCTGCCGTCGAGGTCGGCGATCGTGCGCGCAACGCGCAGTAATCTATCGTGGCTTCGCGCCGTGAGGCCGAGGCGCTCGAACGCGCCTTTGAGCAGCTTTTCGCCCGCGGCGTCCAGTGTGCAGAACTCGCCCACCATCGCGGGTGTCATTTGCGCGTTGCAGGTGATGTTCGTGCCGGAAAAGCGCTGCTTCTGGATGTCGCGCGCGGCGTTCACGCGCGCTTTGACGTCAGCGGAGGACTCCGCTTTTTCGCGCCGGCGCATGGCTTCGAACTCGACGCTCGGCACGTTGACGTGTAAGTCCATGCGGTCGAGCATCGGACCGGAGATCTTTTCGACGTATTTTTCCACCTGCTGCTTGGTGCAGTGGCAGCGCCCCGAGGGGTGGCCGTACCAGCCGCAGCGGCAGGGGTTCATCGCGCCGACGAGCATGAAGCGGCTCGGCAGCGTGATACTGCCCGCGGCGCGGGTGATGGTGACCTCGCCGTCCTCGATGGGCGCGCGCAGCACCTCGAGCACGTCGCGGTGGAATTCGGGGAGCTCATCTAAAAAAAGCACGCCGTGGTGCGCGAGCGAAATTTCACCGGGCTTGGGCGTCTGCCCGCCACCGGTCATCGCGGAGGCGGAGAGCGTGTGGTGCGGCGCGCGGAACGGGCGGTGCAGCAGCATCGGGTGCGAGCTGTCGGTCAATCCCGCGACTGACCAGATCTCGGTCGCTTCAAGTGCTTCCTTTCGCGTCATGTCGGGCAGGATCGACGGAAGCCGCCGCGCCAGCATGGATTTGCCCGCGCCGGGCGAGCCGATGAGCAGGATATTGTGCCCGCCCGCAGCGGCGATCTCCAGCGCGCGCTTGACATTTTCCTGCCCCATGACGTCGGAAAAGTCGGGGCCGGTCTCGCTCGTCTGCTCCGCCTGCCACTTCGGCTGGGGCGAGAGCTTCTTTTCACCCTTCAAATGCTGCACGAGCGACACGACGTCCGGCACGCCGTAAACGGTCACGCCGTCGGCAAGCGTCGCCTCCGCTGCGTTCGCCGCGGGGACGTAGAGCGTCCTGATGCCCGCGCGCACCGCGGCCATCGCCATCGGCAAAACGCCGTTCACCGCGCGAAGCGTGCCGGTCAGCGAGAGCTCGCCGACAAAGGCCGCGTCCTTCGCGGGGGGGCTTGATCTCCTCTGCGCTGGCAAGGATGCCGAGCAGGATGGGCAGGTCATAGAGCGTGCCCTCCTTTTTCCGACCCGCGGGGGCGAGGTTCACCGTGATGCGCGAGACAGGGAACTTCACACCGCAGTTTTTCACTGCCGCGCGCACGCGCTCGCGATTCCTTGACGGCCGTGTCGCCAAGGCCGACGATGTCAAACGCAGGCAGGCCCCCGGATAAAAAGCATTCCACCGTGACCTCGTAGCCCGAGATGCCCTGAAGGCCGAGCGAGCGCACCGCTGTGACCATACTGTTTTCCTCCCTCTTTCGCATCGAATCGCACAGTTTGCAATTAGTATAGCACATTTTTTGCATCAGGCAAATCCCCCTCCGCGCATTTTTGCACATTTTGCACAAAATCAATAAATCCTCGCAAAAGTTCTCGAAAAATAAAAGGAATTGAACCTATTGTTGCAAAATAGTGAATGTTTTTGCGGGAACAAGGCGTTTACATAGCGAAAAAAGTGTGCTATAGTGTCATCGTTGAATTTTGCGTTCACACGCAGAAGAACCGTTTTTTGACGGTGAAATAAATAGGAGGTTCATTTATGGCAAGAAAAATGAAATCCATGGACGGCAATAATGCTGCGGCTCACGTAAGCTATGCTTTCAGTGAAGTTGCGGCAATTTATCCCATTACGCCGTCCTCCCCGATGGCCGACCTGGTCGACCAGTGGTCTGCAAATGGCCTGAAAAACATCTTCGGCAGCCAGGTCAAGGTCGTCGAGATGCAGTCCGAAGCCGGTGCTGCCGGCGCAGTGCACGGCTCCCTCGGCGCCGGTGCTCTGACCACCACCTACACGGCCTCTCAGGGCCTGTTGCTGATGATCCCGAACATGTACAAGATCGCAGCTGAGCAGCTCCCCTGCGTGTTCCACGTCTCCGCCCGTACTGTTTCGACCCACGCGCTGAACATCTTCGGCGATCACTCCGACGTCATGGCCTGCCGCCAGACCGGTTTCGCCATGCTGTGCGAGGGCAACGTACAGGAAGTGATGGATCTCTCCCCCGTGGCACACCTGGCCGCGCTTTCCGGCAAGGTCCCGTTCATCAACTTCTTCGACGGTTTCCGCACCTCCCACGAGATCCAGAAGATCGCCGTGTGGGATTACAAGGATCTCGCCGACATGTGCGACATGGACGCTGTCAAAGCGTTCCGCGAGCACGCCCTCAACCCCGAGCATCCCGCCATGCGCGGCTCCCATGAGAACGGCGATACGTTCTTCCAGCACCGCGAGGCCTGCAACCAGTACTACGACGCTCTCCCCGAAGTCGTGGAAAAGTACATGGGCAAGATCAACGAGAAGCTCGGCACCGACTACAAGCTCTTCAACTACTACGGCGCGCCCGACGCTGACCGCGTCATCATCGCGATGGGCTCCATCTGCGACGTGGCCGAGGAAGTCATCGACTACCTCAACGCCCACGGCGAGAAGGTCGGTCTCATCAAGGTCCGTCTGTACCGCCGTTCAAGGCTGAGCGCCTGATCGAGGCCATCCCCGCCACCGCCAAGAAGATCGCGGTCCTCGACCGCACCAAGGAGCCCGGCGCACAGGGCGAGCCCCTCTATCTCGACGTCGTCACCGCGCTGGCCAACGCCGGCATCACCGACAAGACCGTCATCGGCGGCCGTTACGGTCTCGGCTCCAAGGACACCCCGCCCGCTTCCGTGTTCGCTGTTTACACCGAGCTTGCCAAGGCGGAGCCCAAGCGTCAGTTCACCATCGGCATCGTCGATGACGTGACGAACCTCTCCCTGCCCGAGGACAAGAACTGCCCGAACACCGCAGCCGAGGGCACCATCGAGTGCAAGTTCTGGGGTCTCGGCGGCGACGGTACCGTCGGTGCGAACAAGAACTCCATCAAGATCATCGGTGACCACACCGACAAGTACGTCCAGGCCTACTTCCAGTACGACTCCAAGAAGACCGGCGGCGTGACGATCTCCCACCTGCGTTTCGGCGACAAGCCCATCCGCAGCCCCTACTACATCAACAAGGCCGACTTCGTTGCCTGCCACAACCCCAGCTACATCACCAAGGGCTTCAAGATGGTCAACGACGTCAAGCCCGGCGGCGTGTTCATGATCAACTGCCAGTGGGACTTCGATGAGCTGAACCATCACCTCAAGGCGGACGCCAAGCGCTACATCGCCAAGAACAACATCCAGCTCTACACCATCAACGCCATCGACCTTGCCATCAAGATCGGCATGGGCAAGCGCAACAACACCATCCTCCAGTCCGCGTTCTTCTCCCTCGGCGAAGGTCATGCCCGAAGAGCAGGCCATCCAGTACATGAAGGACGCCGCGACGCACTCCTACCTGAAGAAGGGCCGAGGACGTCGTCGATATGAACCACAAGGCCATCGACCTCGGCGCCACCGCCTACACCAAGATCGACGTTCCCGCCGATTGGGCGAACGCTGTTGACGCTGACGAGGCCGTCTCCTACGAGGGCAAGGCCGAGCTCGTCGAGCAGGTCAAGAACATCCTCGATCCCGTGGACAAGATGGACGGCGACAGCCTGCCCGTTTCCGCCTTCATGCCTCACGTGGACGGCCAGTGGGAGCTTGGCGCTGCCGCTTACGAAAAGCGCGGCGTTGCCGTTTCCGTTCCCACGTGGGACGAGACGAAGTGCATTCAGTGCAACAACTGCGCTTACGTCTGCCCGCACGCCACCATCCGTCCCTTCGCTCTCACCGAGGAAGAGGCCAAGAATGCTCCTGCCAATGCCAAGATCGTCGACATCAAGGCCGGCAAGGGCAAGGGTGTTTACAAGTACACGATGGCCATCTCCCCGCTCGACTGTATGGGCTGCGGCGTTTGCGTCGGCCAGTGCCCGGTCGGTGCTCTGACGATGGTCGGTCAGGAGTCCGAGCTGCCTGAGCAGGATGTGTTCAACTACTGCGTCTCCAAGGTCTCCGACAAGAAGGACATGCAGGATCTCACCGTCAAGGGCAGCCAGTTCAAGCAGCCCATGCTCGAGTTCTCCGGCTCCTGCGCAGGCTGCGCCGAGACCAGCTATGCCCGTCTCGTCACTCAGCTCTTCGGCGACCGTATGTACATCTCCAACGCCACCGGCTGCTCGTCCATTTGGGGCGGCCCCGGCGCTACCTCTCCGTACTGCACGGATAAGAACGGCCACGGCCCGGCTTGGTGCAACTCCCTGTTCGAGGACAACGCCGAGCACGGCTTCGGTATGTATGTCGGCCAGGAGAAGATCCGCGAGGATCTGATGGCCAAGACCGAGCAGCTCCTTGCCATCGAGTGGGCACAGCCCGCACTGAAGGAAGCCGCTCAGAAGTGGCTCAACACCAAGGACGACGGCAACGCCAACGCCGAGGCTGCGAAGGAATACGTCGCGGCCCTGCAGGCGAACATCGCCACCGTCGACGAGCTGGCCGCTGTGCCCAAGTTCGCTGAGCACGCTCGCCGAGCTCAAGGCCAAGGGCGAGAAGTTCTGCGACTGCGATGCCTGCAAGCTCGTTGCTGAGATCCTCGACAAGAAGGATTACCTCTCCAAGAAGTCCGTTTGGATCTTCGGCGGCGACGGTTGGGCTTACGATATCGGCTTCGGCGGCGTGGACCACGTGCTTGCTCAGAACAAGAACGTCAACGTCTTCGTCTTCGATACCGAGGTCTACTCCAACACCGGCGGTCAGGCTTCCAAGGCTTCCAACATCGGTCAGGTCGCTCAGTTCGCGGCTGCCGGTAAGGAGACCAAGAAGAAGAGCCTTGCTGAGATCGCGATGAGCTACGGCTACATCTACGTCGCGCAGATCGCCATGGGCGCCAACCCGGCCCAGACCATCAAGGCCATCACCGAGGCTGAGGCTTACAACGGCCCGTCCCTGATCATCGGCTATAGCCCCTGCGAGATGCACTCCATCAAGGGCGGCATGATCAACTGCCAGAAGGAAATGAAGAAGGCTGTCGAGTGCGGCTACTGGAACCTGTTCCGCTTCAATCCCGCGGCTGACAAGAAGTTCACGCTCGACTCCAAGGCTCCTGCCGGCGGTTACCGTGAATTCCTGATGAACGAGGCGCGTTACAGCCGCCTGACCCGCGAGTTCCCCGAGCGTGCGGAGGGTCTCTTCACCCGCAACGAGGACGCGGCCAAGGAGCGTTACGAGCACCTCACCAAGCTCATCGACCTGTACGACAAGCAGTAATTGCTGTTCCTACGGTATGAAAAAGGAGCACCCGAAAGGGTGCTCCTTTTTTGCGTTACTTTGCGTCTGCATTCAGCAGCTTTTCGCCGACGGTCGCCTTTTGGACATCGGTCATTTGCACACTGCCCGACACAAACTCGACAATGCGCGTGCCGCCTGTGATGAGCCAGTGGTCAAGCCACTGCTCCTCTTCCTCGTCGTAGAGCCGCCACGCCTGCTCTGCGCCCCACGGCGCGGCGTCGACCTCGCGGTAGGCGTAAGGGAGACGGCGATGCTCGCCGTCGACAAGGGCAGTCTGCTCATAGTCCAGTTCGGAGGCGAGGCAGCGGTCAAACCACGATGCAAGATACACATCCCCGATGTCGTAGTGGATCCGCGCAGGATTGCCGCGCGCCGTCTCCGGATGCTCGGGATCATCCAAACTGGCAAGCACATCTCGCTGCTCTCCGCCATACCGCGCAGCGAAGGGCGAGGAGCTCCCCCAACTCAGGCACGACCAGCGCGCATTCTCATCCTCTATGCCGAGGTCGGAGAGGTAAAGCGGCAGCGCGTCGTGGTAGACCGTCGCCCGAAATTCTTCATCATACAGCTCAGGCGGAACTTCATCGCTGTCAAAAAGTCCGTTCTGCTCCATGGTGAGCAGCACCCCCACCGAAGCCAGCGCGACCGCCGCCGTCACGCAGGCCGTGACGATGTAGCGCTTCGCCCTGCCCGCACCGGTTTTCACCGCCGAATAGGTGAGAAACATCGCAGCAAACGGCGTGATCCCGCACAGGATCGCGGCAAGGTAAAGCCTCCCCGCACTGCTGCTGCCGGTTCCCAGCAGAGCTCTCACCAAAATGCCGAAAAGTGTCAGCAGCAGCGCCGCGCGCTCCAGTATCTGGAGCCACGGGCGCGACTTTGCAGGCAAAAAGCGGTGTTCCTCTCTCGCCGTGCGCGCCGCCTTCCGATACCAGCTGTTATAGCAGATAAGGTCAGTCCCGCAGATCAGCGTGACAACAGGCGAAATACATGACAAAAAATCCCCCATTCCATAGATAAGCGTATTCAGAGGGTCTGTTTTCAGGCCGGTCAGGATATCCCAGATCCTGAGGAGCATATAGCCGAACCAAAAAATCATCATACTGTGGTAATATTTGAGTGCGCGGTGCATCGCGTCCACCTGCAAAACAGGGTCAGTCTCAACATCCACAGCGTTTTCATCCGCTGTGCAGAGCACATGGCGGGTCCTCCCGCCAAGGCCGCCGCCCTCGCCCTCGGCTCCGTCTCCCCAGAAGGTCAGATCACCAACGCCCGCTGACTGCTGCCAGCCTGCCTGTGCACAGTACTCGAGGAAAACATCTTCGCCGTCTGCACCACCGTCATCGGGATAGTAGGTGATGGCGAAGCGCAGCTTCTGCGGCTTAATGCGGCGGTAGCGGATGAACAGGCCCACGCGGTCGGGCGCCCAGCCCTCCGCCGCCATGCGCTCAAAGTGGCGCGCAAGGCCCTCGGTGTCGTAAAAAGAATAGGGATTCAGCTCCCGTTTGGTGTTGCGCATCAGAAAAACCTCGCTTTCTCTCATTTCTCGCCGCCCACGATAGGGCGTTATCTCTCAAATAGCTTCTCGTAGTCCCGCACCTGTGCTTGCAGACGCTCCACCTCGTTTTGCAGCAGCGTTTTTCCCTCCGCTGTGAGCTGATAGCTGCGCCGCCGCCCCTCCGCGCGCGTTTCGACGATATACCCCGCCGCCAGAAACTGCTCGAGCAGGTTGTAGAGCGTCCCCGGGCCGACGGCCACACGCCCGCCCGTCAAGTCGTTCACGCGCGCCATCACGTCCATGCCGCAGCACTCCTCGCGCAGACACAGGAGGATGTAAAACATCTGCTCGGTCAGCGTGCTGAATTTCTCCCGCGCCATTGTCGGCCTCCTTTTATCGATATTCGATATTCTTGAAGAGAGTATATTATCGAATATCGATATTGTCAAGAGGGAGATTTTCTTTTTCAAAGAAAGACTCCCTCTTGTTCGCACAGGTGCGAAAGAAATGCCGCCTGCGGGCGGCAGGGTCAAAGGGGGTATTCTCTTTCGCAAAAGAGAATACCCCCTTTGGAACCCCAAGAGAAAGGCTTTCATTGCAAGCGAACAGCTCGAAGAGCTGCAATGCTTGCCGATTGCACTGCCCGCGCGCGGCGTTGCCGCGTTTGGAGTTGCTATACGATTTGCCGCTGCTTCTATCATCCGCTGCCGCTCTGCTCATCTTGTAGGAGTACGCAGTAATTTCCGTTTACCGCCAGTCCCATCAATGCGGCGAGCGCAGCAATGCCGCTATTTCGCACGCAGTCTGCCGCCGATGCGAACGTCACTCGCGCCTCACGATAGTAAGGCGCGGTTGCGAACGGCATCGACTCGCAGAAGCTTCATGGCGAAGCCATGTACACCGCACCCACACTGCGCAGCGCGTGCAGTCTTTCAAGAATAAGACCCGCAATGTCGGGGGTCGAGGGGGCCTCCCCTCGTCCTTTCTCTTGGGGGTGTAAGGGGGATATTCTCTTTCTCGAAAGAGAATATCCCCCTTAATGCGCACTCCCGCACAGTGCGGAAGAAATAAAAAAGCAGCCCTTTCGGTCTGCAAAATCTCCGCGCGCTGGAGAGCGCGCAAAAAAGGAGCACCCCTGCGGGTGCTCCCTTTCTTCACTCTCCCAAGAGCCGAACGACACTTTCCCAGCGGAGCTGGTCCGTGTCGTAGCCATACGACTTCCCCTTCGCGTCCGTGTAGCGGAAAAACGGCCCCTCCGTCCAGTCGTTGGACGGATTCACGAGCTCGACCTTCCAGATCTCAAGCGTCGAGCCATCGCCGTAGTCGATCACGGCGTAGGGCATCTCCTCCGGCGCAGCGGCGGTGCGGCCCGCGCCGGCCTTGTCGATAAGGTATAAAAGGTCACTGAGATCGTCGATCGATACGTCCGTTTCGCTTCCGTTCACTGTGACGCGAAACGTCTCTGTGCTTCGCGCATCGCGCGTGCTGTCCGTCAAATCGGAGATAAAGGCATGAAAACGGAACTGGTGGTGACAGGCCCAGTACGTCAGGCCGCCGAACAGCAGAAACAGCACGCAGCAGAGCGCGATGGGGCCAGTCAAACGCTTGGGCTTTGGCTTGCCGCGGTCAACGGAATCGTAAAGTCCCATGACTTCCCTCCTGTTCTCTTGTCCGATCAGTTTCTTTCCTCTCTATGCCGGTTGAATTGCGAAAATTACTGGTTCGCCGCGCGCTCCGCCGCCTCGACGACATGGCTTGCGAGGATCGTGCTCGTCACGGTGCCGACGCCGCCGGGGACCGGGGTGATGGCCTCGACGACCGGCTCAACTTCGGCAAAGCGGGTGTCGCCGCAGAGGTTGCCGTCCGCGCCGACGTGGATGCCGACATCCAGCACGACCTGACCGGCGCGCACGCTCTCCGCGCCGACCATACCGGCCTTACCGGCGGCGACGACGAGGATGTCGGCCTCGCGGCAGATGTCGGGCAGATTCTCGCTGCGGCTGTGGCAGATGGTCACGGTCGCATGCTCGGCGAGCAGCAGCAGAGAGACCGGCTTGCCGATGACAAGGCTGCGGCCGATGACGACGACGCGCTTGCCTTTGATGGGGATGTTGTAGTGCTTGAGCAGCGCCACGCAGGCCGCGGCGGTGCAGGGGGGATAACCGCCCTTGGTGCCGGCGTACACGGCGGTCATGGAGCCGTCGGTGATGCCGTCCATGTCCTTTTTCGGGTCGAGCGCCGCGCGCGCCGCCTCGTCATCCAGGTGCCCCGGCAGCGGGCGGAACATCAGCACGCCGTGGACCTTCTCGTCCGCGTTTAGCGCGTGGATGTTCTCCATCAGCACCTTCTGCGTCACATCCTCAGGCAGGACGACCTGACGGACGGCGACGCCGACCTTTTCGCAGCGCTTGAGCGCACCGCGCTCGTAGGCCAGGTCGTCCTCGCGTGCACCGACGCGCAGGATGGCGAGGCATGGCTCTACGCCGTTTTTCTTCAGTTCTTCCGTCTTTGCATGGAGCCCCTCGGTCAGCGCCTTGGCGACCTCGGCTCCCTTGAGCAGCATAGCCATGGTAAAAATTCCTCCTCTGATCGACGCGGTCATCCGCGTTCCTATCCATGATTAGGATAACAAAATTAAAAATTGCTGTCAATTTCTTTTGACAAGCGCGGCGGGATATTATTTTACTTTCTTCGGCAGCTTGCCTTTTCCCTCGCTTTTTGCTACGATAGGAACGATAAATTTTGAAAGCATCAGGAGGGTCCTTCCCATGTCTGTGATCGAAGAGAAAAAAGCACTGAGAACCTTTATCCGCAAGAAAGAGCGCACGCTCGACCCCACCTATAAGGCCGAGAGCTCCGAGGCCATCTGCCGCCACCTGCTCGCACTCGACGAGTACAAGAGCGCGAAAGTCGTCTTCGCCCTTGCCGGCACCGAAAAGGAGATCGACACCTCGCTCTTTATGAACGAGACCATTGCTGCGGGCAAGACGCTGATCCTGCCCCGCTGCGCCGCCGAGCACGCCATCGATCTGTGCATCGTGCGTTCGATGGATGACCTGGAGGCGGGCGCCTACGGCATTTTAGAGCCGAAAAAGAGCTGCGCACTCGTCACCGCGGCGGACATCGACTTCGCCGTCGTGCCCTGCCTGTCGTTCGACCGCAAGGGCCGCCGTCTCGGTCAGGGCGGCGGGTACTATGACCGCCTGCTGCCGCAGCTCCACTGCCCGACGGTGCTCATCTGCCGCGAGCAGCTCATGTCGCCCGAGGTGCCGGTCGAGGAGCATGATATGCGCTGCACGATGCTGGTTACGGAGAAAGGGATTTTGACGCCGGAGGCGTAAAAGAGCTTTTTTCCTGCACTGGTGCAGGAGGACGATTCCCGCACCGTGCGGGATTGCGTAAAAGGGGGATACTCTCTTTCTCGAAAGAGAGTATCCCCCTTTACAACCCCCGAGAGAAAGGACGAGGGGCCTTCCCCCTCGACCCCGCACATTGGCAGTTTTGGGCTTGAAGAACTGCACGCGCTGCGCAATCGGGTGCGGTGTACATGGCTTCGCCATGAGTCTTCTGCGAATCGTGACTGCTCACAACCGCGCCTTACTTCGTGAGGCGCGAGTGACGGCAGCACGGCGGCAGACTGCCTGCGGGCGCGGCATTGCTGCGCTCGCCGCATACAAAGAAATGACCGCATCAGCGGTCGTTTTCTTGTTCTTTTAAGTCGTCAAGTGCAGCTCGGACAGCTGCGACGACGAATGCCGAGAATGTGCAGTCCTTGCCGCGGATCGCGTTCTCGATCTCTTCGAGCATATCATTTGGAAAACGCACCGATTTGTTGGTCGTCGGCGGTACACTTGGAATTTTAAAAGCCATAGTCTCACCTGCAATACATTTCATATGACAAGTGTATTGCATTTTTGCCCAAATATGTGTAATATAAAAGTATTACATTTGTGTTGCGATAGGAGGACTATACTATGAACTATGAAAAGATGTACCATCTGCTGTTCAACGCCATCACTGACGCACTGGAACAAATGGAAAAGCAAAACCTTGGCAGCGCAAAAGACCTGCTCACCACCGCTCAGCAGAAAACCGAGGAAATCTACATGGAATCCGCCAACTAACCCGCGGCGAGCGCAGCAATGCTGCCTTCGGCAGGCAGCAGGTTTGCACAAATCTGAAGTAGCCGGAAATTGCGTTAGACTGCCGAATCGCAGGCAGAGCGGCAGCGGGTAATAGGAGCAACCCAAATCGTTTAGCAGCACCACTTGGCAGGCACCCGATTCGGCAAGCACCTCAGCTCTTCAAGCTACAATCTGCCAATGCAAAATTTCTCTCGGGGGATTGAAAGGGGGATACTCTCTTTTGAAAGAGAGTATCCCCCTTTTCCCTTTTATCCGTGCAGTGCCATCGGCACTGCTATTCCCCATCCACGCGCAGCGTGAAAAGTCTCCTCTTATCTGCAAAGATAAGAAAACCACCCCTCGCTGCTGCGTGTCTCTTCGATCGTCCATCCCGCTTCGACGAGCTTCTCGCGCACCTCCTCTGCGCGGTCATCAATAATGCCCGAGCAGAGGAAAATGCCACCCTTTTTGAGGAGCTTCCCCACCTGCGGGGCGAGCGCAATGATGACGTCCGCGACGATGTTCGCAACGATCACGTCATAGTCGCCGCCGAACTCCTTCTGGAGCCTTTTGTCGCTGAGCACATCGCCTGCGCGGACGGTGTAATGCTCCTTGCCGACGCCGTTGAGTGCGGCGTTTTCATACGCGACGCCGACGCACTTGTCGTCGATATCACAGGCAAAAGCATCCTTTGCGCCGAGCAGCAGCGCGGCGATGGATAAAATGCCGCTGCCGCAGCCAAGGTCTAAAACCTTTTCCCCGCCGTGGATATGCTGCTCAAGCGCCTGTAAGCACAGCCGCGTCGTGGCGTGGCTGCCGGTGCCGAACGTCAATCCGGGATTTAAGACAAGCTTGACGCGCCCGTCCTCCTGCGCCTGCTCCCATTCCGGCACGACGAGCAGCCGCTCGCCGATCTCCATGGGCTTGTAGAACTGCTTCCAGTTGTTCTCCCAGTCCGCGTCTTCGACATTTTCCATGCTGAGGATCAGCGGCGCGTACTCGGGATGCTGCTTTTTGAAGGCCGACAGACCGATACGGAACTGCGCGAGGGTGTTATAGCCCTCGGCGCTGTCCTCCAAATAAAACGTGATGCGGCTCTTGCCGTGCATCTGCTCCATCAGCTCGTCGTCGACATAGTCCCAGTACTGGTGGTTATTTTCGAGGAAGTCCTTGAAGTCGCCCTCCTCGTCGATCATCAGGCTGTCGATGCCGTACTCGCTCAAAAGCTCTGTCGCGGGTTCGATGCCCGCGGGCTGTGTGTCAAGGTGTAATTCCAGCCACTTCATCGCTCAGTCCCCACAAAGAACAGGCCCAATGTACCGCAGCCGGTGTGCGCGCCGATGACGGGGCCGATGAAGTCATCGCGCACGTCCGTCACGCCGAAGCGCTCCTTGAGCAGCCCCTTGACGTACTCGACGGACTCCGGGCAATTGGCGTGGCAGATGAGCATGGGCTGGTTTTTCTCTGGCTCGACGCCGATCTCGCCAACCTTGTCGACAAGCGCGCGCAGCGCCGCCTTCGTGCCACGGGCCTTGCTCACGGGGGTCAAGCGGCCCTCGCTGTCCGTGTGCATGACGGGCTTGATACCGAGCATCGTGCCGACCAGCGCCGCCGTGGAGCTCACGCGGCCGCCGCGCTTTAAGTGGTTCAGATCGTCGACGATGAACCAGTGGCACTGGCTCTGGATGATGGAGCGGACGTAGGCATCCAGCTCGTCGATGGTCAAATTCTTCTCGCGGCGCTCGCGCACGGCGCGATAGAGCAGCATGCCCTGCCCGCGCGAGGCGGACAGCGAGTCAATGACTAAGATCTTCGCCTCGGGGTACTTTTCGCGCAGGTCTTCCGCCGCGATGCAGGCGGACTGATACGTTGTGGACAGCGCGCTCGAAAGCAGACGCAGAGGATGTCCTTGCCCTCCTGCAAGACCTTTTCCATCGCGTCGGTGAACTGGCCGACGTTGACCGCGGCGGTCGTGCAGTCCGCGCCCGCGGCGATCTTGGCGAAAAATTCCTCGGGCGACATGTCCGCGTGGTCAGGGGTATTCAAAAGCGTCTTGCCCTCGATGGTGAACGAGAGCGGCAGGACCGTCAACTCGAGCTCTTCGACCTCCTGCTGGCTCAGATCGCAGCAGCTATCGGTCATAATGATATAATCACGCATTACAGCACTTCTCCTTTCAGGGAAGAAAATCACGTTTTTGTCTTTTGTATCCTGTCGGATGCCATATTATACCAAATTCCCCCACAGCCTGTAAATATGCCGTGAAATTTATTTTCCCTTCCGCTTCGGCATAGCCGCATGGAATTTGCAAAGGGGCGCGGCCATGCCGCGCCCCTTACCGTGCTTTTATTTTGTATCCGAGCACTGCTCCACCTGTATTCCCGCAAGCTTCAGAAATTTTTGTCCGTTTGAATGCTCTGGGTCAGGAACTTGCCGTCCTTGAACAGCGCGTAGGTCGTCACCGGGGCGGGTACGCTCTGTGCCTGCTCCCTGCTGGTGACGTGGATGACCTTCAGAGGCACGTGGTACGCTCTCGCGGTCTCTTCCACACGCGACACCCAGTAGTAAGTAAACGGGCACTGGTCGGTATAATAGAGGACAAAGCCGCTCTCTTCCACCGCAGGGTGCTTGGCACAGGCCTTGAACCTCGGCGGCTCTGCATCCTGTGCAAGCGGCAGGTACATCAAATTGATCCCGCATTCCGATGTATCGGCAACGGCAAATCCCTTATATGCCAGATACTTCGGGTCGGAGAGGAACTCCCGCTTTCGCCCCTCGGACGAGAGAATGCACAGCCCCTTTCGTCCCTGCTCCTTTGCGTCCCGGATGCACTCTTCCAGCAGATCATTGGAATATCCGTGCCCTTTCAGCGAGCCGGAGACCCACAGGCAGTCAATATAAAAATACCCGTCCGCCTGAATAGGGACCCACGCGTTTTCCGCCGGAATATACTCAATGAAGCACTTGCCGCGCTCCGTGCTCCGGCAGAAGACCAGCCCCTCTTTAAAGCGCTGCTTGAGCCACTCCTTTTTGATGACGCCCTGCTTGCCGGACATCGCACAGCAGATGTGCTCTTTCTCAATATTATCATCGGTGATTCGGATATAGTCCATCGAAAGAACCTCCCGGATATTTCATAAATTCTCCGCACCCTGCGGGCGCCGTCCCTTACTTCTCAGCCCGACAGCTGTCGATCTTTCAGATTTGCTTACGCCGCCGCAAACCGATAGGTGACCGAGTTCTGCCATGGCTCCTCGTTTGCCAAGTCCGTCCTGATCACCTCGCCGCCCATCTTCTCATAGAATGCTCGGGCATTCAGATTCTCGGGAACACAGTGGCAGGTAAAAAACTTCGCCCCGTGTTCCCTGCAATACGCCTTGATAAAATCAAATGCCGCCCGACCGATCCCCTGCCGCTGATATTCAGAGAGAATATACAGTGACTGCAAGACGATCCCGTCGGTTCTGCTTATCGTCAAATAGCCGATATTTTGATCGTCTTTTTGGAGCAGATACACAGAATACGCCGGATCATTGATCCGTAGCAGTTCTTTCTCCTGATGCCACGCCCAATCAAAGTTGTCGATCATATCATCGGGGTAGATCCCTCTGTAAGTAGTGCCCCAAATTTGATGCCGCAGGGCAATGATCTCCGGCACATCCTCTTTGGCCGCCTCGACAAACATACTATCGCTTCTCATAGGGCAAGTTTCCTCCCCGTAACGCTTTCAACTTTTTCACATCCAGCATACCATGCCGCCGATTTCGCCGCAAGCGCAAAAAAAGCAGCGCCGGTTGGCGCTGCTTTTTGATTCTTTTGGGAATTTGAATTACTGCTGCTCGGCGGCCTTTGCAGCGGCCTGCTGGGCTTCGATCTCGATGAGGGCGTCCTTGCGGGAGAGGTTCCAGCGGCCCTTCTCGTCGATCTCCATGAACTTGACCCAGATCATATCGCCGACGGTGACGACATCCTCGACCTTCTCGACGCGCTTGCGGTCGAGCTTGGAGATGTGGACCAGGCCGTCCTTGCCCGGGGCAATCTCGACGAACGCGCCGAACTGCATCAGGCGCACGACGCGGCCATAGTAGAGCTTGCCGACCTCGGGCACGAAGACGATATCGTCGATGCACTTCTTCGCAGCGTCGCACGCGGCGGCGTTGGCGGAGGCGATGTGGATGGTGCCGTCGTCGTCGATGTCGACCTTGGCGCCGGTATCGGCAACAATCTTCTGGATGACGCTGCCGCCCTTGCCGATGACCTCGCGGATGCGCTCGGGGTCGATGTGCATGGTGATCATCTTGGGCGCATACTGGCTGACCTCGGCGCGCGGCTCGGAGATGCAGGGCAGCATGATCTGGTCGAGGATCTGCACGCGCGCGTCATAGGTGATCTCAAGGGCGTTCTTGATGATGGCCATCGTCAGACCGTCGTTCTTGAGGTCCATCTGGATGGCGGTGATGCCCTTCTTGGTACCGGCAACCTTGAAGTCCATTTCGCCGTGGAAGTCCTCAACACCCTGAATGTCGATGAACGTGGTGAAGTCGTCGCCGTCCTGAATGAGGCCGCAGGAGATACCGGCGACGGGCGCCTTGATGGGAACGCCTGCGTCCATCAGCGCGAGCGTAGAGCCGCAGATGGAGCCCTGAGAGGTCGAGCCGTTGGAGGAGACGACCTCGCTCACGACGCGGATGGCATACGGGAACTCGTCGACAGACGGGATGACCGGCAGCAGCGCGCGCTCAGCGAGAGCGCCGTGGCCGATCTCGCGGCGGCCGGGGCTGCGGGAGGGCTTGGCCTCGCCGACGGAGTAGCCGGGGAAGTTATAGTGGTGCATATAGCGCTTTTCGGTCTCTTCCCAGATGGTGTCGAGCTTCTGGGCGGCGGAAAGCGTGTCAAGCGTACAAACGGAGAGCACCTGCGTCTGGCCGCGGGTGAACAGGCCCGAGCCGTGGACGCGGGGCAGGACGCCGACTTCGGCAGCGAGAGGACGGATCTCGTTCTTCTGGCGGCCGTCGACGCGGTGGCCTTCGAGCAGCCACGCCTTGACGATCTTCTTCTGGAACTTATAGGTGATCTCGTCGAGGAACTGATCCATATCGGGATACTCCTCGAGGAACTTCTCGTGCCAGTGCTCGATCATCTCGTTCCAGCGGGCCTCGCGGACGTTCTTGTCGTCGGTATCCATCGCGGCCTTGGCCTCGTCCATGAAGTTTTCGACGATCTTGTCGAACAGCTCCTGATTGAAGCTCGCGTGCGGGTAGTCGAACTTGGGCTTGCCGATCTCGGCGACCATGCGGTTGATGAGCTCGACCTGCTTCTGGTTCTCGTTGTGGGCAAGCTCGATGGCCTTGTACATGGTGTCGTTGTCGACTTCGTTCGCACCGGCCTCGATCATGACGACCTTCTTGCCGGTCGAGACGACCGTGACGTCGAGATCGCTGACCTTGCGCTGCTCGGAGTTGGGGTTGAGCACGAGTTCGCCGTTCACAAGGCCGACCTTGAGCGCGCCGACAGGGCCGTTCCAGGGGATATCGGAGATGGCGAGCGCGGCGGAGGTGCCGATCAGAGCCGCGATCTCGGGAGAGCAGTCATGGTCGACGCTCATGACCGTCGCCATGATGGAGACGTCGTTGCGGAAGTCGGAGGGGAAGAGCGGGCGGATGGGGCGGTCGATGACGCGGCTGGTCAGGATGCCCTTTTCGCCGGGACGGCTCGCGGCGGTTGAAAGAACCGGGGATGCGGCCGACGGAGTAGAGCTTCTCCTCAAAGTCAACGGAGAGGGGAAAGAAGTCGATGCCGTCGCGCGGGCGGGCGGAAGCCGTGGCGCAGACGAGCACGCGGGTGTCGCCGTAGCCGACCATGACGGCGGCGTTGGCGAGTTCAGCAAGCTTGCCGACCTCAAGCGTGAGGGGACGGCCAGCGAGCTCCATCTCGTACTTGTGGTAGTTGGGGAACTGTCTGTGGGTAATGATGGTAGACATTTGTCGATCTCCTTTTTTGTAAAATTCCGTATGGGAGCCGACCGTTTAGCACTTGAAAAAGCGTCGGTCACGCCGCCGCTTTTTCAACTGCTAAAGCATAGCAGGCTCTCATACGCGCGGGGAAAGTGCCAAGGGCGAAAGTGTGAAAGAAGGGTGGTGCGCATGCACACCACCCTGTTTTCAAACTTACTTACGGATACCCAGCTTGGCGATCAGGGTACGATAGCGCTCGATGTCCTTCTTCATGAGGTAGTCGAGCAGGCTGCGGCGCTTACCGATCATCTTGTACAGGCCGCGGCGGGAGTGGTTGTCCTGCGGGTGCTGCTTGAGGTGCTCGGTGAGCTGAGCGATTCGCTCGGTGAGGATAGCGACCTGAACCTCCGGAGAACCGGTGTCGCCTTCGTGGGTGCGGTTGGCTTCGATGATAGCCGTCTTCTGGTCTTTGAGCATCATAGTGTGATATCCACCTTTCATAAATTCTCCCAACACTGAGCGGCGGGTCGGTGAATCCTCCACGTCCTAAGTGCGGGAATGCGCACGATAATCGTGCTGAATTATGATAGCACAGCTTTTTCCTATTGTAAAGCAAAACCTGTGAAATGATACCGCTTTTTTGCTTTTTCCCGTCCCTCGCGGCAAAACAGAAGAAAAAAGAGACAGCCAAGGCCGTCTCTTTTCAGCACATGCGTTCTCACTCAAAAAGCGGCCTCGCCGCTGTTTCGATTATTTTCTCAGTCCCGCGAAATGCTCCTTCGTCACCTTGATGACCACGGGGCTCAGCAGCAGCAGCGCGATGAGGTTCGGGATGGACATGAGGCCGTTGAGCGTGTCGGAGATATCCCACACGAGCGTCAGGTCCGCGACCGCGCCGGCCACAACGACGAGGCAGAAGATGATCTGATAGGGGCGGATGATCTTGCTGCCAAAGAGGAACTCCGCGCAGCGCGTGCCGTAGAGCGCCCAGCCGAGGATGGTGGACGTGGCAAACAGCAGCAGGCCGACCGCAAGAATCAGAGAGCCCGCCTTGTCGCCGAAGACTGTGGCAAAGCCCGCGACCGCCGTGGGAACGCCCGCAGCTGCCGCGTTGCCGTAATTGCCGTCCGCCGCGCCGGAGCAGAGGACGACAAGGGACGTGAGCGTGCAGATGACGATGGTATCCATAAAGACCTCAAAGATGCCGTAAAGGCCCTGCTTGACGGGGTTCTTTTCCGAGGTGGCGGCGTGCGCGATGGGCGCGGAGCCGAGGCCCGCCTCGTTGGAGAAAACGCCGCGGCCGACGCCCTTGGTCATCGCAAGCTTGATGGAAATGCCCGCTGCGCCGCCGGTGACGGCAGCGGGGTTAAAAGCGCCCTGAAGATGGAAGCGAACACGCCGGGAACGGCGCTGACATTCGCAAACACGACGATAAGCGCGCAGACGATGTAAATGACGGCCATACCGGGCACGAGCTTTTCCGTGACCTGACCGATGCGCTTGACGCCGCCGAGCAGCACCAGCGCGACGAAGATGGCGACGCAAATGCCGGTGATGAGGCAGATCATCGTCTCCCTGCTCGCCGCGTTTTCATTGAACGCGACGGCAACGGACTTGACGGAATCCGCGATGGAGTGCACCTGCGCGATGTTGCCGATACCAAACGCCGCGATCGCGCCGAGGACGGCGAACACGCCGCCGAGCCACTTCCACTTCGGGCCGAGGACCGTTTTTAATGTAGTACATGGGGCCGCCGCACCAGTCGCCCTTTTCGTTGCGCTCGCGGTATTTGACGGCGAGCGTGACCTCAGAGAACTTGGTCACCATGCCGAACAGCGCCGACACCCACATCCAGAACACGGCGCCGGGGCCGCCTAAGATGATCGCGCCCGTGACGCCCGCGATGTTGCCCGTGCCGACGGTGGAGGCAAGGGCCGTGGACACGGCCTGCAGCGGCGTGATCTCGCCGTCGCCGGCCTCGCCCTTCTTAAAGATCTTTCCGATGGTGTTTTTCCACCAGTAGCCGATCTTGGTGAACTGGATAAAGCCCACAGCGATGCTCAGGTAGATGCCCGTGCCGACCAGCAGCGCCAGCATCACCGGTCCCCAGACGAAGCCGTTGACCGCAGTGTTGATCTTCATAAACTGTTCCATACACTTCTCCTTCCCAAAAATCACATTCCGTAAAACGTTTGATGAATTTCTTTCATATCTCAGAGAATACCAAATCGGCCGCCCGCTGTCAACGGGGCAAGTGTCGTTTTTTGTCGTGCGCGCATGGCAAATCATACATTCTGCATAAATTTTAATGCATTCTTTACCTACATTTAGTGATTTGCACAGCAAAACGGCGGAAATTTTTTGCATTCCCCGCTTGACAACCGGTGTCCGCCATGCTATCCTAACTGTACTAACACACTTAATACAGCAGGAGGCGCCTATGTTCCACTTGATATTTCTGATCCCGGTTCTTGTTGTACTGCTGCTCGGCATTTTGCTGCTCGCCGTGCTGTGCAGCCGATGAATGCAGGAGGAATGCCATGATCACCTTAAATTACCGCGACGCGCGCCCGATCTACGAGCAGGTGTGCGACGGACTGCGGCGGCTGATCGTCTCGGGCGCGATCGCCGACGGGGATAAGCTCCCCTCGGTGCGCGCGCTGGCGACGCAGCTTGCCATCAACCCCAATACCATCCAGCGCGCCTACAACGAGTTGGAAACGAGCGGCTACTGCTGCTCCGTGCCCGGCAAGGGCTGCTTTGCCGTGCACACCTACCGCGCGCAGGACGACGCGCGCCGCTTATCGCTTGAGCATCAGCTCAAAGAGCTTTGCAGGAGCTGCGCGCCATGGGCGTGAGCGAGGAAGACATTCAAGCATTGTGCAGGGAGGGAGACGCGAAATGATCGAAGTACGCGGTCTTAAAAAGACCTTTGACGGCTTTGCCGCGCTCGACGGCGCGGATCTGAGCGTGCCGCGCGGCGCGGTCTACGGCCTTGTGGGGCCAAACGGCGCAGGCAAAACGACGCTGCTGCGCCACTTGACGGGCGTTTATCATCAGGACAGCGGCAGCGTGACCTTTGACGGCCAGCCCGTCTGGGAAAACGCGGACGTGAAGGCGCGCATCGCCTCCATCCCCGACGACTGGTTCTACTTTATGCAGGCGGGGCTGCGCGATATGATGCGCTTTTACCGCGGGCTGTACCCGAAGTTCGATCAGGAGCGCTTTGAAAAGCTCCGCGAGGTCTTCGCGCTCGATGAAAAGCGGCCGCTGCGCCGCATGAGCAAGGGCCAGCAGAAGCAGGCGGCCTTCTGGCTCGCGCTGTGCACGATGCCGGACTATCTCATCCTCGACGAGCCGGTGGACGGTCTCGACCCCGTGATGCGCCGTCAGGTGTGGAGCCTCATCTTGCAGGACGTTGCCGAGCGCGGCACAACGGTGCTTGTCTCGTCGCACAACCTGCGCGAATTGGAGGACGTGTGCGACCACGTGGGCGTGATGAGCCGCGGCAAGCTCCTGCTTGAGCATTCGCTGAGCGAATTGCAGGACTATACCGTCAAGCTCCAGCTCGCCTTCGAGGGCGCGGAGCTGCCCGCCCTGCCGCAGGAGATCAAGGTGCTGCACCACGCGCAGACCGGGCGCGTCCACACGCTCATCTGCCGCGGCAGTGCAGAGGAACTGGAACAGCAGCTCGCCGCGCTGCACCCGATCTTTATCGACGCGGTGCCGCTGTCACTTGAAGAAATTTTCATCTATGAACTGGGAGGTGAGGACTATGCGATCCGCGACATCGTTCTTTGATAAGACCCTATTCCGCAGCCAGCTCAAGCACACCTGGCCCCTCTGGCTCGGCTACACCGCCTTGTGGCTTTTCCTCGTGCCGGTCATGCTCTTTTCAGGGCTTTCCGCCTATCAGGGCGGTTACAGCGCAGCGGATGCATCCTACCTGCTGCTCAATACCGGCGTGCGCGGCGGCATCTTCATTTCCTTCTTCTTCGGCCTTTTCTTTGCGATGCTCGCCTTCTCGCACCTGACGCAGAGCCGCGCGACGAACGGCTTCCACGCGCTCCCCGTGCGGCGCGAGACCATCTTTCTGACCGCCTACCTCACGGGACTGTTCTGCCAGCTTTCCACCATCCTCGTCACGTTTCTGCTCGGCGCGGCGGTCTCCGCCCCGCTGCACCTCAGTTTCTGGAGCGTCACTGGCGCGGCCATGGGCAGCGCCATGCTCGAAGCCGTCTTTTTCTACTCCTTCGCCGCGCTGTGCATGATGATGACGGGGCAGATCCTCGCCGCGCCCGTCTTCTATTTCGTCGGCAATATCCTCGTTCCGGGAATGGAATATCTGCTGCGCAACTTTGCGGGCAATTTCCTCTACGGCTACAGTGGGCACACCGACGTTGCGCTCGGTTTCCTCTCCCCGCCCCTCTATATGTACCCCGAGGTGGACATCGCCTCGATCGAGACCTGCGAGAGCGACTCGTACTATGTGACTGCCTACGCGCTTGAGCACCGCTCTTTCATGATCCTCGCCGCCTACGCGCTCGCGGGACTTGTCATCGCCCTCATCGCGCTGCTTCTCTACCGCACGCGCAAGAGCGAGATGACCGGCTCGACGGTCGCCTTCCCGTGGGCGACGCCCATCTTCAAGTACGGCGTGGCGTTCTGTACCGCCGTTGCCCTCGGGCAGTTCCTCTACTATTTCCTCTTCGGTCAGTACCGCTTGAGCGGCAACGATTCCCTGCCCGGCACGATCCTCTGCATGGCGGCGGCGGGGCTTGTGGGCTACTTTGTCGCCGAGATGCTCATCAAAAAGAGCTTCCGCGTCTTCCGCGCGGGCGCAAAGGGCGCGGCCATCGTCGCGCTTGCTCTTGTGCTGCTCGGCGTTGCGATGAGCTTCGACCTCACGGGCTATGAAAAGCACGTGCCGGACGAGAGCGAGATCGAATCCGTTTACTACACCTTCTCCGGCATGACGAACGTCACGACCGACGACGCCGATACCATCCGCCGTCTCACCGCGGCACACCAGGCCATCGTCAAAAACCGGAACGAGCAGGCGCGCATCGCAGACGCATGGGACGCGGATACGCTCTCCCAGAGCGATCATGACGACATCGAACACTTCTCCCTGCGCCTGACCTACTACCTCAAGGACGGCTCGCAGCTCTCGCGCTCCTATTCGCTCTACCTGCGGAGAAGCGAGCTCACCGCGCCCTCGTCCGCCACGGCGCGCGTGAACGCGCTCTATATGTGCAGAGAGTCCGTGCTCCGCCGTGTCCTCGGCTACGGCTGCGATCACCTCGGCGACACGCCGCGCTTCCTCGACAGCTACTGCTACTATTACGATGAGAACTCCAACACAAAGGACTATGCCCTCACCGCCGCGCAGGCTGAACAGGTCTACGCCGCGCTGATGCAGGACGTTCAGGATTCCGATAATGGCGGCAGCGACATCTTCGCCGTGCAGGAATACCAGTACGATCCCCCCATCTCCTTCTGGCTCGAGCTGTACTTTGAGTCCACCAATGAAGGCCGCCCGGAGGTGTATACGCTCAGCCCCCATGTGAATGGCTCGACGCCCAACACCCTGCAAGTACTCAGTGAGCTGCTGCCCGAGCTGAAATCCAACACCGTAACGCCGCCCAGCGACGACGGCATTCACACCCTCCCCGCCACAGAGGACGTTTCCACCACGGAAAGCGTGAACTGACATGGCAGAAAAAACAAAGCGGCGGCGCCTGCGCCGCCGCACCGGGAGTAAGAAAGCCTTCCTCGTCCTGCTCGCGCTCGTTTTGCTCGTTCTCGGCGGCGTGAAGCTGCGCTATGCGCTCGCCCACCGAGGGCTCCCCGGTTCGAATGTCAGCGCGCCGGACTTTGTCACGGTCGACTATCTCCCCCTCAACGAATATTCCCGTCCCGGCACGCCGCTCAGGGAGATCTCCGGCGTGGTGGTGCACTATGTCGGCAATCCCGGCACGAGCGCCGCGGCGAACCGCAGCTTTTTCGCCAATCTCGCCCTGACGCACGAGACCTACGCGAGCGCGCACTTCCTCGTGGGGCTGGACGGTGAGATTTTACAGTGCGTGCCGCTGACGGAGATCGCCTACTGCTCGAACACCGCGAACGACTACACCGTGTCCATCGAGGTCTGCCATGCCGATGAGACGGGCAAATTCGACGACGCGACGATGGAGAGCCTTGAAAAGCTCGTCGCGTGGCTGTGCGAGACGTTTGACCTCGACCCCGACGCGGACGTCATTCGACACTACGACGTGACGGGCAAGATCTGCCCCAAATACTACGTGGAAAACGAAGATGCGTGGCTCGCCTTCCGGCAGAATGTGAGCGCGCGCATCGAAGAGGACAAAACCGCGAACAGTGAAACCAACTGACTGACCCCTCAGGAGGGAGCTCATGCACGACTTTGTTTCCTATCTTTTTTATCTTTTGCAGCGCGGCATGCGCTTTGCCGTGCCCGCCGTGCTTATCTGCGGCCTTATTCTGGCCGTCTGCTATGCCGTCTGCCGCAAAAAAGGCCGCCGCTTCCCGTGGGGAAAGGCGGTCTGCGCGGTGCTGCTTGTCGGCTGGGCGGCGGTCACAGTCTTCGTCACGCTGCTGCGCAGCGAGCCGAATGAATTTGCCGCGCGGCAGTGCAATTTGCAGCTTTTCCTTGCCTGGCGCGAGGCGTACCAGCGCTTCACGCTGCAAATCTGGCTCAACGTGCTGCTCAACATCGCGCTCTTCGTCCCGCTCGGCGTGCTGCTGCCGCTCTTGTGGAAACCGTTTCGCAAGTGGTATGCCGCGCTGGGCGCGGGCTTCGGCGTTTCGCTCCTGATCGAGCTGGCGCAGCTTTTCACCGGAAGCGGCATGTGCGATGTGGACGACCTCTTCACCAATACGCTCGGCGCAATGCTCGGCTGGTGTGCAGCAATGCTCGTGCTCGCGCTGCATCAAAAGAACAGGACGTGGCCGCGCTACTGCGCGCTGCCCGCCGCGTTCGCACTCGCACTATCCGCCATTTTCATTTCCTACGCCGCGCAGCCCTACGGCAACCTGCGCGACGCCTCCGTCACGACGGCGGACCTGAGCGGTCCGCTGGTCGGTCGACTTTGCGCTCGACGAGGACAGCAAGACCGCCTATGTCTATCAGGCGCAGGCGCTCGACAACGTAGGCGCCGACCGCTTCGCCGCGGAATTTGCCGCCGCGCACGGCGTCGAATTTCCGGATGCGTACTACTACGATGACCTTGTGATCTACGCCAACCACTCTTCCGGCGACTTCCTCGACGTCACCCTGCACGACGGCACGTGGGAATACAGCTTTGGGCGCGATCACACGCCCGTTTTCGATGCGCCCGCGTCTGGTGTCACAGAGGACATGCTGCGCGAAGAGCTCGACAAGTTTGGCTTTTCCATCCCCGCCGACGCTGCGTTCACGCTCGCGCCGTATGGCGAGACCTCTTACCGCGCGGTGTTCTCCGCCGATCTTCTTCCCACGGAGGGAGGCTTCCTCCACGGCACGCTCACTTGTGATCTGAGAACACAAGGCGACGGTCAATCGACGCTCTCGCAGCTCGAAAACCGCATCACCACGCTCGCGCCCGTGCGCGAAGAGCCTATTCTCTCCCCCACGCAGGCGCTCGCCGCGCTGCAATCGGGCAAGAGCTTCGAGAGTGCGTGGTTCGCGCAGAGCGTCCAGGGCATCGAGGTGCGCTCCTGCACGCTCGACTACCTCTCCGATTCCAAGGGCTTCTATCAACCGGTCTACCGCTTCGAGCTGTCGCTCGCCGGTCAGGCGGGCGGCATCACCGACGCAGTCGACTATGTCCCCGCGCTCTTCTGAGCGCCGGAGTGCAAGGAGGCTTACGATGAAACGCATACTTGCCTCGCTGCTCAGCTTCGCACTGTGTCTCGCGCTGCTTTTCTTCGTCCGAAATAAGTCTGACGAGCCGATCCTGCACGTCGCGCTGAAATCATCTGGCGAGCAGGACGCCGCTTACGTCTACGAAACGGTCTACACAAGCGGCAAAAGCCGCCGCTGCAATGCTTTCACACCCGACACCTGCGTCTTTTACACTGCCGACTACGCAGACTTTGACACCTCCGCGCTTCGCTCGCACAGGGTCAACACACTTGTCGCCACCACGCTCTATGATTCTGTCGGCAATGTCGTTGAACCCGACGAAACGATGATCGCCATGATGCACGCCGCCGCAGACCAGATCGACCATGCGATCTTCGATTTTCAGATCATCGTCGTGAATGGCCAGCGCTACTTTGCCTTTGTTAAGCTCAACGTCAACTGGTGGGACCCGTGCACGCTGTACGAGTACGAGGGCGGAGAGTTCCGCGAGCTCGCGCAGTGGGACAACATGCGCCTGCTGTCGATCGGTTTCATATGAAAAAAGCGGCTGTCTCGACAGAGGCAGCCGCTTTTCCTTTTTCACTTGTTTTTCTCCAAGCTGTACGGGTCCCGTCCCGCGGCGAATTCGGCGATCATCTCCGAGGTGAGGGCGATGCCGTTGCCCGTATAGTTCTCTCGCAGCTCCTCGCGGCTGACCCACGCGCCGTCCGCCAGCTCAAAGTTGTCGAGATGGATCGTATCGTCGTCGCCGTCGAGCCTGCACCAGTAGCCCATCATGATGTTGCCGCTGATGCCCCAGGGCTGACAGCGATAGTAGCGCAGGTCCTTGACCTTTAATCCGACCTCCTCCATCACCTCGCGGTGTACGGTCTGCTCAAAGCTCTCGGCAAACTCGGTGAAGCCCGCGACAAGCGCCGTGCGCTGCGCGCCGGGACGGTTGGCGTACTTGGTCAAAAGCAGATAGTCCCCGTGCGTCACGGCCACGATGACCGAGGGGTTGATGCGCGGGAAGATCATGTTGCCGCACTTCGGGCAGCGCATCATGCGCTCGTTCCCATCGTGGACGAGCTTTTCCCCGCAGCGGCCGCAGTAGCGCGCGTCGCGGTACCATGAGCAAAGGTGCCACGCGCTGACCGCCGCATAGGCGAGCTCCTTGGGCTTTTCCGTGCGGAAAAGGCCGATGTTGCGGTAGGAGTAGCCGTCGAGCGCGCGCTCATTTTCGTCAAAAAGCAGGTAATACTCCCGCCCGTCGAGCTCAAAAAGATAGGTGAACGCCTCGTCGGGCTCGGTAAACTGCGCGCGCGACGGGAACTTGAGGCCGTTGTCGTCGATACGGCACAAAAGGTCCTGCCCGCGGAACTGCACCACGGCGCTGCTCTTTTTCGGCACGGCGTTCTTTTTCCACTCGTTGTAAAGATGTTTCGGCTCGATATCCTGGATCATGTCGGCTTTCCTCCCGCGTGTTTGTTCTTTCGCAGGACTATTCTACAACGGATCAAAGGGATTTGCAAGCGGGGCTTATTCCTCGATCATGCGCCTGCGCTTCAGCTCTTCGATCCTTTTCCCCTCGCGCCGCACGGAAATCATACCGGCAATACCGCCCGCCAGCAGTCCCGCCACGATCAGGACGGTCAGCACCATATACACAGGTGAATCAAGCTGTGTGTCCAGCCAGCTTGAAAAGCCGTACTGCGAGATTGCCTTGTAAGCATGTCTCCCGCTTAACAGCACCAGCACCAGCGCGCCGAGCATCCCGCTGCGGTAATGCGAGCGCCGCTTTTCCAGCGCCGCGATCTTGGAGTCCAAGTCAGAGTACAGCTCAAACGCGCCGTCCGCCGTCTTTTTGCGCAGGATCAGCACCTCGCCGTACTCGCCCACCAGCGCCGCGCCCGTCTCGCCGAGCGTGCGCAGATAGTCGTCCTTTTCGCCGTCGCGCGATTCGTAAAAGTATTGTACGCGGTAGATGTACTCGTCCTGTTCCCCGCGCACAAAGCGCAGCTCATCACGCACGATCTCACAGCACTGCCAGCCCTCGTGGGACATCTTGTTGAGATAGCGCTCCATCTCTTCCACTCGCTCGGGGCCAAACGGCGCTCTGTTCCACTTCTTCGTCATCGTCTTTGCCATTTCTGCTCTCCTTTCATTCCTGAATCACGCGCTCGGCTTCGAGCGCCGCGATCTTCTGTTTCGCGCGGCGCAGTCCCCGCGGGCAGTCGACAATCCCCACGATGCAAATGGGCAGGAGCAGTGCCGACGCCGCAAGGAGAAATACCTGCGACGAGCGGAAGCTTATGGCGGCCATACCCGCATACTTGCCGATCACGTTCGCATTCATCAGCGTCATTAGAATATTCATCAGCGTGATGCTCATCCAGCCAAGGCTCAGCAGCAGACCTGCGCGCAGGTAGCGCACGGCTTTTTTCTGCTGGGCGATGAGGGAATCGAGGTCTGAGTACAGATCAAAAGGCGTGCCGTCCGCCTTCTTGCGCAGAACGAGCAGGTCTCCCACGCCGCCGACCTCTTCAATGCCAAACTCTGTAAGCTCTGCGATGTAGGTAAGACGGTCTATGCCCGCTTCCTTCACCTGCACGCGGTACTCGTACTCGCCCGCCTTTCCGCGTCGATAGGTGGAAAACAGCGAGCCGAACTTTTCAAGAATCCAGCCCTCTTTTGCCATTCGGTTTGCCTGCTCCTCGATCCGCTCGGGATCGTTGGCATAGCTTGACAAATGCGGCAGCACCTTCTTGTCCTTGACCATGGCGATTCTCCTTTCACTCGCAGATACACTGCTCGTCTTTGATCTTCTTCCACTTTTTGTGCGTGCGCACGGCTGCGCTCGCGCCCCATACGGCGAGGGCGAGCCACGAAAGGCCGAGCACTGCCTCCAGCGCGATCCGCGGCATCCAGGCCGCCACAACGCTCGGCCCGCCCGCGGCGATCAGCTCGGCATAGAGCTCTTCATAAATTTGCGCCGCGTACAGATACTCCCACGCAGTATAAAATTGCATCGCCGCGCCGAGCGCGCACAGCGCCGCCGCAAAAATCTGCGCGCTGCGCACGCACCTTGCCTCCTGCGCCTGCGACGCAAGGTCGGAAAACATCTCCTCCGGCCTGCCGTCATCCACCCAGCGGAAGTACGCGCGGTGCAGAAAGCAGCCAAGATAGGTGACGCCCAGCTCCTCCACGCCCGCAATACAGGCCCTGCCCTGCTCCGTCCACGGGAAGTCCTTCATCACCTGCACATAGTAGCGGTAATCCGTGCCGTCGCCGCGCGTAAAGTGGAAAAACAGCCCGCCGACGTGCGCCAGTTCCCACCCGCGCCTGCGGTGCCATGCGAGCCAGCGCTGAAAATGCGCGTTGTCAAACAGCAGATACCAGATCCACCAGAGGCAGAATTTTTGTTTCAGCATTGTGCACCCCCCTCTCAGTTCCATTCGCTTGTCAGCTTGTCGCCGTTTTGCGTCAGCTCATGCAGTCTTCTCAGCTCCGCGCGCACAGCCTCGCGGCCCTCGGGCGTGATCTGGTACTCCTTTTTGCGTCCCTCGCTCTCGTCGCCGAGCGAGACGATCCAGCCGCGCTCGGTCAGCGTTGCGAGCGCGCCGTAGAGCGTGCCCGCGGCGAGCCGCACACGCCCGCCGCTCAAATGCTCTACGTTCTGCATGATGCCGTAGCCGTGCAGCGGCGTATCCAGCGAAAGCAAAATGTAAAAGACCGCCTCGGTCAGCGCCGTCGTTCCCATGTGGTACCCTTCTTTCCTCGGCCTCCGTTATAACGTAAACCGATATATCGTCTACCGATAAACTATCACACCGCGCGCAGTCTGTCAATAGAAAAAAGGGGCAGGGAATGCAAAATTTGCACTCCCTGCCCCTTTCAATATGTCGCAGACCTTCGCCGCTTTTTGGAAGGCTTAAAGCCTCGTGATGACCGGCAGCACCATCGGGCTTCTCTTCGTCGCCTTAAAAAGATAGTTGCTCACCGCGCTGCGGATCGCGCCCTTGAGTTCGTTCAGGTCGCGCCCGCGCTTGCCGCGGTAGGCCTCCGCCGTGGACATCGTGAGGTTTCTGAGGTCTTGCAGCAGCTCCTCGGAATCCTTGACGTAGATGAAGCCGCGCGTGATGATCTCCGGCTCGGCCAGAAGGTCGCCGTTCTGCGCGGAGATCGGCAGCACGACGACGACCATGCCGTCTTCCGCCAGATGCTTGCGATCGCGCAGCACGACCGCACCGACGTCGCCGACGCCGTAGCCGTCGACAAACACCTCGCCCGCGGGCGCATAACCGGGCACGCACTTCATCGAGCGCGCGCCGATCTCGACGGCGTCGCCGTTGTCGCAAATCACAATATTCTTGCGGTCCATGCCCATCTGGAGAGCGAGATCCTTGTGCAGCTGGAGCATGCGCTGCTCGCCGTGCACGGGGATGAAATACTTGGGCTTTGTCAGCGCGTGGATGATCTTGAGCTCCTCCTGGCACGCATGGCCCGAAACGTGCATGTCCGCGCGGTCGTAGATGACCTCGACGCCCTTGCGGAACAGCTCGTTGATGACGCGCGAGACGGTGTTCTCATTGCCGGGAATGGCGGAAGCCGAGATGATGACGCGGTCGCCGGGGCCGACCTCGATCTGCTTGTGCTGGGAGAACGCCATGCGGTACAGGGCGGACATCTCCTCGCCCTGCGAGCCGGTGGTGACGATGACCTGCTTTTCAAGCGGCATCGACTTGATCTTGTTGATGTCGACCACGGTGTTTTTCGGCGGCTTCATGTAGCCGAGGTCCATGGCGACCTTTGTGACATTTTCCATGCTGCGGCCCGTGACGGCGACCTTGCGCCCGCACTCCGCCGCGGCGTCCATGATCTGCTGGATGCGGTGGACGTTGGAGGCGAAGGTCGTGACGATGATGCGCTGCTTGCAGCCCTGGAACAGGCGGTTGAAGGTCCTGCCCACCGTGCGCTCGCTCATCGTGTAGCCGGGGCGCTCGACGTTCGTCGAATCCGCGAGCAGCGCCAGAACGCCCTGCTTGCCCAGCTCGCCGAAGCGCGCAAGGTCGATGACCTCGCCGTCGATGGGCGTGGAGTCGATCTTGAAGTCGCCCGTGTGGACGACGGTGCCAAGCCCGGTGTGGATGGCAAACGCGACAGAGTCCGCGATCGAGTGGTTCACGTGGATGAACTCCACGCTGAACTTGCCGGCCTTGACGGTCATGCCGCTTTCCACCGTGACGATCTTCGTCGATTTGAGAAGGCCGTGCTCTTCGAGCTTTAAGCGGATGAGGCCCGCGGTCAGGCGCGTGCAGTAGATGGGAATATTCACCTTTTTGAGGATGTAGGGCACGGCGCCGATGTGGTCCTCGTGCCCGTGGGTGATGAACATGCCGCGGATGCGGTTCTTGTGCTTGACAAGATAGCTCACGTCGGGGATGACGCAGTCGATGCCGTACATGTCGTCGCCGGGGAAGGCCATGCCGCAGTCGACCACGATGATCTCGCCGCCGTATTCGTAAACGGTCATATTCTTGCCGATCTCATTGAGACCGCCGAGGGGGATGATTTTAACTGTTCAGCCAATGCTGGATCAACTCCTTTTGATTCGTTTCACAATAGAATAACGATAGATTTGTTTTGATTTTGTCATGTGCGTCCGGGCCAAAAAGCGCAAAGCATTGGAGACGTCCGTACTCTCACTTCGCCCTGCTTCACGAAGCGATCGCACCTGCGGCGCCTTTTGGATCCCTATGGACTTTCTATGAGAACCGCGAAAATGCGGTCAAAACCCGTTGTCGCGGAGGCTTTTGCGCGTATTTTTCCAGCGCGGCCATCCGCTATTACGGGATAGTATAGCACGTTTTCCACCAAAAGTATACCACATTTTTTGTCGACGCCGAAAAATAAAATATTGATATTGTATCCGCCCGCCCCGCCGTGTTATAATGAAATGGATTATTCCCGCGGTTTGCCGCAGTAATGTCGATCATAACGGGAGGGCAGCTTCATTATGCGGAACAAAAAGATCAGCAAACTGGTAGACCCCAGCTTCCGGCTCTACTTTCTTGTCGGCTTTCTCTTTGCCGCCGTCACGGTGCGCGTGAGCATCCCGCTCGCGATCTGCGAGGCTGCGGCGATGGCGTTTCTCTGGTGGTACTTCCGCCACACGGCGCAGAAGCGCCGCGAGGGCATCCGCCAGTACATCGACGACGTGACCGACGACATGACCACCGCCGACAGGCCTCGATGCTCTCGGCCCCGTTCGCGATGATGGTCTTCCGCCCCGACACGCAGGAGATCCTATGGAGCAATGACAGCTTCATGCAGCTCACTGGCGTGCGCGAGGATATCTTTGACAACCGCATCGACGATATTCTCCCCGATTTTCCGACACACTGGCTGCTCGAGGGTAAAAGCGAGTGCCCCGAAACGGTGGTGATGGGCGGGCGCCACTTCCGCGTGTTCGGCAATCTGAGCCATCCCTCCTCCCGCCGCGGCGGACAGAGCCTTCTTGCCACAACGTACTGGACGGACGTGACCGAGCAGGACTCGCTGCGCGAGGAGAACGAGAGCCGCCGCCCCATCGTCTCGGTCATCGTGATCGACAACTACGAAGAGCTGATGAAGGCTGGCAGCGAAGGCGTCGCGCAGCGCGGTGCTCGCCGCCATCGACGAAAAGATCAGCACATGGCTCAAGGATTCGCACAGCCTGCTGCGCAAATTCGATCGTAACCGCTACGTGCTCGTCACGACCGAGCAGGAGTATCAAAAGCTGCTTGAGGTAAATTCTCCGTGCTCGACGCGGTGCGAAGCGTCGTCACTGAGGACGGCGTCGCCGCAACGCTCTCGATCGGCGTGGGCAAGGACGTGGATGACTACGAAACGCTCTATCAGAACGCCATGCTCTCGATCGAAATGGCGCTCTCGCGCGGCGGCGACCAGGTCGTCGTGCGCAACCGCCTTGACTTTGAATTCTACGGCGGCAAGGCCAAGTCCCCCGAAAAGCGCACGAAGGTCAAATCCCGCGTGATGGCCAACGCCCTCGGCGAGCTCATTTCCGACGCAGGCCAGATCTTCGTCATGGGCCACGCGCACGCGGACATGGATGTGGTCGGCGCAGCGGCCGGCATCTGCTGCATCGCGCGCAAGCGCGGCAAAAAGGCGCAGATCGTCATCGACATGGAGGACAACGTCGCAAAGCCGCTGCTCAGTAAGCTTGCGGCTCTTCCGGAATACAAGGATGCCTTTATCTCCGGCAACGACGCGTTCATCTCCGCCCAGCCGGGCGCGCTGCTCGTCGTGGTGGACACGAACCGCCCCGACTTTGTCGAATCCGAGCAGCTGCTTGATGCGTGCAACCGCGTGGCGGTCATCGACCACCACAGAAGAGCCGCGAATTATATCGAATCCGCCGCGCTCAACTTCCACGAGCCCTACGCCTCGAGCGCGTCCGAGCTCGTGACGGAGCTTTTGCAATACCTCGCCGACCCGACCGATTTACTTCGCGCGGAGTCCGAGGCGCTGCTCGCGGGCATCGTGCTCGACACGAAGAACTTCACGATGCGCACCGGCGGGCGCACGTTTGAGGCCGCCGCGTTCCTGCGCCGCGCGGGCGCGGACACGTCGGACGTACAGCGGCTCTTCCAGAGCGACCTTGCCGGCATGGTCGAGCGCTATGACATCATCCGTCACGCCGAGCTCGTGCACGGCGACATCGCCGTGGCCGCGGTTGAAAAGGAGATCGACCGCGTGACCGCCGCCAAGGCGGCCGACGAGCTTTTGACGCTCTCCGGCATCCATGCCTCGGTCGTGCTCTTCAAGCACGGCACGGGCGTGAACCTCTCAGCGAGATCGCTCGGTGAGATCAACGTACAGTTCATTATGGAAAAACTCGGCGGCGGCGGCAACTCTACTACCGCCGGCGGCCAGGTGGCCGATGCCAGCGTCGACGAGGTGCGGGCGCGTCTGCTCAACGCCATCGACGAATATATGGAAGAGTGACGCTCTTCCCCACAACGTAAATCACCCCACAAGGAGGAAACAGATATGAAAGTCATTTTAACGCAGGATGTGAGAGGTCAGGGCAAAAAGGGCCAGCTCATCGACGCAGCCGAGGGCTATGCAAGAAACTTCCTGCTGCCCCGCAAGCTTGCCGTGCTCGCCACGGCTGACGCCATCAACACCATGAACCTGAAGGAAAAGGCCCGCCGCGCCGAGGAGGCCGCGAACCGTCAGGCCGCCGTCGAAATGGGCGGCAAGCTCAAGAACGTGACCGTCAAGCTCACGGCCAAGGGCGGCAAGGAGGGCAAGCTCTTCGGTGCTATCACGAGCAAGGAAATTTCCGAGGGCCTTGCGAGCCAGTTCCAGCTCGACGTGCCCAAGCAGAAGATCGTGCTCGACGAGCCCATCAAGGCCTTCGGCACCTACGAGGTCAAGGCCAAGCTCGGCTACGAAGTGAGCGCCAGGTTCTCCGTCAGCGTGAGCGAGGAGTAAGGCGCAAGATTACGCAATTAAGGAGGTCTTCTCGTGGAAGATATCTTCTACCGGCAGATGCCTCATTCGCTCGAGGCGGAGCAGTCCGTGCTCGGCTCGATGCTCATCGACGCAAACTGCGTCAAGGACGTGATGGAGCAGCTCCGTCCCGATGATTTCTACTTAAAGCAGAACCGCGAGATCTTCGAGACGATCTACTCCATGTTCGTCTACTCCAAGCCCATCGACGGCGTGACCGTCGCGGGCGAGATGGAGAAAAACGGCACCTATGAGGAAAGCACGACGCGCCCGTACCTCGCCCAACTGATGGACGTGACGCCCACGAGCGCAAACGTGATGGAATACGTCGGCATCGTACGCGACAAGGCGCTGCTGCGCGCGCTCTATACCGTGGCGGGGGAAATTTCCACCATGGTGCAGGACGGCACAGGCGGCGCGTCCAGCGTGCTCGACGCGGCGGAGCAGAAAATTTACGCCGTGCGCCGCGGGCGCAGCGCGCAGAGCATGGCGAGCATCGGCGTTGTTTTGCAGGGCGTTCTCGACCATTTGAGCGAGCTGAGCGCTAACGGCGGCAAAACGCTGCCCGGCCTCCCCACGGGCTTTGGCGTACTGGACGACAAGATGAATGGTCTCAACAGATCGGACCTTGTGCTGCTGGCCGCACGTCCCGGTATGGGTAAAACGAGTATGGCGCTGAACCTTGCGCTGAATGTCGCGCGCTCAAGCGGGCAGGCCGTGGCCGTGTTCTCGCTCGAAATGTCGCGCGAGCAGCTCGTGACGCGTATCTTATCGAATCAGGCGACGGTCGAGAACCAGCGTCTCGTGACGGGCAACCTGCGTGAGCAGGACTGGGTCAACATCGCAAACGCCGCATCTGTCCTCTCGGGGCTTGACATTCTCATTGACGACAATCCGCTGCTCACCGTTGCGGACATGAACGCCAAGTGCCGCCGTATCGACAATTTAGGTTTGGTAGTCATCGACTACTTGCAATTGATGGCGTCCTCCGGCACGAAGGGCTACAGCGGCGAGAGCCGCCAGCAGGTGGTCAGCGATATTTCCCGTATGCTCAAGATCATGGCAAAGGAGCTTCAGGTTCCCGTGCTGTGTCTTTCCCAGCTCTCGCGTGCGAACGAAAAGCGCGAGGATAAGCGCCCCATGCTCTCAGACCTTCGTGAATCGGGTGCCATCGAGCAGGACGCGGATATCGTCATGTTCCTGTACCGCGACGATTATTACAACGAGGACTCGGAAAAGCGCAACATCGCCGAGTGCATCATCGCCAAGAACCGCCACGGCGAAACAGGCAAGGTCGAGCTCGCCTGGTCGCCGCAGTATACGACGTTCTCTTCGCTCGACTACCGGCATGAAGAGGACTGAGCTGCCGCGCGCGGAAGCACTCTGCGCGCGCTATCTCGACAAGAACCGGCCCGTGCTCGCCGCCGTGTCCGGTGGTTTGGACTCGATGTGTTTACTGCATTTTCTGCGCGGGGAGGGGTATGACGTCTCCTGTGCGCACTTCAACCACCAGCTTCGCGGCGAAGAGGCTGCGCGTGACGAAGACTTCGTCCGCGCGTGGTGCGAAAAAGAGGGCATTCCTTTCTATCTGGGCACCGGTGACGTGCGTGCCCACGCGCGCGCAACCGGCAAATCGGAAGAGGAAGCTGCGCGCGACCTGCGCTACGCCTTTCTCCGCGAAACAGCGCAAATGCTCGGCGCCCAGATCGCGCTGGCACACCATGCGGACGACAACGCGGAAACGGTGCTCTTAAACTTCGTCCGCGGGACGGATCTGCGCGGCCTGTGTGGTATGCGGCCCAAGCAGGGCGACATTGTCCGCCCGTTTTTAGAGCAGACGCGAGAAGAGCTCGTCACCTATGCGCGCGCTCACAACATCCCGCATGTCGAGGATCACACGAACGCGGACCCGAACGCCGCCGCACGGAACTACCTGCGGCTTGAAATTCTGCCGCGGCTCAGGGAGCTCAATCCCCGCGCGCCTCAGCATATCGCCACAACGGCGCGTTCATTGACTGCGCTCGACGATGCGCTTGAGCAGGCGGCGGAAGCCGCACTTTCCCATGCAAAAGCGCAGGACGGCGGTATTTCGCTGTCGCTGGACTGCTTTCTTGCCGCCGATGAAGTCGTGCAGCCACGTATCCTGCTGCACTTGGCCGACGCGCTCGGCCTCGGGCGCAAGGACATCGGGCGCAAGCAGCTCGACGCGATCTGCGCCCTTGCACAGAGAGGCGGCAGCGCCGAGCGGCGCTATACGCTGCCGCAGAGCGCGACTGTCCGCATCGCGGACGGCGCGCTGACGATGGCGTTCTCCCCCGCCGCGCTGCCAAAGGCGGCGCTTGTGGAAAACGTTCCCCTCCCATGGGGCAATTTCGAGCTGACGCTGCTGCATAAGCCCGACGGCGAGGGCATTTCGCTCCGCGTGCCGGAAGACGGTGAGATCATCACCGTCGCCCCGTGCGACCTGAACGCGCGCTTAATGCTTCAAGGCGCGAACGGCGCGCGCAGCGTCAAGCGGCTGTGCGTCGACCGAAAACTCTCCCTCACCGAGCGCGACGCGCTCCCCGCCCTTTATGTGGGCGGCCGGCTTGCCGCCGTGTGGCGGCTGGGGACGGACGTTACTTTCCTGCCGAAAGGCGGGAACATGGCGTGCTTCGTGCGCGTCGTCCCCCGATAACGCCAATTTGTGCGACCTGCGGCGGAACGCCGCATCAGATACAACAAATACGAATAAAAAGAAAGTGGAGAAAAAAGCTATGGCTAAGAGCAATATGGATCAGGACATCCTGAAGGTACTGTATTCCGAGGAGCAGCTCAAAACGCGCGTGCAGGAGATGGGCGACGAGCTCTACGAGCGCCTCAAGGGCAAAAATCCCCTGTTTCTCGGCGTGCTGAAGGGCTCCTTCATCTTCATGGCCGACATCGTGCGCGCCTGCCAGCTCAAGAGCGACATTGAATTCATCGCCGTCTCGTCCTATCAGAACGCGACGACCTCGTCCGGCGTCGTGCAGATCACGCGCGATCTCCAGCAGGACATCACGGGCCGCGATATCGTCGTCATCGAGGACATTCTCGACTCCGGCAACACGCTCTACTTCCTCAAGAATTACTTTATGACCAAGGGCGCTTCCAGCGTGACCGTCGTGACGCTGCTCGACAAGCCCGCCCGCCGCACCAAGCCCATCGCCGCCGACCTCGCAGGCTTCGAAGTGCCCGACGAATTCGTCGTCGGCTACGGCCTCGACTACGCCCAGAAGTACCGCAATATGCCGTACATCGGCGTGCTCAAGCCCGAGGTTTATTCTGAAAATTGATCTTTCTGGCTCCTCAAAAAGCCTCGCAGAGTTTCGTGCCGCGCACGGCACGAAATCAATTCAAATCTGTTTTCTGCCGCGACATGTGCGTGGCAGAAAACACCTTGCGCGGAGTGTTGTGTCGAATTGTTCGCTTTCAGCGGACAACCGAGGCACAAAACGCAGCGAATCTTTCTCAAAAAAAGAGGCCTTGCCTCTTTTTTTGAATCAGCAAGGAGGAACACCCATTGACTCAACAGACCAAGCGTCCCAATCTTTTGCCGTATCTGCTGGTGCTGCTGGTGCTCGTCGGCGTCTACGGCTTTATGAACAAGCCGGTGGAGGCCGAACCGTCGTATGCCGAGGTACGCGAGCTGTTCGAATCCGAGCAGGTCTCGGCCTTCACGGTGACGGACACCACGCTGCGCATGAAGCTGCGCGAGCCCATCGACGGCAAAGCGGAGCTCAAAAAGGACCTTTTCAGCGTGACGCTCTTCTATGACGACTTAGGCGAGCTCATCGAGCAGCAGAAGGCCGACGGCATCATCGAGGACTACGACTTCACCGCCGACCACTCGATCAACTATGTCGCGATGTTCGCGCCTTATATTTTAGCGGTGCTCGGCATTTTCGCCATCTGGTACTTCCTCTCCGTCCGCTCCGCGGGCGGAGGCGGCGGCGACCGCATGGCAAAATTCGGCACGGCGTCGTTCAAGACCGGCGGAGACAACAAGCGCCCCACGACGTTCTCTGACGTCGCCGGTGCGGATGAGGAAAAAGAGGAATTGCAGGAGATCGTCGACTTTTTGAAAGCGCCGGGCAAGTTCATCGACCTCGGCGCGCGCATCCCCAAGGGCGTGCTGCTTGTCGGCCCTCCGGGCACGGGCAAGACGCTGCTGGCCCGCGCGGTTGCGGGCGAGGCAGGCGTGCAGTTTCTGTCGATCTCCGGCTCTGATTTTGTCGAGATGTATGTCGGCGTCGGCGCGAGCCGCGTGCGCGACCTCTTCGAACAGGCGAAAAAGGTCGCCCCCGGCGATCATCTTCATCGACGAGATCGACGCCGTAGGCCGTCAGCGCGGCACGGGCCTTGGCGGCGGCCACGACGAGCGCGAGCAGACGCTCAACCAGCTGCTCGTCGAAATGGACGGCTTCGGTACGAATCAGGGCGTCGTCGTCATGGCGGCGACGAACCGCGCCGACATCCTCGACCCCGCGCTGCTGCGCCCGGGCCGCTTCGACCGTCAGGTCTACGTGGGGCTTCCCGACATCCGCGGCCGCGAGGAGATCCTGAAGATCCATGTCAAGAATAAGCCCCTTGCCGAGGATGTGGACCTCTCCACCGTCGCCAAGGGAACGCCCGGCTTCACGGGCGCGGACCTCGAGAACCTCTCGAACGAGGCGGCGCTGCTCGCCGCGCGCCGCGGCAGCAAGCTCATCACGATGTCCGACTTCTCTGAGGCGGATCAAGGTCATCGCAGGTCCCGAGAAGAAGAGCCGCGTCGTCAGCGAGCACGAGCGCAAGCTGACCGCCTATCACGAGGCCGGTCACGCCATCGTGATGCACGCACTGCCGACGCACGATCCCGTGCACCAGATCACGATCGTTCCGCGCGGCGGCGCGGGCGGCATGACGATCTCGCTGCCCACGGAGGACCGCTCGTACCAGTCCAAGCGCTATATGGAAGAGCAGATCGTCTCGCTGCTTGGCGGGCGCGTGGCGGAAAAGCTGATGCTCGGCGACATTTCGACCGGCGCGTCGAACGACATCCAGCGCGCCTCGCAGATCGCGCGCAAGATGGTCACGGTGTACGGCATGAGCGACAGGCTCGGCTCGATCTCGTTTGAATCCGGCCACGATGAAATTTTCATCGGCCGCTCGATGGCGCAGGCCAAGCCGTATTCCGAGCAGGTCGCCGCACAGATCGACGAGGAGGTCAAGTCCATCGTCGACGCGGCCTACGAGCGCTGCGAGGACATCCTCTCGCGCGATCAGAAGCACCTCATCGCCGTGGCGGAATTCCTGCTTGCGCACGAGACGATGAGCGCTGAGGAATTCGAGGCCGTCTTCACCGACGAAGCCGCCGGCCATGACAAAATCTAATTCTGCTATGAATAAAATATCTCATCAGCAAGCCGCTGGTGAGATATTTTTTCACATTTTCGCAAGAATTCCTGCATTTTTCAGTGCTTCTCCCCTTGCCAATTCGTTTTCTTCTGCTATAATGGGGCATTAGTCATTCCATTTACATGAAAAAAAAGAGAGAATCGAACATGAAAAAAAGCAGTAGTTTCAGCAGCTCGCTCGGCTTTGTGCTGGCTGCGGCGGGCAGCGCGGTGGGCGTCGGCAATATCTGGCGCTTCCCCTATCTGTGCCAAGGACGGCGGCGGACTGTTCCTGCTCGTCTATCTGGTGCTGGTGCTGACATTCGGCTTCACCCTGCTGACGACCGACGTAGCCATTGGCCGCCGCACGAAGCAGAACGCCCTCAATGCCTTTGCAACGCTCAACAAGAAGTGGAAGTTTTTGGGTTACCTCACCTTCCTCGTCCCCACGCTCATCATGACGTATTACTCCGTCATCGGCGGCTGGATTACGAAGTATTTTACCCTCTACCTCGTCTCAAGCGGCGATGCCGCCGCGCAGGACGGGTTCTTCACCTCGTTCATCACCTCCCCCGTCTCGCCCATCGTCTTCATGCTGATCTTTTTGGCGCTGACGGCGTGGGTCGTGTACTGCGGCGTTGAAAAGGGCATTGAAAAATACTCCCGCTACATCATGCCGGGTCTGCTCCTTCTCATCATCGGCATCGCCATCTTCTCGCTCACGCTCTCTTACACCGACGAGAACGGCATGACGCGCACGGGTATCGAAGGATTGCTCGTCTACATTAAGCCCGACTTCACGGGCCTGACCGTCCAGCGCTTTTTGAACATCGCGCTCGACGCAATGAGTCAGCTCTTCTTCTCGCTCAGTGTCAGCATGGGCATCATGATCACGTACGGCAGCTACGTCAAGGACGACGTCGACCTCAACAAGGCCAACAACCAGATCGAAATTTTCGACACGGGCGTCGCGTTCCTCGCGGGCCTCATGATCATCCCCGCCGTCTATGTCTTCCTCGGCACCGACGGCATGGCCAGCGGCCCGAGCCTGACGTTCATCAGCCTGCCGAAGGTCTTCGCCGCGATGGGCGGCGTGGGCCGCGTCATCGGCGCGGTGTTCTTCCTCGCGCTCGGCTTCGCCGCGCTGACGAGCTGCGTGTCCGTCATGGAGACGCTCGTCGCCAACTGCATGGAGATCTTCCACAAGTCGCGCAGGGAGATGTGCGCCGCCGTGGGCGTCTACTCGCTCGTGACGGCTGTGCTCATCTGCATGGGCTACAATGTGCTCTACTTTGAGCTTCCGCTGCCCAACGGCTCGACCGCGCAGCTGCTCGACGTGATGGACTACATCAGCAACAGCTTCCTGATGCCGTTTATCAGCCTGCTCACGAGCATTTTGGTCGGCTGGGTCGTGGGTCCGAAATGGATCATTGCCGAGGTCGAGAAAAACGGCGAACACTTCGGCCGCGCCAAGCTCTACAGCGTGATGATGAAGTATGTCGTGCCCGTTGTCATGCTCATTCTGTTTTTGACCTCCACGGGGCTCGGCAGCCTGATTTTCGGCGGCAGGTAAGAATTTTGGCAAAAAAGGGAACGCTTGCGCGTTCTCTTTTCTTTTGCTCTCCCGCCTTTTTCTCCGTTCAAAGTACGCAAAATATGTTTTTCCGCCGCGCGTTTTTTTGTCAAAAGCGCAAATTTCTTTTTCCCTGCTTGACAAAGCGGGGGCGGGCGATTATAGTAGCATCATTCAATCTCATAGTTCACAAATACCATGACGGGGAAAAATTCGTCCTACAGACGCTTCAGAGAGTTGCCGGTCGCTGCGAGGCAATGCAGAGCGGGATGATGTCACTGGCCCCTGAGTAGCTCCGCTGAGACGATTTTCGTTTAGGCGCAGCCGGATCTCCTCACCGTTACCAACGAGGCGCATTCGCTTGATTTTAAGCCGATGCAGAAAGCGGGCATATTTTATGCCAACAAGAGTGGTACCGCGGAAGTTTTGAGCTTTCGTCTCTTCAAGGGAAGAGACGGAGGCTTTTTTTTGTTGCTATGCGAGAGAAAAAAGAGCAGGAGGAACACCCCATGAAACGCATTAAAATTTGACACGACCCTGAGAGATGGCGAGCAGTCCCCCGGCTGCAGCATGAATCTGACGGAAAAGATCGAAATGGCCCGCCAGCTTGAAAAGCTGGGCGTCGACGTGATCGAGGCGGGCTTCGCCATCGCGTCTCCGATGGACCACAAGAGCGTGCAGGCCATCGCCGCCGCGGTGACGAACTGCACGGTCGCCTCGCTCGCGCGCTGCGCCAAGGGCGATATCGACGCGGCGTGGGACGCCGTGAAGGAGGCCAACCACCCCCGCATCCACGTCTTCCTTGCGACGAGCGACATCCACATGGAGTACAAGCTCAAGATGACGCGCGAGCAGGTCATCGACCGCATCCGCGAGATGGTCGCCTACGCCAAGAGCTATTGCGATGACATCGAGTTTTCCGCCGAGGACGCCTCCCGCTCCGACTGGTCGTTTCTGGCCCATTGCTACTCCACTGCCGTCGCCGCGGGCGCGACGACGCTGAATGTGCCCGACACCGTCGGCTACTCCACGCCGCAGGAGATGTATGACCTCATCACCTACCTGCGTGAAAACATCGAGGGCGTCGAGCACGTCGACATCTCCGTCCACTGCCACAACGACCTCGGCATGGCGGTCGCGAATTCGCTCGAATGCGTCCGCGCGGGCGCGACGCAGGTCGAATGCACGGTCAACGGCATCGGCGAGCGCGCGGGCAACGCGAGCCTTGAAGAGATCGTCATGGCGCTGCGCACGAGAAAGGACTTCTACGACGCCGAGACCGGCGTGAACACCAAGCAGATCTACCGCTCGAGCAAACTGCTGAGCAACATCACGGGCGTGCCCATCCCGCCGAGCAAGGCCATTGTCGGCGCGAACGCCTTCGCGCACGAGTCGGGCATCCATCAGCACGGCGTCATTGCCAATGCAAGAACGTACGAGATCATGAACTCCACCGACGTCGGCATCCCGCAGAACACGATGGTGCTCGGCAAGCACTCCGGCAAGCACGCGCTGCGCGAAAAGCTCGAATCCATGGGCTACGAATTGAGCGACGAGGAGCTTGAAAGCGTGTTCACCCGCTTCAAGGATCTCGCCGACAAGAAAAAGAACATCACGAGTAGCGACATTGAGGCGCTCGTGCTCCACCGTCAGGCCGCGGTGCAGGGCAGCTGCCAGCTCGTGAGTCATGTGGTCAACACGGGCCACGGCGTGCCGAACATCTCGTGCATCAAGCTCCAGCGCGGCGGCGAGCAGATCGAAGACGTCGCCATCGGCACAGGCCCGCTGGACGCCTCGTTCAAGGCTATCAACCGCATGCTTCATATGGACGTGAAGCTCGAGAGCTTCAGCCTCAACGCCGTCACGGACGGCGAGGACGCCATCGGCGAGGCCGTGGTCAAGGTCTCCGGCCCCGACGGGCGCTCGTACACCGGCTCGGGCCTCTCGACCGATATCATCGAATCGTCGATCCGCGCCTACGTCAACGGCATCAACAAGATCATGGAATCCGGCAACTGAAAGGAGAAACGCGACATGGGCATGACAATGACGCAGAAAATTCTCGCCAAGCACGCAGGACTTGAGAGCGTGCGCGCGGGCCAGCTCATCCAGGCAAAGCTCGACCTCGTCCTCGGCAACGACATCACGACCCCCGTGGCCATCAACGAGTTTGAGTCCGCGGGCTTTGAAAAGGTCTTCGACAAGAGCCGCATTGCGATGGTGATGGATCACTTCGCACCGAACAAGGACATCAAGTCCGCCACGCAGTGCAAGCAGTGCCGCACCTTTGCCCGCCGCTTCGACATCGACCACTTCTACGATGTCGGCACGATGGGCATCGAGCACGCGCTGCTGCCCGAGCAGGGGCTTGTCGCCCCGGGCGAGGCCGTGATCGGTGCGGACTCTCACACCTGCACTTACGGCGCGCTCGGCGCATTCTCCACCGGCGTCGGCTCGACCGACATGGGCGCGGCCATGGCCGCGGGCGGGACGTGGTTCAAGGTCCCGTCCGCCATCAAGGTGAATCTCACCGGCAAGCTCCGCCCGTTTGTCTCCGGCAAGGACGTCATCCTGACGCTCATCGGCATGATCGGCGTGGACGGCGCACGCTACCAGTCCATCGAATTTTCCGGCGAGGGCGTCAAGAACCTCACGATTTACGACCGCCTGACGATCTGCAACATGGCCATCGAGGCGGGCGGCAAAAACGGCATCTTCCCCGTCGACGACGTGACGCGCGCCTATGTTGAGGGCCGCGTGGACCGCCCCTGGACAGCGTTCGAGGCCGACCCCGATGCAGAATACGAGCGCGTCATCGACATCGACCTTGGCAAGGTCGACTGCACGGTCGCCTGGCCGCACCTGCCCGAAAACGCGCACAGCGCGCGCGAGGGCAGCGACATCGCCATCGACCAGATCGTCATCGGCTCGTGCACGAACGGCCAGCTCCCCGACATGGCCGCTGCCGCTGCGATCCTGAAGGGCCATCACCTGGCCCCGAACGTCCGCGGCATCATCATCCCCGCCACGCAGGAAGTTTACCGCGCCTGCATGCACGAGGGCTACACCGATATTTTCCTCGACGCGGGCTGCATCGTCTCCACGCCCACATGCGGGCCGTGCCTCGGCGGCTATATGGGCATCCTCGCCGCCGGGCGAGCGCTGCGTTTCCACCACCAACCGCAACTTTGTCGGCCGCATGGGCCACGTCGACAGCGAGGTCTACCTCGCCTCTCCGGCTGTCGCCGCGGCGTCTGGTATTACCGGCCACATTCTCATCCGGAGGAGGTCATGAACAAATGAATGCACACGGCATTGTCCATAAGTATGGGGATCACGTCGATACGGACGTCATCATCCCCGCGCGCTATCTGAACACCCAGAGCCACAAGGAGCTCATGCCTCCCACTGCATGGAGGACATCGACAAGGACTTCATCCACCGCGTCAAAGACGGCGACATCATGGTCGCGGGCGTAAACTTCGGCTGCGGCTCGTCGCGCGAGCACGCGCCCGTCGCCATCAAGGCGAGCGGCATCTCCTGCGTCATCGCGGCGAATTTCGCCCGCATCTTCTACCGCAACGCTATCAACATCGGCCTCGCCATTTTGGAGTGCCCGCCGCGAGCGCGGAGATCGAAAAACGGCGACGAGGTAACAGTCGACTTCGACACCGGCGTCATCACAGACGTGACAAAGGGCACGACGTATCAGGCCGAGCCCTTCCCGCCGTTTATCAAGGACATGATCGCGCGCGGCGGCCTGATGGCCTCGCTCAAGGCAAAGGAGGCGGCGAAATGAACAAGACCATTGCCATCATCAAGGGCGACGGCATCGGCCCCGAGATCGTCACCGAGGCCATGGGCATTTTAGACGCCGTGGCCGCGAAGTTTGGCCACACCTTCACCTACGTCGACGCGCCGATGGGCGGCACCGCCATCGATAAATTCGGCGTGCCGCTGCCGGATTCGAGTTTATCGACCTGCCGCAACGCGGACAGCGTGCTGCTCGGTGCGGTCGGCGGCCCGAAGTGGGACGACCAGCCCGCCGCCAACCGTCCCGAGCGTGGCCTTCTCAAGCTGCGCGAGGGCATGGGTCTCTACACGAACGTGCGCCCTGCGAAGATGTTCTCCGAGCTCTCCGCCGCCTGCCCGCTGCGCGCTGACATCGCGGAAGGCGGCATCGACTTCGTCGTCGTGCGCGAGCTCATCGGCGGCGTGTACTTCGGCGAGCACCGCACGGAAGAGGCGAACGGCGAGCAGAAGGCCACCGACATCATGGCCTACTCCGAGCACGAGATCAGGCGTGTCGCGCGCGTCGCGTTCGAGACCGCGCGCAAGCGCCGCAAGCGCGTCACCTCCATCGACAAGGCCAACGTGCTCGACACCTCGCGTCTCTGGCGCAAGACGGTCACAGAGGTCGCGAAGGACTACCCCGATGTCGAGCTTCGCCACATGTATGTCGACAACGCGGCGATGCAGCTCGTGCGTGACCCGAGCCAGTTCGACGTCATCGTGACCGAAAATCTCTTTGGCGACATTCTCTCCGACGAGGCGAGCCAGATCACGGGCTCGATCGGCATGATCCCGTCCTCCAGCATGGGCGACGGCACGAACGGGCTCTATGAGCCCATCCACGGCTCCGCGCCGGACATTGCGGGACAGGACAAGGCGAACCCCATCGGCACGATCCTGGCCGCCGCAATGATGCTGCGCTACAGCTTCGACATGGCCGCCGAGGCCGACGCCATCGAGCGCGCGGTGGATAAAACGCTGCGCTCGGGCTTCCGCTGCGGCGACATCATGCAGGAAAACTGCCAACTCGTCGGCTGCAAGGCCATGGGTGCGGAGATCCGCAGCCGTATCTGAAACGATCTCTTCCAAACTTCTTTATGAACCTCTCCTTTGATCCTCTGCATCGCGCGGCGATGCGAAAAAGGTTCCCAAGCCAATGGCTTGGGAACCTTTTTTCTTCCGCTGTCAAATTTTGCCGATCAGCACAACGATCCCGCCGACCGCGGCCGCGACAAGAAGGTACAGCGCTGTGGCCGCACTGCGCTTGGTGCAGACCGTCCGCCACGGCTTCCCATAGGGGACGCCCTCCATGCCCTCGATACGCCAGATCTTGCTGTGGCCGACCCACAGCAGGTCGATGACAAAGCCGTCGAACCAGTTCACGACCACAAGGAAGAGGTAGGTTTCAAAACTCGCGGTCTTAAAGTCCTTCACGCCGTTCCATCCGGCGATGTCCGCGATCAGCACGACGAAGATCACAAGGCAGAAGAACGTCATAAAGCGCTTGCCCTTGCGCAGCTCCTCAGTCTTGTCGGCGATGCCGCGCTTCTGCGCCTCGTCGAGATACGCGTCCGGGTAAAAATAGAGGCAGTTGCGCCCGCTGTCTCGCACCGTGCATTTGACCAGCGCGAGATAGAGCCGCGTACTTCTCCATCTTGTCTTGCGGCAAGGACGCCAAGTTCTCGCCGTCAGTTCCTACGACATAGAAATCGCCAACCAGCACGTCCTGTCCGAACCGACGATCAGGCTCAAAGTCAATGAGCTTACCTTCATCGTTCAGGAGCAGGTCTACGCCTTCTTCCACGCCGACCAACTGGATCAGGTGATGGTAGTCCTTCACTCCGCTGCTCACGGCTTCTTGCAGAGCCGACAACTCATTTTTCAGGGTGTCTACTTCCGGTTTCTTATGAGGGCTGACCTTGAGCACAGTGATTTCCTTCTCTTTGCACATAAACCATACCTCCGCTTTCAAAATTGGGATGGCATCGTACACGAGATTTTCTTGAATTGCAAGCCTTTTTTTGCTCAAAATTCTTGCAGAAGCGGTGCCTTGGTTATTGACTATTTCCCCTTAAAATGCCTTTGCCAGTCGTTGAAAATTTCACCCCTATCACTCTTTCCACAGGTTTTCGCGGCAAATACCGTGGGCACCCCTTAGAATTGCAAATGAACACTCTTTTCCAATCACCAATATCACAGTTACTTTAAGCCTCAATGTGTATAAAAAATAAGATGACCATTCGCCCTTTTGTTTTAGGGTTTGTTTTGCTCATCTCTAAGAAAATCCGGGTTGAGATCATGCGGAGAGGGGGACTTATCATGAACGATATTCTAAAGCGGTTTTGTTGGTTGGACGACAAAATGACCGCCGGTATCGTCCGGCGGTCATTTTATCGTCTTGGCGTTATCTTGGCCTTCTGCGATCGTGCTCGGCGTAGTAGGCGCGCTTGCTCCCGAGCATCTTCTCGTCCGCCTCGCGGACCAGCTCTCTTAGCCCGTTTGCCGCCTCGCAGACGGCGATGCCGTAGGAGATGCTGTAGTCCTGTGCGGCAAGCGCCGATGATACCGCCTGCATACGCGCTTCACATACGGCTGCATCTGCCTTTGAAAAGACGACGAACTCGTCGCCGCCGACGCGGTAGAGATCGTCCTTCGGAAACTGCTCCCGCAGATGCTCTGCGACCGCGTGCAGCAGCTGATCGCCCGCCTCGTGACCGCGCTCGTTGTTGATCTCGTGCAGGCCGTTCGCGTCGATATAAATGCAGGCGGCCGGAGCGATGACGCGCTGGTCGCTCTTGCGCAGACACTTCTCATAGGCGACACGGTTCATCAGGCCCGTGCCCTGGTCCGTAATGCTCATACGGTAAACGCCGCGTCGCGCCGAGGCGAGATACCAGACCATAAAGCCAAGATAGCTCAGCAGCAGCGCGGTGACGATGATCGCCATCATCGAAAGCGTCTCCACCACGCCGCGCGTGCCCGCCAGCGTCTCCGCCTCGCTCACGCCGAGCACGACGCTCCAGTTGTTGATGCCGACCGGCTCGTAGTGCAGGTAGAGCGTCAGCCCCGTGGAGCGGGAGACGGTGCACATATCGCCGCCGATGCCGTTGGGGATTTTTTCCATCGCCTCCTCGTAGGTGTAGCCCTTGAGCATTTTGCGGCCACGCAGCTCCGAGATGTTGCCGAGCGAGTCATGCCAGGTATCCAGCAGGATGTCGCCGTTGTTGCCGTCCACAAGAAGGAGGAAGGCATTGCCGTTGTAGGGGTCGATCTGATAGTTTCGGGAAAGCTCCTGCAGGGGGACGACGCCGTAGAGGATGGCGACGGTCTCGCCGTCGCGCACCACCGGCACGACGTTGCGCACCACCAGCTTTTCCGGCGCAAAGTAGCTTGTCACGCGGTCTGAGATGTACGCGCCCCGCGCCGCCTCTGTTTCAAAATCGAATGCGCCGGAAACGTCGTAGCGGGTGCCGTCGGTCAGCAGCAGCGTGCCGTCGGGCCGCAGCAGCGCGACGGTGGAGACGGTAGTTCTTTTATCCCACAAAAAAGCCGACAGTTATATCCACATTGATGTGGAGTTTGGAGAGGGCGAGGGCAAGATTCCGGTAGATAGTATTGCTAAAAGAGCCGAAGCGTATAAGCCCAAAGAAAAAGTGACCTACAAAATGATTAAGGAGTACATAGAAGCGAAATACGGCTTCAAGGTACATACCGCATATATCGCAGAGGTAAAGCGAAATTTGGGATTGCCGATGTATGATGCTCCTAATGCGGTAGAAGAATTGAAACAGCCGAGGAAACATCCGACACCAGAAAAGGTAGAAGCAATCAAAGATGCACTTCGTTATTTTGCAGTGATATAAAACTTTACTTACAATCGAATATTTCTTACATAGCCGTTTATTCATTTATTTGAGTAAGCGGCTTTTTTCATCCCTATTTTTCGGAATAGGGATATTTTTTGTAGAAGGAGGAGGTTTATTTGAACACGCAAATCATCGCCATCGCCAACCAGAAAGGCGGCGTTGGCAAAACAACAACCTGTGCGAACTTGGGAATAGGTCTGGCACAGGCCGGAAAGAAAGTGCTTCTGATCGACGGGGACCCACAAGGAAGTCTGACAATCAGCTTGGGAAATCCGCAACCGGACAAGCTGCCATTTACACTGTCGGATGCAATGGGCAAAATTCTGATGGATCAGCCTATACGCCCCGGAGAAGGTATTCTGCATCATGCAGAAGGCGTTGACCTGATGCCTGCGGATATTCAGCTTTCCGGTATGGAGGTTTCTCTGGTAAACGCCATGAGCCGTGAAACGGTTTTACGGCAATATCTGGACACACTGAAGGGACAATATTCCCATATCCTGATTGACTGTCAGCCCTCGTTGGGGATGCTTACGGTCAATGCGCTGGCGGCTGCGAACAGGATCATAATTCCCGTTCAGGCAGAGTATCTGCCCGCCAAAGGACTGGAACAGCTTTTATCTACGGTCAGCAAGGTAAAACGGCAGATCAATCCAAAGCTCCAGATTGACGGTATACTGCTGACGATGGTGGATAACCGCACCAACTTTGCCAAAGAGATTGCTGCTTTGCTGCGGGACACCTACTACAGGATTGCTACCTGTATCAGTCTGGACTGCCGAAAAATTCACCGCAGAGTCATGACAGTGCTGACAAATCGTTTAAACACAGAAACCGGCTGTCAGCTCATCCGGGAGGGCGGCGCTATGACGGACAGCGAAAAGGAGCGTTTCGGCGCTTCTCAAATGGTGCGATATGTGTCCGGTATCAACCGGCCAATCTACCCCATTGCGTTTATCAAGTATAAAACCGCAATCGGAATCAGCGCTGCCGTCTGCTGTTTCTCTCCGACGGGACGGAAAAAGATACACGATAATCTGGATATGGATACGACTCTGTTTGCATATCTGCGGGAACATCCGCCACAAGGCTACAGCATGGAATATGCCGATTGCAGGCTCTCCCTGCTGTCTGCCCAAAAGGGCAAGTGTGCTGTCAGCGGCGAATGGTTCTTGCAGCCCGACAGCATCGTGTGTCACCTGAAGGTTCCAAAGGAGCAAGGCGGCCAGGAGCGATACAGCAATCTGGTGCTGCTCCACAGACGGTATCTGCCATTGCTGGCTGACCAAAACGCCACCGCTCTCAAAAGCATCTGCAAGCAACTGGCTGTGACAAGAAAACAACTGACCAAAATCAACAACCTGCGCACAGCTGCGAAACTGGCAGCAATCTAAATAACTTTCTATTGGTGATTGATTAAATGCCTGATAACACAATCGATGGAACGCCGGATGCGGTGAAAGTCGCATGTCCGGTGTGGAGTGGGGGAAAATCTAGCGATTACTTCAAAGGATTACCTATCACTATAAGCAGAAACCTTGTTGTACTGCGCGCTTATTGGCTATATCCATTATGAGGCTCCGGTGGAGGAGCAGAACTTCTCTACTGCCGCCCGATTTAACGAGCGTACAGAGGAACAAAAGCTCCAAAATCGACCCCAAACACGACAGAAAAAGGAGGAACTATCCCGATGAATTACACCCAAGCACAGATTGACCGGGCAAATGCCGTCAGTCTGGAAGATTTTCTCCGCACACAGGGAGAGACACTGATAAAAAGCGGACGAGAATACCGCTGGAAAGAACATGACAGTCTGACTATCCGAGGTAACAAGTGGTTTCGCCACAGCCAGAGCAAGGGCGGCTATCCCATTGATTTTGTCATGGAGTTTTACGGCAAGTCCTTTCCCGAAGCCGTCCAGATGTTGACAGGCGAAAACGGCGAGGGACAGACCGAAGCCAGCACAGCACCGCCCACAGCGTTCCACTTGCCCTTGCACAACAGAACAGCCGACAGAGCAATTCAATATCTTTGCGAAAGCCGAGGTCTCAACCCGAAACTGGTTGAGCCTTTTCTTCTTTCTGGGGATATTTACGAGGACGCAAAGCGGCACAATGTTGTGTTTGTTGGCAGAGACCGAAGCGGTACGCCGAGATACGCCCATGTGCGAGGAACGGCAGACCCATTCAGACAGGACATTGCCGGGTCTGATAAGTCCTATCCGTTCCGCTATGAGGGAAACGGCAATCAGCTTTTTGTCTTTGAAGCGCCGATTGACCTGTTATCGTTTATCTGCCTTTATCCGCAGGATTGGCAGACAAGAAATTATCTTGCCCTGGGCGGCGTTTCGGGCAAAGCCCTTGACCGTTTCCTTTCTGAACGCAAGGACACCCGAAAAGTGTTCCTCTGCCTTGACAGCGACACCGCAGGAAGCGAAGCCTGTACCCGACTGGCACAGGACACTCCCGGCGAGATCGCCGTCATTCGCCTTGTCCCGGCAAGGAAAGACTGGAACGATGTTCTCCGTCAGCAAGGGGACATTCCCAGCCGCAAATTCATAGCCGAGACAATCACGCTGCGAGAGCTGCCCACTGCCCAGCCTGTTCCCATGCTCCGTATGGCAGATGTGGAGCTGACGAGCGTGGAATGGCTATGGTTTCCCTATATCCCATTTGGAAAGCTGACAATTATCCAGGGCAATCCCGGCGAGGGCAAGACCTACTTTGCCATGCGCCTTGCGGCGGCTTGCACCAATCGAAAGCCTTTGCCCGGTATGGAGACACTTGAACCTTTCAATATCATCTATCAGACCGCCGAGGACGGTCTGGGTGATACCGTCAAGCCCCGACTGATAGAAGCAGACGCAGACCTTGAACGAGTGCTTGTCATTGACGATAGAGACACACCGCTGACCCTTGCCGATGAACGCATAGCAAGGGCAATCCGGGAAAACAGCGCAAGGCTGGTTATCATTGACCCGGTACAGGCTTTTCTGGGTGCAGATGTGGACATGAACAGAGCAAACGAGGTGCGCCCGATATTCCGCAGTCTGGGAGACATTGCACAGGCTACCGGGTGCGCTATCGTGCTGATCGGACACCTCAACAAAGCCGCAGGAACGCAAAGCACCTACCGGGGATTAGGGTCTATCGACATTACGGCGGCAGTCCGCAGTCTGCTCTTTATCGGCAAGCTGAAGGACAGCCCCACAACAAGGGTGCTTATCCATGAGAAAAGCTCCCTTGCGCCGCCCGGACAGTCCCTTGCCTTTTCTCTGGGAGATGAGAAAGGTTTTGAGTGGATAGGGGCTTATGACATTACCGCTGACGAGCTTCTTGCCGGGACAGACACCGCTAAGACCGAGAGCAAGACCGCACAGGCGCAAATGCTCATTCTGGAACTGCTTGCGGACGGAAAGCGTATGCCGAGCGCAGAGTTGGAAAAAGGCGGTCAATGAGCGTGGGATTTCCGTTTCACGCACCATGAGAACGGCAAAGAGCCGTATCGGGGACAGACTTGTGACCGAGAAAGACAGCACAGCATGGGTCTGCTATCTCCGAAACTGACAACAGGAACACGGCAAGCGTGGCAAAGACGGCAAGGTTTTTATAGATACCTTAATGTTGCCGCCTTGCCTTGTTCCATCATACCGACACCGCCCGATGATGAACAGTCACCGGGCATTTTTCATTTACAGGAGGATTTTGAATGAACAATACCGCAACTAACACCGCCACTTGCCCGACTGTCAGAAAGCAGATCGGCAAGACAACCTATATCGTCCGTGTCCATTTCAGCGAGACCGCAAAAGAGACGATGGAGGACAAAATCAAGCGTCTGCTCCGTGAGGAAGTCCGCAAAATGTGACTTCTTTGTGAATTTGATGAAAAAGTCCTTGACTTTTCGTCTCTGGCAAAACCGCTAAGTCGATTTTGATTTCCTGCGGTGCGCGTCTTGCCGTATTTGATATTGCGGAGCTGCGCGAGGTTACATCCTACGATGAGTTGGAACTGGATACGCTGGGAGACAGAAAAACGGCTCTGTTCCTCATTATGAGTGATACGGATGACAGTTTTAACTTTCTCATTTCCATGTGCTACACCCAGTTATTCAACCTGCTTTGTGAAAAGGCCGATGATGTGTATGGCGGCAGGCTTCCGGTTCATGTGCGCTGTTTGATTGATGAGTGTGCTAACATCGGGCAGATTCCGAAGCTGGAAAAGCTGGTGGCCACCATCCGAAGCCGTGAAATCTCTGCCTGTCTGGTGTTGCAGGCACAGAGCCAGCTCAAGGCAATTTACAAAGATAATGCCGATACCATCATCGGCAATATGGATACTTCCCTCTTCCTGGGTGGCAAAGAGCCAACAACGCTGAAAGAGCTGGCGGCTGTTCTGGGAAAGGAGACCATAGACACTTACAACACCGGAGAGAGCCGGGGACGGGAGACCTCCCACTCGCTCAACTATCAGAAATTGGGAAAAGATATGCCATACTTGTTCGTGAAGAGTTCAGTTGCCTTGAATTTATCATGAACAGGGACACGATCAACTGGATTCTGAAAAAACTGAATACAGGAGGTCGAACATGGAGCATTTACCAAAGAAAATCCATCAAAACGGCATCAGCTACACGCTGGTGGGAGACTACTACATTCCCGATTTGAAGCTGCCGGAGGAAAGCCGCCCCATTGGACGGTGGGGCCGGATGCACAAGACGTTTCTGCAAGAACACCGGCCCGGCCAGTACAATGCACTGCTTCTGTTGGGAAAAACTCTGGACGTACCTTGCCGATCTGAACGAGCAGGCCGATGACCGGCTGGCGTGTATTATCTCGCAGATGCAGGCGGCGGAGGGCGTCAGCGAGGAACTGAAAGCCCGTGACCAGCTTGCGTGGGTCGGAACCATGAACAGCATTCGCAGCCGGGCAGAGGAAATCATCCTGTCTGAGATGATTTTTTGTCTGAGGGAGGTGGACGCATGATTCTGGAAGAAATGTATAACGGCAGATTTTATCCATGTGAAACGGTGGTCGCTGATTCACCGAGGTTCAAGCAGGCAGTCAAAGCCAGCGCCGCCCTGATGGATGCCTTATCGGAGCGTCTGAGCAAAGAGGACTATGCACTGGTTGAAGAACTGCGGGAGCAGGTGGCAATCGCTCAGTGTGAGGAAAACGAAAGCCGCTTTAAATACGGCTTTTCGGCGGGGCTGCTTGTCCAGCAGGAAGCCTATGCGCAGGTGTCGCAGAAAGACAAAGAATAGCATCTTCAATAATGGCTGTTCCCAAACTGGGAACAACCACCACAACAGAATACAGCTTCACAAAAAGCCATTTGCCAATCAACCGGCGGATGGCTTTTTTGCCGCTCAATTTCACTTCCGCTTACGTCTGGCCTTGCGGTTGGGCGGGATGGGGCTGGCCTTTCCTCTCATATTGTTGGGGCTTTTGAGCTGCTTGGACAGGCTCAGTATCCGCAGGAACGCCGAGAATTCCTCCGAGGAAATCTTCTCAAAGGGTATCTGCAACTTATCGCAGAACTCGTGGATCAGCATTTCTGTATCGCTGCCCTGTCCTATGGCCTGCTCAAATTTTTTCTTCACATCATCCAGCGTGGGCTGCGGGTCGGCGGTGGTCTTGTCCTTGCGGTGTGCTTCCCGGATGTCCCGGACGATGCTGTCCAGATCATCGTGCATAACGTGGCTGTAAAAATCGCTTTCCTGCACCTGCCCCAGTTCCAGCGTCCGCATATAGAGGTCATCTTCTCCGGGCGCATACTTGCTCATGACGGTCTGCCGGGTGGCCTCCAACACCAGATTCATCTGCTCCACCCGCATATTGGCGATCTGGTCGATGCAGATTTCCATATCTATCATCAGCCGCCGGAAATTCGGGTGGGCAGCCAGTTCGCAGAGAAGCCGGTTGTTGATTTTGCCGCTGCTCAAAAGTTCCACCATATCATCATCACTCAGATGCAGAGATTGAAGTTCTGTGTTTGGGTGATTTTTATTTTCCGTCAGCCCCATCAGATAGTCGGTGGACACGCCGTAAAAGTCCGCCAGCGTTGCAATCGCAAACGGGCTGATGTCCTTGTAGTCATCGGTTTCGTATTTTCCCAGCGCGGATTTAGACAGGCCGGTCTGCTCCGCCAGTTGTTCCAGCGTCAGGTGCTTGTCCACCACCCGCAGGTCTTTGAGCCGCTCCGGGATTGTCAGCTTTGCGTACATCCAAAGCCCCCTCTCTCGTTATCGTTTTTCAGTGATTACACCCATTATAGCACGATTCCATAAGCGTGGAAATATGCGGATTTCAAGCGTTTTTCCGACGTTTTGGATATACGGGAAAGAGCCTCTTTTTTCGGTAAACTGGTTCTTGCAGACAGGCACAGAACCTTGAAAATCGAATGACCGGCTGCAAGGGGGTATGGCCTCCGGGGAAGTGACGCCAGGACAGAAATCGAGCGCA
>VOFK01003419.1_pt1 | contig 207736 bp, 198 predicted proteins | sample 5384121 | NCBI WGS metagenome assembly VOFK01 (sample SAMN12384730, study PRJNA508395) | human gut metagenome | isolation source: healthy gut J | host: Homo sapiens | reverse complement strand
AAGCGTGGGTAGCAAACAGGATTAGATACCCTGGTAGTCCACGCTGTAAACGATGATTACTAGGTGTGGGGGTCTGACCCCTTCCGTGCCGGAGTTAACACAATAAGTAATCCACCTGGGGGTACGGCCGCAAGGTTGAAACTCAAAGGAATTGACGGGGGCACAAGCAGTGGAGTATGTGGTTTAATTCGAAGCAACGCGAAGAACCTTACCAGGTCTTGACATCCAACTAACGAAGTAGAGATACATTAGGTGCCCTTCGGGGAAAGTTGAGACAGGTGGTGCATGGTTGTCGTCAGCTCGTGTCGTGAGATGTTGGGTTAAGTCCCGCAACGAGCGCAACCCTTGCTATTAGTTGCTACGCAAGAGCACTCTAATAGGACTGCCGTTGACAAAACGGAGGAAGGTGGGGACGACGTCAAATCATCATGCCCCTTATGACCTGGGCTACACACGTACTACAATGGATGTAAACAGAGGGAAGCAAGACAGTGATGTGGAGCAAACCCCTAAAAACATTCTCAGTTCAGATTGCAGGCTGCAACCCGCCTGCATGAAGATGGAATTGCTAGTAATCGCGGATCAGCATGCCGCGGTGAATACGTTCCCGGGCCTTGTACACACCGCCCGTCACACCATGGGAGCCGGTAATACCCGAAGTCAGTAGTCCAACCTCGTGAGGACGCTGCCGAAGGTAGGATTGGCGACTGGGGTGAAGTCGTAACAAGGTAGCCGTATCGGAAGGTGCGGCTGGATCACCTCCTTTCTATGGAGACCAAACCAGATGAAACAAGCTGGTTTAAATTCCAAGGTCAGCATTACGAAAGATTTCTTTTCAGAACTCGTTGTTTAATTTTTCAGGGTCCCTGCCCGAGATATACGGGGGTATAGCTCAGCTGGGAGAGCACCTGCTTTGCAAGCAGGGGGTCAGCGGTTCGATCCCGCTTATCTCCACCAATAAGAATAGCCGAGGTTCGTAGCCCGAAAATAACGACCGGCGAGGACTAAGATGTGAAAATCACGCAAGTGATTGAAACATATTAGACAGTGGGAGTTATTTGAGGAGAAGCGAAGAACAACGAGGTCGGTGACATCATCAAGCAACAGCTATTCTTAAAAATACGGCTTAAGAAATAACGAGCCAAACCAATATGGGCTTATAGCTCAGCCGGTTAGAGCGCACGCCTGATAAGCGTGAGGTCGGTGGTTCGAGTCCACTTAAGCCCACCAAAGAATAACCGACAAAAAGTCAGTTATTCAAAGCACCTTGAAAACTGAATAAAGAAGCAGATAAAGCGAGAAAAGTATTAGTTATACAGGTAAACAAACTCAAATGATAATTTGAATGCGTAAACCATAGGTAAAAAATACTACAATTAAGCTTAAGGGTAATAAGAAGATTAGTTATAAATAAACTAAAGGCTTATTAAACTGCGAAAAAAAGAGTAATTAACATTACAAGAAAAAAGAAGAACCAAAGATATCTCATAATGGTCAAGCTACAAAGAGCACAAGGGGAATGCCTTGGCACCGAGAGCCGAAGAAGGACGTGACTAACTGCGATAAGCTGCGGGGAGCCGTAAGTAGGCTTTGATCCGCAGATTTCCGAATGGAGCAATCCGGCAAGAGGAAAGTCTTGTCATCATATACTGAATACATAGGTATATGAGGGGAACCGCCTGAACTGAAACATCTAAGTAGGGCGAGGAAGAGAAATCAACTGAGATTCCGTAAGTAGTGGCGAGCGAACGCGGAAGAGGCCAAACCGAGAGTAGTAATACTTTCGGGGTTCGGACAGAATACGGCATTGTAAAGGTTTAGTGGAATGGAATGGGAAGTCCAACCGAAGAAGGTGAGAGTCCTGTACACGAAAAGCCTGAACAGCCATCTGTATCCAGAGTACCGCCGGACACGTGAAACCCGGTGGGAATATGGGGGGACCATCCTCCAAGCCTAAATACTACTCGGTGACCGATAGTGAAGAAGTACTGTGAAGGAAAGGTGAAAAGTACCCCTGACGGGGAGTGAAAAAAGAACCTGAAACCTTGTGTTTACAAGCACCGAAAGCTCATCAAAGAGCGATCGGGTACCTTTTGTAGAATGGTCCGGCGAGTGAATGTAACCGGCGAGGTTAAGCACTTAAGGTGTGAAGCCGCAGCGAGAGCAAGTCTGAATAGGGCGTATGAAGTCGGTTGTATTCGACCCGAAACCGGGTGACCTACCCATGGTCAGGTTGAAGTAAAGGTAAAACTTTATGGAGGACCGAACCGACTCCCGTTGAAATGGTAGCGGATGAACTGTGGGTAGCGGAGAAATTCCAATCGAACCCGGAGATAGCTGGTTCTCTCCGAAAATAGCTTTAGGGCTAGCCTTGAAATAGATTACCGGCGGTAAAGCACTGAATTGGCTAGGGGCCGAGAGGTTACTGAACCTTATCAAACTAAGAATGCCGGATAATCGTTTTTCAGGAGTCAGACTGTGGGTGATAAGATTCATAGTCAAAAGGGAAACAGCCCAGACCCACAGCTAAAGGTTTTAAGTATAGTTAAGTGGAAAAGGATGTGGAATTGCACAGACAACCAGGATGTTGGCTTAGAAGCAGCCACTCATTAAAAGAGTGCGTAATAGCTCACTGGTCGAGTGACTCTGCGCCGAAAATTTAACGGGGCTAAACTATACACCGAAGCTTGGGATACATCTAATGTATGGTAGGAGAGCGTTCTGTATGGGGAGAAGTCGTAGCGAAAGCGGCGGTGGACTATACAGAAGTGAGAATGCCGGAATAAGTAGCGAGAATTAAGTGAGAATCTTAATGGCCGAAAGTCTAAGGTTTTTGGAGGAAGGTTCGTCCGCTCCAAGTAAGTCGGGAGCTAAGGTCAGGCCGAAAGGCGTAGCCGATGCACATACGGTTGATATTCCGTAACCATCTGTAATTTAAGCAAAGGGACACTTCAAAAGGGTGTGACCCGGGCGTTGGTTGACCCGGGCGTAAGGGACCGAAATTAGAGTAGGGAAGCACACTTAGCTGAAGGCGAGAAAAGCTTTGCGTATAGAAACAGATGCCCGTACCGCAAACCGACACAGGTGGACAGGAAGAGAATTCTAAGGCCAGCGGGAGAAGGGTAGTTAAGGAACTCGGCAAATTGACTCCGTAACTTCGGAATAAGGAGTGCTCGAAAGAGCCGCAGAGAATAGGCCCAGGCGACTGTTTAGCAAAAACACAGGTCTCTGCCAAATCGAAAGATGAAGTATAGGGGCTGACACCTGCCCGGTGCCGGAAGGTTAAGAGGAGGAGTGAGAGCTCCGAATTGAAGCCCCGGTAAACGGCGGCCGTAACTATAACGGTCCTAAGGTAGCGAAATTCCTTGTCGGGTAAGTTCCGACCCGCACGAATGGTGTAACGATCTGGGCACTGTCTCAACTACCCACCCGGCGAAATTGTAGTACCGGTGAAGATGCCGGTTACCTGCGGCAAGACGGAAAGACCCCATGGAGCTTTACTGTAGCCTGATATTGGGTTTCGGAAATCTATGTACAGGATAGGCGGGAGACTAGGAAACATGAGCGTCAGCTTGTGTGGAGTCGATGTTGGGATACCGCCCTTAGGTTTCTGGAATTCTAACCTGCGGCCGTGAATCCGGTCGGGGGACATTGTCAGGTGGGCAGTTTGACTGGGGCGGTCGCCTCCGAAAAGGTAACGGAGGCGCTCAAAGGTTAGCTCAGCACGGACGGAAACCGTGCCTCTGAGTGTAAACGCAAAAGCTAGCCTAACTGCGAGGGTGACGGCCCGAGCAGTAACGAAAGTTGGAGTTAGTGATCCGGCGGTATGTGAATGGAAATGCCGTCGCTCAACGGATAAAAGCTACCCTGGGGATAACAGGCTGATCTCCCCCAAGAGTCCACATCGACGGGGAGGTTTGGCACCTCGATGTCGGCTCATCACATCCTGGGGCTGTATTCGGTCCCAAGGGTTCGGCTGTTCGCCGATTAAAGTGGTACGCGAGCTGGGTTCAGAACGTCGCGAGACAGTTCGGTCCCTATCTGTCGTGGGCGCAGGATATTTGAGGAGCTCTGTCCTTAGTACGAGAGGACCGGGATGGACGTACCTCTGGTGCACCAGTTGTCATGCCAATGGCACGGCTGGGCAGCTATGTACGGAACGGATAAACGCTGAAAGCATCTAAGCGTGAAGCCGACTCCAAGATTAGATATCCCATCGTATAACGAGTAAGACCCCTTGAAGACTACGAGGTTGATAGGCTGCGTGTGTAAGTGCCGTGAGGCATTCAGCTTGGCAGTACTAATAGGTCGAGGGCTTGACCACAAGATTTCTTTGGTCAGCTGTGTAGTATATACTTTAACCCGATTGGTCATTCTAATATGAATTTAACTAATCTTTCTTCTTAATCTTCTTTCCTTTATTCAGTTTTCAGGGTGTTTACCCTTTTATATACACCGAGTAATCGGTGGTTCATTTGAACTTTCAGCACCACATAATGTGGTGCTTTTTTGTTTATATTTTACAAAAAAGTAAAGGGATATTTTATAGCCGAAGATTGAAATAGTATTGATTATAATTACTGTATATGGTACAATGATAACAGTTCTAAAAACTATGATGTAAATTTGGATGGTACAGCACATTGATACAGAAGATGATATAGGGGGATAAACAATGAAAAAATTATTATCAATCATACTCGTTGGAATTTTGGCGGTTTCATCTTTCATTTTAACAACATTTGCTACTGAAAATGAAAAGTCCGAAACTGAAATAGAGCGTGAGAAACTTGGCTGGCTTCTTGACGCATTTAAAATTCTCAACACAAACATTGGTGAGGCGAGAATCTATAACTGTGTTGCAGGTGATACATATAATGATGCATACAATCTTTATAATCAGGACGAACTTGCAACAGCCGAGGAATATAAAAATATGAAGGACAAGCTGTATAGTGCCGCTTATAACCTTCATGTTGATGTTGCATATGCCAAAACTGCTTACGATAATGCCTGTAAGGAACAGAATTACAACAACTGGTATTCTGATGAGCAATGGAACGAATTTCAGTATAAGCTTGCTGATTTAAAAACCGACTTAGAGCCGTATATTGCAGGCACTAATGATTACGATGTTTGGGCTATTACAAATGCCTACAACGAACTTCTTGCTGTGTACAACAAGATGACGAATGCCTATACTTTAAAAGGTGATGTGAACAAAGACGGTGTTGTTAATGTTGTCGATGCTACCCTTATTCAGAAATATATCGCCCATGAGGTTGAATTTACAGGTGCGCAGAAGATGTTAACAAATGTAGCAAAGTATGAAAGCGATATATCGGTCATTGCCGCTACTGATTTACAAAAATTTATTGTTGGTCTTAATGGCGACTTTGGAAACAATCATATTTTCCTTGACGAGCAGGATGGTATACAGTATTTTGATGATACAATGCGTTGGTATGCTTACGGTAACTATAATATTTCTCCAAGGTACCCGTACATTACCTATGGTCCGTATGTTAAAAATGAGCATACAGACTTTTTCGTAGTCGGTTATTACGATATGATGTGTAAAGAACACGGCTATACAAAATAATTTCTTCAGATTAAAATTGAAAATATAAAATCGGCGGAAGTAATGCACAAACACATTGCTTCCGCTGTTTTTTGATTGGTCTTTAGTGTCATCTTAATATAGTACATCTCAGGATTAAAGTTGTTCCTTATCTTTACTATCTCCTTGAACATGGTGCGGTGCTACACCGCATAACGAGCAGTTAGGTAAAATGATAACTTACCTCGGGTATTAGAGCTTATCGCTTTTCAAACTGTCTTCACGAACCGGGAACGGTGACACACCGCATAACGAGCAGTTAGGTAAAATGATAATATACCTCGGGTATTAGAGCTTATCGCTTTTCAAACTATCTTCTCGAACATGGTGCGGTGCTACACCGCTGATGTAGGGATAAAGTTCTTCGTATGAATCAGCCTCGGCGGGATTTTTGACTGCTGTTGGGATTAGCCCTGTACAATCCTGATTTGAACAGGTGTTAAGCTCTAAATCACTTGGTGTTAAAATCTTTTTGTAATCGGGTACTTTGCGTTTCATCTGCACACTTCCTTTGTTATAGTGTGTTAATGAAAATTGCTTTTATTCGTAATGTTTCCAATGATTTTTTATGCGTTTTTTGGAATTTTTGTAGTCAACCTTTAGAATATAATCTAATAGGTAATCACGAATTTCTACTGCGACGAATCTATTCTTATTTTCTATAGCGTAAAATACAGAGAAAAATGCTATGCAAATAGAAGATATAATTGTAAAAATCATAAGGACGAGAAGCAGTGAATTATTTGCAATAGTATTTTCTTGAAATCCAGCTTGAATGCACGCTAACGCAAGAGGAAAAAAAATACTATTAAGTCCTTGTAAAAATAGATTTAACGGATTTTTTAAATCCCCTATATAGTAATCAAATGTTGACAAAACTAAATCAAGACTTTTATTCTTCTTAGTATCTATTCCTTTTTCATATAATAAATTTATAATTACATTTTGTAGATATATTTTTTTCTCTTTGCTTGTTTGTTGTATTTTATCTGAAAGTTTTTTACAGTGAATAACTATTGTAATAGAAAAAATAACATAATAAGCAACTAACGCTAAATAAATATAAAAAGAAACAGTATGATTTATAAAGCTAAATATTGCACCTGAAATAGCAAGTATTGCAGAAATTGACAACAGAAAGAACTCAATTTTTTGGGTATTGCGGTGTGTTTTTTTGTCATATAATTGTTTCTTTTTTGTGTATTCTTTTGCAAATTGTTTAATATCCATTGTTTTTATTATTTTACAATAAGTTTCTTGATTTTGAACACATCGCCGTCCATAACCTTATATGTACTGCGGAGTTCGCTGTCAATCTCGGGTGAAATGCTCTGGTGAATGTACAGACTGTCGATACCGAAATCAGCCGCACCGCCGATATCGCTGATATAGTCGTTGCCAATCATAATTGACTCGCTCTTTTCAAGTCCGTAACGGTCAAAAAGTGTTTTGAAATATTTTTCGTCAGGCTTAGAACATTCTTCGTCAGAGCTGATGCAAATGCCGTCAAAATATTTTGTCAGATCAAACATTTTTAGCTCGTTTTCTGTGAATGAACGCTGTGCGTTAGAGAGAAGATAAACCTTTTTGCCTTTTGCCTTGAGAGTGTCGAGAAGATCAAGTACACCGTCATAAAGCTTGATGTACTTTGTTGAGTAGCAACGGAATGCCTCGGCAATAAAAAGCACCTCGGCTTTTGTAACCTTAACGCCTTTCTGTGAGAAAAGCTTACGGAAAACCTTTTCAATTTTAATGTCAACAACTTTTGTGTCGGGAGATTTCTTGAGAACAGCCTTTTTTTCAGCCTGAACAAGTCTGTCGTACTCCTCGTTAAGCTCGTCATAGGTGTAGTGTGCACCCTTGTAGGCATAGAGAATGGCAATTTTCTTCCACAAATCATCGTTCCATTCATCTGTATTAATGTCGATAAGAGTGCCGTATAAGTCAAAAATGTAATTATTGTACATTTTTTGTCCTCCGAAACAAATTTCTAACTTTTATGCATCTATTGTATCAGTTTTTTATTCTGATTGCAATAGCAGAATTTTTGTGTTATACTGAAGAAAACAGTATTTAATCGCATTTTTTGCATTTTTTAAAATTACGGGGTGAATTTATGACTAAAAAAGAAATTGCCGTGAACGCTGTTCATGCCTTGAAAAAAGAATATCCCGATGCAATATGTTCGCTTGTCTACACAGATCCGTTGCAGCTGCTCATTGCAACAAGGCTTGCCGCTCAATGCACGGATGCAAGGGTTAATATAGTCACTCCTTCGTTGTTTGAGAGGTTCAAAACGGCTCAGGATTTTGCCGACTCAACTCCAGAAGAAGTTGCTGAGTATATAAAAAGCTGCGGACTTTATAAGACTAAATCAAAAGATATTGTTGAAATGGCAAGAATGCTTTGTGACGATTTTGGCGGTGTCGTTCCCGATAATATTGACGATTTGACAAAACTCCCCGGAATCGGCAGAAAAACCGCAAATCTTGTGTGCGGTGACATTTTCGGTCAGCCTGCGGTTGTGGTTGATACACATTGCATACGCATTACAAAAAGGCTCGGACTTCACGATTTAAAGGATCAGAAAAAGATTGAATTTGCATTGCGTGAGCTTTTGCCCCCCGATGAAAGCAACGATTTTTGCCACCGACTTGTTCTGCATGGCAGAGCAGTCTGCACCGCAAGAAAGGCAAAATGTGAAGAATGCTGTATGAACGGATTTTGCCCGAAGAAAATCTGACAGAGGGATTTGTATGGATAAGATGAAAGACATTAAGCTGATTGCACTTGACCTTGACGGCACAACTCTTGCCGACAGCGACTCCTTGAGCAAACGAACGCAAACTGCCATTGAATCTGCGATCAAAAGCGGAATAACCGTTGTTGCGGCAAGCGGCAGACCGTTCGTTATGATGCCCGACAGCGTGATGAACATTGTCGGTCTGGACTATGCGATTACCTCGAACGGCGCTGTAATAAGCAAGTGCGGTAAAACGGTTCACCGTTCGCTGATTTTACCCGATGATGTGTTGAAAATTCTCGGCGCTGTGCGTAATGACGATGTTATTCTTGAGGGATTTATTGACGGATTTACATATGCCGATGTCAGATATGTGCATAGACCGCTTGACTACGGCTGTGAGCCTGAATATTTTGAATACACCCGTTCATGCCACGGCAAGATTGTCGATATGAGAAGCTTTTTGAGCAAGCATAGAAATGAGCTTGACCTCATCAGCATTATAAGTACGGACGAAAAGCTTCGCAACAGGCTGTGGAGCAGTATCGAAAAGGCTTGCAACAGCGTTGAAATTACGACTTCAACCGACCATTTTGTTGAGATTATGTCGGCAGAGGCCTCAAAGGCGAAGGCACTCCTGCGTTTGTGTGACTTTTTGAATATCGGCATGGAAAATGTCTGCGCCTGCGGAAATGCAGATAACGATGCCGACATGATTGCCGAGTCGGGACTTGGTGCGGCTGTTGAAAACGCAAGTCAAAAATGCCTTGACCGTGCTGATATCGTAATCCCGTCAAATAATAACGATGGTGTTGCACAATTGATTGAGAAAATTCTTAAAAATTGATTGTAATAATGCGGCGGTAATTTCATATAAATAAAAACAATCGGGAAGACATTGTTTTGCATTTTGCAAACTGTCTTCCCGACTTTCATTTTCCATTTTCAACTTTTCGTTTTCAATTTTTTAAGCATTTCCTCATGGTCGGCTTTAAGTGCTTTGATAAGCGTCAGACTGTCCCAGTCTTTGCTTGTGGGAGTAATAACCGCCTTGAGCGGAACTCGTCCGACACCGCACTTGTTCAGCGCTCTGATTAGCGAGTCAATCGTTTTATTCGTGAAATTGTGCATGACAATCATTTCTTCGTCAAAGCCGTCTCCGTCAAACTTTTCTGCCGCAGGCTCAACGCCCTTGATGCCTGCAAGGAAACCGATAGGCTGATTGAAATCTTCTTTTTCAACCTTTTTAACCTGAATTTTCAACGGCATAAGTGCAAACTTTGCCTTGCGAAATCTTTCGTCCGAAAAGTTGTAAAACATAGCAAGTTCTTTCATATCTTCACCGTTAATCCGTATCAAGCTTGAGAACCGCCATAAATGCCTCCTGCGGAACTTCAACAGAACCGAGCTGGCGCATACGCTTTTTACCTTCTTTTTGCTTTTCAAGGAGTTTTTTCTTACGGGAAATATCACCGCCGTAGCACTTGGCAAGTACATCCTTACGCATAGCCTTTACGGTTTCTCTGGCAATAATTTTACCGCCGATGCAAGCCTGAATCGGAATTTCAAAGAGCTGTCTCGGAATCTTTTCCTTTAACTTCTCAGCCATCTTTCTTGCCCTTGAATATGCCTTGTCGGCGTGAATGATGAACGAAAGTGCATCGACAACCTCGCCGTTGAGCATAATATCGAGCTTAACAAGGTTGCTCTGAACATATTCTTTAAGCTCATAGTCGAATGATGCATAACCTCTTGTGCGTGATTTGAGCGTGTCGAAAAAGTCGTAGATTATCTCGGCAAGCGGAAGTACATAGTGTAAATCAACACGGTCGGCATCAATATACTGCATATCGACAAAAGTTCCTCGTCTGTCCTGACAAAGCTCCATAATATTGCCGACATATTCCTTAGGTGCATAGATGTGAGCGTCTGTTACAGGCTCTTCCGCCATTTGAATAAGTGACGGATCGGGGTAGTTTGTCGGGTTGTCAATCATCTCAACCGTGCCGTCTGTGCGTGTGATTCTGTAAATTACACTCGGTGCGGTTGTGATGAGGTCAAGCTGATATTCTCTTTCAAGTCGCTCCTGAATGATTTCCATGTGGAGCAGTCCCAAAAATCCGCAACGGAAACCAAATCCGAGGGCAACCGATGTTTCGGGATCAAACGAAAGAGCCGCATCGTTAAGCTGAAGCTTTTCAAGTGCATCTTTAAGGTCGCCGTATCTTGCGCCGTCAACAGGGTAGATACCGCAGAAAACCATAGGCTGTGCCTCACGGTAGCCGGGGAGCGGTTCTTCTGCGGGATTTGATGTGAGTGTAACCGTGTCGCCAACCTTTGCGTCTGCAAGAGTCTTGATTGAACCCGTGATGTAGCCAACCTCGCCTGCATAAAGACCGTCTGTCTTTTCGGGGGCGGTTGCGTGCATAAGTCCGCACTCAACAACATTGAACACACTGCCCGTTGCCATAAGCTTGAATTCATCGCCCGGGTGAATCTGTCCCTCTTTGAGCCTTACATATATAATTACGCCCTTGTAGCTGTCGTAGTAGCTGTCAAAAATCAATGCACGCAGAGGTGCGTTGATGTCGCCTGTCGGAGCAGGAATATCGTGAACAACCTTTTCAAGAACTGCGTGAATGTTGATTCCTGCCTTTGCGGAAATTTTCGGAGCATCCTCGGCAGGAATACCGATTACATCTTCGATTTCCTGAATAACCCTGTCGGGGTCGGCACTCGGCAAATCAATTTTGTTGACAACGGGAACTATTTCAAGTCCGCTGTCAACGGCAAGATATGTGTTTGCAAGAGTCTGCGCCTCAATGCCCTGTGATGCGTCAACAACAAGAATAGCGCCCTCACAAGCTGCCAGTGAACGGGAAACCTCGTAGTTAAAGTCAACATGACCGGGGGTGTCGATGAGGTTAAAAAGATATTCTTCGCCGTCATCGGCTTTGTAGATAACGCTTACCGCCCTCGCCTTGATTGTAATGCCGCGCTCACGCTCAAGATCCATGTCATCAAGCAGCTGCGCCTCCATATCCCTTTCGGAAACGGAGTTGGTCTGCTCAAGAATTCTGTCCGCAAGCGTACTTTTGCCGTGGTCAATGTGAGCAATAATGCTGAAATTTCTTATTTTATCCTGTGGAAAAGACAATGCTAATCACCTTTTTCTTTAATGTCTGAATTTTAATGAGTTATGTTCTGTAAATTATTATACCAATTCTGCCGAATAAAGCAACCGTATTTGATTAAATCTGTGGGAGAAATTGTGACTCAAATCAGTAGCGCCGTTCCCTATTCGTGCAGACAGTTTGAAAAATCCGCAACATATTTTGCCCGAGCGTAGCATTGTTACCGTTTGTACAAACAGTAGCGGCGTTCAGTGAACGCCAATCGAAACGATTGTAAAATCGGTTCGATTAAATACAAACCATTTGTTTATCGTATGTTATTGATTAAAACGCTTATTGCAGATGTATATTTGTTCGTTTTGGTTTTGCAACCAAAGCGAATGGCGGTCACTGACCGCCGCTACGGTTAAGCAATATTGATTTATTTATCATCATAACTCCCTAAATTATAACATATGGCAATCTCTTTCACAAGCAAAAAATCGTTGCAGTATGCGGTTTTCGGTGCTATACTTGGCTTGTATGAAATTGCTTTGTCAAAAGGAGAAATTGGTATGACAAAAGGTGAAATTGCTAAGAATAATTTTATGCAGGGCTACAACTGCGCTCAGGCTGTATTGCTTGCATTTTGTGACGATTTGGGCTTTGATGAACAGACTGCTCTTATGCTTGCGTCGCCGTTTGGCGGCGGAATAGGCAGAATGCGTGAGGTCTGCGGTACTGTTACGGGAATGTATATGGCTTTAGGTCTTGCAAGGGGTTACAGTGACAGCAAGGATAATGCAGACAAAAAGCGTGTCTACACCGAGGTTCAGCAGCTTGCCGAAAGGTTCAAAGAGGACAACGGTTCAATCATCTGCCGTGACCTTCTCGGTATGAGAGCAAAGGCAAAGGACAACCCGACTCCGTCTGAGAGAACAGAAAAATATTATGCCGCCCGTCCGTGCCCTGAATTGTGCAGATATGCAGCGGATTTGCTTGATGAATACTTAAAGAATAAAAAAGGCTGAGGGGCGTTGCTTTGATTTGAAACTTATGCCTGCAAACAGTTGAATTTGGGAGTAAATTGTGATAAAATGTTTAAAATAGGGCATTAGTCTAATGCGGTTAATTTTGAAAATTACCTTGAAAGGGGAATTGTGATATGTGCGGCATAGCCGGCTTTATGGGACAGGTTGAAAACAGAGCCGATGTCATCAGAAATATGACAGAGGTTATCACTCACCGTGGTCCCGACTCGGACGGATTTTTTACGGACGACAATATTTCCATGGGATTTCGCAGACTTTCCATTATTGACCTCGGTGCAGGTCATCAGCCTATATACAATGAGGATAAAAGCCTTGTTCTCACATTCAACGGTGAAATTTATAACTACAAGGATTTGAGAAAAGAACTTATCGCAAAAGGTCATAAGTTCTATACAGATACAGACAGTGAAGTGCTTGTTCACGGCTTTGAAGAGTGGAAAGAAGATATGCTCCCAAAACTCCGTGGTATGTTCGGCTTTGCTATTTACAACACAAAGGATAATTCACTTTTTATTGCCCGTGACTTTTTCGGCATTAAGCCGATGCACTACACTCAGATAGGCAATGACTTTGTCTATGCAAGTGAAATCAAGAGTATTCTTGAATATCCTAAGTTTGAAAAGAAATTCAACAGAAAGGCACTTGATTCCTACCTTTCATATCAGTATGCAGTTCCGCCCGAAACTTTCTTTGAGGGTGTTTACTGCCTTATGCCCGGTCACTATCTCTGGTACAAGGACGGCGAGGTTGAAACTACCCGCTACTTTGAGGCTCGTTTCAATCCCGACGAAGAAATGACGGAGGAAGAGGCTGTTGACAGAATTGAAAAGGTTTTTGAAAACTCCGTAAATGCTCACAAAATTGCCGATGTTGAGGTTGGTTGTTTCCTTTCAAGCGGTGTTGACTCAAGCTATGTTTCAACATATTTTGCCGACCAGAAAACATTTACAGTCGGCTTTGACTTTGGCGAAAAATATAACGAAATCAGCTGGGCAAAAAATCTCAGCGAAAAAATCGGTGTTGAACACCACACTCACCTTATTTCAAGTGAAGAATTCTGGGACGCTGTTCCGACTGTTCAGTACCATATGGATCAGCCGCTTGCAGATCCGTCATGTATCGCACTTTACTTTGTATCCCGTCTTGCAAGCCATTATGTAAAGGTTGTCCTTTCGGGTGAGGGTGCAGACGAATTGTTCGGCGGTTACACTTGCTACAACGATCCGAGAGTGTTCAAAATTTATCAGACAATTGTCCCGCATTGCATCAGAAAGGCAATAAGAGCAATTTGCAGAAAGCTCCCCGACATCAAGGGCAGAGATTATCTTATCCGTGCCTGTGACAAGCTTGAGGAGCGTTATATCGGTAACGCATTTATGTATGACTACAAGCAGAAGCAGGAGCTTTTGAAAGATCCGTCAATTGCAACACGCCCACAGGATCTTACAAGAAAATATTATTATCGTTGCCGTAAGTATGACGATGTTACAAAAATGCAGTATCTCGACATCAATATGTGGATGGTCGGTGACATCCTTCTTAAAGCCGACCGAATGAGTATGGCTAACTCGCTTGAACTTCGTGTTCCTTTCCTCGATAAGGAGGTTTTCAAGGTTGCGTCATCGCTCCCGACAAAACTGCGCTGCAACAAGCACAACACAAAGTATGCAATGCGTAAGGCTGCCGTTCGCCATATGCCTGAGGCTACTGCCGAAAAAGAGAAACTTGGTTTCCCTGTACCGACAAGAGTATGGCTTCGTGACGAGAAGTATTATAATGTGGTAAAGACTAAGTTTAAGGGCAAAACTGCCGAGAAATTCTTCAATACAGATGTCCTTGTTTCATGGCTCGACAGTCATTTCAGCGGAAAAGAAGATAACAGCAGACGAGTTTGGACAATTTATGTGTTCCTTGTATGGTATGATATCTATTTTGATGAGGACAGCGAAAAGGTTGAAAAGCCTGTAAATCACCTTGATGAACTCAAGGCTGTTGCCGAGGCGAGAAGAGAAAAGCAGATTGACGCTCCCGGTGAGGTAATTATGGCTGCCGCAGAGGAGATTGACGAAAATTACGATGCTCCGAACTTTGGCGTTGACAAGTCAAAAAAAAATGATGAATCTGCCGAAAAAGCGGAAGAACCCGTAAAAGAGGAATCTGCGGAAGATGTGACAGAGGAAGTTGAAGTTCCCGATGACGGCAATGAGCCTGCAATCGTTGAGCCTGAGGAAGAACCCGAGGTTAAAGAAGAGCCTAAAAAAGAGGAGTATGTGAACATCTCAAATCCCGAGGATAACGAGATTTACGATGCTCCGAAAAAACCGTCAACTCCCCAGGAGCAGATGCAGATGGCTATTGACAGCATTGAAAAAAGATCAAAATATCTTGACGAGCCGAATGTAATTTCAGACGAGGCTGTTGACAATATCGTAAACTCAATCTCTTTCTTTGATGATGAGGACGATAAAAATTAATCAACGTTATTAAAAATGACAAAATAAACAAGGGCAACCGAGGTTGCCCTTGAATTTTATAAATAAGATGAATAATCAAATAATACTATAATGACTGCTCTGCAAAGAAAAGGGGTGCTTTTTTGAATATTGATGATTTTGCAGAAATTCTGAAAATCGGTGAGTCGATTAATACAGAATTCAAATCGTGGAATAAAGTGTCTGATATGAAGAAACGAATTAATTTGGCGGTTGATGAACTTATAGCTTTTGCAAATAACAAAGGAGGCACTCTTTACTTTGGCGTTGAAGATAACGGTGAAGTTACGGGTTGTGACGGTAACTACGATTTGCAGAACATTATTGAATCAATTTACGAAAAAACAAGACCGTCTATTTTTGTTGATCCCGAAGAAATAGAGTACAACGGTAAAAAGGTGATTGCACTTACCGTTGCATCAGACGGAATTACACATGCAACTACAGACGGCAGATGCTTAAAAAGACTTGGAAAAAATTCTAAACCGTTTTATCCCGATGAAATGAGCAACCGCTATTCCGAAATTCAAAGCTCCGATTTTTCGGGAAGGATTTTGTCAGACAGCACGGAAGATGATATAAACAAACTTGAAGTTTATAAGTTGAAAGAAAAATTAAAAGCGAGAAATCCCGAATCGACATTAGCTGATATGGATGATATCGCATTTTTGCGTGACCTTGCTTTGGTTAAGTCTGACAGCGGTAATATTAAATTGACTGTGGCTGGATTATTATTTGTAGGCAAAGAGCAGGCAATCAATAGATTACTTCCACAGGCAGAGGTAATTTACTTGCACTATTCCGAGTCGAATTTAGAAGAATATGATGCAAGACTTGATATGAAGGCTCCTATTATATCGGTAATTGACAGACTTTCAGAGAAAATACAAGACTCAAATCGTATTGTCAACGTTCAGGTTGGACTTTTCAGATTGGAAATTGTCGATTTCCCTGAAAAAGTTTTTCAAGAGGCATTACTCAATGCTTTGTCACACAGAGATTATCAAAGTCAAGGTGCGGTTTATGTAAAGCATTATCCTGATAAAATTGTAATAGAAAACCCCGGTGCATTTTTGGACGGTATCACAGAAAATAATATAATTACACATCCGTCTGTTCCGAGAAATAAATTAATTGCCGAAACTCTGCAACATCTAAAATACGTTCAGAGAACAGGACAAGGTGTTGACATTATTTTCAGAGAAATGATATCATCCGGCAAGCCGTTTCCCGAATACAAATCGTATAATGATGCGGTTTCGCTGACAATCTATAGTGCTATTGATGATATTGATTTTGTAAAATTCATTGCCAATGAAGAAAACGGACTGAGCAGAAGCTTTTCACTTTCGGAACTTATGATTTTGCGCTACCTTAAAGATAACCGTAAAATCACAATGTCTGAGGCAGAGATCTTAATTCAAGAAGCTCGTGATCAGGCTCAGAATGCCTGTAATAACCTTAAAAAAAGATATGGTTTGATTGAGTTGTCGGGCAATGAATATATGTTGACGGCAAAGATATATGACGAGTTAAAAAATTCTGTTGATTACACTAAGGATAAAGCAATTCAATATATCAAAGCAAGAGAAATGATTTTGGAATATATCCGTGACAGAGGTTTTATTAATAACGAATTAGTAAGAGAATTGTGTGGCTTTTCACAAAAACAAGCCCGTATAATATTGCAACGAATGAGGAAAGAGAATTTGATTGAACTATCCGAAAAAGGAAGATACGCTAAATATATCATTAAGAAATAATTTAACGCGCCCAAATGTGTGTTTAACGCGCCCTTAACGCGCCCAAATGTGTGTTTAACGCGCCCTTAATGCGCCCAAATGTAATTTTAACGCGCCCTTTTAATTAAAAACAGCACCAAACAATATGTGTTCAGTGCTGTAAATACAATGAAATTAAATTTTTAAACCACCGCTCCGAGACAGAGAATGTTTTGCAGGATTTTGTATTCTTCTTCAAAGTCGGAGAGAGGGAGAGGATTTTTGCCGAGTCCCATTTCTATGGTGAGGGCAGGTCGGCGGAATTTTTCGATGAACCAATCCTTAAAGCCGCCGCCTGTGGCAATCTCCTCGGGAAAGGCTATGTTGTAGCCGCTTGCCTGTGAGAATATTGACGCAAGCCGAAAGCTCAGAACGGGTGTGTGTCTGCCGAATGAGCAGTAAATTTCCCGTCCCTGACTGTGCAGAGCGATTGCCCGTTCAAAGTCAATATTACGGCAAAGCGTTGTCAGAGCTTTAGTTTCGGGTTCGCTTTCGGGATGATTGCCGCCGAATCTTGTCGGCGCAGGACACTTGATATTGTTCTTTAATTCAAGCTGTTTAAGTCTGCACCAACCCGCATTGAAGTTGTGATTTATGTCAACTCCACGGGCATTTGCCTGCCATTTATATGTATCGGTGCAGACCTTTTCGACAAGCGGCTTGTATTTGAATGCAGCGTCACTGCCATGCAAGGCAATTTCCGTGCCGTCGGGATTTACGCAAGGCACAATCGTAAGACCACGAATGCTTAAAAAATTTCCGATTTTGCATCCGCCGACAGTTCTGTCGCTTTCCATTGCTTCACAACATTCTTCAAAAAATTTCAACAGGGCAAGTATCGTGAGGTACTCCGAGCCGTGAAAACCACCGCAGTAGAGTACACGATTCTTGGTGTTGCCGATGTGCAGAACATCAATACCTCTTCCGCACACGCTTTTTCCGGCAAAGCAATGCTTGATGAACTTGTACCTGTCGCAGAGCTCGTTTATGATTTCCTTGCGTGTTTTGTAATCGGGAAAAACATTATAATCGGGCATAACAAAATCCTTTCCTTTCGATAATTCAATCTTTAAAACGGAGGCATAATTATGGAGCTTTTTGAAAAAACTCTTGACAGCAAGAAAATTTTTGACGGCAGAGTTCTGCATATAGTCCTTGACGAAGTGGAGCTTCCTGACGGTAAAAGGTCAAAGAGGGAGGTTGTCAATCATCCGGGCGGAGTATGCGTTGCCGCTCTTGATGAGGACAATAACCTTTCTTTTGTAAAACAGTTTCGCTATCCGTACAAGGAGGTTGTGCTTGAGCTTCCTGCCGGCAAGCTTGAAAAGGGTTCTACTCCGCTTGAAAACGGAAAGCGTGAGCTTCTTGAAGAAACGGGACTTGAGGGTTACTCCTACATTTCTCTCGGTCAGGTCTATCCGTCTCCCGGATACACATCGGAAATTATCCATCTTTATGCCTGTCGGGTAAAGTCACAGGGCGAGCAAAAGCTTGACGAGGGTGAGTTTTTGAATGTTGAAAAAATCCCCCTCAACAAAGCCGTTGAAATGGTGCTTAACAATATGATACCCGACTCCAAAACACAGATTGCCGTTTTAAAGACTGCCGCACTTTTGAAAAGCGGTAAAATTTAATTTAATCATAGGAAATATATATGCAGAATTTTACTGTTTCAGAACACGAAAAATTGAATACTGCCGTTGCTCTCGGATTTTTTGATGGACTTCACAAGGGACACCGAAGGGTTATTCTCTCGGCTGTTGAGCAGAAGAAAAACGGACTTTTGCCCGTGTGCTTTACATTTGCTCAAAGCCCGAAGGAGGTTCTCGGAAAATCTTCTAAGGGTGCGCTTATGACAACGGAAGATAAGCTGAAAACGCTTGAAAGCCTGGGTATTGAACATACCTTCAGTCCCGACTTTAAAAAGCTGATGAATATGTCTGCAAAGGACTTTGTCGAGAAAATTATTTTCGGCAACCTCAACGCAAAATTTGTTGTCTGCGGTTTTAACTATCATTTCGGAAAAAACGGCGAGGGCGATACCGAGTTGCTCAAAAATCTTTGTGACGAGAACGGTACAAAGCTTAAAGTGATAGAGCCTGAGCGTGACGATGGCGATGTTGTGTCGTCAACACTTATCCGTCTGCTTATAAGTGAGGGAAGTATTCGCCGTGCGAACAAGCTTTTGTGTTCATATTTTGGTTTTTCTGCAGTGATCACTCACGGAAAAAGACTTGGCAGAGAACTCGGTACTCCGACAATCAATCAGAAACTTCCCGAAAATCTTGCCGTGCCGAAATACGGTGTTTATGCGTCTGCCGTTACGCTTGAAAACGGAAAGGTCTATTGCGGTGTGACTAATATCGGTGTAAAGCCGACGGTCGGAGGAACAAAGCTTTTGAGCGAAACATGGATGCCTGACTTTCACGGCGGTGAAATATACGGTCAGACAGCCGATGTCCGTCTGCTTGATTTCATTCGTCCCGAAAAGAAGTTTGACAATATCACCGAATTAAAAAATGCCATAACCGACAATGCAGTTACGGCAAAAGAGATTTTTGATGAGATGTATATGAAGTAAGCGTAGTATTTATCTATGGTTGACATCGCAATTCCAGCTTGATACAATATGATACGAGAATACAAGGAAGTTTAAGGCGGTTAGTCACATCCAAACGCAAACCGATGAAAGCATTGGCTAATATGTGCAAGGAGGTGACAAAGGTGGAATACATAATTTGTTTTACCTTACTTGTTACAATAATAATTGTTGCAATAAAAAAATAACCGCCCTTACAGCCCGGAAAACTTAGGGACGGCTATTTTTGTCTTTTCTTTTTTCGGCTAACCGCTTTTAACGGTTTTCCTTGTGTTCTTATTATATATTATGCAAAAAGCAATGTCAATATTTCATTTGAATTTTATATGGCTGAAAATATTGAGCGGTGACGGAACTTTCCGACACCGCTTTTTTTATTTGAATTCATCGTTAAGGATTTCATCAAGGTTATTGACCATTGCTGTGACGATTTCGTATGAACCGCCGTCTGAGATTGACTTCATAAGAGCGTTTATGTTTTCTTCAAAATCCTTTGGCAAGAGGGTGCAATACTTTTTGCATAGCTGAACCTGTCTTTTTTCACCGGGGTGTGTCTGACGGTTGAGTGCGAAGATAACATCAAAATAGCTTTCGAGAAAAGCGGTGATTCTGTGATTGACACTGACGATATCGCCACGCTCCTGAGCCTTTTTAATCTGCCTGTCATATGACGGAAGCTTTCCGTTCAAAAGGTTGCGGTTGTTTTTGATAATTGCACTGCGGAGATTTTCAGGAAAATCAATCTGCGCCATATTTCTGAATTTTGTGAAAGTGCCTGTTTTGTCAAAAAGAACCTTGCTGTTCTTGATATTGTGCCAAAATGCGGTTGTATAGCCGTTAAAAGCCTTGCCCCCCTTGATTACCGTATCAATATACCGACCGAACCTGTCAACTTCACGGTAGATTATGTCAACGGGAATACCGTTATTCATAACCGTGTTGTCCTCGCTCTCCCAATAATGATTGCCGAATTCTGCAATCGAACAGTATTTTTCGAGGAGATTTTCTCTTGTTTCGGCTGTCGGAATTTCAGCGCAGTAAACATAAATATCGTAGTCCGAATTTTCTTCACTTGCACCTGTTGAACGAGAACCGCCGAGTGCGACAGCCTCAACCGTATCAAGCGACTTGAGTGCAAGCAAAATTTCTTCAAGGTTTGCGTCCTTAACATTGTATTCCGCAAAATTCATAGTTTTGATCTCCTTTATTTTATGGTATCATATTCCTTTGTCGGATTAAGCCGTAACTTCTGCCGTTTCGGTTGGACTTGTCTTATCTTCAAGCACAACCCTTTTGCCTCTCCAACCGCCCTTTATCCAGCGGATAAACACAACGACGCCTCTGAAAATTTCATCGGCAGCCATGGCAATCCAAATTCCGGTAAGTCCCATTCCAAAATAAATTCCGAGCAGCCAGCCGAGTCCGACACTCAAAAGCCACATTGAAAAAATTGCGAGTGCAGTCGGGAATTTAACATCACCGGCGGCTTTCATACTGTTGATTATAACAAGGTTTGTCGTTCTGCCGAATTCAAGAATAATCGCAATGAACATAACCGATGAACCGAGTGCGATAACAGCCTTATCACCCGTGAAAAGTCCGAGTGTAAACGGCGAAATCAACCAGTTTACAATTGCAACCGAGATTGAAATTATCATACCGAAACGCAAAGTTTTCAGAACTCTGCGGTATGCAAAATCGTAATCGTGAGCGCCTACGCTGTGACCGACAATAATCTGTGTTGCATTTGCAGCGGCAAGAGCAATCATATATGTAAACATTGAAAGCATGTTGGCGTAGATTTTTGCGTTGATTGCAACGATACCCATTGTGTTGATGAATGCCTGTAAAAACAGCTGTGAACAGTCGTAGGAAATGTTCTCACCTGCTGTCGGAATGCCGAGTTTAAGAAGGCTTTTGAGGACATCATACGGAAACGGACGAAGATATTTAAGGCTGAACTTGCCTTTGATAACCGTGTAGAAGTATATAACGGATGCAATTACCGCAATAACTCTGCTTCCGCATGTGGAAACAGCCGCACCCGACGCACCGAGTCCGAGAACCTGAAGCGGTCCGTAGAGCAAAAGAGCATTTCCGCAGATATTGATAATGTTCATTCCAAGACCGATAATCATACCGAAAACGGTTTTGCCGTTGCTTGCAAAAATTGAGTTAAAAGCATTAATAAGCGCCTGAGTAAAGATTGTACCGCCGACTATTCGCATATACATATCCGATTCGTCAAGCATTGCCGCAGGCACCTGCATTGCCTCAAGCAGATTTCTGCTGAATATGAATACAACAAAGCTGATTACAATACTCAGCACAAGGTTGAATGACAACGCAACCGTGTAAATCATATTCATCTTTTCTTTTTTGCCTGCCCCAAGGTACTGGCTGACGATTATGCCCGTTGCGCTTGATATAATGTTAAAGGCAAGAGTCAGAAAACCGAGAACCTGGTTTGCGTTGCCGATTGCACCAACGGCGGTTTCGTTGTAGTTTGAGAGCATAATCGTGTCAACATAGCCGAGTGAGATGCCAAGCAACAGCTGTAAAAATATCGGCCACGCAAGCTTGATTACGCGCTGATTCATAACTGAATCGTTCGGATTTTTGAGTTTTGAAGAAGTAGCAGACATAATGTAATCTCCGTTGAATAAAATGATTATATAAGTTTTTATGTTTTAAATGTTTTGAAAAAATAAATTCTGTGTAAATTGTGCATTGCCGTTGTTCTGACTGCTTGACCGCCGTGTATTTGAGATGTATAATCTAATTGCGGATGGTTGCAATCTGTCGCAATCTTCAAACTAAGTTCAGATAACCAACGGTTGTTTTCGATAAAATCAGAAAAAATACAACGCAAATGCGAAAGGATAAATAGGTATGAATATATGCGTTTTTGGCTCATCAAGTGAGCAAATTGACAAAATCTATCTCGAATCTGCCGAGCACCTCGGCAAAAAGATTGCCGAAAAGGGCTACAACCTTGTTTTCGGTGCGGGAAAATACGGTGTTATGGGCGCATCTGCCCGAGGCGCATACAGCGCAGGCGGTTACACAATCGGAGTTACACCCGATTTTTTTATTGATGTGGGTGTTGTTTTTGACAAATGCTCCGAACTTATTGTAACAGATACAATGCGTGAACGCAAAGGTATTATGGAAGATAAAGCGGACGCTTTTGTAATCTGTGCCGGCGGTATGGGTACTTTTGAAGAATTTTTTGAGGTTCTCACACTAAAGCAACTTAACAGACACACAAAGCCTATTATTATATATAATGTAAAAGGCTACTATAACTCAATGCTTGCAATGCTTGACAATGCCGTAAGTGAAAAGTTTATGACCAATGCCTGTAACAGACTCTACACGATTGCCGATACCGAAGAAGAGGTTTTCAACCAGCTCGAGAATTATGTTCCGTTCACCTACAATAAATATGAGTTTCTCAAAAAGGACGGTGAGCAGAATGGCTGACCAATGCGAATTTTGTGCAAACTTTGTCAGTGATGACGAATTCGGTGATTATTGCAATATCAACCTTGACGAGGACGAAATGGCAAGGTTTTTAACCCGAAGCACAGACACCTGTCATTACTTTCAACTTTATGATGAGTACAAAATAGTGAGAAAACAAAATTAAATAATTTAAAACAGCAATATAACAAAATAAGTTACACGGTTGTAACTTTTGCCTCAAATTTAATTAAATGTCGTTTGTTATTATTGTAAACCTAAAATCCCCTTAATTAAAGGGGATTTTTTGTTTTTTTATATCATTTTAAAGGTTAGAATATGAATAAAAGACAAGCAGATTAAGTCCGTTAAAATATAATCGAAAAAGAAAAGTTTAGAGGAATGCACAAATGTAATGTGAAAATCTTGTGAATTCATCCAAAAAAAATGACAGAGGACAAATAAATATTGCAAAATGTGCGTTTGAGGTATAGAATATTATTATATTTTGTACAGCGGTGCGTCATTTTAGCACATTATTTTTATGAGGAGAGGGTTTTTATGGGACTTTTTAACAGGATTATTGATAAGATGGTCAGCGACAAAGTTCCATTTAAAAAGAGAAAAAGGCTGATTGTTTTTGTTGCAATCATAACCCTTCTTTCAATGACAACAGCAACGGTTGCGTGGTTCACGGTAAATACATTTGCAGGTGTGGACAAGCTTGACCTCAATATCAGCCTTGCCGCACAACTTAAAGTAAGTATGGAAAACCACGGAAAAGACCTTGAAAAATACGGCAAGGTAATCACAAATGAAATGATTGACGATTACCTTAAAAAGCACGGTTCAAGCCTTGAGGACACGGTACTTGACCCTGTTACAACAAGAGAGGGTACAGAGTTCACCAATCAGCGCGGCACAGTCAGAGAGCCTAACAAGCACAGCTACCTTGAGTTTGAATGTTACTTCATCGCAACCGAGGAAATGTGGGTTCATCTCACAACCGAAAGCACAAAAGCAGGCGCTGATGACGGTACAAAGGTATCGACAGAATCAACCGGTGCAAAGGCTGATGTAGTAAATTGTGCAAGAGTTGATTTCACAGCCGAGGGAGCAGGCAACGGCACAACAATTTATGAGCCGAACAGAAGTACTCCCGTAAACGGACAGACAACCTTTGATTTACCGTCAGGTTCAATGGTTTACTCTAACAACACAAGACTTTTCCATCTTAATCAGCTCGAACCTGTTAAGGTAACAGTTCGCCTTTGGATTGAGGGTAACGACCCCGAGTGTGATGACGATGTTCAGGATGCACAGCTTTCTGTACAGCTTGGCTTTGTCGGATGCGATAAGGACAATAAACCAATATCATAATTAAACAAGATCCCGTAGGGGCGGTCATCGGCCGCCCGCCCTGGAGAAACTGTCATTCAACGCAGATTTCAGACAGGAGAAAAATTATGGGTTAATGAAATACGCACAATCCGACAGTTAAACGGATACAACTTTGAGGGGAGAGAAAAACTTGTTCGGAAAAAAGAAACCAAAAATTGAACAACCGATTACTCCCGAGGAGTTAAGTCGCTTAAATGATAAGAAAATGGCAGATGCCGAGATTGAACATTTTCATGTAAAAAATGATTCAATTGAGATTGTAAAATACAAAAAGCGCAGACGGCTTTTGAGTATTATCCTTTCGGTCTGCATAATCATTCTTCTTATTCTGTTCATTGTTTCAACGCTTGTAACGCAATGGGGCGACTTGATTATCAGCATTGATTCTCCTGCCGTAAAAAAAGGTATCGTGCTTAGCGAAGACGCTGACTTCAAAACTCAGTGTGCTTCACTTACAGCGGAGCAGGTTAAGGATGTTACAAACATTACATATGCATGGCTTCCTGTTGACCTTGACACAAGCAAGGACGGTGCGCACAACGGCAAAAACTATGTTGCTTATACTTTCTATTGTAAAAATAACGGAGAGGTTGAGCTTGACTATGATGCAGTGCTTGAAATCACAGGTGCGGCTAAGTCGGCAGATGAAGCAACCCGAGTTATGATTTACAAAAACGGCAAGAGCTCAATTTACGGCAAAGGTCAGTACAAAGACAGAAGCAAAGCCGAAACCGATTGCACAAAGTTTGTAAGCGATAAGGAAGTTTATAAAACATCAACCGAAAAATTCAAGGTTGGCGATATTGATAAATACACAATCGTAATTTGGATTGAGGGTAACGACCCCGAATGTATCGACGATATCCGTAACGGTCATGTAAGAATGAGAATGCTGTTCTCGGTTCGTGACGATGAAGAATCCACAGCAAAACCGTAATTTTCGGTACAGTATTACATCAACTTGGTATTATGTGCCTCGGCACTGATATAGCAAAAAATCCCTATGGTGTTTTAGGGACAAAAAATTATTTTATTTAGGAGGAATTTCTCTATGAAAACAACATCAAGAAAGAGATTGTTAATCTCTTCCGTAGCAATGCTTCTCGTGGCAATGCTCGCACTTGGTACAGCAACATTTGCTTGGTTCTCAACATCAACAACTGCTAAAGCTAACAACTTGAAAGTTCAGACAATTCAGGCAAGTAACCTTCTTATCAGAAAGGGTACAGGCGGTTCAGTAACTTCCACAGACTGGGCAACACAGATTAACTATAGCGATGAAAACCCTGCAACACTTGAGCCTGCATCATCTACAGACTTTAAGACATGGTTCACAGCATTAGCTCCTTCATACAACAAGACAGGTGAAGCTGCAAGCAGTATCGCAAAGCTTGACTCAACTACTGGTTTTGTTGTTGAGAAGCCTTTCCAGCTCTACTACAAAGCTGATACAGGCGCTGATGATTTGTCTGTAAACTGGGGTCTTGATATTGCTCACGATCAGGATAGATATGAAGACTTTATCCGTGTAGCTATTCTCGATGAGACTGGCAAGACAGTATTCGTTTATGGTAAAACTGCTGATGACGATTCATTACAGCTTAAGAGCGGTTCAACAACTGTTGGTGAGCATTCAAAAAATTCAAATGTTACAACAGTAGCAAAGAAAGCATCTCTTACAACATTTAAACCACAGGATATCAAGAGCTACAAACTCGTTGTTTGGTACGAAGGTACTGACCCACAGTGTCTTGATGAAAATGCAATCACACTTAACGATATCAGCCTTACATTCAGCAAGGCAAACCCCTAATTCGTAAATTTATCGCAAAAATCTAAATGCAATGGAGACCCCTTATGAAAAAAGTTGTAAAAAGAATAGTAAACATAATAATTGACATTATTGTGATTTTGATTCTGGCAGTGTCGGTTTTAATCGTTACATTGTCACTAACTTCCAAATCATCAGGGGTCCCCAATATTTTCGGCGTTGCGCCCCTCAGCGTTTTGTCAAGTTCAATGGAGGACACAATCAACATAGGTGATATGATCCTCTGCGAGGTTACAGATGATCCCTCGTATGAATATGAAAAAGGTGATATTGTTACATTCCCAATCACAGTCAACGGTGAGTCCGTTCTTAACACCCACCGAATTGTAGAGGTTATTAAGGATGACAACATTACCTACTACAGAACACAGGGCGACAACAAGAAAACCAACCCGGAGCCCGATAAGGATCTTCAAACCTCTTCAACTATTGTTGCCAAATACACAGGTACGAGGATTGGCGGCGTGGGTAACTTTTTAAGCTTTATCAGAACTCAGCTTGGATTTTTCCTCTGCGTTCTGCTTCCGATGATTATTTTCTTTGTTTATGAAGCGGTTCGTGTTGTTCTCAACCTGCTTGCCTACAATAAGGAAAAAACTCTTGAACAGGCAAAGCTTGCGGTTGATTCCGCCGAGCTTACCGAAGAACAGAAAAAGAGAGCTATTGAGGAATATCTTGCCTCCGTCGGAGAAAATCAGGACAAGGCGGAAAATGAGCCCGAAGTACAAACACCTGCTGACGGCAATAATTCCGCTGATAATTCCGATTAAGTTATGACAAATTTGTCCCTAACGCATTCATAGCGTTTATCGTAACGGTATATTTCTTTCTCAGTATCAAAGCTGAGAAAGAAATACAGTTACATACTGTAGGGGCGGTCATCGGCCGCCCGCCTTGAAGAATCTGTCCTTTATGACAGATTTCAGATAGGAATTTAGAAATGTGTTCTTACACAAAAGATGAGAGTAGATTTTTTTAAGGAGACGAAGTACCGTGGATACAGTATTTAAATTTCTTTTTGAATTTCTCGGTCAGTTTTTTGGCTCATTATGGTCAATAATCACCGGGTTATTTGGCGGAGTAGGCAATGCCTTTGATTTTTCCGCTTATGTAAACATTATTAATGCCTATACCACGGAGCTTGGCGGCCTCGCATGGGTAATTGCGATTATTGCCATTGTGCTTCTGGTAGCTGTGCTTGCACTTTGCGTATGGCTTATTGTCGTCGCTGTAAAAAAGTTTATTCGTTCGCACAGAAGAAGAAAAGATACAGATTCTCTTGTTAAAGAGGTTCAGGCACTCAACAAAGAGGTTATGAGACTCAACCTTGAAAAGGATAAGATTCTCTCTATGAAGGTTTCACAGATTGGTCTTAACCCCAACGAGATTTCAGAGCTTACAGGCGAAGAAATCGAGTCGCTCAACAACGGCGAAGAAGAGGACACAGGCGAAAGCCGTTTCTACAAGCTTACGGAAATCGACCAGCTTTGGGCAGATTATGTTCCGCCGGTTTATGACAACGATATCACACTTCCCGAGTTCTGTGAGCGTTTCAGACTCTTTGCTTGTTCACAGCTTGGTCTTTACTACGATATTAAGCTTATCAGACTTTTTGTTGCTGCGTTTGCATCTACCAGACTTATTATCCTTCAGGGTATTTCAGGTACAGGTAAAACTTCACTTGCTTACGCCTTTGGTAAGTTTGTAAACAATCCTTCAATCGTTGCTTCCGTTCAGCCGTCATGGCGCGACAGAACAGAGCTTTTCGGTTACTTCAACGAATTTACAAAGAAGTTCAACGAAACCGAGCTTCTCCGTGCAATGTATGAGGCATCGTATAACGAAAACATCTATGCGGTAATCCTCGATGAGATGAACATCGCTCGAGTTGAGTATTACTTTGCCGAGATGCTTTCAATTCTTGAAATGCCGTCAAGAGATGAGTGGGTTGTTGATATCATCCCGAACTCTTGGCCGTCTGACCCGAAGCATATCGTGAACGGTCAGCTCAAAATTCCGCCGAATATGTGGTACATCGGTACTGCGAATAACGATGACTCGACATTTGCTATCACAGATAAGGTTTATGACCGTGCTATGCCGATTAACATCGACACAAAGGGTGTTCCTTTTGACGCACCTCTCACAGACTCTGTATACATTTCATACAAACATTTTGAGTACATTCTCAATGCCGCTAAGGTTCAATTTGTTGTTTCGGAAGAGAACCTCAAAAAGATTGCCCTTCTGGATGATTATGTTATTGAGCATTTCCGCATAGCTTTTGGTAACCGTATTGTAAAACAGCTTCGTGACTTTGTTCCTGCTTATGTCGGAACAGGCGGTACAGAGCTTGACGGTCTTGACTATGTTCTTGCCCGCAAGGTATTTAGAAAATTTGAGTCACTCAATCTTTCATACATTCGTGATGAAATAGATGGCCTTTGTGCGTATATTGACGAGCTTTTCGGCGAAGAAAATATGACTGAGAGCAAGGATTATCTCCGTATGCTCAAGAAGCTTGTATAATTTTAGCAATTCAGGGCGAACTCTGTTCGCCCTTTGCTTGGTGAAAGGACTTTGTTCCTTTAGCGGTAAAACTATCTGATTGGAGAAAAATCAATGGCTGATTTTGGTAAATATTTCAGAGCATATATGTATATGCAGGACATTCTGAAAAATGATTTTACTTACAATTACATAACAGAAGGCCTTAAGGACGGCGATAAGGGCGAGGATAAGCTCGACGGTAAGACCAACGAAAAGGTAATTGATATGGAATGGGTTGTTGCCATTGAGGAAACACTTCCGTACATTCAGAAAGCAATAGACGAACAGCGCCGTTTTATTAAGCAGGTTGACAATGTTGTTAGAGTTGAGCTTGCAAAAAAGATTGGCCCCGAGTCTGTTAAGCACCTTTCGCAGCACACTAACTTTATCGCCAAGGTTGAGGGTGATATGGTAACGCCTAACAAAATCCTCACAATTGAGCGCGAAGAAAGCTTTGCTATTTATGAAAACCGTGTGCTTATGACACTGATTCGCAAAGCGCTTCATTTTGTTGATGATAAATATTCAAAGATGAAAGATGTGCCGAACGACAGCTATAATAAAATTTCTATGGTTCGTCACATTGATTTTAATGAGAAAAAAGTAGATTTTAATCTTAACTATATAAATGAATCTCACGAAACTCTTGCAGATGACCTTGATGTTCTTGATGTTTCTCAGCTTTCGGACTTTGACAGAATCAGAAGAATCAGAACAACCCTCAATGAGTTTTTAAACACTCAGTTGATTAAGGAAATCTCAAAAGAGCCTGAGGTTCGTCCGCCGCTCATGCAGACCAACCTTCTCAAAAAGAACCCCAACTTTAAAAGAGTGGTTGAGCTGTGGAACTTTCTCGACAGTTACAAGCGTAAAGGCTTTGAGGTTGTAAGCGAGGAATACAACGGCAAAATGACAGATACTGTTCAGCAGGATGTTTACTTTGCGATGGGATTCCAGCATTTTATGATGTCTATTGCTACAAACCCAGCACTTCGTTCAATCCTTAAGGAACAGTACGACGCTGAAAATGCACGAATTGCCGAGGAAGAATCAAAGCCGCAGAAGACCCGCGAGGCGGTTATGAAGGCACAGCTTGATGCTGTTCGTAAAGAGGAGATGGAAATCCGCCTTCGTGAAATCCGTGAACGCGAAAAGAAAATTCTTGACCTCACGAATGAAATCAAGAATTTAAAGGTTATAATTGATCAGAAAGAACAGCAGATTCTCACTCTTAGGGGCAGGGTTTCTGCTCTTGAAGACCAACTTGAAGAGGTTAAGAAAGAGCTCCAGCAGACAAAACTCAAGTTGATGGAGGCAGAAAAGAGAATTGCCGAGCTTGAGGAAGAAAATCAGCAGTTAAAAGATACTATTGAAGAGTTGAATAAAACGATTGATGAACTCAATCAGACTATTGACACACTCAATAAAAAAATAGTAGAATTAAACAGCAAGATACTTGTTCTTGTGCAGGAGAATGCTCGTTTGCAGACAAAGGTGAAAGAGCAGGAAGCTGTTATCGCCGAGCAGAAGGCTCATATTGCAGAGCTTGAAACTCAGGTTGCTGAACAGCTTGCAAAGATTACGGCTCTTACGGAAAACCTTGAAAAATGTCATGCGCAGATTGAAGAGGACGCTCGTAAGATTACTGATTTGACTGACAAAAATGAGAAGCTCACTGATACTCTCCAAACCGAACGCATTCAGCATAAGGAAACAGTCAACAAAATGAATGCCGATTTTGCTGAAGAAAAACAGCAGATGAATGATGCTCATTCGGCAGAGGTTGATTCGCTCAATCATAAGATTGCGGATGCTGAGGTCGAACATAATGATTATGTTGCCAAGCTTAATGCGGATTTTGCGGCAAAGGCAAATGAAACCGAGCAAAAGCATCTCAAAGAGCTTGCAGATAAAGAAGAAACTCACAAGAATGAACTTGCTGAAATTAAGGAAGCCAACCTTAAATCATCAGCCGCAAGCAATGCCGCTCACGCTTCTGAGCTTAAAAAGGCTTATAAGTCGGTTGACAAAAAGGTTGAGCTTGCAGAAAAAGCTTGTGAAAAGCGTATGAAAGCCAAGGTTGCCGAGGTTAAAAAAGAGGCTCAGGCTGAAATTCGCAAAGCCGAAAAGAAAGCAAGCGAAAAAATCAGCCTTGCTAAGGATGAAATTAAATCTGTCAAGGATACAGGCGATTTGTTCGTTCGTGACTACGGCTTCGGCAGTGTTGCAGTTGTTTCAAAATATGCCGAAGAGCTTGCAAAATTCGGCAAGCTTTCAATCGCTGACGAGCTTATAAACGCACAGAAAAGCGTAAGATCTCTTTGCATATGCAGAAGTAAAAAGGGTGTTGTGCTTGCAGGCTTTTCACAGAGCAGCGCAAGCGTATATAATGTTTATAAAAAGCAGGCAGATCTTACTGTTGCATTTAACGATTTGTGTTCAATGCTGAAAGGTATGAGCAATCTGCCGATTGTAATTACATTCTCCGGTGTTGACAGACCGTTTGTGATGAATTTTGAAAACATTGTAAGAGATGCAACCAAAAGAAAAACAACTGTTTTCCATAACAAAACTCTGAAAGCAAACGGATTTGTTTCAGTTTACTTTGGTAAAGAATAAGGGGCAAAAATGAAAAATTCTACTGCGCCCAACAGAAAAACGGGCAGAATGATTGCTAAAAATTTAATAGTTCTGTTCACTGTTGCACTTGCCGGCTTTTGCGGCATTCAGGCGTGGTTTACCGATAAGCGTTCAGCCGAAGCCAACGGTATAGAGGTTGAGTGTCAGGCACCTGACGGTATTGAAATTGCTGTTGTTGGGCACGATGCCCCTGTTCCTGCCAATGATAAATATACAGTGGGTAATATTACGCTTAATAAAACTAATTGCAAATTTCTTGAGAACCTTCAGTTGACCGAAATAACCGGTGACGGCACATTTTTTAGAAAACCGGCTTTGATTCAATCAGGCGGTCAAGCCCATGTTGATACAAAAGCAGAGTGGAGTGAGCCTACTGCAAATGAGCATTATTTGTCATTTGACCTTTACATTCGTTCAAAATCGCAGTATAATATATCAATAGGCAAAAAATCAACAATAAAACCGGATGCTCCTCAACTCACAACTCAAGACGGTACGGGCATTAAAAATAAAAGCAAGTACGGTAATTTTTCAAGAGATTCCGTAGTTGGTGCAGTAAGATTCTCGGTTGTTGACTATAAATCCGCTCCTCCTTCAAAAAGCTCCTGTGGTTGCCGGCTCCGAATATCTTGTTGGAGCAGACGACTGACGTGTACACTTTGTCAGACGATAAAGAAAACGGAGATTCGTACAGTCATGTATACTATAACACAAAAAAGGAAAAGAAAACAGTCAGTAGTACTGATGTTGATAGTGCGTTTGTTGTGAATAATAAAGGTTTTGTTGACGGAAAATTTACCTATGAGCTTGGTAAAAACAAAAGCATTGCAGAACTTAAAAAGTCCTCAGATACCGATACCGATCCATACTACGGCGACTACGGCGCTATGGGTAACCTGTAATATGTGGATTGAGGGCGAAGACGCAGAGGCAAGACTTGCCCTTGTAAACGGAAAGTTTAAAGTTAATCTTGTATTGACAAAAGAAAGTTGATTTTATTTAAAGTAGGAAAGGGGAATTTTTGATGAAGTTGAAAGATAAGTTTTGTGACTTTCTCAACGGTTTAGTTGACTCAAGACTGAATAACACAAAAAAGGTCACGACTTCATATGTTGCTCTTTTTCTTGTTTTAAGTATTTTCGCAGTATCTACCTTTTCATGGTTCACAATAAGAGATACGGCAACTATTGATTCAGATACCTTTTCTCTTGAATCTGCTGCCGGAATGAGAGTTAATAAGGGTGAAGAAATAAGAAATACAATCACCGTAAAACAGGCAAAGCTGAAAGAAGCATCAAGTGTTGACGGTCGTAATATGTTTTTCCCTGTAGATCGCGGATACGGCGATAAAGGACAAAGCGTTGACACAAGCGAAATGAAATTTCGTGAAGGCACAGTAGGAGATAAAAATGACGGATACATATACAGCGATTTTACCCTTACCGGTCAAACAGGCGGTCAGGTTGAGGTATATGTAAAAAGTTACAAAGTTGAGGTAACAAATAAATATACAAAAAAGACAGAAGTTTATGACGGTGCAACACATATTACTGTTGACGGCAACAAAAAGCCATCGACATATCTGGCATATCAGAATCCTTGCCCAATAAGGATTGCATTCATTAGAAACAGTGCTGAGGCTTCGACCGTTATTGATCCCACTGCAATTATTGACAGCTATGCTGACGAATGTCAGGCAGTAAGTTCTGTTAATTCGCTCGGCTCGGCAACAACCACTAAAGCAAAGGGCAGGTCATTTTCCGACTACTATTTCGGCACAGGTGCTCCTCTTTTTACTCTCGACGGTCTTAAATCCCAAAACATAACCATGGTTGCTTGGCTTGAGGCAACCGGAGAGAACTGTGACGCTTACGAGGGTCAGAATGTGTCAATTACAGTTGAACTTGAAAGTAACTGGAAAGATATGGAATATGTTACTTTCGTTGACAAAACAAAAGGTGATGCTGACAATGACGAAAATACGGAACTCATGTGGGTTGGCAATGCCGGATGTTTCCTTGTTATGACCTATTATGACGAAAACTTTCAAAATCCAAAGTCAGTAGTAATGAGTGCGTCAAAGACTAAGGTTAATGCTGAGGGAAAACCACAACCTATTGAATGGATAGCTTATCTGCCAAAGGATAAAATAACAAACATATCTTTTATGCGATATAGTAAAGTAAAAGAGAAAATTAAGCTTGACGGAACTAATGAGGTTGAGGTAGGCAGAATATATAATGTATGGCATACAACAGCTGAAGTAAATGATTGGATTAAAGCAAATAATAGTGGCAAAGGTGAAAAAGCGTTTAATTGGTCACATCAAATAAATAAAGAACACGGTCTTCAGACATACCGCACAGATGACGGAACTGCAACCGGAAATAAAGAAAATACCTATTATGCCGTACACGGTAACGGTTACGGCGATACCCCTACTGTTGCTGAAAATGTTGCCCCCCTGTATCGGATATTGGGGTACAAAGTATCCCAACAGTTCAGGTGGCAGTGTTGAACCGACTACAACCGAACAACAGCCGACAACCGGAGATGCATATGCAGAGGCGGATATCGTAATTGATAACAAATTATGGTTTAATGATTATAATTGGTATAACGGCGGCGGAGGTCTGAGAAATCTGCTTAGTCAGAATGTTTTTGTACTAAAAGCCGTATTTAGCGATACACACGGTAATGAAACCGCTTATGCAATGAAACCGGAGAGCAGCGGAGATAAGTGTAAACTAAATAGGACAAGTGTTAAAGCCGGTTCGAAGCTTGTAAGATTTGATTTGTATATTTCTGATACAGATACAAAAAAATGCGGATATGATGTGCCTGATAACATTCAGCATACATTTGTAGTGCGTGAAGGTGGCAGTTCTTATAACATATCCTATGAATTGGTAAATGAAGGATCTGGCAAAATCATAAAAGTAGGCAATTGGGAAAATTAATTGATTAACACATTAAGGAGGTGTCACGATGAGAGAAAGACTTGCTCTTTTAAGGGAGTATTTGAAAAACAGACTTGCATTTGGCAAGAATAAAAAAACAAGAGGTTTTATACTCACTATGGTGGCACTTGTTGAAGTACTTGCCATATCGGTTGTGTCCGTTTCGGCTTGGGTTGAAACTATTTCAACAATCACAATTAAAGCTGAGGGCGCAAAAATTGACAACTATGTTTATACTAATGCCGATATTGGCAGTGGTAATGGTTATTCAGGCAAAACCATTGACTTGACTAAATATTTCCGTGCTGCGGGTGGAGTGCATCTTGCTTCGGCTTCAAGTGCTGACGGTGAAAATATATTTTTCCCGATAAAGAAATCGGATGTTTCTGATTTTGGTGCTAATTCTTACAGATGTGCGGATGTAAACGATAAGAATGTTAATTATATTGACTTTTCATTTAATGTAAAGGTTGATAAAACCTTTAACGCGAATCATGCAGAGTTTTACCTTGATCAAGTACCTAAGATAACTATAGGTGGTGCAGATGTTTCAGGAAACCTTGTAAGAATGGCAATTACAGATACCGATACTCAAAATACGGTTGTATGCGGTTCTGAGGCAAGTAATAAAAATGTTGTCAGTAAAGCAGAGGGCAATCAAACTCCTGAGACTGTTCGTGCTTTTAGCGATTTTGTTGTTAATCCTGAATCTGAACCAACCGAGTTGTTTAGGGTTGATAAAGGAAGCAGTAAAACAATAAATATTAAAGTGTGGCTTCAGGATGATAAGGCGACTACTGAATATGCCGGTAAAACTGTTTCAATATCTGGTGTTAATATTGTAACTCAGAACAAAAAAGGCAATAAAGTGTATTTTGTTGACCGTACCGTAAATGAAGATATAAAAAATTGGACAAAGGGTGTAACATTTCAGCAGGGTGACAAAACTCCTGTAACGATGAAGTTTAATGAGAATTCGCATACATATTCCTGTGAATACACACCCGCCGCTGGCGATACAATAGTTAAGTTCACCTCGGGAAGTGTCACTTGGTCTACTGATATGAAGTCGCTCAATTCAGGCGACAGTATGTACTACACCGCCTATGGCAATCATAATAACAGTAATGCCGGATACGGTACATGGGGCGAAGTGATTGAAATCAGTGTTTCAAGCAAAACCGATGTACTCCCTGATACAGGCAATGTTTCAAGTGTATATATGGTTCCGGATAAAAATGACTCTTACAGTAAAGTTAGAATGCCATTTACTAATGACAGGAATAAATGGGTCGGTTATATTGCAAAGGAAAAGGCAGACGACATGACTTTTTCTTTTTACAAATAACAATAAAAAATATGAAATTCCTGCTCCTAACAGAGGCAATTCAACGCATTTTGTTGTTACTTCTGCTACAACAGGTTATTGGGACCCACCTGCTACTATTACTGTTACTGCAGGCAAGAATGATGCAGGAGATCCTAAAGTTAGTTATGATAGTTTGAAAAGTACTACAATTTCTGTAACCCCCGGTACAAAGGTTAAGCTAGAAGCAAATCCTAAAACAGGTTTCGTATTGAAAAACTGGGTAATCAGCGGTACAAGTACCGTGGCAGACGGCATTGGCAGCGACGGTTCTTTTTACCCCGACAGCTTCAGGTAACTATAACTTTACAGCCGTTTATGTTGAGTCGTTGACATTTGAGGCTTATGTCAGAACATATGACGGTGCAAGCCTTTCTGAAAACACAAATGGCGGCTCAGTTGAAATTAAGTGTGGAAACCAAAACTCGACTGTAGATTCCAACGATGGAACACACATTACACTCAATGCTGTTAAGGGCAGCACAGTTACATATTACGCAAAAGCTAAAGACGGATATGTTTTTGACGGCTGGTACACAGATGCAGACTGTAATAGTAAACCGGAGAATTCAAGTGATAAATATGAATTGGCTAATGTTGAGGCTTCCAAGAAGTTGTATGCGAAATTCAAAGTTGATACTTATACCGTAAAAGCATACGCTCAGCACGGTAACAATCCTCCTTCCGGTGATGCCGGTAATGTATCTTTTGATAATAATAATTATGCGTCTGAAGTAACAACAACGGTAAAGCGTAACGGAGAAGTAATTTTTTATGCTAAGCCTGAAAGCGGCTATGCTTTTATCGGTTGGTATAAGAGTGAAACTGCACCAGAACCGACGATAGCGGTTAAAGATTGTTTCTTAGATAACGGCGTCTATTCTAAAAAGATGACGATACAATATTCTGATGTAAAGACATATGCATTGTATGCAAGATTTAAGGCTTTGTGTACGGTAGAAGCCAAAGCGATGTACAACAACGAAAATGTTGATGAAGCCGGTACTGTAAAGGTTGCGGACAGAGCTGCAGGTAAAAGTTCATTCTAAACCTGTTATGGAAGGCGACAATGTAACAGTTGAGGCTATTGCCAAAAAAGGTTACAAGTTTGCCGGTTGGTATACGGACATGGCTTGTAATAAACCGTATTCCACTGAAAACAACGATGTTTCACTTATAACCTTAAATAATGTTAGCAAGGGAATCACTCTGTATGCTAAGTTTGAGTTGGAGACAGGCGTTACATTTTACCTTAATGATGGAGGCTTGTGGTCAGGTGATAAGGCGAAACTTGCAGCGTATGTTTGGGATGATAATGGCAATAAGAAATGGCTTGAAGTATCTAAAACTGACTATGACAATTATTACAGCTTTGCTTTAGATAATAATCAATGGAAGCAAGTAATTTTTGTAAGATATGATCCGAGCAAAAATTTGAACGATTTCCCAACGAAAGATTGGAATGGCTATGTTTGGAATAAGACTTCTGATATAACAATTGATTACAATAATAATTGTTATGTTATAACATCTTCTCCAAATAACGGAGGAAGTTCAACCGGCTATTGGACATCATATACTCCAGGTCAGACTGCTAACATAGATATATATGTTTATACCGGAAATTGCTCGTGGTTTGACCATGATAGTGCTGTACTTGCCTATAGATTCAGCACCGATGATTCATTTAAGTCTGATTGCACTAAGGTGACTAAAGACGGAAAAACTTATTGGAAACTGAGTATTCCAACAGATAAGGATACTATTTATTTGTCAAGAGCTGCTTTGGGTGGTCACCATAATGAATTTAATACTTCTATAGATAAAAGTAAAAAATTTGTTTACAGTAAATAATGATTTCAATGGTGGCGACTGGAGCACATATTAAAAATTCAACGGAGGTGAAACCATGAAGAAATCTAAATTTACACTTGTTATTGTACTCGGACTTGTACTGTGTTTGTTGTGTGGAACAACTACGACTTTTTCGTGGTTTAATCGTCCTGGAGTGCTACAGGGTGAATCCCTCTCTTGGCGTGGAGATTACAATGTGACCAACGGAGAAAATATTACTGCTGTTACTTATGTTGCTTCAAAACCTGACGGCAGTGAGTATAATACTGTTCCGTTTGATTTTAGTGGTTCGACAACTGTTCCCGCCCATGAAACAAAATATTTCTGTACAGAGGTAAAGAACACGGGAACTGCATCGCAGTCAATTTCTTTGTTCCTTAATAATTCGGAAACTAACAAACTTTCTGTCGGTGTGAACAGCCCCTCAGAACCTACAGGAGATTTACCTCCGATTCACAAACAACATCTTATGTTACCAAGACACCGAGTAATGTGAATGAGAAGAATTTGTATATAGCTACTAATGTTCCTGACCCTACGATATACACTATGCACACTTGGAAGAATGGAACAGACTCTATTTCTGATACAGATCTTAACGGATACATTGAAGGTAAGTCTGTTAATTATGATAATGTAGATTATAAAATATCATATGTTACAATTCCTATGGAACACGACCGTGCGAAGCTCAGGATTAAAGATCCTGAAAAGTGGTTCGGTATTAATTTAGAAATTACAAATCAGAATAATACTTGTGTTTTTAAAGCGGATAAATCTACAGCTATGAAACAGTCAGATCAGTCTGCCGGAATTTCAAGTTTTTATTCTAAAGCAGAAGCTGTAGTAGGTAAGACACTTGACTTAAGCGCAACGGCACAGGGTAAAGTGACTTATGCATCGTCAAATACTGGTGTTGCAACAATTGACAATAACGGTCAGGTTATTGCCAAAAAAGGCAGGCAAGACTACTGTTACTGTTACATCTACGGGTGCGTACGGTGATAAAATAACGGCAAAATGTGAGCTTACCGTAAGCAAAGAACCGGTTAAAAGCTCGTATATTCCGATTGTTACGAATATGAAGATTGAAGGTTGCACCGACACCGATCCTGTTGTTACAAAAGTGTATTGGTATATCAAAAACGATACAGGAAACAGCGCTGTATATTCACTTGGCGATCTGCAAATTTCACTTTAAAATTTTAGATTTTTAAATTTACAAAAGGGTTGTTTTTACAGCCCTTTTTTATTATAATTTATAATCGGTAGCAGAGAATAAAATCCGCCCGTAAGCAAGGGTAGAAAAAATATATAGTGTTTGCAACAAAATCCGATAAATGTTGCAAAGTTGTTGTTATTCTGTAGGGGCGTTCATCGTGTCAAGTGCAACATGGTAACCACCTGTGCAAGGACATGGTATACAAATTCACAATCTTGAAATCTTGCGGTGAATACGCTTGCCGGATGACGAGTCATACTCAGCAATAACAAAATTGCGATAGCAAACAAGAAATGAATCATTGTTTGGATTAGGTCTGAATTGAACATAATCATTGATGAAAGTTTCACTAAGATATAATTGAAAATTCTGAAAACGGACATATCCCCACGAATTTACTTTTATGACTTTAAAGCCGGGTTCATATTCAAACGGCTCCACCTTGTCAGCAAAAATCCTTTCGCTGTGAGTATAGACATCGGCAGGACATTTGTTCCCAAGTGCTTCATGAGGTCGCAGGCAATTATACTTAGTTCGCCACTCTTGCAGAGCCTTGTCAGCGTAATCCAAGTTCTTGAATAGATTATGATTTAAAAGTTCTCTTTTCATACTGCCATGAAACCGTTCAATTTTTCCTTGTGTTTGCGGATGTTTAATTCTGCAATGTATGGGAAGAATGTCATTGTTCATAAGGAATTTTTCAAACATAGTAAATCCATGTTTAAAACCTGCAAACTGAGAACCATTGTCAGAAAGTACGCTTGATGGCATACCAAACTCATAAAAAGCTTGCTTAAAAGCGTTAATAACGACATTTTTAGTGTTAGGAAAGCATGCTATTTTGATTGAGTATCGTGAGCTGTCATCGAGAATAGTTAATGGATAGCAATAACGATTATCGGCAGTTAAAAACTCTCCCTTGAAATCAGTTTGCCACATATCATTGCAATTGTGTTCTTTCTGAAAGCGTTTAAAAGGCTTTCTTTTTTGAGAGATTCATCTTCAGATATGAGTTGGTGTTTATGAAGAATGTTAGTAATGGTTCTTGGACAAGGAATGTTTTTATACCCTTGATTTTCAAGAAAAATTTTAATTTTATCATCACCCCAACCCGGGTTATCGAAACGAACAGAAACGATTAATTCTTCAATGTCGTCAGGCGTTTTGTTAGGAGAACATAATGGTCTGCGTGACATATCAGTTAAGGGCAGTCCCTGTTTAAATCTATCAACCCACTTGCGACCGGTTTTGCGTGTGATTTCATATTCCCGACATAGAGCACTAAAATTATTTGTTTCTAATGCTTTTTGTAACAAATTCTAATCTTTGTTTTTCCACAGTTTTACACTCCCACGGCATAAAAACAGCTCCTTCATTTGCTATTTTCTTGCCATTTATTTTATCATAAAACTGTATACTATGTCTTTGCACTGTTGTATACTATGTTACTACACTGCACACATCGGACGCCCGCAAGTAACCGCACAAATTATATGTAAAACATATTTTATAAATGCCACAATGTAATTGTTATACCGTAGCGGCGAACCGTGTTCGCCAATCGTTTTGGTTGTAAAACCAAAACGAACATATACGCATTTTTGTTATATAAAATAATGTGTTAATAAACAAATAGTTTGTGTCAGGTCTCCGGTTCGTGTGCATTGCACACGATTGCACGCAATTTCGTGCAAATTTGGATGCATGATTTATGCTATATCAAAACATAAGTGTATGAACATATTATACACTACTTTTAGCATATCAAAAGCTATGTGGATAAACAAATAATTTCATCAAGGCGGGCGGCCAATGACCGCCCCTACTGACACGAACTGAGAACGGTGGCACACCGCCACGAATAATTACGCAAACCACAAAACAACGCTCGGGCGGATATGTTTCGCACATTGCAAACAATCTTCACGAACTGAGAACGGCAACATGCCGTGGAGGAATTTATGGATAAAAATAACGATTTTGAAAATGCGGTTGAAGTGACATCTGTAACAACCGAACACCCAAAATCAAAAAATAGAATAAGGAAAAGGCATGAATCAAAGCTCCGCAAAACCCTGCGGATAATTAAAAATATAATTTGCTGGGGAGTGCTTGCAATACTTGTGCTGACCGTAATTGTGTTTATGGGTTCAAAGGTGAACGGAAAAACACCTTCGCTTTTCGGATATTCCGTGCTACGAGTTTCAACGGGCAGTATGCAGCCCGAGCTTATGATTGGCGATGTTATTCTCGGAAAGAGCGTTGACAATCCGACCGCCCTCAAGGTCGGCGATATTATCACCTATCGCGGCAGTGGGCAGACCGAGGGACTTCTCGTGACTCATAAGGTTGTAGTTGCACCGTATAAAACAGCTGACGGCACATACAAGCTACAGACAAAGGGCATTGCAAACGATGCTCCCGACCCTGAAATTTCAACCGAAGATGTGCTTTATATTATGGTGTGTAAGCTCGGATTCATTGACACATTGTACAACCTTTTCTTCTCACCGTGGGGACTGCTGATTTTTATTGCGGCGCTGCTGCTGATATTCATTGATGAGCTTGTCGTTATAATCCGCATACTTACGGGACATGACAAATCACCGAAGGACAGCGACATCAACGAAATTATAGACCGTTTGCAGAAGGAAAAATTGCAACAAAAGGCTGAATCCGACAACGATACAAAATCGGAAGAATAAATAAAAGCTGAATATATTTAATTTCGGACGAAAGGAAAATTCTCTTTTCGTCCGTTTTTTGTTGGCGAAAAAGACAAAGCGGAAAAATGGTGAAAATAGCTTTTATATGGGCTAAAATCGGCTTTTTAGTTGCATTTTTGGGCGATTTGTGGTATATTTTATACGGTCAAATTTGACCGTAACATACTGATTGTGTTTAGAAATTGATATGTTAAGGGTGGTTTCATGGATTACAAATTAATAGCGCTTGACATTGACGGTACGCTGACAAACTCCCAAAAGGAGATTACTCCCCGTACAAGATATGCTCTTATGGAGGCGCAGAAGCAGGGCAAGAAAATTATTCTTGCGTCAGGCAGACATCCCGTAGGAATTATGCCGATAGCAAAAGACCTTATGCTTGACCGTTTCGGCGGTTTTATTATGGCGTTCAACGGCGGCAGGATTATCAATTGCGAAACAGGCGAAACTATGGTGAGCAAGCTGTTTCCGCTTGAATATCTTCCCGACATCGTGAATGTTTTGAAGGATTCAAACATTACAATCAACACATACGATGACAGGCGAATCATCTCGGATAATAAGGTTAATGACTATACCTATGTTGAAAGGGACGTTATCAAGGCTGAAATGGTTGTTGTTGACGATTTTATCTCATCTGTAAGATTTGATATCAACAAAATTCTTCTTGCAGGCGAACCCGATGAGCTTGATAAGTATCAGAAAATTCTTGCAGACCGTTATGACGGCTTGCTCGATGTATATAAAAGCGCACCTTATTTTCTTGAGATTATGCCGTTTGGTGTTACAAAAGGCTCAATGCTTCCGCTTTTGCTTGATAAACTCAAGATTAAAAGAGAAGAGCTTGCCGCTTTCGGCGACAACTACAACGATATGACAATGATAGGTTATGCAGGCTTCGGCGTTGCAATGGGTAATGCCGAAACCGATGTAAAGAAGATTGCCGATTACATCTGCGAATCAAACGATAACGACGGTATTGCAAACACACTTGATAAATTCGTTTTAAAGCAATAGTCGCACAAAGTTTGAACCTAATATAAGCTTGAAAATATAAAATATAATTTAACGGAGCGTCAGATTTGACTTAACCCTTTAAAAGAGTTGAAAAAACAGAATCTGTCGCTCCTTTTTTGTATATAATAGCCAAATTGAGGGCTTAATCTTTGGCGGCATCAAAGTTGTAATAATTCCTTAAAAGAAAAATATATGAGGCTGTCTAAATTATAATATAATTGTATGTTATGTTGTACAAAGTATAACAAAAGGAGGAAAATCTATGGCAAAAATCAAAAAATTGCTTGCTTTGATTTTGTCGATTTGCGTAATTTGCACGGTATCTGTTATGTCCGTAAGTGCGGCTAATACAGATGACGATAACGACACTTCGGCATCAAGCACAATCACAGTACATTACTACTGTGAGGAAGGCACGCCCACAATCTATTATTGGAACAGTCTTCCGAAAAACATCAGCACGGAGTACCCCGGCGTTAAGATGACTTCCGAGGGAAACAACTACTACAAGTACACTTTCAACGATGTAACAAAAATCAATATGATGTTTGTTACAAACGGAAAGCAGTCTGCGGAACTCACAAGAAACACAGGCGAGTGGTGGTACAAAAATAAGAGATGGTCAAGTAAAAATCCTGAAGATACGCAGGAATTTGACCGTGTTGACATGCGTGAAGACACAATTTATTTTGTAATCACAACCCGTTTCTATGACGGTGACACAGGTAACGATGTTCATTGCTGGGACGACTCACAGGCAAACAATCCCGACAGCGATCCCGCATGGCGTGGTGACTTCAAAGGTCTTATCGACAAGCTTGACTACATCAAGGCTCTCGGATTCAGCGCAATCTGGATTACTCCTGTTGTAACAAATGCGTCAGGCTACGATTACCACGGCTACCATGCAATGGACTTCTCAACAGTTGATGTTCGTTATGAGAGCGACGGCGCTACATATCAGGATCTTATTGATGCCGCTCATGAAAAGGGCATCAAGATTGTTCAGGATATCGTAGTTAACCATTCAGGTAACTTCGGTGAGGCAACTCTTGCTCCTATGTTTACAAAGGAATACGACTCAATTCAGGATCTTGCTTCTGTAGATTGCATGAAGGTTATTGAGGGAAGCGACTTTGCTAAAACATTCCCGAACTACGATGACCTTGAGCCTAAGTATCAGTATGCCGCAAGACTTAATATCATGAAGGATACTAAGGAGCTTGACTCCGGTAATCACGACACGGAAAACTACTATCACCACTTCAAAGACCTCAGCTGGGAAAGCCCGACTGTACAGACAGGTCAGATTGCCGGTGACTGCGTTGATATCAACACAGAGAATCCTACAGTTGCAAATTACCTTAACGACGTTTATAACAACTATATCAACATGGGTGTTGACGCTTTCAGACTTGATACTGAAAAGCACGTTTCAAGACTTACACTTAACCAGTATTACTTCCCGTCATGGCTCAAGACAGGCGGTAAAAACTTCTTCATCTTTGGTGAGGTTTGTACTCGTGTAAGTGAATTCTGGAACCACAACATTCCTGCAATTTCAGCTCCGTTCTATACATGGGCTGAATCAGACAGCCAGTACATTGATTCATTTACAAATGATCAGGCTGCAAACATTGATCTTACACTTAAGCACTATGACAGCAACGCAAGTACAGCAAATCAGCCCACATCTGATAATGTTTATCTTGACGGTCTTAAGTATCACACACCTGATTACAGCAAGTCAAACGGCACAAGCGTAATCGACTTCCCGATGCATTGGAACTTCTCAAATGCAAGCAACGCATTTACCCGTGCTTGTGAAGAAGATCCGTACTACAATGACTCATCATGGAATGTAACATATGTTGATTCTCACGACTACGGTCCCTGATATGGACAGCCGTTATGACGGCGGTACACAGTCATGGGCTGAGAACCTTGATGTACTCTTTACTTTCCGTGGTATTCCGTGTCTTTACTACGGTTCTGAGCTTGAGTTCCAGAAGGGTGTTCCTATGGATGTTGGTCCTAACGCACCTCTTTCAACAACAGGTCGTGCATACTTCGGTGACTACCTCGAGGGCGATGTAACAGCAACAGACTTTGGTACATATTCTAATGCAAGCGGTGCTGTTGCAAGCACACTTGAAGCACCTCTCGCTGTTCATATTCAGCAGCTCAACAGAATCAGAAGAGCAGTTCCTGCACTTCAGAAGGGTCAGTATACAAGAAGCAAGACTTATGTTGACGGTAATATGGCATTCGTTCGCCGTTACACACAGGGCGCTACAGACAGCCTTGCTTGTGTAACTATCTCAGGCGGTGCTACATTCAAGAACCTTCCTAACGGCAAGTATATTGATGCAGTTACAGGCGATGTTAAGTATGTTACAGACGGCACACTTACAGTATCTTCTGTTGGTAGGGCTAATATGAGAGTTTATGTTTGCTGTGCAGATGGTTTCACCGGAATTGACGGTCAGATCGGCACTAACGGCGCATATCTCAAGTAATAAAATAATGTTATTTTTTACGGAGCAGGTTTTTCCTGCTCCGTATTTTTCTGCCCTAAACTCTCAAATGACGGATTGCAGATTTATATCCGTCAAAATTATACTTCATTTATAAATAAACATCCCAAAAGTTGCATAATGATGAATAAAAAGACAGAAAATTATGCAAATTCTACATATAAGGTTTAAAATCGTTATGACACTTCTGCAAGAATTGTACATTTTCTTTTTTTAAAAAATGTGCTATAATATATAAAATATAGTTTAAATTTATTGTGAATTTTAAAAAGGAGTGTTTTTTATGACAAACAGCGAGTATTCGGATGTTACACCGCAGATTCATGCTCTGGCTCAGAAAATGACGCATAACTCCGTTATTGATACAGATTTATACAGTAAGTACAATGTAAAAAGAGGTCTGCGTGACCTTGACGGTAAGGGTGTTCTCACAGGTCTTACATATATTTCTACAATCACACAGAATAAGCTTGTTGACGGAAAGCTTGTTCCTTGCGAGGGTGAGCTTCGTTACAGGGGCTATAATGTAAAGGATATCGTTGACGGTATTCTTGAGGATGACCGTTTCGGTTTTGAAGAGGTTACATATCTTCTTCTCTTTGGCGATATGCCTAACGAAGAACAGCTTAAAGATTTTAAGAAGCTTCTCGTTCAGTACAGAACCCTTCCTCAGCACTTTGTTCGTGATGTTATCCTCAAGGCCACAAGTAACGATATGATGAATTCAATAGCAAGAAGTGTTCTCACACTTTTCTGCTATGATAAGAACGCTAACGATACATCAATCGACAATGTTTTAAGACAGTGTATACAGCTTATCTCCGTATTCCCTCTTTTGTCGGTTTACGGCTATCACGCATATAATCACTATCAGCGTGATAACAGCCTTTATATCCACCGTGCAGAGCCTACAATGTCAACAGCCGAGGTTATTCTGTCGCTTCTTCGTCCCGACAGACACTATACTCCGCTTGAGGCAAAGGTTCTTGATATGGCGCTCATTCTCCATATGGAACACGGCGGCGGTAACAACTCAACATTTACAACACATGTTGTAACATCTTCGGGTACTGATACATACTCGGCAGTAGCTGCGGCACTTGCATCACTCAAAGGTCCTAAGCACGGCGGTGCAAATGTTAAGGTTTACTATATGTTTGAGGATCTCAAAAAGCATGTTAAGGACTGGGAGGACGAGGACGCTCTTGAAGATTATCTTGAGAAGCTCCTTGACAAGCAGGCTTTTGATAAAAAAGGTCTTATCTACGGTATGGGACACGCAGTTTATACAATTTCCGACCCCCGTCAGCAGATTCTTCACGGTGCTGTTAAAAAGCTTGCGTTTGCCGAAGGTCACAATGATGAATTTGATCTTTATGAGAGAGTTGAAAGACTGGCTCCGAAGGTTATCGGCAGAAAGCGTAAAATCTATAAGGGCGTTGCCGCAAATGTCGATTTTTACAGCGGACTTCTTTACAGCCTTCTTGATATTCCGTGTGAGCTTTATACTCCGCTTTTTGCAACAGCTCGTATTACGGGTTGGAGCGCACACAGACTTGAGGAGCTTATCAACTGCGGTAAGATTATCCGTCCTGCATATATGAGCATTTCCGAAAACAAGGAATATGTTGATTTGAAAGACAGATAATACGGCGAACCGCCGTTCCCCGTTCGAGAAGTTAGTTTTACAAGTGCGAGAGTTAAATTGCCCGAGCGTATGGAAAATTGAAAGTTGAAAATTGAAAATTAAAGTCGGGCGACAGTTTGCAAAATGCAAATCATTGTCGCCCGACCGTTTTTTATATATGAAATTAACTGTTTGGTCGTGGGGCGGATAATATCCGCACTACGATTTTTCGCAACATTCATCATAAAACAACAAAAGACCGCTCTTTTGAGCGGTCTTTAAAGCTTGTGTTTTAAATTCAAAATTTATTGTAATCAGCAGAAGAATACATCCATTTCCTCTGCGTTGCCGTCGGCAACAAAGTATGCCTTGCTTTCTTCGGGCTTGAGATAGATTGAAATTTCCTTTGCATCCTTGCCGTATGTAGCCTTAACATTTTTGATTACTTCTTCAACAGGAACCTGTGCGCCTGCATATTCTACGAAGAAATTAACCTTTGTTTCAACCGGAACGGGTTTCTTTGGAGCAACCTTCTTTGGAGCAACCTTCTTTGGAGCTGCTTTCTTAACAGGAGCCTTTTTAACGGGTTCTGCTTTCTTAACAGTTTCAACCTTTACATTTTCTGTCTTTGCGGGTTCAGCCTTCTTTGCAGCTGTAGCAACAGTCTTAGCAGGCTCAGCCTTTGCAACAGTCTTTTTTACAGGCTCTTCCTTAACGGGAGCAGTTTTTGCAGGGGCTGTTTTTGCAGTTGTTTTCTTTGTTGTTGCCATAATAAATCCTTCTTTCAAAGTAATAAAATATTGCAGAAATAAAAGTTTTATCTTTTGTAAATATTATACATTTCAGAGTAAAAAATGTCAATAAACTGTACAAAAATTCGGCGGTTAATACATATTTGCGAAAAAATAAAATTCCTGTTAGTTGAAATGCACAATGTTATTACCTCATATTTGTGAACTATGTCGTTTTTTCTGTCAAAAAAAACGAAAAAAAGCACATCATCATTTGAAAACCTCTTGCAACTGTGCTAAAATGATAGCGATTAATTTAAGAGAGAAGAATGATTTATGGGAGAGAATTTCATTATTATTGCACAACAGGTGCTTGTACTGTTCATTTTGATTGCAGTCGGTTTTATTTGCGGTAAGAAGAAAATTATCACCGATTTTTCCGCCCGTCACATGACCGATATAGTATTGTATGTTGTGACGCCCTGCGTTATGATTTCTGCTTTTCAGCGGGAGTTCTCGTTTGAACTTTTGAGCGGACTTATAATTTGCGTTGCCTGCTCTGCACTTATTTTCGCTGTGTCAATACTTATCTGTAACCTGATTTTTCATGATAAAGATGAAAGTCGTAAGGCTGTTATCCGCTTTGCCACAATCTATTCAAACTGTGCATTCATGTCTTTGCCCCTCCAGAAGGCAATTCTCGGTGATGACGGTTGGTTTTACGGCTCAATTTTCGTTGCCGTATTCAACATTTTTGTATGGACGCACGGACTTGTTTCAATGAGCGGTGACAAAAAACAGCTTTCATTCAAAAAGCTTGTTCTCAACCCCGGTCTTATCGGTGTTCTTCTTGCAATTATCCTGTTTATTACAGGTTTTAAGCTTCCGTACATAATCAGTCAACCGGTTGAATATCTTGCAGTTCTGAACACTCCGCTCCCGATGCTTATTATAGGTTTTTACCTTTCACAGGCTGACTTTAAAAAGGCGTTTACTGACAAGGGCGTATATTTTCTTCGGCAGTCCGTCTGATTGCTTTACCGATGATTACAGCGGTTGTAATGTCATTGTGCCGTGTCACACCCATAATTACCATGGCTTGCGTAATTGCCACATCAGCCCCTACTGCCGCAACAACAACTATGTTTGCAACAAAGTTCAACAAGGATGTTGAGCTGTCGGTTAGTATCGTTGCCGCAACTACGGTATTTTCACTTGCAACAATGCCGCTTGTCGTAATGCTTACGGGCATGATGAGCGGATTTAGTAGTTAATGTAAAATGGAAAATTGAAAATGGAAAATTATGGTCGGCGGTGTGCCACCGCAGACCTTTCGAGAAGATAGTTGAGATAAATGAATTGCATTGATGCCCGAAACGGCATTGATGCAATTTTTATTTTATATGAATTTAACTGTTTAATTGCAGAGGAAAACCGTGTTCTCCCTTTAGTAATGGCAGAAAATTTATGTTAAATCCAATTCATAATATGTCTTATTATTATAAAACTGTCTACACGAATTGGGAACGGCGGCTCGCCGTAAAAATATATAGAAATCTCGGCTAAAATTTGATATAATGAACACATAAAAATATATAATCCTTTGAGGGGGACTGTATTATGTCGAGAAATCCTATGCAAAAACAGAAACTTTTGTATCTGCGGAAAATTCTTCTTGAAAAGACCGATGAAAATCACGGGTTGACTTCAAGTGAAATTCTGGCAGAGCTTGCGTTGTACGGAATTACTGCGGAGCGAAAAAGTCTTTACGATGATTTGCAGGTGCTTGAAAAATTCGGAATGGACATCTGCAAGAGCAAATCATCGACCGTTAAATATTATGTTGCAAGCAGAGAATTTGAACTGCCCGAGTTGAAGCTTCTTGTTGACGCAATTCAAAGCTCAAAATTCATTACCGAAAAAAAGAGCATTTCCCTCATTCATAAGCTTGAAGGGCTTGCAAGTGTTCACGACGGCAAGGAACTGCAACGGCAGGTTTTTGTCGCAAACAGAGCCAAAACAATGAATGAACGAATTTATTATTCGGTTGACAAAATTCAGAATGCAATAGCACTCAACCGCAAAATCTCGTTCAAATACTACCGTTGGGAACTCGATTTTTCGGGAACGGAGCGAATTGTCAAGCGTGAAAAAATCAGGGATGGCGGATATACGGCTTCACCGTGGGCGCTGTGCTGGGATGATGAGAATTACTATCTCATTGCCTATGACACCTGTGCCGACAGTATAAAGCATTACCGAGTTGACAAAATGGACGATATCGAGGTGCTTGACGATGAGCGTGACGGGGGAAAGACCTTTGAAAAATTTGATCCTGCAGATTATTCAAAGGGCGTTTTCTCAATGTTCGGCGGTGAAAAAGCTACGGTTAAGCTGTCGGTTGACAATGACTGCATAGGTGTTATTGTTGACAGGTTCGGCAGGGATATTTTTGTTACAAAGGAAAGCGACACAACATTCGGTGTATCGGTTGATATTATGACAAGCAAACAGTTCTACGCTTGGGTATTTGGTCTTGGCGGAAAGGTCAGAATTATATCACCGCAAAATGTTGTTGATGAATTTAAAAAGCAGCTTGAAAATGTAAACGATTCATTTTAATTGCCATACGGTTGGCAATATTTCATATTAAAATCGTTAAATAATAATGTCTGATTCGGAAACAATCATAACAATTATCAGTAGATAAATTGATACATTATTGCGTAGAATTAAAAATCAATTAACATACAGCAGACAGCGGAATATTTAAAATTTGCACTAATTGCAGTTTATACATTTATTTTTTGCACATTTGTCGTAATTATTGACTTTATTGTGCATAAAGTCTATTATATTGTTGCAGTGATTATTTGTGTTGTTTTTAGACACAAAATGTTTGAAAACATAATTTTTTAGAATCGGGGTTATTATTATGAATTTTGATTTCTTGCGTTCGGCAACCGCATCCAGTTCAGCTTACAGAGTAGTCTGCGGTGAAATGATTATTGACAGCAATATGTGGAATGTTCATAACGAGGTTCTTGTGGCTGTTGTAAGGGACGGCTATATGACCGTTGAAATGGGTGCTGACACTTATTCGCTCTCAACAGGCGACATTTACTTTATTTCACCTAATCAGAGATACAAAATTAATAATACAGGCAACGCAAGAGTTGACGTTATTCTTCTTAACCTTTCAAATCCTGCATCGCTCACTCAGGAGTTTATTCCGCAGAGTCTGATCAGAGGTCTTGTAACAGGCAACTGCACTCACTTTGCAAAGGTTACGAGAGGCGACTACCGTTATAACAATCTTATTGACGATATGAACACGGTTATTTCTGCCGAGAACGAAAAGCACGAGTTCTTCCAGATTCTTGTTCACGGCAAAATGTACGACATTTTCTATATTCTTTTCTCATCGGGTCTTGTTAAGATTTGTGATGTTGAGGCTCAGGGCAAAAAGTACCGTGCTCTCCGCAGAATTACGGAATATATCAACAACAACTTCTGCGACAGCATTACTCTTGATACAATAGCTCAGACAACAGGTCTCAGCCGTTACTATGTGTCGCATCTCTTTAAGGAGCTTATGAATACAACATTTGTAAACTACCTTAACGAGCTCAGACTGACAAGAGCCGCAATGCTTCTTACCACAACGGACACTCCCGTTATCGAAATTGCAGGTATGTCGGGCTTCAATAACATTTCAAACTTTAACAGAGCATTCAAAATGTACTACGAAACAACACCTTCAAAGTACAGAAGAGCCGAGAAACAGTCATTTTAAATAAGTATTTTCAAAATAAAAAGCCGGTGCATATGCGTCGGCTTTTGTTTATGGTAATAATTTGTCCGCTTAGGTAATATTGTTTAAAAAAGGCAGTTCATTTTTGTAGAATGCTTAAATTGAAAAGAAAAGCATACCGTGGTATAATTATTATGTGTGTGACAGCGTGTCTTTTTGTGCGTCATTTGTGTTTAGAAGTATTAAACGGCGGTGAAACGATGAAGTTTTTCAATAAAAATATAAACAAGGTCTTGTCGGTTGTGCTTGTTGTAGTATCCGTTTTGGTAGTTTTGCAGTTCGTCTGCTCAAACGGTACTCTCAATGCCGGAGAAACTCCGACAGAATCGGCAATGGCAAGGGTAAATCCGAATATTCGGAAGATTGTTCCGACAACAACTGTTTCCGCAACAACCGTACCCGTTGAAACAACAACGGCAAAGCCTAAAGCAACCAAGGCAACAACTCAGCCTCAGACAAAAGCCACAAAGGCAACAAAAGCGACAACTCAGCCCGTGACAACAACACAGGCAACCGTTCCGTTTGCTACGGCAATTCCGCCAAAAGAGCCTGTTGATTACCAATCTCAATGGGACGCAGGTTATCTTGTGGCAATTGACAATCCGGACAAAACCTATGAATGCTCCAAGGTAACGCTTACCGATGAGGACAGGGATCTTCTTGAAAGACTTTGCATGGGCGAATTCGGTTCGGGCGGTTTTATAGGAGCGGCACTCATTGCTCAGTCGGTAAAAGATGCAATGTGCTTTGACGGTTATCCGACAGTTGCCTCGGTTATCGAGAACTGCCATTATACCGGCAGTACCAAAATCGGCACAAATCAGGAATGTATTCAGGCGGTAAGCTATATCTTTGACGAAAACAAGGATGCCGTTCAGCACCGCATTATGTATATGTATAATCCCGATATGGTTCAGAGCGCTTTCCACGAAAGTCAGAACTATATCCTGACATATCAGACTGTCAGATTTTTTGACAGGTGGGGGTATTGACGAAAATCTTTGATTTTCGTCAGCTAAATTCACGCAAGCGTGAGCTAAATTTGCTACGCAAGCTTTAAATTATCCTACGGATAGCTAAATTGTCCTGACGGACAGCGCAAGCCCTGATGGGCAGGTAAAAGTTGATAGTTAATAGTGAAAAGTTACGGTCGGGAAGATACATTGCAAAATGCAAAGCTGTTTTTCCCGACCGTTTATTTTATCATAAAACTGTATACTATGTCTTTGCACTGTTGTATACTATGTTACTACACTGCACATATTATCCGCCCGCACGGCGAGCCGCCGTTTCCAATTCGTGTAGATAGTTTGTGCAATGCTAAAACATATTATACCCGAGCGTAGTATTGTGGTTGTTCGCCCGTTCGTGTGCAATGCACACGATTGCACGCAATGCGTTCAAAATTGAATCCATAATTTGTGTTATTACCTACCGATGTCCGATGAATGCCCGTACCGTAATCAAAACTCAACAACCTCTTTTTCTTCGATTTTGTCTGTCGGTTCGGTTTTTTCTTCGGAATATTTATCCTTGAAACCGTCAATTACTTCGCAGATGATTTTTGTTGATGTCATAAACATTACTCTGATTTTGAATTTTTTCTTGACATACTTATTGACTGCGCCGGCGCCCATTGTGCCGTTGGCTTTGGTGTACGGCGAATTTGCGATATAGCCGACCGTGCCGATGTTTTTCATCGTGACCTTAATTGCCTCGCTGTCATACGGGTTGTTGTGTTCCTTTTTGCATGTCAGCTTTTTGCCGATGCTGAACGGATTGAAACCGTAGTAATATTTCATTCCCGTGATTGTAACATAAACCTTTTTCATAATAAATTCCCCCTTTGATTTTGTGGATTATCGTCTGCGGCGATTTCTGCGGTGGGTGGGTTTCTTTTTTATCCCCATAATCGTCTTTACAGAACCCGACACAGCGTATGCCGTGAAGATGTAGACACAGAAATTCAGCATTGTTATTCCTCCTCGTTTTCATTTGCCTTCCTTACTGTATCTATATTTTATCAAAAGAGGTGTACGATAAAACGGACTTTGGTAATGACCGCAAGCGGTCATTACAGTGAAATTCGCCGTTGGCGAGTGAAATCTGACTTTGTCAGGTGAAATCGTCTTGTCGGACGGTGAAATTGCCCTATTGGGCAGTTGCGGTCGTGAAGACAGTCTGCAAAATGATAAACAAAAGTTCCCGATTAATTTGATTCGCTATGCGACTTAATCTGTAGGATACAAAACAAAAATGCATCAGAGCCTTACCGGGCATCTGATGCATTTTATTTATCTGACTGTCTTCTCAAATTACGGGCGGTGGTACACCACCAACCTTAATTTTCCATTTTCAATTTTCCATACGCTCGGGCGATTTTATTCTCGCATTTATAAAACGGTCTTCACGAACTGGGAACGGCGACTCGCCGCTATTTAAGTGTTTTCATACATTGCTTGAATGTTTCAATTACATACCATGCTTCATCGTCTGTGAGAGTTGAGTTCATCGGGAGGGTGAGCTGGTTTTTGTGCATATTATACGCATTCGGATAATCGGTAATCTTGAAACCACGCTTGCTGTATGCCGAAAGCAACGGCAACGGCTTGAAGTGGACATTGCACATTACGCCGTGGTCAGCCATCATATTATAGAACTTGTTACGGTATTCTGCGTCTTTGCCGATAAATCTTACAAAGTAAAGGTGACCGCTGCTGCGGTGGTTTTCATCGCAGTGATTAAGCACCTGAACAGGCAAATCCTTAAATTCTTCGTTGTAAAGCTTTATAAGCTGATGTCTGCGCTCAAGCATTTGATCGTAGCGTTCAAGCTGAGCCACACCGATTGCGGCAAGTACATCGGTCATATTACACTTGTACTGAGTGTCAACAACATCATATTCCCACGATGCGACTTTGTTTTTTTGATATGCGTCCTTGGTCTGACCGTGAAGCGAGAGAAGCATATACTGCTTGTACATTTCTTCCTCGTCAATTCCGTCATGTGAACGGTGAACAGCCGCACCGCCCTCGGCGGTTGTCATATTCTTTACAGCGTGAAAGCTGAAGTTTGTGAAGTCGGCAATTTCACCGCACATTTTACCGTGCCATTGCGCACCGAATGCGTGAGCGCCGTCAGCCATAACAATAACTCTGCCGAACTTTTCCTGAAGCTCGTTGCGTGGATTGAAAACGCCTTTCTTTCTTTCAACAGCCTCAAAAATACGGTCATAGTCGCACACAACACCTGCAAGGTCAACAGGAATGATAACCTTTGTATTGTGGTTGATTGCCGCCTCCATTTTATCGTAGTCCATTTCAAAGCTGCCGCTTTTGCAGTCAACCATAACAGGCTTTGCGCCCACATGGTAGATGATTGATGCGGTTGCCGTGTAGGTGTATGCAGGAACGATAACCTCATCTCCCGGACCGATGCCGAGAATACGCAGAGTAAGTTCGGCACAAGAGGTCTGCGATGAAAGACAGACAGCCTTTTCCGTGTGACATCTTTCTGCAATACGGCTTTCAAAAAGCTTTGTTTCGGGACCTGTTGTAATCCAGCCCGATTTCAGAACCTTTATAACTTCGTCAATTTCTGCCTGAGAAAGGTCAGGCGGCGAAAAGGGAATTTTTCTCATTTTTAATTTCTCCTCAGGTACAGCCGTGCATTAACCACTGCCGTACACAAACTATAGACAAATCTGAAAATATTTACACTCCATTATACAACGCAAGTCATAAAAAGTAAAGTTCCAAAATACCCAAAATATACTCTGAAAATGCGGTTTTGTATGGTGTATGAGCCGTATTGCAGTTGATTTTCAGCTTTTTTCGCTTTCGGAGGCTTTCTTTTGCAGATATTTCTTTTTTGTTGCAAGACCGCCTCTTATGTGCCTTTCGCTTTTGTTTGTGTCAAGAATTTCCCTCACCTGTCGGTAAAGTGCAGGGTTAAGTACCTTTAGCCGTTGGCTGACATCCTTATGCACGGTGCTTTTGCTCACACCGAACTTTTTTGCCGTACTTCTCACGGTTGCCTTGCTTTCGATTATGTATTCACCGAGCATTGCCGCTCTTTCTTCTACGATACCTTTCACATACAGCCCTCCTGTCTGTCCTCCTTAGGGGGACATCTGTAATAGATTGTATGTGCAGACAGCGGATTGTATGACGGTATAGTTTAGCATGTTTTATTGCGTGTTATTGTGTTTTATCTGTAATTAAACTAAATTTTTGTATAAACAGACAAATTAGTGTTCATAACTTCGGCGTTTATGTGAATTGAATTGTTGTGTCTGTAAATGGTATAATTTAGTTGTAAAAGTCAGAGAAAATCAAATTTTTTGTGCATTTTGCATCTTTGACTCAAGGAGGGGAAATATACATGAAAAAATCAACGGGTAAATTTTTTGCACTGATGCTCACGGTGACGGTTTCGGTATCATGTGCGGTGTCAACGGGCATTTTTACAGCTTCGGCATACACAGCGCCGAAAGAGGGCAAAATTTTTTATAACAAAACAATGTACGACAAATACGGTAAGGCTGAAGGTATGGTTCTTGATAGCCTTAAAAATTTTGACGAGGAAATTGATATCAGCAGTCTTAATGTTCCGAGAAGCGATGCTGCGGAATTTTTTAAGGTGCTGACCTTGACTCATCCGGAGCTTTACTATGTGAATCAGGGATTTTCGTACTCCTACTATCCGTCAGAGGATAAGGTTGCGTCAATCTATCCCGAGTACACAATCAGCAAGAGCGAGTATGCAACACAGAAAAAGTTGCTTGATAAAGAGGTTGAGAGAATTCTTTCGCTCGTGGACGAGAATATGACCGATTCCGAAAAGGCTCTTGTAATCCACGATGAGCTTGCCATTATGAGCGAGTACAGCACATCAGATTACAACAAGGCTGATATTTACAATTCGCTTGTTGAAAAAACTTCCGTATGTCAGGGCTATGCACTTGCGTATTCCTACATTCTTTCACTTGTCGGAATAGACTCCGAACTTGTTGATTCAAACTCAATGAACCATATGTGGAACAAGGTTCACATCGGCAACGCTTGGTATAATGTTGATGTTACATGGGATGATCCTATTAATGACCGACCGGGACACGCTCAGCATACATACTTCCTTTTGAGTGACAATGCCATTCAGAATCTTCCGTCAAAGCACTATGATTACACAATAAGCTACGGTGCAAATTCGACAAAATATGATAATTACGAAATCCATAATTTCGACACAAGGCTTTGCGAGGTTAACGGTGAATTTTACGGCTTTGTCAACAACAATTCTTCAGCTAACAAGGGTGCATTGTTAAAATACAAGCTTGACAGCAATACATATGAGAAAAAGCTGAAATTGAACGAAAGATGGAGCGCAGGCGGTAATTCTACTGGCTAAATACATTTATGAGCCTTGAAAAATACAACGATACTCTGTATTTTAATACCTCCGACGCCGTGTATTCATACGATGTTAAAACAGGCAGACAGGCAGTTGTCGCATCCGATATCAGTGGTGTGTCCGCATCATCAGGCAGGCTTTGCTACGGAATGGTTCTCAAGGGCGACGCAATGTATGTTGCCGTGTCGGATTCTCCGAACAACAAGGCAACTTTGCAGTATGTAAAAAGAGTTGACAAGGGCAACCTTGCAATCGGTATGACAAACTATGTTATGACTGCAAGCACCAATTCAACCGAAAAGGCATATTACGGTGACGCAAACGGTGACGGCAAAATAAATATTGCCGATGCAACCGCAATTCAGAAAGCAATTGTGGGTCTTGTCAATCAGAACGAGATAGAGCGTATAAACTCTGATGTAAACTTTGATTCCGATATTACCGTCATTGATGCAACCACAATTCAGATGTACATTGTAGGGCTTATATAACGACAAGCCGTTGGCAAATTGAAAATGGAAAATTTAGGACTGCGGTGGCACACCGCAGTCCTTTCCGGAAGATAGTTAGATAAAGGAATTGCACCAATGCCCGATACGGCATTGATGCAATTTTTGCTTTATTTATATAATTTTAATTTGTACAAATCTTTGCGTGGCTATCTACAGGCGTATAATATCCGCCCATACAAATTTGCAACAACTTCCATATATACAAAAACGGTCGGGCGACAATGTTTTTCACTCTTGCAAATTGTCTTACCGACCATAATTTTCCATTTTACATTTTTAATTTTCAATTTTATGCCCGAACCGTACACCGTTACTGTTCAATATCGCTATTGATTTACCCATGCAATTATGCTATAATTCTAAAGATATAGTGTATTAACGGAGGCTTTGGAATGCTGGATTCATATGTTGAAATTGACCTTGACAAAATCGGTGCAAATGCCCGTGCGATAACACAAAAATACAGCGACTACAAATATTTTATTGCCGTTCTCAAGGGTGACGGTTACGGTCACGGTATGGAAGTGGCAAATGAAATGTACAAAAACGGCATTAACTATTTTGCCGTGTCCTCTCTTGAGGAGGCTCAAAGCTTTCGTAAGGTCAACAAGGACGCTCCGCTTTTGTGCCTGCATCCGGTTCATCTTTCGAGAATTGAGGAGGCAAAGCGGCTTAATCTCACCATTGCCGTGAATGAGCTTGACTACCTCAAAAGGTTGCTTGATTTAAACATTGACTGCAATTTCAAGGTTCATCTCCAGATTGATACAGGATTTAACCGCCTCGGCTTCAAGGATAAGAACGAGGTTAAAACTGCCGTTGATATGATTAACGGTTCAAATTTTATTCTTGAGGGAATTTATCAGCATTTTGCAACAGCCGGAATTTTTGATCCCCATTGGGACGAGCAGGTCAGAAACTTCAAGGAGCTTACATCGCTTATTGATTTGAATAAAATCCCGATTGTCCATATGGGCAGTTCCGTTTCAATGCTCACCCACCCGAAACAGCCTTTTACAACAGGCGTGAGAATGGGCATTGCAATCTACGGCTACAATGTTGCCCCTGATTCTCTTTCAAATTCGCCAAAGGACAAACTTCGCAAAATGCGAAACAATTACTTCATTAAGAAGTACAACATCAGCGAAACATATTTTGATGTAAAGATAGATTTACAGCCGGCTATGAAGATGAAAACCCGTATTCTTCAGCTTAAAAAGGTGAACAAGGGCGAGTGGTTCGGCTACAATGCGTCATATACGGCAGATGAGGATATTATTCTTGCAATTCTTCCTGTCGGCTACAACAACGGCATCGGTCACGCAAATCACAACAGACAGGTTGTTATCAACGGCAAAAAATATCCTGTTGTCGGTGAGATGTGTATGAATATGACGGCTGTTAAGGTTGATTCATCGGTAAAAATTGATGACGAGGTAACACTCCTCGGTGACGGCATAACAGTTGGAATGTTCGGCAGAAGTTCGGGTATGGGCAATGCCGAGGCGCTTGTGAATATAGGCAAGAACAATCCGAGATTTTATGTAAAAGACGGTAAGGTTGTAAAGGAGAAGTAAGATGGCAGTTTCGGTACACAAATGGCTTTTGAATAAATTCAGAGATATTAACCACAGCAGAATGGATAAGCACATTGACATTATCGCCAAGAACAGCGGTAAGTCAAAGGCTTATATCAAGTTCGACATAATCCGCAACTTTCTCATCAGAGGCACAGGCTACACGGACTATTTCCGTTGCGATTTTATTAACCTTTCGGCTAAAGAGAAAAAAACCTTTGTAACTGCAAAAACTTTCTACAAAATTCTTGAATATCTCAACGATGAGGAATATATCGTTCTTCTTCGTGACAAGCTTGTTTTTGACGAGCTTTTCAAAAAGTATCTCAAAAGAGATTTCATCAACCTTCGCACGGGCAGTAAGGAAGATTTCAAGAAGTTCCTTGACGGCAGAGAAACCGTTTTTGCAAAAGATCCGACAGGCGAGGGCGGTCACGGCATTTCAAAAATCACCGTTGCCGATGTAAAGGACAGCAACAAGCTTTATGATGAACTCAAGGCAAACGGTCAGCTTCTTGTTGAGGAAGCAATCGTTCAGAGCGATGACCTCAACGAAATCAATCCGTGCGTTGTAAATTCATGGCGAGTTGTTACGCTCTATAAGGACGGCAAGGCGCATATAATAAATAACGCTCTCCGTATCAATCAGGACGAATCGAATGTTATCGGCTGTACAAATGACCTCTACCTCAGCCTTGATGCAGACGGCAGAATCGACAGTAATGTAATTGACGACTACGGCAATGTTTATGACAAACACCCGATGACAGGCAAAAAGTTCTCAGAGGTTAAGATTGAAGGCGTTCGAGAGGCTCTTGACATGGTTGTTGAGGCAGCGGAAAAGATTCCGCAGGTGAGATATATCGGTTGGGATATCGCCTTTTCAAAGAACGGTCCCGTTATGGTTGAGGGCAACGAGTACCCGGGCTACGGACTTTTGCAGTTCTATAAACTAAAAGGCAAACGCACAGGCCACCTGAAAGAAATCGCCGATGTCCTCGGTGACGAGATGAATAACATTAAGCTTTGATTATTCAGCAAAAAACTTTATAATAAAAACAAAAAACAGCACCGATATGACTTCGGTGCTGTTGTGCGTTGTATGGGATGTGTTGTGTGAGGTTGCGCAATCCTGTATGGGCGGTCATCAGCCGCCCGCAGATAAAGACACAATAATTTAGATTAAATCATAATATAAATATCGCAAAATAACCGTAATTCTGTCGTGGCGAACACGGTTTCTGTTACATGTTATGCACAACATTCGTCATATCAAAACATTTGTTTAAACAAAACAATTCATCAAGTTGGGCAACCAATGAGCTTATTTATATTTGTATTTGAACAGCTGTGGCATACAAATATCAATCTGAGATATTTTTTTATTTTCAATTTTTATCAAAATTATACAGGAGGGGGTTTCTTCGTTGACTTGAAACATCAACGCAGCCTCTTGCTCTGGGTAAGGACTCAAAATGGATACTCTTTTTGCGACAACGAAACCTCATTATATTAATGTTAAAAAAGTGGATGTAACTGAAATCAGTCACATCCACTTGATATGGTTGCGGGAGCCGGATTTGAACCGACGACCTTCGGGTTATGAGCCCGACGAGCTACCGAGCTGCTCTATCCCGCGATATACAACTCTGCTGTTTTTTACAGCTTTATTATTATAGCATTATGTAAAGGTTGTGTCAATAGTTTTTTGCATATTTTTTTATTTTATGCTTTGTCCGGCTTTTTGACTGAATTTATTTACATTTTAATCTTAGTTTTTTTAAGGGTATGTACACAATTGTATGGCGGAACAGATGCAAATAAAAGATTTAAATACCTGTTAAAACAAAAGTGAGATTGTGCAAAATAATGATTTATATGTGTTTAGCACGGTGAATTTGATATATTGATTGCGGATTGCTTTTGTGATACAATTACCGTGTGAATTTGCGGAATTTTTAAATTGCGACAAATACAGATGAGAGGGAATTATGGGAAAGAACAAAACACGCAGTAAATCTGCACTTAAACAAAACAGTGTCACAGCTGAAAACAAAAGGCTCGGCGATGACGGAAACATTAATTTTACTTTTAAAATTTTGTCGGCAATCGGCATTATTATCATAGTTTCGGGGCATTGCTACAACGGCGGTGTGTCGCTGATGTATGATTGGTTTCCAAAGTATTCGTACAATCTTGCCTTGTTCGTTTTCATTTCGGGATATTTTTACAAGGAAAAGCACGAGGAACATATTTTCAAATATATATGGGGACGCACAAAACGCTTGTTGATTCCTGCGTATCTATGGAACATTGTTTACGGAATAATCGCATTCGCACTTACTCAGGTCGGCTATACGATTGCTCAGGGCAAATTTGATCTGTACAACCTTTTTGTTATGCCGTTTATTGACGGCGAAAGTTTTGCCTACAACCTCGGTTCGTGGTTTGTATATCCGCTGTTCTGTGTTTATGTTTTTAACATACTGTTCCGCAAACTGCTCAAAAAGGTTCACAGGGGCAACGAGTATGTCATTCTTGCCGTGTATCTTGCAATCGGAATTTTCGGTGTGCAATACTGCATTTGGAATCCTGCCCCAAAGGGTGCGTTGCTGTTATTGTTCAGGTCAATGTTTTTTCTGCCGTGTTTTGAGTTTGGCAGATTTTATCACGAAAAGCTTGAAAAACACGATAATCTCAACAGCGTTGCATATTTTGCAATCGTTCTCGGAGTTCAGCTTCTTCTCCTCACATTCTGTGAAAATCTTGAATACACTCCGTCAAAGTGCGTGAAGTTTGACAACGGCTGCGTCATTCCTTATGTAACCGCAATCACGGGCATTGCGTTCTGGCTGAGGGTTGCAAAGCTGATTACTCCGATTATCAAGAACAAAAAGCTTGTCAGGATGATTTCGGACAATACCTACAGCATTATGATTCACCACATTTTTGCCTTTATGATTGTAAAATGGGCGTTCTGGGGATTGAGCGTAATTACACCGCTGTTCAAAGATTTTGATGTTTTAAAACTCAAGTCAACAATCTGGTACATTTATCGTCCGAACGGCTTAAATTTTTACTGCATAATCTACCTTGCCGCAGGAATATTCATTCCGATTCTTATAGGAACGGTTACGCACAGGATATTTGAATTTATGAAAGAGCATACCTTGAAGAGTATGCAAAAAAGCAGTCGGACAGGTAAAATAAACAAAATTGAAAAAGTCATAAAATAATGCTTTTTTTACAGGCTTTAAAATGAATAAAAAATAAGCTGTATGTGCATTGTTACAAAATAACACGGCTTGTATTGTGCAATATTTGCCTTTAAAGCTGTGCGACTGAACAACTTGCACTAAAAGGTAAAATAATATTTATTCATTTCGCCGTAGCAAAAAATATTAATTTGTGTTACAATATTTCATTATAGTATTTAGCGGAGCAGATATGCCGATATACAGAATAGCTGATTTGAATGTTGAAGTTAATCCAAAATTTAAAATATGCAGGAAACGGCTTGAAAGCTATGCCGTTAAGTCGAATGAATCGGGAAAGACCGACATTGCGATATCGGTTTCGGATGACGAAATTCGTGAGCGTCTCAGGCTTTCCGACAACCTCAGCGAACAAGGTGCGGAGGATGTTCTGATACTCTCAAAATTCTGCAACGCCGTGCTTGACGGATTTGACGGATTCTTTTTTCATTCGTCCTGTCTTGAGCTTGACGGTGAGGGCTATGTTTTTTCGGCAGTCAGCGGAACGGGCAAGTCTACCCACACGGCTCTGTGGCGAAGGCATTTTGGCAACAGGGTGACGATGATTAACGATGACAAGCCGGTTATACGAAAATGTGACGGAAAATTTTATGCTTACGGAACTCCGTGGATGGGGAAAGCTGACATAGGAACAAATACAAAAGCACCCGTTAAGGCTGTGTATATTCTTCAGAGAGCAGAAGAGAACACGGCAGTCAGGGTGTTGCCGTCACAGGTTATGAAACAGTTGCTTGAGGCAACGGTTATTGATGTTGAGCGGAGCAGAATGGAAAAGCTGCTTGAATTGCTTGATGAGTTCTTTAAGGAAACACCGTTGTTTTTGCTCGGTTGTAATATGGATGAAAGTGCTGTTATGACGGCTTACAATGCCGCAAACGGCGGATAAGGCTATGGAAATTTCAGAAAGCGGAGGAATATAAGATGGAATTTGTTCAGGTCGTTTCGGTTGAAAATATGAGAAAAAGCGACGCAAGGACGATTGCGGAGCATACTCCTTCGGCGGAGCTTATGTACAGAGCCGCACAGGGGATTTTTAATTCGGCAAAGTTTGTGGGCAAGGTTGCCATAGTTTGCGGTAAGGGCAACAACGGCGGCGACGGTTATGCGCTCGCCTGTGTTATGCAAAAACGGCTTTACACCGACAATTTTCAGAGCAAGCGACGGCTTTTCAAAGGACGGCCTATACTATTATAAAACCGCAATGTCGCTCGGTGCCGAGGAGATGCCGATGTCACAGGCGGCGGCTTTCACGGGATTTGACATTGTAGTTGACTGTCTGCTCGGAACAGGCTTTTCGGGTGAATTAAAGGGTGAAATGCTTGAAGCGGTTGAGCAGATTAATATGACAAATGCCTATGTTATAAGTGCAGACATCAACAGCGGAATCAACGGTGACACGGGTGTGTGCAGTACGGCGGTAAACTCTGATCTTACCGTTTCAATCGGTTCGTTCAAGACAGGCTTGTTCCTCAATGACGCACCGTATTACATCGGTTCAGTCACAAACTGCGATATCGGAATCAGCCTTATTGAAGATGAATACAAGCTGATTGACTATTCTCTTTTGCATATGTTTGAGGGCTACGGCTCGCTTGTTATGACTGCGGAAGAATTTTTTGAAAAGTACGGCTACGAGCCTTCAAAGTGCAATGTTGCACGCTGTGTTGAGGAAATCAGCAAAAAAGAACGCAGAACAGTTGTAGTAAAAACAGACCATTCTGCGGTAATTGCGGATCTTAAATATATTTATTTTTGCGCTGACTATGTTATTAACAATTGATTGATTTTAATTGAGTTGAGGTTGAAACCATGAAGTACAAGAAGGTGTTGTTACCGCCCGAGCCGTATTACAGCGGCAGGGTTACAAGATACCCGGACAGAAAAGTTGCCTTTGAATCGGGACTCAGGTGGCATGGTTCATATGAAATTTCCTATATAAAAAAAGGTAAGGTAAGGCTTAACAAGCTTGACTGTGAAATTATTCTCAATGCGGGCGATGTCTATGTTCTTAACAGTCAGGAGGTTCATTCCTATGAGGACATCGGTGAGGATACTCAGGCTGTTATGCTCAATATCATTCCAAAGGCAATTGCACCGTATGTTGACGATCCGCATATTGTGCCGAGTTTCAAACAACCCGAGGGCGAAGCTCTTGAGTTTATCAGAAAAACAATGGACATATTACATGGATATGAAGAGTACAAGAGCAAGCTTATCAGCATGAAGGTGAGAGCGGTGATGTACAGCGTTGCGTACTATCTCATCCGTGATTGCATTGACAACGATATACAATATGTTCACGGTTCTCAGGCGGATGATTTTGACTGCGCCAAAAGTGCTATTAGATATATGCACGATAATTACAAACACGAAATCACGCTCAATGAAATCGCCAATTATGTAGGCATGACGCCTGCTCATTTTTCAAAATATTTTAAGGATAAAACAGAGGAAACATTTTCAAAGTATCTTCGCCGTGTTCGTCTTGAACACGCTATTGATGATTTGAGAAACAAAAAAATCACCGTCAGACAGGCGGCGATTGAAAACGGTTTTCCGAATGTAAATTCGTTTATCATGTCCTGCAAGTCCGAATACGGCAGAACTCCTGCGGAACTTAGGAATTACAGCGAGAAGAACTGACGGCGAGCCACCGTTCTCGGTTCGTGAAAACAGTCGCTTCAAGGCGATAGCTTTTTAAATTGAAAATTGCGGTCGGCGGTGTGCCACCGCAATCTATTCGAGAAGATACTCGGATAAAGGAATTGCATCAGATGCCCGAATACGGCATTGATGCAATTTTTGCTTTATATGAAAGTAATAGGGGAGAACCGATGTTATACAACCGTCACAACACCTATTTCAACTTGATTATTGATTCTGGGGATGAATACGGTGTTGCTCAGACCTGCGCAGACAATCATTTTTGTGCCGTCAAGGTCAAATTCGCCTTTGTCATATTTCGGAAAAAGTCCCTGATTCGGAGCGATTACTCCGCCGATGAACGGTAATTGAATCTGTCCTCCGTGGGTGTGACCGCAGACGATTAAGTCTATGTCGGTTTTCTTTGCGTCCTCGGCAATGTATTCGGGCTGGTGGTGCAGAAGAATTGTGAAATTGTTCTTTGCTTTTTCGGCAAATTCTTCCCACAGCGTTCTTGACGGAACATCGTCATCGGGAGTGTAGAACTCATAATAAGGGTAGTCGCTCATTCCGCCGATAAGCACACTTTTGCCGTTTTTGGTGAATTTTATGTATTCATTATCGAGCAATACAGCGCCTGTTGAATTTGTTTCGCTTTTAAAATCCGTTCCGAATTTGGCGGCATTGTCACGCTCATGGTTGCCGAGACAGCAGTATGTGGGTGCAATTTTTGAAAGCTTTTCAAGCACATCTTTCATCTTTGTTGTGTCGGGATCGCCACGGTTGACCATATCTCCGCAAACTGCAATAAAATCGGGATTTTGTTCCTTTACAAGCTCTGCAAGGTCTGCGTTCTTTTCTCCGTATTCCTTGTTGTGCAAATCCGTGATGACAACAAATTTCAGCTTTGCGTCGTTCTTAGCATTGTTTACACAGTAATTTGTGATTGCAATTGTGTTGTCACAGTAAACGCCCCATATTACGAGAGTCACAAACAGCATAAGTATTATTGCTCCGAGGATTATCGAAAATTTTTTCATTCAATTTACCGCCCATATTAAGTATGGTATTATTTTAGGCTCGTTTTGTGTGGTTGTCAACAAATGTGTGTCGAACAAGTCTGATTATTACTGTTCCTTGTGCTTTGATTGTCGGATTTTAAGTTGATTTAGGAATTGCTTTGTTTGACATTCCTTTTGCACTGTTGTATAATAAATCATAATTGTATTTATATGTTACTCGGGAAATTTACACAAAGTTAAACAGAAGAGGTATGGGTTATGAAGAAGATTAATTTGCGTAAGATGTTGCTGGCTCTCGCAGATGTGTTTATTATCGTTGTCAGCGGTATTCTTGCAAATTATATTCTCTTGCTTGTCGGCTACATAGGTGCTGCTTCAAGCAAAGGCTTGTTGAGCTATATTGTTATTGATCTTGTCATGTGTCTGTTTACGCTTTATATAAGCGGAACATATTCAAAATTGTGGCGATACTTTAACGCAAAGGACTATATGGTGTGCGGAATTGCCGTCTTTTCGGGGTTTACGCTCGGCTTTGTAATCTCGTTGTTTTTGCAGATTCCGCAGAGAAAGATTTTTTGTATAGTACATTTCGCAATAGCCCTTGTCGGAATTCTTGCATTCCGTTTTGTTTTCAGAAGGGCTTTTCTTGACCTTACCGAGGCAGGAAGGGCAGAGGGCGGAGAGCGCACCCCTTATTGTGGGCGCAGGCAATGCCGGCAGAATGATTGTTCGTGAAATTCACAATGCGAAAGAGCAGGGTGATGTTAATAATCCTTCAAAAAGCATCATTCCGGTATGCTTTGTCGATGATGATTTGAAAAAGCTGAATCAGAAGATCGAAGGAATCCCCGTTGTCGGAACCTGTCCCGAAATTGTTAAAATATGTGATGAATACCGCATAGACAATATCATTGTTGCACTTCCGTCATGTGAGGAAGATGAGAAGAGGAAGATTCTTGACTACTGTTCCGCAACAGAGTGCAAAATCAAGATTATCCCTTATCTCGGTGAGCTTTTGTTTGATGACGGGCATACACAGCTTATTTCACAGGCAAAGGAAATCAAGATTGAGGATCTTCTCGGCAGAAAACCCATTGAGTTTGACCGAAAGGAGATTCATGACCTTATCAACGGAAAGATTTGTCTTGTTACAGGCGGCGGCGGTTCAATCGGCAGTGAGCTTGTAAGACAGATTGCAAAGAATGATCCGAAACAAATCATCATTGTTGATATCTACGAAAACAACGCATATGACATTCAGCAGGAGCTTGTGCTTGAATACGGCACAAAGCTTAACCTTGTAACGCTTATTTCATCGGTTCGTGATTACGACAAAATGGAGCTTATCTTCAAGACATATCGCCCCGAACTCGTATTCCACGCTGCCGCTCACAAGCATGTTCCGCTTATGGAAACCGTTCCCGAGGAGGCTGTAAAGAACAACATCTTCGGCACATTCAATGTTGCAACCCTTGCAGAAAAGTACAAGGCAAAGAAGTTTGTTATGATTTCAACCGACAAGGCTGTTAATCCGACAAATGTTATGGGCGCAACAAAGCGTGCGTGCGAGATGATTATTCAGTACAAGGCGCAGCACAGCACCGATACCGAATTTGTAACAACAAGATTCGGTAATGTTCTCGGCTCAAACGGCTCGGTTATTCCGCTGTTTCGCCGTGAGATTGAAAACGGTGCTCCCGTTACTGTAACACATCCCGATATTATCAGATATTTTATGACTATTCCCGAGGCTGTTTCGCTTGTTCTTGAGGCAGGTGCAATGGCAAAGGGCGGTGAGATTTTTGTTCTTGATATGGGTGCTCCCGTCAAGATTACAACCCTTGCCGAGAACCTTATCAGAATGTACGGTAAGGTTCCGTACAAAAGATGTTCCCTGATTATTTTCACGGGACTTCGTCCGGGTGAAAAGCTTTTTGAGGAGCTTCTTATGGACGAAGAAGGTCTTAAGTCAACACAGAACAAGAAAATTTTCATAGGAAATCAAATTAAAATAGACGAAACAGATATGCTGTCAAAGCTTGAGGTTCTCAAAAAAACCGCAGAAAACAATGACAGTGAAAAGACAGTTGAACTTTTGGCAGAACTTGTACCTACTTTTTGCCACAAGGTCAATGATTAACCGAAAAGGAGAAATTTTATGTGCGGTATTGTAGGTTATGTAGGACCTAAGGATTGCAGTGAGGTGCTTGTTAATGCTCTCACAAAGCTTGAATACAGAGGCTATGACTCGGCAGGTATTGCGGTTTTTGATAACGGGGAAATCAAGACCGTAAAGACCAAGGGTAAGCTTCAGGACTTAAAGGATAAGCTTGCAGAGGTCGGCACTCCGAAAGGTCATGTCGGCATAGGTCACACCCGTTGGGCAACCCACGGCGAGCCTTCGGATGTAAACTCACATCCACACAGCGGTACAAGGGGTTACAATCGTTCACAACGGTATTATTGAAAACTATATGGAACTTAAAGACTTCCTCATCTCAAAGGGAAGAACTTTTTTAAGCGACACAGATACAGAGGTTGTTGCTCAGCTCCTCGACTATAAATACAACGGAAATCCTCTTGAAACAATTGACAGTGTAATGGCTGAGCTTAAGGGTTCGTTTGCACTCGGAATTATGTTCAAGGATTTCCCCGACAGAGTTTTTGCGGTTCGCCGTGAAAGTCCTCTTATCGTAGGCGTTGCAGAGGGCGAGTGCTTTATTGCGTCCGATGTTCCTGCAATTCTTCAGTACACAAGGGATTATTATCTTCTTGACCATGATGAAATCGTAACACTTTCACCTGACGGTGTTTCGTTCGTTGACGAACACCTTGATCCGATTGAAAAGGAGCTTCAGACAGCCGACTGGGATATGGAGGCTGCCGAAAAGGGCGGTTATCCGCACTTTATGATTAAGGAAATCAACGAACAGCCCGAGGCTATCAGAACAACGATTATGCCGAGAATCAAAGAGGGACTTCCGTTCCTTGAGGAGTGCGGCATCACAACGGAAACAATCAAGAATTTCAAAAATATCACAATCGTTGCCTGCGGTACTGCCATGCATGCAGGTATGGTCGGCAAGTATGTTATTGAGGATCTCGCAAGAGTTCCCGTAAATGTTGACATTGCGTCCGAGTTCCGTTACAGAAATCCGATTGTAGGCGAGGGCGACCTTGTAATCATTATTTCACAGTCGGGCGAAACAGCCGACAGCCTTGCCGCAATGCGTCTTGCAAAGCAGAAGGGTGCAAAAACTCTTGCAATCGTAAACGCAAAGGGCAGTTCAATTGCCCGTGAGGCGGATATGCTCATCTACACACTTGCAGGTCCCGAAATTTCCGTTCCGTCAACAAAGGCATACATCACACAGCTTTCCGTTATGTATCTCTTTGCCTTTGAGCTTGCTCTTGCAAAGGAAACAATCAGCACAGCCGAGTGCAAGCGACTTGTTTCGGCTCTTACAAAAATGCCTGAGGCAGTTCAGTATGTAATTGACAACTGCGAGGATATCTGCAAGTTCGTTGCCACAAAGCTTGTTGCAACCGACAGCTTGCTTTACATAGGCAGAGGTCTTGACTATGCCCTTTCAATGGAGGGTTCGCTCAAGCTCAAAGAGGTTTCGTACATTCACTCAGAAAGCTACGCCGCAGGCGAGTTAAAGCACGGCACAATTTCGCTTATTGACGAGGATGTTCCCGTTATCGCCGTTGCAACTCAGACAGGTATTATCCCCAAGACAATCAGCAATGTTGTTGAGGTTAAGTCAAGAGGTGCAAAAGTTATTCTTGTTTGTACAGACGCCTGTGCAAGAGAACTCAAGGACGGTGTTGCGGATTATGTTATCGAAATTCCGCATACAGACGAGCTTCTTATGCCGATTACAGCGGTTGTTCCGCTCCAGATTCTTGCTTATTACACATCAATCAACAGAGGTATTGATCCCGATAAGCCAAAGAACCTTGCTAAGTCGGTTACTGTAGAATAAACGGCAGTCTTGTTTTTAATTGAAAATTGAAAATTGAAAATGTAAAATTTCGGTTGGCGGTGTGCCACCGCAGTCAATTCGAGAAGATAGTCAGATAAAGAAATTGCATTGATGCCCGATACGGCATTGATGCAATTTTTGTTTTATATGAAAGTGAATGTTTATTTATATAATTTTAATTTGTACAAATCTTTGCGTGGTTATCTGCAGGCGGATAATATCCGTACATACAGTTTTGCAACAACTTCCGTATATAACAAAAATATACAAAAACAGTCGGGCGACAATGTTTTGCATTCTTGCGAATTGTCTTCCCGACCATAATTTTCCATTTTCCATTTTCAATTTTCAATTTTATGCACGCTCAGGCGTAATATGTTCTTTAATATCATACCGCATTCACGAATAGGGTACTCTTGTTTTCAAATTTAAGCGGTAAAAACCTTGTATTTTTTTGACAGATTATGTATAATTAATTAGATATACATTCTAAAAAGCAGTATTGATGAATCTAATTTAGTTTCGGGGGAATATACGGACATGATGAAAACTGTTTTTAAAAGAGCTGTAACGCTTGCAATTTGTGCCGTAACGGTATTTTGCGGTATTTTTGCCTGTTCGGGCGCAACAAAAGATTACGAGATTCCGCAGATTGACGATATGACGCTTTCAATGCCTGACGGTATGAGCGCTGTTACAAGGGACAGTAAAAGCACAGATAAATATTTTTCCGTTTTCGGTCTTGATTATGACACAACAATGAAAACCTTTCAGAACGGAAATATCTATCTTCAGGGTATGGATAATATGTCATCGGTTATTCTGACCGTGACAATGACAAAAAATGAGAGCAGCGAGAATGTTGGCAACTATGCTCAGCTTTCTTCAAGCGAGCTTTCAAATATACGCAACAATTTTCTTAATTCCGACGAGTATCGGAGCTGTACTCCCGACCAAAAAGAAAAAGCTGTGTGGCTTGTGTTTGACGCAACTGCTCAGAGCAGTAAGGGCGATGTGAAAACCTTTGTTGCCAACACGGTTTATGACGGTATGAACATTAATATCACAATGCAAAGAACAGAGGGTGATGTTACAACCGTTGACTACGATACTTTTTCCAAAGTTGTATCTTCGGTAAAATTCAGCGACCTGCCGTTTTCAAAGGGATTTATTCCGTACATAATCATCGGCGGCGGTGTTGTTATCCTTATTTTGATTGTACTCATCATAATTTTTGCCGTGAGAATCAGAAAGCATAAAAAGGCTAAGAAGAATAACGCAATTCTTGAGGAGCTTGCAGTCAAGTATAAACTCGGTGAAAAGGGTACGGACTACGACATCGACAATTTTGACGATTCTCCCGAAAAGCCCGATAAACGCTCAAAGAAAAAGCAGAAATATGCGGAAGAAGTTGAAGAAGAACCGGCTTTGCCGGGCAGAAGATATGCTCCCGAGCCGATAATCGAAAATATGGAAGAACCGGAAGAAATTACAAGTGAGTATTCAAACTTTGGTTATGACACGGATGATGCCAAGGAAAAAGAAATTGACGAGATAATCAACTCCGCAAAGGCTTACAAGAGTGAGCTTGAGCGTGAGGCATATAAAAACAACTACGGTTACGAGGAAAACAGCACGGAGGACGAAAAAAAAAAGGAGCCTACCGCAGCAGATACCTCAGAGACTGAACCCGAAAAAATTGACGAAAACGAAAAAGATAACGCAGAAACACCTGAAAAATACGAGGACATAAGCTCTTCGTCGGGTCCTACACTCGTTATCCCCGAACCCGAACACGATCTTTTTGAAACAAGCGAGCCTGACGATATCGACCGTGAGGACGATGCCGATGTTGAAGAAACCGAGGAGGTTTCCGAACAAAAGCATCCGCTTGAAAAAAAGGTTGACAAGTACGCAAACATCATTTTCGGCAGTGACGATCCCGAGGAGAAAACCGGGGAAGAGGTTGATGATGAGGAGCTTGTAAGGGCAAAGGCTAAGAAAAACAAGTTTGACAGCGGTTATGACTTTTTTGACGAAGCTCCCAAAAAGTCAATGGGGGTTATCAAAAGCTCAGACCTCAGAGATGCCGAGGACGTTGATGTTATCGGCGAGGTTGAAAGAAAAGCAGAAACCGTAAAGCAGAACGCTCTTGAAAAAGAGAATAATAAAGAAACCGAGGGTGAACCGAATGATAAACGGTCAACGGAAGAGGTTCTTGCCAATGTAGGCAAAAACATCGGTAACGCTCTCAGGGGCTTTGCAGGCGGAGTTAAGAATTTTGGCATTCACTGCGGATATTTCTGCAAGAATGTTTCAATAATGATAAAGCGTAAGCGTGCAATTGCCAAACGCAAAAAGGCAGAGGAAGAGAGAAGAGAGAGAGAAAGACAAAAGGCAGAGCGTGCAAGAATGCGTGCCGAAAGAGGCGAAAGTGACGGACTTGTTCAGGTTCACAGCAGAACCGACCGCCGCCCCCAGCAGAATCGCCACCCTGCAAACAGAAACAAGAGAAGATAATTTCTTTTCTTAACGGAGGAAAAACATGGAAATGCTAATTAAAAACGCAGTGGTTGTTTCCCCTGCCGACAAGCTTAACGAAAAAACAGATATTCTCATAAAGGACGGTGTGATTGCCGAAATCGGCAGCGGCATTACATCAGACGGAGAGATTATTGATGCAGACGGTCTTTGTGCCGTTCCGGGATTTGTTGATATGCACGTGCATCTTCGTGATCCCGGTCAGACTCACAAAGAGGATATTATCACGGGATGCAAGGCGGCTGCCGCAGGCGGTGTTACAAGCCTGCTTGCAATGCCTAACACCAACCCCACAACCGACAGCCCCGAAATTGTAAAGTATATTCTTGACAAAGCTAAAGACGCCGACAGCCGTGTTTATGTTGCGGCAAGCGTTACCAAGGGGCTTAAAAGCGAAGAACCCACAGACATTGACGCTGTGAAAAGTGCAGGTGCAATAGCACTTACCGATGACGGCAGACCTGTTGAAAACACAAAGTATTTGAGTGACGCAATGAAAAAAGCTCCAAAGCTCGGCATGACAATTGTCGCACATTGCGAGGACTTGTTTCTTGCCGACGGCGGTAAAATTAACGAGGGCGAGGTTTCGAAAAAGCTCGGTGTCAAGGGAATCCCTGCCGGTGCCGAGGACTGCGGAACTGCAAGAGAAATTGCACTTGCCGCCGCTCTTAACGAGCCTATTCATATCTGCCATGTCAGCACCAAAACAAGCGTTGCACTTATCCGTGATGCCAAAAGGAGAGGTGTTAAGGTGACCGCCGAAACCGCTCCGCATTATGTTTCGCTCACGGACAGGGAGCTTTTAAGAGGTGACGCTGATTACAGAATGAATCCGCCTCTCAGAACTCAGGCTGATGTTGACGAGATTATCAACGGGCTTTGTGACGGCACACTTGATGCCATAGCAACCGACCACGCACCGCACACCCCCGAGGAAAAGGCTGATTTTGTAGAAGCCCCCAACGGTTCAATCGGCATGGAAACCTCGTTTGCGGTCTGCAACACATACCTGGTTAAGACAGGCAGAATGACGCTTTCACAGCTTGTTGAGAAGATGAGTGTTAATCCTGCAAGGATTTTGAAAATCAACGCAGGCACTCTTTCAGTCGGTGCAAATGCCGATGTTGTTCTTATAAATCCCGATGAAGAATGGACAGTTGATGCTGGTAAACTTCACGGCAAAAGCAAAAACACCCCGTTTAAAGGCAGAACCCTCACAGGTAAAGTCAAAAAGACAATCCTCGGCGGTAAGGTAGTTTTTGAAGATTGAGTTTGTTTAATAAACAAATTGCTGTATGGGCGAACCGTGTTCGTCCATACAAAATACATTTAATTTAATATAAACTTTAACATAAAGGAGTAAAATTATGGCACAGAAGGGTGACCTCCTGTCGGTAAGACAGGATATCAGAGTAGTAGACGCAACAATCCGTGACGGCGGTCTTTGTAACGATTTCAGATTTGACGACAAATTTATCAAGGCTCTTTACAATGCAAATGTTAAAGCCGGTGTTGATTATATGGAATTCGGCTACAAGGCATCAAAGGAAATCTTTAACGAAGAAGATTTCGGTAAGTGGAAATTCTGTAACGATGCAGATATCAGAAAAATTGTAGGCGACAACAAAACTCCTCTTAAAATCGCTGTTATGGCTGATGTCGGCAGAACAGATTTTAAGAAGGATATTATCGCAAAGAAGGACAGCCCGATTGACCTCATCAGAATTGCAACATACATCAACGCAATTCCTGCGGCTGTTGAAATGATTGAGGACGCTGCAAAGAAGGGCTACGAAACAACTATCAATATTATGGCTGTTTCAAAGGCAAGAACCGAGGATATTACAGCGGCTCTTGAAACTCTCGCCAAAACTCCCGTAAACGCTTTTTACATTGTTGACAGCTACGGCGCACTCTATCCCGAGGAGTCAAGAAGACTTGCAGACCTTTACTGCTCAATTGCCGACAAGTACGGCAAGTCGGTCGGTATTCACGCTCACAACAACCAGCAGCTTGCTTTTGCCAACACAATTGAGGCTATGACTCAGGGCGTCAGCTACCTTGACGCAACCGTTGACGGCATGGGCAGAGGCGCAGGCAACTGTGCACTTGAACTTCTTCTCGGTTTCCTCAAGAACCCGAAGTATCAGGTTGCTCCTATTCTCAAAATCATTGAGGAGTACACCCACAAGTTTAAGGCTGAGGGCGTTAAGTGGGGTTACGATATTCCGTACCTTCTCACAGGTCAGTACAACACACATCCCCGTCCTGCAATTCAGTTTGTAAAAGAGGACAGACAGGATTATTACAAGTTCTCAAATGAACTTTATGATATTATCAACAGCTAAAAAATAATAATTCGTAGGGGCGAACAACAGCATTGTAAAAAAGATATTGCAGTCGGGATATGAATTGTTTGCCCGACCATAGAAAGAATAACAAAAAATGAGGAGAATCACTATGGCATTTGACAGACTTATCGAAAATATTGTAAAAATGCAGAATCCTACGGTTGCAGGTCTTGACCCTAAGCTTGACTATGTTCCCGAATCAATCAAAACAAAATGCTTTGAAAAGTACGGCAAGACGCTTGAGGGTGCGGCTGCTGCACTTTTTGAATTCAACAAGGCGCTTATTGACACACTTTATGATATTGTTCCTGCCGTAAAGCCACAGGCTGCATATTATGAAATGTACGGCTGGCAGGGTGTTAAGGCTCTTTGTGACACAATCGCTTATGCAAAGTCAAAGGGTATGTTCGTTATCACAGACGGCAAGCGTAACGATATCGGCACAACTATGGAGGCATATGCTACGGCACACCTCGGTCATACAGATGTTGCAGGCGAAAGTATTGACGCATTCGGTGCAGACGCACTCACGGTAAACGGCTACCTCGGAACAGACGGTATCAAGCCGCTTGCAAAAATTTGCGATTCGGACGACAAGGGCATTTTTGTTCTTGTAAAAACTTCAAACCCAAGCTCGGGCGAACTTCAGGATATGAAGCTTGAAACAAATGAGAGCGTTTATGAGCATATGGGCAAGATGTGCGAAGGCTGGGGCGAAGACCTTATGGGTAAGCATGGCTATTCGGCAGTAGGTGCAGTTGTGGGTGCAACATATCCCGAACAGCTCGGTGAAATGAGAGCAAAACTTCCGCACACATTCTTCCTTGTTCCCGGTTACGGTGCTCAGGGCGGCGGTGCCGATGATGTTAAAAACGCATTTGACGAAAACGGTCTTGGTGCAATCATCAACTCAAGCCGCGGCATTATGTGCGCATGGAAAAAGCAGGGGCTTACAGAAGATGATTTTGCCGTTGCCCGCTCGTAAAGAGGCTGAGCGTATGAGAGATGAAATCGTTGGTTGCATCGGCAAAATTAAGCTTGGCTGATTCATTTGCACAACAGAATCACGAAATTTTTCGTTTTTTATGCTTTAGTGCTATGAATTTATTGACTTTAGCGTGCTAAAAGCGTATAATTTAAATGTATTTATTTTTACAACTATATTTTTAAATTTTCTTTAAAAAGGGAGATATCAGAAATGGCAAGAGTATATAATTTTTCGGCAGGTCCTTCAATGCTGCCTGAGTCTGTGCTTAAAAAAGCAGCGGCAGAAATGCTCGACTACGAAGGCAGTGGTCAGAGCGTTATGGAAATGTCACACCGCTCAAAAATTTACGGTACAATCATTGAGGGTGCCGAGGCTCTTTTGAGAGAGGTTATGAACATTCCTGACAACTACAAGGTTCTTTTCCTTCAGGGCGGTGCGTCAACACAGTTTGCGGCTATCCCTATGAACCTTATGACAAAGAGCGGTAAGGCTGATTATGTTATCACAGGTCAGTGGGCTAAAAAGGCTCATGCAGAGGCTGCCCGTTACGGTCAGGCTAATGTTGTTGCTTCATCGGCTGACAAGACCTTCACATACATTCCAAAGCTTGATCCTTCAACATTCACAAAGGATGCTGACTATTTCTACATCTGCATGAACAACACAATTTACGGTACTGTTTATCACGAGCTTCCCGACACAGGTGATGTTCCGCTCGTTGCAGATATTTCTTCCTGTATTCTTTCAAGACCGATTGATGTTTCAAAGTTCGGCGTTCTCTATGCAGGCGCACAGAAGAACATGGCTCCGGCAGGTCTTACGGTTGTTATCGTTCGTGAGGATCTTATCGGCAACGCTATGGATATCACTCCTACAATGCTTAACTGGAAAACTCACGCTGACAACGGTTCAATGTTCAACACACCGCCTTGCTACACAATCTACATTGCAAAGCTTGTTCTTGAGTGGATTAAGAACGAGGTTGGCGGTCTTGATAAGATGTATGAAATCAACAAGAAGAAGGCTGACCTTCTCTACGGTTTCCTCGATTCTTCAGAGCTTTTCAAGGGTACTGTTGTTCCCGAGGATCGTTCGCTTATGAATGTTCCGTTTGTTACAGGTGACGCTGACCTTGACGCTAAATTCGTTAAAGAGGCTACTGAAAACGGTCTTGTTAATATCAAGGGTCATCGCACAGTCGGCGGTATGAGAGCTTCAATCTACAACGCTATGCCTTATGAGGGCGTTGAAAAACTCGTTGAGTTTATGAAGAAGTTCGAGGCTGAAAACAAGTAATTATTGAATATTATGATATAACGGGCGAACGCTGTTCGCCTGTTATTGTAAATTCTTAAAATAAAAAATTAAAAAGGATTGATTTTGATGTATAACATTCTTACATTAAACAAAATCGCCGCTATCGGCACAAGCCGTCTCGGTGATAACTATAAATACGGTGACGATGTTCAGAACCCTGACGCAGTTCTTGTAAGAAGTGCCGCAATGCACGATATGGAATTTGCCGATAACCTTCTTGCAATTGCAAGAGCAGGCGCAGGCACAAACAACATTCCGAAGGATAAGTGCAGTGAGCAGGGTATTGTTGTGTTCAATACACCGGGTGCTAACGCAAACGCTGTTAAGGAGCTTGTTATCGCAGGACTTCTTATTTCAAATCGTAAGGTTATTGAGGGTTATGAATGGGCAAAGACTCTCAAGGGCAACGGTGCAGCTGTCGGTAAGATGGTTGAAAAGGGCAAGAGTCAGTTCGTCGGTCCCGAAATCAAGGGCAAGACCCTCGGTGTTATCGGTCTTGGAGCAATCGGTATTCTTGTTGCAAATGCCGCTGTTGCTCTCGGTATGAATGTAATCGGCTTTGACCCGTTTATGTCTGTAGGCAACGCTCTCAAGCTTGCTCCTACAGTTAAGCTCATGAAGAGCGCAGAAGATGTTATGGTAAATTGCGACTATCTCACAATCCATGTTCCGCTTACTGATGACACAAGAGATATGGTTGATGCCAATATGATTGCCAAGATGAAAGACGGTGTTCGTATTCTCAACTTCAGCCGTGACGGTCTTGTTAATTCAACAGCAGTTCTTGAGGCTGTTAAGAGCGGCAAGGTTGCTAAGTATGTTACAGACTTCGGAACAGACGATATCCTCGGTGAAGAGAATATTATCTGCCTCCCACACCTCGGTGCATCAACTCCCGAAAGTGAAGAAAATTGTGCTGTTATGGCTTGTGATCAGGTTAAGGAGTATCTCGAGAACGGTAACATCATCAACTCCGTAAACTATCCTGCAATTTCACTTGCAAGAACAAATGCTGACGATACCCGTTTCTGCGTTGCTCACAAGAATGTTCCCGAGCTTCTCAAGAAGGTTCTCACACAGATCAGCGGCAATGTTGAAAATATGCTTTCAAAGAGCCGTGGCGACTATGCTTACACAATTATTGATGTTGCAGGCGCCGGTGCAGATGACCTTGCAAAAATCGCAGCAGTTGACGGCGTAATCAGAGTTCGTGCAATCTGATTTTAATTAAAATTTAATCGTTGAAAATTTAATCTATGAAAAAAGTCCGAACACGCAAAATGTTCGGACTTTTTGTTTGGTGTGAATCCAAATATGTAGCGGCGTTCAGTGAACGCCAATCGAAACGATTGCAAAATCGGTTCGACCGTATTTCAAAATATTGGTGTATGGTTGATTTGGCTTTGCAGCCAAATCAAATGGCGATCACTGATCGCCGCTACGTATCGCTATATATTAAACTTTTACCAAATGATATTTTTTGCATTGGCAATTATAAATGTTACGGAAATTGCAACGGCACACAATTCTGCAACGGGCAATGCCGACCATACACCGTTTATGCCTATAAACATCGGCAAAATCAGCATTGCGGCACACTCGAAAACAAGCGTTCTTGCAACTGAAATTACGGCTGAAATCTTGCCGTTGTTGAGTGCGGTGAAAAGTCCCGATGCGAAAATATTCATTCCGCACAACAGATAATTTATTGCAAAAATTCTGAATCCGCTGAGTGCAATCTGCTGAATTTTTTCGTTGCCTGCCGAGAAAATTCCGACAAGCGGTTCTGCAAAAAATTCAGATGCCGTAATCATTGCAACCGAAATTATCAGCGTGATTTTTATGCATAATTTGAACAGCTTTTGCAGTTTTTCGTGATTTTGTGCGCCGTAGTTAAAGCTGATGACGGGTGAAACTCCCGAAGTGAATCCAAACGAAACCGCAGTGAAAATAAAGTGAATGTACAAAATAGCACTTATAGCCGCAACGCCTTTTGCGCCTGCAAAGTGCATCATCTGAATGTTGAACAGCGCTGTTGTCACGGCTGTTGAAAGATTTGTCACAGCCTCTGACGAGCCGTTTGCCATAGCAAAGAGGATTTCACTTACCTTGAATTCAGGCTTGCCAAAGTGCAGAGTCTGCTTTTTGTTGAAAAAGAGCAAAAGCGGAATTGCACCCACAGCCATTCCGATGATTGTGCCGAGTCCTGCACCGATTATTCCAAAATCCCACACAGCCATAAAAAGAATGTCAAGCACAATGTTTGTGCAACCCGACAGTATCGAGAAAACAAGCATGATATGTGGCTTGTCTGCTGTTACAAGGTACGATTGGTTGAGCATCTGCCAGCACATTACAAAGCCATACGGAATCATAACGCTGCCGTAGTCAATGCAGTAGGGGAGAATTTTTTCGTTTGAGCCGAACATCATGTACATAGGTTCGGCAAAAATTGTGAACAGCACAGCAATGATAACAGAAATGACCGTTGCCGTGATTGCAACACCGGACATAAGTCGGTTTGCTTCCTCCTGTTTGCCTTCTCCCATTTTCTTTGCGATTATAGCATTTGAGCCTGTTGAAAACATTAAGCCCACAGCCATAAATACGAGCGTGAACGGATATACAATATTGATTGCGGACAATGCGTCACTTCCGACACAGTTCGCAACAACGATTCCGTCAACAACCGTGTAAAGTGACATAAAAACCATCATAAGAACGGTTGGCAAAGTGAACTTCAGAATCGTTTTTGCTTTGATAGGTTTTGCATAAATTGATGTTGCCATAAAATTTCCTTACCCTCAAATTTATATTTTTCACAGACCATTTAAACGATTGTATCATAACTTTGTCGCAATTACAACCGATTTGTCTTTTTTTGTAAAATATGCTATTATATACAGACTTAAAAGCGAAAAAAGGGGCGGTTTTATGTTTAAGGGCGCAGTTTTTGATATGGACGGGCTTATGATTGACAGCGAAAGGCTTGTTTATTCAATCTGGCAGGAAATGCTTGATGAGGACGGCAAAGAGTTTAATCTTGACATTTTCAAAAAGACAATCGGACTTCGCAGTGAGGATTCCTACGAATATTACAAGTCGGTTTACGGCGATGATTTTGACTATCCTGCTTACAAGGCGGAGTCGAGAATCCGCTATTTTAAGCGTATCGAAAAGAACGGTGTGCCTGTAAAAAAGGGCTTGTACGAAATTTTTGATTATTTAAAATCAGTCGGTTGTAAAATTTCGCTTGCAACTTCAACCTCGTCACAAACGGCTTTGAAGATTATGAAGAAAATCAATCTCTATGATAAATTTGACGCATTCGTGTGCGGTGATGATGTAAAAAACGGCAAGCCCAATCCCGAAGTTTTTTTGATTGCCGCAAAGAAGCTCGGGCTTGAGCCGGTGGACTGCGTTGCGTTTGAGGACAGCATTAACGGCATAAAATCTGCACATGCCGCAGGTATGACCACGGTTATGGTTCCCGATTTGTCAGAGCCGACAGACGAAATTAAACCGATGATAGATTTTTTGTGTACGGATTTAAGCGAAGCGATAGAACGAATTTCAAATTGAAAATGGAAAATTGAAAATTAATGTCGGGCAGACAGTTTGTAATGTAAAAAACATATTATGCCCGGGCGTAACATTGCAACCGTTTGTACAAATCTATAGAGGCGGATATTATCCGCCACAGGCGGCAGTCGCAAGGCTACCCCTACGAGTTTACGGTTCCGGCATATTGTTGGCTCAATTATCCGAGAAAATTACAAATAATTACAAATGGTTACAATTTACAAAAATACAATTGAGCAGGGCTGATTATTATACACATTTTCCACATGGTTTTCAACAATTGTTGAAAAAGAACGGCAATGCCTGTTGAGCGTTGCTACGGTTACTGCGGAAAAGGGTAAAATGAAAAATAATTATTGAATAACAGCACGATAATATGTTATACTTTGGTAAACAACAATCTTTACGGAGGACAAAATGAAGAAAATTATAAATAAAAAGTCACTCAAGGGTGCGCTTGCTGTTATGTTATGTGCCGTTATGGCATTTTCTGTCTGTGCCTGTGACTTTGACTCTAACACAGAACCAACCAAAACGGATGCACAAATTCAGTTTGATAAATATTGTGACGATTTGTTTTCGGAAGAACTTGAGGATGACGCTCTTACCGCACATTTTGATATTTCAAATCCGTCGGACTACGGTCTGAAATATGACGAGGAGGACTATACCCTCGGTCATGTGTCCGATGAAGATACAAAAGAATCCTTTGATGAACTGAAAAAGGCAAAAACGGATTTGGAGGAGTTTGACCGTTCGGGACTTACTTCTTCTCAAAAGCAGACATATGACACCCTTGAAAGCTACTTTGAAATTCAGCTTTCATATGAGGGTACAACAGAATTGCAGAGTATATTTGCACCGCAGTCGGGAATTATTGCAAACCTCTTTACCACCCTGTCCGAATTCACTTTCTATGAAAAGGATGATACCGACCTTTACCTTGCTGTTTTGAAGGACACAAAACGCTATATGGACGAGTGCATTGAGTTCACAAGGAAACAGGCTGAGGACGGTTACTTTATGGCTGAAGATATTGCACAGCAGTCAATTGACGAGTGCGAAAAGCATATTAAGAATGACAAGTCCGTGCTTGTTGACGAGTTTGAATCGAGAATAAAGTCACTCGGTCTTAGCGATTCCGAGAAAAAGACTGTTGTCGAAACCAATAAAAAGTATTTTGAAGAATACTACATTCCTGCTTTGAAATCAGCAAATTCAGCACTTAAAAGTCTCAAAAAATCAGGCAAAAACGAAGAAGGTCTTTGCGGTTACGGCAAAATCGGCAAAAAGTATTATTCGGCAATCGTCAAAGACAAAACAAGTAGCAGTATGACTCCCGAGGAGCTTAAATCATACCTTACAAACAGCTTTACAAAGGTTGGAATGAGCATGAGCAATGTTTCGCAGGATGACTTGAGCAAATTTCAGGACTACAAACCCGACTTTAAGGACGCCGATGAGGTGCTTGAATTTTTGATTGAGAATATCGAGGAGGACTTTCCGACTCCCGTTACAACCTCTTACACGGCAGATTATATGAGCGATTCCGCAAAGAGCGACAATGTGGGAGCGTACTATGTTCAGGGACGAATTGACGATACAAGCGTTAATATCATCAAAATCAACCCCGACTTTGCAAATAAGGGTATGACTCAGATGTACACAACTCTTGCCCATGAAGGCTATCCCGGTCATCTTTATCAGTTTACCGCATCAAATGCAAACAAGGATATCCCGAATGTCCGCAAGATTTTAAGCTTTATCGGCGCAACCGAGGGTTGGGCGCAGTATGCCTCGAAATGTACGCTTGATTACCTTGATACAAGCGAGGGCATTAAGAAGCTTATCTACGCAAATGATATTCTCGGCTATATTCTCTACTCCATGGTCGATGTCGGTGTGAACTACAACGGCTGGGATTATGAAAAAGTCAAGGAGTATATGTCAACGGCACTCGGTTCGGCTGACGATGAGAGCGTTACTGCCGCAACAAAAGAGGCGTATGACCTTGCCCGTTCAAATCCGGGTTATTTTCTCCCCTATACCGTAGGCTACCTCAAGATGATTGATATGCGTGAAACAGCCGAAAGCGAGCTTGGCTCAAGCTTTGACGCAAAGGAATATCACACATTCATTATGAATCTCGGAATCACAAGCATTGATGTCTACGAAAAAGCCCTTGATATGTGGCTTGAAAGCAAAAAGTAAATTTTTGGTGATAATCTTGAATATTTTTTACAGGTATGATATACTTAACTCATTGATATGATAAATATAAATTGGTATGGATTTTTCTAAGATGTGATTCTTATTTTCGCCATACACTCATTATGGGTGTATGGCGATTTTTATTTTACGCAAGGGGTGTTAATATGGGCGTTAAAACGGAAAATAAAATGGCTTATGAACCTGTCAACAAACTTATAATTCAAATGTCGGCACCGCCGCTGATTTCAATGTTTTTTCAGTATTCATACAACCTTGTTGACAGTATGTTTGTTGCGGGGATAAATGAACAGGCACTTGCGGCAGTATCGCTTGCATTCCCGATTACAACGCTTATGAATGCGTTGTCCGTGTGGATAGGTGTGGGTGTTAATGTTTTGATTGCAGGTTATTTGGGACAGAAAAATCAGCAAAAGGCAAATTCTGCAGCGGCTCTCGGAGTGGTAATTTCGGTAGTTGTCGGAGTGCTGATAAATTTCCTTTCGCTTTTCATAATAAATCCCTATTATTCGGCTTTTACGCAAAACAAAGAGATTTTTGAATACGGAATTGCGTATATGAGCGTCTGCGTTTTTATGCAGATACCAAATATGGTGCATATTGTAATTCAAAAAATACTTCAGGCAACAGGCAATATGATTGCTCCGATGTGGTTTCAAATTGCAGGTGTTGTATTCAATTTTGTGTTTGACCCTTTGCTCATTTTCGGCATAGGTCCGTTTCCGAAAATGGGTGTGGTCGGAGCTGCAGTTGCCACGGTTTTAGGCTATGTTGTTTCAACAATCATTGCGTTGATACAGCTGTTTCTTACAAAACAAAAGGTTAAGCCGGTGTTTAAAAACTGCCTTGAACCGCAGATGATAAAGCTGATATTTTCCTACGGATTGCCCTCGTTTGTTATGAATGCGTTGGGAGCATTCACCGTGAATTTTGCAAATATGTTTTTGGTGCGATATTCGGACACGGCGGTTGCATTTTTCGGAGCATATTTCAAGGTTCAGCAGTTGATTTTTATGACGGTGAACGGACTGATTCAGGGCTGTTTGCCTATAATGCGGTTTAATTACAGAGCAAAAGAGTACGGTCGCCTTAAACAAGCAAATAAGAGCGGAACAATTATAGCGACTGTTATGATGATTGTCGGTATGCTCTTGGTGCTGATTTTCCCGAAAGAGATATTGTTTTTGTTTTCGGCGTCGGAAGAAATGTGTGCTTTTGGAGTGCCGGCAATGAGAATTATGTCACTCGGATTTGTGTTCAGCGGCTTTTCTGCAATGATTGCAACCTATGAACAGGCAACAGACAGTATTATGCCCGGCGTTGTAGTTCAACTGTTGCGACAGGGCGTGCTGTTAGTCCCCGTAATTTGGCTTTTAAACAGCGCTGTTCAAATGACAGGCATATGGCTTGCGTTCCCAATTACAGAATTTGTTACATTTCTTGTTGCTGTTGTATTTGCAAAAATTAAAAATCATTGAATAAATAAAAATAACAACCGCCAAAACCCGATATAATGGATTTTGGCGGTTGTTTGTTATTTAAAATATGTTTAATTTTAAATTGTTTTTGCAAAAATATTATCAGATGATTTTGCTCTGAAAATTGTTTTTACGAGCAAGAATGTTATATAAACATAAAGTGCGGTGCAGATGATTGCGGTCACCTTGAGGCTTACAAGCTCGTAGGAGAACAGATAGTAGCAATAGCCTCTCAGGCTTATAAGCGTTGACACAATCGGAATCCACAAATGCTTTGCACTTACCGCCGCATAGACAATTAAAATAATGTCAAGCAGATAACCGTAGCGTTCGTGCATTGACGAAAGGAACATGATACAGGTGAACACAGTCCACGCTGTTGTCAGAAGAAAAGTTTCAAGGTTTTTCAAATCAACCTTTTTATAGATGATAATGCACATCATAATTCCGAGTACGGCAATTGTCAGAAAGACCGAAAACTGCTTGAACAGATAATAATATGTTATATCGTTTCCGTCACATATGAGTGCATAAAAGTTCGGACAGTTCATCTGAATAAGCTTTCCGTAGTCGGTCTGTTCCGCATATATTGTGATGATATCGATAAACGGTCTACCCATAATAATTGCAGGCAGGCACATTATCACATCAACCGCAGGAATTATAAAGAAATGCAGAATCGAAATTTTCTTTGTCGAAATCCAGTAATAAAGCAGAACGGGAATGATGAATACGGTCTGCAACTTGAATGCAAACGCAACGCCGATGAACACAAACGATGCAATCGGCTTGTCTTTGTGCAAAAACAGTATTGCAAGGATTATAAACGAGGTGTAAATTGAATCGCATTGCGCCCAAAACGATGAGTTAAAAATCACCGTTGCCGAAAGAAGTACGGCTGAGTAGGTGAGTATCGCTTTGAGCCGTCGGTTATTCTTTGCAAACGAATAAACAAGCATTGCGGTTGAAATTGCAAGTACAAAGTCAAAGATTATTGATACGATTTTGTACGCATACAGAGCATTTAGCGGCAAAAGAGTCATAAGATAGATTATGACTTGATACGGAATGTTGTAGTTACCCACCTGAGTTGCAAGCCCCGTAAAATCATTCAGCTTGATTATGCTCCACCACGAATTTAAAAAGCTGTTGAAATCATCGCTTTGAAAATCTATTCCGCAGGCTCTTATGACAATCGCAATTATACTCACTGCCCCGAGTAAAAACAGAAGAATGTTTTTCTTTATAAAGTTAATCGCTTTACTTTCGATTTTTGTCATGGCAGAGTTCCTTTTTAATTAGATAAACCCGATTTTCTTCATAACCTTGCCCATTGTGCGGCTGCTGATTTTAAGGGCAATTTCATCGGCTTTTCTGTAACAGCTTTCAAGATATGCCTTGTCTGCAACAAGCTTTTCGTAGCGTTCACGAATCGGACGAAGTTCTTCAACAACTGCCTCGCCTACAGCTGTCTTGAAGTCGCCGTAGCCCTTGCCGTCAAAATCCTTTTCAATCTGCTCGTATGAAAGACCTGTAACTGCGCTGTAAATTGCCATAAGGTTATTTACGCCGTCTTTGCCCTCCGCATAGCGAACCTTTGCCTCGCTGTCCGTAACGGCTCTCTTGAACTTCTTCATTATAACCTCGGGTGCATCAAGAAGATGTACACAGCCGTTGACATTTTCATCGGACTTGCTCATCTTTCTTGTCGGGTCCTGAAGACTCATAACCCTTGCACCGTTCTTTGGAATGAAACCGTCCGGAATCTTAAACACATTGCCGTAAATACCGTTAAAACGCTCTGCAATGTTTCTTGTAATTTCAATGTGCTGTTTCTGGTCTGCACCGACAGGTACTTTGTCAGCCTGATAGAGAAGAATGTCGGCAGCCATGAGTACGGGATATGTGAAAAGACCTGCGTTGATGTTGTCGGCGTGCTTTGCAGACTTGTCCTTGAACTGCGTCATTCTTGAAAGCTCGCCGAACTGTGTGTAACAGCTGAGCGCCCATGCAAGCTCTGCGTGAGTGTGAACATGACTCTGAATGAAGAAAAGACTTTTTTCAACATCAATACCGCAAGCCATAATTGAAGCATAAGCGTCAATTATATTCTTACGCATAACGGCAGGAGTCTGTCTTACCGTGATTGTGTGCAAATCTGCAAGAGCGTAAATGCAGTCGTATTCGTTCTGCATTGTAACCCAGTTGCGAACCGCGCCGAGATAGTTTCCGAGTGTAATTGTTCCGCTGGGCTGTATTGCGCTGAATACAACCTCTTTTTTTGTCTGATTTTCCATTATTCCCCTCCGTGATTAAAGACTGTTTGCATACTCGCCGAGGATTTTGATTCCTCTTTCAAGCTGTTCGTCAGTCGGTGTTGAAAAGTTTATTCTGAAACTGTGACAGGTTTCGTTTTCGTCAGTTAAAAATGCGTTGCCCGGAACTACGCAAACCTTTTTGAGAACGAGTTCTTTGCAGAAATTCGGCATATCAATATCCTCGGGCAAATCACACCAGATGAAAAGACCGCCGTCAATTTTATGATATGTGATTTTCGGTGCGCAGTATTTGTCAAGAAGCTCCATGCAGAAGTTCGCTTTCTTTGTGTAGATTTCACGAAGCTTTGCAAGATGAGCGTTGAAGTCATACTTTGTGATGAATTCATCGCATACATATTGTGCCCAGATATTTGTATGTACATCGTTGCCCTGTTTGCACACAACAAGCTTTTGAAAAATCGGCTTTGGTGCAATTGTGTAAGCAACACGCATACCCGGTGAAATTACCTTTGAGAATGAACCGGCATAGATTACAATTCCGTCCGTATCAAAGCTTTTTATGTTCGGAACATATTCACCGCTGTAACGCAGGTCGCCGTACGGGTTGTCCTCAATGATGAGAACACCGTATTTTTTGGCAAGCTCATAAACTTTCTTACGCTTTTCAAGGCTCATTGTAACACCCGAAGGATTTTGAAAATTCGGAATTGTGTAAATGAGCTTTGCATTCGGATTGGCTTTTAAAGCCTCTTCAAGCTTTTCTGTGCTCATACCGTCAGGCTCAACGGGAACACCTGCAAGCTTTGCGTTGTAGCTTCTGAATGTGTTAAGCGAGCCGATGAATGACGGTGCCTCGCAGATTACAACATCGCCCTCGTTTACAAGAGCCTTTGAGCATAAATCCATAATCTGCTGTGCGCCTGTTGTGATGAGAATGTCGTCATCGTCGGAGCCTGTGTTATGCTCCTTTTTCATATATTCCGTAAGGTGCTTTCTCAGCGGAGTGTAACCCTCCGAAACACTGTACTGTAAAACCGAAATCGGATCTTCTGCAAAAACCTTTGCCGAGATTTCCGCAATCTCCTTTGAGGGAAATGCATCGGGCGACGGGTTTCCTGCCGAAAGCGATACAACGCTCGGATCGGCGGCATATTTAAAGATTTCTCTGATAGCACTCGGCTTCAGGCTTGAAACCCTGTCGGAAAACCTGTATTCCATAAAAATATCTCCTTTTAAGATGATAAGGATTTTTTAAAATTCCATACCCTGTAATTCTATCACGAATTGCATATATGTTCAAGAAATTTGACTGTTTTTACTGCGATTTTATTCAAAAAATGTGTAATTTATTATTTTGCATTTGTAAATGTTAATTCACGGAAATTGTATTTTTTGTGCTTTTTGTATTGTTTTTGATGAGTTTCTGTTGTATAATCTAAGTGATAATGTCCTTACGGTCAGAGCAAGGCTTGCTTTGATTCAAACAGGAGTACACTGCGAGTAATTAATACACTTATATAATTCATTGAATTCAAATTGAATTTAAAAATCTTCAGTTTGGGAGAGTAACACTATGAGCAGAAGAAACGATTACGATTATTTCGATCTTGATAATTTCGATGACAGCATTGATTCCCGTGAATATCGTCGCAGACAGCAACAGCGCCGTTCTGCAAGCTATGCCGCAAGACCGTCATCACAGCGTCCAGTCAGAAGACCTGTAAAAAGAAGAAACAAAAGAAGAACCAGAAACAGAATTGTTATCGTTGTGAGCGCATTGGTAATTCTGTTTGTTATTATTTTTATTATAACTTCAATTTTTAAGGGTTGTTCAAAGGAAGATGCCCTTGCAAGCGTTCCCACGGGAACAGTGGGTACAACGGCATCTCCCGACGAAACCGCAAAATCTTCGACAGCTAACAAAGCAGACGAGCTTTCTCCTACATACTTTATGACACCGAGCATAAAGGACGACAATACAAACGGAACTCTTTCGTACGGCATTTATGTGTGGAACAAAATAGGCTATGAATTGTTCAGCAGTGATGATGCAAGAGCGCAGAACTATGCTCAGACAATTAACGGCTTTGCAGACAAGTTCGGCAGTTCCGTAAAGGTTTATGATATGATTGTTCCTAACCATACCGAAATGGGACTTCCGCAAAGGCTCAAAGACAGCGACGCTCCGTCAACCTCACAGGCTGACAACATCAAGGCGGCTTATGCGGCTCTTTCCGACAAGGTAACTCCGATTAACTGCTACAACCGTCTTGCGGAACATAATACAGATTACATCTACTTTAAGAGCGACCACCATTGGACAGGCCTCGGCGCTTACTATGCTTACACAGCATTTGCCGATACAAACGATTTGTCCGTTCTTTCGCTTGATGATTGCAAGGAACAGAAGATTGACGGCTTTACAGGCTCGTTTACCAACTCGGCAGACGGTCTTGACAGCGATACGGTAAGTTATTGGAAGTTCCCTTATAATGTAACAATGGATATCACACAGGCAGACGGTTCTTCCGCAAGCTATAACAGTCCCTACTATGAAGCCGCAGAGGGCGGTTCAAACACCTACGGTGTGTTTATTATGGGTGATAATGCCCTCACGGTTCTGAAATCAGCTTCGAAAAATGCGGCGGCAGGCAAGAAGATTGCCGTTGTAAAGGAAAGTTACGGCAACGCTTTTGTTCCGTATCTCACCAATAACTACGAAGAAGTTCATGTTATCGATTTCAGATATTTCAAACATAATCTTGTTGATTACTGCAAAACCAACGGAATTGACGAGGTGCTTTTTATGAACGGTGTAATGAGTGCCAACACTCAGGTTCAGCTTGACAGTATGAGCGGACTTTTTAACTGATATCATATCGGGTAAATTCTTGTAAGGAGGTGTATGCCGATGATAGCAGACAGCGTGAAGGTGAGCGTGTTCGGAAAAATAGGCGATAAGCTGTATTCGGCACAAATTACCTCCGTTTCAGGACGCTGTAAAAGTGCGTATGTGATTTCGCACAAACCCGTAACAGAATATTTTGAGGGCGTTGTGGTTGCCGTTGCCGAATTTGACGGCCTTGACGGCGAGCGTCCGATAATCTCACAATACGGTGAGGTGTTTTATGAGCCCGAACTGCGACAGGTGCTTTCAAAACTGAAAAATATTAAGCTGAAAAGCATTGTGTGCCTTTACGAAAAGTCGTGCGGTGCGGTTATCTTCTACAAAAGCAGACAGAACACGAAAATTCTGCTTGTAAAGAACAGCAACGGCAGATATTGGAGCTTTCCGAAGGGACATATTGAAGACGGTGAAAACGAACATCAGACAGCAATCCGTGAAATTAAAGAGGAAACAGGTCTTGATGTCGTGATTGAAAAGGGCTTTCGTGAAATCAGCGAATACTGTCCTTTCGGTAAAATTCGCAAACGGGTTGTCTTTTTCCTTGCACAGGCATTTACGGATAATGTCAAAATTCAGGAGGAGGAAATTGACAGTTATATTTGGGTTGATTTGCAACAGGCACGAAAAATGTGCTCCTATGATAATGATTTGAGGATTATTGAGAAAGCTGAAACGGCGATTCATCTTCTCAGAAACTAAAAGCCGACAATTTAACACGAAATTTACAGGTACACGGCGGTGTGCCTGTTTTTTTGATTTTATAAAACATTTTCTGTAAATTAAAAATGTTGAAAAAAAGCAAAAAATACCACTTGACATGTGGATTATACAGAATGTAATCTAATTTCCCCGTTACAATCCTGTATCCAAAAATGTGGAAAACCTATTTTTTTAATGTTAAAAGTTACAACTTTGTAAATTTCGTGTAGTATCGGGATTTTTTAACATCACTTTCAACACTTTCAACATAGTTTTCCACATTGATGTTTAAAATGTTGAGTTATACAGAATGTATAAGTGCAAATTTAGAAAAATAAATCGCAAATTTGTGATTCAAAAAAACATTTTTTTCTGCGATTCAAATTGTGGCAAGGTAATATATGACAATCTATACTCATAAAATACATCGGCGAGGTGTGTTTTATGAAAAAGGAAACCGTGAAAATGAGGCTTTGGGGGCTTGTCATTGTTCCGCTGATGATAATTGTGTTCAAAAATCTTTATTCGCTGACAAACGGTGCGTTGCTCGGCATATTTTTCGGTGCTGTAAACGGCAGTATGTGGGAGCAGACTAAGGTTGTTATGCTTTCCTACCTTGTGTGGAGTCTTGTTGAGGCAATCGGAAAACGCTCGGGCTTCCATCGCTTTGCCGTGTCAAGAATAATTTCGCTGTGGTTTGTCGGAATATTCTGTCTTGCGACATATCTGCTAATCTATGCACTCGGTGTTGAAAGTGCAGGTCTGTCAAGGTTCATTTGTGCAATTGCTGTGTGTTTTTCTGCGTTTGCACTCAGCGCAAGGCTTGAATACGGTGAAAGAAAAATTGAACAGCTTTTTTTGCCCTGCGTGTTTATGATGTTGCTTTTGATTGCCGTGTACTGCAGTTTTACAGTGTTCCCTCCGCACATGATACTTTTTGAGGACATACAAACGGGAATGTACGGCATAATTCCCGAATACATCGACTCCGGAGCGATTGCTCTTGATACATTGTACAGAGTTTGAGTTTTTAAAAACAAATGGCTTAAAAGTATTTAATAATTTGAATTGTTATGTTATAATAGATAGCAAAATGAAGTGGTGTGTCCCATGCAGACACAAAAAATAAAAAGGAAACCGAATAAGGCTGATTATGATGAAAAACGAAAGATTTGAAAATACAGAACAAAAGCCTGATGTGATTGCAGGGCGAAATCCTGTAAGCGAGGCTGTTCGCAGTAACCGCCCGATTGACAAAATTCTTGTTGCAAAGGGTGAAAAGAGCGGTGCGATTGTGGGAATCCTCGCAAAAGCCCGTGACAAGAAAATTCCCGTTAAGGAAGTTGACCGCACAAAGCTTGATTATGTGAGCGGTGGTGCAACTCATCAGGGTATTGTAGCATTTGCAGCGGCAAAGGATTATTCAACGGTTGACGATATCCTCGAATATGCCGAAAGCAGGGGCGAAGCTCCGTTTGTTGTTGTGCTTGATGAGGTTGAAGATCCGCATAATCTCGGTGCAATAATCAGAACCGCAGAATGTGCCGGAGTTCACGGAATTATTATTCCGAAACGCAGAAGTGCCGGTTTAAGCTACACGGTTGCCAAAGCGTCTGCAGGCGCAATTGAATATATGCGTGTTGCAAGGGTGACCAATATTGCGGTTACACTTGATGAACTCAAAGAAAAAGGCGTGTGGGTTTACGGCGCAGATATGGACGGCACGGATTATGACGAGTGTGATTTTTCGGGTGCGTGTGCAATTGTTATCGGCAACGAAGGTAAGGGCATTTCCAGACTTGTCCGTGAAAAGTGCGATGTAATAGCGTCATTGCCCATGAAAGGTCAGATAAATTCCCTTAATGCGTCGGTTGCCGCAGGAATTTTGATGTACAAAGCGATGAAAAACAGATGATTTTGTAAATTGAAAATGTAAAATGTAAAATTTATGAAAGTACATGTATGTAGGGGTAGCCTTGCGACCGCCGCCGGTGGCGGAAAAAGGGAGCAAAGCGCTGTCTGAAATAACGAGCAAAAGGCAGTGCATTTATGCACAACGCATTGCGACTATATTTCAGACGGGAGGATATCATCCGCCCGCATTGATGAAATATTATGTTTAAATAAAATCATTTGATGTTATCGAAGTTGTGTATTCAAATGTCAAAGATTGCAAAAAACAGAGAGTACCGCTCGGGCGGCATAGTTTCCGATAAATCTAACTATCTGCCCGAGAGTAAATAAAAAGGAGTGAATGCTTTGGCTGATATGGACAAGGACAGGCTTAAAGAGCTTGAAATCGAGAGCATACTCGAAGAAACCCACTATCTTGCCGATCAGGAACGAATGGAGCAGACGGCACAGAAATACCGTGCAAAGCCGAAGATTGAAGAGATTTTCAGCAATGCCGATAAAAAGCCGAGGTTAAAAAATACAAATCCGCTTGATGAATCCGAACCTGATACTTCAAACTCAATAGTCGGGGATAAGACTGCCGCCACAATGCAGGCAGAGCTTATAATGGACGGAAATGACGATGACCTTGTAACTCCCGAACAGCTTAAAGCAGAGGCTGAAAAAAAGGCTGCGGAAAAAGCCGAAAAAGCCAAGCGTGAGTATGAGGAGGCAAAGAAAAAAGCCGCCGAGGAAGAAAATAAGATAGTTACCCTCACACCTGAGTATGATGAAAATACAGAATTTTCGGGCGAAGTGCTCGGAGAGGTTGACCAGTTTCGTGACGAGGCTGAAATTAAAAGCTACCATACCATAGATATCGACATTCCCGAGGATAAGCCAAAGGAAAAGACCGAAACCAAAGAAAAGAAAGAGGCTTCGCAGACTCCCGTTCATCAGTTCCCGAATACAGAAAAACCGCCTCGCAAGGTGGTTGCAAAAGTTCCCGTGTATCGTCCCGATGAACCGAGAAATATTCTCAATGTCAAGGCAGGCAGATTTTCCGAGGCTGTAGCGAATGAGTATGAGGAGTATGTGCGTTCAAAGAATCCTTCGGTAATCGCTCATGTGCTTCGTCCCGAGCCGACAATCGTTGATGAGGAGATTGCCCCGACCGAGGAAAAAGCATAAGGATAACCGTCCTATAGGCGAAAAGGTTATTTCGGCCCTTGTCGGAATCTTTTCAAAGGATGAATCCGACGATAACGATACCGTAAAAAAGAGGAAAATTCAAAGCCTGTTGAGGATTATACAGGCGAGGAGGACGAAAAAAGTATTCTCTATGAGCTGAATCATAATATAAGAAAGCTCTTTATGAGAAGTCTGTTGTCGGGAATAATTGCCGCAGTTGTGGTTGTTCTCACAATCGTTACAAGAATTTTTCCGAATGCAATATGTTCGGCAGTTCCTTTTGCACCGGCGGCATACGCAATTTTGCTGTTTATTCTTATGGCGGCGTCGCTTGTGCTGAACCGTGTGGCAATGCTCAGCGGACTTTCGCCGCTTGTGCATATCAAAGGTAATTCCGATACAGCCGTTGCCGTTGCAGGTGCGGCAGGAATGGTTCAGATAATTGTGTCATTCTTCTGCCTTGGCGATTTGAACGGATTTCATGTGAACTACTACACGGTAATTCCTATGCTTGCGTTCTTTGCAAATAATGTGGGAAAGCTTTATATGGTTCTTCGTGTAAAGGACAATTTTAAGTTTGTTTCGTCAAAGGGACAGAAATATGCGTCAAAGATTTACAACAACGAGTCTGTTGCAATGCAGATGATGAGCGGTACTGCCGCCGACCGTCCGATAATTGCCTATCAGCATAAGACCGAATTTCCGTCAAACTTTCTCAAAATATCTTATGCACCCGATCCGAGCGAGGATTTGGCGTCAAAGCTTGCCCCGATAACAACAATTGCATCAATAATCATTGCGGTAATGTACGGTGTTGTTAAGCTGTCATTTGCAGACGCTTTGAATGCATTTGCACTTATTACGGCGGTGTCTGTGCCTGTGGCAACACTTCTTTCTGTTAATGCCCCCGTGAGAAAGCTCTGCAAAACTCTGCTTTCCTACGGCTCAATGCTTTCGGGTTATCCGTCGGTAAAGCAGTTCTGTGACAGTACGGCTATAATGATAGATGCAAATGAATTGTTCCCTGCCGAGTCAATCTCGCTTGAGGGCATCAAAACCTTTGAGGATTACGGCATTGATGAATCTCTTCTCTGCGGAATTGCAATTCTTAAAGAGGCTCAGAATCCGATTGCAAATGCTTTTGATTCGGTAGTTGCAGAAACCGAGGAAACACTTCCCGAGGTTGAAAGCGTTCTTTATGAGGATGAAATCGGACTTGTGGGATGGATTAAGAGCGAAAGAATCCTTGTGGGTTCACGCACGCTTATGGAAAAGTACAGCGTGGAAGTTCCGAATATGGAATATGAAGAGAAATATACTTCTCAGGGCAGACAGGTCACATATCTGTCAAGAGCAGGCAGACTTGTTGCAATGTTTGTTACAAGATACACTCCCGACGCTCAGCTCAAGGCTGAAATGCAGAGAGCCGAAACCAACGGCATAAGCTTCCTCATCAGAACAACCGATTATAATGTTACAAATGATCTTGTTGCAAAACTCTACGATTTGTTCTACCGCAGTATCAAGGTGCTTCCGACAGGACTCGGAAATGTTCTCAGGGAGGCAGAGGATACGGTTGAGGAAACCTCCCGTTCATATCTCATTACAAACGGCAAAGCCGCATCGCTTGCCCGTGCAGTTACGGGTTGCGTAAAAATCAAGCACAATATTTCGCTTTCAATCATAATTCAGCTGATTGCCGTAATTTTCGGATTGCTCGTTGCGTCAACACTTTCGCTTTATGCCGGTGTACAGGTTATGGGTTCGCTTGAAGTATTGATTTATGCGTTGTTCTGGGGCGCCGCCGCTGTTTTTGCTCCGGCTGTCCAAAAACCGTAGGAAAGGATGTAAAATATGAAAATAGCTCCGTCACTTTTGTCTTGTGACTTTTCAAAAATGGGTGAAGAAATTGAAAGAATGGATCTGGCGGGCGCCGATTGGATGCATCTTGATGTTATGGACGGTCACTTTGTTCCGAACATAACCTTTGGCGCTCCCGTAATCAAGGCGGTAAGAAAGTTCTCAAACCGCCCGTTTGATGTTCACCTTATGATAAGCGATCCGCTTAAATATATTGACGATTTTGCCGATGCAGGTGCGGATATCATCACCTTCCATGTTGAATGTGACTCTGACATTGATGATACAATTGCGAAAATCAAGTCAAGAGGAATCAAACCCGGACTTGTTTTAAAGCCAAACACTCCTGCCTGGACAGTATTTCCGTATCTTGAAAAGCTTGACCTTGTACTTGTTATGACGGTTGAACCGGGCTTTGGCGGACAGAGCTTTATGCCCGAGATGATGCCGAAGGTTAAGGAAATCAAGAGGGAATGCCAACGCAGAGGTCTGAACAATATCCTTATTGAGGCTGACGGCGGAATCGGCAGAGATACCATTGAGCAGGCATCAGAGGCAGGCGTTGATGTGTGCGTTGCGGGAACGGCTGTTTTCAGAGCCGCAGATCCCGCAAAAGCAATTGAGCTTTTTAAATCATTCTGATAAATTCTGATAATAAGCAAGCCCGAATCCGATATTTCTCGAATTCGGGCTTTTGTTTTTTATATGAAATGAACAGGCGTAAAACACTGAAAATTCTTATATTGTAATTGTCAATATATGTAAAAACGGTCGATAAAAAGGCAATATACACAATAATAAGCACGAAAATTTGTACAAAGCAACAATTTCACCGTTATTTTGCACAGATTTTTAGCTAAAACATTTCCGTTAAAAGAATAACAGATTCATTGCCCGAACAACTTAAATGTGCTATAATTTAGTTGTCCTCGGGAATTTTGTACTGTTAAAGTTTCCGAAGCTTAGAAGTATTGCCACAAAACTGTGGCGAACGGTAATTTTATTTTATTAAAGGAGCAGCAAGTATGAAAAAAATTCAGAAAAAGCTTTCTGTGGTTCTTGCGGTAATGATGGTGCTGTGCATGTTCACAGCTCTGCCTTTCTCAGCAAGTGCTGCCGAAACAAGCGAAGAAACAAGTGCAGGCAACAAGATCAATGTTACATCAAATGTGGCAGATCCTGTTTCGTATGATTACAATGCACAGACAAAGCAGGTTGTTGTCACTTACCTTCTCAAGGCAGATCACATGATCGTTAATGCACAGAGCAGTCTTACATACGACAGCAAGGTTCTCAAGCTTGCATCAACAAATACAAGGGAAAAGGTTTTCCCTGTATTCCAGAGAAGCATCGTTTGGAATCCAAGCCTTACAAATAAGGTTCTCTTCACCTGCTCAAGCCTTGATCTTTTCAACTTCAAGTCAGAGAATGTTTATTGCACATTTACATTTGATGTTGTAGGCAGCGGTGACACAACAGTAAATCTCAATGTTGATTATCTTACAGGTACAGAGGCTGATACACGTGATGAGCTCTTCGAAAGCGAAAAGAAGGACATCGGTTATATTGACAATAGTGCTAACAAAGTAGCAGGTGCTGCATTTACTGCAAAGGCAGTTCTCGTTCAGGGCGAAGAGCCAACAACAGCTCCTCAGCCTACAACAGCAACACAGCCAACAACAGCAACACAGCCAACAACAGCAACACAGCCCACAACAGCAACACAGCCGGCAACACAGCCGACAACAGTTGCTCCTTCGGATGTTCCTACAGACGGCTACTATGTATACGGCGACAACATCAAGCTCAAGCTTACATCAATCGGTACAGATAAAGTAGGCGGAAAAATCGCTCTTCAGAAGGGTACATACACATTCAAGATTGATAACTATGGCACACTTCTCGGTTACTCTAAGACATTTACAGACACAACAAAGGGTCTTACATTCAACAAGAAGTTCAAGAGCAGCACAACACTCGTTGCAACAGGCGGTACATACACATTCCAGTTTAACACAAAGACAAACACACTCGTTGTTAAGTATGACAAAAACCTCCCGAATGATTACCTCATCGGTGACCTCAACACAATTCTTTCGCCTGTAAAAGGCAGAACTATCGCAGTTGGTTCAACATATCTTGCAGCAGGCACATACAAGTTCAAGCTTTCTGCAGATAATGTGGTTTACGGTTACAGCAAAGTAATCAACAACACAACAAACGGAAATTCACTTTCACTCAACAGCAAGTATTCAAGCTACCTAACACTCAACGCAACAGGCGGTACATACACATTCACACTCAACACAAAAACAAAGAAACTCGTTGTAGGTTATGTTCCTACAAAGGATGAGAAAGCTGATGATGTTCATGTATCGGGCGACATCAACCTCGTACTTGATGACAAGGGCGGCGAGAGCAATGTTGCAAAGGGTACAGTAAAGCTTAGTGAGGGTACATACTCATTCAAGGTTTATAACTACGGTACAGCATACACAATCGGTTCAAAGATTGTTGACAGCGGTACAAAGAACCTCAAGAGCTCTTACACATCTAATGTAACACTTATCGCATCAGGCGGTACATATACATTCAGCTTCAACAAGACAACAGGAGCACTTAAAGTAACTAAAAAATAATCATTGATTATAATTTAGCGGTGTTCGTCACTTGTTCGTAAGCGAATAATAAGACATAACTGAAATTATTAAAAAATGCATCAGATCCCGAAAAAGGTCTGATGCATTTTTGTTTTGTATAAAACCCGTACGGCGACTTGCCGTCGGCAAATTATATACAATATAAATTCGTATCCCATGCCGGAATATATGGGTGGTGGCGGAGAAAAATTTTGTAGTCGGGATTCACGCTGTGAATGTATAGTGCAAGGCGGAAAATATCCTCAAATCTGTGGTATGCCGAAAAATTCAGCTTTGGTTTGTAGTTTTCCATTGTTTTCTGCATACCGATGAGGGTTTCCATATCAGCCCCCTCAACATCGGCTTTAATGTATCCTGCCGCCATTCCGCAGAGAATCGTATCGACTGTCGCAACCTTTGTTGCAACGCCCTTGTCGGCAATTGCGCTGTTGCGACCGGCCTTGTTGTTGAATATAAGCTCCGTGTTTTTACTGTATGAGCCGAGTTGCCAAAGCGACACATTCGCCATGCCCTTGCAATGAAGTTTCAGCTTTTCAAAATTCTTTGCGTTAGGTTCAAATGCGATTATACGCTTGTAATTGCCGTTTGTGTAGTGCAGAAATTCGTCAATCGTGTCGCCGTTGTATGCGCCGAGGTCAACATAGCTTTCGTTTTCACTGAGATTCAGAATATTGTCGAAAGCCTCGTCCTTGTCGGTTGTGACAGGGGGGAGGAGGTCAATTCTGCCTGTGTAGTAGAATTTCAGAATGTTTTCGTAAACATTTTTTGAAAGGTCATCGGCAAGCAGACTGTATGCACTTTCAATTTGCTCTTTATTTTCGGTAATAAAATCATTGTCAAAAAGTTTGTTTCCAAAAACGGGAACGGAGGGGACAAGCGTTTCGTGCTTTTCGGAAATTTTCATTATGTGTTCCATAACATCGGGGAGCTGGCTTGCAAAGCAGAGGGCGATTATAATGTCGCCGAATTCGGTTTCAACATTGGAAAGCTTCTTCACCGTGAAATCGTGGAATTTCTGCCCACGCACAAAATCATCACTTGCAATAACGGCAGACGCTTTGATTCCGTATCGGTCAAATGCGGTAAGAACCTTGTCCGCACCGTCACCCATTCCGTAAAGCACAACAGGCTTTCCGCAATTTTTCAGTCGTTCCCATACGGATATTTCATCTTTTAAAAGTTCGGTTATATTAAACATATAGATACTCCAATTAGTGTATAATGGCATTGTAATTGTTTTCGCAATGAACGCCCCTACGGGTTTGCAAAGCAAAAAAGTATAAAAAAACGCCCACCCTACTGGGTGGACACTTTATATGTTGGCATCTCCCTATTTTTCCGGGCCGTCACCAGCCAAGTATCTTCGGCACCACTGAGCTTAACTTCTGTGTTCGGTATGGGAACAGGTGGACCCTCAGCGTCATCAACACCAACTTATTAACTTTTGTTTCTCTCTTGAGAACAGTATTGATTATACTACGGGCTGCACCAAATGTCAACACTTTTTTAAAAAAAATTTAAAAATTCTTTGAAAACCTTGAAAAGCCCGTATTTATCCCGATTTATCGCCGTTTTAACCGTCATTGAACCCAATGTATACTTGATGCGGTGAAAAATTATACATATTTTGGCTTGTTAAAGCGTAAAAAATAGGATGCCGTTGTTTGCCGTAAATTATTGACTAAACGGATAAAAATGTGTACAATTAAATAGATTAGAACAGATTGGGATGTTTAGAATGAATAATGTAAATAAGTGTAAAATGCTTTTGTCGTCACTCTCTGTATTCAGAGGTATAATGAACAGAAGCGTTCCGAAAGCCTTTTATGAACTTTTGCTTTCGCTCGACAAAAAGCCTGAGGAATTTCTAGGTGCATACGGCAAGCTTTGCTCAATGCTTTGCGAAAGAGGTTGTGCGGATAAGTTCGCATTTGCAATCAGCGAAACGGCTCTTTTTGACGATAACTGTTTTGCCCGTGCCGCAACAGCCGGCAGACAGGGTGAGTTACCCGAAAATGTTGTTTCTGCCGTTAAGACAGACTGCGACGCTATTTTAACAGCCGCAAAGCTTACTTCCGATGAAGTGCTTGAGGCATATACCTATGCCGATGAAATCAAGGAGCTTATTCCGATTCTTCCAAAGTGGCAGACAGGCAAGTGCGCTCCGTGCTTTGACGGATTTGACGGTTCACTTGACAAGCTTTCTGCTTATTATAAGGAAAACGGTTGCGGAATGTTTGCCCGTTACAAGGCATTCATCTGGCGTGACGGTGACATTCAGCCTGTTGAGCATCCGGACAAGATTGATATGGATACATTTACGGGATATGAGCGTCAGAGAAGTCAGGTTGTAAACAACACACTTTCATTTATTCAGGGCAAGAGCTGTAACAACTGCCTGCTTTACGGTGATAAGGGTACAGGTAAAAGCTCAACAGTCAAGGCAATTGCAAACGAGTTTCGCAAGGACGGACTCCGCATTGTTGAAATGCCTAAGGACAGGCTCATTGACTTTCCGCTTCTTGTTGACAAGATTGCCGCTCTTCCGCTTAAATTCATTATATTTATTGATGATCTTTCGTTCCAGCATCAGGATCAGAGCTATACAACCCTTAAAGCCGTGCTTGAGGGCGGACTTGCGGCTCGTCCCGATAATGCGTTGATTTATGCAACGTCAAATCGCAGACACCTTGTTAAGGAAAGCATTTCCGACAGAACTCATACTGTTGATGATATCAATGTTCGTGACAATATGCAGGAAAGTCTTTCGCTTTCGGACCGTTTCGGTCTTGCAGTCTGCTACACAATTCCTTCAAAGAATGATTTTCTTGAAATTGTATATTCTCTTGCAGAGCAGAGAGGCGTCAAGATGACTCACGAAGAGCTTGCACTCGGCGCTGAGCAGTTTGCACTTTCAAGAGGCGGTCGTTCGCCAAGATGTGCAAGACAGTATGTTGAATCGCTGTTTTGCTGATTAATCGGAGGTCAGTTATGAAAACAAAAATAATTTCAATTGCTCTTGCAGTTGTGACAATGCTTTCGGCAGTTGCGCTTTTCAGCGGTTGTTCTGACGGAGAATATCCTGTTAAGGTGGCAAACATCACGATAGAAAGTCAGCCAAAGAACATAGTTGTTCTTGATGCGCCGACAGCCGATATCCTCATCGCAACAGGATATGACAGATATATTGTGGGCAGAAGTGATGAGGTTGACCAGCAGTCAATCGCAGTTGCCCCGAGCGTCGGTTCATATGAAAATCCCGATACCGACAAAATTATCAATTCCGGCACAAACCTTGTGTTTGCAGGTCAGTCAATAAATGAGGACGCAAAGAAGAAGCTTCAGGACAAGGGTATTCAGGTTGTCACAATGTCACACGGTGACACTCCCAAGCAGGTTGAAACAAACTATGTGACAATCGGCAAAATTTGCGGCGGCACAAAAACGGGCGCAAAGAAGGGTGAAGATACCTACAATGAATTGCTTGATAAGATGAACAACTACAAACAGCAGGTTAATAACAGAAATTCCGGCATTCTTGATACGGTTTGTTATCTCTATACAGAAGACGACAGACTCAAGATGATGACAAGCGGAACATACGGCGATATGCTCCTCGGCTATACGGGGGCGGTTAATGCCGCAGTAAACATCAGCGACAACAATGTTGATGTTGCAACTCTCAAGATTGCAAATCCGAACTTTATCTTCTATGCAGACAAAGCTACTCTTGATAAAATTAAGGGCGATACAACACTCGCAAGTCTTGGCGCAGTCAAGACAGGCAAAATTCTTGAGGTTTCGCTTGAAGAAATGTCAAGACCCGGCAATACTGCTCTGGAAGCACTTGAAAAAATGGTTTACTTTATGTATCCCGACCTCAAGCCAAAGTCTGCAACAGACACAACAAAGGCTCAGGATGCGACAGCGTCAAAGACTGACGCAACAACCGCAACTCAGGCAACAACAACCGCAAGCGATTCAAAGTCGGTTGCCGATAAGTATAATCTTACCATTACATCAGACCTTTCACTCAAGCAGGAAGATGAAAATGACACGGTAAAGGCTATGCAGCTCCGCCTTTATAACATCGGTTACATTGCCGACAAGGACAATGTGACAGGCTACTACGGCGAAGTAACAGCCGAGGCTGTTAAGAAATTCCAGAAAAACAACGGTCTTAAAGAAACAGGTACAGCCGATAACGCAACTCTTGTATTGCTTTTTGACAGTTCAGCGAAAAAAGCGAAATAAATCAGAAAATTGAAAATGTAAAATTATAGTCGGGAAGACAGTTTGCAAAATGCAAAACATTGTCTTCCCGACTGCTTTTTATATGTGATTTACCGATATACCGTAGCGACGATCAGCGATCGCCATTTGATTTGGTTGTAAAACCAAATCAATAATAGATGCCGCAATAAAATTGTGACAATGCACGGTCGAACCGATTTTGCAATCGTTTCGATTGGCGGTCACTGACCGCCGCTACAATTAAACCTTAACATTACGGTGGTACACCGTTAAAACAGTTCCGGGTGCATTCGGCTGTAGTGAAAAATGTACTGCTGGGCGATGCCTGCGTACTGACCGAAATCGTCACCGTTCATATTCGGGAACAGCTTTTCCATTGCCCGTTTCATCCACACATCAATCGGAAAAGCCTCAATTCTGTGCATACCGAAAAGAGAAGTGTGCAGTCGGCAACCTTTTTGCCGACGCCCGTAATTTTCATAAGCTCCGCTCTTGCGTCTTCATAGCCAAGCGTGAAACAGCTGTCAAGATTCACCTCGCCGTTTGCAACCTTTTGTGCCGCATCAATAATGTAACGGTTGCGAAATCCTGCCCTCAGCGGTGCAAGGTCATCGGGCGAAAGCTTTGCAAGTGTTTCGGCTGTCGGGAACGCAAATTCTCCGTCATCAAGCCGTGTGCCGAAGTTCTCACACAAACGCTCAACAATACCCTTGATTCGCTTTATATTGTTGTTCTGCGAAATGATGAATGTGCAAAGTGCCTCAAAAGGCTCTTGTCTTAAAATCCTTATGCCCGGGGCGTACTTTGCCGCCTCGTTCAGAACGGGATGTATTGTGCTGATTTCTTCACGGATTTTTCCGTAATCAAGCGAAAAGTCAAAGTAGCTGTACCAGATGTTTTTGAAGTCGTCAGCCGTTGCATTTTCAATGTACATATCCGTTTTGTCAAGGCTGACGGTTACGCTTTTGCCGTAGGCAACACCGTGAAAAGAACCGTCGGCCTGCGGTTTCCAACGAAAGCTCTGACCGCAGTCGAGAGTCTGCGCAAGGTCAAGGTCATGCACATCGGTTATTTTGATTTTGTTGTCGAGTTCAATACATTCCATGATTTTCACCGCCGAAATTTTCTTAATAAAGTATATCACATTCGGGAAAATTATGATATACTTTATTTAAAATTGAAAATGGAAAATTGAAAATGGAAAATGAATGTCGGGAAGATAGTTTGTTTGTAAAACAGATTTCAGTCCCGACTGTATTTCAGACAGGAACTCATTGAACGCAAGCCTTGATGAAATATTTTGTTTAAACACATATGTTTTGATATGATGAAAACGGTGTGTTATAACCACCACATTAACTCAAAAGGAGGATTATTGTGAAAGAAACTATCTGCACAATTCCGATTAACGATATATTTATGCCGAAATGCGGTTGTCCGTTTTGCCGAATGGAGAGTATGCTTGAGGAGCAGTATGTAAAATTCATTACGGGCGATGCAATGATGGAGCCTAATATCAGGATTGAAACCAACAAAAAAGGTTTTTGTCACCGCCATTTTTCGCAGATGTTTGAAAAAGGACAAAAATTGCCGAATGCGCTTATTCTTGAAAGTCATCTTCAGGAAATTATTGATAACGATATGCCGAAAAAGCTGAAGGGCAAGCCTGATAAGAAACAGCTTGAAGTTATTAAAAAGCGACTTGATTCGTGTTATGTATGCGACAGAATCGAGTGGGATATGCACCATTTTTGCGACACGATTTTTGTTGAGTGGGCAAAGGGAGAGGAGTTTTATAAGCTGTACAACGAACAGCCGTTTATCTGCTTTAAACACTACGATTTTATTATGAATGTTGCAACCCAAAAGAGCAAGCTGCCGTCAAAGCTTTTACCGCAGTTCTATGCCGAAACGGCAGGTCTTACAAAAAAATATCTGCTGTCGCTTAAAGAAGATATCACATATTTCTGCTCAATGTTTGATTACCGCAACCACGGCAAAGATTGGGGAAGCTCCAAGGATTCAATTGAGAGAAGTATTGAATTTTTGACAGGCGAAAAGCCGTAAACGGAGAGCCGACTTTTTATGTTCGTGAAGACAGTTTGTGAATGTCAAAAAACATATTATGCCCGAGCGAAAGGTTTAATTAATGTAAAATTGAAAATTGAAAATTAATGTCGGGAAGACAGTTCGCAAAATAAAATGCAATGTCTTCCCGACTGTTTTGTTAATATGAAATTTACTGTTTATTTATGGCGAACACGGTTCGGCGCTACTGACAAATTTTTGATATAAACAAAGATTGCATCAGAACTTTACTCGGGAATCTGATGCAATTTCTTTATCCTACTGCCTTCTCGAATAGACTGCGGTGGCACACCGCCGACCGCAATTTTCAATTTTCCATTTTCAACTTTCAATTTGAATCATTCACTGCCATACCGCCATAACGGCATTGAAGTATTCGTCAGAGAGAACCTTTCTCAACTGTTCTCTGCCGGATTCGTCGTTCATATATGCGTTGCGGATGTTTCCGCCTACCTGCATTTCTTCACCGTTAAAGGTCAAAAACTGCTGTCTGAGTACCGACACGCTGTCCTTTGTGAGCATATCGAGTGTGATTTTTTCTTTTAATTCCATTTTTCATACCTCCGTTATTTTTATATTTTGTAAATCAAAGAAAAAGTTTACCTGCTCATCAGCGACGAAATTATAAGCCTGTTTATTGAGCGGAGTAAACTGCAACCAAGCCGATTTATTTACACTTCCTCTGAACATTCCGCCGTTTTTGCTTATGCCGATATCATGAACAATCACATCCGATTTGTTTGAGAAAGGCATATTGAGCAAAGCTATTGTAGATGTTCCGCCTAAAGTTGTTGCGTTCATAATGACGGTGACATTTACAATAACGATATCGCCAATTCTTTCATAAAGGCAAGTTGCAGATTTTATTTTATCAATCTGAGTAGAGTACGGAGTAAGAGTAGCTGTGCCGAGTTCGATATTTGACGAATCGTATTTTGAGCCGATGCTCATATCCATACGGGCTAATCTTTCGTTAAGGGTTTTGCTGTCAGCTTTTGCGTTAAGCAGAATGTCAACCTCATCCGACGAGTAGCTGTCGGCACTATCCCAGTAGTTGTCGGTAAGATACTTGATACTCGGATAATTTTGAGTATAGTCGGTAATCTGAGAGGAATCACTTACCTTGTTTGAGTTGTCCTCTTTTTTTGTAATGTCGGACTGTTCAATTAACTTTTTGGTTTTGTCAATTTCAGTCCGACAAAGCTTTGTTTCGTCAAGAAGCTTTTGCGTTTCTTCACGAAGCTTCAGCGTTTCTGAGTTCGGATTAAGGTACTCTTTGTCCTCAATCGGGATACTCTCGTCTGCATAAAGCGTGACGATCTGAGTTTGGAAAACATAGCCGTTTTCGCCTCTGCCTTCAAGCTGAAGTTCAAAATAGCCGTGCATGAAAATGTCGTTTTTTCTGACCTTCCACACAAGTTTTGTGCCTGTTTCATCAATTGCGGTGCTGTCGGGAATTACCGAATTTACACTGCCGTCGGCAAAACGCAGATGAATGAAGTAGTCAACCGTAATGTCGCACATTCCCCGAATTAAAAATTCCTGTGTTTCGGCAAGATTTTCACCCGTGATGCCGACGCAGTTTGCACCGTCAAAAGTTTTTGGTTTTCGTTTGTCATAGATAATCATTGTTACACCTCCACTTAAAGAGGCAAAAACACGAAAAAATGCATTGTTTTATGCAATTTTCAGAAAAATTTTTGAAATTTTTTTAATTTTCCGTCACGAGGGGGAAACGGTTGCAATTGCAATGTTTTGTGATATAATCTAATTTGAATAATTTGAACGAATTGACTTAAACAGAAGAGAAGAAAACGGTTTGTTCCGTGACGATTAAGAGGACGGAAGTGTGTGCCAATGTACAAATTACGGCTTTTTTCGTTGCAAACCGTTTGAACGAAGGGGGACGGCAACACGCCGTGATATAAAATGAGAAAATATGTAGAAGTTTTTACTCGTGATCATTTGCCAAAGCTGAGGGATCAGCTGTTGTTTTCAGGATTGACGGATCACGAAATTTTTATGTTCATACAATATGCAAAACCGTACTATCTGTCGCTGAACCGTGGTGAAACGGCAAGGGTTGAAAACAAGTTCAGCCATATGACGGGACTTGTGTTTTCGGGAACTGCATACCTTTATTCTGTGGACTACAACGGCAACAAAAGTCTGCTCAAAACAATTCGCAGCGGCGAGTCAAGCGGAACGCTTTACGCAATGTTTGACTACTACAATACTCTTGTTGAGATTATGGCAGGGGAGGACTGTGAAATTCTTTTTATTCCGCCGGAGCCGATGTTTATAACCGAGGATTCGCTTGCTTCGATTCAGCAGAAAATCCTCGTCAATATGCTTGCGTCACAAAGACAGGTGTTTTTGCAGATTTCGGAACACCTTGCCTGTCTTTCAAAGCGAAGTATCAAGGGCAAATTTATGCACCTTCTTCAAATCTATTGCAGGCGTGAGCGTAGCTGTGAGGTTGATCTGCCGTTCTCCCGTGACGAGCTTGCAAACTATCTTGCGGTTGACAGAGCATCACTTTCAAGAGCACTCGGTGAACTGAAAAAAGCAGGAATTATTGAATTTAAAAAGAGCCATTTCAAACTGATTGAAACAACTGAATATCATTTTGATTAAATAACGGTCGGCAAACGGTGTTCTGTTTCCTTTCACCGCCGACTAAAATATAACGGAGGATAATATTATGAGTTTTGTGGAATTACTGCTGTTCGGCATCGGCTTGTCTATGGATGCATTTGCGGTTTCAATTTGCAAGGGGCTCTCCGTGCGTAAGTTAAGACCTAAACACGCAATTACTGTCGGATTGTGGTTTGGCGGATTTCAGGCGCTTATGCCGCTTATCGGTTATCTTCTCGGAAAGCAGTTTGAGTGGCTCATCACAAGCATTGACCATTGGATTGCATTCATCCTGCTTGCACTTATCGGTGCAAATATGATAAGAGAGGCTTTCGGTGAGGAAGAACAGCTTGACGATTCGTTTTCGGTCAAGACAATGCTGCCCCTTGCCGTTGCAACAAGTATTGACGCCCTTGCGGTAGGCGTTTCGTTTGCGTGTATTGATGTTGATATCGTACCTGCAATCGCAATTATAGGCACAACAACATTCGTACTTTCGGCTGTTGGCATCAAAATAGGCAATGTATTCGGCGCAAAGTATAAGTCAAAGGCAGAATTTTTAGGCGGTGCAGTATTGATTTTGCTTGGACTCAAGATTTTGCTTGAAGATTTAGGGCTTTTGCCGTTCTGACGGATTACAAATTGAAAGTTGACGGCGAGCCGCCGTTACCAATTCGAGAAGATAGTATAATATAGAAATCGCATCAGATGCCCGAAAAAAGCTCTGATGCGATTTTTTATATAAAAGTCGTTGCTGTTTCGTAGGGCGGATAATATCCGCCACTACAGACAATACAGGGTTTTTATAATTTCAATTTCTTAAAGTTGTCATTCAGAATTGTGCAGGAGTTATCTAACTTTTGCAATTCCTGTTCGGTTAATTTAAGCTCCAGAATGCGTTTTGCACCGTTTGCGCTTACTATGCACGGGTTGCCGATGAACACATCTTTCTTACCGCCGTATTCGCCACGCAGACGAACCGATACTGTCAAAACGCTGTTTTCATCTTGAAGAATTGCTCGGACAATACGAACGATTGACATACCGATGCCGTAGTAGGTTGCGCCCTTTGCCTCAATGATTTTGTGGGCGGCACAACGCACATCATCGCTTATCTGCTCAAGCTCCTCCATATAGTACGATTTTGGGTTATCACGCATGACATCCTTTAGCGGTTTGGCTGCAAGGAGTGCCTGACTCCACGGAACAAATTCGCTGTCTCCGTGTTCGCCTATTACATATGCGTGAATGTTGCGTGGATCAACCTCAAAATATTCGCCGAGAAGATATCTGAGCCGTGCCGTGTCAAGGGTAGTTCCCGTGCCGATGATTTTTGACGCATTGAATCCCGAAAGCTCATAGGTCACCCGTGTCATAATGTCAACGGGATTTGTCGCAACAAGGAAAATTCCCTCAAAACCGCTTTGCACAACCTTTGGCACAATTGAAGAAAATACAACTGCGTTTTTCTGCAAAAGCTGAAGCCTGCTTTCGGTGGGCTTTTGATTTGCACCTGCGCAGATTACAACAATGTCGGCGTCGGCACATTCACCGTAACCTCCGCAACGGATTTTCATGCTTGAATGCGAAAATGCAAGCCCATGGTTCAAATCCATTGCCTCGCCCTCGGCACGCTTTTCGTTGAGGTCAATCATAATGAGCTCATCACACACATTTTGATTGAGTGCCGCATAGGCAAAGCTCATTCCGACCATTCCCGTTCCCACAAGTACGACCTTTCTTTTGTTTCCCGACATATGACCGTTCCTTTCATTTGTATTCTTTTTTTAGGATTTTCATATGTGCAAAAATTATTCTTCGGTTCAAAAAATTGATTGAATTGTGCTTTTTGGGGGGTTGTGAAAAAAATAACGGCAGAATGGGCTGTTTGTTTGGTGAAATGGCAAAGATTATATGTAAAAATCATCAAAATTCACTTGAAACGCAGATATAATTGTGCTAAAATTAATTCGACAAGGTGTTCGGAATACATTAGGCATATTCCGATTTTTATTTTATAGGAAAATGTCCGACAATGCTCGGACGGAAAGGTCTGATAATTCAGACTTTTCATATTGTTATTTCAGTCATTTCAAGTTTGCACTTGAAATGATTGGCGAACACTGTTCGCCGCTACTGATGTGAATTCAATTGCGAAAGGAAAAGAGAAAAATGTACAAGATAGTTAAGAAAAAATCTCTGAATCCAACCGTTACACTTATGGAAATTGACGCTCCGCTTATTGCCAAAAAGGCAGAGCCGGGACAGTTCATCATTCTCCGTGTTGACGAGAACGGTGAGCGTATTCCGCTTACGGTTGCAGGCTATGACAGAGAGGCCGGCACAGTTCGTATTATCTTCCAGATTGTCGGTGCAACAACAGAAAAGCTCAATCACCTTAACGAAGGCGATTATATTCACGATTTTGTAGGCCCTCTCGGTGTTCCCACACATACAGACGGTCTTAAAAAGGTTTGCGTTGTAGGCGGCGGCGTTGGCTGTGCAATTGCACTTCCTGTTGCCGAAAAGCTCCACGAAATCGGCTGTGAGGTTCACTCAATTGTCGGCTTCAGAAACAAGGATCTTGTTATTCTTGAAGATGAATTCAAGGCTTGCTCAGACAAGTTTATTCTTATGACAGATGACGGTTCATACGGTCAAAAGGGCGTTGTTACAGCTCCTCTCGAAGAGATGATTAAGGCAGGCGAGGACTATGACCTCGTTATTACAATCGGTCCGCTTATCATGATGAAGTTTGTTGTTAAAACAACAAAGCCTTACAATATTCCCACAACAGTTTCCATGAACCCGATTATGATTGACGGCACAGGTATGTGCGGCGGCTGTCGTCTTACAGTTGACGGACAGACAAAGTTTGCCTGTGTTGACGGCCCCGACTTTGACGGCTTTAAGGTTGATTTTGACGAGGCTATGAAGCGTGGCGCAATGTACAAGCCGTTTGAGCGTCATGCATACGAAGAAACATGTAATCTGTTCAAGAAGGAGGTTGAGTAATCATGCCAAATATGTCACCCAAAAAGGCTCCTATGCCATCACAGGATCCTAATGTAAGAAATAAAAACTTTCTTGAGGTAGCAACAGGCTACACGGAAGAAGTTGCAATTGAGGAGGCACAGCGTTGCCTTAACTGTAAACACAGACCTTGCGTAAACGGTTGTCCGGTACATATCGCAATCCCCGATTTTATCAAAGAGGTTGCCCAGGGCAACTTTGCAGGCGCTTATGATGTAATTTCACAGTCAAGCTCACTTCCTGCTGTTTGCGGCCGTGTTTGTCCGCAGGAGTCACAGTGTGAGTCAAAGTGCGTAAGAGGCATCAAGACTGAGCCTGTCGGAATCGGCAGACTTGAGAGATTTGTTGCCGACTGGCACAACGCTCAGACAGATGTTAAGGTAAATAAGCCTGAGTCAAACGGTCACAAGGTTGCTATCGTCGGTTCAGGTCCTGCAGGTCTTACCTGTGCAGGCGACCTTGCAAAGAAGGGTTATGATGTAACAGTATTTGAGGCTCTTCACCTTGCAGGCGGTGTTCTCGTTTACGGTATCCCTGAGTTCAGACTTCCAAAGTCAATCGTTCAGAAGGAAGTTGACACACTCAAAGAGCTCGGTGTTAAGGTTGAAACAAATATGGTTATCGGCAGAGTTCTCTCAATTGACGAACTTATGGACGATTACGGCTTTGAGTCAGTATTTATCGGTTCGGGCGCAGGTCTTCCGAGATTTATGAATATCCCCGGTGAGAACCTTTGCGGTGTTTACTCGGCAAATGAGTTCCTCACAAGAACAAACCTTATGAAGGCTTATAAGGACGACAGCACAACTCCGATTATGCACGCAAAGAAGGTTGCAGTTGTCGGCGGCGGTAATGTTGCAATGGATGCCGCTCGTTGTGCAAAGCGTCTTGGTGCAGAAGAGGTTTATATTGTTTACAGAAGAAGCGAAGAAGAGCTTCCTGCCCGTAAGGAAGAAGTTGAGCATGCAAAGGAAGAGGGAATTATCTTCAAGCTACTCAATAACCCTGTTGAAATTCTCGGCAACGAAGATGAGTTCGTAACGGGTATGAAGTGCATTAAGATGGAACTCGGCGAGCCTGACGCAAGCGGCAGAAGAAGACCTGTTGAAATCCCCGGCAGTGAGTTCGTTCTTGATGTTGACGCTGTTGTTATTTCAATCGGTACATCACCTAACCCGCTTATCAAGGCTACAACAAAGGGGACTTGACACTCAGAAGTGGGGCGGTATCATCGCTGACGAAAACGGTCTTACATCCCGTGAGGGCGTATATGCAGGCGGTGACGCAGTAACAGGCGCCGCAACGGTTATCCTCGCAATGGGTGCAGGCAAAACAGCCGCAGCCGCTATTGACGAATACATCCAGAACAAAAATAAGTAAAAGTGAATAGTTAAAAAGTATGGTCGGGAAGACAGTTTGCAAAATGCAAACATTTGTATTCCCGACTGTTTTTTATATATGGAAGGTGTTGTTAATTTGCGGCGAACCGATTGTAAAATCGGTTCGCCATTGTACAGCGTTTCGTTTATTATAAAATTTTATTTGCAAAATAATTTGTGTGATTACTTATTCAATTCGTATTTACACACGAATTGATTGGCGGTCACTGACCGCCGCTACAGGATAACAACAACTTTGCGACATTTATCGGATTTTATTGCCAATAAAATAATTTCTACCATTACTTCGGGCGGATATATTATCCGCCCCTACGCCCAAATTTGTGCATGCGGTCATAATTTAATGCTCGACAAAATATGTTGCGGTCGTTATTTTTGGGTACAGAACCTCGGCTTTTCTGTTTTGCACAATAAATAAAATTTGTATATAGTCGGATTCTTTCTATTTTGGTATTGATTTTAGTATAAAATAGGTGTATTATGACTTTGATATGCGGACGGGTGAATTTTTTCAGTGGTCCGCACCTTGTTTTTAAATATTGGTTAAGAGGAAAATTTATGAGGATTATAATTGTTGGATGCGGAAAGGTTGGCTCTTCAATAGCGTCGGAGCTTAATTTGGAGGGACATGAAATATCCGTAGTCGATATTAACCACGGTGCAGTCGATAAACTTGCAAATTCGCTTGATGTTCTCGGCATAGAGGGAAACGGTGCAACATATGATGTGCTTGTTGAGGCAGGCGCAGAGTATGCCGATTTGCTTATTGCCGCAACCGCAAGGGATGAAATCAATCTGTATTCGTGCCTTATGGCTAAGGCGGCAGGCGTTACCCACACAATTGCAAGAGTGCGTAATCCCGAATACACAAACGACCTTTACAGAATCAAAGAGCATCTCGGTCTTTCTATGGCAATCAATCCCGAACAGACCGCCGCTAATGAAATCAGTCGTCTGTTAAGATTTTCGGGTGCGCTTGAAATTGATTCGTTCTCAAAGGGCGTTGTTGAGCTTATCAAGGTAACTGTACCGCAGAATTCGTCAATTGTCGGAACTGCTTTGAGCAGAGTTGACAACCTCAGAGGTAAGGTGAGAATCTGTACGGTTGAGAGAGGGGATGAGATGTTCATTCCTAACGGTGATTTTGTTATTAACGGCGGTGACAGAATTTCTGTTGTTGCAAAGCCCGAAATTGCCGCAAAATTCTTTAAGCGTATCAGTATTGCAATCGGCAGAAGTAAGGATGTTATCCTTCTCGGCGGCGGCAAGGTTTCGTTCTACCTTGCAAAGACGCTTATTAAATCCGGTGCGAATGTCAAAATTATCGAGAAAAATCCCGAACGCTGCAACTTTCTTTCGGAGGCTATACCCGGGGCTGTTATAATTCAGGGCGATTGCATGGATCAGTCGCTGTTGCTTTCGGAGGGTGTTGAACACGCTGACGGCATTGCCGCTCTTATGGATTATGACGAAGAAAATATTATCATAACGATGTACCTAAAGGGCATTACAAAGGCAAAATTGATTACTAAGGTAAATAATGCGTCATTTGATCCGCTTTTGCATGATCAGAATTTTGAATGTATTATTCATCCAAAGAGCCTTACAGGCGAATATATTGCAAGATATATCAGAGCGATGCAGAATACGGGCGACAGCAATGTTGAATCGCTTTACCGCCTTAACGACGACAAGGTTGAGGCTCTTGAATTCAAGGTTAATGCGGAATCAAGGGTTACGAATGTTCCGATTATGAGCCTTAATCTGAAGGCTAATCTTCAGATTATCTGCATTAACAGAGGCGGAAAAATTATTCTTCCGCAAGGTACGGATGTGATTAAACCTGAGGACACGGTAATTGTGCTTACCATGCAAAAAGGTCTTAGCAAGCTTGAAGATATTGTAAAGCGTTGAGGGGAGCATAATGAATAAACGATTAATTGTGTATATCCTCGGCTGGGTTCTTATTGTCGAGGGCGCGGCTATGCAGATTGCAACCGTTACTTCATTTATATACGGCGAACACGAGGGACTTTATTTTCTTGGAGTAGGTGCTTTGTCGGCACTTTTGGGCTTGCTTGCCGTAAAAGTAAAAAAGCCGAAAAATCCCGTGCTTTATCAGAAGGCAGGCTTTGCGGCTACTGCGTTAAGCTGGATTCTTATGTCTTTTGTAGGATGTTTTCCGTTCTGGCTGAGCGGTGAGATTCCGAGTTTTATTGACGCTTTTTACGAAACCGTGTCGGGCTTTACAACAACAGGTTCAACTATACTTACCGATGTTGAGGCATTGAGCCACGGAATGCTTATGTGGCGAAGCTTTCTCCATTGGTTGGGCGGTATGGGCGTAATCGTGTTCTTGCTTGCGATTATCCCGAAGCTCGGCGGTCAGCAGAATATTTTCCTTATGAAAGCCGAGAGCCCCGGTCCGATTGTGGGCAAGGCTGTTCCGAAAATGAGAAATTACGCAATGATGCTCTACGGAATTTATTTCGGCTTGACTGCACTTGAATTTATATTTCTGATTGTAGGCAAAATGCCTGTTTTTGACGCACTTAACATAAGCTTTGCAACGGCAGGTACGGGCGGTTTCGGTGTTACTAACGCAGGTATCGCTTCATACAGCAATTATCTGCAAACCGTTATTGCTGTATTTATGATGCTGTTCGGAATTAACTTTTCCGTGTATATCCTCATTCTTGCGAAGAAGTTTAAGCAGGCTTTCCGCATTCAGGAGCTGTGGGTTTATTTCGGAATTATCGTGCTGTCAACAGCCTTGATTGCGTTTAACATCAGGTCACTTTATCCGAGTGCGTATGATGCGGTTCACCAGAGCTTTTTCTATGTTTCGTCAATTATCACGACAACAGGTTTTGGTTTGACGGATGTCAATAACTGGCCTGAATTTTCAAAAACCGTGATTATGATTATCACATTTATCGGTGCAATGGCAGGCAGTACAGGCGGCGGTTTTAAGGTTTCAAGAGTTATTTTGCTCTTTAAGGAAACACGAAAGGAGTTTTCACTCCTCATTCATCCGAGAAATGTTAAGACCGTTAAAATGGACGGCAAGACGATTGACCACAACGTTATGAGGTCAACTTCAATTTTCCTTGTGCTGTACATCGGAATCTTTGCGTTAAGCTGGCTTGTGCTTTCGCTTGATCAGACGGATTTTGTGACGAGTTTCACGGCTGTTGCCGCAAATATCAACAACACAGGTCCGGGCCTTGGAATGGTTGGCCCTGTCGGCAACTATTCGGAATTCAGTATTTTGTCAAAAATTATTTTGATTTTTGATATGTTAGCAGGCAGACTCGAATTGTTCCCGTTGATGTTGCTGTTCGCCCCGTCAGCGTGGAAAAAGTCGTAAGTAAATTGAAAAGATTATAATAAAGATCGGGAAGACAGTTTGCAAAATGCAAAACAATGTCTTCCCGACTGTTTTTATATGTGGAATTGGGTGCAGCGACACGCTGCCGGCGGTTTGCCGTCAATTTAAAAGCACATCGGCAATTGCGTTGCCCAACAGACTGCCTGAGTAGGTTGCCTCGTCAATGGAATTTGATTCTGTGCCGACTTCTATTAACAGCGAACCGTTGCAGACATATTCATTGTATGCAAAGTAGTCAAAATTCAGCGGTCTGGTCATATCGGGATAGAGGGTTTCGGCTTTGTCCTGAATTTTCAGGGCAAAGTTTAAATTTTCCTCCCAGCAGTCAAAACCCCGTTCACCGTCCGTGTCGCACCCTGCAAGAATCATAATCTGCGCACCCTTTTTGCCGTTGTATGTAAACACGGGCTTAACCTTGTTTTCGTCCGTTCCGATTGCATCACGGTGCAGGTCGATAACAACCTTGATATCGGGATATTTTTCAAGATTTTTATACACTGTGTCAACACTACGGTCATACGAACCGTTGTAGGATTCATCGTGAATTGTAGTATCATGAACCGTTTTTATTCCACGCTTGTTGAGCTGTTCGGTGAGTGCATCTCCGACTGCCACAACATTGAAATCGTTGTTGTTTGTGCGTGAATAAAAGCTGTCATAGAAAAAGTCAACATCTTCGTCAAGATATGCCTCGCTTGTGTGGGTGTGGTAGATTAGAACCTGCGGTGAGTTTATGCCCTTGTCAATTGAAAACGGCAGTTTTGCCGAAAGAAGTCCGTCAAAGTCAAGCGACAGTCCCGTTTTGTTTTTGACAAAGCAGTTGTCAACCTGAGTTCCCGTGTCGCCTATGGTGCGTTCCTCAACCGTGTATTTGTTCTCGCCGTCATGGTTGCCGTAGGAATCGTAATAGGTGCTTTTGTCACGCTTGTGATTTTTTTCGGCTACGGGTTCTGTGTCGGCTGATTCTGTGGGCTTTTGGTCGGAAACTGTAGGCTTTTCCGTCTTTGAATTTTCAAGCTTGTATTCTCCGTTTGTGAGAGTAAAAGCGGCAGCGGCAAGTGCCGCAGGATTCTGTGATTCAAAGCAGAGAGGCAGTCTGTATATAACGCTTAAAACAGCCGTTGTCAACAGTACAACGGCTGTGCTTGTTTTTAAGGCTTTTTTCAGTTTCTTTTTTGATGTTCCTTCACTTTTCACAAAATCACCTGCAATCCGTACATATGTTGGCTATCGGTTTCTGCAATAAATATATGCCGTGCCGTAGGTGAATATGTGTAAATATGCGTGGATTTACATTAACGAGATGAGGTCGGGCAAATCAAATTCATTTTGCAGTGCTCCGTTGAGTGCAAAGGCTATGAGCCTTGAGGCTCTTTCCGTGAGCAGGTCAATTTCTCTTGGAATGACTACAAGCTGTCTGCCCTGCGGCATAAGCATTTTCTGCGTTTTTCGGTTGCAGTCATTGCCGAGAATGTCAACCGCAAGCGTTTGTGCGTCAACTACGGTCGGCACTCCGATTGCAATAACAGGAACTCCGATTGTTTCCTTTGTGATTTTGGTTCGGTGATTGCCCACCCCCGCACCGGGTGAGATTCCCGTGTCGCTTATCTGAAGTGTACAGCCGAGCCTTTCGGTTCTGCGTGAGGCGAGTGCGTCAATTGCAACAACGGCTGTCGGTCTTATCCGCCGTACAATGCTGAGAATGTATTCGCCTGTTTCAATGCCCGTCTGTCCCGTGACTCCCGTCTGCATTACGGCAACGGGGCGAAGTCGGTCAAGTCCCGTTGAACGGGCAATTTCTCCGCCTATGTGACGGGTGGCAAGCACTCGTCGGCTTGTTTTCGGTCCGAGTGAGTCGGGAGTGATTTCCATGTTGCCGAGTCCTGCAACAAGCACAAGTCCGTTTACGGGCAACAGCCGTTTGATTTCATTGCCGACGGTTTCAAGCCGTTTGTCGGTTTCAGTAAAATTGTCGGTCAGTGACGGCAACTCAATTGTAATGTATGTGCCGATTTCCTTGCCGAGTGCCTGTCTTGCCTTTTGGTTCTTTACAATCAGCCGTGAAATTTCAAGACCGTTTTCACTGTATTTTTTGAATTCAATACCGCCTGTGTTTTCTCCTGCAATTTCTCTTGCCTCAATTGCAAGGTCGGTTCTGAACTGCAAAATAATCCCCCGTTTCGCAAATTTGTTTGTATATTGTTATTATTGTGCAATTTTATATTATGTATTCTATTTACAAGACTATTTTGTTTTGTTATAATCTTAACGCAGGTATCTACTGCCTAAAAGGCAGTAGATACTCCCGAAATTCAGTTGACACTGAATTTCTAAGGAGCTGACGCTCCTCTGCGTAGATTGCAATCTATCACAAATTCTTTATTATGAAGAAAAAAAGACAGATTATAATTCTAAAACAAACACACAACTTTACATTATATACAGGTGATTTTATGAACAAAAAATTTGTTGAAAAATTTACCGCAGTGGTTTCTGCGGTGTGTATGATTTCGGTCGGCATTGCAAGCGTAAATGCGGCTGAAATTGATGACGGTTTTGAGTCGGTCACAAAGAATGCACAATCTTCGGATTCGTCTTTTCCGTCTGCATATTCCGCAATCGGCTATTCGCTTGTTGACGAAAACGGACTTCCGAGTAATTTCAGCTCAAAAAATCTCGGCTTTGTAACACCTATCAAGGCTCAGCAGTATAACGATTGCTGGGCGGTTGCAGGCACAGAAGGCTTTGAAACAAAGCTCTTGAAGCTTGGCTATCCCGTTACCGAGATGTCACATGACCACGCAAACGCAAGTTCCACAACACAGACAAACGGCAAGGGCTGGCAGAGAAAATACCGTGACGGCGGATTTACAAATATTTATCCCGGCTATTCTCACCTCATGGCAGGGCGGTGCAGAGATTGCCGATGTCGGTAAGATTGATTTTTCAAAAAATATTCACGGCGATGATATGACAGCCGACAAGACTAAATACGGCACAACAAAACTGCGTTATCTTGACGGTGCTGATTCAAACGAAATCAAGCAGGCAATTATCGACAACGGCTCGGTGACAGCGTCATATGCCACATCAAACAAGTGCTTTAACAATGCAGGCACAACCTACTTTATGCCGCAGTCATATGACGGTGACTATGTCGGCCACACAATCAGCATTGTGGGTTGGAACGATAATCTCAGCAGGTACAGATTCTCTAACGGAACAGGTGTGTTGCCGCAGAACAACGGAGCATGGCTTGTGCGCAACAGCTGGGGCGACAACAACACAATGGGCGGTTATTTCTGGCTTTCATATGAGGATAAGTACATTTTCGGCGAAAAGTATTCCCCGAATTTCACAATTGACGAGGTGACGGAGATTACCGACGATATGACATTGTTGCAGGATGAACGCTACGGTGCTACATACAGCTTTAATTATGTTGACAGCAACGACATTACATTCATCAATTGTTTTGATTTTGGCGAAAACAGCCGTACACTTGATAAGGTGCTTTTTGAAACAAAGAGCAACGGTGCGGATTATGAGATTTACTACATTCCCGTAAGAGACGGTGCTCCCTCAAATGATGAGAGTGAATGGAAGTCTGTTGCATCGGGCAAGGTTGCATACAGCGGTTATCAGTCTGTTGATGCAAACGGATTTGTTGCACCGCTCGGAAGAGGTGCAGTCGGTGTGAGAATCAAAACAAATTCAGAGGAATCAAGTCAGCTTGGTGTAGGCGAATGGCTTACAAGTGCAACAAAAATGACATTCCTCAATGATTCATCTTTCGGTAACAGCTACATTAAATATGACGGCACAACATGTGAACTGCTCGACTGGTATAAAACCGAGAGAGATGATGCGCTCGGCGGTACATTTGTTATCAAAGCTGTGGCGCTCAAAAATGATAAGATTTTGAACGGCGATGTTGACCTTGACGGAGATATTACCGTTAAGGACGCAACTATTGTTCAGAAGTATATAGTAAAGCTTGAACAGCTTGACAACACACAGCTTTGCAATGCCGATTGTGACGGTGACGGAGATATCACGGTTGCCGATGCCACGAAAATTCAGAAAATAGTTGTGGGAATTAATTAAAATTGAAAATGGACGGCGAGCCACCGTTCTCGGTTCGTGAATACAGTCGTTTCAAGGCGAGAGCGTAGATGCCCGAGCGGAAGTTTTTTTAATTGAAAGTTGAAAATTGAAAATTGAAAATTGCGGTCGGGCAGACAGTTTGCAAAATGCAAATCATCGTCACCCGACTGTTTTTGTATATATAGAAGTTGCGTTTAAATGTATGGGCGAACCGTGTATGCCTGCAAGTAATGGTACAAATTATATGTTAAAACAAATTTTATAAATGTCACAAAGCCGTAGGGGCGTTCATTGGACGCCCGCAAGTAAAGACACAAACATTGTGATAGAAATAAACTGTATAAATATCACAAAGTTACCGCTATTTTGTAGGAGCTAACCATGTTCGCCCGTTCGTGTCCAACGCACACGATTGCACGCATTGCGTGCAAAATTGAATACACAATTTTCATCACATCAAAAATATATGTATAAACATAAACATTCATCAAGGCGGGCGTCCAATGAACGCCCCTACTGGATTGTGGGAACAATTACAATACTACGCTCGGGCATAATATGTTTTTTTGACATTACAAACTATCTGCACGAACATAAAAAGTCGGCTCGCCGTGCGGACTGTAACTTTTGCTTGACAAATCACCCGAACAAATGTACTATATTAGAAGAGCCGAGAACAACGAGGCTTGACATAAAATACGCAACTTGAAGTCATGGGAGAAAAATTATGAACAAACCGCTTGCGGACAGGATTCGTCCAAAGACAATTGATGACATTGTGGGACAAAAGCATCTTATTGCACCCGACAGACCTTTGCGTAAAATTATTGAAAGCGGAGATATTCCGAATCTTATTTTCTACGGTCCTTCGGGGGTTGGAAAAACTACGCTTGCCACATATATTGCCAAAAAGACAAACCGTACCCTCAAAAAGCTTAACGGCACAACGGCTTCAACTGCCGACATAAAGGAGATTGTTGCACAGCTTAACACTTTTTCGGGGCTTAACGGAATTCTGCTCTATCTTGACGAAATTCAGTATTTTAATAAAAAGCAACAGCAGACTTTGCTCGAATACATTGAAAACGGCAGTATCACGCTGATTGCGTCAACAACCGAAAATCCGTATTTTTATGTATATAACGCAATTCTGAGCCGTTCGACTGTTTTTGAATTTAAGCCGGTTGATCCGGATGAGGTTGAAAAGGCGGTTTACCGTGCAAGTGATTTTCTTGCCGAGGAGAGCGGTACGGATATTGAAATGCCGGAAGAATGTGCAAAGAAAATAGCATCGGGTTGCGGAGGAGATGTTCGCAAGGCTATGAATGCCGTTGAGCTTTCCGTGATTGCAACAGATGAAATTGACGGAAAAAAGGTTGTAAGACTTGAAACCGTTGAACAGCTTGTGCAGAAAAGTGCGGTCAGATATGACCGTGAGGGCGATGAGCATTACGATATTATTTCGGCTTATCAGAAAAGTATGCGTGGAAGCGATCCCGATGCCGCACTTCACTATCTTGCAAGACTGCTTGAGGCAGGCGATCTGCCGAGTGCGTGTCGCAGACTTATGGTGTGTGCGAGTGAGGATGTGGGACTTGCGTATCCACAGCTTTTGCCGATTGTAAAGTCATGCGTTGATATGGCGCAGGCTGTCGGACTTCCCGAGGCGAGAATTCCGCTTGCCGATGCCGTGGTTATGGTGTGCAATGCCCCAAAATCCAACTCGGCATATATGGGTATAAACAGAGCTTTGGCTGACATAAGAACAGGTAACTCAGGTCCTGTACCCAGACAATTGCAGAACAGGCACTGTGACGGAGATGACAATCCAAACAAGGGACAGTTCTATCTTTATCCCCACGATTTTCCGAACCATTATGTTGAGCAACAATATCTGCCCGATGCCCTAAAGGACAAGAAGTATTACGAATACGGCAGGAATAAAAACGAGCAGGCGTTCAAAGCCTATTGGGACAAAATCAAAAAGAAGTAATCAAATAAAAATTTTTTGACATGAAACTGCAAATAAAGTCAGATGTTGCTAACCGAACATCTGACTATTTGCTTTTATTATCCTGTTTTTTTGCTAATTATTGTTTCATTGTCTATTATGCACAATTTGAATGTGAATAATTTGTGACGCAAGAAATTTTATTATTCTTTAAAGGAAAATTATTAGCGGTTCAATATTGTAGAATTAAAGAGTAATTGTGGAGTAGTGTTGAGTAGCTTCACACGTGCAACAAAAAAATAATTCTGGAGGAAATCAAAATGGTAAAAAGACAACACAAAATCATGTGCCTTGTGCTTTGCCTTATGCTGGCGGTTTCAACCGTATTCGTCGGTGTAGTCAGTGCTTCTGCTGCAACAGGCGATACTGTTTACGTTAGAGTAAACAACGGCTGGTCAAAAGTTAACTGCTATATGTGGACTGACGGCCTCGGCAACAACGCATCTTGGCCGGGCAAGGCAATGACAAAGGTTGAAGACGGCGTATATTCCTACACTCTTGACAAGGATTATACAAAGGTAATCTTCAACGACGGCTCAAATCAGACAAAAGACCTTACATACCCGGGTCACGGCAAAATCTATGACCTTTCAAAGGGTACATGGTCGGATTATGCAGGTGCTCCTTCACAGGGTCCAACTGTTCAGACACCTACAAGCGCAACAACAGCAACAACTGCTACAACAGCAACAACTCCCAGCGGTGAAGGCACAACTGTTTACCTCAACAACGAGGCAGGTTGGGCAACACCGGTAGTTTATATGTGGAACGGCAGTACTGACAGCAACGGCTCATGGCCGGGCGTAAAGATGACAAGCATCGGCGGCAACATCTATCAGTACACCGCATCAAAGTCATATGCAAAATGCATCTTCAGCAACAGCGGTCAGTCACAGACATCAGACCTTACTGCAAAGGACGGCTATATATACAACAACAAGACTAATCAATGGTCTGTTTACGATACAAGCCCTCTCCAGGTTAAGGAATTCACTGCTGATCCTGCATCAAACATCTACACAGGTACAGATGTACAGCTTTCTGCAACTGCTGCCAATAAGAGCGGCGCAGCAGTAAGCTACAAGTTCTCTGTTACTAACGCACAGGGCGGAACATCAACACTTTCCGACTTCTCTTCTGCTAAGTCAGTAACATGGACTCCTACAGTTGCAGGTGAATACACAATTACATTTGACTTTAAGGACACAGACGGCAACACAAACAACCGTACAATGACTCTTGAAGTTAAGGACGACTCAGCACTTGTTAAGCCAATCATCAAGAGCGTTACTCCTGCAAACCTTAACCTTATCAAGGTTAACTCAACTGCTACTGTAACAGTTAAGGCAGGCGGCGGTAAGACAGGTACTAACCTTCTTTTCTACAAGTATGTTGTAACTGATCCTAACGGCGCTCAGAACACACCTTACTACACACTCAACAACATTTACACATTCGTTCCTAAAATGAAGGGTGAATACAAGGTTAATGTTTATGTACAGAGTTCTGACAACAGCACAATAAACAAGACTTATGCTTACACAGCTGCAGACGATGTTACTGAGCCTACAACAGTTGTTGTTCCTACAACTGCTCCTCAGCCAACAACAGTTCAGCCTACAACTGTTAAGCCTACAACTCCACAGCCAACAACTGTTAAACCTACAACTCCTCAGCCAACAACAGTTCAGCCTACAACAGCTCCCGAAAGACTCCGTGGCGATGTTGACGGTGACGGAGATGTAACTGTTATTGACGCAACATATCTTCAGAAGTCAATTGTAGGACTTTCGGATGTTCCGGCTCTCGAAACACTTGACCTCAAAATTTGCGACCTTGACGGTGACGGTGCAATCAGTGTTAAGGATGCAACAATCATTCTGAAAATCGTTGTAAACCTTGATTAATCCAAACATTAAGTAAAAGAAAGATTGGAGATATACCTATGACAAGAATAAAGAAGCTGTGCGCACTTGTTCTTGCTGTGATGATGGTTGTAACCGCAGGAGTAATTTCTGTAAATGCAGCTCAGAGTTCCGACTCTGACGCTGTATCTGCGGATACAACAGAAACAGGCATCACAATTCATGTAAGAATGAGTGACGGTACACAGCCATATGTATATTTGTGGAACTCGCTCCCCACAAACAGCGCCATGTCAAAGTCTTACCCCGGTGAGAAAATGACAAAGGGTGACAAGTGGTATAACTACCATGTAGCAGATGTTACAAAGGTAAATGCCATTGTTACAGACGCTGACGGCAAGCAGTATTCTTCGGAGAAAAAACTTGAATCTGCTGCAAGCGCAGACTGGTACTGTGAAAACGGTAAATGGTCAAAATACAACCCTGACGAGCCGGATCCGGTTGGCAGCGTTGATATGCGTGAAGAAACAATTTACTTCGTTATGACAACCCGTTTCTATGACGGAGATACAGGCAACGATGTTCATTGCTGGGATGACGGCACAGCCGGCAACGGTGATGACGACCCTGCATGGCGTGGTGACTTCAAGGGTCTCGGTGAAAAGCTCGACTACATCAAGGCTCTCGGTTTCAGCGCAATCTGGGTAACACCTGTTGTTACAAACGGATCAGGCTATGACTACCACGGCTATCATGCTATGGATTTGTCAACTGTTGATGCTCGTTATGAAAGCTCAGACTACACATACGAAGATCTTATTCATGATGCTCACCAGAAGGGCATGAAGATTATTCAGGACGTAGTTCTTCAGCACACAGGTAACTTTGGTGAAGCACACTTCTGTGATCTTTTCACAAAGGATACAACTAAAGACCTTGGCAACCTTCAGGAGTCATTGATTCCTACACAGTATCTTCTTGATACATACGGCCTTAAGTCACCTGAGGAATACTGGGCTCAGAAGCCGGGTGTTCAGTATCAGCAGAGACTTAATCTTATGAAGAATGTTACTTACTCAGGCGACAACGGTAACTCAACCGGTCCTCAGCCTGCAGCTCAGGACTTCTCTATGAATAAGATTTCACAGAGTGATACTTACAACCCGAACAACTACTATCATACAGGCTATTTCCAGAGTCCTAACTATGATGACTGGACAACAAAGTTCAGCCAGATTGCAGGCGACTGCGTTGACCTTAACACAGAGAACCCTGCAGTTGCAGAATATGTTGTAGATTCATATTCAAAGTATATGGATATGGGCGTTGACGGCTTCCGTGTTGATACTGTTCGTCACATTCCGAGAGTATCTCTCAACATTATGTTCAATGATCAGCTTATGGACGCTGCTAAGGCAGCAGGCAAGCCTAACTTCTATATGTTCGGCGAAATCTGCACAAGATACACATCAGTTTGGTATCGTGGCCATGCCGAGGAGTCAACTCCTTACTACACATGGAAAGAGTCTAACTCTAAGTGGGCAGACAGCTGGAACTGGGGCACATCAGCTTCAGACATCAACGACAACATGAACCTCGTTCTTCAGCATTATCTTGAAGAAGATAATTACAACGGTGATATGGATTCTACACAGCCAAAGAGCGACAACGCTTTCCTTGACGGTATTACATATCACGGTTCCGACCGTTCTATGGCATCAGGCATGGATGCAATTGACTTCCAGATGCACAGAATGTTCGGTAGCGCTAAGAACGCTTATAACTTCGCTGTTAACAACGACCAGTATTACAATGATGCAACATACAGCGTAATGTATGTTGATTCACACGACTATGCTCCTGAACAGCCGGATGAAACAACCTCTCGTTTCACAGGCGGTACACAGACATGGGCAGAGAATATGGATCTTATGTTCACATTCCGTGGTATTCCTTGCGTATACTATGGTTCAGAAGTTGAGTTCAAGAAGGGTGAGCTTATTGATAAGGGTACACTTATTTCTCTTGAAAACTCAGGTCGTGCATACTTCGGTGATTATCTTGAGGGTACTGTAAACGCTACTGACTTCAGTGAGTACACAGCATCAGGCACTGTTGCTGACACTCTTGCAAGCCCGCTCAGTAAGCACCTTTCAAAGGTTAATGCTATTCGTCGTGCTATCCCCGCTCTCCAGAAGGGACAGTACACAGCATCAAGCACATATGTAACAGGTGGCGATATGTCTTATGTTCGCCGTTATACTGACGACAACACAGACAGCCTTGCACTCGTTTCAATTTCTTCAGGTGCAACATTCAAGAACATTCCTAACGGCAAGTATGTTGACGCTGTTACAGGTGATGTTAAGTATGTTACTGACGGTACACTTACAGTTCCGGAACTTGCTAAGGCTAACATGAGAGTTTATGTATGCTGCGCAAGCGGATTTACAGGTATCGACGGTCAGATCGGCGGAGATTCTGCTTACGCTAAATAATGCGGAATATTCCACACTCAACACGATTCTGATTCTGTAATCAAAATTAATTACGGCACTCCGAGTAAAATCGGGGTGCCGTTTTTTTGTTATTTTATTTGTTCGTAATATTTTAAAAAATGTGCTTATAATAAAAGTGTATCCGAAGTGTTATGTCAGCATAAAAATGCTTGACAAAAAACCTTTTGAACGAAAATACAAATATTCCACGCTTAAATATTTCCATAATATTCTCGGTATAGAATAACAATCGGGTAGCAGAAGTTTACATTCAGTAAATCTGTTACCCGATTGTTCTCTTATGTTTTTTATTGTTATAATCTGCACTCAAAAATTTCGTTGGTGTCGGAAAAACCATGAGATTTATACCATTCTGCTGAATTTTCGCTTGGCCATGCAAAGACAAGTTCGCAGTTGATTGACGAAAGGTAGTTCTTTACATAATCGAGCAGTCGAGTGCCGATACCCTTGCCACGATATTCTTCAAGCGTGAACACCTTTGTGAGATACGCAATAAATTCACGCTTTGCATTCGGGGTGGGAATTGTCGGAATAAGATATACAAACATTGCCGAAAGAATTTTCGCATTCTCATCTTCCGCAACGAAGATTTTATATTCCTTGTTTGTGTATAAAAAGGCAACGAACTCCTCGATAAATACCGATTTTGTTACACCGTCGGTGTTGTGTTCACCGTAAGTTTCGTCGTCCTCAACAGCATGGGTCCATCTCATTTCCGCAAGCTGAACGAAATCTCTGTCCTGAACCTCTCTTATTACCATGCTATCACCTCATCAAATTATTTTCAACTTAAGTATAACACAGATTTCTGCGATTACAAGTATGCAATTCGTCAGTATTCGCTCTCGATTCCACTCATCGCAGTTATTCATTTGGTATTGTTCCTTGGGTATTTTTCTCTTAGTCTTTTTCTATGGGTATTATTAGGCTTCAAATTCTGAAGGGGACGGGTTCAAATTCTGAAGGGGGGAGGTGTAAATTCTGACCCCCATGGGTGTAATATTTGAAGTAGGGGGGTTCAGTATTTTACATGGGGTATGAAGTGATATTCGCAGAGTGTGTCGTTGCAGATTATGAGGTGGCAGAGTTTTCGTTTTTGTAATATTCGACGAGGTTGTCCCTGCCGAAACCTTCGTCATAAAAATTCGGGTTGATCGAGAACAGATAGGACGATGACTGAATCTTGCCGTATTTGCCGACCGTGAAACCGCCCGATTTGGTAATGATTTTTCTTTTGCAAAGGAATTTTATGCTTTCCCTAACGGTGTTGTCGGAGATTGCACAGGCCTCTGCAATGGTGTGTATGGACGGATAACAGGTGTTCGATTCGTCACAGCATTTGAGTATGTAGCATAAAACAGCGAACTGTTGCGGTTTTAGATTGAGGTCAAACACCTCGTTTGGTACCATAAAAAAGTTAGTCATAAAATCGCCTCCGCTTATAAGCACAAAAGGCGAAAAAATGTATATTTTAATGCATTTTTTGAAAAATTTAACAGAGTTATTTTATACGGCAAATAATAAAGATAATTTTAGTTACTGTTTTCACAATTCAGTAGGTGCTCCGATGAACACTTGCAAGTAACGGTACAAATTTTATGGTAAATTAAATTATATAAATGTCGGAAATTTACCGTTATACCGTAGTGGCGAACATCGTTCGCCAATCAATTCGTGTGCAAGCACGAATTGAATAAAAGCTAATTTCAATTTGATATTATAATTTTTTGAAAAAAATAGATTGTGTGTTTGTTCGTTTTGGTTTTGCAACCAAAACGATTGGCGAACACTGTTCGCCGCTACATTGAATGGTGCAGAAGGTGGCAATGTTACGCTCGGGCATAATATGTTTTGCATTACAGAAACTATCTTCACGAACAGAGAGCGATTAGCACAAAGCAAATCTCGGGACTTATAGTTTTTACTATATCAGACTGTCTACACGAACAGGGTGCGAGGCACTCGTATGCATAGGGCAATATTAGCACAAAGCAAATCTCGGGAGTTATAGTTTTTTACTATATCAGACTGTCTACACGAACGGGGTGCGAGGCACTCGCATGCTTGACAATTTTAGGGTTGCGATATATAGTATAGTCAAGGGAAGAGATTAACGGCAAACGCCGTAAAAATTGTGGGGTGAGCAGATGAAAATAACACTTAATCCCGACAAAGAAACAGTAAAGACAGTTAAAGAGGGCTTGAAGAGGACAGGCGGTTACTGCCCGTGCAGAATTCAGCGTACAGAGGAATACAAGTGTATGTGCAAGGAATTCAAAGAGCAGATTGCCGATCCCGATTTTGAGGGCTTTTGTCATTGTATGCTTTACTACAAATCTAAAGATTAAAATAACCGAACAGGAGGATTGTTATGGAAATAGAGCTTTACAAAGAAACTTTTGAGCAGGAGGTTTTGCAGTCGGATATTCCCGTGCTTGTAGACTTTTGGGCAACATGGTGCGGTCCGTGCAAGATGATTGCCCCGATTGTGAAAGAAATCGCTGATGAATATGACGGCAAAATTCTTGTCGGCAAGGTTAATGTTGACGAAGAACCCGACCTTACAATGCAGTATAATGTGTCGAGTATCCCGACTCTTATGGTGTTCAAAAACGGTCAGCTTGTCAACAAGGCAGTAGGCTATCGTGAAAAGGACGAAATTCTTAAAATGCTCAAGTAAATATACCGACTATAACACAAAACCGTGTGTACAGAAAAAGTACACACGGTTTTTTTATTTGTCAGATTAAAGCGATTGTGAAAATTCTGAAATCTTATTCTGTATTATCTTTATTGTTTCTTCGTTTGAATAAACAATTTCGGAATCAACAAGGCTCGTTGCAAAATCATAAAAGGGTTTTGCAAATCCACATTCATTAAGTTTAAAAACAGAGTGGCTGTTTTTTTCATCGGACAGAAGAAGGAAAAAGTCGTTAATCTGACCGGTTCCGCAATAACGAAGATTCTTCGGTAAATGGAGTTTGTCTTCACGAATAAGATGCAGACTGCTTTGCTTTAAATTTATTGCGGATTTGCAAAGTTCATTCAAGATTTTTATTCGATATTTGGGCGGAATAGGATTGTAGGCAATTTCGGGTATCTCGGTTATTCTGCCCGTCATAAGAAAATTGTCAAGCCCTCGTTCGGTAAAAATTGAAGTTTTTAACATAAAGTTGCGGTATTGCGAAAGACAGCTTTTTGCACGGTCAAATATGACGGGAAAGTTTGGAATGTCCTTTCTCATGCACATTTCAATTAATTCATCACCTATATATGGCGTTACGCATGGTTCGTATTCAATGGTAATCAAATTTGTGTTTGCAATGTCGTAGTGCCGCAAATGCTCAACATAAATACTGCTGTATCCCATAAGCGTGTTGATATCGGCAATCAGAGCATAGGAGTTATTTATTTTTTGTTCAAAGAGTTCTTTGTGAAGTTTGATTATGTTTTTATCCTGAGTTATTACAGCACTTCTTTTGTCATATGAAATCGTAACAAGGCAGTTGTCGGTAACAATAAAATATGGCAGAATGGAGCTGTTTGTTGTTTTATCGTAGTAGTAATAAGCATGGTAATCTGTTTTGCTGAGAAAAATCGGATAAATTTTGTTTATCATGTTTATGTTTGAATAGTATTTATCATAGGAGTCGTCATAAGGTTTAAGACCGAAAATATGACATACCGACAAACCTGCTATGTCGGTTATACTTTTTAATAAATTGTTAATGGGTGACTTGTCTTCGAAAATATCGCCGTACATATATATGGTGTTATTTTCAACAGCTTCCTGTCGCATTATGGTTTCAATTGCGTTATAGGTGTCGGATTCGCCTTTGATCACAGCAGGATATTCCATATTAAGCGATATTTTAAAACTCCGTTCGATAGGGCAATGCTTAACCTCGAAAATGTTATACAGATTTTCGATAAAATTTGCCGTGCAGATTCTGCTTTTGTACCTGTCTTCGCCTATAATTGCTATCTCATATTCTTTTGTTAAATTAAATTTTTCTTCGGGAGAAAGACAGAGCGAAGCACAGATAAGTTCAAGTTCCTCCATGGTGGGCAGTTTTTGACCGCTCTTAATACGCTGGAGTTTTGTCCGTTCAATACCCGTGATTTTGCTCAATCTGTATATAGTTGTATCCCCGACAGCTCTTTGAAATTTTTCACAAAACGACATAATCATCACCACAATCAGCTATAGTACCTATAATAATAATAGTAATAATAAGGTGTGTTTATTATTACATAAAATATAATTACTGTCTGTACTTTTGATATAACTATTATACTACAAACAAAATAGCAGGTCAATGTAACTTGCGGTAAAAAATATGTCAAAAAAACACGAAAAATATGTTCTTATTTACTGCACACAAAATTGCACATATTGAGATAGTGAATTTTTATATGTAAAATATTTGATAAAGGAATTAATGAGAGGGGGAATATTTTTGGGTACGATAAAAGGGCAGAAAAAAAGCAACCGAACCGTCATAATAAAAAAACGGCTCGGTTAATCGTCGTCAAAGATATTTTAGTGCTTCCGAAGTCTTTCAAGCTCTTTGTCAATTATCATTGCAACAAGTTCTTTTCCATGAGAATCAAGCTTTTTGAATTTGTTGTAAATTATATCATACTCCTCTTCATCCTGTGCTGATTTTCGGTCAAGTGAAACATTGCAAAGGTCGTTAACGGTAAGATTAAAATAATCGGCTATTTTAATAAGTGAATCAACGGATACTCCTTTTTTACTTTTTAATGAATCATTTAATGTGGTGGCCGCAATTCCGATTTTTTCTGCAAGCTGGCGAATTGACATATTATTTTTTGTCAAAAGGAACCTGATATTTGAAGAAGAAATTTGTGCATAATCAGTTGTGTTCATGGCATAACCTCCTTTTCTCATAATTATAGCCGTTTATCTGTCTATAATCAATTACAAAATAGAAATTGTATGGCAAGTTTTTTGTTTGATATTGACAATAAACACGAAATCGTATAAAATTAAGTAGTAAATAAACGAAAATTCGGGTGGTGATATAATGAATTGCGTTTTTCCATTAATAAAAAAGGCTATTGAAGAAGGAAATATCACTGTTGATGACATTGCAAAAAGTGTTGGCGAAGATGTTGTGATTATAAAGGAAAAGCTATGCGGTAAAGAGGATTTTATTATCAATGAAGCAATGACCATAAATGTGGAGCTGTTTCCGGATATTCCTTTTAAAACTTTATTTTCACATTATAAAAACGATTAGTTATCAGGTATTTTTGCAGAATCGTGCTGTTTGTCCGAAAAAATAGGTCGTCTGTCGGTTTTTGGGGAAGCTTGCTGAAATTCTGCTAATATATAATCAAACCAGCGGAAATAACCGCACAAACAGGAGGAGTAAAAAATGATCTCAAAAACAAAAAGCAAAAAAAGCTTTGCAAAACTCTTGCTTTCATTAGCGTGCGTTCTGTGTATGGCATTTTCGGTTGTTATTCCGGTTAATGCCGAAGCAGCCAACGCAAGTGTAACAAAAGTAAGCGAAAGTCTTGTTCAGGTAAGAATGATTTACAAGAAAGACAGTCGTGATAAGGGTACACCTATTCAGGGCGGTACAGGTTTTCTTATCAACGGCAACACAGTTCTCACATGCGCTCATGTTGTTGATGTAAATGACGATGTTAAGGCAATTTGTAAAGATATTTTCGGTTCAAATTACAGCATTGACAACCTGAGCCTTGAAGTTGTTGTTTCAGGTGATGTAACAATCCCTGTTAAGGTTAAGAAGGAAAGTCAGGAAATGGACTTTGCAATTGTAAACCTTACCGAGATGATGAACAGAAGAACACCCGCTGTTCTCGGCGACAGCGACAGTGTTGACAAAACACAGGTTGTTTATGCTCTCGGTTTCCCTGCAGCAGTTGCAGAGCTTCAGAACAAAAATACATACACAAGCGATGATGTAACAATCACAAGCGGTGAGGTTTCAAAGATTACTTCATCTGACGGTATTGATTATATTCAGCACGGTGCAATTCTTAATAACGGTAACTCGGGCGGTCCTCTTGTAAATGAGAACGGCGAGGTAGTTGGTATCAACAAGGGTACAAAGAGCAACTACTACTATTCCGTAAGCATGAATCAGGTTAAGAATATCCTTGACGAACTCGGCGTTGAGTATCAGAGCGGTACGGGTGCATCTGTAAGCAAAGGTGAAACAGTCGCACCGGAAACAGAGGAACAGCCGGCAACAGAGGCAGTTGCTCCCGCAACAGAGAAACAGGAAGCTACAACAACTGCAGTTGCTTCAACAGATAAGAACGACGACAACGGCGACTCTTCAAAGATGATTATTATTATTGCAATTGCCGCAGTAGCTGTAATTATTATTATCGTAGTAATTATTATTATTGTTTCAGGCAGCAAGAAGAAGTCTAAACCCGTAAGAAATGTTCCGAACGGTCCGACAGGTATGAACAGAGGTCCTTCAGCTTATGGCAACCAGCCTCAGCCAAACAGAGGATCATCACCTTACGGCAATCAGCCGCAGCAGAGCGGTGCTTACAGACCTAATGTACCGAGTCAGGGTGCTGCTCCGACAGTTCCGAACAATGAGGGTGCAGGTCAGACAACCGTTCTCAACGAAGGTGCAGGCGAAACAACAGTTCTCGGTTATCAGCCGACAGGCGCTGTTCTCGTGAGAACTTCAACAAACGAGAGAATCAGCATCAACAAGCCCGAATTTGTAATCGGTAAGGAAAGAAGAAGAGTTGACTATTGCATCAGCAATAACAATTCTGTCAGCAGAGCACATGCAAAGATTAAGGCTCGTGCAGGCAAGTTCTTTATTTCAGACCTTGGTTCAACTAACTGCACTTATGTAAACGGAAACAAGCTTACTCCGAATCAGGAAGTTGCTCTTAGCAACGGTGACAAGATTAAGATTTCTGATGAAGAGTTCCAGTTTATGGGCTGATTAAGCAGGTATTAATATGAATTATTTAACAGCAGTACATACAGATGTAGGAATCAGGAAGAAAACAAATCAGGATTCGGCTCTTGTTATGGAGGCAACAACCGACAAGGGAAATGTATTATTGACTGTTGTTTGTGACGGTATGGGCGGCCTTGCTAAAGGTGAGGTCGCCAGTGCTGCCGTTATAGATGCGTTCAGTAAATGGTTTGAAAATGATCTTCCGAAAATTGTAGGTTCACCCGATATGAAAGATATGATTTTCCGTTCATGGGAAAAGATTGTTTTTGATATGAACAGAAATATTTCTTCTTTTGGAAAAAGAACGGGAATAAGTCTTGGTACTACCGTTGTTGCCTGTCTGTTTGCAGGCAATGAATATTATATCGTAAATATAGGTGATTCAAGAGCGTATTGTTTCAGCGACAGAACATATCAGCTGACCAAAGACCAGTCGTATGTTCAGCGGGAAATTGATATGGGCAGAATGACGCCCGAAGAGGCTGAAACCTGTCCGAAAAGAAATGTTCTTTTACAATGCATAGGTGCAAGCGAATACATTGAACCCGCATTCTATAACGGCAGTATGGTGTCGGGTCAGATATTTATGCTTTGCTCCGACGGATTCAGACATGTTATCACCGATGAAGAAATGTATGAAAGACTTAATCCGTTTGTGCTTAACAATGAACAGCAGATGAAAGATAATGCAGTTTATCTTACCGAGCTTGATAAATACAGAAGAGAACAGGACAACATTACGGTTGTTTTAGTAAGGGTAGAGTGAGAGTATGCTTGAGATTGGTTCCGTAATCGACGGAAAATATAAAATACTTAATGTAGTTGGCAAAGGCGGTATGAGCGTTGTTTACCTTGCCATGAATGAAAGGGCAAACAAACAATGGGCAATCAAAGAAGTTCGTAAAGACGGTATGCAGAGCTTTGAGGTTGTAAAGCAAAACCTCGTTGCTGAAACCGATTTGTTGAAAAAACTTAATCATCCGCATTTGCCAAGTATTATTGATGTTATCGACTGTGACGATACATTCCTTATCGTTATGGATTATATCGAGGGTAATCCGCTCAGCAAGGCTCTTGAAACGAGCGGCGCTCAAAATCAGGACGATGTTATTGAGTGGGCTAAACAGCTGTGCGATGTTCTTGGATATCTTCATTCAAGAAAACCCCCGATTATTTACCGTGATATGAAACCGTCAAATGTTATGCTCAAGCCGGACGGAAATGTAATGCTCATTGATTTTGGTACGGCACGAGAGTTTAAGTACTCAAGTGTTGCCGACACAACCTGTCTTGGTACACAGGGATATGCCGCACCCGAGCAGTTCGGCGGTCATGGACAAACCGATGCGAGAACGGATATCTATTGTCTCGGCGCTACTATGTATCACCTTGTAACAGGACATAATCCTGCAACACCTCCGTATGAGATGTACCCGATTCGCCAATGGAATCCGATGCTTTCGTCAGGTCTTGAAGAAATTATTCTCAAGTGTACGCAGAGAAATCCCGAGGACAGATATCAGTCCTGTGCAGAGCTTTTGTATGCTCTCGACCACTACAAGGATCTTGATATTGAAAATAAAAAGGTTCAGTCGTTTAAGTGGAAAACCTTCCTTGCCTCATTTATTATGACGATTGTTATGCTTGTCGGTACAATCGGATTCAGTGCCGGTCTTACGGTTCAGACTTCATCAACTTATGAGAGTTATATTGCAAACGGCGACAGTGCGGTAAGTCAGGATGCGGCTGAAAAATATTATTTGGATGCTATAAATGTTGATCCTGCAAATCCGTTGGCATATCAAAAACTTCTTGAAAGATGTACCTCTGACTCGAAACTTTCCGAAGATGAGTACAACACCATTAAAGATGCGATATATGAACACGAGGACGAACTCAAATCAAAGTATCCGTCGGAATATGCCGATAATGTTGCATATAAACTCGGTCAGGCATTGTACTTTTCATATGTGCCGTCATCACAGAAATCTGAAAGTGAGAACTTTAGTATGGCAGGCATAACGGTTTCTCAAAGATGGCTTGATATTGCACAGAAAATGGGTAGTACCGAACAGATAAAGCACAGGGCGGAACTTTTGAGTTCGATGTCAAAGGCATATCAGAATATGTCGGGCAAATCTCTTGAGGGCGATCCCGTTGAAGAAGTTAAGGAGTATTGGAACAATCTTGTTGAGATTGCGTCCCCAAATATTGCCAAAGACGAAAACAACCAGATTGCACTTTTGATTTACAGAAATGTTACTTCGCAAATATATACAAAGTATTATTGGTTTATAAAAAACAGTCTTGCAACTGCTAAGGATATAAGCAACGAACTTGATAATATTGAAAAGTATGTTAATGAAATCAAAGTAGCTGTTCCGGATGATGAGGAACTTCAAATTCTTGTTAATGAATGTCTTGATAACATTGAAAATACAAGAAGTTTGGATAATTCGGAGGTGAAATAATGGATTTAATTTCGATTTTTAGGATTTGTTTTTACGTATGCCTTGCGTTTACGATTTTGTTTTTCATTATTTCAGTCGTTCTGTTTTTCCTGTTTGATATCAAAACAATTTTTAATATCAGAACAGGTCGTGCAAAGCAGAAAACAATCAAAGAAATGCAGGCGGCAAATAATTCAACGGGCAGACTTCGTGTTGATGGAAAGACGCTTACTTCACAGCTTTCAAAAAATGACAAAAAGAATATCAAGAAGAAGAGGGAAAATATTATCGTTCCGCCACAGACGGAGCCTGTTAAAGAACAGTATGTAAATCAGAGCAAGACGCCTTACGGCGACGGTTCGGAAAATACAACGGTTCTGCAACCACAGGCTGAACCGACAGCCGTTCTTTCACAGCCTGATATTCAAAGCTATGATCCGGGTGCACAGACAACGCAACAGCTTTCCGAAAGCGATATGAATAATATAGGTTACGACAATTCTTTTGCATATGACAATGTGCAGAATGTGAATTTTCAGATTGTCAAAAAACTTGTGGTTATTCATACCGATGAAATTATTAACTGATAATAATTAGAAGCTCAACAGCAGTTTTCTGCTGTTGAGAATTCGCATATTTTGAGGTGAACTACTTGAAAAGTGATATAAACAAGTTTAAGGCGGTATTGGTTTTGCTTACTGTTTCACCGCTTTCGCTATTAATTCTTCTTTTCCTCAGTTTTGAGGGAGATTCGGTAAACATTCCCTTAATTTGCATTACAGAGGTTATTTTTTGGGGATGTATGGTTGCAGGCTATGCTTTGCTTGCAATGATTAATAAAAGTCGAAAGTCAAAAATAAAAGGCAAGCAGGCACTTAAAAAGACAAAACCGGGTGTTATCTGTTTTGTCTCAAACAGATTTGCCATTGTTTTTGATATGATTATGGGACTTTCGTTTGTGCTGACGATTATATTTTGGATATTTCCTGTTTTGAACTGTGCTGTGATAGAAACTTTCGCAGTATTTCTCTTTTCTCTGCATATGCACAGTATCTTTAACGGGGTGAATTATAAATATATAAAGAGTATATCTGACAAAAAAGAAGGAGAGTAAACAATGGAATTGAATTTTTCAAAAAAGACCAGAAAAATCGTTGCGTCATTGCTTGCTGTGGCAATCCTCCTCGGAGTTCTGCCCGTTAGCGGCTTGACAGGCAATTCTTCGGGTGCTGAGAGCAGCAGTTCAGAAAATTCAACAAAGACTATTTATGTCAATTCAACAAAACAGCCTATACTGTTTGATTCTGTCGGTAATTTTAAAGAAATTATACCGAAAGTTAAGAAAAACATTTACAGTACAGAAGCTGAAAATGGTGACAAGATTGCTTTATTTACCGATATAGGTAATGGCAACTCCGTAGTCTTTTATAAAACAACAGAATGGACTCCGTCTGCGTATATGTGGAAAGAAGACAGTTCGGAAAATCCTGATAAAAATGCCGCATGGCCCGGTGAGGCTATGAAAAAATACGGCGATTCTAACAGTAGCCTGTACTATTATGTTTATGGGTCAGCTAAAGGATTTGACAAAGTTATTTTTAATGACGGCAACGATCAAAATGGTGATCAGACCGATAATAAAGATTTAAAGGCTTGGAATGTATATACAAAGACAAGTGCTGGTAGGCCTATCTGCGATTCTTTAACCAAATGTGATGTCAGCGACAATTTTAATGTGTATGAATATGCAGATTCAAAATTAAGCGGTAAAAATATTTCAGCACCGCAGGGCATGGGTGCAACAATTGAAATTGCAGGTACAAAATATACTGTTTGCGGTGACGGCGCTAAAAGTGAAATTACTTGTTATGAGGATGATAAAATCACTTCACTTACTGCAAACACGGTTGATGGTTATACTGCCAAGGTAACTAATAGCGTTGTCGGTGACAATCAGATTACATATTCCGTCACTTACACAAATAAGACATACGGTATGCAGTTTTCCGTTGAAAACACAGTTACTTTCATTAAAAATCCAAGACTTGTTCTTGAGGGAAAGTGGACAGTAACCTTTAACGGTAAGAAATATGAAAACGGTGACACAATATGTAATCAGAAAGATTCAGTAAAAAACTTAGAAGCAGCTTTTAAGATTGATAGTGTCACTTTCAATGGTAAGGAAATAAGTGGTTACGATGCAAAAACAACTTTAAATGGTAATTCGTTTGATTCTTCCTGTGGATCAAATGAGTTGGAAAAAGAGAACAAACTTGTTGCAACTGTTTACTATGAAGCCGATAACGGTAAAAAATACAGTGCAAAATCTGAATTTTTTTTCATTCAAATATTCTGAGGGCGATGTTACACTGAGCGAAAAATGAAGATGGTGACACCGTATATTTTGACGGCAACAATATCTATACCAACAGCGACTCTGTAACTCTTACCTTAAATGACGAATCAAAAATTGAAGATTTGACATTGGAATTATATAAGGGTGATTCCACACCTTACAGCAAAAAAATAAGATTGAAAATGCTATTGAGTTTGACCATGAAAAAGGCACAATCACAATAGGTAATAAAGATGTAAAATTGTCAGAAATTAAAAGGGCAACTCTTACAATTACATCCTCAAAATATAATCTTTCCAAGACCTACACTATAAGTTACGATACTATTTCAAAAGACAATCTTAAATACAGCAATACTAACGAAAATAACGAAAGATATTATGTAAATGCTGAAAAAGGTGTTACAGTAACATTTAATCTTGTCGAAATAGATAAAAAACTTTTTAATGACGAAAATGCAGAAGTAACTTGTGATAAAGAAATGGCGTTAAGATTTCTTTCAATAAAGATAATAAAGAGTGGAAAGCAACAATCACTAAATCGGCTGATTATACATTTACATTTAGCAATAATGGTTTTGTTCAAACTGTAAAAATAACAAAGCAAGACCTTTATCTTGATGATAAAGCCCCCAAAATTAAATCGTTTAAAATTGAAAATGGTTCATCCGACAGTGATAAGTTACTTTCATTTCTTACTTTTGGTATTTATCATAATAACGTAATTAAGGTAACAGTCAATGCGGAGGATGAGGATATTTCATCGGGTATTAAAGATATTGTCCTTTATGACGGAAAAAATGCAATTGAGGGTGCCGCTTGTAAGGTCGAAGGAAATAAGGCAAGCCGAATTTTTACACTTGATTGCGGAGAAAATGAATTTAAACAGTATATGTTAACTGCAAAGGTTGTGGATAATGTTCTATACGAGTCAGAATCATATACTTTTGAAAAGCCTGAAAAAGCAGAGGATTTGTATTCAAAAGAACTTACTGCAAAAATTTCCGCTGCAGATATAGAAATTGTAACGAATACTATTAAACCTGATGTGACATCAATAACATCAAATGCATATGGCGATAACTCTGTAAAATATACTGATTCAGAGAATAGAGAATGGTATTCTAATAATATTCAGTTTAATATTTCAGCAGATGATAGTGAAGTTGCTAATCACCATACAGGTATCAAAAGTGTAACTGCTACATTTAATGGAACTGATGTTTCTAAAAAATTAAAAGGTCTTCCTGTTTTTACTGCTGAAAAGGTTGAAAGTGTTAATGACATAACCTTTAATACAGAGGGATTGAATTTAAACGAGGGTACAAATACTGTTGAAGTAACAGTTGTAAATAACAGCGGTATGTCTTCAACTAAGAAATATGAAGTTTATGTTGACACAATTAAGCCTGAAGTATCACAGTTTGAATTTAAAACAGTAAAAAGCGATGTTGACAAGATTCTTTCATTCCTGACTTTTGGTATCTATAACAATGAGAAAATTCAGGTAACAGTCAGTGCATATGATGTGAATAACGCTGAAAATGCTAAATCAGGAATTGATTACCTTGAAGAAAATCATGCAGAGATTCAGCTCTACAATGGTGGAGAAAAAATTGCCGCTGATGATAATAGCTATAGTTATGATGAAAATGGTGTACTGAGCCGAACATTTACACTTGCTTGCGGAGAAAATGAATTCAAGCAGTATATGTTAACTGCAAAGGCTTGGGATAATGTACATAACGAGTCAGTGTCCTACACTTTTTGAAAAGCCTGATAAGGCGGAAGACTTATATTCAAAAGGACTTAAAGCTAAGCAATCAGACAGCGCAGATACAGAAGTTGTAACAAATACAATTGCTCCGATTGTAACAGAAATTAAATCAAATGCATATGGTGAATCTTCTGTTAAATATACCGATGAGTACGGAAAAGAATGGTACTCAAATGGTGTAGAATTTCATATTTATGCAAAGGATAGCAGTGATAACAAACATCATACAGGTATCAAAAGTGTAACTGCAAAATTTAATGATGAAGAAGTAACACTAAGCGGTCTTCCAACCTTTACTGATAAAAAGTTTGAAAGCGTTAGCAATATAACCTTTAATACAAAAGTTAAATCAGGTGAAAATAAAGTTGAAGTAACTGTTATGAATAATAGTGGTGTATCATCGACCAAGACATATGTAGTTTATGGCGATATCACGCCCCCTGAAGTTGAAAATTTCTCATTTTCAAGAAGTGAAACAGAAGCTGACAAGTTGCTTTCATTTTTAACATTTGGTATTTACAGTAATGATAAAATTAAGGTTACAGTAACAGCTAAAGATCCCGCTGAAGATGAAAAAGGCAACAAAACGGTATACGGAATTGGCAATTATAGTGAAAAAAATCATGCAGAGATTCAGCTTTACAGTGCTGAAAATCAGGGCAAAATCACCGCAGGAGAGTATAGCTACAACGATGATGGTGTGCTTAGTCGAACATTCACACTTGCTTGCGGAAAAAATGAATTTAATAAATATATGCTAACCGCAAAGGCTTGGGATAATGTTCATAATAAGTCAGAATCCTACACTTTTGAAAAGCCTGATAAGGCGGAAGACTTATATTCAAAAGGACTTAAAGCTAAGCAATCAGACAGCGCAGATACAGAAGTTGTAACAAATACAATTGCTCCGATTGTAACATCAATTACATCAAATACACCAAAAGAGGATGGTGAATCATCTGTTAAATATACAAAAAAAGCAGACAAAACAGAATGGTATTCAGGAAATATTGAGTTTAATATATCTGCAAAGGATAGCAGTGATAACAAACATCATACAGGTATCAAAAGTGTAACTGCTACATTCAATGGAACTGATGTTTCTAAAAAATTAAAAGGTCTTCCTGTTTTTACCGCTGAAAAGGTTGAAAGTGTTAATGACATAACCTTTAATACAGAGGGATTAAATTTAAACGAGGGTACAAATACAGTTGAAGTAACAGTTGTAAATAACAGCGGTATGTCTTCAACTAAGGAATATAAAGTTTATGTTGATAAAATTGCACCTGAAATAACAAGCTTTGATATCCAAAATAAGGATAAACAAAAAATCGTAGATTTAACACCTGAAAAGCAGCATTATAACTATTATTTCCAGACGGATACTCAGGTAACTGTAAATGCTGACGATAATGCTGAAGATAAAGGTAATTACTCGGGAATTAAGACTATTTATTTCAGAGCATATGATGTAGTGACAGGCGAAGAGTACAAATCAAGTAAGAATGTTTCCACTGATAATGATACCGCATCAGCAACATTTACTGTTAAAGCAAACTTTAAAGGTGAGCTTTATGCTTATGCTGTTGATAATGTAGATAACAATGGAAAAACTCAGCATGGCGAGAAAAAGCCTGATGACTTAATTGTTGAAACACAGCAGCACCACAACGGTAATGCAAGTGTTACTATGTCAAGAGCAAAGGCAAGCTACAAGGACAATTCGGGACTTGACCTTTACAGCGGAAATGTAAACGCAAGGGTTGTATTTGAAGACGCTTACGCAGGTATTAAAGACGCTGAAATTAAGGTTTCTGATTATAGAAATACCGTTACTAACACGATTAGTGTTTCTGTTGACAATAACGGTAATATTACTTCCTCAGGGAACGGTTCTGTAACTGTGACAGGTACTAAGGCTAAGAATACAAATGATAACCTTATTACAAATATTGTTATTGATTATGTTGTTACGGATAACAGTAATAATATTAAAATTACAACATCAATGACTGACAGAGCAGGTAATAAGACAGACAATGTTAAGGACAGCTTGAGCATCGACAAGACTAAGCCTGTTATTGATGTTAAGTATGACAACAACGAGCATACTACATACGGCGGAAATGATTATTACAAGGCTGACAGGACGGCTACCGTAACTGTTACAGAGCGTAACTTTGACGAGTCGCTTGTTGAGGCGACAATTATGAGAAACGGCGGCAGATACACAACAATCGGCGGCTGGACTCACAACAACAATACCGCAGATCCCGACAAGTTAACTCATGTTGCTAAGATTGTTTACAACACAGACGGCGACTTTACATTTGACATTGCCGTTAAGGACAAGGCTATGAATTCTGCCGACAAGTTTACTCAGCAGAAGTTCACGGTTGACAAAACTGCTCCTGTAATTGACGTTTCATTTGACAATAACTCTGCAAAGAACGGCAACTACTACAAGGCTGACCGTACTGCTACTATCAAGATTACGGAACATAACTTCAACAGCGGAAGTCAGTATGTAAACATTCCCGTAACTGCAGAGGGTACAACTGCTCCGTCAGTTGTAGGTTGGTCAGGTTCAGGCGATGACCACAATGCAACAGTTTCGTTCAACAAGGACGGCAAGTATTCATTTACTGTTGACTATACCGACCTTGCAGGTAACAAGGCTGTTCAGAAAAAGGTTGATTCGTTCTATATCGACAAAACCGCTCCAGAAGTTGAAATCACAGGTGTTGCAGATCATCAGGCTTATAACGGCACGGTTGCTCCTGTTGTAACATACAGAGACGATAACTTTACAGATGATCACGACTTCCGATTCACAAAAATTGATATCAACGGCAAGAGTGACGATACTTCTAAGTTTGATTACGATACCGGCGGCAACGGCGTGACAGAATTTATTTATAAGTACAGAGATTTTGCCGAGGTTCTTGAAAATGACGGTATTTATAACTTCACCGTTGAGCTAAGCGATAAGGCAGGCAACAGCACATCAAAGAGCGTTACATTCTCTGTAAACAGATTCGGCTCAACATTTAGAACAACCGATGAACCAACGGAAAAGCTCATTAACAATGGTTACACAAATGCCGAGCAGGATATCGTGGTTGAAGAAATCAATGTTACTCCGCTTACAAAGCACAGCGTAACACTTGCCAAGAGCGGCGGAAATAGTACAGAACTTGTTGAAAATACCGATTACACATTTACTTCAAGCAACAACGGCAATGAGTGGTGCAAGAGTGTTTATACCGTAAACAAGAAGAACTTCTCTGACGAGGCTGCATATACAGTTACAATTATGTCGGTTGATAAGGCTAAGAACACAAATAACAACCGTATGGCAGATTCTTCTCTCAGCACAGAACAGAAAAATAAGCGTGAATGTGCAATTTCATTTGTTGTTGATAAGACAAGCCCTCTCGTAAGCATTACGGGTATCAAGGATAATGAGCTTTACAAGGAAGCAAGCAAAAAGGTTAAAATTGTTTGTGAGGACGATAATCTTGATAAGAGCAAGCTGGTTGTAACTCTTGATAACAAAAAGCTTGCCGAGGGTGAGGATTACACGATTGTTGATGATAAGGACGGTTCTATTGCAGGTATGCTTACCGCAGAAATTGTTCTTAAAGCAGAAACAGGCGGTATTAAAGAAAATCTTAAGGTTACAATCGGTGACCTTGCAGGAAATACGGGTGAAAAGAGTGTTGATAACTTCATTCTTTCCGCTAATATATTCCAGAGATTCTTTGCAAATCCCGTACTGGTAATTTGTACTTTTGCAGGTCTTGCACTTGTTATTGCGGCAGTAATCTTCTTTGTTGCAAAGAAAAGAAAAAAGGCTGAATAAAGTCAGAAAATATTTTTAATGATTCGGGCGTATCCTCTTTTCGGGATATGCCCGAAAAAGAAAGGTGGGTAAGATATGCTTTTCGGCGGTGATATCGTAAATGATACTTACAGTATTGTTGAAGAAATCGGCAGCGGCGGTATGGGAGTGGTGTATCTTGCCTATCACCTCAGACTGGAAAAATATGTTGTTATGAAAAAAATCAAGAACAGAAATCTTGATTCTTCCTTTCTGCGAAATGAAGTGGATATTCTCAAAAAACTTCATCATCCGTATCTTCCGCAGGTATATGACATCATCGAATACGAATGTGATTTTTATACGGTTATTGATTATATTGACGGCAAGGACCTTGAACATTTTATCAATGACGGTTATGTGTTTACGGAAAGTCAGTTAATCAAGTGGCTCCGACAGCTTTGTGAGGTGCTTGACTATTTGCATTGCAATAATCCTCCGATTATCCATACGGACATTAAACCCGCAAATATAATTGTGAGGGATAACGGCGACATTTGCTTAATTGACTTTGGCATTTCATTGAGTGCCGATGACGCTGTAAAGGGTTACAGCAAAAATTATTCATCACCCGAGCAGTATATGAATGTGATGAATATATTGAACGGAACTCCGGAATTCAACGCTCCGCTTGACGGACGGACAGACATTTACAGCCTTGGTGCTGCTTATTATCATCTTATGACAGGGTGTATTCCCGATATTGAGGACGAAACACTTCCGCCTCTTGAAGAATACGAACTTCCGTATTCTCAGCCGTTTGTTTCGATAATAAGCAAGGCTATGAAGTGGGACATAAAGAAACGCTATAAATCTGCGGCAAAAATGCTTTCGGCTGTTGACAATATCAAAAAACAGGATGAGCGTTATAAGAGATACATATTATTGCAGGTTTTGTCTTCGGTTGTTTCGGGAATTATGATAGTTTCCGGCGTGCTTATGTTTGTGTTCGGTAATTATGAAATTGCAGGTACCGAGCTTGCAGGGCAGTATGATTTGTTTGTTTCATATTGTGATAAAGGCGACACGGTTAATGCTGAACGGCTCGGAACGGATTTGCTGAATAATTCAAAATATCGCAGTGTTATGACCGATAAAACAACGGCTGAAATTCTCCGTTATATGGGCGACTGTTATTTTGATGAGGGCGATTTTGCCAATGCTGTTGAAAATTATAAGTCGGCATATGAAATCGCTGACGATGACAATGCCGAAGTTTGCTTGAGAGATTACGCAATTGCCCTTGTAAAAGGTAAAAGATTTTCAGTGGCTCAGAGCGTTATTTCTATGGCAGAGGAAAAATTTCCGAATTCATCTGTTAATAAATTACTTCAGGCGGAAATTGAATATGAAAACGGCAATTTGGAAAATTCTTTAAATTATGCAAATGAATGTCTTAACACCGAATCGAACGGCGATAACGCATTTGCCGCGTTTTTGCTCAAAGGCGATATTTATACGGACAAAAATCAATACGGCGACGCCGTATCAAGCTATGAGAGTGCAAGGCGTATTGATGAGAATTTAAGTGTCTTGAGAAAACTCGGACAGGCATATCTCGGAATGGGTTCGCTTGGTTCGGGAATGGAAAACAGCGGTCTGCAAAAAGCAAAAGAATGTTATTCAACCATTCGTGACAGATATTATCTTTCCGCAGAGGACGGAATAAATTATTCACAGGCATACAGCCTTTCGGGAGATTTGTCGGGGGCAAGAGGTTTGCTTGATGACCTTGCAATAACTTATCCCGATGACTGTAGGGTATATATGCAGTTGGCAATTGTCAGCGATAAGCAAAATGATACTCAAAGCAGAGTGTATTGCGAAAAAGCAAGAGCTTTGTATAAGGAATCAAGCGACAGCGTTAAGCAAAATGTTGACGGTAACAGATTGAATGAAATTAAAAATTTGTACAGACGATTTTTTGGAAGTGTGTGGTAAAAGGAGTGTTTGTATGCTGTTAGTTTTTGGCATAGCACTTGTTATTGCCGGCATAGTTCTGTTGGCAGTGACTCAGATTGTTCTTTGGAAAAAAATAAAAAAGTTTAATGAGAAATGGGAGGACGAGCAGAATGAAATGTCCTAATTGCAGGTGTATTGTTCCGAATAATGTAAGCAGATGCACATATTGCGGATATGACTTTATGTCGGGAAGTGCCAAAACTTTGACGATTGAAGAAGCATATAAATTTAAAACATACGATTATGATTACAACTGTGATAATTATGCAGATGAATTTTATGCATACGATGATTATTATAATTGTGAAAACTATAAAACAGAAAATGCGTCTGCGTACAGACGGGAAACTGATGATAACAGTCCGATTATGTTAATTTCTGCACTTATGCTCCTTGTGGCGACATTGTTGCTGTTGAGTGTTGTTGCAATTATTATTTGACGGCAGAGGGGAATTTGAGAATGAACAAGAAAACTATGCTTTTGATTATACCTGCAATAGCTTTGCTTGCCTGTTGTATTGTGGCAATATGCGTTATATGTATTCCGTCAAGCTACGAGGTTTATACGAAACAAATTCAAACGGCGGAGAAATATCTTGCAGACAAAGATTATGACGGCGCTATAAAATATTACGAAATGGCAAAGGCAACCGATGAAACTCAGGAAGAACCTTATCTTAAACTTGCAATGATTTATTATGAAAACAAAAATGATATGGAAAAGGCTGTTGCAATTCTTAACGAAGGTTACGAGAAAACAAAATCCGAACAGATTAAAAACGCACTTGCGGTTTATCTCGGTTCGGCGGAAGGCACTACTGTTTCATCGGGAAAAACGGATTATAATTCAAATCCCGTAAATATTACCTTGCTGAATATGTTTGGACAATATAATTACGAGCAGTACAGTAAAAACTATACCGTTGTGTCGGATAATTTCAGCGACGGTGTTTATACGGTAAGATACAACGGTATCGGCGCAGAATTTTCTTACAGCAACGATTCGACTAAGGCTGTTGACGACAAAGCGATGAAACCGTTTTCTTACTCATTCCCGACAGAAATTAAGGTGGATAAGATTTCGGATATCATTACTCTTCCGCCACAGGGAATGAAAATTGATGAGTTGAAAAAATCGGCAGGTATTACAAATGCTGTTGCAAAGTACGATAATACGCTGAAGAAAAATATTATTACTTTCAGCTGTGAAAAATGTACGGTGTCTGTAGAAACGGACAAGAACGGTACAATAACGGCTAACACTTCTTATATTACCGTAAATCCCGAAACAGTTGCAGCAGTTGCTCGGAAATCCAAGGTTAGCGGTAAGGTTATCAGTGTTACAACAGCAGATATTGTAAGCAGTGCAGAAGTGGTTGTCAGAAAAGGTAAGGACTCAAAGGACGGTGAAGGTGCCGCCGAGGTGTCAATTGACAGCGGAAATTACAGCGTTGAACTTGAAACAGGTGATTATACATTTGAGGTTTCGGCATCGGGTTATAAAAAAGAATATTTCAATGTTTATGTAAGCGGAGCGGATCAGGAAAAAGATTTCAGTATTTCTCCGTCACTTGCAGAGGGTGAAATAAGAATTGTACTTGAATGGGGTGCAACACCAAGCGACCTTGATTCTCATCTTGAGGGTACAACTAAAAACGGTGACGAAGTCAGCATTTATTGGATGAATCCTGTTGCAACCTCCGGAGCAAAAACTATTGCACAGCTTGATGTTGATGACAGGGACGGATACGGTCCTGAAACTATAACACTTTCCGAGCTTGACGGTACATACCAATACAGGGTTCACAGATTTTCTTCAAGCGGTTCGCTTGCCATGTCGGGTGCGGTTGTAAAGGTGTATTCCGGTTCGTCAGAACCGATAACAATTTCAGTTCCGTCCGATTGTGATGAATGGTGGGATGTGTTCACCATTGAAAACGGTGAAATCAAAAATATTAACGGAGCAACAAACTGATGATGGTATTAGTAATAGTGTTGACAGTTGCCCTGCTTATTTTGATTGCCGTGGTGATTGTAAAGCTTAATTCTCAAAAAAGCGAGAGGGACAAATACTATACCGCCGCAGGCAATATAATCAAGGAAGAATATCTTAACTACTGCCTTACAAATGATATAAATTCAGATAACAAAGCTGACGCTCCTAACGGTCAGAAAATTATGATATACATAAAAACTTTGAACCGTAAACAAAAGGCACAGTTTGTATTTGATCCCGAAAAAGGTGTAAATATCGGCAGAGATTCCGAGAAAAATAATATTTTTATCAATGAAGCATCGGTTTCTATGAACCATTGCAAAATCTTTTCCGATAATATGAAAGTGTATATATGCGACCTTAATTCATCTAACGGAACAGTTCTTAAAAGAGGTCTGTTCGGAAATTACTTGCTTGAAGGCGGAAGTTCATGTGAGCTTATGTCGGGTGATCGTGTCTGCATAGGCTCGAATGTATTCAAAATTACGCTGTTTTATTATGATATGGTGACTATGTAGCAACGGAGGTTTGTTATGATACTGATAATTTACCGCAGTCAGGTTTGCAGAGAAATTGTTCTCCCGAATGCAGATAATACGGATTATCGTATTTTCATTGACAGCAAGGAATTTAAACTGAAAAAAAGTTTTTATCTTTCTCTTGAAGTAATTGCTCATAAATGGTCAATAACAAACGAAAACGGCGAGTATAAAATTGTAAAAAATCAAACTGAATTTGAAAAAACATCCCTCGGCGGAGGAGATATTGTTTCTATTATCACTCCCGAAAAGGATTCTCTTCGTTGCATTGTCGTTGACGCCGATCCCGTGCTTGCATCTTTTGAAAAGTATTTTATCGGAAACGGGCTTGTTACGGTTGGTAGTGAGGCTGACAATACCGTGCAATGTTCATTTTTGAATTTGATTTCAAAACACCATTGCAGTCTCAGATTTGACGGAGCTGACACTGTTCTTGAAGATACAAGCTCAAACGGAACTTTTGTAAATCATATCAGGGTAGGCGGAAGAAAAGTCCTCGGTTTCGGAGAAATAATAGATGTTTTCGGTCTGAAAATAATTTGTTTCGGAGATATGATTGCGGTGGGCTCGCTGTTTTCAAAATTTTCGGTATCCGACAAAATTGAAAAATTCACCCTTCCGAAAGTTTCATATGATACTGCCCACGCTGTTTCAAATGTGGAAATGTTTAACCGTTCGCCGAGAAATTTCAGAGAGATATGCAGCGAAACGGTTGTTATTGAACCGCCTACAGTTCCGCAGTTTTCAAAAAAGCGTTCTATGCTAAGCGTTATAGGCCCGTCATTTACCATGGCAATTCCTATGGTGCTTGGCTGCGGACTTACCGTGTTCAGCACTACGCTTAACGGTTCGGGTGCAAATGCATTTATGTTTACGGGTATCATCACTTCGGTCGGTTCTGCTCTTATGGGCGGCTTGTGGGCATATTACAATATTAAAGAAACAAAAAAGCGTGAAGCAGAGGACGAATCTGAAAGATTTAACATTTACGGTAATTACCTTATTGAAATTGCCGATTACATTAAGGAAAAATACAGACAAAATTTTGAGGCATTGAACACAATGTATCCGTCTGCGGATATATGCGCAGAGTACACAAGAAACAATCCGGAGCTGTGGTGCAGAAACTTTACCCATAGCGATTTTTTGTTTTGCCGACTCGGAACGGGTGACATTGATTTTCAGGTTGATATTCAAATTCCGAAAGAAAAGTTTTCCGTTACATATGACGGCTTAAAGGATAAACCGGCAATGCTTTATGACAACTTTAAAAAGCTGAACAATGTTCCCGTGGGAATTGATTTGCAGTCAAAAAAATTGTGGGGTATTGCAGGCGGTGAAAATAAAACCGGAGCTTTTGAAATTGTTGACGACATAATTGCACAGATTGCGGCAAACATCAGCTATACGGATGTCAAAATTGCATTTTGTTTTGACGAAAAAGAATTTGAAGATAAAAACAGGTGGGATTATGTTCGTTGGCTGCCGCATGTATGGTCGGAAAATAAAAACACGAGATATTATGCGACAAACAGGCAGGAATGTGCCGATGTATTTTTTGAACTTGCAAATATAATGCGTGTTCGTTGTGAAAATGAGAATAAAGATATATATGCACAGCCGCATTACATTTTATTTGTATCTGATGTAAGCCTGCTCGACGGCGAACTTATTTCAAAATATGTATTTGACAGAGAAAATAACACGGGGCTTACGACTTTTCTTATAACGGATTACTGCCGTAATTTACCTAATGTGTGTGAAAATATAATTCAGAACGACAGTGAATTTTGCGGGTTTTATAATGTTATGAGCCGCTATACAGAGGCTTGCTCCGTTCATTTTGATTCGGTGTCAAGCGAAAAAATGAATATGTTTGCAAAGACTCTGTCGGGAGTTGCCGTAAGAGAAATCAAGGGCGACAACAGCATTGCACAATCACTTGATTTCTTTGAAATGTACGGTGTGCAAAAGCTTGATGATTTTAACATTATTGAGCAATGGCAAAAAAACAGAACTTTCAACACGATGAAAGCTCTTGTGGGCAAAAAGGCAGGCGGAGCTGATTGTTATCTTGATATTCACGAAAAGTATCACGGACCTCACGGACTTATTGCAGGTACAACGGGTTCGGGTAAAAGTGAGCTTATTCAGACATTTATGCTTTCGCTTGCAATCAATTTCAGTCCCGATGATGTTGCCTTTTTTGTAATCGACTTCAAGGGCGGCGGCATGGCAAATCTGTTTGTGGATTTACCGCATATGGCAGGTCAGATTTCTAACCTTTCGGGTAATCAGGTTCGCAGAGCGATGATTTCAATTAAGAGCGAAAACCTTCGCCGTCAGAGAATTTTCGGCGAATACGGTGTGAATAACATAAACAACTACACGAGGTTGTATAAGAGCGGTGAAGCTCCCACACCGATTCCGCACCTTGTTATCATAATTGATGAATTTGCGGAGCTGAAAAAGGAAGAACCCGATTTTATGCGTGAGTTGATCAGTGTTGCACAGGTCGGAAGAAGTCTTGGAGTTCACCTTATTCTTGCAACACAGAAACCGAGCGGTACGGTTGACGATAACATTTGGTCAAATGCAAAATTCAGACTTTGTCTGCGTGTTCAGGACCGACAGGACAGTAACGATATGCTGCACAAGCCGGATGCGGCTTATATTACACAGGCTGGCAGGTGTTATCTTCAGGTCGGCAATGATGAAATATATGAGCTGTTTCAATCCGGTTGGAGCGGTGCACCGTATGACGACAGCAACGAGGGCGGCAAGCAGGAGATTGCAACAATGATTACTCCTACAGGCAAAACCGCCATTGTCGGAAGTCATACAAAAATGAAACGCAAAGAGCAGGAAAAACTGAGGTGGTATCTGTTTCTTTACAGGTGTGCAAGGTCAATTTCAAAAAGTGACGAATTTTTAAAAGAGGCAGACAGCAATCAGGGCGATGTTATTAATTTACTTGCGGATAAGATTATTGAAAATGCAAGGAAGAATAAGTTTAATATCGGAAACGGCAACTCGGATATTAATGCCGTAAAGAATTTTTTAAAGCTGATTCCGAAAGATGTTTCCGACGATACCGAGGCGGTAAAGAAAATTATTTTCTCGGCGTCGCTTAACAATATTAAATTACCCGAGGTTAAGGAAAAAACTCAGCTTGAGGCTGTTGTTGAATACATTGCAAAAACCGCAAAAAGCAACGGATATAGCTTTAAAGCAAGACTCGTGGATGCCGTTGCTGAAAGAAGAAATCATTCTTTCCGATATTACAAAAAGCAAGTTCAACGGTTGGAATGAAAGCGATTCGTGGTCGCTTAATGCAGTGACGGGTATTTATGACGATCCGGAAAATCAGGCACAATTGCCGTTGTCGGTTGATTTTGCAAACGGCGGTCATCTTGCCGTTTGCGGTTCTGTAGTTACGGGTAAGAGTACATTTTTACAGACATTGATTTATTCGCTTGCAGTAAAGTATTCTCCGAATGTTGTGAATTTTTACATTCTCGATTTCAGCAGCGGAATGTTGTCGTCATTTGAAAAATTACCGCATACGGGCGGTGTTTTGCGTGAAAATGATGTTGAAAAAATCGGCAAATTTTTCAGTATGATCAAGGGTATTATTGACGAAAGAAAGAAACTGTTTAACGGCGGTAACTATCGTCAGTATGTTAAAGTACACGGAACAAAAAATCCCCTCTATTGTAATTGTGATTGACAACTTTGCAGGCTTTAAGGAAAAGACAGAGAATGCTTATGAGGATACTCTCATCCACCTTTCACGAGAGGGTGTAGGCTACGGTATCTTTCTTGCGTTATCATCGGCGGGATTCGGTATGGCTGAAATTCAAAACAGAATAGGCGATAATATTCGTACCGTTGTAAGTCTGGAAATGGGCGACAAGTTTAAGTATATGGATGTTATGAGGGCAACTCACATTGATGTTATTCCCGAATCGGGTATTAAAGGCAGAGGTATTGCATTTGTTGAGGGCAGATTGCTTGAATTTCAGACCGCTCTTGCGATTGACGCAGAGGATGACTACAAGAGAAACGCAAAAATTGAGGCAATGAGTCAGAAAATGCGTGATATGTGGGACGGAAATACGGCAAAACAGATACCGTTTATTCCGGAAAATCCCGTGTTTGACGATTTGAAAAATCTTGATGAATACAGCGTTGCCGTAAGCAATAAACGCTTGATACCGTTTGCATACAACTATGTTGACGCATCTGTTTACAGCATTGATTTGGCGGATACATATTGCTGTTCAATAAGCGGAAAGAGGAGAACCGGAAAAACCAACCTGCTTAAATTGCTTATGTACGCAGTAAGTCAAAAGAACGGCAAGGGTGTGGTGATTGAGAAAGAAAGCAATGAATTAAAACTGCTTTCTTCGGAACTCGGCTTTGAGTATATTGACAGCGATAAGGGAGTTTTCGATTACTTTAAGTCAATTACCGATGAGTTTGTTGCAAGAAATAAATATAAGCATACTCTTGAGGAGGACGGACTGTCAGATCTGCAAATATACGAAAAAATGAGCGTTAAAGAACCGATGTTTATTTTTATATCCGACATTACAAAGTTTATTGATTGCGTATATCACCCCGAGGGGAATATTACGAATATGAGCGGATATTTTGAAAATATCATCGAAAAAGGCAGTTTACATAACATATATTTCTTTGCGTGTATCAACACGGATAACCTTGCGTCTGCCGCAGGAAGCAATTTGTACAGACTTTTTACAGGCTATAAAACGGGAGTTCACCTCGGCGGAAATGTTGCATCACAGAGGATATTCAATTTCCAGAATATACACTATTCGCAGATGTCGAAGTCATCAAAGAAAGGTCACGCTCTTACGCCCTCAAAGGATGATGATACAACTGCACTTAAAATTATCGTACCTCTTTTTGGGAGTAGAGAAGAATGATATCTTTTTTGGCTTATACCAAAAGTAAAAACGAATTGACCTTGCTGAAGCAGACTGTTACGGATATAAGCTCGGTACTGAGCGATGAGGACTTAAAAATGTATGGCTTTTTATCAAGAGATAAATTTGAAAAGTTTCTGGAAAACTGTCCCGTGCTGGATATTTCGTGCGTTGACATTTGCGGAAACGGCGGAATAGATTATGCAAAAAAGGTGAGAAGTACAAATAAGGATATGTCGATATTACTTATTGTTGATTTAAGCCTTTCGCCTGCAACATATATTATTCCGAGCATTATGGCTGCTTCTTTACTGATAAGACCGTTTGACAGAGCTGCTGTTAAAAATGTTCTTGATACGGTTTTAAAGGATTACTGCGAATATTTTGAACAAGAGGACGGCGGTAAAAGCTTTGTGGTTGAAACCCGTGAGGGCAAACAACTTGTGCCGTATTCGGGGATTGTTTATTTTGAATCACGGAATAAAGATTTTTCTCGGCACTGATAACGAAGAATACTCATTTTACGGTACGCTTGATAATCTTGAAGAAACGCTCGATGACAGGTTCATAAGATGTCACAGAAGTTTTATTGCAGCAAAGAAAAGAATAAGTAAAATTGTCCTCTCAAAAAATATTGTCGTGCTTGACAACGGTTGTGAAATTCCGCTTTCAAGGTCATACAAAGGCAAAGTCAAGGAGGCAATTCAAATATGAATAACGGCACTCAAAACTATGTTTTGACTAAAAAGCAACTTTATATTTTGCTTGTGGGTTGCGGCGGTGAATCGGTGAGAGGACTGAAAATTGACGGTGATGTTCCCGATAAGGCGGAAATCATCAAAGCTATCGGTGAACTGTCAGACAGAGGATATGTTGTTTCGGACGGAAACAATTTTCATACCGTAGGTGATATCGACAAAATTATAAAGCTGATTATGTTTGCACCGGACTTTTATATTATCAAAGGCAGAAACAATGTTCCGGATTTGTGCTGTTACGGCGATAAAAAGCAATTTGCCGTGTGCGAAGTTATGGTAACCAAAGCAGACAGCATAAGAATTTCGGTTTGTGATTTTGAGAGCCTTTTTTCAAAACTTTTTGACGAAGGGTATTTTGAAAATTGCTTTGATGAATTTTTTGTCGGTGATGATGAACTTAGGGAGTTTGAAGCTCGTTATCTTGAGAAAAGGGATATATCCTGTGAAAACAACGGCAGTTCAAGACGAGTGTTTTCGATTGACAAAATAAGGGCTGACGGCACAGACAGATATATAGATATTGCAGAGTATTTTTTGTGTGACTATATACTTGATGTTGACGGTGAAAATGTGAAAAGGACGCAGTTGTCAAACTCGGAAATGAAAAAAAGTATAAAAAATTTGTTGGAGGAAAGCGTATGATTGTTGCCGAAATTTATGTGCCGGTTCTTGATGCTTCATATGATTTTAAGCTTGATGAAAATGTGCCGACAGGCGTTGTGATTGAAGAAATTGCAAGCGTTATCTGTCAGAAAGAACAGTGCGAAATCGGAGGCGATAAAACGCAGTTTATGCTGTTTAAGGTTGAGAACAGACAGTCGCTTTCCGCAAATCTTACCCTGTATGAAAACGGTGTTACCACGGGTGACAGTTTGGTATTTGTGTAAAATATGTCTGTTTGTCCGAAAAATGTGTCGTTTGTCAGTTTTAAAACTTTTTCAGGCACAATTAAATATAATATAATCATCCGATGAACAAACGGATGAAATTAATAAAAATCAAATTCAATTTGGAGGAATTAGTTATGGCAGATTTTAAAGTTACAGCGTCCCAGCTTAACACACAGGCAGAGAGTCTTCAGGATCTCAACGGCAGATTCAAGTCGGCAATAGAACAGCTTGTGACTTCCGAAACAAGTCTTAAATCCATGTGGGAGGGCGAAGCAAACGACGCTTTCCATGCCGCTTTTACAAGTGATAAGGCCAAAATGGACGAGTTCTACAATCTGATTATTACATATATTGAAAGACTCAATTCCATTGCAACGCGCTATGAGCAGACAGAGAGAACAAACACAGAAATCGCAAGCAACAGAACATATTGATAACAACCAAAAATAAAGGAGTGCATTATTATGACAGGAACAATTAAGGTTTCACCCGATAAATTATTATCTACATCAGCCGAATTTTCTTCACAGGGCAATACAATCATCTCACTTACAGGCGAGATGATGGACATTGTAGCATCAATGAGCAGTGTATGGGAAGGCGAGGCTGCCTCATCTTATATGACAAAGTTCAAGAGCCTTGAGTCGGATATTCAGACTCTCAACAGAATGATTCAGGAACATGTAAACGACCTTGAGCAGATGGCAAACCTCTATTCAACCGCCGAACAGCAGAATGTTGATGACGCCGCTTCTCTTTCGTCAGGTGTTATTTCCTGATAAATAAATCACAGGTTTGTTTCGGGGCAGTAGCTTCTGCCCCGAAATGAAAGGATTGTTAATATGAAGATTGATTGCGACAGAGTTCTGATTCTTTCAGACCGATTGGCACAGCTTTCAAATGTCTGTTATGAAAAAGCCGAGGAAATTCATATTGAAAAATTGCGAATTGCCGAAAATTCTTTGATGGACGAAATTTTGAAAAATCTTGAAAATGACAGAAAACAGCTTGAAGAGCAGGCAGAAAAATTAAAGCGTTACGGCATTGCTTTAAAGAGAATTGTTGCACTTTATGCAAAAGGCGAGAGCAGTATATGCGATATTATGGAAAACGGAAGCGGCACACAGTATGTTTTTGCTTGTACTTTAGATACAGATGTTTTGAATGATTTGTATAAAGCAAGGATTGACATACCGCAAATTTCATTGAAGGCAGAGTGATTGTATGGGCTTAAAAATCAATGTTGATATTAACAATCTTTCAACCGATTGCAATAAAATGACCGACCTGATAAGCGAGCTTAAAAATCTTACGCAAAAGATTACCGATGAAGTTGCTGAGTTTAACGGAATGTGGGACGGTATTGCAAAAGATAAATTTATGAAAAGTATGGCTTCCGATATTGCCGAAAGCGTTAATGTGACGGATAAGTTCGATTTTATTCGATATGCTATGCAGACGGCGCTTACTACATATGAGAATGACAACGAAGAGGCAGTTAATATTTTTCTTGCGGCGGATAAGTGACGGGAGATAAGTTATGAGATTTAAAAATCTATCTTTGGGGAATTACACAGTAACGGTTTCAACTGACAGGATGTATCAAAAAGCATCGGAACTTGAAACTCTTGTTGAAAAACTTGATTCTGTTCTTACACAGGCAGCCGAAATTGTTAAGAGAACCGATTCATATTGGGTTGGGGATGCCGCTGAGATTGTCAGAACAGAGGCAAGAGAGGGAGTAAAACTTGCCGAGAATAATCATAAAAACCTCACGAGAGAAATTGAAAATCTCAGACTTATAACGGAACAATATCATTCTGCGGAAAAGAAAAATTCAGAAGATTCTTCACAGCTTCCGTCATCAATTTTAACATAAGGAGGATTTTGCGTTGGATAAAATGATAAATTATGATTTTGATGCCGCAAAAACTGCGTCGGATAATTTAGAATCTGTATCTGACAGCATATCCCGTGAAATTATTTCCGTTATCAGTTCCAAAATTGACGATATAAGCAATTATTGGAATGACGACGCGTCAATTCGTTTTATTAAAGGACTTGACGGAATAAACGAAGAAATTGACAGAATTCAGAAAAATTTGCTTTCACAGTCTGAAAAAATCAAAACAGCCTCAAGACATATGAAAATTGCCGAGGAAGAGGCTGAAAAAATTGCAAAAACGAGAGATACGGAGTGATTGTCGTGGAATGGATTATTTACACAATATTGGCGGTTGTAATTTTGGCGGCGGCAATTGTTTGTGTCTGTGTTTTTGCCAAGACGAGAAGAGATTTTTCACGAAATGATGTTCATATAAACGGCGGTGCGGATATTCAGACCGGCAGAGTATCGAGAGATCAAAATTATTTTAAAGGAATAACAGGAAAGCTCGGCGGAACTGTTGTTGTGGAAGGCAGTCGTGCCAAAAGCAGAGGATTCTTTATTGAAATTATGAATATAAGTAACGGCGATAAGGCGGATTTCAATGTTAATAACGAGCTGATTATAGGCAGAATTTCAGGCGAAAATGTGTATGCCCTGCCGAATGATCTAATGGTTTCAAAGCAACATTGCAGACTTTTTGTTTCGGGTAGTGATTTGTACCTTGAAGACCTCGGCTCGGCAAATCATACATACTTAAACGGCACAATTATTACAGAACCAACCCATATTCAAAGCGGCGACACCATCCGCCTTGGCAAAACAGAACTTGGAATTGTGTGTTAAGGAGGGATTTATATGGCACTGAACACAGAAGTAAAAGCCAGAGAACTTGCTGTGAATACTTCAAAACTTCGCAGTGATTGTGATACTGTTGCGATAGAACTTGACAGAGTATTAAATCTTGCAAAAGAAATGTATAACGGAGTTAATAATCTCAACGGTATGTGGAAAGGTACGGCAAATCAGGAATTTGTAAAGAACTTTTCTTCAAATTATGAGACGATGAAAAATTATGTAGAGTCGTTGAAAAAACTTGTCGATGAAATAGTGCAAAAATGCAGTGATTATGAACGATGCGAGGATGATGTTGCGGCAATGATTTCAAGCATCAGAGTGTGAGGTGAGTGTTTTGTCTGAAAATAAAATTAATTCATCATTTGGTGAAATAACATTACAGGTATCACCTGCACAACTTAACAGTATGGCTTCTGATATAAGTAAAAAAGCGGATACGGTAAATTCTTCATTTTCGGATATCTACAGTAAAGTTGACGGTATGCTTATTTATTGGCGTGGTGTAGTGGCAGATGAAAAAGTGTCTGCTTTAAAAAAGCAAAAAGAAAGCACCGATAATATGATAAAAAATTTGAAAACATATGTTGAAAAACTGCGTCAGATTACAGAAAATTATGAAACTGCCGAGAATACTTCTGTTGCCGAAGCAGGTGAACTTCCGTCAAATATTCTTGAATAGGTGAGTGGTTATGACAAAATATCAAATTGAATGTAATTATAGACTTGCCTTGAAAAGAGCAGACGAGCTGTCTGAAACGGCAAGAAACATTATGAAGGTTTCTGAGAATATCAGCAACGATGTTATGGCGGGTTTAGAGGCTGATTGGCATGGTAACTCTGCAACTGATTATAAAAGAAAGCTGAATTTGTTTTCTGCAAAAGTAGAATGTGAAGCTAAAAAACTTGAAAATATTGCAAATACAATTCGGCGTGTTGCCAAGAGAACATATGACACCGAAATGCAATCTCTGGAAATTTCAAGAAAGCGTACTTATAAATAGGGGGTGTAAAATATGGCTGATTTTTCTGTGTTGATTTATACACTTGAAAATAAAAGCAGCAGTCTGAATGATTATAAAAAGAAGTTAAAGTCATATTCCTCTAAGGTTCAATCCATAAAAAACAGTATGCCGCTTAACGGTGATGTCGGAATACAGATAAAAAAAGCTATGAAGGAAAGCAGTGAAAATCTAAGGGTATTATCCGAAACTGCATCAAGCTTTTCTTCGGTATTAAAAGATGTGGGGAATAAGTATTGGTATGCGGAATGTGATTACACACCGTGGAACAGAAATGATACAATAAAACTTTTAGGCTTCGTTGCGTGTGTTGTAAATCCGGGACTTGCACCTGTAGCTTATTGGAAAGCCGGTAATTATTTTTTTGAAAATGCGGAACCGGGTGATTATTTAAGTTTAGCCGGTAATTTCGGCAAAGGTGGTTCTATAGTTTCAATAATCGGTAACTTGATTAATGGTAAAAACGATCCTAAATCATATATTAGTGCTGCGGATAAATTTGTAAGTTCCGTAATAGACGATGAACCAATAACGGATTTAAAAACATTATTTGGATATTCTAATGCGGAGTCCACCAAGGGATTTACAAAAAGTATCAAAAAAAGTATTAAAGATAAAATTAGCGATCATACCTTTATTAAGGCAAAGGGTAATGCTAAAACAGCGGAGGTAGTTAAACACAACTCTAAAGTAAAAGCAAAATGGGCAGGACATGCAGTGTCAACCCTGTTCACCGTTGCTACAAAAGCGTATGATAATTTTGTAAACCCACAAGGCGAAGATAAGTATAATTCCACGGGTCGAAAAGTGGCTGAAACCATAACGGAATCTGCTGTTGATATTGCTGTTGATGCAGGTATAAAAGCCGGTGTTACCGTTGCCGCTACGGCATTGCTTGGAGCTACACCTGTTGGTTGGGCGGCAGTCGGTGTCGGTGTTGCTGCAGTCGGTGTAAAGTGGGTTGCTGACCAAGCGTTTAAACATTTTACCGGAAAAGATATGACAGAATACATATCAGACGGTATAATTGACGGAGCTAAGAAGGTTTGCAATAATGTAGGAAATGCTGTACAAACCGGACTTAAAAATATCGGTGGCTGGTGGAATAATCTCACCAAACCGGCGAAAAAGTCCTTTGCATATTAGAAATTTTAAATATAATGATTATTTCACAGGAGGCAAATTATGAATGTTAATGAATTATTACCAATTGGAAGTATTGTGCTTTTAGAGGGTGCAGAGAAAAAACTTATGATTTTCGGTGTCGGTCAGACACAACTCGAAGAGAACAAGGATTTTGATTATATCGGCGTTGTTTATCCTGAGGGAAATATGGGCGAAGGCTCGCAATTTTTGTTTAATCACAGCGATATAGAAGAAATTGTTTTCAGAGGATATGAAGATGAGGAAAGAGATAACTTCCTTGAAATGTTGAATTCATATTTTGAAGAAAATAAAGAGGATTAAGATAGGTGAAAAATATGATATGTAAGAAATGTGGTACGGAGAATTCTGATGACAGCGTGTTTTGTCAGTCTTGCGGTGAAAAATTGAGCGGGGTTGTAAATAACAATACATATGCAGACGCTCAAAATGGGGTGGAAAATTATTACGGCAACACATATGCTCAGCCTATTTATAATCAGGGCGGTTACGGTCAGCCAATGAGCGCTCCGCCTGCCGTTGAATATCAGAAATCGTATTTTGACGGAACAGGTTTTCAACTTATGGGCTGGAACATACTTTGTTCAATTATTATTTTTATAACATTCGGTTTTGGTGCGGCATGGGCGTCCTGCCTTAAACTGAGGTGGGAAACAAGTCACACGGTTGTGAACGGAAAACGACTTTATTTTAACGGTACAGCCGCTCAGCTTTTCGGAAAAATGATTGCGTGGGAGATTATTGTCGGTCTGATTCTTAGTATTCTTCCTATTATGGCAATTACGACCACAAAATATTCATATAATATTTTGCCGAATTTGATAGTCGCAATTATTGTTGATGCTATAATTTCGATGTTTATTGTTCCGTTTTATTCTGTTTACATTAAAAAATGGGTAATAAAACATACGACATTCGTTGATGACAGAGGTTCGGCAATGCCTACTGCACCGTATTATCAGAATCAGGTGCAATATCAAAATCAATCGCAGTATCAAAATCCGCAGACATACAACGGTGCGGCTAATGACAATGTTGCAACGGTAAATTTAAAACGCTGTCCGTTTTGTTACACGGATAATTCTGAGGACAGCGAATTTTGCCAGAATTGCGGAAGAAAGCTTGACTGACAATTATATTAATCGGTTTTACCTCACAAAAGTGGTAAATAATATTAAGCAAAGGGTTTGCACATACAGATTTTCTGTATGTGTAAATCCTTTTTTTATTATCTGATTCGGAAAAGACGGCTTTCTGAGGGGGATCAGGCGGATATCTTTGACTATTGATTTTTGGTTGTGAATAATTATTTTTAAAAATATTTTTGAAAATTGCATCAAAGTATGCAATTTTTTTTTTTGAATTTTGCAGGTATAAGTGAGGGGTGTTGATAAAGCCTCTTGAAAAACGGAGGTGACGAGATATCAGAAAATTGACAGGTAGGGAAAAGAAGTTTTGCAGTTTATTTCTCGGTTCGGGAAATTCCGAGCTTGCCGCAGAAAAGGCAGGCTACACGGGGGATTGTGAGCAGAAGGGGGAAGAGCTTATCTGCCGTCCCGAAATTTCAGCCGAGCTTGAACGGCTGTCACGGCTAAGAGAAAAATCCCTTGCCAACATGGCGGCGGCAGGGTATCAGCGGTTGGCTTCGGTAGCATTTGCGATGCAATTTCTTTGCTTTACAAAAGTGATCCGAGCAAGGAGGATCTTGAGGGCATGGATTTGTTCCTTGTGTCGGAGATTAAAAGACCGAAGGACGGTTCAATGGAAATCAAGTTTTTTGACAGGCTAAAGGCACTTGAAAAACTCGGTGCAGGTGGTGAGCATGAAACAGGCGCAAAACAGCTTTTTGACGCCATTTCAAACAGCGCAAGGGCGGTGAATGACAGGGAAAATGGAAATTAAAGCTTTTTCTAAAAAACAGCTTACCGTGCTTTCGTGGTGGAACAGGGAGTCGGTTTTTCGTGACAGGGACGCAATCATCTGTGACGGTGCTGTGCGCAGCGGAAAGACATTTTGTATGTCGCTGTCGTTCATTTTGTGGAGCTTTTACGATTTTGCTAATTCGGACTTTGCACTTTGCGGAAAGACAATCCGTTCTTTAAGGCGAAATATGATTACGCCCGTGATTCCGATTTTGAAATCACTCGGTTTTAAGTGTGAAGAAAAACTGTCGCAGAATATTTTGACCGTGAGCGTTAACGGAGTGATGAACAGGTTTTATCTTTTCGGAGGCAAGGACGAGTCATCCGCATCACTTATTCAGGGTATGACGCTTTCGGGTGTGCTTTTTGACGAGGTTGCGTTGATGCCGAGGTCGTTCGTTGAACAGGCATTGGCGAGATGTTCCGTGTCGGGTTCAAGATTTTGGTTTAACTGCAATCCCGAATTTCCTGAGCATTGGTTCTACCGTGAGTGGATTAAAAAGTGCGGTGACAAAAATGCGTTATATCTGCACTTTACAATGCAGGACAACCCGTCTTTGAAGCCTGAGGTTATCAAGCGGTATGAAAGTCTGTATTCGGGTGTGTTTTACGAGAGGTTCGTAAAAGGCAGATGGGTAGCCGTTTTCGGTGCGGTTTATCCGTTTATGGACAATGAAAGGATGTATTGCGATATTCCGCCGGACATTGAAAGCTGGGCGGTATCGTGCGATTACGGTACTGTAAATCCCGCATCATTCGGTTTGTGGGGCAGAAAAAACGGTGTGTGGTACAGGGTTGACGAATACTACTTCAACTCACGCACTCAGGGCTTTCAAAAGACCGATGAGGAGCATTATGACGGACTTGAAAAGCTGATTGACGGGCGGAAAATCGACTGTGTGATTGTCGATCCGTCTGCCGCAAGCTTTATTGAGGTTATAAGGAGACACGGAAAATACACGGTTGTGTCGGCTGAAAACAATGTTATCAACGGCATAAGACAGACTTCGCAGGCTTTGAAGGACAGAAAAATCAGAATCTGCAAAAATTGCAGAGCCGCAAGAAGGGAATTTTCGCTTTACCGTTGGGACGGTTCGGGGCGCAGTGACGCACCTGTTAAGGAAAACGACCATGCAATGGACGACATAAGATATTTTGTCGCTACGAAAATTTACGGTTGTGACGGATTCTTTGCCGTTGCAACCAAAAGACAGGAGGAAACAGCTTGAGGCTTGGCAGAAAAAATAAAAAGACCGAGAGCATAAAGACGGTGCAGACCGTTTTGAGAGAAACGAGAAATAATTCGCCGATTTTTTCACGATTTGCCGTTCAGACGAGAACGGAAAGGCAGCTGTACACAACTTTGCGTGAGTCTGTGCCGATTATTGATGCGGCACTCTGCAAAATTATCAGACTTATCGGCGGATTCAAAATTGTGACTTCATCGGCTGAAAGTCAGAAGATTGCCGACAGCTTTGTTAAAAATGTCCGCACAAACGGTGAAATGATGGGACTTGAAAGTTTTGTACTTTGCTATCTTGATTCGCTTCTCACCTACGGACAGGCGGTCGGTGAGATTGTTCCCGATAGTGACGGTGAAGGAATTTGCGCATTGTACAATGCAAGCCTTGACGATGTTGAAATCAGAGCGGATTCTTCTCCGTTGAAGCTTGCGGTTTACATACTCGGCAACGGTACAGCCGAAGAACCTAAGCATCCGGAAAGAATTTTTGCAACACTGCTTAATCCAAAGCCGGGTACTGTGTGCGGTACTTCCATACTCAGTGGTCTGCCGTTTGTCAGCTCAATACTTTTGAGGATTTTTGAGTCGGTAAAAACAAACTGGGAGAGGGTTGGCGATATTCGTTTTGCGGTTACTCTAAATCCCGATTCAAACGGTTCGGCTGTGAGCAGAGAAAATGCACAGGCGGTTGCCGATGAGTGGAAAAAGGCGATGAGAAGCGACAGCGTGTGTGATTTTGTGTCGGTCGGCGATGTCAGCATTAAGGTTATCGGTGCTGAAAGCGATATGCCCGACTGCGACATTCCCGTAAGGCATATTCTTGAACAGATTATCGCAAAGCTTGGTATTCCGCCGTTTCTGCTCGGCATTTCGTGGTCGAGTACGGAGAGAATGAGCGAACAGCAGGCGGATATTCTCACAAGCGAGCTTGCTTACTACCGCACAGTGCTTGAACCCGTGATTACAAAAATTGTGTCGGCTCATCTTAAAATGTGCGGTTATAACGACAGCTTTAAGATTGAGTGGGACAAGATTAATCTTCAGGATGCGGTTGAGCTTTCTCAGGCAAGACTTAACAATGCAAATGCGATGAACATTGAAAGACAGATTGGAGCGGAGGTGCAGAATGAAGGATAACAAACTTATTAAAAGCGGTGTTTCGGGCGTTGTTGACGGTGAAAATCAGACTGTCGGCGATGATGAACTCGAACTGATTAACCGCTTTACAAGGCGAAATCTTGCAAAAAATGAGGTGTATGCGTTTTCGGTTGTGCTGTGTGACAACGATGTTGACCGTGACGGCGAACGCTTTACAACAGATTCGCTTTATGAGCTTGAAAAGCTTTTTGTCGGCAAGACGGGAATTATTGACCACAATCCAAGTGCCAAAAATCAGACGGCAAGAATTTTCAGCTGTAAGGTAGAGAAAATTGACGGTCAGAAAACGGCTTTGGGTGACGATTACTTTAGGCTCAAGGCAAGGGCATATCTTCCCGTTTGTGAGAGCAACAGGGATATTATCCTTGCGATTGACAGCGGAATTATCAAGGAAGTAAGCGTTGGCTGTGCCGTTGGCAGGGTTGTGTGCAATGTGTGCGGTGATGACATCTCGATGTGTACTCACAAAAAGGGAGAGGTTTACGGCTCAAAGCTTTGTTGCGGTGAACTTGTGAACCCGTATGACGCATACGAATGGAGCTTTGTTGCCGTGCCGTCACAAAAGAGGGCAGGCATTACGAAAGGTCACAAAATTTTTGGAAAGGAAAATGATATGGAGAAAATTCTTAAAGCCATTGAAAACAAAAAGGCTTTTGCACTTGATGAGAGCGACAGCAGAAAGCTGTGCGAATATATTGACGGGCTTAAAAAGTCGGCTAAGGACGGTGTGCTGTACCGTGAAAGCCTTACCCGTGATGTTGTGGGACTTGCCGCTTTTGTTCAGCCTGACATTTCGGGCGAAACTATGGAGAGCGTTGCAAAGAGTATGACAATTGAACAGCTCAGAGAATTTAAGTCAGCATTTGAAAAGAAAAAGAAAGCAGCTTTTGAACCTGTTCCGCAGCTTTACTGCAAGCAGGACAAGAGAAATAACACCGTGGAAAACGGTCAGTTCAGTATTTAACGGAGGTATTATTATGAATGTAAATTTTAACGGATTCGGCGAAAATGCCGCAACATTTATTGCAGACGAAACACTTACAGAGGCAGGCGTGCCTGTTAAGATGAAGGACAACGGTACTGTTGCAAAATGTGACGCAAGCGAGAACTTTTGCGGTGTGTGCGTAAGCGTGAGAGGCGGTTATGCGGTTGTTCAGCTTTCGGGCTATGTAAAGGTTAAGAGCGACAAGAAAATCGCCGTCGGCTACAAAAAGCTTTCTGCAACGGCAGTCGGCGGCGTGTCGGTTACAACAACCGGCAGAGAGTACCTTGTGCTTGACTCAACAGACACATCGGTAGGATTTATTCTTTAATAAGGGGAGGAAGATATTATGGCAAATTTTGAAAATATTACAATTGAAAAGGGTATGTATCAGACAAAGGGCGGAATTTCGGGCGCACTTGAAAAGCTTGATCCGTCAGAAAATTACAGAGGTACTGCACTTGAGGGACTGGACGCATTTTCCCGTCAGCTCAAACGCTTTGACATTAAGGTTAAGGGCAGAAACAGCGACTGCGTTGAAAAGTTTTTTCAGAGTTCAAACTCTGCGGCACTTTTCCCCGAATATGTGAGCAGAGCCGTTATGCAGGGCATGGAGAGAGCGGATATTCTCCCAAATCTTGTGGCAACCGTGACAGACATTGAGGGTATGGATTACCGCAGTATTGCATCTGTTCCGAGTGAGGATGACAAGAGTCTTAAATTCGTAGGCGAGGGTGCAAAGATTCCGCAGACTGAGGTTAAGACAAGAGAAAACCTTGTTAAGCTTCACAAGCGCGGCAGAATGCTTGTTGCATCATATGAGGCGCTTCGCTTTCAGCGTCTTGACCTCTTTACCGTAACACTCAATCAGATTGGCGCATATATTGCAAGAGCACAGCTTAAAGATGCGATTGATGTGCTTGTGAACGGTGACGGCAATGAAAATCCCGCCGGCACACTTAATGTTGCAACAGGCGGCAAGGTTACATATGAGGACCTTTTAAAGCTCTGGACAGAGCTTGCTCCGTATGAACTCAACACAATTCTTGCGTCAACCCCCGAAATGCAGAAGATTCTTTCGCTTTCTCAGCTTCAGGATTCAAACGCAGGTCTTGATTTTCAGGCTACGGGCAGAATGATTACACCTCTCGGTGCAAGCCTTCTTCACACTCCCGAGCTTGAGGGCGGTAAGATTATCGGTCTTGACAAAAACTGTGCGCTTGAAATGGTTCAGGCAGGCGGTGTTGTTACAGATTACGACAAGCTTATTGACCGTCAGCTTGAAAGAGCCGCAGTTACCTGTACCGCCGGTTTTTCAAAAATCTTTACAGAGGCGTCAAAGGTGATGAGCTGTTAAGGAGGGATTGCCTTGAACATTGCAAACATTACAAAGCGTTTTGCCTTATACAGCGGTATTGACGGTGCTGAAACTTACAAATGGAAAAGCATTATTGACGATGCCGTGGTGTATGTTAATTCGATTGTTACGAAGGAAAATCTTTCGGAAGATGACGAATTAAGACTTGAAAACCTGTGTGCCGTTTACGCTTTTAGGTTGTATTCCCTTTGCAATGATGACAGCATTTCTTCTTTTTCCGCAGGTGATTTGAAAATTTCATCATCTGCGGACGGCGAAAGCCGTGCCGAAAAGCTGTGGAGGGAATATGCCGACAAGTCGCAGGATCTTATCGGCAGAGAAAAATTTTTGCTTGGGGTGATATGATGAATATTTCACCGTCTATCGGGAAAATATTAAACAGATACGGCTGTGATGTTACCGTTAAAAACGGCGGTAAATCGGTTAGGACAAAGGCCTTTATTTCACCTTTGAGATATAACTATAATCAAAACTCCGACAATGTACGGCATAAACTGGGTATGAGAAAAACGAAGCTGTTTTTATTTATTGCACCGCCCGATGTTCTGCTTGATTCGGAAAAAAGCGTAATAGAAAGTGAAAACGGTAAATATACTGTTAAAAGGTGCGAAAAATATTATGTGAAGGACAATCCGATTTATGTAAGGGCTGTTCTGTGTGCATACAGAGAAGAAACGAGGGATGATTTTGAATCGAATTGAGAAACAGGTTGACCGTATTATTGCAGGATTAAAGGTAAATGAGGCTTTGAAAAATGTCAGATTTATAAGAGAATACGGCTCTGATGAAGCACCGTCACCCGTGAACGGAATGATTGCCGTTGTGTCGGTGAGAGATATGTCAACGGAGAAAAGTTATATCGGCGGATACCTTTCGCCGTCTATCAAGGGTGAAAGCTACAATGCAGGAGTTGAAATCAGGGTGTATGCTCCTGCAACCGAGAACGGAAGCGGTCTTTCGGAAGTGGTAAGTGAAATTCTTCTCGGACTTAAAACTGCCGATGCGGAAAAGACGATTACCCACAGCGAGGCGGCGTCAATTGAATTTGATCCCGATATGAACGCAATTTACAGAACGGTGAGTTTTAATATGGAATTCTGTCTTTGCGAGGAGGTTTAAATGGACGGCTTTGAATTTGAAAATTGCGGAAATGCCATGTTGAAATGTGAGGGAAAAATCCTCGGCGGCGTTGAAAAGGCAACCTGTACAAGAAAGAACTCCTTCACGGAAATCAAGGAATTTTTCAATGACAAGCCCGTTGAAAGGATTGTTTCAAATGAATGGGAACTTACCTTTGTGATGAAGATTACGGATAAAACTCCGTTTTTGGAGCGTGACAGCTTTAAGAGTCTTGAACTTGACCTTGCAAAGAAGAAAATCATTTACACGGATTGCAAAGTGCTTGAATTTTCAAGCGTTACTCAGGGCAGCGGAAGTATTCTTGCAACCGTGAAAATCAGTGCCGACGAGAGGAAAATTATATGAATGATAAAAATTCAGACGAACTTTACAGGCTTGCGGAGTCTGAGAACGGCGGTAAAGATACCGAAATGTTCGGTGAATTCCTTGAAAGGGAAAGCCGTCGTTACAGTCGCAGACTTGACGAAGAAGAGGAGGCGAAAAGCCTATGAAACCGGTGCCGATGAAATTCGGTGAATATGTGTGGCATCACAATCCGCAGAATATCAGCTTTGAATGTGACAGGAGCGTTGCAGAAATGAAAAGTCCGTTCGGCGAATCTTCCGTTCAGGATATGGGGCGGAAGAATATGAAAATCAGCGGTTCGGGACAGCTGTACGGCGAGAATTGTGCAGAACAGTTTGAAAGGCTGTTTGAGGTGTTCAGAAACAGCGGAAAAGAAGTGCTCTCCGTGCCAAACCTGCCGAGCATTTATGCTGTGTTTGAAAAGCTTGAAATAAAGGGCGAGCCAAAGCCGAATGTGCTTGAATACAGCTTTGTGTTCCGTGAGGTTATGGAAAAAAAGCAGAAAACGGTAATTACATATTTTGACTGTGAAAACGGACAAACCCTGTGGGACATTGCATACAAAACAGGCGTGAAAATTGACGAGCTTGTGCGACTGAATCCCGATGTTAAGTTTCCCGATGAAAACCTCGGAACAAGGAGGGTTAAGCTGTGCTGACTTACTTTTTTACTGATAAAAACGGCAAAAGGTGTGGAATTAAAAATGTTCTCACGGCAGAAATTTCGGCAGATGTCGATGTGCCTGCCGATGAGCTTGTGATGACTGTGCCGTATGACGAGAAGTTCGGAAATGCCGATATACTTGAGGCTTATGACGGCAAGTCGCTTGTGTTTGTGGGACAGGCTGACGAGATTGTCAGCATTGTGAGAACCGACGGTGCGATTGTAAGGCTGAGTGCAAGAAGTCTTGCCGGAAGGCTTCTCGATAATGAGGCAGAGCCTGTTACATATGTGAACCCGGCGGCAAAGTTCATTTTTGAAAGGCATTTAAAGCCGTTCGGAATTGTCGGATATGACGGTGACGAACATCCGTTTATGGGCACAATCAAAATTGAAAAGGGCATGACCGAGTGGCAGGTGCTTGAAAAATTCTGCAACGGCAGATACGGCAAAAGTCCGAGAATTACGGGTGCGGGATTTGCTTTGATGTGCGGAACTTACGGCGGTGCAAAGCCGTTTGTGTTCGGCAGAAACGGAGTAGGTTATACATCTCTCCGTGAGTACATAAAGCCGTGCAAGGTGATTTCGCAAATCAAACTACGCACCGAGGAATACGGCGGTTACAAGAGCGTTGTAAGCAACAAATGCGTTGCCGACAGGATTAAAAGGGTGAGATATGTAAACGCTTTTCTCGACAACAATGCGGTAAAAACAGCCGACAGAATGATTGAAAACGGCAACAGGCAGAGCTTTGAAATAATGCTTGAATGTGCAGAATGTCTGTGCGGAGTTGTCGGCAGAAGGGCTGTGATTGATGACTCTCTTATCGGAAAAAGAGAGGGCTTGGTTGTGAAAAGCATTAAATATTCACTTGGGAAAAACGGTGAAAGCACAATGGTTGTGCTTGGAAAGGAGAACGGCGATGTGGCTGATGAATTACATAACTAAAAATTCGATTACCGCCCCGAAAGCCGAAAAAAAGGGCGGTGTGAAAAGTTCGGGAAACACGGTTTCGGTGGATTCCTCGGAAGAACACAGGGGGATAAAATGTTGCGTGCCGTATGGCTTTGCAAGCGTTGTTCCCGTGGGAGAGTCGGCGGTTGTTTTGCCGCTTGCTAACGGCGAAGTGAGCCTTGGCGTGCTTGCAAAAAATGTTGAACTTGATGAGGGCGAGGTTATGCTCTCGTCAAAGGGCGGAGCGAGTATTGTGCTGAAAAATGACGGCAGGGTTCTTATCAACGGCAAGGCGGTGTAGTATGAGGGATACGATGATTAAAAACGGTGATATCGTTATCGGCTCTTCGGGCAATACGGTATTGCTTGAGGGGAGTGACGCAAAATTCCAACAGGCTGTGCTTTGCATTTCGGCAAAACTCGGCGGATTTGTCTATGACAGAAATTTAGGTTCAAAGGTGCTTTTGCAGGACAAAACACTCTCGGCAAAGCAGACTGAACTGCTTGCCAATGAATCGCTTGCAAAAATGAAAAATACCTATGCAAGCGTTAAGTCGGTTGGCAGACAGATTACGATTGACCTTACGGTTGACGATATTACAAGGAAGGTGCAGATAAATGGAAACCTATGATGAAATTTACGGCAGAATGAAGAATGCCTATGAGCATGAAACGGGTGACAGCTTTAACGAGGTGAGCGACATTGCAATCAGGCTCAAGGTGCTTGCCGGCGAGATTTTTAAGCTGCAGACGAATCTTGAGTGGTGGAAAAGACAGATGTTTGCAGTGAGCGCAAGCGGTGAATGCCTTGACAAACTCGCATCGCAGAGAGGTATTGAACGCAAAAAGGCGATGAAGTCAACGGGCGAAATTACCTTCAATATTTCTCAGCCGTGTAGTCACGATATTGTAATTCCAAAGGGGTGCGTTGTGGCTACTGCCGACCTTGTGCCGATACGATTTGTTACGACCGAGGATGAAGAAATCAGTGCCGGAAACACGCTTGTGAGTGTTTATGCCGAGGCTGAACAGGCGGGGAGTAACGGTAATATCGGGCTTAGCTGTGCGGTTGTTCCCGTGAGTGTGCCTACAGAGATTGAAACGGTTACAAACCGTGAGAAATTTACGGGCGGTTGCGATGCCGAAACGGACGATGAACTTCGCAAACGTATAAGAGATACATATATAAACACCTCCAACGGCACGAATGCGGCATATTACGAACAGCTTGCACTCACGGTTGACGGTGTTGCAAAGGCGAGTGCCGTCGGCAAAGTGAGGGGCGTAGGTACGGTTAATGTCTATGTTACGGGTGCGGATGCATCATTGGGTACGAATGTTGTTGCAAAGGTTCAGTCGCTTTTGGAAAAGCAGAGAGAGCTTAATGTTGATGTTATTGTGGCGAATGCCCAGCGTACCGCTTGCAATATGAGTGTTGTTGCCTATGCGGAGGACGGATATTCTTCAGGTGAAGTCAAGGAGTTGCTCAAAAATGCCTTTGCGGAATATGTGAATTCAATCCCTATCGGCGGAACTTTCAGATTGTCGGAACTCGGCGCAAAACTGATTGACACGGGTTGTATAACCAACTACAACTGGAACACGGATATGCAGGATGTGACGGTGGCAAAGTCGCAATGTTTTACTGTCGGTACAGTTACGATTGGGGTGAAGTGATGAACAGCTTTGATTCGATGAAAACCAAATTAGAAAGTACGGGGCTTTACAAAGTTACGGCAAAATCAAATATCAGAGCGGAACTTTTGGCATATGCAGAGGGTTTGAACACGGAATTTGATATGCTTGAAACTATGGAACGGGAGTTGTTTATTGACACAGCGGAAAACTGCGGAATTACCGAAAGGGAAAGATTTGTCGGTAAAATCAATGCCGATTATCCGCTTGAAAAACGAAGGGAAATGCTTAAAATATCTGAGCAGAAGGTTGGCGGAAAATGCACTCCCGACGATTTCAAAAGAATTGTCAGAGGTTACGGTGTGGAAAATTTTACAATTGCTGAAGCTCCCACAAGAAACCGTGTGGACATTAAAATTTCGGATACAAAAACAGACGCAGAGAAGAAGCTCATAGAAAAGCGTGTGAAAGCAGATTTTCCGTTACATCTTAATGTGATAATTTCTTATGTAAATGCATAAAATCCTGATTAAAATTTTAATCAAGCTATGTTAATAAATTTTGCAGCTTTGCAAAACCATTCAAATAATTAAATAACCATGACCAAAAATAAAAATGACAAGTTGAAAAATCTCAGCTTGTCATTTTTCTGTGTGAATATAAATCCTTATAAAAAGCACTCTGCAAACGCTTAGGCTTAATTATATTTTTTGCTATTATTATACCTCATATTCGAGAGCGGTTTTTAGGTTAATTCAAAATATATGTCAACTGTAATTGACAATTTGTTCAATGGAAAAGAGAAGTGTGCCACTTGATTTTGTATCGGCTTTTATCTTTTCATCAAAACCGTTTTCAGAGAACAATGCATAATAAAACTGTGTCTTTTCCTTCAATGGTGTTAATTTTGCAAGTGTGTTCAGATATTCTGCATAGGTAAATGCTTCTTTTTTGAATTTGCATTCCCCAACTAAATAATTTTCTGCTTTTTGATCGATACATAAAATATCTATTTCTGTTTCTCCAATTCTAAGTCCGTTTGCTGTGTTTTTATCCCTTATTGTTGTCTTTCCTGTCCACCGTCCCATTTTGGAATATCGGAACGGCAGTTCGTTATTTTTCTGCATTTTCCGAACAAACTCACGGCATACATCTTCAAATGCGACTGATGCAAATTTATGGAGTTCGGGCTTTACAATATATTCGTAAACGCCGTCAACATCGCCGTCCTCAAGCTGTGAAAAATTTGCAAAACCGAATGCATACCAGAATCGGAAGAAGTTATCTGTTAATTTATATGTTCCTCTGTTACCGTTTGCCTGTTCTTTTATCTTTGCATCAACAGAAAATTCTCGTTCCACAATGCCGAGTTCAATCAGATTTTTTAAATAAACACTTGTTTTGGAAGTATCCTCAATGAGTGACTTTTGACTGATATTGTTTAAAGTTGTATTTCCAAGTGCTACCGCTTCAATGATAGAGTTATATACAGGCGTTTCCCGAAGTTCCTGATGAAGAAGAAAATCAACCTCGCTGTATAGAACACAACCTTTGGTCAAAATGTTTTGTTTAATATTTTCTTCAATAGTTAGTTTCGGATTCCATTGCCTTAAATAGTGGGGGATACCGCCAAGAACAGAATAAGCAATAACTTTGTCCCGTTCGGAATATGAGGTAAAGAATTTAGCTGCATCGTAAAATCCCATTTCTTTCATTTTGAAAATTCCGGTAGCACGACCGTAGAGCGGATTTTTTTCGGCAAGAATTTCCTTTTCAATAAAACTCATTGCACTGCCGCACAAAACAATCATAACATTTGAATCCCGAAGTTGTGTATCCCACAAATTTTGCAGAATAGAAGGAATGCTCTTGTTTCCTTTGCACATATACGGGAATTCATCTATGATAAAGAGTTTCTTTTTATCCCCATACGGCAAATCGAGAACAGCGCCGAAAGCTTTTTCCCAATCGGCAAATTCGGTAATGTAGTTTTTTGCGGGAATGTTTTCTTTTAATATCTGTTTTGAAAATTTTTGAAGTTGCACCCTGTCGGTTGTCTGAGTACAGGAAAAGAATACATGTGGTTTTTCTTTGCAAAATTCTCTTAAGGTTTCCGTTTTGCCGACACGCCGTCTGCCATACAAAACTACAAGCTGTCCGCCATCTGAATTGTATTTATCGTTCAGAAATTTTAGCTCGGTTTCTCTGCCTATAAACATAAAAACACCTCTTATGCTATCTAATATTGATTTACTAAATCGTGATTTGGTATTATTATACCCAAGAACAAATGTAAAATCAATAGATTTTGCAAAAACAATAAAAATTTTCAAAATACGCCGTTATATAAATTGTGGGAAACCTTTAAAGATTTTTATAAGACATAAAAAGACCTTGCAGAGTAAAATCTGCAAGGTCAATTTTATATCAGAAATAAACTTGTATTAAGTTACCTGTCAATACATCCTGTGTGGATTACTTGTTTGCGATAGCAGCCTGTGCAGATAGGTAAAAATATGGGGGTTTTTAATGAAATGAGCATTGTCCTCATTCTCTCCCCTATGTACCGAGGAAATCTTTTCGATTTCCTCTAATTTGATAATGCAGTTTTTCTTTCTGCCTTCCGCTGTAAAGGTTGCTTTCACATCTGCTGTCCCATTCAGATTAACATACCAATCAAATGTAGTATCCGATGTTGGTGTTATCAAATATACAAACCGATTGACAACATCGTGGCTGATAGTGCTACCACTAAAATCAACAAGGCTGTTCAGAGTAGAACGGATACCCTCTATATCCAATCCTTTCGGATTGCTTTTTTCCTGTGGAATTTCATCAAGTGCTTTTTGAAGTTTCTTGATTTCTTCATCGACAGGACTTCTCATTGCTTGATACTCGTCTTTGGAAATCTCTCCATCAGCTCTCATAGCAATCAAGTTAGTCAGTCTGCTATTTGCCTTATCCAATTTCGCCTGTATCGTTACCGTATCGGATTGAGTTTCGTTAGATTTTTCTTCCTTATAATAACACTTAATAAGGTCTAACGCAATCAGTACAGACTCTTTTCTCTCTGTCCAGAGATGCTCTAACAGAGCTTTTGCCATAAAATCAAGTTTCCAATCGGTTATCATTCTGCTGTCACAATATCCCTCAGTGTCTAAACCGATTTCAGCTCTTTTCCGTTTAATTCCGTTGTTAAGCTGATTGTAGCATTGATAACCGTAAGAGGTTTTTCCGTCCAATTTCGTATGCCATTTGTTTTTACGATATGATGAGCCGCAGGAGCAACGCAGCTTGTTGACCCATATATCTCGTGAATCACGCTTACTATGTGTGTTTTTTCCTGCCGATACACATACAGGTTTTACTCTGCTTTCTCGTATTTCCTGTGCCTTATCCCAAATCTCTTGAGAAATAATAGCAGGGAAATCGCCCTCAACATATTCATAAGTGGACATATCAAGATTGTTAATTCGCTTCTGCTCTAAAAAATTATTGCTTCTGGATTTGTTGTAACACTTTGTTCCTGTGTAGGTGGCATTTTTAATCGCTCTCATAATATTTGAAACGCTCCACTTTATAAGTCCAGAAGCTGTTTTCCTTTTTCGCTCCGTCAAAATCTTTGCGATTTTCATCGAGCCATAACCTTGCAGATACAAATCATATATCATTCTGACCGTTTCTGCCTGTTCCTCATTGATAACATAGGTATCTCCAACACGGTCATAACCTAAAATATTACCGTTTCCATAGAGAACACCATTATCACGGCTGATTTTCTGACCTGCTTTTACACGCTCGGAAGTCTTACGACTTTCTTCCTGTGCCAATGTTGCCATAAGAGATAGCCGCAGTTCTCCATCTCCGTCCATTGTCCAAATATTATCGTCGATAAAAAACACCTCAACGCCTATGCCTTTCAACTCTCTTGTAACAACAAGGGTATCCACAACATTTCGTGCAAAACGGCATACCTCTCTGGTAACAATTAAATCAAATTTACCTTGCTTGGCATCTTCAATCATTTTCAAAAAGGCAGGGCGTTTTTTTGCCTGTGTTCCCGTGATACCCTCATCAATATATCGTTCACAGACCGTCCAGTTCGGATGATATTTTACTTGGTCATCATACCATTGTAACTGATTTTCCAATGCAGATAACTGCGCTTCGTGTTCTGTTGATACACGACCATAAATAGCAACATTTCTGGCTCTATTTCTATCAAACTGAGCATAATCTGTGAGCTTAAATCGGTAATTATATTCATTTACTGCTGTATTCATAAAGCATACCTCCAATTCTTTTCTGAATATATTGTACTGATTATCAAGCCGCCTGTGAAATGTGCGAATTGGTGTGCTTCACGATATTTGTATATGTGGCTTGATTTATTTTCCCTTTTTCAAGAAGTATCTCAATGAGTTTCAGAGCTGCGGTATATTTATCTACTTTAATATTGTCCATTTTGACCTCCTTTCAGAGAAACACTAACGGCAAGAGCCTTATCAACTCTTGCCATTATGTTATTGGGCATCATTCCCATATACTGTTTTAACCTCTGCTTATCAATCGTCCGTATCTGCTCAAGCAGGATAACAGAGTCCTTGTCAAGCCCTTCATAATTACTTACTGCGGTATGTGTGGGCAACTTTGCTTTTGTGTGTACTCGGCTCGTAATTGCTGCAATGATTACCGTCGGGCTGTGCTTGTTTCCTATATCATTGGAAATGATAAGTACAGGTCTTGTGCCGCCTTGTTCTGAGCCGATAACGGGATTAAGCTCCGCATAGTAAATGTCGCCACGCTTAATAATTCTTTCCATTGTGTTTGACCTCCCAATATGATTTAGACAGGTGCTTCCTGCCTATGTAGGCAGCCAAACGCAAGGAAGTATTTAAGGTCGGAAGTATCTTAACAATATCTCTGTTCTTATGACCGCCTTTCGTTTGGCTGATATGATAGAAGCATTTCAACTTGTCCTCGACACCCCGAAATGCTATGGGAAGTCGCCAAACGGTCAGCAGCGAACTGACGCCACGGGAGTTCCACCCCAACTGTCGTTCTGACAGAGCCGCCCTCATTGCCTGCGACGGTTTTTTCACGCTCGGACTGTGACTGGACGGGAGTATCATTATCCTCTTTGTGGGTTATGGCGAAATCGGGAGCTGCCCGATATTTTGAGTCGGTAAAGATAGGCTCACCACCTTTCAATCGCTCGCTGCCGCTCGGCAGGTCGTGGCGTACCGCTGCACACGCTTATGCTCATCGCAATCACAAAGAGAAAGTATTTGGCGAATGGGTATTCGGTTGTCAAGGAGCTATCCCGTTTTCGCCACACAAAGGAAAACAGGGTGAGAGGATTTTGTCCTCTCACCCTGTAGCCCGTGGGAAAGTGCTTTTTTGGACACTATCCTAAAAGTTTTTTTATTTTTTCTTTGAGCCTGCTCAACCGCTTATAAACGGTGTACTCTTTCATATCGAGCATCAGAGCAATTTCAGCGATAGAAAATCCCTGTAACTGCAACAGAACTGCCTGCAAAGTAAGCCTGTCCACTTTAATCAAAACTTGGTAGAGCTGCTGATTTTCGATGTTATCCAAAAAGTCCTCAACCGTTTTTATTTCGGGTGGTGTTGTATCCTCTGCGACTTCATCAAGGTATGTACCTGCTTCCTGCATACGCTGATAGTACCGTCTGTCAGAATTAAAAATCGCCCAATCATGAACACGGAGCTGTTCTATAGTGTCTTCGCTAACCCCCAAGCTCCGTAACTGCTTTTCCTCGGCTTCTTTCCAGAGCCGCCATTTCTTTTCTTCTCTGGCTTTGTTGTAAGCCATAATGTGTACCTCCAATCTGAATTTTTTTGAGAAATTCAGATTGAGGTGGGCTACGGCACCCAATGCCAGAAGCAGGTTTATCCTGTGTTGCGACAAAAAACGACAAACAAAAAGCCGCAAAGGTACTAAGACCTCTACGGCAACACGCATAATTATCTCTATGATATAGATATGTGACTTCTACTCGAAAAGTAGAAAAGTGCCACGAGCAAGCAAGGCTTTTTTTAATAAGTTATCCTCACTTCTACGTGACACTATGTAAATAACTGCTGCTTCTGATAAGCAGCGTGATGGTCGTGCTTGACCAACACATAAAAATCCCTCCAAACTCGAAAACGGGTTTAGAGGGCAGTAAAATTTAGTCTGGGCGTGACAAAGCCGCCCACCAAAGCACCGTTTTTTTTATTCGGCGGGCTTGTCCTACCTATGGTTATATAAAAACAGAGCCGACAAACTGCGATTACTCACTTGTTCATCGGCTCTGCATCTTATGCGTCTGGCTCTTTGATGACGGTTATTTGTAAATTCTTTACATCAATCAATGTTTCCTGTTTACATTTTGGGCAGTAAAGAGGATAGTTTTTCAAAACTGTGTCCTCTCTGCTTTTGTTTCGGGTTTTGTTTCCGCAAAGAGGACATAATAGCCATTCTGTCTGCTTCAAGTTACAACCTACCTTTCAAAATTAAATACATTTACTTACTATCATTCTGCGATAAGCTCCAATAACACGATTTCTGGACGGTTATTAAATCGAATAGGGATTATACTATTGCCAAGTCCTCTGCAAACAATCATATTTGTGTCACCTTTCGTATATAAGCCTGCATCATATTTTGGAAACAAGCCTTGATTTGGAGCAACCAAACCGCCAATAAACGGTAAACGAAACTGACCACCATGTGCGTGACCGCTTAAAACTAAATCGACACCACAATTTACATAGGCTTCAAACAATTCTGGGCGATGTGAAAGCAAAATAGTGTAATTGTCTTTATCTCCGATTAGTCCCCGTAATTTCGTATCAACCATAGCAGGAACTTCTCCAAACATATCCCCTTTAAGCGTAAAGCTTGGGTCGGAAAGTCCGATAAGCGTAATGTCATCTCCATTATATTCTAACTGCATTGCTTTATCTTCAAGGACAACTACACCAGTATTTTCAAGTTCTGCTTTAAGCTCATCATACTGTGACAAACTGGCTTCGTGATTGCCTGTTACATAATATGTATCTGCAATTTGAACAGCTTCTTTTGCAAAATCAAGGGCAACATCAATGTCCGTATGTTCAGCATCAACTAAATCACCCGTTATTACTATTATGTTTGGCTCACATTCTGACAGTATTTGTAACAGTTCTGCATTGTCTTCTCCGAACACTGCATTGTGCAGGTCGGATATTTGAGCTATCCGAAAACCATTAAATGCGGCAGGGATACGATTGCTTGAAACAGTCACCGTACTCAACATCAAAGCTGTATTGCTCCACATAGTCCAAATAATCAAAGCAGCAATCAACGTGCATACAGAAATCAAAGTTTTTTTAGATAATCGTTTTTTCATGGTGTTCTCCATCTTTCCTATATTATGATATAGAGCCAACCTTACAATTAGATGAATTTTGACTTACAAAATAGTAAGCTAAAAGAGGCAGACAATTCCGTTCAGGAATTACCTGCCTGCCCCTCTATGAATGCAATAATATTGAGAACTATTGCACACTAATTATATCTACGATAGATGTTTTCTCCAATTTTTTAATGGGGTTTCTTACTGCCAAAATTACTGCAATGGCAACAACAACAATAATGATACCAAGCTGAACCAGAGGAACACTCCATGCATCGCCCCATTTATAGGTTATAAGTTTGCTAAATAAAATCTTGTTACAGACTATTCCTAAAACGCTACCGCAAATAGTACCTGTGATTGCATAGGTAGATGCTTCGGCAATAATCATTTTAGCCAGTTGCCTGTTACTTAATCCAATCGCTCGAAAAACTCCGTATTGTTTCATTTTTGCCACCACACTCATAGCTATGCTATTTATGATATTGAATAGTGTAATCAATGCAATCAATACCAAAAAGCCATAAATGAAAAGCCCAAAACAATAGTAAGCCCCACGGGTGTTACTATTACCCATTCGCTCATCAGAAAATGTATATTGTGAGCCTACCAAGCGGTGTATTTCATTTACATCATTCTCTGTGGCATTTTGAGATAACTGTATATCAATAATACTATAATCCGTTTCGCCCGTCAGTTTTCTAAAGGTATCCTCAGAACAAATGAGCTTGCCAACATCTTGACGATTATTAAATGGGCAGTCAGATAACATACCGACAATCTCCATATCAGCTTGGCTGCCATTCAAATTTAAGGTAATGACATTGCCTACCTCAATGTCGTTTTGTGGCTCAAAAACGATAAGTCCTGTATTACTTTCACTTTGTGCTTTTTCCAAGCTGCCGGACAAAACATAGTCCTTTGCCCAGTCAAACTGCATGTCTTCATATGAAATAAGGTCAACAACTTTTTCCTCGCCATTTACGATTACGGGAACATTGTAAGCAAACATTCGCCCATAAACATTTTTTACGGCGAGATTTTGCTGTAATTCCTCAATAAATTCAGCCTTTACCGAGCAGGTATCTTCTGGACTGATAACAGATATATCGGCAGTCCACGGCTGTAAAGGCGTCAATGTGTGATTCATAAAATCAATAGTTACTGAAAATGCAAGAAAAAGAATAATACTGATTGAAAATGAGCTAATCATTAAAATAAAATTCTTTTTGCTTGCTTTAGCATGATGAATACCAAGAGAAGTGTCTATCTTGAAAAACTTGGTATTCGCCGCTTTTTTTACAGGTTGTAAATCATTTGCATTTCCAGATACCGCTGCCAAAGGAGAAACTTTGGATGCTTTCTTAGCAGGAGAACGGGCAGCAAGGAGAACTGTCAACAAACCAACAACAATACCCGCTATAATACTTGGATAGCTTATACTAAAAGCAGGCATTCCACCAAAATATTGTGGACTAAGCTGCCGCAAAATAAAACACAATACCCAAACCAATACCATACCGCCGATAACACCAAGTGGAATTGCAAAGCGACACCAATTCATAACCTCTTTACGTACTAACTGCATAACCTGTTTAGGTGTTGCCCCTATGCAACGAACCATTCCAAAAAACTCTGTTCGCTGTGCCACATTAGTGTTCATACTACTTGCAATCATTAAAACGCCAGCCATCAAAACGAGGAAAAATAGAATTATTGCAACAGTATACACCTGTGCCATGAATGAATCATCACTCTGCCCCATCAAACCAAGCAATGTTATATTTTCGGTTACTTGTTTATCGGACAATCCGTACTGTTCTTTAATCTCAGCTATCTCTTTTGGAATGTTTCCTTTATTATCAAATAGCACGAAAAACATTGTATACTCAGATGGGTTAACATCTGTTTCATTGGAGTAAATTGTTCGAAAGCCATCTGTTGTCAAAAACACACCATAAACATCTTCACGCATAAGGTTTGCGGAATTTTTCATAAAGCCAGAAATAATATATGAGAATTCCGTTCCATTTGGCGTTGTAATTACAATTTGCTCACCAATTTTTAACTTTAGCGTATCCTTCGCATTGATTGATATCATTGCTTCATTCTCAGTTTTAGGAAACGTCCCTTCATCCAACACATTAAAAATTTCTGTAACTATGCTTTCATTTCCACCGCATATACTCACATTTTTTCCATGCAAAGTATATTCTTGTTCTCCTCGAAAATTCAGCGTACCATAATCGGCAACAGTAGCTACCTCTGGTCTGGAAGATATAAGCATTGCATCTTCATCACTAATGTTTTGTATGCCAATATGCCAATTTCCGTTTTCCTGCTGTGCCTGCAAAATCTGCCCTCTGATAAACATATCAGCCATACCGAAAATAGCTGTTACCAGAAAGACAGCCAATACAATACAAATAATAGACATACGATTTTGCTTTCGATGTACTTTTGCAGAAATAGGAACAAGGTCAAGATAACTTTTCATTCGCATTACCTCCCAAGTCTGTCAGCACACCGTCTGTGACACGCAAGACACGGTCAACCATAGAAGTAAGACCGTTGTTGTGCGTAATCATAAGTATTGTTTGTTGGTAATGTCTGGATGCTTTTGTCAGCAAATCAATAACATCTTGGCTATTCTTGCTATCCAGATTGCCTGTCGGCTCGTCCGCAAGAATCAACTTCGGTTTTGTAATCAATGCCCTGCCAATAGCGACACGCTGCTGCTGACCGCCAGAAAGCTGGCTTGGCAAATGGTTTCTTCGTTCTGTTAAGCCGAGCAATTCTAATATTTCTTCTACATCAGAAGCTTTCGGTTTGCGATAATCCAAAAGAAGCGGAAATGCTATATTCTGTTCCACCGTCAATTCAGATACAAGCTGAAAAGACTGAAAAATAAAGCCGATATTCCTCCTTCTGAAAATCGTGCGTTCTTCTTCTTTCATAGAAAATAAGTTATTCCCATCCATCGTGACTGTGCCAGAAGTAGGAACATCCAATGCACCGATACAATTTAGCAGGGTACTCTTCCCAGAGCCAGACTCTCCAACGACAGCAACGAACTCACCTTTTTCCAGAGAGAACGATACATTTTTCAAAGCATCGACTTTTGCCTCACCAGTTCCGTATGTTTTACACAGATTTTGTACTTTTAAGATTTCCATTTATAAGTACCTCCTTTCTCACAAGGATAGAAGTAACAGCTTACAATCAGATGAATTTAACCTTACGATTCCGTAAGGAAAGACAATGTAAAGGTTGTTCCCTGTAATAGCTCGCTCTGAACAGAAAGAATACCGCCTTGTCCCTCAACAATCGCCTTTGCTAATGGCAATCCAAGTCCAATCCCTTGACTTTCTGAAGTATTTTTGCTTCGATAAAATCTCTTAAATATGTGGTGTATATCCTCTTGGGAAATGCCGTGTCCGTTATCCGTAATAAATATTCTAATCATAGCGGGCGTTTGTTCCCACGATATAGAGATTTTTCCCCCTGTATCTGTATGGTCAAGTGCGTTTTTGATAATGTTGCCAATGGCTTCGCCCGTCCACTCTATATCACAGTAAAGCATCTGTTCCAAATCACCATCTATCACAATTTCCTTTTTTTCATTGTCCGCCCGTGTTGTCAATTCACTAATTGCGTGATTAATAATATTCGGGATACTGTAATTGGATTTTTCAAAAGAGATGCTCCCTGCATCTATTCTTGTGATTTTCAACATAGATTGAATAAGCTGTTCCATTCTCTTTAATGCAGTTCCAATCTTTAAGGAAAATTCTTTGACCGTTTCGAAGTTTTCTGGCTCATTCTCAATAATTTCCTGATACATCATAAGTGCCGACAGAGGCGTTTTTAATTGATGTGATATATCAGAAATTGTATTTTTAAGAAACTCTTTTGTCTTTTGTTCTGTATCATTTTTTGCTTGAAGCATAGTAGCCAATTGGTCAACAGAAGATAAGAGCTGGTAAATAGTTCCCTCGTTAGATTGCGGAAGGTGAACAGTATAGTTCCCATCTATGTAGTCCTTAATGATGTTTTCTGATTCCCTATATAGTCTTTCCCTACGATACAAAAACAGCATTGTACCTAAAAACAGAAGCAGCGTCCATAGAAATAACATCACAAACAGAGATGTCAGTATTGTATTTTTAACAGCAGATACATAAGGTAAATTTTCTATATCCGTGCTGTTTGAAAGACCAATTTCGGCTAAAAACTTATTTCCTGTAGTGCCTGCTTCCGTATTCATTAAGGCTGTTGCAATTACTTCCTTTGAAATTCCTTCTTCCAGTAAAGAAGTAGCAATCGCATTATTGTGTGTTAAAAACATTTCTTTGGTAGCCGCCGTTTGCGTGTCAATGACAGCTATTTCCATCAAAAAAAGCAGCAAAACAAGAGTAACAATGAAAATGCAATAATAACGGCTATGTTTATCATGTAAGAAGTTCATTCGTCCACCTCTTTCCACTGATAACCAAATCCTCGGACTGTTAGTAAATGTTCTGGATGTGATGGGTCTGTTTCTATTTTTTCTCGCAGTCGTCGCACATAGACGGAAAGGGTATTATTGTCTACATAATCTCCTGTGCTGTCCCATAACTCGTCTAAAATAATATCTCTTGTAATAATACGGTTTGCATTCTTTACCAACAGGCATATTAAACGGTATTCTGCGGCGGTAAGTTCTAATATTTTTCCCTTTAATAAGACACGGCTTCCTAAAAGGTCTATCTTAATATCGCCACATTCCATAACTGCCCCTGTTCCTTGAGTGGACAACCCTGCCCGCCGCAGCAACGCTCGTATGCGTGAACATAACTCGCCTAACTTAAACGGTTTTGTTATGTAGTCATCACCGCCGCAGTCCAGACCACGAATAATGCTAACTTCTTCATCAGAAGCTGTCAGAAAAATAATCGGTATCTGACTTCCGTTTTTTCGTACTTTTTCACATATCTCAAAACCTGTTCCGTCTGGCAATGTGACATCAAGGATGAGCATATCGTATTTTTCTATCTCAGATAAATAAGTTAGAGTTTCCTGCACAGAACGGACAAAATCGACATCGAAGCCATTTTTCTTTAGCGAATATTGCAGTCCGTCTATTAAACTTACATCATCTTCTAGTAATAAAATTCTATTCTCCATAATCTGTAACCTTTCTCCGCTTATCAACGGGCTTTTTTGAACTTTTAGGAATAAGCCACACCCGATTTATATTTAGGACACCCTCAATACGGTTTTCTTTGCATAACCGTTGCACACGCCGCACCGATATCCCCCAAAGTTCTGCGGCTTCCTGTGCCGTCATATATTCAAACATTTCTGACCTCCTAAAATCGTACTGTATCTATTATATCCGTTTGAACGAACAATATCAACTATGCAAATGTGAATTTTTATATCTTACAAGTAGAGATTTTATATCCTAATACAAGGGATTTCAGACCGTTCTATAAGAACTATCATTTCTGTAAAATATAATAGAAGCATTATATTGATACAAGGTGGTGAGTTTATGGACGCAAGAAACAATGATTTTGACTTCGATTTTACACCGATAGGGCAGGCAATCAAAAAAGCAAGGACAGCAAAAGGTATGACCAGAGATGAGCTTTCTCGTATTGTGGATTATGACCCAAGACATCTTCAAGCGATTGAAAATGAGGGGCAAAAGCCAAGTCTGGAGTTGTTCATTCAGCTTGTGACGATGTTCGGTGTATCAGTTGATGAATACATATTCCCAGATAATGAGGTCAAGAAAAGTTCCGTCCGCAGACGCTTAGACGCAGAACTCGACAAACTAAATGATAAAGAGTTGCTCGTAATAGAAGCAACTGTCAGCGGTCTATGTAAGGCAAAAGAGCCAGAGGAATAAACCTCTGGTTTTTCTTTTGCCCATTCTTAATAGGCAGGAACACCGTAACCATAGATGGAGCTACTTCCAACCGTATATTGATTTTGCCTGCAAGTGTCGCCAGAGTTACCCTCCACGGTGTAAACGACACCGTTTTCGCATTTCTCCACAATGCCTACATGGTCGGTTTCTCCGTCGCCTTCCCAATCAAAAAAGATAATATCGCCTGCCGACGGCTCATAGCTTCGGTCTTTCCATTGTCCGTTACCCTTAAACCAATTTGCACCGTCCACGCAGCCTGCGAATTTTGGGATAATCCCGCTTTCGATATAGCCACATTGGTCGGCACACCAAGACACAAAGCAGGCACACCATTCCACACGCCCCTCAAAGCCGTACCAACTCCAATAAGGCTGACCGCCCTCATTGCCGAGCTGTGTCAAAGCGACCTCCACAATCGCCTGGTTACCGCCGCTTGTGAACGCTCTCCCGTATGGATAATACCGCAGCACATGGGCGGGATATTGCGTGTCGCCATAGCTGTCCCAACCTAACCGTGCCGCCTGCATGGTGGAGAACTCTACCGCATTGGCATAGGAATAGCCGCCATAGTTAGTCTTAGCCCACGAGATATAGCCGTTGCCGAAATTGTAACCCTGCAAGGCAAGTTTGATATGCTCCATATCAATCGGGTTTTCTACCTCGGCAGAGATAAGGGCAGCCTTTAATTCCTGTACACCGCACTCAATCGAATATTCTGGGTCTTGTATCCCGTTCGGCTCGTGGGGATACCTTGTGTTAAAGCTGCCCTCCGCCGCCTGCATCGGGTCAAGTCCACGCCCGCCACTTTCCTGCATCATTACCGCCTTGATAAGCTCCACATATTCGGGAATACCGTACTGTTTGGCATATTTCTGTATCAAAGGCTCATAGGCTTCCACCTCTGCACTGACAGGGGTATAGGCGTTGCTCCCGCTTCCACCACCAAACAGGGAAACAGCACAGCCGAGCAGGACAACAATGAGAATAATCACAACTGCAATCCAACCACCTGCAATTAAAGCGGAAATCAGAGCTTTTGTTCCTGCAATAATCGCCTTGACCGCAGCTATGGTGGCTCTGACCGTAGCTTTTGTTGCTTCAGCGGTTGCCTTTGCGGTGGCTTTTGCCGCCTGTGCTGCCTTTTGGGCAGTTTTCGCAGAAGCCTTTGCCGCTGCCTGTGCCGTTTTTACCGAGGTTTCCGTCGTTTTAATCGCCGCCTTAGAAGTTGCCTGTGCGGTTTTAATTCCCCTTTTTCGGTAGTCTTGACTGTTCCCATAGCAGTTGTTTTCACCGCTTTTTCTGCATTTCGGGCTGTGGTCTTAATCATTTTTGCCCCTGCTGTCGGGTCTTTATCAACTGCGATTTTGCTGTCTGGGAAACATCGGGGGCAGAGGAACGGCTTGCAGCCCCGTGACGGATCTGCAAACCGTGTTGTTCTGACATATTCTGTGCTGCTTTCTGCTCTGCGGCTTTGACAGCCCGACTTTGCTTTAAATCGGTTATTTTATCTTTTTTGCCTTACCGATATTCTCCTGCGTTGTCTTGACTGCCTTTTGCCCCTGCTTATTGAACTGGTGGATACCTTCGTCCTTTACACGGTCTGCCGCATAAGAAATCCTGTCCGCAGCATATTCTGTGGCAGAGTTTTCATCAGCGTAATATCCCTGTTCCGCTTTTTCCTTTATCCCCACATAGGCAGACTTCATACGCTCACTGGCTATGGCGGCTTTATCTATGGTCTTTATCGTACCTTTGACCGCATCTCTGGTTTTTATATCAGCCATAGAAAACCTCCTTTCCCAGAGGATTTGCGTTCAAATCAGCCGACCTTTTTTGCCACTACAACGAGTCTGCCGTTCTGTGCGGAGTATTCGCAGGTGGAAAGGGTAATGAGCCTGTCGCCGTATTCAGCGGTCACACCTGTATCATACAAAGCAAGCTCCTTGCACTTCCCGACATAGGAATTAAAATCTTCCTCATTCTCCGCATCAACAAAGTCGTAGTATCGGAAGCCCTCAGAGCTGTACGCCACAGTCTTAAATACGGCGACGATTTCATACTCTTCCTGCTCTGTGAGGGTATCAAACTGAATATTCTTGTGTTCCTCATAAAAGCTCTTGGACTTGTAATCCTCCAACGCTCCAAACATCTTGCCGCCCTTAATGTGATGACCGTAGATAACCAGATTGTCACTTTCGGCAATATCACAATTCTCCTGCACATAAGGCGTACCTAAGTCACTGTACTCTTTTTTCAAAATTGTGCTTCAGATAAAAATTCGGATTGTTCCCACTCTGCATCACAGGATAATTGATTGTCGTGCCGGCAATGGAAATCCAACCGACCATATCCTCATTCTGTAAATACAATTCCTGATACTTGGCAAGCACATCTTCTCCCTCGCTGACAGGGGCATCGTCTGGCATGGTTTCCTCCGTGGGCGCCTGCTCTACCATTTCGGCAATCTCCTCAAAGGCTTCCGTCTGTTCGTCCACCTGTGCATAGTGATGGTAAATACGGAAGCCGCAAAAAGCCGCCGTACCTAACAGACACACGGCGCCGGCAACACAGATAATAGATTTATAATTCTTCATAGGCTCTTTCCTTTCTTATCTTGAAATTTCCGTCTGTTTTTCTGGGAGCAGGAAGCTCCCAGCAATATTCGGGGTATCTGACCTTGATGCCCTCCATAAAGTAGGGAGCAAACTCACAGCAGAACAACTCCTCTGGCGTGAAATACCGTTCCCGCCCTTCCTCTGCATACCCGTTCCAAAGGTTAAAAGCAAGATGGCAGACCTTGACTGTTCCGCTTGTCTGCCAGCCGCCGTGTATACCCTCTGGCTCGATGCAGTCCTCCTTGAAATTGAACATCTGGTTAATGTTCGCCCTCGTTTCCGAAGCGATACCGATTACATAGAAAAATGCCCTGTGATAACAGTCGTTCACTCTGCATTTCATCATATTTTCCAGAAAGAAATCACGATGAGCCGTATCACGGAATTTAATATCAGCCATAAAAAGACCTCCTTTCTTAGACCTCACCGAACTTGGTCGTCATCAGTTTGTAAAGCTCGGTATTGCGTGGGAACTTGTTTACAAACGGCACAAGGGAGCTGCCAACTTTGAGTAATCCCTGTCCTGCACCGACATTCGTGATATAGCTCATCTGAAGGCCGGAGATATTCAGGAGCTTAGCAAGCTCAAGCCTGTCCGTAGACGCTTGGTTAAGCATAATGATAAATTCACTGTTAGGCAAGCATCGTCCTTGCCGTATGGCTTTGCAGAAGGTCCTCGACATTTTGCGTAATACCCGTACTGTACGCACCGTACTTACGGACACGCTTCCACAGAGTAAAGAGGAAGTTTGCAGAGTATTCGTGCTGAAAGAGCAGATAGATTTCATCAATAAAAATAAAGGTATTTCTGCCTTTGGCTCTGTTCTGGGTGATACGGTTTAAGATGCTGTCAAGCACCACAAGCATACCGATAGGCTGTAACTGCTTGCCCAAATCCAGAATGTCATAGCAGATAAGACGGCTGTGGGTATCAACATTCGTGTGCTTTGCAAAGGTGTTGAGCGACCCGTCCGTAAACAGCTCAATCGCAAGGGCGATTTCCTGTGCTTCTGGCTCATTCTGTTTTAACAGTTCCTCACGGAAGTCCTGCAAGGTGGGCGGCGTTCCCATATAGTTGCCCTGCTGATAATAACGGTACACGCTTTTGCCGTACAGCGGTCAATGATGGATTTCTGCTTTGCTCCCAAGTTCGTGCCGCCGATGAGCTGTTCGCAAAGGGATAAAATAAACTCAGATTTCAGAATGACAGGGTTTTTTTGCACCGTCACCGTAATCGGAGTTCATATCCATAGCATTGATGTGATTTTCACTTGTCGCAGAGATATGAATGACCTCTCCCTGCATTGCTTTCACAAGCGGGGGAATATTCACGCTCTGGGTCAATGATGATTATATCGGCATTAGGGTCGGTCAGAATGATATTCGTCATTTCTTCCTTTGCGGTAAAGGATTTTCCTGCACCTGACACACCAAGAATAAAGGAATTGCCGTTAAGGAGCTGCCTGCGGTTGGCGATAATCATATTTTTGCTGATGACATTCTGACCGTAATACACACCGTTTTCATGGTAGATTTCCTGCACACGGAACGGGATAAACACTGCAAGGCTCTCTGTTGTGAGGGTACGCAGGGCATCTATCTTCCGTACACCAAATGGCAGGGCTGTATTCAATCCGTCCCATCTGCTGATATTTCAGCACCGCAAACTGGCAAAATGCTTTCTTGCGGTAGTCAAGAGAGCTTCTGTATCATTGTCGAGCTGCTCTTTGGTATCTGCCGTATGCACCATCGTCAGCACGGCAAACATCATTCTCTGGTCTGGGTCGTCAAATCGTCCAGAAATTCCTTGCTTTCCTTCCGCTGCTGTTCCAAGTCATAGGGGATAACGGCAGAAAAATTATTGTTCTGGTTCTGCTTCCTCTGCCAATTCGTGATATTGGTTTCCACACCAAGCAGACGGTTTTCCACCTCACGAACGGCTTCATCTGTGGGAACGGGGATAATATCAACGGACAGCATCATATTCCTGTTCAGCTCACAAAGCTCCGCAACCATACTGTCCTTGATATATGCCGCATACTCTCTGAGAAAAATCACACGCCCATATCTGTCACCCATTCTGAAGTAGTCGCTCTCAAATTCAAAGGTATCAGGGCAGATAAAATCCTTGAAATCGGTGACCTTTCCGCATCGTCTGGGTAATATCGAAGTGGAACGCTGTTTCTTCTCCTGTACGGTAGAAGTCGTGGAAGATACGCAGCTTGTCGCCTGCGTCCAGTTCCACACTTCGACCCCAGACGGTTAAAGTGGGCGATAAGGTCAGCACCCACACGGGCGAAGTAGTTTCGGGCTTCCTCGATATTCTTCTTGCAGACAGATACGGTTACATACTTATCCTGTACGATGGAATTAGCCCCTGTCGCCTTATCCAGAAGCATTTTGTTGTATTCCTTGCGGTACTTATCCAGACCGTCATCAGCCATTGGGATTAAAATAGTCTGTTCAAAATCAGCTTTGTTCAGGCGACGGTTGTTGATAGTGATTTTCGTGGTCGCACCGCTGTCAAAGGGAATTAAGAAGCTCCGAGTATTCAAGGAACATTGCTTCCTTATCCTCACGGCTTGCCACGGCATAGTTTATATCCTCAAATTTAAAGGTCTTTGCGTACTTGTTCCCTGCCGACAAGGAATATGCCGTCATCCCAGATTGTCTTAATCGGGATAACATTCTGTACCGACTTCGGCACAACAAACTTTTCCCCTGTCCTGCTTAAACAGAGTTTTAAGAGTTCTCAGCATTCTTTACCTCCTTGCTGCGTTTCGCTTTTTTCTTTTTTCGTTTTCTTTGGTTTCGGTGTCCTGCCTTTCTGCTTTTTCCGTACTGTCGCCAATCCTTTTTCATAAGCTTCAATAGTCGGCTTCATCGTTTCGTAATAGAGATTATCTGGCAGGAACATCAGCTTTTTCGGCATCAAAAACTCTGATTTAATCCACGCCCATACAAATTGTTCTGCGGTCATACCGTTGTATTTGATAAATCCCATAGCCGCAAAAGGGAACGCACCTAAGATACAAACCCAACTGAGGGTTTCCGTTCCAAACCGTGGACGAAGAAGAAAATACAAACCCACCGCCACGCCGCAGGCAAGGACAGAAAAAATGAACTGTCTGAGGGACAGTCCAAAAAACATACTCTCCGTATAATTACGGATTTCCTTATTTATCTTGACTTCCAATCATAGCACCTCCCTTACAAGCCCATCATTTCTCTTACAACACGGTCTGCCATTTTGACCGCACCGACAAGGACGAGCATATTGAACACAAGCTCCCCAATATAGCTCCATACCATTGTAACCGCCGCAGCATCGGGATTGACCACAGGCGGAGAAGAAGCAAACAGGGAAAAGATAATGCAGGCAAGCACGATAACCGCACCTTCAAGACACACGGCGGCATAGCTCTTAATGAAGCTCTTGCCAACGCTCTGGCTCGGCTCTCCCGCAAAAGCGGAAAGGGGTACGGGTGCAATGGCAGTATAGATATACAGCTTAAAAAACCTGCCGTATACCGACATAATCATAATGAATGACAGCACCGTGATAAACAGCCCGCCTATCAGCGTGACCGCCCATAGCGGGATACTCTCAAAAAATCCGCAGTCTTCAACGGCTGTCACGATTTCCTGCGGCAACACCGTCTGCTGTGCCGAGCCAAATCCTGCGGCATTCATAATCGTGGAAATCATACCTTGCACAATCTTAAACAGTGCCATCATCAGTTCTAATCCATAGGTCACTGCACCTTTGGCAATGGCAAAGCGGATAAACAGCTTCAACGCCTGCTCTGGTCGCTTGACTTCTGCAAAATTTCCACAGGTTCTCATTACACCCACAACAAAGAACAGCACGAGCAGGGCAAGTCCGATAGCCTGCACCGCACCGTGAATATCCACGATGACATTCCATATCGTGCCGCCCTTAAAGTTCTCTGGGGATTGGGTGATGAGCTGCCATATCTCGGCTAATTTCTCATTCCAAGTGTTTAGGGCGTTCTCTAAATTCTGTACCACCCAGTTATCAGACATTTGACCACCTCCTTGATGATATTAGATAACGGGAGCGAGTTCCGCACTCGGCGGATCTGCTCCCGTTATCTTTTTTTAATGTCAGTCTGTTATCTTAGCCTGTGATAAGAGTCAAGATTTCTTTTTGCGAAGGTAATGACAACGCCGCCTGCAAGGGTCAAAAATCCGTTAGCTCTCTGGGACGGGTCATGGGATTTGAGGGAAAGACCAATCTGCACGATACCAAAGCCGAGCATAATCATACCAACAGCCCTCACCAGACCGAAAATGAAATCGGACAGATTGTTGACTACCTGAATGGGGTCATTGGCAGCAAAGGCGGTTACGGAAGTACCAAGCACAAATGTCATTGCCATAACAGCCATACAGTAATAGCGGAAGCCTTTCTTAACCTTTCCAGTCATCGGCAGCTTCGTGGTTTTCTTGTTCTCGTTCTTCTTAAAAAAGTTTCATAGGGTAAATCCTCCTTATAAATTGAATATTTCTTCCAAGTCCTCATCGGACAGAAGCTCATAGGAAGTGCTGACAGCTTTGACGCTCACGGCGTTATCTGGAATATCACTGTCAAACACAAGAGTTGCGACAGCCTGCGTAGGCTCTCCGTGGATATACGGCGGTTGCCCTCCGTCAGCCGTCAACTTCACATTCGGGTGCTTCAAGATGTCATACTTGAAATCCATAACGGGGCGTTCCCCACGCACAAAAAGAAAGTGCGTAACGGTTATCAAGCATACGCACTTCGTCTGGGGTCATCAGCTCACGCCCCGAAATCTGATAATTTGTTGAATAGTTACCACTCCGCCCAGAGCTTTTCCCGTAGGTGTTGGTATCAATGGTTTCCTTGCCCAAAAGCTCTGACACATATTTGTGGGTGCTTTGCTCGTTGCCGCCCAGATACAGAAACTCATCGCAGTTGCCGACAATGCTTTCCCATTGCTTTTCAAAAAGGGCTTTGAGCTGTGCCAGATTTTGCAGGATAATGGATACTGATACCCCTCTGGAACGCATAACGGACAGGATTTTATCAAAGTCATCAGGCAATGAAACATTCGCAAATTCGTCCATTATGAAATGGCAATGCACAGGCAGGCTTCCGCCGTACTTGTGGTCTGCCAGATAAAAAAGCTGTTGAAAGAGCTGGGTATAAAGGATACTGACAAGGAAGTTAAAGCTCGTGTCGTTGTCTGGTATCAGAGCGAACAGAGCGACCTTCTTTTCTCCCAGACTTGGCAGGTCAAGCTCATCGGTGGCGGTAAGCCCTGCAAGGCTCTCCAGATTGAATTTTTCAAGCCTAGCGGCAAGGGTTATCTGGATACTCTTTAGGGTCTTTGCACTACCACTGTGGTAATCCCTGTAATACTTTAGGGCGATATGCTCTGGGTTTACCATTTCCAGACGGTCAAACAGCTCGTCCAGAGGGCTTACATAGCTGTCATCGTCCTCTCGGACTTCGCCTGCACGGAGCAGCTCCATAACCATCGGGGAAATTCTGCTCGTCGGGCGGAGCTTCGTATTTGAGATAAAACACCAATGCCAGAAGCAGCATACTCGCCGCCGTATCCCAGAACGGGTCTTGCGACTGGTGAGCCTTTCGGCGTGGTCGCCTTAAACAAGTTTGTTACCAACCTCTGAACATCGTTATCGTTCCGCAGATAGACAAAGGGATTGTAACAATGGCTGCGGTGCATATTGATAAGGTCAAGCACACGCACCTCATAGCCTTTGTTTTCCAACAGACCGCCGATGTCACGGACGATTTCGCCCTTTGGGTCGAGTATTACAAAAGATGTGTTGCACTGCATAGCATTTGGCTTGCAGAAAAACCTTGTTTTACCCGCACCAGAGCCACCGCAGACTAAAATATTCAGATTCCTGCGGTGCTTTTTCCCGTCCAACCCGATACGGACATTCTGGGTCAAGAGCTTATTAGCTGACGGGTCTTTATCTCGGTACTTCTTATTCAAAGCACCTGCGTTGCCCCATTTCGCAGAGCCGTGTTCCTCACGCCTGCGGTAGTTCCTGCGTGTAGAGAAATAAATGCCGATACCCATGGCGTAGGCAAGCAAAAAAATGAGGACAGTCCCTTTACGCTGTCCTCACATACCATTATTTCAAACGGATTGCCCATCGCCACAGGCAGACCTCGGATAATCTCTACAAGACCGCCGCTGACATAGGGTGCTGTCAGCAGGGCAAGCCATACGACAGGAAGTATGCCGCAGACAGAAAGGATTAAGCTCGTTTTCTGGTCATCGTTCCTCATTGCACCTGCAATGCACGACCTTAACCTTTTTTGTCGGAGCGTGTGCCACCTTACTTATCAGCTCGTCAACAGGCTCGGTGGGGCGTTCCTCCTGTAACTGCCTTGTACGCAGGGTGTTTAAGGCGTTGATGACGATATTCTTATCGTACTTATCAAGTGCGATATGGTATCGTTCCTCTCTCATAGTCTGCACCTCCGATTAGCGTTCCTGCTCTTTGTTCTTTGCAGGCTTGTTTTTTCCATACTCTTATACATATCGCTCTGGATTTCGCCCAGAACATCACGCATCGTGCCAAGCTCTCCCTTGAACGCCTGCGTATCCATTTCCGCATACTCTCTGGGAAGTCTGGAAAAGTCAAAACCTCTGGTATCCACGCCGTAACGGGAGCTTACCATATAGGCAACGCAGAAGGATTTGAAATCGGAAGCATCACGGCTCTCGTTGTGCTTAAAGTTATAGACTGCTGCCGATACCTCTTTTGCCATACTCACGAACAGCACTTCCTCGGAAAGCCCCTTCTTAACAAAAATGGTCTGCTGAGAGCTGTCATAATAGGCAGGCAGTTCAAGCTCCCCGACGGGTACACAGGGTACAGGGCTTGCATCAATCAGAGCAGACACAAGCTCACGCATGGATTTCGGCTCCTGTTCCTGCTGCCTGTCCTTTGCCGAGGTTTCGGAAATATCATAAACCACTTTGGCATTGTAGGAGATGCCCTTTGTCCCGTCCTCACGGGTGTATTCCTTGCTCGGCTCAAGGATAATAATTTTCTGTGCGTCCTTGTTCACATAGACACGGTTCGCTTTCCATTTGCTGTACTCTTTAAGCTGCGTTGCTTCGGGCATCTGTGCTGACACCAGAATAGCGTTAGCCACGGAGTAGCGGTCAAAGCGACCCTGCACATTAAGATACTGACGGAAGCTGTCGCCGCTTGCCATCATTTCAGAGCAGGTATTGTCAATCAGCTCATAGGCTTCTTTCCGCTGTGCCTGCTTTGCGGCAGCCCATTCCTCTTTATCAAAAGGTCTGTTGCCACCGCCGAATACATCGTAAATACTCATAGCTGTTTACCTCGTTTCTTTGGATTTTGGTTTCTTTTTCTTTCTCTGGGGCTGTTTATGCTCCGTTTTCCCGTTAGCACTTTTCGCCCTGTCGGAAGCTCCGCTTTTGTCCAAGGCGGAAGTGCCAATCTCTGCTTTCTGCTCCTTGCGGTTCTCCTTGATTTTCCGCAGTTCCTCTCTGACAGAAGGTTTCTCCTTAGTCATAGTAGCCCCCTCTGCGAACTTCTTTGGCTGCTCTGAGGTAGGCTCGGACTGAGGGGATTTTTCTGTCTTTGCCACCGAGGGGTTTGGGGCGTTTTCCTCCTTCTGGATGGGCTTGCCCATAAGCTCGTCAAGCAGCTTGTCTTTCTCCGCCTTTTCCTGCACACCAATATCTGGCTCTGACTGACCGTCCTTTGCATCTTTGGATTTCTCGGCTTCCGTCACAATAGAAGCGGTATCCACCGAAGCAAGATTAAAGCGTTCCACGATACGACTGATTTTCGATGCGTCTTCGGCACGGGCGATGACATCGACCTCTGCATTGGGGTCTTTGTTTTTCCTGTCCGTGAGGACGCAGTAAAGCACACCGTATTTTTTCGCTTCCTGAGTGAACTTTTTCAAGTCGCCGCTTTTGACAGTAAAGACTTTCAGTTCCTTACCAGAACGGAGCATACTTGTCAGCCTTGCTTTGCCTTTGGTTTTCTTTTCTTCTTTAAGAATGGAATACAACAGGATAGCGATGTTCTTCGCACCTGCACCTGTAATTTTGGCAGCGACCTCAAAGCCCTCCAAGCTCATTCGGACGATTTGTTCTGCCGCTTCGCCGCCTGTGTTCATTCTTCACCAGCTCCTTTCTTTGCTGTTCGTGTTCGTCTGCCCGTATCGTCTGCAATTTTTCCTTGAGGGTATCACTACGGGCGGAAATGCCCTCGCACAGTCTGACCTCCTTTCGGATAATTTTCAGCCGCCCCGAAATATCGGAAAGCTCTGCCTTGACTGCTTCCTTTTCTTCGCCGCTTGTTCTGCGGGATTTAGAGTAAAGCTCCTTTCTCTTCTGAAGCAGGGCAGACATCTCCGTTTTCAGAGAGCCTTTATATGAACAAAGCTGCTCCGCCGTATCAATGTGATTGCGGCAAAGTAGCCTTGTTTCCTGTGTGATGGCTTCCATCTTCATAAGGTCGTCCTTTAAAAGATAATGAAGCCGTGCATAATTTTGTTTTCTGCCTTTTGGCAGGATACCGAGCTTGTAGCAGTAATGGAGATACAGCCCACGCAAGCCGCCGATTTTCTTGGCGTTCTTCAATGAACCTTTGACTCGATAGACCTTAACCTGCAGCTGTGGCTCTGAGAAGCTCTGGAATTTGACCGCATAAGAATTTTTGCTGATACGCTCCATAATCCTGTCATTGGTGTATTTCTCTCCGAGCTTATAAAGCCGCTTGGGTCTTTGCCAGCCCTTGCCGATAATCGTCCAATACTTGCGGTTGGGGTCAAAGTTTATGCGGTAGCCCATTTCTGCCAACTGGCGGTCAAAGTCTTTCAGCGTAAATGATTTGCTGATAGCTTCATCCACCGCTTGTCTGGCAACATTATCCCTCGTGGGTCGCCCCTGCTTTTCGGCTTGGTAAAGGGCGTAGGGCTTTTTCTTGCCGCTTGGGTGTTCGATGACGGACAGGGCATACTCACGGCAAAGCTCATCGGAACGCTGACGGAGCAGCCGCAGATTTGCTTTGTTGTCGTGATAGTGCATACCATCGGCAAAAGAAACAGAGTTCACAACAAAGTGATTATGCAGGCAGTCGGTATTTAGGTGAGTAGCAACGATGACTTGAAATCTGTCGCCCCACATTCGCTCGGCAAGTTTAACGCCGACTTCGTGAGCCTGCTCTGGCGTAACCTCACCGTGCTTGAAGCTCTGAAAGCCGTGATAGCAAACAATCTCGCTCATATCGTTCCACCCCGCTTTGGTAATCATCATTTCATCTCTGGCGGTGGTCGGGTCACAGTTTACGCCTGTGACAAAGAAACGCTGCTCGGTCTTATTCTTATTGGTAGCGTACTCCATTACATCGACCATCGCCTGCAGGTCGGCTTCGGTGTATTTAGGGTTGGCGGTCTTTTCGGGATTTTCGGCATAGTCGATTGGGTGGTCGAGCCTGCCACGCACATCCCATATCTCGCAGACCGCCATTACGATGACCTGCGTGGAAGCAGATACCTTTTTGCGAATGTCAATCTGAAACTCGTGCCACTTCCTTTGCTTCCTCACGGAGCATCGGGGTATCCACAAAGCCGAGGGCGTTTGCCTTGACCGCAAGCTGATTGATACGGTTTCCAATGGCGGATAGTTCACGCATCATTTTATAGAACTCTGGGTCGGGCTTTTCGCAGAGCTGATAGCCCCTTACCATTTCTCTTAAAAAAGGCTTCTTTTGAGCGACCCGATTTTCGCACAAGCTCATTAAGGTGTTCGGCTTCCTCCTCAGTCAGACGGAAAAGTATCTGCACATTTCTTTTTCGCATTGTCCACTTCCTTTCTCTCGGAAAGTCTGTTTATCTGCACGCAACACATACACACAACGCCGAACAGACCGCCGAGCATTGTGCCGATAATGAAAAATAAGAACTCACTCATTCTTGAACTCCTTTCTGTTCTCACGGGGTATTAGGGGCTGACCCCTAACAAGCGAATTTGGCTAACCAAATTCAGTGCTTGGTAAGACATCTCATTCTTCGCAGTCGTCCTCATACAGACATTCTCCGCACACGGGGCAGAAGTACGGACAGTCCGAACAATCCTCATTTTCCTGTAGTGTATTCTCGCCCGCACAGTCAAGACCGTCCTCGCTCTGCTCGGTAATATCGGCTTCGCCGCAGACAAAATCATCATCGGTAAAGTTGATAAGGTCGGTATCGAACAGGATAATTTTTGTCTTTTTCTTGGCTTCTTCGGGGCTGTCCGCATAGACGGAAACGGTCTTTCGGTAATGGGCAGTAAGGGTTACATCATACTTTTTCAATGGTTCATTCCTCGCTTTCAGCATTATATTTTGATTTGGTTTCGGTGTCTTTCTGGTGAGAATCTACTACACAATCAACGGGTATCACTCCTTTCACGGGCAGGCTTTTTGTCTTGCAATTCCCAGATAGGACAACAAAAAATCGTTGAAGTCCTTGCCGACAGGCGGAGGGTCATCAACGATTTTGTAGTCTTTCTGCAACAGTTCCTTCAAAGTAGCGGTACAAAGCCTGCCTGACCTTGTCATTATCCAGATGCAGAACGATGGTCTTAATTTGTGGATTGGCACTCAAAAAAGTTGTGAGGGCTATGGGAATTTTGCTGTCCTTCATCTCTTTCTTTGGCTGATACACGCCCGAAAGAGAAAGCAGACTTTCCGATTTGTAGTCCTTGCCCTCGCATTTCAGATAAGTGGCATAGGACAATAAATCAATGGCGGCTTCAAATAAATGCACGGTATCCGTCGGCTCTCTTGCCAGAAGTCGAAACGAATACCGCTTGTCGCTGCCCGATGCGTCCTGCTTGAAAGTGCTGCCGAGAGTGCTTCGCAGGGCGGCATATTTCGGTGTTCCGCTTTCATCTTTGCCCACAAAAACGGCATTGTGATAATCGGCGCTTTCGTAAATCGTACCGTCTGCAATGCACTCCTGTATGAGCTGATAATCTATACCACGCCCAAAAAGATACTGTATCACTCGGTTACAGTCCTTATTCTTCGGCGGCAGTAGCAGGACTTTTTCGGTTCATCTTTCTTGGGAGCAGGGGGTGGCTTCCAGTCCGCCATCGTCTGCCCTGTGAGAGTTTCCACGGCTTCCACAAAGTCATATTCCTTGACCTTGATGAGATAATCAAGGGCAGAATAGCCGCCGAAACCTCTCGACCACCAATACCATTTACCGTTGGAAATCTTCAAGCTGTCGTGTTCTGCGGTACAGTACACATTGCTTGTGCCTTTGACCTTAACAAGATTGCTCGGCTCAAACTCACGCAGATAGGATAACAGGTCAATCTGGCGTATCCGTTCAAGCACATCTGGGTCAATCTGCACATAGGGTTGCTTAGTTCTCAATGGATAAAATCACCTCCAGAAATAGAAAAAGCCGAGGGGCTTTCGTTAAATGAAAACCTCTCGGCTATGTAAAAGTTTTATTCAAATAAATCTAATTTTCCCCTATTGCCTGTCCCAAACCCACTTTCTTTTTTCCTTAAATTATACATTCCAAACTTTAGTATTTGCTTATAAAGCAAAAACTGCTTTCCTTTTCTATTTGCAAAAAAAGTATATCCTATCTGTTGTTCTTCGCCCCACTTTTCCCATAAACGAGGACTTAAAACATTATTTTCAGTATATAATGGAAGTATCAAATCAAAATAGTACTTTACCTTGTCTAAATTAGTTGTCTGGAGTTGCTGAAAAAATTTTTTATAAATCTTAATATCTTCACTCAAACAACTCAAAATAATATAAGATTTTGTTTCCTCTGGAAAAAATAGTAATGAAAAGCCTACTAATAAAACCTCTTTTTCGTATGTCGTATTTTCTTGCCTTTCAAGTCAAAGTCAACAGCAATACAAGCATAGGTCGCAAATTTTATGCTTTCTGGAATCTCAATTACACAAGTTTCTAAACCAGTATAATCCTTACTCACAATACCTTTATCGAAAAAACTCTTAACCTCATTCATTTCTTCCAGAGTCAGTGATATAGCTCTATAGTACTGTATATACTGTGGTGTTTTTTAGCAAAGACGGCGTATTTGTAATGTTTTCTCTTAAGACTTTCTGTTCCACAAGTTTCTTATAATACTCAAATATAAAAGCTTTATATGCGTATATATACTTATGTTCATCACTATCTTTATCGAAAGCAGGTGCTCCTTTTTCTATAGGAGCAAATACTTCATCATCGTGAATATCGCAAAAGCAGGTCGCAGTTGTCGCATGATTGACCCCAACTCGGTCAATCATTGTTAATACTTCTGGTTCTTCATTTTCAATGGGAATAACTTGTGGTGGCTTGTTAGGGTTCAAAATATACACATGCCCATCTTCCGATAATTGAGATATTATTTTATTGTTCTGTAATGCGTGAGCCTCTTTGATATGCTTAACACATCTGGTACTATCAGGATATAAGCAGCACTTTATCTGATTTTTTCTGAACTGTTCCATGATTTGTATATTAAGAGGCTTCTTACTTTTCTTTACAGGTCTATCTTTACGATTTTTACAACACTCAAGATAAGTTTTTCCACTACCGCATGGGCATAATTCATCATCATATATCTTAAAATATTTCATCAACATCATATCAATTACCTCATTTAGATAAGCTATTGTTTTTATTATAATACTTTATTGTGAATTTTTCCACCTCTGCGGCTATGTAAAAGCGGCATCAGCTCCACGCCAATGCCGCCGTTCTTGGTTACAAAATTCCTGCCTTTTTGAGATACCCAACGCTGTCATAGCACCCTCTGAAATAGATTGCTTCCTGCTGCATATCGCTGAGCCTGTTCCGAAGCTCCAAAACTTCTATCAAAGCCTTACACTCCTGCTCGGATAAATCACTCGGCTTTTCCGTATCCAAAACTGCCATCACTTTGGGATACTCCTTGTAGAGTTCCTCTATCCTTTCCTCTATGAAATGGTATTCTGGATTTTCTTTGGGCAGCTTTGCGATAACGGAGCTTAGATATTCAGCAAAGATGTTGCTATGCACATCAACAAAGGTTTCAAATCTGAAATTATCAAGCACACCTTTCACCTCCGACATTTACTAATCTACACCTATTATACTTCCCAGAAATCAGCAATACAAATATGCAAACCGCATTATCTCTCCCGACTTGCACATTTTCTTTCGGGCTGTTCTTCTGTCTGCTCTGGCTCGGTATCCATAACGGAAGTATCTTTTTCATTCAGATTCAGCTCAATGTTAAGAGCGTTCAGCCGTTCTGTTTTTTCTTTCAGCTCATCTTCAAAGGCAAAAGGCTTCTTGATTTCCTCCTTTGCGGTTTCAAGCTGTGCGATAGTTTCCGCCTTTTTGGTCTTGGCAGCTTCCAGTCTGGCGGGGAGCTTTGACAGCTCGTTTTCAATTCGGGTCAGATTTCCGAGGGCATCAGCACCTAAATCTACCTTATGCTTTGCCTTTCCGCAGAGGTTCATACAGTAATGGGCATTGACAGTATCATAATAAATCTCCATTCGGAAACCTCGGTAGCTGCCGATTTCGGTAGGTGCGGACATCGGATAATCCTTGCAGATTGCAAGGAGCATCTCGCCTGCGTCTGCCTTTTCGGTGTAGGTCACTCCTTTTAATGTCATCGAGCAGAACTTATCCTCACCCTGCGGCTTGTGCTGCTCAGCAAGAGCTGCATCATTTTCATATCCTGCAATGCGTTCCTCATACTCTTTAATGGTCTGGGGATAGTATTTCAGCACCCTGTCCTCAAGGTCGTAATGTTCGGAAAGATAACTCTGCTTTAACACTCGGAGCTTGGAAACCTGTATATCCAAATCCATCTTTTCCTTAAAACGGGCATCGCCTGTGGCAAGCATTTTAACCTCCGCAAAGGACAGGGCAACCTCGTCCACATCTTCGGCAGAGCGTACAGGGCTTTTGCTCGTCATTATCTGGCTGATAAATTTCTGCTTGCTCTCCACCAACTGATAGAGGTAGGCATCAAAAGTTTGCTCGGTCACATAGCGGTAAACCTCCACCTCTGGGAACATATTTCCCTGCCGTTCAATACGCCCCTGCCTTTGTTCAAGGTCGGAAGGACGCCACGGACAGTCAAGGTTATGGATTGCTATGAGCCTGTCCTGCACATTCGTACCTGCTCCCATCTTAGGAGTAGAGCCGAACAGCACACGGACTTCGCCGCTTCTGACCTTGCCGAACAACTCTTTTTTCTGTGCATCGGTGGTCGCTTCGTGGATAAATCGTATCTGCTCCGCAGGAATACCACGGGCTATCAGTTTCTCCCTCATATCGTCGTAGACATTGAAAGTGCCGTCATTTTTCGGAGTGGACAGGTCGCAGAACACAAGCTGTGTCGCTTTTGTATCGGCGTATTCCTCCCAGATACGGTACACATTGTCCACGCAGGCATTGACTTTGCTGTCTGGGTCATCTGGCAGCATCGGGTCAATCATTCTCTGGTCGAGAGCCAGTTTCCGTCCGTCATTGGTTATCTTGAGCATATTGTCGATATTAGGCTCGACAAGCCTTGCCCTGACTTTCTCGGCCCGCTTTGCAAGAGAAGCTACCATTTCGCTTTGTATCTCGCTCGGCTTGGTCTTGATATTGTGGTAATTGACCTTTGGCACAGGGAGCTTTAGCATATCGGCGGTCTGAATATCCGCCACCTCACGGAACATATGCATCAGTTCTGGCAGGTTATAGAATTTGGCAAACCTCGTCTTGGCTCGGTAATTCGTGCCTTCGGGTGCTAATTCCAGAGCTGTAACCGTTTCTCCAAAGGTAGAAGCCCAACTGTCAAAATGCTGCAAACCGTTCTGTGCAAGGGTGTCATACTGCAAATACCTCTGAACGGAGTACAGCTCAACCATTGAATTGCTGACAGGCGTACCCGTTGCGAAAACCGTGCCACGGTTGCCCGTGATTTCGTCCAGATAGCGGCATTTCATAAAGAGGTCGCTTGATTTCTGGGCTTCGGTCTGGGCGATACCACCTACATTTCGCATCTTGGTGTAGAGGTACAAGTTCTTGTAAAAATGGCTCTCATCAATGAAAAGCCTGTCAACGCCGAGCTGTTCAAAGTCGATTACCGTATCCTTACGCTTGGTGTCATTGAGTTTTTCGAGCTTCGTCTTGATTGCTTTTCGGGTTTTCATTAGCTGTTTGACCGTGAACTGCTCGCCTTTGGAAGCCTGCACATCGTCAATGCCACGCTCAATATCATCAAGCTGCTTTTCCAACTGCTCCCTCTGGCGTTCTATGCTCATCGGGATTTTTTCAAACTGCGAATGCCCGATAATGACTGCATCATAGTCGCCTGTGGCAATCCTGCCGCAGAACTTCTTGCGGTTTCCTGTTTCAAAATCCTGCTTTGTTGTCACAAGTATATTTGCACTCGGATAGAGCCGTAGATATTCGGAAGCCCACTGACCGACAAGATGATTCGGCACAACAAACATAGATTTCTGGCATAAACCGAGCCGTTTGCTTTCCTGTGCGGCAGCTACCATTTCAAAGGTTTTTCCTGCTCCCACCTTATGGGCAAGGAGCGTACTGCCGCCATAAAGGATATGGGCGATAGCGTTGACTTGATGGGGTCTAAGTGTGATTTCTGGGCTGATACCGCCGAAAGTGATATGGCTTCCGTCATACTCACGGGGGCGGACAGAGTTAAAAGTATCGTTGTAATAACGGACAAGGCGGTTTCGCCGTTCTGGGGCTTTCCATATCCAATCCTGAAACGCCTGCTTGATGACTTCTTGCTTCGCCTGTGCCGCCGTGGTTTCCTTTGCATTGAACACCGCTTTTTTATTGCCGTGTTCGTCATACACATAATCAAAGATACGGGTGTCACGCAGATTTAAGGTGTCCTCAATAATACGATAGGCGGAAGCCCTTTTCGTACCATAGGTGCTGTCCGCCTTTACATTCCCCATATCGGAGCTTTTATTCTCTATGAACCAGTCTCCGTTTATCGGGGTGTATCGTACCTTTAATCTGCCTGCGGCATAGCTTGACGGAGTTAAAAGCTCCATCACAAACCGCTGTATATCTTCCTGCGGTATCCAAGTCGCACCCAGACGGACAGAGATTTCCGCCGCCGAGAGGTCTTTGGGAATGACCTTTTTCAAGGCATCCACATTGACTGCAAGCTCTGGGTCATTCTTCGCAGCAAGCTCCGCAACCGTCAGCTTGTTGCGGACATTTCCCGACAGATACTCGTCTGCGGCTACATAGGAAACAGGCTCACAGTTCGGTACTTTGAAGATAACACCTTGTAAATCCTGCACAAGCTCAGCCTGCGTTTTGCCTGTGAGCTGCTCCATATAAGGCAAATCAACACGGGCTTTCTCCCCGATAGAGAGGGCAAGGGCTTCACTTGCTGTTTCAACCGAAGTTACTTCTCGATGGGGCTTAATAGTCCGCTTCGTGAACATATCCGCTTTCCGTTTGAAGTTGCCCTCATCATCAAGCACCTCCAGAGAACATAAAAGAAAGTAGCTCTCGTCCGAAGCAAAGGCAAGATAATTCCCTCGGCTGTTGATAAGACCGTATTTTTCGGTATAGGCATCATACAGACGGTTGAGGTTTTCCTGCTCGGTGCATATCATTTCCTCTGGGTAATCCTCGGTCTGATACTCAATGAGCTTACGCACACAGTCACGGATTTGGATAAGCCCTTTGATACGGTTTTCTGCGGTCATCGACACAGAAGCAGGTTGCATACGGTCGTTCTCTCGGAAATAAACCTTGCCGTCCACCAGAGTAAAAGAGAAATTACGCACATTCGGGTCAGCAGGAACGGAAAGCTCCTGCTCATCGGAGATTTCATCAACCCTATTATCAAGCTCTGGGATTTCGCCGTTTATCCTCTGAACTGCATTGGACAGAAGCTCGGAAAGTGGTATATCCTTACGGGCTTTACAGACAGGCTCGAAAGTACCAAAGCGTGTGTTTTCCATCTTTATCTCGCCCAACACCATTTCGGGGTGTTCGACAAAATATCTGTTCATCGTAACACCGTTTTCGTCCGTATCAAGGTGTACCCAGTCTGGCTCTATATCCATCACTCGGTCACGCTTTTGCAGAATAAGAATATCGCTTGTGACCTCCGTGCCTGCGTTTGCCTTAAAGGTGTTGTCAGGCAAACGGATTGCGCCTAACAGCTCAGCTCTCTGGGCAATATATTTTCTTACCTCTGGGCTTGCTTTATCCATTGTTCCCTTAGAGGTAATGAACATCACAACGCCACCGGCACGGACTTTATCCAACGCCTTTGCGAAAAAGAAATCGTGTATGAGAAATTTCTGGGCGTTGTATCGGCTGTCATTGACCCTTATCTCCCCAAAAGGCACATTGCCGAGGACTACATCAAAATGGTCGTCTGGGAGATTTGTTTTCTCAAAGCCCTCAATGGCAATGTTCGCTTTTTGGTAGAGCTGCTTTGCAATCCTGCCTGTGAGAGAGTCGATTTCCACGCCGTGGAGCTTGCTGTTTTGCATACTTTCGGGAAGCAGACCAAAGAAATTGCCTGTCCCGCAGGACGGCTCCAAGATATTGCCCTGTGAAAAGCCCAGGCGGTCAAGTGCGTCATACATCGCCTTGATAACAACAGGCGGCGTATAAAAGGCGGTCAGCGTTGACTCCATAGCGGCACGGTATTCCTCTGGGGATAGGCTCGCATACAGCTCCTTAAACTCATCAGCCCAAGCCGCATTGTGTTCGTCAAACGCCATAGACAGACCGCCCCAACCAACATACCGAGATAGGATTTCCTGTTCTTCGGGCGTGGCAAGGCGGTTTTCGATTTCAAGCTCGTGCAGAAGATTGATTGCCGCCATATTGTTACGGAACTTTTCTTTTGCTCCGCCGACACCGATTGCGTCATCGGTAATACGGAAATTATGACGGTCTACAGCAGGAGCTTCCGTTTTTTCTTCGGGGAGTAATTCGGTTTTTTCCTGTTCCAATAGCTTTTTGGATATAGCCGATTTTTTCTCCACTCGGTTTATCGGAAAGCCCACATTATTCTGGAATGTGATGTCACGCAGGGACACATCGCCGCTGATTTTGCCAATGTTCTCAATGAGATATTTACGGTTATCTATGATGATTTCCCTGCCTATGAGGTCGTCTGCGGATTTCTCCATTTCAATGGCAGGAGCTTCTGAGCCATTCATTATATCGGCATACGCCTGTGGTTTTTCTTTGGCTTCCTCGGCTGTCCTGTACCAATCACTTTCGGTAGCCATAATCTCATCAAGGAGCTTCTCATCCTCTTGGGTCAGCTCGGTGTGCTGTTCCAAGAATGGGATAAACTCATCTCTGCCACGGAGCAGGCTTTCTCGGTCATCTCCATATAGCTGTTCGCCCTTTGGCGATAAGGCATAATCGTAAAAATTCTTAATGTGGGCAATTAAATCACCCTCACCATCGCCAATATCAAACCGCCCTTCATAGTTAAATTCCTCGCCGCCGATAACAGCCTTGATAAACAAAATCGGTCTTGTGATACCACCCGATATTTTTATCGCCCTCACGCTCACGGTGCTGTTTTTCGTCCAAAACGCCGAGGAGCTTGTTTCCAAGAGCAAAGCTCAAATCTGTATAGCGGTCATTAAGCTGTCTGTCATAAAAGGCAGGGTGTTCGGAAAAAACCGATAGAAAACTGTATTCCGTCCTGCTTTTTCTCGGACGGGGTTTCTGTCTTCTGTTTCTCGGTTACGACCACTTTCAAATGGTCATTTGCAGGATTTTCCGTTAGCTTTTCTTCAAAGTCGGCTCGGCTGTATTCCTGTGCCCCAAGATAGGGAACTCGGCATTTTGCAGATAAACCTTTTTCCTCGGTAAGTGTTGCAATCTCATATTTGTCTGCACCGATATACACCACATCGCCCTCGTTGTAGAGGTAGCGGAGTGGGTGCAGCTCCCTTTAAGTCCTCGGTAAACTTCCAACCATTACTGCGGCTGAAAACCGAGGTCGTTTTCCATTGTATCACCTGTGCAAGAAAGTCTATGAGCTGTTGAACAGTTGAGGGGTCGGACAGGTGCTGTTCCATTTGCTCGGCGGTAACATCTGCCAGGTCGCTTCGTTCCACAGCAGATAACAGGTCTTTTTCGTACCTGTCCAAGTCACGGATAAAATCGGACAGCCGCAAAGCAAGGGTATCTCTCTTATCGGCAGGCGGAAGGTCACGGTTTGCGTCGATGAAACGCTGCCTTGCCATTTTCCTCTGGGCGTCAATCTCATATTGGGGAGCTGACACGCTCTCCAGATAATCGGCATAATGGTCTTTTTTCTTTCGGATTGAGATAGCGGTTTCCTTTATCAGCTCACGCAGGCGCTTTTCAACCTGTAGACCATTTCAACACAAGGTCGTGATTGGTATATGACCCGTTTCGGTCAATGGCGATGACCTTTGCTGTCATCGCCATTCGACCGCTTTTGTTCCATCGGGGAATATATGCGTTCCGCCGCCCGTTCCATATTCATTTTTTAAGGAACTCAATATTTTTCTGTCTGTCCACGCCCTTTTGAATTGGCGGTAGATACGGTATTTTCCGTCTGAAAGCCGCTTCCTTTCTTGTCAGAACAGAGTCAATATCTTCCTGTGAAACAGTAAAAAAAAGCAGAGGATTTTTCGTCCTCTGCTTCGGCTATCATTTCGATTTGTTCCTCCACGGTGGGAAGATTGACCTTGACCTCATCAGCATTGGCAACGCTTACTTGTAAATCAGTTCGGTCATAATCACTTCCTCCGCTTGACTGCGGATGTTGTTCATTCTCTGTACCCACTGCATCGGAGATTTCTCTTTCAGTTCCTCCGTCACGCCCTGTTCGGCTGAAAGCTGCTTCGTCAGAAACTCCAACCTCTGGAGAGCCGTCTGCTCGGTCTGATACAGATGCTCGTTCAGCTTGCCCGATGTCAGCAGATTGAGATAGGTCACTCGCTTGTGCTGCTCCAGATAGCTCCTGCGCATCTGTGCGTATTTGCCAAAGCGGAATTTCTTGCTCGGTCGGTAATGTCAGGTCGGGAATAAGATAATCGCCCTGCCTGCTGTAAGTGATTGCGTTCATTATTTTCGCTCCTTTCGGGTTGTATTCTGCCTATATTATATTGACTTTTGCTTTCTGGTACAAAGGTGCGATTTGCGTCTTTCTCTGCGATTTGCAGATTTTGTATTGCAAGAGAGATTTCCTTGAGAGCCATTTCGGAAATGTCGCTTGTGGCAATGCCGAGGGCGTTGATGGTCGCAGGCGTATTGAAATTGATAATGTCCTCAAAATCTTCTCGGTCAAAATGCTCGTTTGTATCCAGACCGCAGCGGCTCATCAGCATAAATGCAACGCTGTTTGTTACCAAACGCCTGTAACAGACCTCTACATTAAGGTCGTCCAATTCCTCCAAGAAGCTATCCCTTGTGAAGCCTTTGAGCTGAGAGAAATAGTCTTGCAGATTATCCTCAACGGCGTTCTTTGCTGTTTCCATTAGGGCAGAAGCAAGGTCGGTGCTTTCCGTATTACCAAACCTGTCGGAGAGCCTTTCGACAACAGCCTGCTCGTATCGTCCGTTCATCTGCCATATTGGAACGGGGCGGCTGCCGTAATATCCTTCGTGCGTGTCCGAAACATCAAAATAGTATTTAAGGGTATTCCTACGACCCTTCGGGTCGAAAACGGCAATACCCTTACTGTCTTTGTTTACCCAACGCTTAAATCGCTTGTTCCAAATGTCAAGCTCTGCAACGGCGATAGCGTCGGGGCGTTGTGCATAGATTAAAAGCTGTTCGTCAAAGCGGCATTTATAGTTGCGGCAAGCAGCAGCTAAAAAGCTCTGCCACGCCTGCGGATTTTTTGCAACCGCAATACCTGTGCGCCGATACAGCTCCGTCATTAGCTGATGCTTCGCAGCCATTGAATTTGCACCTCCTTATTCCGTTTTCGTTATTCGGTCGTTCTTACTCATCGGCAGCACCGCCGAGAAAGGAAATGACCTTGTTCGCTTTAATGCTCTTTTGCAGGTCGTTGATAAGGGCAATGTCCGCAACCGTGATACTCTGCATAGAGAGAATATCGTCCATAGTCATAGCGGAAATTGCTTTTTCATCGGTAAAGCCTGCTTCCAAAACCTTGTTCAAGACCTTGACGGCTTTCTGATTAACAGCCATATCGCAATCCTCCTTTATCGTTCATAGTCGTTTTTCCTCGGCGCTTTCTGGGGTGGCTGCTCCGCCTGCTTCGGCTCGTAGGTCGCCCCATTCTGCTGCATACGCTCGGCAAACTCGCAGATATGAAAAATGTTGTTGCCGACCTCGGTATGACATTCATCTATGAAGCGGCAGGAATATTCTCGCTTTTCTCCCCAAGAGTTCGTTACGATTATCCTGCCGCCGTCGGGGATACGGAACAGCTCCTTATAGTTCGGGTCAATAAATCGGATACCTTGCTCGGCTTTCTGAATGTGCTTATCAAGCCATTCCTTTACAAAGCAGTAGCAGTAAAAATTGTAGTCGCCCCTTGTGGGGTTGCAGCGCAGCAAATAGGCGTGTTTCTCCGTATCCACTCGGAAACCGTACTCCGTGCAATAGCTGCCCTTAAAGGTGCTATCCGCATACTGCCTTGCATACGCACTCATATCGGAACGGCTTTTCAGCAGTCCGTATTTATCGGAGCGCAGAGCATTGATAACCTCGTCAAACTCCGCCTTGAACTCGTCCGTTTTCCATTGTGTTCGGGTGTCCGTCCAAGTGGTATAAAAGCCGTATCCAGAGTTGTCAAAATCGCCACGCAGATGACCGATATTGGCGGTCTGTCCCTCAAGCTGCATACTCTGGCATAGGGTGTGGCTTCACCTGTCAGGGTTAAAGGTCTTGTCTTATTTCATTACTCATTCGGCTGCTCGCTTTGCTTTCCTTTTTTCTCCCTTCTGCCTTCGTCTAAAATCTTGCGGATACAGACATCGCAGAAAAATAAC